>UETR01000004.1_pt1 | contig 398346 bp, 323 predicted proteins | sample 1817881 | NCBI WGS metagenome assembly UETR01 (sample SAMEA4730918, study PRJEB27012) | Candidatus Amarolinea aalborgensis | place: Denmark | collected 2014-01-09
GTGGACAGCCCGACCTGGCTCTGCGCCTGTTGGCTGAAGCCCTGGCCCAGGGTTACTGGAGCGATCCGGACCAGATGGTGGAGGATGAGGATCTGCTCACGCTGCGGGGTGACGCCGAGTTCCAGCGCCTCCTCGACATCTGTCGCGGCCAGCAGGCGGCCGCCCAGCGCGCAGCGCGGCCCGAACTACACCTGCTGTGGCCCACCGCCACAACGCCTGCACCCCTGCTGGTGGCCCTACATGGTAACCAGCACAACGCGGCCGACACGGCCCCCGCCTGGGAATCGCTGACCGCGGCGGGCTGGTGCGTCGCGTTGCCGCAATCATCGCAGATGGCGAGTCCCAATGCCTTTGTGTGGAACGACATCGCCATTGCGACGGCCGAGATGCGGGCCCATGCCGGGAATCTGCGTCAGGATCCCCGCATTGATTTCAACCACTGTGTCGTGGCCGGCTTTTCGATGGGCGCCCGGCAGGCGTTGTGGTCGGTGCTGGAAGGGATTTTTCCCGCGCACGGACTGATCATGCTCGGCCCCTGGTTGCCCGAATTATCGGCCTGGGCGCCGCGGTTGCCGCGCCTGGCGGAGACCGGCACGCGCACCTATGTCATCATCGGCGATGCCGATCACGCGTGTCTGCCGCACGCCGAAGCGCTGGTCGCCGCGCTGCGTGAGTACCGCCTCCCCTGTGAATTGGAGCTGCACCCTGGCCTGCGGCACCGCTACCCACCTGATTTTGCGACCAGCCTGCGTCGCGCCTTGGCCTATTTTGGGGGCGTATCATGACCGAAGATATCATCGCGACGCCGGCAGTCGGCGACGTGCACCGCCACGCCTATATGCCGTCGCAGTTCATCGAACCCAGGCATGTGGATGTTTGGGTTCCTCCTGGATTTGGGACTGAGGCCGCAACCCGCCATCCTGTGATTTACATGCAGGACGGCCAGAACCTCTTCGACCCGGCGTTAGCCAACACCGGTGTGGACTGGGGAGTGGCCGAGGCGATCACGCGCTTGCACACGGAACAGCAGCTCCCCGCGCCCATCGTGGTTGGCGTTTGGTGTACGCCTGAGCGCCGGCGTGAGTACATGCCGCAGAAGCCGTTGGAGATGCCCACAGCGCGCGCGCTGAGTGTACGCTTCGCCCGCGAATACGAAGGCCCGCCCAGCTCGGACGCGTATCTGCGGTTTTTGGTTGAGGAGCTCAAGCCCTTCATAGATGCCAGCTATCCAACCCTGCCCGACCAGCCGTCCACCTTCATCATGGGATCGAGCATGGGCGGTCTGCTCTCCCTCTATGCCCTGATTGAGTATCCGCATACCTTTGGCGGCGCGGGCTGCCTGTCCACGCACTGGCCGATCGGCGGCAGCATCCTGGTGGATGCCCTCGGCGCCGCGCTGCCGCCGCCAGCGACGCACAAACTCTACTTTGATTTTGGCACCGCCACGCTGGACGCCGACTATGAGCCGTACCAACGCCGCATGGACTCATGGATGGCCGCGGCCGGGTACACCCTGGGGCAGAACTGGCTAACCGAGAAGTTCGCCGGCGCCGAGCATAATGAAAGCGCCTGGCGCGCCCGCGTCCATATTCCCCTGCAGTTCCTCCTGGGCTAACTTGAAAATAGGCCGCGGATGAACACGGATCGCCACGGATTGCCTGTTTTCATCCACGGTTGTGCGCCCCGCGCATGGATAACTAACCTGAAAATAGGCCGCGGATGAACACGGATCGCCGCGGATTGTCTGTTTTCATTCCTGGTTGTGCGCCCCGCGCACGGGCAACCAGAACGGCCGCGGTCAGAGACCACGGTCTCCAATCTCTGGTCTCCAATCTCTGGTCTCCAATCTCCGTCCTATTCGTAGCGGAAACGTCGCACGCCGATGAGAAAGAAGACGGCGGCAAAGCCCAGCAGTACAGCTATTTCAGGCCAAATGCCCGTCAGGCCCTCCCCGCGCATCACCAAATCGGTCATGCCGCGCATGGCCCAGGTGGTCGGCAGGATGTGAACGATGGTGCGCACGGTCGGTGGGAAGACTTCCAGCGGCCACATGCAGCCGCCTAGCATACCCATCGTCATGCCCAGCATGATGCTCAGGCCGTTGGCCTGGCTCGGCGTCTTGACAAACGCACCCAGCATCGTGCCGAAGGCGACGGATGCCAGACCAAACGTGATCAGGAGCAGCAGCAGCGCCAATGGCGATTGGCCCCAGTTGACCTTGAGCACGAAGAAGCCAAAGCCGGCCAGGAGCAGCATCTGCACCAGGCCAAGGCTGAGCTGTCCGCCAATCGTGCCTAGCAGATACACGCCGCGCGTCACCGGCATGGTGAACAAGCGGCGCAACGTACCGGTGGACCGTTCGATCGCAAACAACTCCGACGCGCCCAGCAGTGGAATGAAGACCCAGACGATCAGTTGGCCGGCCGACGCGTGCGCCGTGCCGTCGAAGGGTCGGGTGCTGGCCGCGGCCGCCGGACGGATGATCTCCACCCGCGAGGGCGCGGCGTCCAACGCCTGCCGTGCGGCCGCCAGGCTCGATTCAAAATAGGCGCGACGGGCGGCGTCGTTGGCAAATGGGCGCACGCGCGCAGCCTCTTCCACGCTCAGGGTGGCCGCGGTCAACGCCTGGCTGACGCGTTCAGTCGCGGCGCGAATCCCCTGCTCGGCCGCCAGGTAATTGGTATTGGTGCGATCACTGCGCACCTCCACGGTGAGCGGCTGGCCGGCTTGCAGCGCAGCCTCGAAGCCGGCCGGCATGACCAGCAGGGTGACGGCCTCGCGCTGCAAGAAACGCGCTTCGGCGTCGGCGCGCGTGGTCTCCAGCGGCCGCACGGCTGTGGACTGCGTCAACCGCGCCAGCAGCTCGCCGGCCAGCGCGCTGTGATCTTCGTTGACCACCAACACCGGAATGCGATTGTCGCCGCCCTGCGTGCTGCTGAAGCCGGCCACGATGTACGTAAACAGGATCGGCAGCGCCAGGAAAAAGATCAGCTCGATCGGACTGGCAAAGCGCAGGAGAATATCCTTGCGCATGATCGCGAGAATTTTGTGCATGGTTATCTCCTGGTCTAGCGACTGAGCAGGCCTTTGCGCCGAAAGATCAGGATGGCGATGACCAGGAGCGTCACGGCCATCACCAACAGCGCGGCAATCATCGGCAGAAGATCAGACAAGGTTCCACCCTGCGCCAGCCGCGTGAAGCCGTCCTGCGCCCAACGATTTGGCGTCAGGCGGGCCAGCAGCGCCAGCGGGCCTTGCGGCGCGGCGCCGCCAAAGAAGCTGCCGCCGAGCAGGCCGAAGAGCAGAGCCAGGGCCATGCCCAGGCCAGAAACCTGACCGGGTTGGCGGGCCACGGCTGCCAACAGCATGCCCCAGCCGGTGGCTGCGGTCACCGCGGCGATGATCAACGGCGCCAGGGCCAGCGGATCACCCCAGCGCAGGCCAAAGAGCAGCGTACTGCTGCCGATCAAGATCGTCATCTGCGCGAGACCGATCAAGAAGGCGCCGAGCATTTTGCCTGCAAGCGCCTGGCCGGCGCCAGTCGGGCTGGTCAAGAGTCGGGCCAACGTGCCCTCGCGCTGTTCGGCCAGCAGGCTGCGGCCGCCCAGGCTGACGGTGTACATCAAGAAGAGTAGAGCCATGCCGGGCGCTAACACGGCCAGCGGGTCGAACTCCTGCGGCTGCGGCGCTGAGCGGTCCTGGCTGGCCGCCAGCGCGATGCGTGGGGCGCTGTCGCCCTGCGCCAGCAGGCGCGCGCCCATCGCCTGCGCCGCCGCACCGATGTCGGCCGGCTGCACGAGGCCGTGGGCGAGCAGTTCATTGATGGCCACCAGGCTGCTGACGCGCCCGGTTTCCACCCGGCTGATGAAGGCATCTACCACCGACTGGATGATCCCGCCGCTCAAGGGCCGCGCCGGGCTGAGAATCACCTGAATGGGCACGACCGTGCTGGCGGCGGCGGCCGCGGCCGTGCGCGGGATGATGCTGTCGCTGAAGCCGGCCGGGATGATGACAGCTCCGGCTACCTCATTGGCGGCGACCTGCGCACGCGCCGCCTCCGGGTCGCCGCCGGTGGTTGGCGCCAGCAGCCCGCTCAGCTCTGGCGAGGCGAAGACATTCACCAGCGCCCGGCCCAATGCGCCGTCGTCCTGGTTGATGAGGATTAGCGGCACGTCCTGGATGCCGGTGGTGTCGCCGCCGGAAAAACGGCCGGTGACCAGCCCCATGCCCAGGGTCAGGGCAAAGGGCGCGGCGAGCATCAGGATGAGCGCCGCGCGGTCACGAAAGATGACGGTCAGGTCTTTCCAGCCGATGAAGAGAATTTTGCGCATGAGATGCCTCCGCTCAGTCGCGCAGCGCGCGACCGGTCAGGTGCAGGAAGACGGCTTCCAGGTTTGGCTCTTGCATGTCCACCGAACGAATCTTGACCTGCAGTTGATCGGCTTTGACGATCACCGGCGATATGGCGGTTTCCGCTTCGGGGACCAGCAAGATTAGCTCGCGGTCACGGGTTGAAACCTGCAAAACGTCGGGCAGGGTGCGCAGCGCCGCGGCCAGGGTTTCGACATCGGCGCCTTCAGCCAGGTGCAGGCGGAGTGTGTCCTGCTGGCCGATCATCTTGGTCAATTCGGCCTGAGCCCCCAGTGCGATCAACTGGCCGTGGTCAATGATGCCAACCCGGTGGGACAGCTCCTCCGCCTCTTCCATGTAGTGCGTGGTGTATAGGATGGTCATGCCCTGGCGGTTCAGCTCTTTGATGGAGTCGAGGATGTTTCGTCGGCTCTGTGGGTCAATGCCCACGGTTGGCTCGTCCATGAAAAGGATGCGCGGTTCGTGCAAGAGACCGACGCCGATGTTGACCCGGCGTTTCATGCCGCCAGAATAGGTCTTGACGCGTTGGTTGGACTTCTCGCGCATGCCGATCTGCGCCAGCACCTCGTCCACGCGGCGCTTTAGCGCGGCGCCGGACATGCCCGCCATGCGGCCCCAGAACATCAGATTCTCGCGCGCACTCAGGTCTTCATACAGGGCAATCTCCTGCGGCACAACCCCAATCACGCGCTTGACCTCCATCGGCTGCCGGCGGATGGAATGACCGGCAACGGACGCATCGCCTGCGGATGGTTCCAGCAGGCAGGAGAGCATCGAAATCGTGGTGGTTTTGCCCGCGCCGTTGGGGCCAAGCAGGCTGAACACTTCGCCTTCCTCGATAGCAAAGGAAACGTCCTTGACGGCCTGATTGTCGCCGTAGTTCTTCTGGAGATGAGTGACTTCGACGATCGTTGACATAGGAAATCCTTTCCAAGCGCAGAGTGCAAAGCGCAGAGTACAAAGTGCAAAGCTTGCTGTGATTGAGGAGATTACAGGATGAGGCGGGGTGGCAACGATGCGCCGAAGGTCATGCGCCGGCAGAAAGTCGTGGCAAATCTCCGGTCTCTGGTCTCAGGCCTCCGGTCTCCAACCTCCTCGTGTAATGCCCCGTGCGGCGGCGTTCAGCGCACGCAGAAGCGGCCGCGGCCGGGCTGCCCAATGAACTGACCCTGGTCAACGATCACATCCCCGCGGCTGATGGTGGCGACCGGATAACCGCTGACCTGGATGCCTTCATATTGGCTGTACGGAATGGCGGAGTGGAGCGCGGCCTGGCTGAGCGTGACCTGGCGCGTAGGGTCGAAGAGGACGATGTCGGCATCCGCGCCGGGAAGCAGCTCGCCTTTGCCCCGCAGCCCGAAGAGGCGTGCGGGTGCGGTGCAGCACAGCTCGACCCAGCGCGTGCGGCTGATCTGCCCGCGGCGTACGCCGAAGGTGTGCATGAGCGCCAGGCGGGTCTCGATGCCGGAGATGCCGCCGGCCGTGCGCGTGAAATTAGCCGCGCCGGCCTGCTTCTGCTCATCAGGGTGCGGGCAGTGGTCGGTAGAGATGACGTCGAGGCCGCGACCGGCGACGGCCCGCCAGAGCGCCTCTTGTTCCACCTGGCCGCGGATGGGCGGCTGACACAGGAAGCGCAGCGCTTCGGGCAGAGGGCGCAAATACGCGGCGTCGTCCAGAACCAGGTAGTGTGGGCAGGTCTCACCGAAAGCGATTTGCCCGCGCGCCCGCGCCATGCCCAGGGCATGAACCGCTTCCGCGCATGAGATGTGGAAGATGAGCACGCGCGCGCCAGTCAGCCGCGCCAGAGCCAGCACGCGGTGCACCGCTTCGCCTTCGGTAATGGCCGGCCGGCTGGCGGGATGCCAGCGCGGTTCCACCTGACCTGCGGCCACGAAGCGCCGCGTCAACGTCTGAATGACCGGCCAGTTCTCAGCGTGCACGACGGCCAGTCCATCCACGGCGGCCACGGCTTCCAGCGCCTGCAGCAGGGCGTCGTCGGGCAGGTAATAGCCGGGATAAGCGGTGTAGAGCTTGAAGGAGTAGCAGCCGGCCTCGCGTGCTAGTGGCACTTCCTCGCGCCAGGCCGGGCGCGCAGCAATCATGGGGCCGGTCAAGGTCATGTGCAGGCCGTAGTCAATCACCACGCGGCCCTCGGCCTCACCGCGGCGTTCGGCCAATGCGGCCAACAGCGGCTGGTCTGGCCGGGGATCCACGAAGTCTACGATGCTGGTCACGCCGCCGTACGCGGCGGCCAGCGTGCCCTGGTAAAAATCATCGGCCGTGCGGCCATAGGCGGTGTGCAGGCTCAGATGGACATGGCCGTCCACCGCGCCCGGCAGGACATAGAGACCATCTGCATCGAGCGTGCGCCGGCCGCTGAGGCCATGACCGATGGCGGCGATCTTCTCGCCCTCAATCGCCACATCGGCTGTCAGTTCATGGGTGGCCGTGATCACGCGGCCCGCGCGAATCACCAAATCGTAGGGCACTCGCTTACCTCTCTTAGACCGACTCGACGCGCAGGCCATCCCAGCCGACGATGCGCGCCAATTCGGCCTGCAGCGCCGGGCTGCACGTGGTGGGATCGTTGGGGAAATCGAGCATCATGCGCTGCGCGCCCTGGGTCAGATAGAGCACAAAATGGTCCCGGCTCTGAGCATCCCGATGGCGCCGCATGACATCGTAAATTTGCCCCAAACGTCGTTTGTCTTCTTCTGCGCTGCTGCTGCGCAAAACGGTCACATGCACCTTGCGCAGGGGAGGCGCTTCGGTTGCTGCATCCGCCAGCTCACGCCCCCCGTCGTACAGCGTCATCGGCGCGTCCGCAATCACCCGCACGGGCGCTGCCGTCACCGCCGGCGCAGCCGCCATGGTCTGTGGAACGCTGCGCGGGGCCTGTGGCGTGGCTGCGGCTTGTGTGTGTGCAGTCGCCTGGCCGCTCACCGCCGTCAGCTGCGCCGTAGTTTGTCTGTCCATGACCTCTTGGCCGCCAAGCGGCGCTGTTGGCTCAGGAGCAGCCTGCCAACCATTGTCGTCGTCATCGTCGTCGGTCATCAGCAGCGCGGGCATGTCGTCGTCATCTTCCTCATCGCCGCCTGCGTCGCCGAAGTTGTACCAGGCGCCGGCAATCGGCCCGCCGCTGCCAATCTTCTCACGCGGCAAGGGCGCGGCCGCGTCTGGACGGCTGGGGCCAAACTGGGCGTCGTACACTTTGCCATTTCCAGTCGCACTCGTCGCACGGCTTGCCTGGCTGGGCGGCCGCATCGCCGCGCCGTCCAGCAAGATCTTCGCCCGATCCACATAGTCCTGCACCACGTCCACCAAAATGCTGACCCGACCGCCGTCGCGCGCATCCACCTTGCCGCGCACCAGCACGACCTTCTCCAGCGCCAGGCGGTCGCGCACCTCGGCATACGTGCGCGGGAAAATGGTCAACTCTACGGAGCCGCCCAGGTCTTCCAATGTGCAGAAGCCCATGGGCTCGCCCTTCTTGGTGACGATTTGCTTGATTTCGGTCAACATGCCGATCAGGAGCAGCGACTGGCCGGCCCTGGTCGCGTCCACCGCGCCGCATTGGCAGGTGACCAGGTCGCTGACATCCACCGTGATCTGCTGCAGTGGATGCGACGAGGCGTAGACGCCTAGCAGCTCCTTTTCCCAAGTGAGCCGCTCGCGTGACTTGGCTGCATCCACCTTGGGCAGGCGAATCTTGGTCATGGCGTGGCCTGCGCCGCTGCTCTTGCCGCTGAAGAGGTCGAAGATGCTCATCTGCCCCACCTCTTTGGCTTCGTGCGCGGCCGCGCTTTCGCCCATCATGCCATCTACGGCCGCCAGCAGTTGCGCGCGCTCGCCAAAGTCATCCAGCGCGCCGACTTTGATCAAACACTCCAACGGTCGCCGCGTCACCTTGCGCAGGTCGACGCGCTGGCACAAATCCTCCAGCGACCTGAACGGTCCGCCGGCCTGCCGCGCCTCCAGGATCGTCTCCACCGGCCCTTCGCCCACGTTTTTGACGGCCGCCAGGCCAAAGCGAATCGCCGCGCCGCGTGGAATGGGGAAGTGGTAGGCGATGTGCGTATCGTGGCCCACGGGCGGCGGCGTATCGGCCGGCCGCTGCTCAATGGTGAAATCGAGACCGCTGGCGTTCAGCGCCGGCGATAGCACTTCGATGCCCATGCGGCGGCACTCGGTGATGAAATTGGTCACCTTGTCGCTCTTGTCGCGCTCCACCAGGAGCTGCGCGGCCATGAATTCCAGCGGATAGTGCGCCTTGAGGTACGCCGTCTGCACACAGATCACCGCGTAGTCGGCCGCGTGCGCGCGGTTGAAACCGTAGCGCGCAAAGCCCTCCAGCGCGTCCCAAATCTTGTCGGCCTCCTCATGCGTCAGCCCCGAGGTGCGGGCGGTGCCCTGGGCAAACTTGGCGCGCTCCTTCTCGATCACATCCGCTTTCTTCTTGGAGATCGCGCGGCGCACGAGGTCCGCCTCGCCCGCCGTGTAGCCGGCCACCAGGGTCAGGAGCTGAATTATCTGCTCCTGATAGATGCAAACCCCGTAAGTCTCACCCAGAATCGGTTCTAGAGCGGGGTGGACATACTCCGGCTTTTTGCGGCCGTGCAGGCAGGCGATGTACTCTGGGATGAAGTCCATGGGGCCGGGGCGATAGAGCGAAATCGCGGCGACGATGTTGTTGAACTCGTGCGGCTGCATCTCCGTCAGGACGCGGCGCATGCCTGCGCCTTCCACCTGGAAAACGCCGGCCACTTCACCGCTGGCGAGCAGCTTGTACGATTCTACGTCGTCGAGGGGAATGTTGTCCAGCGTGTAGCGCACGCCGTGCCGTTCGGCAATCAGCCGCGTGGCCTCGCGCATGACGCTGAGCGTTGAGAGGCCGAGGAAGTCCACCTTGAGCAGGCCGATGGACTCCAGCACCGGGAACTCATACTGCGTCACCATCTTCGTGATGGCCGACTTCTGCGGACGCATGAGCGGCGTGTAGTGAATGAGCGGCTTGTCGGCTACAATGACGGCCGCGGCGTGAATCGAGGCATGGCGCGCCACGCCTTCGATCAGGCTGGCGGTCTCCAGCAGCTCCCTGACCTGAGCCTGTTCATCGTAGCTCTGCTTGAGATCGGGAATCTGCTCCAACGCCTCTTTGATGCTGACCGGCTTGCCGGGGATGTTGGGGATCATCTTGGCAACGCGATCCACCTCAGGCAGCGGAATCTCCATCACGCGGCCCACGTCGCGCACTGCGGCCCGCGCCTTCATGCGGCCAAAGGTGACGATCTGCGCCACTTGATCTTCGCCGTAACGGGCGATGGTGTAGCGGATCATCTCTTCGCGCTGATCGTCCGGGAAGTCGAGGTCGAAGTCCGGCATGGAGACGCGGCCCGGATTGAGGAAACGCTCGAAGATCAGGTTGTTGGGCAGCGGATCGAGGTTGGTAATGCCGGTGACGTAGGCGACGACCGAACCCGCGCCGGAGCCGCGCACGTTGTACCAGATGCCGCGCTCCCGTGCGTAGCGGCAGAGGTCGCCCACGATCAGGAAATAGACATCGAAGCCCATCTCGTGGATGACCTTTAGCTCGTGTTCGAAACGGCGGCGTACGGCTGGATCGTCCGCGCGGCCGTCATAACGCTGACGCAGGCCGGTTTCAGCCAGGTGGCGCAGGTAGCTCTCATAGTCGTGACCCGCAGGCATGGGGAAGGGCGGCAGATGGTAATTCCGGTCCTCCACATCCACGTTGCACATGTCGGCGATCAGCAAAGAATTGGAGAGGGCGCCGGGGTATGCGCCGAAGAGCTTGTCCATCTCCTCTGCGCTGCGCACATAGTACGAGCCATCGCTCATGCGCAGACGCTCTTTCGCAGTCATCGCAGCGGTGGTCTGGATGCAGAGCAGCACATCGTGCGGATTGGCGTCGCGTGCTTTGACATAATGCACATCGTTCGTTGCCAACAGCGGCAGGTCATACTGGCGGCTGAATTCGATCAACTGCCGATTGACCTGGTCGAGTTCCGGGATGCTGTGCTCTTGTAATTCCAGGTAGTAGCGCCCCGGCCCAAAGACATCACGATACCAGTGGACGCGTTCCACCGCCTCGCGCTCACGGCCCTGGCTGAGCAGGTGGGGAATTTCGGAGGCCAGGCAGCCGCTCGTGCAGATCAGCCCCTGCGCGTGTTTTTCCAGGAAGGCTTTGTCAATGCGTGGGCGGTAGTAGTAACCTTCGAGCTGCGCGTGCGTGCAGACTTTGAGCAGGTTGCGGTAGCCAATTTCGTTCTCAGCCAGCAGCAGCAGGTGATGGCGCGCTTTGTCCAGCGTTGCGTCGCGACCTTCCATCGGCCGGCCGTGCTTGGTCAAGTACGCCTCCACGCCAACGATGGGCTTGATGCCTTCCTTCTTGCAGGCGCGGAAGAAGTCAATGACCCCATGCATGGTGCCATGATCGGTCAGGGCCATCGCCTTCTGACCCAGGCTGGCCGCGTGCTTGACCAGGTCATTGACTCGGCCCAGGCCATCGAGCAGCGAAAATTCGGAATGGACGTGTAGGTGAACGAACTCGGGCGCCATGGAACGAGCCTCATACATTGCGAGATTGGTGCGGCTGAACTATACACCAGGCGGTGGATTTCATCAACATTTGCCACCCTGGCTGCCGCTGACACCATCGTCCGCGTCTTTATCCAACCTCAATAGTTCTCCAGCGGCGTCTCTTCATACCACCAGAAGCCGTGCGTCAGGACGTAGAGGCGATCCTGTCGGCCCAGCCAGCCGCACACGCAGCCCTCCCGCCAGCGCGCGCTGCTGTCGCTTAGATACTTGAAGCCGCCAAAGAACTGCGGCGCGTAGGCCTGATAGCGAAAGCCCGCGGCGCTGACTGCCTCTTCAGGCAGCACCATCGTGTTCGTGCGCACCACCTCGTGCGGGCAAACACCCTGCACGCTGATTGCCAGTCCTGTCTCCAGGATCAATTTTTCGCGGCGCAGCCCCTCGTCGTCATCGAAGCCCAGGGCGGCCGCGTAAGGCGCTTCATAGTGTAGACCCAATTCGCCGCCCAGGCGCTGAATCTCGTGCAACTGGCGCATGGCGGTCAGCGCGAAAGGGTTGTAGTGCAGCGCATGCAGGCGTACAAAATAGCTGGCTGTTGCGCCCTGGTCGTGTTCGATCTGCGCCAGGCGCAAGGCGTTGACGACGGTGAAATCAATGTCATGGCGCAGCAGGAGGACGCGATCGGCGCCGCTTGCCTTGCCGTCGAGGAGGTCTCGAAAACTGACGCAGGCATAGCCCAATGCCTGCGCCTCGGTCAAAATTTCCTGGTAATGGGCAAACGCAAAGTTGCAGTTCATGATAATCAGTGACTGTCAGCGGCTGCGACCCAGCCGGAAGTGATCCGCCTGGCGCCAGGGGTTGAACGGATCGCCGGTTGGCGCGGCCGCGCTTGGGCTGCTTGCGCCAACGACCGCCTGACCTTCAAGCAGATCAGACAGCGCAGCCGCAATCAGCGCCTCATCGGGCACGGGATCGTACGCTGGCTGCCAGTCCGCAAAGTGTTCCTCGACAAAGTGCGTCGTGGCTTCGCCCGCCTGGAAGACTGGATGCTGGATAACCGCCAGCAGGAAGGGGATGTTGGTGGTAACGCCCAAGACGATGTAGTGCTCCAGCGCCCAGGCCATCTTGCCCAGGGCATCGGCGCGATTCTGGCCCCACACAATCAGCTTTGCCATCATCGGGTCGTAGTGCAGCATCACCTCCGCGCCAGTGCTGATGCCAGCGTCCACGCGCACGCCCGGCCCTACCGGCTCGACCGCGCGCAGCACCTTGCCGATGCTGGGCAGGAAGTGGTTGGCCGGGTCTTCGGCGTAGATGCGACATTCGATGGCGTGCCCGCGCTGGGTGATCTGCGCCTGGCTAAAGGGCAGCGGCTCTCCGGCGGCGACCAACAACTGCGCCTTGACCAGGTCAATCCCGGTCACCGCTTCGGTGATCGGATGTTCCACCTGGAGGCGGGTGTTCATCTCCAGGAAGTAGAAGTTGCGCTCACGATCCACCAGGAACTCGATCGTGCCGGCGTTGGTGTAGTTGACGGCGCGCGCGGCTTGCACGGCGGCCGCGCCCATGGCCGCGCGCAACGCCGGCGTCAGCACCGGCGACGGCGTTTCTTCAATGATCTTCTGATGGCGGCGCTGTACCGAGCACTCGCGCTCGAACAGGTGCACAACATTCCCGTGCTGATCGCCCATCACCTGGAACTCGACATGGCGCGGTTCGGCCAGGTATTTTTCCAGGTAGATGCGGTCATCGCCAAACGCGTTCTGCGCCTCGCGCCGTGCAGATTGCAGCGCGTCCGCCAGGTCTTGCGGCCGCGCCACGATGCGCATGCCTTTGCCGCCGCCGCCGGCCGCGGCTTTGACCAGCAGCGGAAAGCCGAGCGAGTCGGCAGCCGCCAGCAGATCGGCATCCGCTGTGCTTTCCTGGTAGCCTGGCACCATCGGTACGCCGGCCGTGCGCATGGCCGCACGTGCGGCGGTCTTGCTGCCCATCGCGCGCATCGCCTCTGGCGTCGGGCCGATGAAGACCAGACCCGCCTTGCGCACGGCCGCGGCAAAGTCGGCGTTTTCGGACAAAAAGCCGTAGCCCGGATGAATGGCCTGGCAGCCCCGCTCCACGGCAGCCTGGATGATGGTATTCCCACGCAGGTACGATTGGCCGGGCGCGGGCGGGCCGATGAGCACGGCTTCATCAGCCAGCGCAGTGTGCAGCGCCTGCGCATCGGCCTCAGAGTAGACGGCCACGGTGCGGATGCCCATTTCCTGGCAGGCGCGAATGAGGCGCACCGCAATCTCGCCGCGGTTGGCAATTAGGACTTTTTCAAACATGCGATTTTCCCCATTGGCGTCAGTCCTCGTAGGTTCGGCATCCTGGCCGGACGGCGCTGGCGCAGCCAAGCACGCTCTGTGGCAGCCGGCGTCGTCACGGCGGAGGTGTGACCTACACAGCGGCCGCTTCTTTGATGACCCGCAGGTGCGACGCGCTTGCGGGCGAAATCGTCTCGATTTTGTCGTACACGTCGGCCAGGCTCAGCTGGCACTGAATGGACGGGATAACCACAGCCGCGTCCAGTCCACTGCGCTCGGCAAACAGCCAGGCGCCATCCTCTTGCCGTGCAAAATGCTCGATGCGCGCAATGTCCTGCGCCACCAAGAGATAGTCGCTCAGCGATTCCAGCGTGCGGTACTGCGCGAACTTCTCACCCCGGTCGTACGCCTCGGTGGATTTGGACAGCACTTCGATGATGACCGTGGGGTTGAGCAGGGTGTCTTCTTCCTGATCGTCAAAGCGAGGCTGGCCGCAGACCACGACCACATCCGGGTAAGTGTACAATCCCGTGGCGCTGACCTTGACGCGCAGGTCGCTGGCGAACACATCGCACGATCGGCCTTTGAGCTGTACAAATAAGGAAGCGACACAATTGACCATGATCCGCACGTGCCGGGGACTGGCGCCCGCCAGGGCAAAAATCTCGCCCGCATAGTATTCGCTCTTGGTTTCGGCCTTACGCTCATACGCCAGGTATTCCTGCGGGGTCAGAAAAGGTTTCAGTTGGACGCTCATGGTTCTATCCTTGTCAGTTTGCCGTAATTTTTGCCACGAATGGCTCGAATTGGACGAATGGTCGTGACGGGCTACATCCTGAACACCCCGTACGTGGTCTCCGGCACGGGGACGTTGAGGCAGGCGGAGAGGGCCAGGCCCAGTGCGCGGCGCGTCTCCGGCGGGTCGAGGATGCCGTCATCCCAGAGCCGCGCCGTGGAGTAGTAGGGGCTGCCCTCTTTTTCGTATTTGTCCATGATCGGCTGCTTGAACGCGGCCTGCTCTTCGGCGCTGAGCAATGGCTTGCCTAATCGCGCCAGTTGATCCTGCTTGACGGTCAGCAGCACGTTGGCGGCCTGCTCGCCGCCCATAACGCTGATGCGGCTGTTGGGCCACATCCACAGGAAACGGGGGCTGTACGCGCGTCCGCACATGCCGTAGTTGCCCGCGCCAAACGACCCTCCGATGATGACCGTCAGCTTGGGCACGGCCGCGTTGGCAACGGCGTGCACCAGCTTGGCCCCGTCTTTGGCAATGCCGCCGGCCTCGTATGCGCGGCCCACCATGAAGCCGGTGATGTTCTGCAGGAAGAGCAATGGAATGCGACGGCTGGTGCACAGCTCGACGAAATGCGCGCCCTTGAGCGACGATTCGCTGAACAGGATGCCGTTGTTCGCAACGATCCCGACAGGGTAGCCGTAGATGCGCGCAAAGCCGCAGACCAGCGTCGTGCCATAGAGGGCCTTGAACTCGCGGAAGCGGCTGCCATCCACCAGGCGGGCAATGACCTCGCGCACGTCGTACGCGGTCTTGAACGTAGTTGGAATCACGCCGTACAGTTCGGCCGGATCGTAAAGCGGTTCCTCCGGCGGCGCCACATCCAGGCCCACAGTTTTGGTGCTGTTGAGGGTCTCGACAATGTTGCGACACAGATCCAGCGCGTGCTCGTCATCGAGCGCGTAGTGGTCGGCCACGCCGGAGATGCGGGTGTGCACATCTGCGCCGCCCAGGTCCTCTGCGCTCACCTCTTCGCCCGTCGCCGCTTTGACCAAGGGCGGCCCGCCGAGGAAAATCGTGCCGGTGCCTTTGACGATGATCGTCTCGTCGCTCATTGCGGGCACGTACGCGCCCCCAGCCGTGCAGGACCCCATCACCGCGGCAATCTGCGGGATGCGCGCCGCGCTCATCAGGGCCTGGTTGTAGAAAATGCGGCCAAAGTCATCCACATCAGGGAAGACCTCGTCCTGCATGGGCAAGAACGCGCCGCCGGAGTCCACCAGGTAGATGCAGGGCAGGCGGTTTTCTAACGCCACCTGTTGGGCGCGCAGATGCTTTTTGACCGTCAGGGGGTAGTAGGTGCCGCCCTTGACCGTGGCGTCGTTGGCGATGATCAAGACCTCACGGCCGCTGACCACGCCGATGCCGGTGACGATGCCCGCGCCCGGCGCTTCATTGCCGTACAGCCCTTGTGCGGCCAGCGGCGACAGTTCCAGAAAGGGTGCGCCTGGGTCAAGCAGGCGTTCCAGGCGGTCACGCACGAAGAGCTTGCCTTGCTCCTGGTGGCGCTGATGGGCTTTGGCGTCGCCGCCCTGACGGGCGTCGGCCAGGCGCGCGCGCAGCTCAGCCGCCAGGGTCTCGTTATGAGCCTGGTTGAGTTGGAAAGCAGGATCGCGGCTGTTCAGTTGTGATTCGAGAACGTCCATGGTAGTCCTCGTCCCCTAGTTGGTAAGCAGTTCTTGCACGACCTGATTGACCAGTTTGCCATCTGCGCGGCCCTTGACCTGCGCCATCAGGTGTTTCATCACCAGGCCGGCCTGCGCCTTGCCGCTGACACCCAGCTCGCTGATGGCCTCGCGCACCAGGGCTTCGATCTCGGCCCGGCCCATCTGCTGGGGCAGATAGGTTTCCAGAATAGCCAGCTCGGCCCGCTCCTGCTCCACCAGGTCCTGACGCCCACCTTTGTGGAACTCCTCGATGGACTCACGATGGCGCTTGGCGTCGCGGCGAATGACATCGAGCACCTCAGCGTCGTTGAGGGGATGTCCTACCTCTACTTCCAGATAATTGATGCCAGTGAGCACCTGGCGCAGGGTGTCGCGGCGGCGGGCATCCCGCGCCTTCATGGCTTCGTGTAATTCCTGGTTTAACTGCTCTTTGAGTGACATAGTTGCCTCCGATGCGGGGGATACCTCTATTTTACCCTGCAATCGAACGAATGGGCAAATGATTCAGCGAAATGAAACAGCGCCGGTCGGGAGACCGGCGCTGAACGGCGAAGCGATGGCGCGAGGCCGGGGTTAGCCGCAGCCACCGCCGCTGGGACCGCGCTTAAGCTTGAGCTGGATCTTGGGCGTAAATTCGATCTCAAACGCATGTGGATTGGGCGTGGCGGCGGGCGACTGCGCGCCCAACGCCAGCGTGAACGGATAGCGCAGACGGTCGTCGCCTGGCGAGGGCGTGGCTGGCGGCAGGGCGGGATCTGCGCTGGCAAAAGTTTCCAGCCAGTGGTTCACGCCACCCTCCAGGATGTAGGCATTCGGCACGCTTTCGGCGGTCAACATCTTCCAGGCCTCGGTGGCGGCCGTTTCATCATTGCTCATGGTGACAAAAACGGTGTTGGCCGGCTCCAGCAGCAGAGAGGGAATCAGGGTTGACAGCGCCGCGGGCGCAACTCGCTGCGCCCCGGCGATGTGGAATAAGTTGAAATCGCCCTCGCTGCGCATGTCGAGCATGATGAGCTTCAGGTCGTCGTTGTGCAGCGCGCCCAGCAGCTCGGCTGGCGAGATCTGCACCGCGCGCTCGGCCAGCAGGGGCGCTTTGCTCGGCGCCAGGGCTTGCCACTTGTCGGCCGCGGTGGGCTGACCGATGACGATCAAGGCCACGGCCCCCAGGGTCAGCAGGCCGGCGCCGGCGTAGCGCAGCTTCGGCTCCAACTTCAGGTTCTTGCCGCCTACAATGCGCTCTAGCTGCTCGCCGCCCCAGAACATGAAGAGGGCCATCAGCACGATGATCAGCACGACGACGCCTACCGGCAGTTTGAGCCAATCTTGAATGGTGAACCGGCCCAGGTAGGACGAATTCCAGAACCCGGCGAAGGAGTCCACGGTTTCGCCGAAGAGGAAGATGCCAAAGAGGCCGCCCAGGACGAAGAAGAGGCCATCGAGCTTGAAGGTGGCAAACGCAACCAGTGAGGTGCCGGGGCAGAAGCCGCCAATGATGAAACCTGCGCCCATGATGAGGCCGCCGACGATGCCCGGCCACAGGTAGGTTGGGTTGACCCACACCAGGTTGTAGTCAAGCAACCCCAGGCCGACGGCGGCGAAGATCAGCACCATCGCCGTGACGATGGCGCCGAACATCACCTTGAGCACGGTCAGGTCTCGAAAGTAGAACTGCCGCGCCAGTTTGAGCGAGTTGCCGAAGCCGGCGCTCTCCAGCACATAGCCGAAGCCAACGCCGATCAGCAGATAAACCACATACTGACCCCAGTGGCCGAGTAAGGTTGCCAGTGAAAGAGGAAAAGGCGCCATACTGTGTCTCCTGTTCGATCCTGAATCTAGTTCCAGAGCTTGCGCACGAAATAGGCCACCGCGTAGCCGCCGCCAAAGACGGCGAACATGAAGGCCCACGAGCCGACCGAGAGCACCGAGCCGCCGGAGAGCGCCTGCCCGGAGGTGCAGCCGCGGGCAAAGCGGGCGCCATAGCCCATGATCGCGCCGCCCAGGAAGGCCATGAACCAGCGCGTGCGCGGGGTGATCTGCGGCCCGCGCACGGTTTCCACTTTCAGGCGGCCGTTGCGCCAGCCGGATAGAAAACCGCCGATGACGGTGCCGATGACCATGAACACCAGGTAGGAATCGAGCGGGTTCTTGTCACCCCCAGCCAGTTTCACCAGGTAGGGCACGCGATCCATGTGGCCCGGCGCAATCAGGTCTTCGAGGAAGCCAATGATGCTGTTCAGCCCGCCGGACGCGCCCAGACCGTTGCCGGTGAGGAAGAAGGCGGTGAACAGCACCAGGCCCAGCAGCGCGGCGGCCAGGTAGGGATGAATGTACTCTCTGGTGGTGCGCGCGGCAAAGACGCGCCCGGCCGCCGCCTTGAGCGCGGCCAGGCTAAACGGCGTTTTGCGTGGAGTAAGGGAATCGGTATTAGTTGCCATGAGACGGCGCCTCCTGGGCTAGTTTGAATGTCTCTCCGCTGCCGATCGGCGCAGGGAGTGCATCGTGCGTTTCCAACAGATCCCACCCGTTCATCATTGCCTGGATCGAGGCCAGCGGAGTGTGACCGGTGGTGGTGAGGTAAACATGCAAGACGACAAAGGCGGCCAGCAGCCAGGCAATCAGCGAGTGCACGGGGGCCAGCAAAGGCAGGCCGCCCAGGCGCAGGGCCAGATCGGGCCAATGCTGCGCGCCCCACATCAGCGCGCCCGTGATGACCTGTCCGGGCAAAAGCAGGTTGAGCAACCCAAAGTAGGTGATCTGCTGCAAGGGGTTGAGTTTGCGCTGCGGCGCTTTTTCGAAGGGATGCGGCTCGTTCTTGAAGATGCCGCGCAGGTAGAACTTGGCCTGGACGATGGCCTGGTCGTAGAAGCCAGCCGGGCGTGGGATGAACTGCTTGATTTCGCCGCTCGCCAGGTGGTAGAACAACGAGAGTGCAGCGTTGATGACGACGATGGCCGCCAGCACATTGTGCACCTGCACCACGGACTTGAAGGCGAAGATGCCAAAGATGTCGGGCTTGTGAATGATCAGCCCGCTGAAGATCAACCCCAAGATGGTGAAGGTCTGCAGCCAATGCCAGAAGCGTTCGTAGACGGCGTACACATAGACCTGCTTGAGCTGCGGCGTGTGCTTGGGCAGGCGCAGCGCGGCGGCAAAGCGCAGACCGCCGTGCGCCACGACGGCCAGCACGGTGCCGGCAAAAGCGATCATGCCAAACCAATCTACCCACGGCACGCTGGACTGGCCGAAGATGTAGAGCTTGTTGGTTTCGACGCTCGGCTGGTAACGCAGCGCGCCGTCCGCCGCCCTGACCAGGCTGCCGTTCAACACGGTGCTGGTGCCAGCCAGCAGGGCCGGCGTGATTCCGGTTGGACCGGCTGCGGAGACGGTGAACGACTGAGCCAGGCGTGAATCGGCGCTGTGGCAGGCGGTGCACGCGCGGGTCACCCACTCGCCGTTGGCGACGTCGTGGCTGATAGTGTAGGGCTGTATGTCCCCGGCGATGCGAGGATTGGCCAGGCCCAGCGCCGCCAAACGACCAGCGATGACGTGCTGCTTGGACGCGCTGTCCAGCACCAACTCCGCTTCGGTCAAGGCGCCATTCTGATCCGTGTCGAGCGCGGCCACCACCTCGGCAGCGTAGCTGCCGCCGTCGAACCAGGCTGCTTTCAGGTCTTGCTGGCGCACGGGCCGCGCCGGATCGCCATAGACCCAGTACCAGGCCGTCACCAGGTTATGAGGCGCCAGGCGGGTCTTGCCGTCCACATCCTGACGCATGAGCAGCGTAGGCTGATAGCCGGTAATGAGGGACGAGGCAGCCTGTGGATCGCCCTCCACGCCGCGGTACTCGCGCCGCGGCTCGGCGTTGGCAGTGAGCACCGTCCAATCCACGCTCTGCAGCGCGGGGGCGTAGAGCCGGGGAATGTGACAGGTCTCGCAGGCCACGGTGCTCAGATGGCTGTCGGTGTAGGGCAGCCATTGATGGGTGGACGCGGCATTGTGACAGCTGTCGCAGCGGCGCATGGTGTCGGCCAACCCAGGCGCAATGGCGTGTTGGGCGGTGGGGCCTTTGGCAAAGTCGTGCAGCGGCTGCTGCACATACTCGCCCAGGCTCAGCCGCCGCGGGTCAAAAGCCAGATGGTCGGGGCGGGTGTCCGCGCTCTCGCGGAAATAGATCGGGTTGTTGAGCGAGAAGTGACACTCTGTGCACTTCACTTGGCGGGCGGCATGCACATCCCACGGCCGCGTCAGGTCTGCTTTGCTGGCGAGGTTCAAGCCGGATGCGGAGATGCGCTGCCCGGCGATGATCTGGCCGGTGGTCAGCGTGCTCCACGAGGTGCTCGATGTGCTCGTCAGGGTGACAGGCGTCGCCGCGTCCGTGTGCGCCAATCCATGGCACTGCCCGCAGTTGGCGTTGCTGGGGTCCTGCACGGTGATGAACTCGGTCTTGAGCTGACCGTCGGTCTCGAACGCGTCGGCATTCCAGCGGTACTCCGTACCATTGGCCGCGACCAGGCCGGTGCCGAGCAATGTCGCGGTGTTAGCCCAGCGAAACTGACCGCTTTGCAGCGCGGCGATGCGCGCGGCGTTGTTCGGATTGGGCAGATGACACAGAAAGCAGTTCATCTCCACCGTGCCTGACGCGGCCCAATCCCAGGCCGTGACCTGGCCCGTGGTCGGGTCGAGCACGGCCGTCTCTGGATTACTGGCGTCGGCGGGCAAGGCGCTGAGCGGGCGGCCGTCACGCGTGACCAGCGCCGGCCCGCCGCCCACGTGGCGATCGCCAAAATCCATGACCCATTCAGGCGTGCCCAGGTCAAGCAAAGGATCGCCGGCGAGGGAGAGGTAGCGATAGCGCAGCGGGTCCCAACGGCCGAAAGCGCCGGCACTGCTGTCCCAGGCGCGGCCGCTCGTCACCTGGCCGGGCTGGGCAAAGCCATCCAGGCCTAGCGAGGCATGGTAGCTGTGACTTTGAATGAAGGCCGTGTCGTGGCAGGCGCCGCAGGTCTTGAGGGTAGAGACCGGGTTGCCGGTGGCAAGAACCGAGGCTCCGTTCTCGTCCAGCAGAGCGAACTGCGGGTGGATCGGTGGAGGCTGCGGCGCTGACTCGGTGTCGGTCTGCGCGGCGGCCCAGGGCAGGCCAAACAGCGCGGCCAGCAGCAAGCCCAGAATGATCAAAATCGTGGCGCGGTATGGAATTTTCATATGGCTCTCTTACTTCGCCTGCAAGCGTCCGCCCCAGGTCATGGGGTCGCCCGGATAGCCCAGGGCCTGCCAGTCCATGCGGCCGTTGGCGCCGTGACACGATTCGCACTGCAGGGCGTTCTCTGCAGGCTGCACCATGTGAGTGGCCGGGTAGTACATCCGGGTTTCGGCGAAACCGTACTGCCCGGAGAAAGTGATGCCGGCGTCCTGCGCGCCCAAAGCCAGCGCCGAGGGCCAGTCGAAGGTGGTCCAATAGCCGCCCTCGCCCGCCGTGCGCGGGGCCAGCAGGATGTTGTTCACCGTGTCGTATGGTTGTTTGGCGACGTGCACCTTGAACGGAAAGATTTTGGCGTTGGGATCGTTGATGTCACCGGCCGGCAGGTTGATCATCGTTGGCTGCGTGGGGGTAATCGTGTCGCCCAGCAAATAGCGGTAGGCATTGCTGCCGTTGAACCAGCGGTAGGTGGGCGTCACGCTGTTTTGATACTGAAACTCGCCCTTGATCTTCAGGTAGGTGTAATGATCTTCCGGCCGGTCTTGCCCCGCGGCCGACCAGTCCCAATAGGTCTTGGTTGGGTTCTTGAGCGCCACTGCGGGGATGTGGCAGGTCTGGCAGGCCACGCTCTTCGTGTGGGCGTTCAGGCGATCATCCTCATGCGGCGTGCTGGCGTGACAATCGGTGCACTGCACTTGCTCTGCGGTTTGGATAGCGAGGTTGTCGGCCAACAGGCGGCCTTTGATGACGTGGTCCTGCGTACGGTGGCAGTCGGTGCACTGCAAGTTCAGGCGGCTCATGTGCACATCCAGGCTTTCGGACGGAAAGTTCAGGCTGCTGTCCAGGTCGCCATGCTTGACGTTGTTGCCGCCGCCGCCATCGTAGTGGCAGGCTCCGCAGTTCTCGCGCGTCGGCCTGCCCACGCTCTTGGCGGCCGCGGCCAGGTCTACCCCCTCAGCCGGGTAGCCGAAATCGCCTTTGCTGTAGGTGGCCCGGTCGGCGTGGCAAACCAGGCAGTCTACCTTGAGCGGGTTGCTGAAGTCGAACTGGTCATTTTCCCAGCCATAACCAGCGTGACAGCTCATGCACTTCTTCTCGTTGCCCTGCGCGCTGATGCAGAAGTTGTTGATCTGGTTCTTCTTGCCGATAGTCACCGGCTCGCTGCGCCAGGTGGCGGTGATCGGCTGGCTTTCCCACGTCCAGTGCGTCGTGGCCATGAGTTGGGCGGCGGAATCGGGGTGACACGTCAGGCAGGCGGCGGTGACTTCTGGCCCACTGGTATATGGGCCTTTGAGCAGATGCGCGTGATCGGTCTCAGGGACGCGTGTGAGCAGTGAGGCCAGCGGCGTGTCGGGCGCGGCCGCGGTTTGGGGGCGCAGCAGGATCAGCGGCACGAGGATGACGGCCAGGGTCACGGTCAGGCCGATCAACCAGGTGGCGTTTTTTCTAAGGAAGGCGGGAAGGCGCATGAGAAGCTCCTGAAAATTGAGATGGCGTCGGCGCTCAGCCGTTTGATTCTGGCGATACTTGGCTGCTCAGTTGGGCGATCCTGGTCAGCGCCAGGCGCGCCAGGTGCCCCTGGTAGCCGATGCCTGACAGAGCGTTGGCGATCACGGCCAGCAGGCGGGTGATCTGCAAGGCCTGCTCGGCGCTGACGATGGGCAGCGAGTCCTGGGCCGCGGCCAACGCGTCGCCGTCAACCCCAATGCGGGCGCCCGTGGTCAGCGCCTGCTGGCGAAACGATTCTGGATCTGGCGCTTCGGTGAGAAACTGACCGGCCGTCACCATGCCCACGCGCTGACCGGCGACCTCAACCGGAGCGCTGGCGTAACGGATGCCGGCATGGCACGTGTGAACATTCGCGCCTTCTTCGGCTGAGCGGGCCACGGCCCGCCACGAGCTTTGGCAGGCTGCCATACCTTCCTTGGTCAAGTGCACCAGGCGGCAGAAACGACTGCAGCGGCTGCATGGCGCCAATGGCTGGCCGTCCAGGTCCGTGACGAAGGAGGACATGCCCAGGACGGCCGCAAACTGATCCTGAATGCCTTCCAGCGTCTTGAGCGGGATCAGATCGGAAAGGCGCAGGTCAGGCGGATTGGCGGCGGGGGCGGTAGACGCGGCTGGCAGGCGGGTGCGGTCGCGATCGCTCAGCCAGGAGTCAATGGCGTCGGTGGAAAAGCGCCACTGACCGCCGACGCGCAGCGCCGGCAGCTCGCCTTCTTTGACCATCCGGTAGATGGTGACACGGTCGAGCTGCAGGCGATCTTGCAATTCACGGGTCGTGAGTAGTTTGTCAGGCATCGTTGTCTCGCTGGCCTTTCATTCATCGGTGTGGGGGAATCATCCTGGTCGGGTAAACCGATAGTTTGATTATAGAAGTTTTTATCACAAAAGTCAATATCTTGATCTAGCTTTTTATAATTTGTTACTTTTGTGGTTCGTCGAGTGCATCGTGATGACGGTTGAGGTGGCGCACTTGTGGAGAATGGGGCATACGACCAGGAATAAAAAGTCCTCGACAAGTCGAGGACTTGGGGACGGTCGGAGCGCGGAACAAGGTTCGGCTCATTTCAATGAAGACAGACCATCCGCGGCTTACCTTCAGGTCAGTCCTCAACACAAAGACACCAAGCCAGCAAGGTGTCAAAGACTTTCTTGTGTCTTGGTGTCTTTGTGTGCGCCAGTCATGTCCGGGGAGACTGTGTTTTCAAGTCAATTTCATTCGAGATGGTATGGCACATCCATGACGATGATACCCGGCTTGGAACGCAGGGCCAGACGCAGATTGAGTGCGGCCTGGGTATGCAGCAAGTATTGCCAGCGGCGCTTGGGCACAAATTCTGGCACGACCACGGTAATGACCTCGTGCACTTGGCGGCTCTTGTCAATTTTGTCTATGTACTGCAACAGCGGCTCCATAAGCTGTCGGTAGGGCGAATCCAGGATGACCAGCCGGATGCCATCGCCCCACATCTCCCACTTGCGCCGCACCCGCTCCGCTTCCGCTGGATCCATGGAGACGTGCACAGCCGTGATGTCGTGAGACAACGTGCTTGCATAACGCATCGCCGCCAGCGTGCCGCGATGGACGCCGCTGATGGGGATGATGACGCGGTGGCGGGTGACACGCGGCGCCGCCCGGTACGCTTCCAATGACAAGCGCTTCGCCAAGTCCCGGTAGTGATGATGGATCGAGAAGAAAATCGTCACCAAGGTGGGCACGAGCAGAATAATGATCCATGCGCCTTCGCGAAACTTCGTGATGGCGAATACCAGCATGACGATGAAGGTTGCGACGGCCCCCACGCCGTTGATGACGAGCTTGAGCTTCCAGCGCGGATCATGAGTTAGGATCGAGCCAGGCTCCTGCACCACCGCGCCAGGCGCCAGGTGGCCGGATTTCCACCAGCGCCGCGCCATGCCTGTTTGGGACATGGTGAAGGACAGGAAGACGCCGATGGCGTAGAGCGGAATCAGCGCCGTGACGCTGGCCTGGAACATGACAATGAGCAGCGAGGCAATCAGCGCCAGCGCCATGATGCCGTACGAATAGACCAGGCGGCTACCTTTGAAGGTCAATTGCCGGGGTAGAAAGCCGTCGCCCGCGTGCAGCGCGCCCAAGCGCGGAAAATCAGCAAACGAGGTGTTGGCCGCCATGATCAGGATCAGCGTCGTCGCGGCAATCAACATTAAGTAGAACACCCCTTGTCCGCCGAACGCGGTGCGCGCCAACTGCGAGATGATCGTTTCGGTCTCGGAGGGTATGGCGCCGATTTGGCGACTCAAGAAGGTGATGCCGAGAAACAGCGCGCCCAAAATAGCGGCCATCCACATCAAGGTGATGCCCGCATTGCGGCTCTTTGGCTCCCGAAACGCGGTGATGCCGTTGGAAATGGCTTCCACGCCTGTCAACGCCGTAGTGCCGTTGGCAAAGGCATGCAAAATGAGAAACAGACCAACAGCCTGCAGCGTACCGGTAGTTGCGAGCGGCGGCGGGTTTGTCACCACGCCCAGGGTGCCCGTGAGGTAGCGGATAAAGGCCAACGCGACGGCGCCGACCATCATGACCAGAAAGAAATAGGTGGGTATGGCGAACGTCGCGCCTGACTCCTTCACCCCACGGAGGTTGATCAGCATCACAAACAGGATGGTTGCAACCGCGATCTCCACGCGCCAGGGGAACAGCCTAGGAAACGCCGAGGTAATCTGGGCCACACCAGACGACACCGATACGGCCACCGTTAGAATGTAGTCGGTGAGCAAGGCCGCGCCGGCGGTTTGAGCAGGCAGCTCGCCCAGGTTGTCACGGGCTACGATGTACGCGCCGCCGCCGCCGGGGTATGCGTGAATGGTCTGCTCGTAGGAGACGGTGACAATCGCCAGCAAGGCGACGATCGCGATGCTGATGGGCACCGCCAGCGTAAACGCGCCCGTGCCGGCCAGGGCCAGCACCACCAAAATCTCCTGCGTCGCATACGCAGTAGATGACAAGGCATCCGAGGCGAAAACAGCCAGGCCGACGGCTTTGCCGATGGTCTGATTGGGGGCGTCCGCCGTAGACAACGGGCGGCCCAGCAGCCAGGTGCGCCATGAACGCGGCGGGTGCGTTGTGTGTGGAAACTGAAACACAGTGGACTTGTCGCTTTCGACAATCATAGATGCCCCTTTCTCGAATCCCTGGGCAGGTTGACGACTCAGTGTCGTGCTCACACCAGATCAGGAAGCCGTGCACGTGGAAAGCGCCGGTAATGCCGATGTGCTTCCCAGGAGTCAAGTATAGCGAGAAAGAGGTCAAGGCCACGCTAAGAATCTGGGCCGGGCTGTCAAGAAAATATCAAGCTCAGCAGCCCAACCGCGGGCGTTTGACAGACTTTGCGTCGGGTGGTACTCTGCACATCAGGAGTCTGGCCCCCAGGCTGACGATATTGCTGGCGCACGGAGCACAGTGCCAACATATGAAAGAAACCTTAGCTCAGTCAATTTGCGTGTTGATTTGCCGGAGCTGCGGCTGTGACCGTTGAATCTCCCGTTGCGACCCGCATGGCCGCGCTGGTCAGCCAGTGGGAAGCAGACGCCGATCAAAGGGCCATTTTCCTACGCTGCTATTTGATGATGACGCAGAACATGCAGACAGCCATCGCGAACCTTGAATTCAAGGACCCAACCTGGGTGGACTTTCTGCTGGCGCGCTTCGCCGATTACTACTTTGCGGCCCTGGACGCCTATGGTTGCGATCACACGGCTGCGCCTCGCGTCTGGCAGGTAGCGCACGATGCGGCGCATCAGCCTGGTGTGTGGGCGCTGCAAAAGCTGCTGCTCGGCGTCAATGCACATATCAATTACGACCTGGTGTTGACGCTGGTTGAAGTGCTGCGACCGGAGTGGCAGAGCTTGACGGACGCGCAACGCAGCCAGCGCTACGCCGACTACGGCTACGTCAACGCGATCATTGCGCGCACCATTGACGCAGTGCAGGATCAGATCCTGGAGCCGGCCATGCCCGTGCTCGCCTTACTGGACGTCTTGCTCGGACGCATGGACGAGAAGCTCGTCTCCCGAGTTCTCACCGGGTGGCGCGACCAGGTCTGGCGTGAAGCTGTATGCATGTTGGAGGCGGGCGACGCCGCCGAACAGGCGCGCATCATTCAGCAGGTTGAGGCGCGCGCTTTACGCGAAGCCCGGCTGATTGCGCTGACCGAAGGAGGATCCATTTCTTGAAACCGAACCCATTTACCAATAACCGTTACCTGCAAGCCGTGCGCGACCACATCGTGGTTTTCGATGGCGCTATGGGCACCAATATCCAGAAGCTCGAGCCGACGGCCGCGGACTACGGCGGCGAGAAGCTGTGGGGCAACAACGATTACCTGGTCATCAGCCAACCCTCGATGATCGAAACCATTCACGCCGACTTCCTGGAAGCCGGCGCGGAGGTGATCGAAACCTGCACCTTCCGCAGCAACCGCCTGACGATGCGCGAGTACGGGCTGCAAGATCGCATCCTGGAGATCAATCGCGCCGCCGCCAGCCTGGCCCGGCGCACGGCTGATCGTTTCGCGGACGCCACCGGCATGCCGCGCTTCGTCGCCGGCTCCATGGGGCCGACCGGCTACCTGCCCAGCGCGTCCGATCCCACCCTGAGCAACATCACCTTCGAGGAACTGGCGGCGGTCTTTGGCGAGCAGGCGCGGGGCCTGGTGGAGGGCGGCGTGGATGTGCTGCTGCTGGAAACGCAGCAGGACATCCTGGAGGTCAAGGCGGCCGTGGCCGGCATCTATCGCTATTTCCGCCAGGCGGGCGTGCGCGTGCCGCTGCAGGTGCAGGTGACGCTGGATGTGACCGGGCGCATGCTGCTGGGCACCGACATTGCTGCGGTGCTGACGATTCTGCGCTATCTGCCGATTGATGTCATCGGCCTCAACTGCTCGACTGGCCCCGACTACATGCGCGAGCCGGTGCGCTACCTGACTGCCAATTGCAACCTGCCGATTTCGGTCATCCCTAACGCCGGGCTGCCGCTCAACGTGGATGGCAAGGCGGTTTACCCCATGGACCCGCGGCCGCTGGCCAGCACGCTGCTTGAGTTTGTGCGTGACCTGGGCGTCAACGTCGTCGGCGGCTGCTGCGGCACCACGCCCGAACATATCCGCCAGATCGTCGAGCAGGTGCGGCCGTTTCGGCAGCGCGGCCCTGGCCTGGCGCGCATCGCGGCGACGACAGCCTTTCCGGCCCTGGTGGCCTCGGCCATGCGCGCCACCGGTTTGGTGCAGGAACCCGCGCCCCACCTGATCGGCGAGCGCATCAACACACAGGGCAGCAAGATTGTCAAGAAGCTGCTGCTGGCCGATGACTATGACGGCCTGCTGCAGATTGCGCGCGACCAGATCGAGGGCGGCGCGCACACCCTGGATGTGTGCGTGGCGCTGACCGAGCGCGCCGACGAGCCGGAAATGATGCGCCGCACCGTGCGCCTGCTGTCGCAGTCGGTGGATGCGCCCCTGGTGATTGACTCGACCGAAGCGGACGTGCTCAGAGTGGCGTTGGAAAACATCCCTGGCCGGCCAATCATCAACTCGATCAACCTGGAAAATGGGCGCAAACGCTGCGACGCAGTCCTGCCGCTGGCGGCGGAACATGGCGCAGCCGTTGTCGCGCTGACCATTGACCCGATCGGCATGGCGAAGACGGCGGCGCGCAAGCTCGAAGTGGCCCAAGCTATCTACGAGATTGCCGTCAACGAGTATGGCCTGCCGCCGGACGCGTTGATCTACGATGCGCTGACCTTCACGCTGGCCACGGGCGATCCCGAATTTGCCAACAGCGCCGTGGAGACGCTGGAAGGAATTCGCCTCATCAAGCGCCATCTGCCGGGCGTGCTCTGCTCATTGGGCGTCAGCAACCTCTCCTTTGGCCTGGCCTTGCCCACGCGCGGGCCGCTCAACAGCGTCTTCCTCTGGCATGCCGTGCAGGCCGGACTCGATATGGCGATCATCAACCCCAAGCATACGCTGCCCTACGCCGAAATTCCGGCCGCGATGCGTGAGCTGTGCGAGGACTTGATCTTCAACCGCCGGCCCGATGCCCTGGCGCGCTACATTCAGTATTTCGAAGAGCATGGCGGAGCCGTGGGCGAGCGCAAGGCCGAAGTAGACCCGACCGAGGGCATGAGTGTGGAGGAGAAGCTGCATTGGCAGATCGTCCATCGCCAGAAGGAAGGCGTGGAGGACCTGGTCAGCGCCGCGATCGCCGCGCACGATCCGGTATGGGTGCTGAACCATGTCTTGCTGCCCGCCATGAAAGAGGTCGGCGATAAGTTCGGCGCTGGTGAGTTGATCCTGCCCTACGTACTGCAGTCAGCCGAGGTGATGAAGAAAGCCGTGGCGCGCCTGGAGACCTACCTGGAACGCGCCGAAGGCGTGACCAAGGGCAAGGTGGTGCTGGCAACGGTCTATGGCGATGTGCATGACATCGGCAAGAACCTGGTCAATACCATTCTGACCAACAACGGCTTCACCGTGTTCGACCTGGGCAAGCAGGTGCCAGCCAATGTCATCATTGACAAGGCCGTGGAGGTCCACGCGGACGCCATTGGCCTCAGCGCCCTGCTGGTCAGCACCTCCAAGCAGATGCCGCTGATCGTGCAAGAGCTGCACACGCGCGGACTGGACTTCCCGGTGCTGGTGGGCGGCGCGGCCATCAACCGCCGCTTTGGCCGGCGCATTCTGTTTGTCAAAGATGGCGAGGGCGCGCAGGCGCCCTATGCGCCCGGTGTTTTCTACTGCAAGGACGCGTTCGAGGGGCTGGACACCGTGGAAGCTCTGCTTTCCGCGCAGCGCGCCGATCTGGTGCAGCGCAATCGAGAGGAAGGACTGGCCGAGCTGCAGCGCCCCGTGGAAACAGCCGCGCCCAGTAGCCGTACTCGTTCCAATACGCCGCTTCTGGCCCAGGGTGACATCCCGACGCCGCCTTTCTGGGGCGTCAGCGTCATTCGCTCCATTCCACCGATCCAGGTTTTTCCCTTCCTGGACAAGGACGAGCTGTATCGTCTATCCTGGGGCGCCAAAAATGCGCACGGCGCGGCCTGGGAAACGCTGCGCGCCCAGTTCGATGCCCGCCTGGCCAGCATGACCGCAGAAGCCCAAAAGAGCGGCTGGCTGCAGCCGCAGGCGGTTTACGGTTACTTCCCTTGCCAGGGCGATGGCAACGATCTGCTGATCTATGACCCGGCTGGCATGAGAGACGGGGTTATGCCTGCTGACCTGCCCGTTGTCGGACGCTTTAGTTTTCCGCGCCAGGATGGCGAGGATCACCTGTGCATCGCCGACTACTTCGCCCCGCGCGAAGCCAGCGTGCTCGACGTGGTGGCGCTGCAGGTCGTGACGGTGGGCGCAGGCGCTACGCAGCGCTTCGAGGAACTGCAGGCCGCCGGCGACTACAGCGAAGCCTACTTCATGCATGGTCTGGCCGTGCAGACGGCTGAAGCCACCGCGTCCTGGCTGCACAACCGCGTGCACAAGGAACTTGGCCGCGGCCCGCGCGGTAAGCGCTACTCTTGGGGCTACGGCGCTTGCCCTGAGCTGAACGATCATGCCACGGTTTTTGACCTGCTGCCAGCTGCGCAAGAACTGGGCATGAGCCTGACCCCCGCGTTTCAACTGGTGCCAGAGCAGAGCACGGCCGCGATCATCGTGCATCATCCGGCCGCGAAATACTATGCCATCGGCGGCAGTCGGGTGGAGCAGCTGCTGCGCTAGAATTATTCTAATGATTTTCATAAGAATTGACAAGCGCCTATCCCTTGTGCTACAATCATTACGCTTGAGTTGTGCTGCAAGCGCGGTTGTGAGCAAAGGGGTCAAGACGTGCAAGCCACCCGTCGCCGTATCCTCGAAATTCTAAAAATTGACAATAAAGCGACGGTCATGGACCTGGCGGAGGCTCTTGACATGGCGCCGGTTTCGGTGCGCCATCACCTGGACATTTTGCAGGGACAGGATCTGGTTACGTCTCAAGTGCAGCACAAGCGCACGGTTGGCCGACCAGAGCAGGTTTATCTGCTGACCGAGACGGCGAACGATTTTTTCCCGCAGAACTTCCGCGTCTTGGCAGGCGACGTGCTGAACGAAGTCAAGCGTTTGCTGCCAGCCGCGGAAGTAACAGGCATCGTTCAACGCCTGGCCGATCGCACGTTGGCAGAAGCGCCAGTTCCGCGGCGCGGCCAGTCCGTGGATGAACGCCTGGCGGAGGTGACCACGTTCCTCAGCGAGAAAGGGTACCTGGCGCAGTGGGAACGCCACAACGGTCATCAACTGCTGCTGCACACGTGCAATTGCCCTTACGCGGGGCTGGCGGCCGAACATCCTGAATTGTGCCAGATGGACATGGTCCTGGTTTCTGAGTTGATGGCTGGTCTGGGACCAACCCCGCCCCGCTGCCTGGGACGCCTGGCGACGGGCAACAGCCGCTGTTCGTACGTGTTTGAATTGAATCACGCCGAGCTGCATGATGGAGAGCCAGCGGGGGATCAAGGATGAGCGCCGCACGCATCACACTACAGATGGTGACGCCTGCGCCGACAGATGGCGGCATGCACGATGCCTTTGGCAGACGTATTGATTATTTGCGCATCTCCTTGACCGATGCCTGCAACCTGCGCTGCGTCTACTGCATGCCGGAAGAGATGCAGTTCCTGCCGCGCGCCGAACTCTTGCAGGACGATGAAGTGCTCTTCATTGTGCAGGCTGCGGCGCAGCTGGGCGTCCGCAAGATTCGCTTGACGGGCGGCGAGCCAACGGTGCGCAAGAACATCGTTGAGCTGGTGCGGCGCATCAAACAGGTGCCGGGCATTGAGGAACTGGCGATGACCACCAACGGCGTGCTGTTGGCGGACCTGGCTCAGCCCTTGGCGGCTGCGGGTCTAGATCGGGTCAACGTCAGCGTAGACACGCTCGACGCGGCCAGTTTCAAGCGCATTACACGTTGGGGTTCGTTGCGTGACGTCTGGTCAGGCGTCGAAGCGGCCGAGGCCGCGGGCCTGAAGCCGATCAAGCTCAACTGCGTGGTGACGCGCGGCTACAACGATCAGCAAGTGGCCGACTTGGCTCGCCTGACCTTCGATCACCCGTGGGAAGTCCGCTTCATTGAACTGATGCCGTTTGGCGAAGTGGCGAACTTTGCACACAATGCCGTGGTGCCGTATCAGGAAACCATGGCGCGGGTGGAGGAAGCGCTGGGGCCGCTGAGCGTCGTGCCTGGCTACGATGGGCATGACCCGTCGCGACCGTATCGCCTGGCGGGCGCTCAAGGTACGCTGGGTTTCATTAGCTCGGTGACGCAGCCGTTTTGCGCCGGCTGCGGCCGTGTGCGGGTGACGGCAGATGGTAAGCTGCGTCTCTGTCTTCTGCGAGACAATGAAGTAGACTTGCTCACGCCGCTGCGTCGGGGCTGCTCATTGGATCAACTCAAGGCGCTGTTGCGCGCGGCTGTCTGGGGTAAGCCCTGGGGGCATGGCCTCGCCAATGATGTGGTGCCTGAGATTCGCGTCATGTCGCAAATCGGCGGCTGAACAAACGATACGTGCAAGTGCAAATTTACATAGAGAGTTGTTGTCTATCATTTCTTAAGGGAGGATGTTCATGATTACGTTGACACAAACGGCTGCGAGCAAGCTGCAAGATGTGCTGCACAGCAAAGGCTACAGTGAGGCCACGCACGGTTTGCGCGTCTTCGTGCAGGGCGGCGGTTGCGGCGGCATGCAGTACGGCATGACCTTCGAAGGCAATCCGCGTGAGGTAGATGAAGTGTACGAGAACTACGGTATCAAGGTTTTTGTTGATCCGACCAGCCTCTTCTACATCAACGGCGCGCAAATTGACTTTGTTGAAAACCTGATGGGCGGCGGTTTTCATATTGAAAACCCGAACGCGGTGTCAAGCTGCGGCTGCGGAAGCTCATTCCGCACGGCGCAGACGCACAGCGGCGAAGAGCCGGCCTCTTGCAGCCATAACTAATTACAGGCGTAGGCCGCTTAGCGAAGGACGGAAGATGAATTCCGGTCGGCTCGTCATGGCCGCTCGACATTCAGCTTGCGTCCTTCGTTTTTGTGCGCCGGCCCTCTCTTTCTGTCGTGGATCACACTGATGACTCGATTGTTTACGCTTGATGAGGCGAACGCGCAACTACCGCGTGTGCAGGCCTTGTTGACCGAGCTGCAGGAGGCGCGGCGGATCATCTTGACCGCGCGCCCCGACCTGGAGCCTGTGCTGCGCAAAGCCGGGACCAACGGCGGCAGCCGTCGCGCCGGGGAGATGCTCGCCGAGTTTACGCGGGTTGAGCTGGCCCTGGCCGGACTGCGCGCCATCGGCTGTGTGGTCAAAGATGTAGACCCCGGCCTGATTGACTTCTTGCATCGTTTCCCCGACGGCCGTGAGGTCTATCTCTGCTGGCGCCAGGGCGAGGAACGGATTGAGTTCTGGCACGAGGTGCAGGCCGGTTTTGCTGGCCGCCGCCGACTGGTCTAGAGATTTCTGCTTCTCAGCCCACCCACCTGCGCCCTGCGGCCAGAGAGGAACGTATTCGCCCAATGACGAATGGAAAAGTCAACATAGACGCTGCCAACGACGCTGCGACGTCGCCCTCCGTCTGGCAGCGCGCCGAGGCCGTCCTGGACAAATTCCGCCCCACGTTGAACATGGATGGCGGCGATGTTGTCCTGTTGGATATCCAGGACAGCGTCGCCTATGTGGAGATGCGCGGCGCGTGCGTGGATTGTCAGCTCTCCCAACTCACCATGAAAATTGGGATTCGCCGCATCATGCGCCAGGATGTCCCGGAGATCAGCGACGTCAAGGCGACTTTCATCAACTGAGATTAGTCGAACCCTGCGTAGATGCGGTATCATACCGCTGACGGCTCGTTGGCGCGCACCCCGGCCAGCGCGCCAGTCAATCGTGCGCAGGGTTTTTTGTTGCCTGGCTGGAGGTGAACTCATGGTGATGCGAAAAGACGTCCGTCAAATTCGGCCTTACGTATACGAAATCGCCCGCAACTTCCGTCACGACATGCGTGTGCCGGCTCGCTTCTATGCCGATGAAACGATTTTGCAGCAGGCGCTGGGCGATGACTGCCTGGATCAACTGATCAACACAGCCACGTTGCCCGGCATCGTAGGCCATGCCCTGGCCATGCCAGACATCCATCAGGGCTACGGTTTTCCCATCGGCGGCGTGGTCGCGACCACCGGCGCGGATGGCGTCATCTCGCCTGGCGGAGTTGGATTTGACATAAATTGCCTTGCAGGGGACAGCCTGGTGCTTGACGCCTGGGGATACACGCGCCCGATCGCAGAGTACGAAACGGATTGGCCGACACAGACTCTGCGCTGCCACGCTTTGCAGGCCAATCGTGAGGCGCAGACGCCTGTTGCCCATTTTCTGCGCCAGACGCCGCGCGCACTAGTGCTGCGCGCTACGACCGCGTCGGGTCGCACGCTGGTTGCCACGGCGGATCATCCTGTCTGGACACCGGAAGGCATGGTTGAACTGGGCGCCCTTGCAGAGGGCGACCGTGTTGCGGTCGTGGGCTTCGATGGGGTGCCTTATGAAGAGCCGTCAGACGATGTCATTTTGACGCAGGCAGACCTGGAGAACACCCTGGCGCGCCTCGGAAAGGGTGCGGAGGGCAACGCCGTGGGTCAGATCATGCGCCACCTGGACAGCCTGGGCTTGCTGCCTCTGCGCTATTCTTCGCCGGCCTTGCCCCCTCTCTTGCGCGTGATGGGCATCGTCTGGGGCGACGGCACGATGCACATTTCCAGCAGCGGCAAAGGCGTTACGGCCTGTTACGGTCGCGTCGAGGACCTGGAAGACCTGCGCCAGGACATTCAGGCCATCGGTTTTACGCCCTCGCGCGTGTATGCTCGCAGTCGCCATCATCGCTTCCAGACCACCTACGGCATCAGCGAGTTCGACTTTGTCGAAACCTGGATCAAGGTCAGCTCGACGGCGCTGGTGGCTCTGCTGGTGGCTCTTGGTGTGCCATTAGGCCGCAAGGTGCAGTCGGACTGGCGGCTGCCGGCGTGGATCAAGGCGGCGCCTCGTTGGCAGAAGCGGCTTTTCCTGGCTGCTCATTTTGGCGCTGAGATGAACGCGCCGGGTACGGTGTCGCAGCACGACTACAATTTTGAAACACCGATTCTCTCACTCAACAAACGCACAGCCTATGTGGAGAGCGGCGCGGCCTGGTTACAGGACATAGCCGATCTCCTGACCGAATTTGGCGTCGAAACGCTTCCCATCGGCCGACGCGTTGAATACACCAACGCCCAGGGCGAGGTTTCTATCCGCCTGCGCCTGCCCGTCGTGGCGATGCCTGCGAACCTGATCCGTTTTTGGAGCCAGGTGGGCTTCGAATGTCATCGCCACAAGCGCTCCCTGGCCAGTGTGGCGGTGATCTATTTGCGGCGCAAACAGGCCGTGCTGGCTGCACGCGCAGCGACCGCGCGGGCCGCCGTGGCGATGCAGGCTGCCGGCGAGAGCGCCTCCGCGATCAAGGCTGCGTTGGTGGGAGCGCACGCGAACGAACGCTTTATTGAGCGCTCCCTCTGGGAAGAACGTGAGACCGACCCGCGCATCGGGCTGGCGTTCATGCCCTTTGCGTCATTTGCCCATCAGGCCACGGCTGGTCTGGGCCAATCCGGCATGGTCTGGGACGAGGTTGTCCGTATCGAGCCGCGCCCTGATTTCAGCGGCGATGTGTATGATTTTACCGTTGCGCACGAAGACCACAATTTCGTCGCGAATGGCTTTGTGGTGTCCAACTGCGGCGTGCGTCTGCTGGCGTCCCATTTGGATCGGCAAACGGTGCAGCCGCATCTCTCCGCGCTGGCGACGGAGCTGTACAAGCAGGTTCCCAGCGGCGCGGGTGAAAAGGGCTTCGTCAGCCTGTCGGTCAAAGAGTTGGACGAGGTGCTGGCCCAAGGCAGCCAGTGGGCGCTGAAAAAGGGCTTTGCGCGCGCAGACGATCTGGAGCATACGGAGGAGCGGGCATGATGGCCGGCGCGGATCCGGCGCAGTGCAGCAGCCGCGCCAAAGAGCGCGGCAAGAGTCAACTCGGCACGTTGGGTTCGGGCAATCACTTCGCCGAGGTGGATGAGGTGGCAGAGATCTTCGACGCCGAGGCTGCCCAAGCCATGGGCCTGTTCCCCGGCCAGATCGTCGTTATGATTCATTGCGGCAGCCGCGGCTTTGGCCACCAGGTCTGCACCGATTATGTGGACATGTTCCAGAAGGTCATTCACAAGTACGGCATCCAACTGCCGGATCGCCAGTTGGTCTGCGCGCCGCTGCAGTCGCCGGAAGGGCAGGCCTACTACGCGGCCATGGCCTGCGCAGCCAATTTTGCCTTTGCCAACCGCCAACTGCTGGCGCATCAAGTGCGCCAAGCCTTTCGCACGGTACTCGCGGGCAAGATGAAGAACTTCGATCTATTCCAGGTCTACGACATCACCCACAACATGGCTAAGATCGAAATGCACGACGTCGGCGGGCAGCGGTTGAAGGTCTGCGTGCACCGCAAGGGCGCCACGCGTGCCTTTGGCCCTGGCGCCGATGTACTGCCGCGGCCATACTACGACATTGGGCAGCCGGTGTTGGTGCCGGGCAGCATGGGCACCGCCTCGTTTGTCCTGGTTGGCACGGCGGGGAGCATGGCGCAGACCTTTGGCTCCAGCTGCCACGGCGCCGGCCGCGTCATGAGCCGCTCCGCGGCCAAGCGCCTGGTGCAAGGCGGCGAGCTGCGCAGCCATTTGCAGGCGCAGGGCATCGAGGTGCGCGCCGGCAGCCTGGCCGGCCTGGCCGAAGAAGCGCCCAGTGCGTACAAGGATGTGGATCACGTCGTTGACGTCGTGCACAACGCCGGCATCGCACGCAAGGTCGCGCGGCTGGCGCCCGTGGCCGTGGTGAAGGGATAGTATGACAGATCAAGTTGAACTACCACAAATTAGTGTTGAAGAGCTCAAGCGTGTGCGCGAAGAGGGAACGCCGCACGTGCTGCTGGATGTGCGCGAGGAGCATGAGTGGAAATTCGCGCGTATCGAAGGGGCGCGCCTGTTACCCCTGTCGCGCCTGGCCCGCGAACTGACCGCCGCGCTGCCCGCCGACCTGACGCCGGACAGCCGGATCATCGTGCAGTGCCATCACGGCGTGCGCAGCGCCCAGGTGACGGCCTGGCTGCGCCAGCTCGGCTTCAAGAACGCATTCAACCTGACCGGCGGGATTGATGAGTGGTCGCTGCGAATTGACCCGGGCGTACCGCGTTATTGATCTCTTAATTTTGTAGATAAGCATGATAAAAATTGACAGTTTACAGGGGCGCGACTATAATCGCGTCCCGTCCGCCTGAGGGCGGCAGGCACATGGTGTGATGTGCTGAGACCGCCTATCGGCAAATACCGGCTCGCATGACAGGAAAAACCTGGTCTGTGATGGTGTCCCGTTGTGAGCAAAGTCGCTGACCGACGAGCTGACCGGTGTTATGCTGAGAATCCCCTGGTCAACTAAGCATGGGAGGACTTTGGATGAAAGTAGCCCTAATCAACCCCAGATTTCGTTTGCCTATTGACACACGCACCACCGCGCACCTGGGCCTGGCCTACCTGGCCGCTGTTTCCGAGCGCCGCGGTGATGAGGTGCGTGTTTTTGATGCTGATGTCGAAGAACAACCCCTGGAGGACTTCATTCAGGAGTTTCGCCCGCACCTCGTCGGCATCACCGCCAACACGCCGCAGGTCAAGCAGGCGTGGCGCACAGCCGCCAAGATCAAGAAGGTGCACGATGTGCCGATCGTCTTGGGCGGCCCGCATGTCAGCGTCGCGGCCGAAAACCTTGACTTTGAGTCGTGTCAGCAGCCAGACGTGGACATCGTGGTGCGCGGCGAAGGCGAGGCCAGTTGGACGGTCATCAGCGAACGCCTGGAAAGCTACTTGAGAGATCAGCCCACTTACCAGACGCACGACATTTTCGACCCAGAGAAGAATCTGTGGAGCGATGTGCTCGGCATCAGCTTCAAGACGAGCGACCGCCAGCTTCACCGCAACCCTGACCGCCCGGCCATGCCTGACCTGGACAGCTTGCCCTGGCCAGCCTACCATCTCTTCAAGATGCACAAGTATACCAACCTGCAGCCGGCCACCGATCATATCAGCGGCGCGCAGTCCTTCTCCATCATGACCAGCCGCGGCTGCCCCTACCGCTGCACCTTCTGCTCGCAGTCCATCATGCCGATCAAATGGCGCGCGCGCTCGCCGGAGAATGTGCTCGAAGAGTGGCGCCACCTGGTGCGTGATTTGGATGCGCTGGAAATCGGCGTGCTGGACGACAGCGCCAATATCCGGGTGGATCGCCTCAACAAGCTGGCAGACATGGTGATTGCCAACCAACTCAACCATGTGCCGTGGATTTTTGTCAACGGCATCCGCGCCAACCTGGCGAGCCTGGAGTTGATGAAGAAGCTCAAGCAAGCCGGCCTCAAGCGCACGGCCTTTGGCGTGGAAACAGGCGACGAAGAGATCATGGCCTCGATTGATAAGCGGGTTGACCATGAAACTATCCGTCAGGCCTTCAAGAATGCCAAGGCGGCCGGCCTGGAGACGATTGGGTTCTTTATTATTGGCCTGCCTGGCGACTCGCGCGCCACTATGCAGCGCACGATTGACTTTGCCTGTGAACTGGACCCCTTGATTGCGAATTTCAGTATGATGACGCCTTATCCTGGCACCAAGGTCTATGAGATTGTCAAGCGCCAGGGCCGCATGTTGGTCAAAGACTGGGAAGACTACGTCTTTTTCGATGGCAAGGCTCGTTACGAATTGGGAGACTTGTCGGCCGAGTTGATGACTGAGATGTGGAAGAAGGCCTATCGCCAGTTCTACCTGCGCCCGCATCGCATCCTGGGCACCATGACCCGCAAGGACTTCTGGCTCAACTACCGCCGCACCTTCCGTGTGGCCTGGCGCACGATCTTCCCACGCAAGGAGAAGACCGAGCTGCGCCGCCAGATTGAAGCCGAGGGCTTGGTGTAGATTGTGGAAGAAAGAAGCAGTATGTTCTCCGCTTGCTTGGGTGAGCCACGGAATCTGCTTCTTGATGAACAAACTGTCAAGTGGATCGCAACCTTTGTTCATGCGTACTTCATCATGGCGTGCGATGCTGAACATGGGGCTATCTAACCCGAACTGACAGATGACAGAGGAGGATGCAATGAAAATTTCCCTGGTTGGACCGAAATGGAACGAGATGGTGAACAGCTATCCCTCGCTGGGCTTGGGCTACCTGGCTGCGGTGGCCGAACGCGCCGGGCACGAGGTAGCGATTCACGATTTCGGCCTACGTCCACACACAACCCTGGCCGAGGACGCGCAAAAAATCATTGATGACAAGCCCGACGTAGTTGCGTTCACTTCGATGACAACCTCCTACCACCACATCGAGCAGCTGGTTGAGATTGTCAAAGATACGCTGGGCGTGCCGACCATCATTGGCGGGCCGCATGCAACTTCTCTGCCGCAGTTGACCATCGAGAACCCTGATATTGATTACCTGATCTACGGCGAAGGAGAGGAAGTCTGGCTCGATCTGCTGCAAGCGATTGAGACTGGGGACACCCGCTATGAACGCATCTTTGGCCTGTGGTGGAAAGATGACGGCCGGGTGGTGGAAAACCCACAGCGCAAGCTGATCGAAGACCTGGACGCCATGCCGTTTCCCGCCCGCCATCTATTCGAGTTGGACAAATACCCGCTCTACGCGCCCAATGGCGAGAAGATGGTCACGGTGCTTTCCAGCCGCGGCTGCCCCTACAACTGCTCCTTCTGTTTCAAGGGCGTCGTCGGCCGCACCTACCGCCAACGCTCGCCAGAAAGCATCGTGGAGGAATTGCGCCAGGTGCAACAGCAGTACCAGGTGCGCAATTTCTACTTCATTGATGACCTGTTTACGATTGACCTGCGCCGCCTGGAAAAGATCATGGACTATTTCATCGAACAGAAGATGGATATCCGCTGGCGCTGCCTGGCGCGGGTTGATCGCGTCAACCCCGAGCTGCTCAAGAAGATGTACGCGGCTGGCTGTCGCCAGATTCACTATGGCATCGAGTCAGGCAACACCGATGTGCTCAAGGCCACGGCTAAGCACATCAGCCTGGAACAGGTGCGCCGCTCCATCGAATGGACGGCCGAATCGGGGATTGACAGCAAGGGTTACTTCATCCTGGGGCTGCCAGGCGACAACGAGGATTCGATGGAAGAGACCATCGAGTTTGCTTCCAGCCTGCCGCTGACCGAGGCCATGTTCTCTATTGCCACGCCGTTCCCCGGCACGCGCCTATGGGACGAGCTGGTGCGTCGCAATCCAGAGACGCAGTACAACGCCGACTTTACCAAGACCTATTACTACAATTCGTACACGGCCGAAATTGCGCCTTTCATGAACGTGAGCGATGTGCCTGACGAGCGCCTGAGCGGACTTGCGATCGAAGCGCGGCGCCGGTTCGATGAAAGCAAGCGCCGCCGCATGTATGAAAGATCGTTTGGCAAAACGCTTGGCCCTGCGCTGTGGGAAGTTTCCCGCATCAAGCCGCTGCGCCAGTTGGGCAACGCGCTGGTTGGCGCGGGCATGCTTGGCAGCTTCCGCCAGGTGCGTGAGCGCGCAGGAGCCAACTCATGGGCGTAAGTTTTACTTCGGCCGCGGCCAATCGTTCGTTTCAAGAAAAAGCGCGCAACCGCTTTCGCTACTACAGCCAGCAGGCCTTGGCGCCGGTCAAGTGGCTTTCGTACACCACCGGTCAAACGCGGCTCGTGCCGCATCCCGACCGCATGTACATCGAATCCACGAACATGTGCAACCTGTCGTGCGTCATGTGCCCCACCGGACGCAAAGAGGTGACGCGGCCCAAGGGCTTCATGGAGTTCGATGTGTTCAAGCAGATCGTGGACGAAATGGCGCCGCACGTGAAAGCGACCACCCTGCATATCTGGGGCGAGCCGCTGATGCACAAGCGCATCTACGACATGGTGGCCTACTGTCGCAGTCACGGCCTGCGCAGCGAGATGAGCACCAACGCGACGCTGCTGGATGAGAAGAAGGCCCAGAAGCTGCTGGACGCCGGCCTGGATGCCATCTATCTGTGCCTGGACGGCATGCGGCCGGAGACTTACGAGGCTATTCGCGTCAATGCCGACTACGCCAAGACCAATCGCAACATCCACCGCTTCATCGAACTGAAGCAGGCTGGCAACTACCAGACCTACGTCAACTTGCAGATCATTCAGATGCAGCAAACGATGGGTGAGATTGATGAATTTGTGCAATCCTGGAAATTGCCGGGCGTAGATCGTATCAACGTCAAGCCTTTCGATTCCTGGGCTGACCAAATTGAAGCGATCAGCGAACTGCGGCCTGGCGCAGCGGCTGCGACGGTCAAACGCTATGCCTGTCCCAATTTGTGGTATCACGTCCACATCTACTGGGATGGTTCCATCGCCATGTGTGATCGTGACTTCAACAGCGCCTTTCCCCTGGGCAATGTCATTGATCCCGATGGCAGCGTACGTGTGATGAAGAACTGGAACGGCCCGCAGATGCAGGATCTGCGCCGACGCCACGTCGCGAACGAAATCAGCGACCTCGTGCCGTGCAATTCGTGCAGCGAGTGGGCCTGGTGGAAGCCAACGCTCTTCACCAGCCAGGGCAACCGGCCGGTGGAGCAGGGAGAGGCGCAGCGTTTGGCCGCGCTGCAGAACGATGAACATGCGAATGGCGCTGATGCGTTCATTCCTTTGAACGACATCACGTTTGCCGAAAACCAGACGACAAATTTGAATTAAGATCGCGGCGTGAGCATCCCCCGATGCGAACTCCGCATGCGCATCCCCAGATGCGAGCTTGAGGGAGGAATTTCTGTGAAAACGACGCTCATTTATCCCGGTATCGCGGGTCGCGGTTTCAACTGCTTGAGCCAGGGAATGGACGCTGGCTGGGTCTCGCACGGCCTGTCTTCGATTAGCGCCAGCGCCAGGGCCGAAGGTTTCGATATTGATCTGATTGACCTGCGCGCGCTGCAAAGTTGGGATCATTTCCGTGAGGAATTCCAGAAGCGCAGCCCGGACGTCGTCGGCATCACGATGATGTCGGTGGACTACAACCCGGTCAAGCGCTGTCTGAGCATCATCAAGGAAATCAACCCGGACTGCGTCACCATCCTGGGCGGCGCGCACGTCACGCTGGCGTTGGAAGATTCGCTGCGCATCCCCAACGTGGACTATCTGATCACCAACGAAGGCGAAATCACCTTCCCGCGGCTGCTGCGCCAGATTGAGCAAGGCGCGCGGCCAGAGCAGAAGGTGCTGCGCGGCGAAACCCCCGACCTGGATCGCATCCCCTTTGCGGATCGCGACCTGTTCCTGGGTGAATGGCGCAAATGGGGCTATTCTCTGAACAGCCCCGAGGTGCCTTTTGTCAAAGAGCTGCCTGGCCCCTTCCTGACGATCATCGCCGGTCGCGGCTGCGCCTACCGCTGCTCCTTCTGCAAGCCAGGCGAGGACTACATCTTTGGCAAGCGTGTGCGCCGCCGCAGCGTGGACAATGTGATCCAGGAACTGCGCGAGCTGCGCGACGCCTACAATTTCCAGAGCTTCATGTTCCATGATGATTGTCTGACCGAAGACCGCGCGTGGGTGACCGAGTTCTGCGCAAAGTACCGCGCCGAAGGCTTCACGCAGTCGTTCTTCTGTCAGAGCCGCGCCGACATCATCACGCGCCATCCCGACATGGTCAAGATGATGCGCGATGCTGGTCTCAAGGGCTATTTCATCGGCTTCGAAAGCGGCAATCAGCGCATTCTGAACTTCTTGCGCAAGGGCACCACGGTGGATCGCAACCTGGAGGCGTCCAAGGTCTGCCGTGAGTACGGGTTGGTCATTTGGGCCAATTACATGATGGGCATCCCGACCGAAACCAAGGAAGAGGTCATGGATACCGTCAAGATGATTCGCGAGGTGGACCCGGACTATTTCAGCCCGTCGTTCTTCACGCCGCACCCCGGCACCGATCTTTACGATTACTGCGTGGAGCACGATCTGAGCCTGGTGGCCGACTATGACTCCTACCGGCGCAATCCAACCGAGCCGAAGATCAAGGGCCAGGATTACGAATTCCTGAAGTGGGCGCGTGACTTCAGTCAGAAGCGCACCTTCAAGAACCAGGCGCGGCGCACCTACCGTGCGTTTGTCGAGAAATATACGGACCCGCAGAAGTACGCCAACCGAGCGCGCCGGCTGCTGGGTCTGGCGCGCGACGAGCAGACGGCTATGCGCCCGTTATCGGCGAAGTCGCACGCCAGTTAAACAGAGAGGAACCGTGCGCGGTTCAAGATGAGGTAATCATGCGAGTTTTACTGGCAAGTCCAGAATCGAGAGTCTGGAATTCGCGCCAGCACATCCATAACGGCTTGGGCTATCTGGCCGGTGCACTGCGCCATGCGGGCTATAATGTCAGCCTGTACGACGCGTCCATCGAAACCGAGCCGCTGGCCGAGGTGTTGCAACGAGAACGATATGATGTGGTGGGCATTTCCAGCCCCACGCCCCTGATTCGCGAGGCCTGGCAAGCCGCGGCGACGGCGAAATCCACCGGCGCTGTGACCATCCTGGGCGGCCCGCACCTGACGCTCAAGCCTGATGAGTCCATGGAACATGACGAAGTAGACCTGGTGCTGCGCGGTGAAGGCGAAGATGCGATGATCGAGATCATGCAGATGCTCGATCTGGATCCTGGCCTGCAGGCGGCGCCGACCGCGCCCCGTCGTTTCAGCCACAAGGGCTGGTCCGAGATTCTCGGCCTGTCCTATCGCAACGGCGACGTGCGTCACAACCCGCCGCGACCCCTGCGCCCGGACCTGGACAACATCCCTTACCCGGCGCACGACATGTTCAAGATTGACCGCTACACCAATCTCAATCCGCTGACCGACGGCTTGATTCCTGGTTCGCGCAGCTACACCATCGTCACCAGCCGCGGCTGCCCGTTCAAGTGCACCTTCTGCTCCAAGCCGATTACCGGCGACACCTGGCGCAACCGCTCGGTGGACAATGTGCTGGGCGAATGGCGCTGGTTGGTGCGTGACCTGCACGCGACCGAAATTGGGATCACCGATGACATCTGGAACCGCGACCTGAAGCGCGCCAAAGAGCTGTGCCGGCGTCTGATTGCTGAGAACCTCAACCGCGTGCCGTGGGTTACGGTGCACGGCATGAAGGTCAACTACGGCGATGCCGAGCTGTTCCAGCTCATGAAGGCCGCCGGCGCCAAGCGCGTGGGCTTTGGCGTGGAGTCAGGCAACCAAGGCGTGCTCAACAACATCATCAAGAAGGGCCAGACGCTCGATATGGTGCGCGACGCGTTCAAGAACGCTAAAGCGGCCGGTTTGCAGACGATGGGCTTCTTCATCCTGGGCATGCCGGGCGAGACGATGGAAACGATGGAAGACACAGTCAAGTTTGCTCTGGAACTCGACCCTGACCTGGCAAACTTCATGATTGCCGCGCCCTATCCCGGCACGCGCCTGTGGGACATGCTGGAAGAGATGGGCGCTGAGATCTTCAGCCACGACTGGCACGACCTGGCGATTCAAGACAACAAGGCGCATTTCCAGTACGGCGGACTCAAGGCCGAAGAAGTCGAAGAAAAGTGGCATGACGCCTATCGCCGCTTCTACATGCGGCCCAACCGCCTGGTCAGGCGCTTGACCAAATGGGACACCTGGCGCAATGCACCCGAACGCCTGCGCGACGCCAAGCGCTTTTTCTTGGGGAACCTGAGCGCGGCGCCGAAGACTCCCGCCTGGAGCGGCTCGGCCGCGCGGCGCTTGGGTTAAGCGAGGAGGTACGTAACGATGCGTGTACTACTGATCAACCCGCCCTTCCAACGCTTGAAGAAGGTTTCGAGCATCTACTTTCCCTTGAGCTGCGGCTATCTGGCCGGTGTGCTCGAACAGGCCGGCCACGAGGTGCGTATTTACAACGCCGAGGTGCCGGCGCGCAACGAGGATATTGGTCACGAGACCTACGATAACCTGCTGCACGGCCATCAACTGTGGTTGGATGCGCTGCGCCCGGAAGTAGGCGAGGGCAACCACCCGGTGTGGAGCGAATTCATGCAGACCCTGCGTGAATTCAACCCGGACATGATTGGCTTCACAGTCAAAAGCCCCAAGTGGCCGTCGGCCATCAAGGCCGCGGAGATGTGGAAGCGCGAGCGGCCCGACACTGTGGTGGTCATGGGCGGCCCGCACATCACCGTGCTGCCCGAAGAAGTCATGGAGTATCCCGCGGTGGATTTCTGCGTGCGCGAGGAGGGCGAGTACACGCTGCTGGACCTGGTGGCGGCCCTGGAAGGCAAGGGCAAGCCGTTCGCGGCCATTGACGGTCTGTCATGGCGTCAGGCGGATGGCGCGGCCGTGCACAACGTAGCGCGGGGCAAGATTCCCAACCTGGACGTTCTGCCGTTCCCGGCCAAACACCTGTCGCTCTATCTCGATCGCTATGATCCGGCGCACCTGGGCGTCATGGTGACGCTGCGCGGCTGCCCGTTCTACTGCGGGTTCTGCGAGCAGCATAAGACCTGGGGCCGCGCGGTGCGTTTCCACTCCGTGGATTACACCGTGCGCGAGATCAAGCACATCATCCAAACCTTCGGCACGCGCGAGATTTCTTTCTGGGACGACAGCTTCACGGTCAACCGCAAGCGTACGATTGACCTGTGCCAACGGCTGCTGGCCGAAAAGCTCAACATCTCCTGGAGCTGCACCACGCGCGTCGACCTGTTGGACGAAGAGCAGGTGATGTGGATGAAGAAATCGGGCTGCAGCGGCGTGGATATCGGCGTCGAGACCGGCAGCGCGCGCATGATGAAGCTGATTGACAAGGCTACGACGCCGGAACGCGTCGTGGAAGCCAGCCAGTTGATGACCAAGTACAAGCTGAACTGGTCGGCTTTCTTCATGATGGGCTTCCCCGAAGAAACCGAGGAAGACATCGAGGCCACCAAGCGCTTCATGCAGGAAATCAAGCCCAATCACATCATCATGTCCATCTTCACGCCCTACCCAGGCACGCCGCAGCATGAGGTGGCGAAGCGGCTCAATCTGCTGCCAGCCAAGATTGACTGGAGTCGGTTCAGCCATCAAAGCCCAGAGAACCACTTCGTGCAGAACATCTCGCGCGAACGCTTTAGCGAAATTGTGACTGACATGATGGCGTTTGTGGATGACATCAACAACGGCTGGCAGCTCAAGGTTCAGCGCGTGTTGAACGATTGGCGCTTTTGGGCGCGCCATCCCCTGCTGCTGACGCAAAAGGCGCTGCACTCCATTCGCGGCCGCGGCCTCGGCCTGGGCACCATCCGACCGTTGGGATAGTGGGATATTGCACGGCGCTGCAAGATGCGGAGGAAATGATGAGCGTGCAGACAGTTACACTGAATGTGCCGGATACGGTGTATCAGCAGATCAGGCGCGCCGCAGAAAAAATGCATCGCCCCGTCAATGATGTGTTGGTGGAGGCGGTTATTGCCGCAGCGCCTGTTGCCAGCAATTCGCCATCAGACCTAAAGTCGGCATTGGCGCAGATGGCTTTTCTCAATGATGCGGCCTTGTGGCAGGCTGCGCGCGCCACGATGACGCCAACGCAGCGCACACGCCTTGAAGCATTGCACGAAAAGCAGCAGCGTGAAGGATTGAGCGCGGCCGAACGAATCGAAGACCAGGCCCTACTTTCGCTATACCGGGAAACGGTTCTATTGCGCGCGCAAGCCGCCATGTTGCTCAAGCAGCGCGGATACGACATTTCTGATACGACGCAATTCTCGCCCATAGAATGAGCACTTCCCATGATTAGTCTTATTCCCAAATTGCCGGCCTACTGGGCCTTTCGGCGCTTTGGCTGGCCGCGCATGTACCCCTTCAGCGTGGTGGTCAGCGTCAGCTACAAGTGCAATTCCAAGTGCCGCACGTGCGATGTCTGGCGCAAGCCCAACGACGACATGAGCGTGGCTGAGTGGCGCCGGGTCTTTCACAACCTGGGGCGCACGCCGTTTTACATGACCTTCACCGGCGGGGAGCCATTCCTGCGACCTGACCTGGATGAGCTGGTGATTGCGGGCTACGAAGAATGCCGCCCGGAAGTGATCACCATTCCCACGAACGGCCTGCTCAGCGAGCGCGTGGTCGAGCGCGTGGAGCGCATCTGCGCGGCGTGCCCTGACGCGCAGATTGGCATCAACCTCAGCCTGGACGGCCTGGGCGATGTGCATGACGACATCCGCGGGGTCAACGGCAACTGGGAGCGTTCGATGCGCACGTGGGCGTTGCTCAAGGCTCTGCAGCCGCGTTACAAGAACCTGGTGCTCACGATTCACACCGTGATCTCGCGCTTCAACATTCACCTGTTCGAGGAAACCTACGTCGGTTTGCAGAAGCTGGAACCAGACTCTTACATCACCGAAGTGGCTGAGGAGCGCGTCGAGTTGGATACGGTTGGTTGGGGCATCACCCCACTGGCCGAGCAGTACGCGCCGATCGCCGATTTTCTCAGCGCGCAAGCGCGGCAGAAGCCGGTCAAGGGTATTGCGCGCTTCACGCAGGCCTTCCGCGCGCAGTACTACCAGTTGGCGAAGCGCACCTTGCAGGAACGCACGCAGGTGATTGACTGCTACGCCGGCTGGGCCAGCGCGCACATCGCGCCCAACGGCGACATCTGGAGCTGCTGCATCCGCGCAGAGCCGGTGGGCAATCTGCGCCAGACCGGTTATGACCTGGCGCCGATCTGGTTCGGGGCGCCGATGGCTAAGCTGCGGCAGAGCATTGCCAACAAAGAATGCTCATGCCCCATGGCCAACGCCAACTACGCCAACATGCTCCTGCACCCGCCGACGCTGGCCAAAGTCGCGTTGGATATGGTGCGGTAGGGCGAGCTCAATCTGCGCCGGGCGCGTGGCGCTGCATGACCAATTTCGGTGTGCGATCCACATAGAAAAGCCCCCAGTGTTTTTCAGGCTCCTGCGGATCGGATGATCCCTTCCACGGCTCATCAAACGCTTCGAAAACGAAGGTCAGGATCTTTTCTGCCGTTGTCCATGCCATCAGTTGCTCGTAGTACTCGGCCTGGAACGCTTCGGACGCGTTCGCTGGATCAATGCCTCGGCCATTGGAAGCGGTCGTCCAGCCGGCTTCGCTGATCACGATCGGCTTATCAGGAAAGTGACGTGCAACCGAGTCATAGTTCTGCTTGGTGTACGCTAGGGCGTCGTCAATCGTGCGGTATTCCCAGACCGGGTAGGTGTGAACCGAGAGGAAATCGAGTTCAGCGACCAACGGTTGCAGTTTCTGGACCCAGGGAACATAGTTTTCGCAAAACGTCACTGGCTGTGAGACCGCGCTCTTGATGCGGCGAGTATAGGCAACCAGGCTGTCAACCGAGACCATGTGATCTGTCCATTCCACACTGGCTTCATTGCCTACAGACACCGCAAATACAATGTCACGGTAGGCATTGGCCAATGCCATGAGTCGCTCAACCTGCTTACGGTTCAATTGCCGATTGGCCGAGAGCGTTTCGTCACTGAACTCGGCCCCCCATGGGCAGTTTGGATTGCTCATTTCGGCGGCTAGATCCACCCCTAGCATCACCCGCAGAGGCAAACCCTCGTCACGGATCACCTTGAGCGTGGTTTCAGCGTGTTGGCTGCAATCGTACAGCCTGATGAAAGACCAGAAGTCGGCCAGCATCAGGAGATCTTCTCGAATCTCTGCCTCGCTTGGGAAGATTCCCCGGCGAGGATCCTGGCCCTCACGGTATCCAGAGTAGCAGATGGCCCGGCCGGGGTTTTGTCTGATGACCTGTGCGATAATTCGCCGTTTGTCGAACGCGCTAGACATACTTCAACAATCCATCCTTGTCCCAAAGCCCCCAGTACGCGCCCACGTCTCCTTCATCCGCTGTTTTCCACGGCTCGTCGAATGCAGAGAAGTAGATAATGTCAACTCCTTCTTCCTCGACCCACTGGTAAGTGTTGATGAAATAACGAATGGCGTTTTCGAATGAAGGCGCCGCCGCACGCACAGGCGTGCCGAGATTAGGCCAACCGGTCTCGCTGATAATCACCTTTTTACCCTTGCCGGCATTGACAGCCCGGCGGTACATTTCCTTCATGTACACCAGCGCATGTTCGGCCGGATAGCCCTCCCAAAACGGGTAGCAATTGGCGAAAATCACATCGCACGCCGCGCTCACTTGCGGGTGATCAACAAACTTGAAGTAGGCGTCCACATACCCGACGGGGACGCCCGGCGCGCCTTGCCTGGCGCGATCAATGTAGTCAATTAGCTCGGACTCCGGCATTTCATCGCGCAGCAGCACCTCGTTACCGATCGCCAACAGGTCTGCATAGCCAGCTCTGGCGACCTCGATGGCTTGATTGAGTTCAAGCTCGTTTTTGGCGCGGTCCTCGCCCAACCAGGCGCCGACGATGGTCTTTAGCCCATACTCAGCGGCAATGCGAGGGATCAACTCGTTTCCCTCTGTACAGGAGAATGTCCGCACCCACTTCACGTAGGGCTGCACGATGCCGAGGCGCTCACGGATCTGGGTTTCCGTGATCAAGGTACCCGGGCCTTGACCTGCGATGTAGGGACTGAAGGCAATCCCATGGATTTTCCGCTCCAAGAGGATACGCGCAATGGCTTTCAAATCATTGATGGAAAGACCGGCGATATCAATGCCTGCTAACGATTTATATTCATAATATTTTCTCAACATCTTTCCCTTCCTCTTAAGCACTAGGGCCGTCATTGTAATCGCTGGTCACTCGCTTGTCAACGTTGGCGAACGCGAATCTAGCGACGCGGGTGTTTGACTCACGCCTCTCTGTGTCACATCTTCTTGATCTGGGTTTGTTGCAGCAACTTGGTGTGATGCCGGCTGCGGGCCGATAGCCAAAACCAAAATCGCCAAGCCGCGTGCTACCGCGGATGATTGAGAACAGCCACATCTAGCGCACCCGACTTGTGGATTGCGCGATAGGGCTATTCTCAAGTCCTCCACGGCGGCGATTGGCATGGCCCGCCGGTCGGCGCGCGGCTAAGGCGTCTGCATGAAATAGAAATCAGCGTGACTGGCTACGTAGCGCCGGTGCGTCAGGTTGTCCACGCTGCTCACCCCAAGCGTGCCGTCCGCCTGCAGTTGCACGTCAGCCAGGATGACCCAGGGATCGCTCGGCGGCGGCAGCCAGGGCCGCGGATCGTCCTGCGTGGCGCCGGCCACGCCGCCCGCGCCGATGGCGCTGTGCGTCTGCTCATAGACCGGCGGCGCCGCAGTTCCTGCGTAGCTGGCCGGCAGCTGGGTCAGAATTTTGATGGCAAAGCTCTCACGCAGCCGGCTGTACTCGCAAGCCAGGTCGTTGCCTCCGCAGCCAGCACTCGCCACCTGCACCGGCCGCGTCTGGCATTCACCGTAGCGCACCGCCACGTACAACGGCAGCTCCGGCCGGCGGTTGACGCGCACCGTGCTGCACCACGGATCTGCAGCCTCAGTCGAACTGACGGCATAACCGTCGAGCCCTTCCGTGCGAATGTCGAACTGCAGCGGGCGGTCAATCACGATCTCATCCCCTTGAGGCCCCAGCAGATAGCCGGGCGTGATGCTGAGCTGCCAGTCGTCCACCCGACTGACCCAGGCGCCCCGTACGACACCCCAGCCGTGCAGCAAACGATTATGGCGGCGCTGCCGCTCATAAACATAATCCACCGCCAGCGTCAGGTCGGCCGGCATGACCATCTGATAGGCAAAAAAGCGCGGTTTTTCCAAACCTGCCGCACTCGGAAACGGACGATCAACGTAGTCAATTGGCATTTGAATCTCTCCACTCAGTTGGGGGTTGTTTGGCGCAACTTGGCGTTAGCCTGGCATGACCTCGAAATAGCTGTGCCACTGGCCGCCGGCCTGCCCATCGCCGGCGCGCGCTGTGCGCACAAAGCTGTCGGCCAATCCAGCCCATACCTGATTAACCAACGGACTCATGTCATCTTCCACCAGCGCCCACACGGCGTCCAACAGGTCGGCGGTGAGCTGCGTGCCCTGGTAATCGGCGTCCAGGGCCAGGCCGGCCGTATCCAGCAGGACGTCATTCTCCGCGCGTAACTGCACCAGGAAGCGCCAGGGAAGCTCATTCTGCTGCAAATCGAGCACGTCGTTCAGGGTGAAGCTCTCTGTCACCCCAGAACTGCGCATTACGGCCAGGACTGGTTGCCCGGCAGGCGCCACCTGCACGCGGTGAATCAAGACGTCTTCCGGGCCGCGCACCTGGACCTGCCAGACCCGCAGCCAATCATCCACCTGCGCCAGGCTGGCTGCGGCGATCTCCCGGCTGAACGCGATCTCCAGCCGCGGCGCACCGATCCAGTTGCTCCGCCACACCGTCGCCGTCGCCAGCGTCAGCCCGTTGGGCGGCCACAGCGTCTGCACAACCGGCAACTCAGGGGCGGGCGCGGCGGCCGCTGCCATACCCGTTGCATGGAAATAGACCACGGCCGGCCAGCCCTGGCTCAGGCTGGCGCGCACCACGTTCGCACCCACATTCGGCCCCAGCAGCCACAGCGGCAGCGCGGCCATGCCATCGGCGTCGGTTGTCACCTCAACGTGATCGGCCACCGCGGCCGGGTTCGTGGAGTCAAGCCCCACTGCGCCGTCGCCCGATACTACCTGGAAAGTGACTGCCAGCCCAGCCACGGGCGTGGTGTGCTGCAATACTTGCACCGTTAGAGGCGCGGGCGTCGCGGCGCTGACCGCTGCGGTCTGATTATCGCCGGCCTGGACCACGAGCGACGGTGTGGCCGCCAGACAGACGAGCAAGTCGAAGAGCTGCGGATTGCTGAAGACCAACGGTCGCACATTCACGTTGATCAAGTCGCTGGTGATGGGTTGACCGGCTGCGGGCAGTTGGATGTGGGCCAGAACCACGCAGGGAGTTGGCGATGGATCCGCGCAGGGCTGACTCACGCGCGCGACCAGCCGCTCGTAGAAAGCCGGTTGCCCCAGGTCGGCGAAAGCGCCTGGCATGTCGCAGCCCGGCGTGATGGCCGCCGGCGCGCCACTGGTCACGACCAGGGCGTAGCGCTCCCGGATCACGCTCGGCTCTGACGCGCGCTCGCCATCGCAGCCACCGCCTACCAGGACGGGCACCGGCTCGGCTTCGCACTCGTAGTACGCCAGGCACAGCGTGACATCGCCCTCTCCATCAATGCGCGCGCCGGTCGGTTGGCCATAGGCATCGGTCAACTGGCGCGGGTCAATGCCCGGCGACGGCGCGGGCACGAAGATCGCGCGGCCCGCCTCATCCACGGCTGCGCCCGGTCCTACCCCCACGCGCGTGCCGTCAGTGGACGGCGCTACTGCCAGGCCACAGATCACCCCCTGGCCGAGGGTGAGCCGATCGTGGGCCCAGCGTGCGCGCACGTGGTAGACCTGCTCGAGGTTGAAATGGAAGACATCCATCAACTTACCATAGAAGTAGCGGTTACGTGTCGGTGTCGTCAGCCCAACCGGCGCCAGGCTGCTGCCGTACGACTGATCACTCATCGGTTTGATCTCCTTTCGTCGAGCCTGTCGGCTCGGTATCCTTTGCTTCCACGTATGCCATCACACCGGCGTCCGGCGCGCTTGTTCCCCAATTACCCGAAACTCATCCCATCCCGGCCCGTCGGCCTACTTGAGCATCCTGGCCGATGGCGCCGCCCGGCTGACCGCGCCGGGCATCGGGCAAAATCGTGTCCACGCCCAGGGGCTGCCCTTGCGCCAGGGTGAGGGCCGGCGGCGGCCCGGCCAGGATGGTATCCACCCCCAACGTGGCCTGCAGGCCCACACGCAGCGCCGGCTCGATCAGAGACAACCGGCAGCGCAGATGAGCCGGGGCCTCCCGCTCCAACAGCGCCTGCAGCCGACTGACCACGGCCGGGTTCGGCAGCTCAGCCGCGTACAGTTGCACCGTCAGATCGAGGATACGCGTCCCGAAAAGAGGCGCGCTGTCCTGCCCCGCTGCCAGCAGCACTGTTTGATCTAGTACGGCCGTGGCGCCGAGGGTGGCGCCCTGGGGATATGCAGGTGAGAGTTGCGTATCCACACCCAGGGTTGACGCGCCCTGCAGCCGCCAGGCCCCAGCCCGCAGCGCCCCCTCGTGCACGTACGCTGGGGCGCCGGCCGCTAATGATACCAGGCGCCGCAGCCCTGCCGTCGTGCCCCGCCGGCCGTATAGCTCAAACGCCTCAGCCACGATCAGCCGGCGCCGGGCTTCATCCCAGGTGTCGTCGAGATCGAGGGCCAGCCAGCCGGCGAGCCAGGCCAGCCAGGGGGCCTGGGACTCGTCCGGCGCGGCCCACGGGTCAATCAGGCGGGGAAGGTCGTCAATCGTTTGTCCTGTGTCTGCCAGCAGGCTCTGGAAAAGGGCCAACAAGCGCGTGAGAAAATCCCGACTGCCCGCATCCTGTTGGTAGATGGCGGGCAAATAGCGCAGCCAGCCCTCTGCATCGAAGGTAACCCGCACCTGGTGCAGCACCGGTGAAGCGTGATTGTCACCCTGCATCTCCCCATAGAGCCACAAGGCCGGGGCCGGCTGACTGGAAATCCACAGGTCATCCGCGTCGAGCGGCGCAGCATCCCAACCGGTCGGCGGGAGCGGCGGCAGCATCACCGGGTCGCCGCTGAACGTCCACAGCCGCACATGACAGCCTGCGGCCAGCGGGTCGAGGTCTAGGGTCAGACGCTGCCAGGCGACCGGCCGATCACTCACGATGAGGGGCCCGGCCAGGAAGGCGCCGTCTTCGACGAAAGCCTGACCCGGCAGCAGGACGTCACGCACGCGACCCACGCCAGGGTCAATCCACAGGCGACCGTGCGGATCGAGACTGAGGCCGGCCAGTGGGCCCGTATAATCAGCGACGACGCCCAGGAGACGCCCCTGACCATCGAAGGTCAGCAGGCGTCCGCCGCCTGACCCGGCCGCCAGAGCGACATACAAAGTTTCGCCGCTGAATATGATGCCCACGGGCTGTCCATCTGCCAGCGCCTGCCAGCGCTGGGCGGCGACGTCATCCGGGCTGCCGTCATCTAGTGCGTAGAAACGCAGGTTTCCGTCGCGCTCGATGAGCAGAAGTCGCTCTTGCCCGTCAATGAGCGCCGCCGCCACGGCCGCCGGATCCACCCCGGTCAACGTGAAGGCCAGGTCGGCTCGCCCATCCGCGTCCAGCTTCTGCACGCGCTGATTGCCAGCCTCCGCGACGTAGATGGCCCCGGCCGCGTCAACCGCCACGCCGACCGGCGCCGCGAAGCGTCCGACGGCGTCGCTGGGCTGGGGCTCGGCGTACGGATCGGGCTGGCCCCACAGTGCGCGCAATTGCCGCGTGGCCAGGTCAATCACCTGGATGCGGTGGTTGCCCGTATCCGCCACGTAGAGCGCCTGTCGTGGACCGACGATCAGACCTTGCGGCTGGCGAAACTGGCCCGGTAGGCTGCCTGGACTGCCGAACCAGGGCAAGAGCGCGGCATCCTTGGCTGCGCCGGGATCGGCGCATACGTCCCAGCGCAGCACCCGCGCGCCGGCCGGATCAACCAGGTACAAGCTGCCGGCCGCATCCATGCCGAGACTGGCCGGGCCGGCGATGGCTGCAGCCAGGGCCTGCGCGGTTGGCGGCGGGTTCATCACCACGGCGGTGCGCGCCAGGCTCAGCGCGCCGTCGTCGCGAATCACCAGCCCTGGCCGGGCCGTCACGTTGATCGTCGGCCAGCGGTTTTCCAGGTTCAGATAGCGAAATCCCGGATCGCTCATGCGGCTATCCCTCCACGCCCATCCACGCCACGCACCACGCTCCATCCTTGCGAATCCACCTCACGACCTGCTCAGGGTCTTGGTCCAGGATCCCAGACATGTTCAGAATGGCATGGCCCCCGGTGCGCAAATCGCGCGGCAGTAACACCTGCAGCAAGAATCCGCTCGCCGATGGCTCGCTCACCTGCCCGTAACCGTCCCAGGCCAGATCGGCGGACTGCATGCGGTTGCCGATGATATGCGCCATGAAGCGCGGCGTCGCGCTGAAACCGGCGCGCGCGGTGTCGACGCGAGTCTGCACGCCCAGAACCACACCCGACTCCTGCCACACCTTCCAGGGGGTGGCGCCCGGCAGGGTCTGGCCGGAGGCGATCAACGGCTGCGGCGCGGGCGCAGCATAGCGCCGCTCCTTGTCTGCGGCCGCCGTCGCCAGGCGGCAGTTTTGAACCTGGATGCTGGCGAGGACGATGTCCTGCCCTGGTCGAAACCGGCTGTCGGCCGCCGGATCGTCGGGCCGCACCCAGCGCAGATCGGGGCGCTCGTCCAGGCGCACCGTGCCGGCGGCGTCGCAGGGACCACGGCGCTGCGTGGCGGGCAGGCTGTCATCGTCAGCGTACGCAGCCACCAGAAAGTAGGAGAGCGGCCCAGCCGCCGCCGGGATGGGCACGTCGAGACGATCGGTGAGCACCAGGTCGCGCCCCAGGCAGTCAAGGGCATAACCGGGCTGCACCGTCACCAGGCGCGCGCCCTTTTCGCCCAACACCTCCAACCCAAACGCAATCCCCCAATTGTGCAGGCTGCGGTTATGCCACCAGCGGAGCTCCCGGTTGAAGTCGAAGAGGGTGTTCAGATCGGCCGCAGCCAGGAGCTGCCCCTCAAAGAACAACGCACGTTGTAGGGCGGAAGTCCCGCCGGAATCGTTCATCATCTCGTCTCCTCATCATCATGCAGCCGCATGGCCGCGCCGATCGGCATCTCAGGCGCAGCCGGCTAAGGGTTCCACGCCCAGCCAATCAATCACCAACGGCAGGACTTGGACAGCCTCACTCACAAGCCCCTGTATATCCCCCAACGCGCCGTATCGAATCTCCAGCGTAAAATGATCACGCGCCGGCGCGGTGATGTTCAAGAACGGCCCGGCGATGGACGCCAGCAGGCGCCAGCGCAGACGACCCTGACGCGCGGCCGCCATGAACGGATTCTCGACCAACGCAGCCAGGTAGAACGGCGTCCGGCTGAAGCCGCCGTCCGCCGTGTTGACCGTCACGCTGCAGCCCAATGGATTGTTGTCCACGACGGCCACCTGCCTCTGTACGCGGCCGCCGGCCAGGTGTGGTCGCACCTGACGCGTCGCGGTGCGGCGCAGCGATAAATCCAGGCCGCCCAGGCGGCCTTCGGCTTCGATCCGCACACGCGCCAGGGGTATGTCCAGGCCCAGGCGAACCTCAGCCGCCAGCGGAGGCGGCGCTTCTCCCTGGTTAGGCCCGGCGAAGCACCAGCGCCAACTCGCGCTGTCCAGCCCTGAGCGTCCCACGCGCGTGCGGCCCAAGCCAGGGATCGGCGCGTGATAGCGAACCACCAGGTCAAACCACCAGGGTGGGTCGCCCTGCGTCGGCGTCGGCGGCAGCGGTAACATCCCCCCCTGGCTCGCCATGACCAGAGAACGACCGTAGACATCGTATGCCAGGCCTGCAGCCAGAAAGAGATCACCGAAGGTCTCCTGCACCTCCAGCCCAAACGCGACGCCCCACGTGTCGTGCAAGCCGCGCACATGCAGGGCCTGATGGCGCAGCTCTGAGGCCAGGGCCGCGCTCAAGTCCTGCGCGCCGAGCGGCTGCGGCTCAACAAAACGGACGCGGGCAAGCCCATTATCCATAGATACCTGCCTCTTCCACGGTGATCGTGTGCGCGCCGGGGATGACCAGGGTTGTGGGGCCAACGCAGAGATTGCTGCACGAGTCTGCGCCGCCAGCGACGCGCAGATCCAGGGATAGGACATGATCAACGCCCTCTACCTGGTCAATGACCTGTAGGACCTCCGCGCGATAAACGTCGCGGCCAAACGGCCAGCCGCGCCCAGTCGGCCCGCCGGTGAGCGGATCCAAGAAGGCGTCCAGGGCCGTACGGATCGCGGCGACCACCGCGGCACGCGCCGCGCCCCGGCGAGCACGCACGCTGGCGGTGACCGTCACCGGCAGGTAGTCCGGGCCGACCACCACCAGGCGCGTGCCCATGACGCGCCGCTGAAACAAGTACTGGCGGACGGCGGCCAGCAAGCCTGGACTGGGCAGAGGCTGCCCACGCGGCAGTTCTGGCACAATGATGATAGTGATGGTGCTGGCTGCGGTGAGACCTGGATAGGCCGGGTCGAGGTTGGCCCAGGCGCGTGCGCGCGCCACCCGCGTCCCCGGCACGCTCAGCGCCAGCCGTTCATAGTCCAACAGCGTCACGGCGCGAGGCGGCGCCGCCAGGGCCAGCACCGCGGCCCGGTCGAGCTGGTCCAGGGTGGGCGACCCGGAGACCGCGCTTAGCTCCACGAGACGCTCGTGGGCAGACACAAGCGCAGCGGCTCGCCCCATGGCCGGCTCCAACGCTTCGGCATCCGCGCCGTCCAGGGCCGGCAGCGGGTTGGTCATTGTGAGCGCAGCCTCCACCGTCGCAGGATCACGGTCCAGGAGCACCTGGTGATAAGCCCGGAAGTCGCGATGGAGCTGCCAGCGGCTGCCCGCGGCCTGGTTACTGGCTGCGCCAATCCGCACGTCGGCTCCACCCGCGCCATCGGTCACTTCGGCCACGGCCAACAGCGCGACGTCAGATGCAAAGACGCGGCCGTGCTCGCCATCGCCGCTCGTGATCGTGCCGGCCGCGGCATCGAGCCTCACATGGGCATCGGTGCGGCGTGACGCGTCCAGGTCTGGCAATGGCTGCCAGCGCTCGACGCCGGATGCGGCCAGGCTCCAGACCTGAATGGCTCCATCGGCGACTCCGGCGGCCGGTAACGCAACCGTCTGCTGGGGCACACCCGTGCCACGGTCCGTCCAGGCCGCGCCAGCCGCCAGCGTCACCAGCCGGCCGGGCGTGGTTGTCGTCGCCGGCTGATAATCTAAAACCAGGATGTCGGGCGTGATGCGATCTTCAACAAAGGCTAACCGGGTCAGCGGGGCATCGGCAGGCTCAGCCGCCAACCGGCCAAGCCGTCCGGGCACCGGAACCTGCGCCGCGGGCGGCCGCGTGCCTGGGGCGATTGCACGCGCCACCGGCAAGGTGATGGGGATCGTCGTCAGCCAGCCGGGCGCAGTGGTCGTGGCGGCGAGGTAGTCTACCACGAGGGTATCTGGTGCTATGTGATCGGTGTCGAAAACCAGGTCGGTCAGCGCGCCTTGAGCCGGCTGCACCTGCAGGCGACCCATCTCTCCGAGGATCGGCGCGTGCGCGGCGGCCGGCTGCGTACCGGGCGCGATCTCGCGGCGCACCGGCACGGGTATCGGCCGCACTTGCACAGCCGGCGCCGCGTTCAGCCACAGTCCACGTAAGACCGGCGCGGCATCGGGCATCCCGCGCAGCAGGCGGCAGCGCAGGTAGTGCAGGGCGCGCGGCCGCGTGCCCACCACCGTCGCCATCGTCGTCGCCGGCAGAGTCAGGCCGACGCGGCCGCTCAACGTCAACCCGCGTGTCGCATCGTCAAGCTGATCGGATGCGAGGGACTGCCAGGCTTCGCCATCGAAATACTCCCAGGCCACAGTCTGGTCATGGTGGTGGATCGGCGAAAGAGCGCTGCCATCGGGGGCGCGTTCGTCTACCTCGCCCGCAGCGGGTGAGGCGTCTTGGCCGACGAGAAGCTGCGGATTGGCGCACGCGGCCTGTTGCGGGCGTTGGGGACGGCAGGTCTCCGCGTGGGCGGCGGCCGCCGCCTCCAGGCGGGCACGCTCATTTCTGTCACTGGTCGGGCCATCCACGGCCAACCAGAGCGATAAGGGGACGCCCGCGGGCAACGGTTCGTCGAAGCCCAGGTAGAGGGCTGGGCCGGCGTCCGGCTGCTCCGTGCGCAGCGGCTGCGGGTCAATGCCCCACGGCAGGATGGCACGGCCTTCGCGCCAGGGCCGGCTGAGATCCGCAAAGCGCCGGCCATCGAAAGCCAACACCGTGTCAAGGAGTGTCGTTGTCACCGCCACACGCGCCTGGCTGCGGAAAGGCTGGCCGGCGACCGCTCCCTCGGTTGCTTCAAAAAAGAGGCCGGCCGGGAGGATCACGGTCCCCGCGTTGGGTCGAGGCGTCAGCATCAGCACGGTATGGGCCGGTCGGGGTGGCTGCGGCGCCTGACCGGCCAGGGCCAGAAACTTGCGATAAGCGGGCGCGGGCACACGGTTGGCCCGGTAGATTTCCTGCTCCACCAGCCAGGCCAGCAGCTCGAACAAGGTCATGCCGGGATCGTGCGCATTATGATCAGTCCAGGTTGGCGCGTAGCGTGGCACGAGGGATCGCCCCTCCGCCACGAGATCAGCCCAACGCCGGGTATCGAGATTAGGCAAGGGAAGCGGCATGGGCTATTCCTCCTGTCCGGCGAGATGCACGCGCAGCGTCCCCGCCACGACGATACGGTCTGCGGGAATCTCAAGCACCTCGCCACGCGGGGTGCCGTCCCGCAGCAGGTTGAGCGTGGGGACATAATCCACGCCAGGCACCCTTTCCAGCAAGGCCGCGATGTCCGACAGGTACACGGCTCGGCCAAAAGGCCAACCGCGACCATTGGGGCCACCGCGCAGGGGATGCAGGAAGGCCTGCAGCGCGGCCAGCACGGCCGTCAGCACCGGGCCAGGCTCGGCCGCCGGCAGAGGCGCCAGCACCGCTTCCACGCCGACCGGAAAATAACTCGGCCCCGTAACCTGGATCTGCCCAGCCAGGGTGGCCGGTCGTCGGGCGGCGACGAACGCGTGCACCTGCCGTCGCAGTTCAAACGACGGCTGCGGTTGCGCGTCTTGACTGTGGGGCATCACGACCAGCGTGATCCAGCCCGGCGCCGGTGTGCCGCCCGGGCCAATGCCCGGCAGCGCCCGCACCATCGCCACGGCCGGCGACGCGTTGCGGGCCAGGTCCTCGTAGTCCTCGCGGGTGAGGGCCTGCCAGCGGTGGCGCACCACCTGTGGTCCGCGATCGAGTACAGCCGCGATGATCTCCCCGTCGGCGCCGCCCTGCGCGGCGCGCGGGTTATGCACGCCTTGCACAGGCACGCCGGCCAGGAGTTGATTGACAGCTCCCGCCGGCACGTTGCCAATCAAACCACCCCCCGCCTGGTAACTGCGGGCCAGGATGGCATCGGGGCCTGGGGGCGCCACGCGCCCGCGGTGATTGTCTCCCATCAGCAGGCGGCCGCGGCTGCGCTCCAGGGTGTAATGACGATCGCCTGGGCCAGAGAAGAAGAGATTCGGCTGCTCCTGCCAACGCACCCAGACCTCGCTCACCTGGCCGGTGCGGCGGTCCACCACGGTGCGAATGGCGTCATCACCTAGCCCCTGGCGCAGCAGCTCTTCCTGCAGCAAGGGCAGTTCGATGGCCGCGCGCGGCCCGGTCAATTCCCGCACCTCCACGACCTGACCAGGCAGCACGGGCGTCGTGCGGAAGAAGAAGACCTGACCCGGCTCACCGGCGCTGGAGCCTAACACCTCATTTTCATAGGTTTGGGTCTGACTGGCCCACACGGCATTCAGGTAGATACCCCGCACCTGGCTCGGCAGCGGTTCTCCGTCGTCTTGCAGGCGGCCGCGCAGCCAGGTGCGCGGGGCGCCGAAACGCGGCAGGCGCGCCTGACTGACCGTCGCCCGTTGATAAGCCTGGGCCAGCGGCGTCTTGAGGACCAGCGTGGACCCACGCACGGCTGCGACCGTCGCCACTTCCTCTTTGTCGTCCTGGGTGATGGCTACCTGGTCGCCCGGTGCGAAGCGCGCCGCGGCCAGCGCGTCGGTCACCTGGATCGCCGCACCCTGGGCCTGAACCACATCCGCGGGCGCGCCGGGGCTGGCTGCGAAAGGCGCTGACGGCCACACCATGCTGATCATGCCAGGCAGCGCCAATCCCTGGGTCTCGTCAGTGACGCTCAGGCGGTTCCAACGGCTGCCGTCCCAGGTCTCCCACACCAGTCGTGGTCCGGTTGGCCGCGCGGGGTCTTCGACGATATCCAGGTAGAGGCTGACCAGGTCGGCCGGCAGGGGCTTGTCAAAGCCGAGGTAAAGGGCTGGCGTCAGGTCGGTCGTCGGCGTAAAGGGATCAAAGGCAGCGCCGCGGAAACGCACGGCGTCGCTGCGATCCTGCCAGGCAAAATCGTTATGAGTCAGGCAGGCCTGGGGAGCAGTCAGGGGCGAGCGGTAGACGTAGCCCAGGCGTAAGTTGGCCAGCGCCGGGCCGGCCGGCTCCTGGATGGTTACATTGTTACCGAAGTTGCGCTCGCGGTAGAAGCGCCCAGCTTTGATCACCAGGCGCATCCAAAGCCCCAGTTCCCCGTTGACCGTTGTCGGCGCCAGGTCCTCCGGCACCGTGCGCGGGGCGGTCAAAAAGGCCAGCGTGTCCGCCTGCAGCGCCGTGATGGTCGCGGTCTCGCGCGTCACCCAGTCGCGACCATTCCAGTATTGCCAGGCAAAAGTCAAATCCTTCGACATGCTCCAAGAATTGCCCGTGGAAGAAACCAGGTCAATCCACCACCGCAGCTCGGCGCCCGGCTTGCTGAAGGCCTCCTGGCAGGCGACGTAGAAGGCGCTGCCGGCCTGGGCCTGCGGGCCGAAGGGATAGAAGGTGCTGCCCACATCCAGCTTGACTCCATCGGCGAAGGCTGCTTCGAGGCGGGCGCCGGGCGCGACGACCAGGTTGTACTCGAGCGGAGTCATCCCGATCGGGAGGGGGTCACGCGCCAAGGGGAAGGGGAAGCCCAGCGCGACCTCCACGGTCTGGTTAGGCGGTACGTGGAGAGGCCCGTACGCGCCGGTGGCCCGGGTATGCCCGCTGTCGCTCTCAGGATGGTTGAAATCGCCGCCAATCGTAAAGACCGTCGCATCAACGGGCTGGCCATCCTCAGCGGTCACCGTCCCGCGCACACCAGTCTTGCCATTGGGATCCGGCGGTAGAATGGCGGGATCCAGGGTGCGCACCGCACGCGTCCAGAGGTCTTTCTGCTGCACTGTGCGCAAGCTAAGGCGGCCGATCTGGGGTAATACAAGGCCTGGGCCGCGCAGCAGAGGCTGGCTCACGCGGGCGCGAATCCAGTAGCTTTCGATGCCGTTGACGACGCGGCGGGCGCTCGTCGCACAGTCGGCGACCAGGCGCACGACCCCACTGCGCGTGAGGCCGGCCGTGCCATCGAAGCTCTGGCCCGCCTGGTCCATCGCCTGGAAGGCGCCGAAGCCGCGCCACACCTGTCCATCCCAGTATTCCCAAGCCAGGTTCAACGCCGTAGAGGCTGTCCCGGCCAGCTCGATGGAAAGCTCGACCGTGGCCCGGCCGCTCAGCGCCAGGTGCACATCGTGCGCCAGGTACAGCTCGTGAGGCAGCGGCTGCAAGGGGCTGAAGAGAGTCGTCGGCTGCGCAGCCAGCAGGCCCGCGCTGTGATCGGCATAGCCGTCGCGACCCGGCCACACGGTGACGATCTCGGCCAGGCGTGCGGCCGCCAGCGCGATGGCGCGCTCAGTCTCGAAGATCAGCGGGTCGCTCTGGCCGGGCGCTTGCGCGCCGACGCGCGTACGGGTCGGGACGCGGGCATCGCCCAGGCGCGCCACGGGCTGAAAGACGACCGGGGCGCGTGCCGCCTGCGCCGGCAGCAGCGACAATCCCAACATGTCCAGAAAAGCCAGCTCGAGTTTCGTCGGCGCCTGGTTCACGCGCTCGGCCAGAGCGCGCAGGTGATGCGCAAACGCCTGGAGCAAGGCCTGGCCTGACCCACGGTCGGCCGGCGTCCACTCCGGCGTGTACGCAGGCCGCCGCACGAGCAGGTCGTGCACCAGCGCCTCGATTGTGCGCGCGTCCAGCCCAGGTGTCCCGTTGCTGTTCACGACTGCTTTCCTTCCAGTAAGTAGAATGGATAGACCAGGTTAAAAAACGTATTCGTAGCTCGCACCCGATAATGAATGTCAAGCAGCAGGCGGCCCAGGCTGCGCTCGTCCGCCATGGTGATCTCGACGCTGTCAATGCGTGGTTCCCATAACAACAACGCCTCTTCCACCCGGTGTTTGACCAGGGCCTTGGTCGCCGTATTGATCGGTTCAAAGACCAGGGCTTTGAGGCCGGCCCCGAAGTCCGGCCGCATGACCCGTTCACCCGGACTCGTGCCCAGGATGACGAGAATCGCCTGGCGAATGTCTTCCTCACGACTGACCAGCGCGATCTCGCCCTGCTTGTCAATCCGGATGGGGAAGCTCCAGCCGCTGCCTAAGAAATCAGCCACCTGTCATACTCCTTACCCAATCATGACGCTCGGGCAACCCGGCGGGGCGATGGTTCCAGGCGGCCCGACGCATTGCGTCATATCGCCGACGCGGGCCGCTGGACGGCCGCCAATGAACACGGTGAGGCTGCCCAGGGTGATCACCCCGCCGCCGTGCGGCTTGACGCCGTCCACCAGGGGACAAACCTGCGAATCGCCGACAAGCGCCGCCGGTTTGCCGCCGATGAAGACGGTCGGGCAGCCCGGCCCCGTCAGAAATCCGCCATGCGTGGTTAGATCGCCGACGCGCGCCGCCGGTTTGGATGGCATCGTGTTAACCTTTCTCCATCAACCCAATGGGTTAATCTGCACCTGGGGGTGCCCCAGGATGACGATTCCCGCTTTTGAAATCACGACGCTGTTCGCGCCAGACTGCAGCGTGATGCCAGCCGGCGAAATCGTGACGATACTGTCGGCGGCCTGTAACAGGATGCTGTTGCCAATAATCTGGATACCCACCGGCGACATCGCCACGGTCTGGTGAGGGCCGGTGGGTGAAGGCGGCGCCGGCAGGACCAGGGGTGGGGTTGGCCCGCTTTGGATCGTCAGGGAGGGCGGCCCATCCGTGAAAACGATCTGATTGCCGGACAGGGTGCGTTCCGCACGAATCTGCAGCAGCGGCGACGGCAGCGGCGGCGGCGCCTTCAGGCTCCACAGCGCGCCGATGATGTAGGGATGATTGATGTCGCCATGTTCGAAGGCGACCAGTACCTCATCGCCCATGTTGGGCATGAAGTACATCCCATGAAAAGGGCCGGCCGTGGGAACGGCGACGCGCGCCCACGCGCTGAGATCGGTGCCATCGAGCCATGGGAACTGCACCTGCACGCGCGCCTGTGCGAGGGGATCAAGTAAATTCACCACGCGACCAGTCACCACGCCATACTGCGTCTTAGGCTCGCTCTGTTCTTCGTCCAGTTGATCGGACATCAGGCCAATCGCTGGTCTTGTCACGGAATGATCTCCTTGCGCACTCTGAAGCTGGTGCGGTAGCCGCTGCTGCTGATGGTATGCGTGGCGCTCGTCACCCGGTAGTCGCCGCTGAACGAAGGCCCCAGGCCTTCGAGACGGATGATGGCTCCCGCGCGCAGGCGTGGATCGCCGACTGCTTCCCCGCTGCCAGTCAGGCGCGTGTTCAGCTTGTTGCGCAGCAGGCGCGCCAGGGCCATCGCGCTCTGAGTAATGTCGGCCGGATTGTCGAGCTTCCGGTTGACCAGGCTCATCACCGGGCCGCCTAGCACGCTCTTGCTGGCGGCTGCGACCGCGCCTGGCAGTACGCGCACACTCAAGCTCTCGCGGTCGAAGTCCCAGGCAATAGCCAACAGGAAATCGAGCGGAATCAGCGGCACGGTGAACTTGCAGGACACGCCCATCACCTTCCCGATGGTGCTGACGCGCGGGGAGAACGATAAGAGCGACTCGCCCCAGGTCAGGGTCAGCCGCGGGGTGTACTCTTTGCCCATGACACGCGAAAGATACAGGATGTTGCCGTCCACCCAGAAATCAGCATCATAGGTGTCCGCGATTTCCTTCAGCAACTGCAGATCGGTCTGCCCGCGCTGCTTACGCCCCGCGCCGCGAAAGATCGCATTGATGACGGCCGTCGCCGTGGAGGCCGCGCCGACCACGGGGTCAACCAGCGGCAGCAGGAGATTCTCGGCGCTCAGGATGGCCGCCACCAGCCAATCGGGCAGCAGACCGAAGCTGCGGCCGACGCTGCCATCCGCCAGGCGGTGCAGGTAGTCGTGAGCCACCAGGCGCATCACCGGCATGCCGCTGTTTGGGAAGTCAGCCTCGACGCCGGTGATCTCGCCCAGGAACAGATCGGTCAGGCGGCCCGGCGCATAGCCCATCGCCAGGGTCAGGCGATTGTCCAGATCGAAGAGGCCATCGGTTGCCTCTTCAGCGGCCAGCTTCTGCACAACCGCGGCGTTCAGCCCGAAGGCGGCCGACGAGGCGTTCTTGATGCGGGCCGGCCCGATTTTGAGATCGGTCGGGAAGGGACGGAAACCCAACCCGCGGATGTGGCGCTGCAGCCAGCGCAGATCAGGGTTGGCCAGCTCGACCTCGACCCGATCGGCGCCCCGCAGACTCTGTTCATCCCCTTCGCCAATCATGGAAGGAACGCCGTCCTCGTAGCGCACACTGGTAATCGCGCCGCGCAGCGCATCTGGAATCTCACTACCGTTGATGGTAATCTTGAAGTCGGGCGCATACTGCGTGTAGGTGGTCATTTACGCCAGGACCTCGCCGGTTTCAGGATCGCGGAAGGGCAGCCGCGGAATCAAGAGCTGCTGTCCGGTGCTCAGCGATCGTGGGTCGTCCATGCGATTCAGCAAGGCAATGGGCCGCCACATCGTCGGATCATCGTAAACGGACGCCGCGATGCTGCTCAACGTTTCGCCCTGGCTTACCACATAAATCTTACTGTAATCGGCGGTTTGTGTCTTGACCTCTTTACGCTCCAGGCTGGCGTTGAGGTACTCGTGAAAGCTCACCTGCATGCGGGCACGAATCGGTACGCCGTCCGGTCGAAACATGATAAAGCGCTGGGTGACGCGGGCCAACACGCACGAGAAGGAAAGGCCGCCCCATGTGAACAACAGGACCGGCGGCGCGTGCAGATCGGCGTTGATCTCCATCAAGCCGACAAGCCGGTTGGTGATGATGCGCACGTCATCCCCGGCCTTGGTGCGCAGCGCGCCCTCGTTGTGGGCTTCATAGGTGTCAACAAACAGCTCCATCTCAAGCGTCTTCAGGTTGCCATGGGCAAATTGTAGGATGGGGCCGCCCAGGCCAGGCACCGCGGCCTGCGCGAAGTTATTTTCGCGGCTCAAGGTGTATTCTTCAGGGTTGAACTGCACCGGAATCCTGTCCGCTGTCGCCGTGTTGATGATCAGCGCCTTGTGCAGGCCGCCTGTCGCCAGCACATGCAGGGTTTTGCCCAGGTTGGTTGTGAATGGCGGCATGATTACCCTCTCCCCATGCGCTCACGTGCGGCCAGTAAACGCCGGTCCAACACATCCATGACCCGGTCGGTCAGACGCTGCACATCCAGCGTTGCCTCTGGCGCCCGCGTTTGCCAGCCGGTCGGGGCTGAAGGCGGCGCCGACCAGCGGTCGGCGGGCGGTGCGTCGTCAGGCCGCAAGGGCACGGCGACCGGCGAGGTTCGCGCCTGGTTCTCGATCGGGAGCACGACCGTCGTGCGGTGGACGATCAATTCCGGCCGCGGAATGGCTGGCGGTCGTGTTGGCCGCGCATCAGCGGCGTCAGATTGACCGACCAGCGCGGCCGCGGACGGCGCCCCGGCCGGCTGACCAGCTTCCACGCGTGTGCTGCGCGCCAGAAGACGCGAGACCATTTGCACGGGCGGCGCAGCCTCTCCGGCCGGCGCGCCTGGCTGCCAGGCCAAACGCTGCTCCACCTGGCGTTCCAGCGATTCGACGCGCACCGTGGGGCGCACCGCCAGGGTTAGCCGTGGCTCGACGCGCACGAACGTCTGGCGGAATACGGGCTGCCAGGATGGTGGTGCAGTCCGCGCCAGCACCAGGTCAGGGGCCTGGGCGGTCGTCCCGCGCGCGCCATAGCGACCGCGGATCGCCGCGGCGAAGCTCGCCGCGGCGCTGGCTGCGCCGTGCGTGGCGAGGCGTAGACTGGCCGATTGCACCGGGCGCCAGGCCGGTTGTATGCGAGCCGGAAATGGGTTGGCACCATTCATGTTTCGTTCATCTCGCGATTAATGCCAGAAATCTCGGCAGCCCAGCGCTGCCGGTCGGCGTGTTCCATCTCCATGATTTCCGCGTGCGACCAGTGGAAATGGTAGGCGACAAAGGCTACCTCCCGGTAAAGCTGGGCCAGGGGGTAGCCGGTAATCCCCCCGGGAGCGCGGGCTCCAGGGCAATCTCATGCTGGCAGTTTGGACACAGGATCGTCCGGCGTTCCTCTTCGAGCTGGTTGATCTCGTTGTACAGCTTCTGCAAATAGGCCAGGTCGGTGGCAAACAGGTTCTCGATCACGTGCGGGTTGATGGGATTGACCGAGCCTAGCCGCGTGACGACGCGCGCGAGCAGGATGATCACCAGGTAGGCCGGGTTCTTGACCACGCGGGGATCCTTCAGCGGTAGAATCTCGTCCCCCGCGGTCGCCCGGCGCATGATGCCATCCCGATGGAGGGTGCCATCCTCATCCAGGTACCCACAAGGGAGCGTGAACTCATACTCTGTCCGAAACATGCAGAACCTCCTAGCGGACGCGTGCCAGCCCTTCGTGCGCCAGTTCCAACGTCTCGATGGCCACGTCATTGCCTTCCGCATTCAGGTCGGGCGCATCGTACTTGCTGGGCCAGGCGCTGAAAAAGTTCCAACGCGCGACTTCCTCGCCGCGGCGGTCGAGCAGGACGATCGAGCCATTCTTGCGCTGTAAATCGCCGTCAATGGCCTGTCGGTGCCATTGATAGAGCTGCAGGTCATCGGTGATGCCCCAGCGCAGCTGGATATTGCTGAATTTGGTCATGCCCGGCAGCTTGCGCACCGTCGTGTTCTGACCGCCCTCGCGGTGCTCGATGATGTCAATCGTCGAGTCGAAGCCGCTCACCTGCTGGAAAGCCGCACGCGTGATGCCGTCAATCTCGATGAGAAAATTGTAATTACCGTAGGGATCTTTCACCTGTCCGGTGGCCATGGTTCTTGCTCCTTGTGGTGGTTCACTCGCTGACTTCCGATCCGCCTTCCCAGAAGCCGATACGGACGACGATAAACTCGGCAGGGTAGACCGGACGCAGGCCGATCTCGATGTAGAGGCGCCCCAGGGCGCGCTCACCCGGCGGGTTGTTGGATTCGTCAATGCGCACGTAGAACGCATCGTCTGGCTTCGCGCCAAACAGCGCACCGTCACGCCAGATGCGGGTCAGGAAATCAATGATGGTGCGGCGCAGCTTGGCCCACAGCGCCGGGTTGTGGGGTTCAAAGACCGCCCAACGGATGCCTTCCTCGATGGATTCCTCGATGAAGAGCAGCAGGCGGCGGATGTTCACATACTGCCACGCAGTTTGCGGTGACGTGGTGCGCGCGCCCCACACCACAGGCCGCGCCTGACCGGGGAAGACGCGCAGCACATTGACCCCGTCAATGTTCAGCGGTCCCTGCGTGTCATCGTTGATCAAGGTCACCACGCCCAAGGCGCTGTTCAGTGTGAAATTGGCGGGCGCCTTGTTGACGCCTCGCTCACCGTCCGACCGCGCATAGACGCCGGCGACATGGCCGGACGGCGGTACTGCGACCGTTCCGCCCGCGGGGTGAGACACAAGCACCCAGGGGTAGTACAAGGCGCCGTAGCCGCGATCGGAGCGCAGCGCGGCCACCCAATCACGAATGCTGCCCGGTCCGGTCGGCGGCAGACCCTGGGGCGCGTCGAAGATCGCAAAGCGATCACGCAGGTTCTCGCAGTGGGCCAGCAAGGCCATCTGCACATCGAGCCGGCCCGCGGCATCGGGGATGGCGATGAAATTCACCTCGTCTATGGTGCGCAGCGCGTCGAGCGCGTCCTGGAAATCGGCCGGCGTCAGGTCTTGCGGCGCATCGGCCTTGCCCCCCACCAGCTTCTGGTTCGCCGTTTCCGCTGGACTGCGATCCTTCATGTCTGCGTTTGACGGCACCGCTGGCTCGCTCACCGTCACCAGGCTGAAGGGCTGCTGCGCCAGGTACGCGCCCACATAGCGGGGGTGACGGCGATCCATGGAAAGATGGGCGCGGGTCTCCGTGACCGCATCCTGCGTCACCGCCAGGGTAAATTCCTGCGACTTGACCACGATGGCCGTGGTGGAGGCCCGATCGTACGTGTTGGCCAGGCCAGCCTGCAGATCCACGCGATAGGTGGTCAGGTCCGGCGTGATCCGTTCGGCCTGCACCTGTTTGACCACCAACGTTTCTGGGCCGGTGGCGCCCTGGGCGATGGTAATCACGCTGCCTGGGGCCAATCCCGCGGCCGCCGCTTCCAGGCGCAGACTGACGCCGCCCGGCTTGAGGTCGGCCAGGCGAACATTGCCCCCGGCATAGGTCTTGGCGAGGGGTTTCTCCAACAAGAGAAGATCACCCCGCACCTCGCGCACCGTCGCATCCTCTTGATTGGCGTTCTCTGTGATATGTACGCTGTCCCCCACGCGGAAGCGCGCGGCGGCTTCGGCTGCGGTCAGCGCCGGCGGCCCCACCACCGCGGCAACCCGGATGCGATCGCCGTTGGCCTGGGCGACCGGGGCCTGCCAACGCAGGACATTGACCGACGGCACCAGGGACGTATGCGTCACCGTGACGGTGATGTCTGGCGAAGGCACGCCGAGCGCCTGGGCAACGACCACCAGGGCGGTCTGCGCGCCCACGGCGCGGCTGTCCGGTAGGGCCAGGCTGGCGGTGCGTCCGCTGCTGGCCTTGACGATGTAGGCGCGGCGGCCGCCGTTGTCGAAGAAGGCGCGCACGGCATACCAGAGGTAGAAACCATCCATGGGTTGTGCGTCGAAGGTCTGGCGGAACTCATCGAAGCTCGTGACAAAAGCCGGCTGATTGACCGGTCCGCCGCGTGCGACGCCGATGAAAGCGGCGGTGCTGGTGCCAACGCCCTGAATCGGGCTGGCTGCAGGCTGTTCTTCAATGTAGACGCCAGGATAATCGTAAGTTGGCATCTGGGCATACTCCTTTCCGGTTCATGAACCATGGCCGCTAAGCGGCCGAACGTCAGGTAAGCTGCACATCATAACCGCCGGCAGGGCCGGGCACCCCAATCGGCAGGTGCCCTTCGCTGCGACCAGCGGCGCGTACGCGTAACCAGTAGTGTCCACCCCGCACGCGGCTGAAGGTGAAGCGGCCCTGCGCATCCGTTTCCGCGACCTGGAGCAAGGTCGTGCCATCGGCCGCCTCCAGGCCCACCCAGGCGACCGCCACCGGCTGGTTGCCCGCGGCCCGCACCGTACCGCCAATCTGCAGCAGAGCGTCGGCGGATGCGACTGCGTCCGCACGTCCATATGCGGCCTCGCGCGTCGTCACCAGGTAGCCGGCCGGTTGCGCGGCCATGACCACCGGCAGCGTCACGACCACGTAGACGGCCGGCTTCCAGGGATGCGTCTGGCCCATCGTGCCCCAAAACTCCGCATACTTGGGGAAGGCCTCGATGGGTAGAATCACCGTCGGCAGGTCAGCGTCCCGCCAGGCCTCCGGCCAGGCCAGCAGGTCGGCGCTGCCTGCGGCATAGCGGCGGGCCGGGTTGAGCGGCGCCTCCGCCATCAAGGCCGTGGTGATGCCGTACAACAGACTGTGTTCATCCAAGACCGGCTCCAGCAGGGGTGTGACGGTCATGGGGCTCCAGGCCGTGATCAGGTAATGGCAGTCAACCCGTGGCGCGGCCGGCGTGTCAAAGGCGACGCCGCTGTCGGTGCTGCGCACGCGCTCGTTGGAGCGCAGCTTGCGGTTCTCGCGCAGGTCGAACAGGTAGATGTTCAGCGCGTTGCGCGCGCCCAGCCCGTTCACATACGTGCGCCAGATCTGATCCGGCGGCTGGAAGCGCACCTGGTCTTCGGTTGTGATGCCTGGCACTCGGGTCAGGACCAGACGGCGCAGTAACAAATCCAGGAGATCAAGCATGGTTCAACTCATTCTGGCAGAGCCAGGCGTATCACGGCGTCGGTTGGTAACTTGATGGCCTCCAGCACCGAGGGGGCTATGCCGGCCTGTCCCCCGGGGCTGATGACGATGGCATAACGGTTGCCCGGCCGCAAGAAATGGTTTGCGGCGTTGCGCCGGACGTAACCGCCCTCACCTATGTCGAGCCATTTCGGATCGAGCACGCCTTGGTCCACCAGGCGTTGGGCCTGGGCAGGATTCGACTTTACCCAGGTTAGCCAATCCATCTTGTCGCCGGTGGGCGAGATTTGTTTGGTTCCCTCGAGCATCGGTCGCCCCTTGACCGACGTCAGGTCCTTGCCGTAATTCTTGATCTCAATCCCAACCGGATTCCCGTCACGAAAGCCCCATAAATCCTTACCTGCCCGTGGCGGCATGCCTGAGCCAGGAGGTAATTGACCAGGAATCACCCTTTCAAACTTGCCCATCTGCGGAATTCCGCCACGTCGCGTCAAGGATTCCGCATAATCTTCAGCCGAGCCATGAATCGGCACCACCTTCTTAGACGCGCTGGCTTTCTTGACTACGTCTTTGAGCGCTTGGGCTTGGATCTTTGGATCAATCGCGGTTGGTGCAGGGTTAGTAGAGGTCCGCACAGACGGCCCGGTTGACTGCCCTCGTCCTGGCGGCAAACTGGTCACATTGCCGCTGCTCCCCGATGCGCCCCGACGGGGCGGCACGACATCACCGCCTCCACTTCCGCCTTGTCCGCCCCGGATGGCCTGGGGGCGCATGCCAGCGGGTGGCTTGTTCGATGAGACGGCGCCTCCTTGAGAAAAACCTTCTGCTTGGGCCATAGGCTCGTATGCTTCACTTGGGTTGATGACCGGCTGTGGCCGCTTGAACGGTAAGACGTTGTCTGGTAAGACGTCATTTGCGGCTCGACCCCCTGACCCCTTGACCGGAGGTAGGTTCTCGCCAAACACGCTTGACGATGGTTTGGAGCTTTCAAGAGCGAGATCAATCGCTTCTTGCCCGACCTTGCTTTGCATCTTCGTGGCGGATTTGGCAATGCTCTCTGATCCCACTTCTGTTGTCTCCCGCAGGAGGCCTTTCGTGCCGCTGCGGATGAGAGCTTTGCCGCCAGCCATGACGCCTTTCGCCACCAGCGGGCCGACATCAGCGACGATGAACGCCACGTCTATCGGATCTACCAGTGGAGATTCGAGCGGCGCCTCAAGGCCACGCGTGGTAACGATATTGCCATCACGATCCAGCTCCCAAATCGTTTCACCTTGCCGAAGACGATAACCTTTCAGCTCGCCGGTTTTGTTGTCCCGAACTGGCATCACATCACTGTCGCTAATCAAACCCACATTCACTGTGGCCGCCCTTGTCTTCAGGTAATTGTCTTTGGAGATGTAGGTGTTGGGCATTGGCTCATCATCTTGATAAAGGGCCAGGTTCTGTACTGTCGCCGGCGAAGGGGGGCGCCCAACCCAGTTTATGGGTGCAATCGTTTTCGACGGGATTGTCACTTGATGCGCGAATTTCTGTTTTGATTGAAGTTTCTTCTCAAAGTCGGTCGGGGGTGGGTCCGGTTTGTAGGTACTCAGATCAATGGCATTGCTTGCCGTGTTGGCTCCAGCTCGTGGCGGAGGCGGAGGTAGCAGGGATGGGTCTTCTTTGGCTGATGTGTCCTTGTCCTGCTGGGCTTGTTTTCTTTGCTGTAGACGAACGTCCAGGGGTGGCTGCCCAAGCCAAACCGTCGGTAGAGGAGGTTGTTGGGCATCCGCCTTTGGTTTGTCAGGTTGGATACCCAACGTCGCTTCGGCCTGCTGTAACACAGGCTCGGCGACCTGCACCGCCTTGTCAATCTCGCGCTCACTGATACCATGGGTCGCGACAAACTGCTGCGCGGCCGCATTGGCTTGCTCGATCTTTTCCTTGACTGGCTTTGGGGCAAGATCCAAGGCTCGTTGGTAGACCCGATTGAGGCGTTGATAGAAGGGCAATTCATCGTCAGGCGCGCGCGCTACTCCCACCCCACTGGCGCCGGCCACGGCTACCGGGCCGCTCCCCGCCGTCGCCTGGCTGGCAGCGGTCGCAGCCGCTTGTTCCAGGGAACTCCCCGGATCCAGGGAAGGCGCGGCGCCGCCCCGACTTTGCTGCACGACGTGCGCCAGTTCGTGCGCCAGCAGGCGCTGCCCCTCGTGCGTCTCCGGCGCATAGCGGCCTTCGCCAAAGACCAGATCGCGGCCGATGGTGTAGGCCTTGGCGCTGACCCCCGCGGCCGCAGTGGCGGCTGCCGTGTCCGTGTGCACGCGCACCTGACTGAAATCGTGGCCGAAGCGCTGCTCCATCTCAGCTCGTGTCGCGGCGTCCAGCGGCCGGCCGGCATCCGCTGGCTCAGCCGCCGATTGCTCGCCGCCCTGCAGCAGCGCGGTGACCGCCCCGTTGCCGGCCATGCGCTGCAATGCCATTACCTCCGCGTAAGGCCCCACGGCGCGATGGGGATGCGCCAGCTCCGATGCACGATCGTCCACCTTTGCTGCGCCCTTATCGAACGACTTCGCCGCCGCCTGTCCAGCCATGCGTTTCGCTACCCCTCACTCCCCAATTCCAGGTCGCTCAGCGCCTTGCCCATCTTTTGATACTCGCGCCGCGTGGCGTGGCGCAGATGGCCCATCGTCACGACGCCGCCATCAGCAGCCGCCAGGTAAGCGGCATTCAGCGCAATGTTCTGGATGTTGCCGCCGGCCAGTTTGAACTGCTGCGCAAGGAAGTCGAAGTTCACGTCCGCAGCCAGCGGCGTCTCCGGCGGCCAGATGCGCTGCCAGATGCGGCGCCGGCTGGGCTCGTCGGGCGCAGGGAAATGCACGATCATGCTCAGGCGCCGCGTGAACGCGTCATCCAGGTGCTCGCGCAGGTTGGTCGCCAGGATGGCCAGCCCGTCGTAGGCTTCCATGCGCTGCAGGAGATAGCTAATCTCCAGGTTGGCGTAACGGTCGTGGGAATCCCGCACTTCGGAGCGCTTGCCAAAGAGCGCATCCGCCTCATCGAAGAAGAGCACGGCATTAGCATCCTCGGCCGCGCGAAATATGCGGTCCAGGTTCTTCTCGGTCTCGCCGATGTACTTGCTGACCACACTCGACAGATCAATCTGGTAGAGGTCTACGCCCAGGTCGCGGGCAATAATCTCGGCCGCCATTGTCTTGCCGGTGCCCGAAGGGCCGGCAAACAAGGCCGTGGTGCCCTTGCCGCGCGACAGGGTCTGTGCAAAACCCCAGGTATCCATGACCCGCACCTGCGCGGCGGCGCGCTGCACCAGCTCATGCAGTTGGGCTGTGACATCGTCTGGCAGCACCAGCCTGTGCCAGGTGGTCATCGGCTCGATCTTGCGCGCCAGCGTGGCAAGCTCGCGCCCGGATTGCGCGCGGGCCGCGGCAAACAGGTCGTCCACGACGATTTCGGTCATCGGGTCGCCCGCGGCTGCGCGCCAGGCCGCCCGGTTGAACGCGCCGGCCGCGGCTTCATCAATCTGGCCGGGTGTCAGGCGGAAACGCGACGCCAGGGCACTCAGCGCACCATCGGTCAGGCTGACCCCCGCGGCTGCCAGTCTGGTCTGCCAGTAGGCCCGTCGCGTAGCCGCGTCAGGCGCGGCAAACGGCACCACCGTGACGGCGGTGAGATAGCGCGGGTCAGGCGCCCAGGGCTGCGTTCCGGTCAAAATGACCGGTCCATTGGTTGTTGCCAACCCCGCGGCCAGCGCGGCATAGAGGCTGGGCGCTGACTGCCGGAGTGTATCGAGGTTATCCAGGTAAAGCACGGCGTCCTGGAATTGGGCCTCGCGCCACAACACGCGCAGCACGCCCACGTTCGCGTGGATCATCACGTGGGCCGGATCGGCGTTGATGTCCAGGCGCGCCAGGTCAGCGTAGAGGAGGGGACGGCCGAGGTCAGAGGCCAGGGCTGCGGCCGCTTGCCGCTGACCGCCGCCCGCCGGCCCGTGAAAATAGAAGCGGACGGACTGGCCCGCGGCGCGCGCCTGCCGTGCGATCGTCGGCAGCGCAACAGGCAGGTCAGCCGGAACCGGCGCCTGATCCCAGGTCAGGGCCGGCTGCTCCAAGGTGCAGAACGCGGCCAACCGCCGGTCGAGGCCGCCTTGTCCCAGTAGCACATCCACGATCTGCGGATCAACCTGCAAGGTGACGTTGAGAAACGACGACGCCTCCTGGCCGGATGGCGGTCGCAGCACGAGTAGGTGGTGGCGCAGCAGAGGCGACTCCGGGGCCAGGCGGCTGCGGCAGGCCAACTTAGCGGCCGCGGATGAGCAGAGGAGATTGAGGGCAAGGTCAACGCTGGGCCGGCGACGGGTGACGTCATCCTGCAGGTAGGCGTAGAGCTGCTCATAGCGCAGGTCCACTTCTGGCGCCAGCGCGAGGATCAACAGGTCCAGATCGAAGCGCGTGAGATCGAAGGTCTGGGCCAGCCAGGCCAGGCGTGGAGCCAGGGGAGGCGATGCGTCGGCGTCATCGGTCAGGAAAGGCGCGGATGGCGGCTGGGCGAGCAGGCGCGCAGCGTCGGCCGCATCGAGGTGCAGGCCGCGGAAGGCATCGCGGGCTGCGTGCGGGCCGTAGCGCGCCGCGGCCGCGGTCGTGGCCAATGCAAGCCGGTGATCGAGTCGTTCCAACTCCGGCAGCAGGCCGGCCAGCGTTTCGGCGGCGATCAGGAAGGCGTTGTCATCCATCATTTGCGTCGCTCGATCCAGCGCTTGAATCGCCAATAGGGCGTCAACCGAACGCCCATCCGTCCCAGGTAGCCAGCCACAAACAGGCCGACCTGATCCAGGTCATCCACCAAAGCCTGCACCCCGCTGGGAACGTGAACGATGCGTCCGCGCCAGGTCGCCTGGCCAGCCTCCTCGGTGGTGCGCTCAACCCACACGCGCAGAATGAATGACTGCCGGGTCGGTTCAGGCAGGTCCAGCGCCTCTTGGTCCTGAAGTATGAGTGGGTCTACGGTCATGGTGAAGGGAGTATAGCGGGTATGGATAGCGCCAGGCGTAGCGGCAGCGTATCTTGACGCGTTCCGGGCAGACTTCCGAAGTCTGAAACGCGTCATGTCAACGTGGTTGCGAAGACGTTGGAAGTCTGGCAGGTCAGCGCCAGCGGCTGATCATCTGCTCAACGGCCTGGATATCCTGAAGAACCTGGCGTTGGGTTTCCGACAGCAAGGTGTGGAACTGCTTGAGGCGGCCGAGAATGTCGAGGAGGGACACACCGCCTTCTGGCGCACTGGCGTTGGCCGCGGCGGCGCGCAGCCCGTGGTTGGAGCGGATGTCATGGTAGAGGGCGCGCGTCGTCTGGTCCGGCTCCGTATCGAGTTCACGCGCCAGGATCGCGGCGCAGCGCTCGAACTGGCGCAGGGCGGCCGTGCGGTCGCCGGCCAAATAGTAGAGCCGCATGAGCCGGCGATGGGTGCGTTCGGACGCAGGGTCGACGCGGAGGATGTGGGCGCCATAGCCAATGCCCGCATCATAGCGCTGCTGAGCCTCGCAGAAATCCATCAGCTTGTCGAGCAGCGTGAGAGCCAACAACTGTAGGCGTTCGCGTTCATAGAGGCACCAATCCAGGTACCAGCCTTCGAGGAGATCGCCGGTGTAGCAGGCGGCTGCTTCCTGCAACCGCTCAACCGCGGTGGGGAGGAGCGCCGCGCCGGCCACGCCGCGCGCCTGGCCCAGCGCATCCTCCAGCACGGCGACGTCCAACCACAGATCGGCCGCCGGGTTCAGCCGAATCCACTCCGCATCCACGAGGAGCACCGGCGTCTGCCCGGCCGGTTCGTCGAGCGCGGCCTGAAGCTGCCAGAGAGCTTTGCGTAGGTAAGATTTGGCCGGCGCGGTCGCATAGTCGGGCCACAGCAAGCCGGCCAGCGTTTCCCGCGGCTGTGGGCGGGTCCGGTGCAGGAGAAGATAACCGAGAAGCTCCTGCACCTTGCGGGCCTCAAGCCCTGGAACGGCCGCGTTGTCCCGCTCGACCGATAGTTTACCGAAAAGACGAACCACTAAGCGCGACATGGCAGTACACCTCCACAATGCAGTGGTGGTCAAGAGGTATCTATTGAAGCACCGGCCGTGGTAGCCGTCTAGCCATCTGGCTCACAATTGACCACGAACCCGCGACGGTCAGCATATTGGCTCTCAGGCGGGCGTCGGAGGTAACGGGCGGATAGAAAAACCTTGCCGACCCTGGCCAAAGTCGCGTTGGATAGGGTGAGCTAGGCGTCCGCTCGAACGTGTGGCGCAACGATAGACCTGACAAGCTAGCAAATCCTGCCAGGGTTTTTTTCTTGCCATTGAATCTCTCATCTGTTATACTTGCGCTGTCATAAGTATAACATGCAGGAGGTTCTATATGACCGTCGCGACGGTATCGTCGAAGGGCTGGGTCGTCATCCCGGCGGATTTTCGCAAGAAATATGGCCTGAACGCCGGATCGCGGGTTCTGATCGTTGACTACGGCGGTGTGCTGGCCCTGGTTCCACCGATGTCCGACCCGGTGGCCGAATCGGCGGGTATGCTCAAGGGTGGGCCTTCGCTTGTGCGCGCACTGCTGGATGAGCGCGCTGAGGAGACAGCGCATGAAGGCTAGACCTGGACATTTCGTGCTGGATAGCTATGCCATCCTGGCTCATTTCGGAAATGAGGCCGGAGCCGCCAGGGTAAGGGAGGTCCTGGAACAGGGAGCGCAAAATCGGGCCACGATCTACCTGTCGGTCGTGAACTATGGCGAAGTCGTCTATATCACGGAACGTGAGCAAGGCCTATCGGCCGCCCAGCATGTGATTGCCGCGATTGATCAGTGGGCTGTGTCGCTCGTCGAGGCTGATCGCAAGCTGACCCTGGCGGCTGCTCATGTCAAGGCGCACCATGCCATCTCTTATGCCGATGCGTTTGCCGTTGCTTTGGCCCAATCCAGGCAGGCTACGCTGCTCACGGGCGATCCAGAGTTCCGCAAGGTTGAAGACCTGATCACGGTTGATTGGCTGGCGCACAACAAACCGGAACTTCCGGCGGAGTCGCCAGCCAAGTCGAGTTCATCCGCACAACAGCCGGCGAACCATGCAACATGATGGTGATAACGGCGCCATACATCTATTCTGCGTTGAGGGGGCGTCGTCGTGACTCAAGCCCTGTTGGACGAAATTATTGCGATTACCGACGTCAGCGCCAAGCACTGGCAGCCCTTCGACGCGACTTCACCGGGCGGCATCCGCTTCGCCGGCTACCTCTGCCGCCAGGAGAGCGACAAACTGGGCCTGTTGGCCGTCACCACGCTGGACGGCCAGCCGCGGCTCGAATTCATCCCGGCCATGCCCAAGATCCACTATCCCTACGTGCAAGATCGCGAGGGGCGCTTGCAGGTCAGCATCCCGGTGCCGATTAACATCGTGGATGCGCGCTTCACGGTCAAGCTGGATGGCACCGCCATTATTTTCTACGCGCTGACCGATGTCCAGGGTCAGACGCTGGAAGTCGTCGCCCGCACGCGCCTGCTGCCGGTGCTGGCGCCCAGCCGCTGGGGCGATTGGCATGGGCTGCTGGCCGAGGCCCTGCCGGACCGAAGCCCGGTGGAGGCTGCGGTGCGCGAGCAGCACGTGGTGTTGGCCTTCGAGCTGTGGGGTTATCGCAATCCGCATCTCGTGCGTTACGACCAGCCGCTGGCGCTGACGCTGCACACCGCCATCCGCCACCGCAAGCTCATGAGCCATCAGCGCCTGGCTGATATCGCGCAGCGCTACGGGCTGGCCCTGGCGCCGACGTTGGAGGTGGCCGCGCCGGACGCCGACGGTCTGGCGGCGGCGTATCGGCGCTGGCAGGCGCGGCTGGAGGCCGAGAATCAGGCTGCGGGCCAGGATGTGTTCGTGCAGGAAGGCGCGATTCTGGCGCTTTCCACGGTCGAAACCGCCACGTACTGGAAATGTAAGCCGCCCTCGATCGAGGAGATTCACTGGCAGGCCGATCAGCACATCAGCCGGGAGATCGTGCGCCAGGCGCTGCTCAAACTGCTGGAGAACGGCTACGATTTCAGCGCGGGCCGCGTGGACGATCTGCAGGCCGCTCTGGAGGCCGATTTCGACCCCCAGCAGGTCGCGGCCGAGGCCGACCTGATCGGGCGCACTTACCTCGACTTCGTGGTGGAGCTGCAGCGCCAGGCGTGGCTGCGCAGCCTGGTGGACAGCTCTGGCCTGGACCCGCACGACCTGCCGGCCCTCATGCGCCACCTGGCGCCGCACTACCCGCGCAAGGAGATGGGCTGGGTCTACGCCACGGTCAAGACGCTGTACGGCGTCGGTTGAAGGCGCGTGGACCTCACAGGCCTTCAAGACCTGTGAGGTCGTGTGTTGTATGATGCGATCTCAATTGTTCGTGGGCTTAGACGGCCGTCCTTCGTAGGTGGGCGCCTTGTCCGGATTATCCCGTGTCGTGACGAACGGCACGTCAATCAGTTGGCTGGCAGGACTGATCTCCTCCACCCCCTGAGTGGTGCACGTGCCTGTCGTGCACTTGCGCACCAGCACATTGTCCACATACGCTCCCTCGGCGTACGTTATCGAGGAATCGGTGTAAAAGACCAGGGCCACCCAAACTTGCGGCCGGCCGCGCAAATCGCCGATACTGTAGACGTTTGTGAGGTCCAGCGCCTGGTTGATCCATCCGTTAGAGGCGCCGGACGTACAATTGCCGTAGTAGTTACTTCCATCTATCGAAGCCAGCCGGCAGACGTAGTCAAAACCGGATTCTGCGTAGAGCCAGAGCTTGAAACTCATGTCGGCCGCTGTGGCGCCGACCAGGCTAAACGGGCCATACGTCATCCACGACCTGGTATTGTTGGCATAGTAGCTGCCGCAATACAGGGCTGAGCCATTGGCGCCGCCGCCGCTCGCCCAGCCGCTGTAGCTTCCCGCGTAGGCTCGACAGCCGCGCTTGGCCCAGAAGTACTCGCCATAGCCGCTGTAGCCGTCGAATACGTTCCAGGCGCCGGGGAAGCCGCCTTCGAAGTTGGCTTCGACGATCGTTGTCCACCCCGGCGGCGGCGCGGCGTCTTGCCAGCCGTTCCAACTCGGAAAGTCACGCGCGCGACCGAAGTTGAACAGCACAGGCAGCGCGCAGTACGTGCAATTGCTGCCGTTCTGGATCGTATGCCCGGCGCCCACCCAGGTGTCCTGCGTAGGCAAAAACGCCCGCACCGTGTTGTAGTCTCCCCACACGTTGTCAGAGGGTCGGGCATTGCTGGTCTGTGCGATGCTGTAGGTGAATCCGGGTGGCACGGCCGTGAAATCATCGGCGATGGCATAAGCCACGCTCGGGTTCATGGCCGAGCCAGTACTGGTATTGAAGACCAGGGCCAGGTCTCCTCGTTTGTTGGCGGCGGCGCTTGGGTAAAGGAAGCAGGCGCTGGGATTCCACAGATAGGGCCGCCCCTGCGCGCCGCTTAGCACCGACAGGTTGTTTTCGTAGATCGCAAAGCCATCAATGTAGGGCTGACTGAACCCATTGCCCTGTTTGACGTTCCACCACCAGCCCAACACCATGCGGCCCGGCTCCTTGTAATTGGAGTTGTGCAGCATGTAGCGCGCGCCGGTCAGCAGGCGATCATCCGTGCGCCCGGCCCAATTGGCGTTGGTGCTGCCGCAGACGGCTTGATTGCGTCCCGTGCGGCCCCAGCTCGCCGCCGTGTACACCGTGCTGGTGGTTGAGGTCTGATCCTCGTACCATCGCCACACGCTGATGCGGTTATAGGGCGCGGAGATCGGCCAATTGGAAGCAAAGTACATCGCATGATCTGCCCCCTGCACCGGAACCCAGGTGAACCAGCCCGTGGTCGTCAGATAGTTGAAGTTGAAACTGCTGCAGGCGCGCAGGTTGTCGAGCGGAAAACGCAGCAGCGCGGTGCGCATCCATTGCGAAGACGCGTTGAACATATTGGTGGCAATGTACAAATAGTCGGCGCCCAACTGCAGGTGCGGATAGTCCCACCATTGATTTGTCCACTCGCTGTTGACGCCGGTGGGGTAGACATCGTAGGCGCAGAAGTTCGCGCCTCCATCTGTAGAGACGCCCAGGCGGAAGCGATTGACCCCGCTGCTGTTCGGGCTGCCTTGCCGATACCAAAGCAGCATGTTGCGGCTTTCATCATGCAGCGTCACCTGGTCGCAGCAGAAGTCGCTCATACTGGCGGCAGGATTGATGTAGGTCCAGCCTTGTCCGCCGTTGGTGGAGCGCGCGGCAAACCAGTTGCCGGTGTAGAAAACGTTCTTGCCATTCTCCGCGACGCTGCTCTCCATCACGTTCGAGCGTGTACCGCTGGGAAAGCCGCTGCCGAACGTCACGTTACGGTAGATTTGCGCATCGCCCGGGGCCAGAGGGCCAGGTGCGTTCTGCTTGTCTTCCATGATTGGGTTGGTCTCGCTGCCCGCGACGGGCGCGGCCGCATCAAGGCCTTCCTCTTTGCCCTCGATAAGCGGGCCTGGCAGGTGCGTTTTTTCCGCCCAGGCAGCCAGGCTTTCTTCCTGCTCCTTGGTCAACACCGGCATGTCGGCCTGCCAGTCCAGGGTTTCGCTGACCGGCGCGGCCATGACGCTCACCTCGGTTTCTTGAACGTCTTTGGTAAGACTGCGGTCGGCGGCGTTCACCGAGATGCCCACACTCATCAGGAGCACCACGATCAGCGCCAGGCGACCCAACGACCAACGGTTTGTGCGTGACATAAGACACCTCCTCGTGTGTCTATCCAAAGCCAGCGCAGACGTCCGGGCACGGGGCGTCTGTTCTATCTTTCATTGTGTGCTGCATCTTATACGCTTTTATAGAGAACACCCCCTTCGTCACGGGTGGGACGCACCGCTATGATACGCCATCATGGCGTCACGCGTTCGACCTGATAAGTCGGATGCCCCAGCGGCGCTTCTTCAATCTGGTTTGTGTCTGACTGCCTGGACAGCAGGGGCAGCTCGTTTGACCACCAAACCGCTGAGTAAGACCAGGGGCCGCCATTCACATACCCACAACCATTGATATAGAAGTTGCTCAGGCCAGCGCTGCCATTGCAGGTGGTCTGGTTGCTGAATGTGCCGCTGGCATAGAACGCGCCGCTAAAGGAGAAAGCGTTGCCAGCGATCGCTTCCAGCGGCAAGTGCGTAATTTTGTAACTGCCGCAGCCAGTCACGCTGATATAGATGGCAAAATCATCCACGTAAGCGCGGTCGTTCGTGACGTAGAACTCAACCGCGCCTCCACTCGTGCGCCAGAAGCCGGGCTGCGGCCCATTGGACGCTGTCGGCGTTGGCGTTGGCGTTCGTGTAGGGGTTGGTCCGGAGGCGGTGGGCGTTCGTGTAGGGGTTGGCCCTGACGTGGTCGGCGTCCAAGTTGGCGTTGGCCCGGAGGTGGTAGGCGTCCAGGTTGGTGTGGGCGTAACCGAACCGTTGATCTGGAAACTGACATCGTCAACGAAGAAGCTGGATAGGAGCGTGCCATTCGTCACGACGCGGAAACGCACGCGCACGGTTTGCCCGCGGATTGCATTGACTTGATCGCTGGTCAGGGTGTAGCTGGCAAATCGCCAGCCATTGGTGGGCGGCGCCCCGTCGATAAGGAACGCGTCGACGTCGTGATGCCCGGTGGCCGGATTGAGCAGCTGCAGGGTGAAGTAGTCGCGCCCGGTCGCCGTTTCGCTGCTTTGCGACCAGTACCAGAAGCTCAGGATGCCGCTGGTCAGGTCGGTTGGAATCGTCACGTTCTGGAACAACTGGTCATCGGCATTGTGATAGCCGCCCAGCCAGGCCAGGTAGCGGCCGCTGTGCGCGGTAATGCCGGAGGGCGGCGGCTGAATCACCGGCACACCGATGAGCGTGGTCTCTGTCCAGCCGGTGTGGTACTGCTCGAAGTCGCCGTTGACCAGCATCTCCGTTGCCGCAGGCACTGTCGGCGTCCAGGTTGGCGTGATCGTCGGCGTTGGCGTGATCGTCGGCGTCTTGGTCGGCGTCGGGGTCCGGGTGGGCGTGGGGGTCGGCGTTGGCGTATCGGTGGCCGTAGGCGTGGGGGTCGGAGTTGGCGTATCGGTGGCCGTGGGCGTCGGGGTCGGCGTTGGCGTGGGGGTCGGTGTCCAGGTAGGGGTAGGGGTTGGGGTCAGGAGGATGGGGATCGGGACGTTGAGACCCCAGGCAATCGTGCCGGATTTCTGCAACTGGCGGCTGCCAACGGTCAACTGGAGCGTGAAGGGTGCACCGCGCGTCGCGCCGGCCGCTTGTTTGAGGCGGATGTCCACGCGGCCGTTGGGGTCGTTGAGGTCCACGGTCAGATTCGCGCTGCCATTGGCAAAGCGCGCCGGCCCGCTCAGTTGGGCAGTCAGCGCGGCGGGTAGGGTCACATTGCCGTACACCACCCCAATCGTCGTACCGCCAGGCGGCAGCAGTAAGATTTGAACCGGCCGCTCCCAACTCAGCCAATCGCCGGTCGGAGTCCGGGTGGGCGTGACGGTCGGGGTGGGTGTGTACGTCGAAGTTGGCGTGCGCGTGGGTGTGACGGTAGGCGTAGGTGTGAACGTCGAAGTCGGGGTGCGTGTGGGGGTCGGGGTGATCGTCGGCGTGGGTGTGGGTGTGGGGGTCGGATCGAGCCGAATGATGCGGGCGTATTTCAGAACGCCACCACCGTAGTAGCTGAAATGCGGAGTACCTGACTCGTCAACCGCCATTGCTGAGTATGATCCATAGATTCCAACATCATCTATCTCTCGATAGGTCAAACCGAAGTAGAACAATTTGAGTTGGCTTTCCCAGCTGAGGTGAATACTACTGTGTATAGCTAGAGATATATTTGATCTGTAACTCGACACTATGGTGAATCTGCTGATTTCCCAACCACTGGTCGCCTTGTGCGCATAGCTTAAAAAGAGGGGGGGCGGTGCCCCCATCCCATAAGCAATATACGGTTCCCCCTGATCAGTAAGCGCAAGCGACGTGTAAAGGCCAGTATCGCCCAAGGTATCAACCGCCTCTTGGTGCCAACCGTTGTTGTCACGCCAGGCGTATTTCAGATCGCCGTTTAGATAGTCATAATAACTGATTCTGGGGTTGCCACTACTATCCAGGCGAAGAGAGTTGTAGAAACCTACCTTGCCTTGGTTGTCGACCGTTTCATGGCGCCAGGCGCCGTTTTCCCGAATAGCAAATCGCAGATCTGCTCTCCACGTTCCCAAATCAACACTGTAACTGACGTTAGGCCTGCCATTGTTATCCAGTTGCAGCGACACATACCACGCCCCTTGACTATCAATGGTCTCAAAATGCCAGCCGCCAGCGTCTTTGTAAGCATACTTGATACCAGTGGCAGTGCCATCGTAATAGGCAATGTGCGGAAATTGTTGGTTGTCCAATACTAGTGAGGTTTGCCCGCCGTATTGTCCAAAACCTGTGCGTACGACCTCTATTTGCCATGTGAGGGTCGCATCCTTGAAGGTATATTTCAGGGCGCGGTTGGTGGCGTCAAAATAGCTAATATGAGGGCGACCAGCCTGGTCAATGGCAAGCGATGTAAAAAGCCCGACATCCCCACTACGATCAACAATTTCGCGCTGCACGCGCCACACATCCGGTGTGGGACTAGGTGTAATTGATGGGGTTTCGGCGATATTGCCCACAAAGACTGGCTCGCCTGCGTGCGGCTGAGATGGCTTCACGGGTTTGGATTCTTGTGTCACTGGCATGGCGACCACCAGCCGGACGGTGATTGCCAGCGCGGCGAGCAAAAAGCACACAACCAACACAACGAGTTTACGGGTTGACATGGAATCCTCCTTGCTAAACTAGCTGCGCAACCGCAAACAGGTTGGCGCGCAGCGGCTCAAACTCAAAGCGCAGGCCAGCGACTCCAAACGACGTGCGGGCGAAGATCCGGCGATATGCCTGCTCGTCCCGGTAGAGCAAGGGCCAGTCCAACAACCAATCAACCAGGACGCGGTCGTTTGGATGGGTTTCCGTACTAAAATTGCCCACGATCAGCGTACCGCCGGGCGCCAACATACCATGGCAGTCCTCGATCAGGCGCGCGGCCAGGTCGGCGTTGAGGTAGTCGAACAGGCCGGCGGCATAGATCACGTCGAACGGCTGCGCCGGCCGGTTAGCGCCGCGGGCATAGCGCAGCGCGTTGTCGTGCACGAACTGCACCTGGCCGTTCAGCCGGCCGTTGATGCGCTGGTGTGCATAGGTCAGCGCGGCGCCGTCCATATCCAGGCACGTGACCTCGACCGCTTGCGCGCAGCCGGGGTACCCTGAGAGCAACGCCAACTCTCGCGCCGGCCCGCTGCCCAGGCTGAGCAACCGCACCGGCTGTATGCCGGCGACCGTTCGCCGATGTACTTCAGCCGCCAGCTTGTCCACCAGGTACGCCAGGCGGTTGCGCACGGCCTGGGCTGGCCGCGCATGCAGGTAGTAGTCGTCGAAGATCAGGCCGGGCAGGTCATCTGCACGCGGGCAGCAGTCGTAGATGATCTCGATCGTCTCGAAGTCGCCTGGGTAGCCGCGCGGCTTGGCGAAGGCGTGATGGAAGAACGGCCCCGTAGCCGACCAGGCGCGAATCGGCGGCACGACCCACTCCCTGGCGGCCTGGGTCTCAGCTTCGCCTGGCGAGCGATCCAGGAAGGCCTGGATCGCGCCGCCGAGGTCGTGCATGGCGTCGAGCATGGCGCGGCGGTGCTGCGCGAGAATCGCTTGCTGGTCGGATGACCTCGCGGCTGCCAGCCGGCTCTCGATATGCTGCACAAGGCTGGCGAGGCGATGGAATGGCTGTTGCACGCGCGTCGCGCAGTCGGGCGACGACACGACGTGCGCGTCAGCCGGCCTGACAAGACCTGTCAGCGACGGTCCTCCGAACTTCACCCTCTCCTTGTTGAGCCTGCTGTCGGTGGCTTGCGCAACTGGCGGGGTGGTCATGAGACCCTCCTTTTCCTACGGGCAGGACAGAGAACGAATCTGTCTGCGGGCATGATCGCTTACATCTATTCTACCTGCTTTTGGCCGCTTGAGACTGCACACTTACTGCACAGATCCTGCACGATAGTCTGCACATAGGCCATTGTGCAGTGCTGTCCATCGCGGCTGGGATCACTGCCGCCGAATCCAATCCACGTAAACATCGTCCGGCTCCAGGTCCCACTGATTGTTGCCGATGGAGGTGCGCCGCACCTGGATGCGCATGCCTCTCACATTCGCCCAATTGAAACCGGTCTCGCCGCGCAGAGGGTAGTAGTACGTCATCCAGGCGCTGTTCTCGACGATCGTGCGCCAACCGCCGCCAGCCCAGGGAAGATACTGATCGTTGTCGCGATGAAGCTGCAACTGAACGCCGTGATCGTCCACCACCACCACAGTGATCGAAGGGCGGCCGCCGCGCACAGTTTCACAGCGTTTCATACAAGCGGGCAGCCAGGCCTTGTTCCGCCAGTCGCTCGGCCGTGCACCCCAGGCCCCGATCACCGCCTCACCTACCCAGGAATTGCCCTCGTCGGCGCCGCCCATGTGCAAAGCGTTGCTCCCCTGGCAGGCATCGGATACCAAGTCGAAGTGATCGAGATCATTATGGTCGTTGTACCAGCTCCCCAGACCGAGCTCGAAATCCTCGATGAGGTCGGGGGGCCAATTCGCTGGCGTGCTTGTGGGTGTCGGCGAATGTGTGGGAGTCGGCGTGGGTGTATCGAAAATCATATCGGTAACTCGAAACGAAGCGCACCAATCGCCGGTATTCGCCTGAAGCTCCAGTTGCGATGTGTTGTAAGGATAGCTATCGCCAAGACTTGCCTCATGGTGCTCCGGGGTAGCAAGGTAGCATGAGTAATGGGGTGATTGACCTACCACTCTGTTTGTGCTCGTATCGTAGAGTTTCAAATATGGCCCCTGGTAGCACGTCTGAGCGATTGAATTCACATCGAAGGACAGGGTCAGGAATGTCACGATTGCCTGAGTGGGAACCTGCAGACAACGAGCCGCTTCCGTCAAGGAAATGCTGTATTGCCCAGGTGGTAGGCTGGCGCCATCTCGGCATACCGAAGGAAGAGGTTGGAAGGGTCCAATAGGTGGACACCCAAGCGTAAAACCGATCGGCAGTGGAACGGGCGTCGGCGTCCGCGTGGGGGTTGGGGTGATTGTTGCGCAGCCGCCGGGCACAGGGACCGTGTCGGTGGGACAGGCTGTCGGGGTCGGGGTGAAGGTCGGCGTTGACGTTGGGGTACGCGTCGGCGTTGACGTTGGGGTACGCGTCGGCGTTGGCGTCCAGGTTGGCGTGGGGGTTGGCGTAATCGTCGCGCATCCGCCAGGCACGGGCACACTGCCGGTTGGACAGGGCGTCGGCGTGAAGGTCGGCGTTGACGTTGGGGTGCGCGTCGGCGTTGGCGTCCAGGGCGGCGTGCGGGTCGGCGTTGGCGTCCAGGTTGGCGTGTTGGTTGGGGTGATCGTCGCGCAGCCGCCGGGCACCGGGATGCTGCCGGTTGGACAGGCCGTCGGAGTCGGCGTGAAGGTCGGCGTTGACGTTGGGGTGCGGGTCGGCGTTGGCGTCCAGGTTGGCGTTGGCGTCCGGGTTGGCGTCCAGGTTGGCGTGTTGGTTTGCGTTGGCGTCCAGGTTGGTGTGTTGGTCGGCGTTGGCGTATCGGTTGGCGTCGGCGTTGCGGTCACAACCGCCGGGCAAATTTGGATCTCATCGGCCGAAGCGATGACCTGACCGGGTTGCCGCGGCCAATGCCGCAGGCGGATTTGCTTGATGTTGGAGAGATCGAGCACGCCGTTGCCCTGGTGATCCCACGGATCGCGCCAGGTGATGGCCGCCAGCGGCGCCGAAATCTCCTGCCACTCAGCGCCATCGGCCGTGATGGGGACGCCCCAGATCTCGTCATCGGCGTCTTGCAGGGCCAGGTACAGATTACCGGCGCCGCTCACCTTGCGGTAGAAAAACCGCAGCTCCCGCATCGCGCGCCAGTCACGATTGACCGGCTTGGCCACAAACCACCAGTCGTCAGGCTCGAAGGTGGCGCAGTCCAGCTTGATGGCCTGCCCGCGATAACCAGCCTCTTGGGTGTAGGTGCAGACTGCGCCGTTGCCATATTCGCCGTGCCAGTCACGAATATCCTCGAAGTCTTCGAGGGTTTGGCACGCGGGCGGATAGGCTCGTGCGGCCAGCGGCAGAAACTGTGTGGTGAAAGCCGTGTACCGAATCCAGTCGAGGGTCACGAATGTTGGGGCGCCGGGGTAGGTGAAGCGGCCGCACCAGTCATCCACCTCGGTGCATGCCCAATAACTCGTCATGATGCGCATGGGCGTGGTGGGTAGGGCGCCGCGGCTGCCTGTCTCCACATGGCGCAGGGCGCCGTCCACATACCAGGCCACGCGTCCGGCCTTCCACTCGATGGCGTAGGTATGAAAGTCGGTCGAAGCGTCGAAGCCGAGGTCAATCCAGGTTTCGTGACCGCCGACGCCCTGGGTGAAGTAATTGACCTGCAGGCGAGTCGGATCGCGCCCCAGGATTTCGATGTCTATCTCATCATTTGGGTTGTTGTCGTTTGGCCCCGTGTAGGTGAAGAAAGCCGTCACCGTGCCGGGGAGGTTCGATGCCCTCAGGCGAGCCTCGAAGCGACCATAGCCGAAAAGCTCGTTGCCGCGATACTCGCCGGAGGCATAGGGCCGGCCGCCGCAGCCAGCCGGACAGGGATCATCGTCCAGGCGAATCGTCATCTGACTGTTGGCGAACCCGATGTGATCGGGAAGCCAATGGTTCCAGAACGGCGGATTGGGATTGCCCCAATCGGCCTTGTGCCAGCGATTGGCGTCGAAGGCATTCAAATCATCGAAGAATGCGGCCGCAGGCGTATGTAGTCGCATAGCTGCCACGGCGGCCGCGCCCACGATCAGCGTCAGGCCCAGAATTGCCAGGCCCAGAAAAAGTGAAAACCGTTGTTTGGATGGCATGATCGTCTCCTCAAGGCCCGACAGACCATCGAATAGTCGCCTTGACCTCACCGTTCAGACGAATCTCTGAGCGATAGCCCCCATTGGAAAAAGACCCACCTGGCGCGTAAAGGGGGACTGCCAGGAAACGGAATTCCCCTTTTTTCCCGATAAGTATCGTTGTCCCCTGGTAGATCTTATCATCAGGCCCTAGAAGGTTCACGGTCAGGGTCGAGGCGCCGAGAGGGTTGCTCAGATCGAGGGTGTAGGCGTCGCCCCTTTGCAGTTTGTTACCATCAATCTCAAAAGCACACCAAACGACAGATACGCCGGCGGGAAAGGCGACCTGACCCGGATCATCAGGTTGGTCGGTCGCGATCATGCGTAGGTTCGAGATGGCCTTGACCGTTATGCTGGCTGGCGTCGGCGGCGCTGCTGGCGTCGGCGGAATGGACTTGGCAATTGGAACCGACTCGGCCGGTACGTTGAGCGTCACCAGCTTGGCCGAAACCCAGCCATGCTTGCCATCTTTCAGCTCCACCTCCAACCAAGAGCCATCCTGGTTGCGGGCGAGCACCGGCAAGGATTCGCCTTTGGCTGCCCTTCCGACCACGGGGTAGACCGTGCCGGGCCCACTACGCACGTTGATGCTGTCGCCGGTCACGGAGGCGGCCGGCGCCGGGGTAGGGGACGGAGATGGAGTATCGCTCGGCACCGGCGTCGCCGTGGGTGTCGCTGTCGCCGGCGGCGTCGGCGTAGCGGTCGGGGCGATTGTCGCGGCGGTCGTTGGCGCCGATGTCGCGGTCGGCGGCGCCATGGTCGCAGATGGCGCCGTGGCAGGCGTGTTGATAGCCGTCGTACTGTGGGCGCCCGGCGCCGTGGTGGATCCGCCACAACCGGCCAGCACGAGCGCCCAGAAGGCCAGAACCAGCCAAATACGTGTTTTCATGGTGAATTACCCTCCTACAGATCAAGAGAAGGCCGCGCGTGAGCGCTGGCACGATAGGGGACTCCTCACATATTCTTCGCCACCGGCTCCGGTGTTGCGGCGCCAGTCGGCTTGGGCGTCCATGTCGGGCTCGGTGTTTGCGTCGGCGTGCGGGAGGGCGTCGCGGTCGGCGTCGGCGTCGGCGTCGACGTGGGTGTACAACTTGGTCTCATGGTTGCCTCTGCAACCATGAGGTTGTTGTTTTCGTCACTTTCACGGACACGATCCGCACTGTCAACCATAGCCTGGTAAATTGCATACAGGCGCAGCGGGGGATTTGATTCCGTGAATACCTGAGAGTCACCTGCGGCCAAACCAGGCAGTGACCATTGCCTGGTGTAGCCCCCTGGACCCATAACTGTTGTGTCGAATGCCCCTGCTGGACCGTTCCCTCGGTTTGCGATTGCCACATCAACCCACCAGCTATTGGAGCACGGCCAAGGTGCAGAAGAACTCCCGCCATAAATGTAACGCACTACCAGATCGGGCGACGATGGATCGGGCGTGACCACAGGGCAAACAACGAGCGGCAGGTACAGCGCATGCTCTGGCGCTGGACTAAGCGCCACTCGCCCGGTCATCGGCTGCGCTGGTAAGAACGCCATGCCCCAGAGGATGGTTGGGACCACCAGAATAGCGAGAGAAATGCTAAACCCCGCGCCCTTGCTTGTTCCGTGTCGCATGTTGTCTCCTTTTCCGACTGGCAAACCTGATCTGCAATTGAGGCTGCCCATCTCGGCGACATCACCGGTGTGCTCATACACAAGTGAAGCTGACTTATGCTGTCGTTGAACAGAGCGCAGCTGCTTCGCAAACATGATCCCCGCTGAGGCTCTGCTCACGACTCTTGGTTTCGACCGATTACTTTGAACATACCGTTCTACTTCTCAAGAGACAGGCCTGTGCGCGGCTGTCATCACCGCGCTGACGATGTTTCCTGCGCCCTGCGAAAAGGATCATCACGCACGCTAACACGTTCAGCTATGGCTGCTGCGTCGCCGTCCAGGTACCGCTGTTGCTGCATACCGCGCGGGGCGTTGGATCGTAAACCACCGCCCAGATCAGCCAGGCGCCTTGGACGGTTGTCATCGCCGTATTGAACTGGCCTGCCAACCGGTTCGTCGCGCCGCCGCCGGCCCCAGCGTTGATTTCGAACTGCCCATTGACGATGGGCCAGCCAACCGGACTATTGATGTCTATGTGGCCGGTTTGCGTCATGAATGGACAGGTGATGCTGTACTCAATATAGAAATGCCCAACCAGGGCGCCCCCTGGCAACAAGTCAACCCGCACGACACGCCCTTGGCTGGTGGCGCCGATGAAATGCCCTGAATTGGCCGGCGCCGTCGGCGTTGCCGTTGGTGTAGAGGTGGGTGTTGGCGTCAAGGTCGGTGTGGCTGTCATGATGACCGGTAGCGTCGGCGTTGCATCGGCCCGTAGAACCAGCGGCAAGTTGATTCTCCTTCCCGTCGGTTGGCCGGTTGGCGTTGATGTGGCCGCAGGGTAGGTAACGTCGAGCGCGATGTCATCCACCGTGATGCCCATATCGCTCGTGTTGCCATCGCTGATAAAGCCGAAGCCAATCCACACCTGACTTTGTCCCAGGCGCTGGCGCAGATCCAGCGTTCGCCGATAGTAACCTTCACCGTTCGAGCCGTTGCTCCAGTCGCCGCAGTAGGCTGAGCCGGTGAAGACGGCGCGATCGGGGGAACTGCCGACATACAGCAGGTCAAAAGGGCAACCCACGCCGCCTTCGGTTCGACCCCACAGGTAGAAGTCCAGGCTGGCGTGGGTTGCCTGGCTCAGATCGAACGGCCCATACACAGCCCAGGTGCGCGCATTGTCGGGATAGGTCGCCGCGCAATCCAACGCGCCGCCTTGCGCGCCGCCGCCCACAGACCAGCCGGCGAAATTACTACGGTTGTGGGAATGGCAGTTGCGTTTGCCCCACAGGTATTCGCCACCGTCATCGTTGCCCTGGTCGGCCAGTTGCCAGCCCGGTGTCGGCCAGGAGCCTTCGAAGGTTTCCTGCATCTCCGCGACGGCCGGGGTTGCGGCGAATGCTGGGTTGCGAGCCGATGAACTGGCAAGCACTTGGATCATGGATTCGACAGTGACACGCGCTGGCGCTGCGACCACGGGGATAGGACGTCCAATTGGCGCATCAGTAGCTTGACCACGATGAAACCCCGCTGCGGCATCGAGGGCAGTTGCGAACAGCGTCAGCAAGGCGACGAACTGTATCGTCAGGCGAAATGACATGGACGATATCCTTTCGTTTGTTCGAGATGTCAACCTGGCCTGCAGCCCAAAGCATTACCGATGCACCTGGGGAAGATACAGGCGCGGACCGCTGTTACTGGGCGACGCCGCCAGCAAGACATAAATCCCCAGATCGTTGACGACAGCGGAGATTGCCAGGTGATCCGGGTCAGGCTGGCTTGGTTGTACTTGCCAGTCAACGTCGTTCCAGCGGGCAATCCGCAGATCGGCGGGTGTCATCCCGTTGCCGAGACGGGTTGGATCGTAGAAAAGACGCAGGACCGCGGGATGCTCTGTGCCGGTGATGCCGCCGGAAGCGCGCAGCGCGTACGCCTGGCCCACGGCTATCATACCGGTGGGCAGCGGCTGTGGAATCGCGCCGGTGGGCATCAATACCATACTCACATTCGACTGCGTGAAGCTGCCAGGCTCCAGGTGCAGCCATGCCGCGCCATCCGGTGAATACAAATTCTGTTCCGTGTCGCTATCCACGGCGCCCAAGTGATAATTAAGATCTTGTCGGATGTTGTCGCCCGCCGTGCTGCCCACCAGATTGACATCTCCCATCCCCGTGCTGGCAACTCTGAAGTGCGCCGTCCCGGAATAGACTCCGGTGGCGCCTTGAGACTGCAGCACAATGGAAGCCGGAATCACCGGGCCTGGCGGCGAGATTATGGCTCGCACAATACTGTTCGAGCCGACGCCGCCCACCACGACAGTCAGATCATCTCCCTCGGGGCTGGGGATCAAGCTCAGATAAGCGTTGGGCGCGGGGCTATTGTCTTGCCGCCCGGCTGCAACCCCCAGGGTGATGACATAGCTGGTTGCAACACCAATGACCGTTTGGGCAGAGTAACTACCAGACAGGCTTGTCGCTCGCAGTGTGTCGCCGGCGACAGCGCCATAAACGGTGATTTGACCGTTGGCGTTCGTTTGGCCCTGGTTGATGACAACCGTACGACCATTCCGATAGGTATCAATGGCAACTTGCGCCCCTTCGGCAAAGGATTGCCCGTTCGTAGCGCGCACGGTGATTTGGCGCAGCGGGGCAGCATCCCCTTGCTCGTGAACTGTAATTTGAGGAAAGGGCAGTAAGTTCGATGGCAGCCCCACAGGCCCAGTGATTACGGCGCTGCCCGTGATGGGCCTGGATAACTGCCAGCGCGGCGGGGCTGCTGTGTCCGCAAAACGCCTGAGCACGGTTTCCCAGTCCGACTCTTGATAAATCTGCCACTGCGCGGTCTCCTCACACATCGAGCTCCATAGTCCGGCGGCGCCCCGCGATGACCATTCACTGGCGTTGTACTGCATATTCATGATGCTCGCATTGACAGCATCGTACTGGGAATCTAGCGTCGAGTCGGTGCAGCGTTTCCTATCATTGATGCCGACTATCTGGCCATTTGCATAGATGTAACCAAAGTAACTGTCAAGCAGGGTCAACCCATAATGACCGAACTCATGGATGAGGGTGCGATAGCCATCGGCTTCATTCCAATAGCCATGACCCGTGCCGTAGCGCCCCGTGCCTCCCCAGCGATCCCACTGACGCCCGACGCGTATGACATCGGCCGGGTCTGTCGAGCGCAGTCCGCCAATGTAAGCATACGGACGCACGAACTGACGGGCCAGCATCTGCACATCAGCCTCCTCCCATTGTTGACCATCGTCGTAGATGGTGACCTGACCGAGGGCCATCTGCCCATTGCTCACATCGAAAAGATAGTCCGAGGCCAGGCGCACCGCGGTCGAGATTTCCTGCATGTAGGCTGGTGTGGCGTTCCACTGCAGCGAGACAACCAGATTGAAGGTTACCAGGGGGAGTGCTGGATTTAGCCTCAGGGCCTGACGCCCGAGTTGTGTCACTTTGTGGCCGCTGACCTGGGTGTTAGGATCCGCGAGGTTCATCGTCAGGCTGGTGAGGCTGGTGCGATAGGCCCAATCGCCGCGGCGATGAGGTCGTTCGTCCAATGGCTTCATCGCCACCAGGCGATCTCCGATTGCTATGCTGGCGGGCGCCACGATACCCAGCGCATCGCTCACTCCCACCAACCGGCCGTTTTGGTAGACACAGGCGCCGCGCACAGCGCGCCCGCTGCCGTCTATCACCGCTACATGATTCGCTGGAATCGGCGGCGGCGCGGCAGCACTGTAGAAAATATCCTGGTTGAAGCCGATTGGCGAAACCATGTCATTCCAAAGCAGGTGAACCGAGCGGTCGGGAGCAACAGTCAACCCAGGAAAGTACCACTGGTTCGAAGGAACAGGCGCAGGAATCAATGCCGCCACCACCTGTGCGGCGCTCCAGCCAGTTTCTGAGTCAGGTCGCGTGAGATAACGCAGCGCCCATTCAGTGACTGTGGCCCAGGCCACATGCAAAGCGCCGGTTGGCCCCACGGCGAGCGATGGCGCCATCAGGTTCTGCCCACTGCCTGGCACGCGTGCGAGCTCCAGGCCGGTTGACCATGACCCGGCGGCTGGTTTTTCGGCATAGTACAGGATGAACACGTCGCCATTGATACCGACCGGCAGGCGATCCGGCCACACCAGGTGAAGTGTGTCGTCCGCGCTGATGCCAAGGGCCGGCCAGAGCGAGCTGCCGGCTGTTTGCGAAATGTTGACAGGCGCACTCCAATCGCCCGCAACCGATCGCCAGGCGTAGAAGATCTCACCATTTTCATACCAGACGACATGCACCTTACCCTGGCTATCGGCAGCAACGTCCGGCGCCCAGGAGGTGCCTGCCGTGTTGGAGACGCGTTCAGTCACGCTCCAGGCGCCGCCGGCGGTTTTGCGTCGGTAAAAAATTTCGGCGTTGCCAGGGCTGCTGTCGCTCCAGATGAGGTGCAAATTGCCGGTCGCGTCGCTGTGAATTTGAGGAATGACATTGGCCTGACCGGCGCTTGACACATTCACAGGCGAGCTCCAACTTCCGTTCGTTGGCTTTGTCGCATAAACGATATTGCCGTTTGCCAGCCAGATAACGTGCAACATACCTTGCGCATCCACCTCGATGTCCGGGTAGTAGGCATTGGCCGAGCCAGGGATTATGGTGGGCGTTGACCACGCGCCGCCGGGCGCTTTGCTGGCGTAAAGCACGACACGGCCGCTGTTGTACCATACCGCGTGGAGCCGCCCCTGGCGATCAGCTGCCAATTCGGGTGCAATCGAGATCGTATCGCTGGACGTCAGCCGGACGGCAGGCGTCCAGGTCACGGGTGGGTTGGACGGCGGCTCGCAGCCGTAGCCACTGTCTGGATCCAGACGGGGTGAACTGACTACTTGCGCCGATGGCTCGGTCGTCATTCCAAGATCAGGCGGTTGTGATGCACGAAGAGCGTCCGATGGAAACGTCTCGGGCAAACCGCTCTGATAGGCTGGAATCCCGCCCCTGACCAAAGGCAAGAACCGATGTTGAGTTGGCAAGGTGTTCGTGCGCCAACTAAGCGACCAACTGTCCAGTGATGGCGTTGCACCGGCATGCTGGCTTGCGAGGTTTGCTCGTAGAATGAGGCTTGGATGAGCGATCGGATCAATCCCGGCTAAACTGACGCTGTCTGATACGTTGGACAGCAACAAGGTGCGATCAGCAGCCAGGATGTCTACGGTCAGTGATGTGCCGCTGCTCGTCTCAGTGACGAAATGAACGCTCTCCCAAGCTGCAAATCCTTCACTCGGTGCGATCGCAATGGATTCGGCGTAGCCGTTGGTTTGGCTGCTGCTCAATTCCAACCGGCCGCTTGTCAGGCGCACGTTACGGCGGTTGCCCAGGCCATCGTAATTCTGCAGCGTGTCACGCCAGGTCGTTCCTGCCATCAATACGTAAATGCCAAAACGCCGCACGGACTTGCTTTGGGCCGGCAGATAGCCCATCGGTTCACTTTCGACGTCCTGCCACTGATTGTGAGCCTCATCCCACCAGAACATGGATACGGTGTACGGGTCCCGGCCGGCCAACATGCCTGGTTCATAGTCCATGTCCAGGATCATGGGCGCCAGGCTCTGCGTGACGGCGCCTGAGGCGCGTATCGAATACGCCTGACCTAACTGCCGAAAACCAGCCGGCAAGTCGCCGGGCAACTGCACGGTGTTATTGATCACCACGTAGGAGTCAGGCAGAAGCGCGCCGGCCGGCATGAAGAGTCGCACTGCGGTATCCAGCGAGCTAATCGTAAGCGGCGCATCCCCAGGAATATAGCGCTGCTCGAAATCGCTGGCGCCGAGAATGATCGTATCGCTCATGGCCGATGTAGTTGTCACCACGAAGGTCATGACGGGGCTGCTGGTATAGGGTGTAGCGACGCCATCGAAAGTGAACGCGTAGCCATTGATTGGCGGATCGAAATCAGCGTGGCTTGGCTCGTGCGCAGTGGAACCAACGCGCAGTGAAGCGCCGATGTTCGATAGATTGCCCACGCGCCCTGCTTTTGCCAGGATCGAGGCGCCGTCCAGCGGGATGATTTGAACAACGGCATGACTCGGCTCGTGTGCGGTGTTACCGCCGCCTTCGGCATGAACACTGATTGTCTCGCTTCCTGCCAGGATAACCGAGGCCAGCAAGATTAGCACGACGAACAAGCTAACACGGATAATTTGTCGTAACATCGGTCGCCTCCTCACATGTGCCGCACAAGATAAGATGACCAGAGGATGAGGATGTGGTATACTGACCGAAACACACCGTTATCAGGTGTTCATTCGTCAGTACATTTTCGGATTCTCATGTCCAGGCGTTCGAACAGATGACACCATTCGACTTGGATACGATTCTTGCCGACTTCTTCGCTCTGTTGGGTGCGCGCCGCTTTCATGATTGTGAGCTGCTCCTACGGTCGGCACGCGATCACGCCAGCTCGCCAGTGGAGCATGCATGGCTGGATTACCTGGAAGCCATCTTGCTGAGCGAAAAACCGCCGCCGCGCTGGGATCTGGCTGAGAAGAAAATGCGCCATCTTCTGAACGCGGAGATTCCCGATGAACTGCTGGCGCGTGTCCACCTGGAAGTTGCGTTTGCCGCCGATTACCTGGGTGATTATGCCCAGGCCATCGAACATAACCGGAAAAGTCAACGGTTGTTCGAACACCTGGGAGATCAGGAGTATGTTGCCAAGGTTCTCAAGAATACAGGCATAGCCCACACCCGGGCTTTCGAGCGCGGCCAGGCTGACCGGTCCGTGCTTGATCAAGCGCTCGATTGTCACCGCCGCAGCCTGGCGCTGGCTCGAGCCTTTGGTGATGAAAGATTGGCAGATACCGTCGAACTGGAACTTGGCACCGTCTACAAGGCTTTGAATCGTTGGGACGAGGCCCGGAGCCAGTACACATTCCGGGCTGCACGATGTCGCCGTTTCCGCCCGACTGGCTGGCAGCGCAGCCTGGCCCTTGCTCTTGATAATTTGGGCGAGGTCTACCATCATCTCGGTCGGTGGTCGCATGCGCATACCAGTTACCAAACAGCTCTGCGCCTGCTCTGCGCTCTCCCCGATCCTGACCCCTATGAAGAGGCCGATGTCTGGGCCAATCTGGCTCAGTTCTACCAGGCCCAGGGGCGCATGGCAGAGGCCGTGGCCGCGTCGGATGCGGCCATCCGTCTGATCGAAACCCTGCGTGATCCCCTCCAGGGCGAGAATGCGCGCATCGGCTTTCTTGGCAGTCGGATTCAGATCTACGAACAACGCGTGCTGCTCGACATGGCGCGCGGCGATCCGCACGCCGCGCTGACTACCCTGGAACGAGCAAAGGCGCGGGCCTTCATTGAATTGCTGGCCGGCTATGCCCCGCCCGATGTCAGGCCAGGGGATGTCGTGTCGCTGGAGCAGGTCGCGCGGCGCCAGGCCGCGCCGCTGGACGCGGCCGCCATTCAACAACGCTTGCCGCCAGATACGGCGCTGATCGAATACATGGTTGCGCCAGGACAGGCCGTGGCCTTTGTCGTTTCCAGGAACGACCTGACGGTTATTCCTTTGGCGGCGTCCCTCTATGAGGACTTGGGCCCCGCCTTTGAACGCAACCGCCATCGGCTGCAGCAAATGGCACCGGATCACGAAGGCATCCTGCACACGCCGTGGCTCTTGCCGTTGTTGCAGGAGCGGCTCATCGCGCCGCTGTCTTCGCGGTTGGCCGATAAACTGCGTCTGGTGATTGTGCCCTATGGCCGGTTGCATTACATTCCCTTTCATGCCCTGTTACACCAGTCCAGTGAAGAGCGTACCCCTGAAATTATCCACGCGCCGAGCGCCACCGTCCTGCTCGCTTATTGTTGCGCCAAGCCGCCGGCCCGCGGCCGCGGCGGCGCGGTGTTCAGCGTGGGCGATGACCTGCGCTATGTGGAGCGTGAGGCAGCTGCCGTGGCTGCCCGCCTGGCCGGCCCCTGGTTTCAAAACCTGGCAGCCACCGTTGCTGCGGCCATCGGTGAGAGCGCCGATTACCCGATCCTCCATTTTGCCTGTCATGCCCACTTTGACCCGGAAGACCCGCTGGCCTCCGGCCTGACCCTGGCTGATGGGCGCCTGACGGTGCGCCAGATTCTCGATGATCTGCGCCTGCACGCCGATTTGGTGGTGCTCAGCGGCTGTGAGACCGGCCAAAATCGCTTGCATCGGGGGGACGAGCTAATCGGCCTGGTGCGAGCCTTCATCTACGCAGGCACACCGTCGGTGCTGGTCAGCCTATGGCCGGTGGACGACGTCTCGACCGGTCTGCTGATGGAAACCTTCTATGCCCACCTCCTGGCCGGCCATTCCCCGGCGGCCGCTTTGGCCAGCGCACAGCAAACCCTGCGCACGTTGCCCACCGTTGCGCTTCGGCAGCGGCTGATCGCCTCCGGTCTATCGGACCGGGATGCGGAGGCCGAGATTACGCGTTTGCGCCAGGCGGCGGCCAAGCTGCTGGCCGCCAGCTTCGGCCCGGAACGCCTGCTGGCCCATCCGTATTACTGGGCGCCCTTCATGCTCGTGGGGGATCGCCTGGCGGCGCCGGGGTGATTTCGAGCACCGCCGTGTGCAGGTCATCTTCTATCAATCCATCGAATTCGACCACGCCCCGGGTATTGGTGTGATGAACGATCGCCGGCGCCTTGCCCATCCACAGCGCCACACGTATCCCGGCAGCGTCGAAGCGTGTGACCTGGTGGACTTCCACCTCCAGGCGCACCTGGGCCGCATCGTTCAGGTCTGGATAGGCTTTCACTTCCACATTCAGCTCGCCCAACTCTTCGGCGCCCCAGACCCGTTCAAAGGCCGGCTGAGTGGATGAGGGCGTTTCAGGCTGGGCGACCGTTTCTTTGCGCACCGGCACAGGCACGGCCTGTCGCGGCTGGAAGAGCAGCGCCAGGTTCAGGCGCAGTCTTTGCGGAAAGGGAGGTTGCGGCGCGGATTCTTCCCTGTGCAGGAACGACAAGTCAGGCGCACGATAGTCGGATGGAGACAGGAATGGCAAGGTGTCATCGAGAATCATTTCAGTCATTTGCTTGAGCTCCCGATAAACACCGAAGCAGTCACGGCAAAGCAAGAGGTGGAACTGCGCCGGCCAGAATCGCTCTGCCGCTGCCTCCCCGCTCGCTTCAGCCGCCATTAGAGCAGGAATTTCCTGCACTACCTTCTGGCATTCGGTGCGAAAAGCCCCGCGCGTCTGCGCCCCGCCCGCCATGGCCAGGAGGCGCACCTGACAAAAATAGCACTCTGCAATGTGGTTTTCTAGGCCCGGCAGGCCGGACGGGTTGTCCAAGTAGCTTAGGAACTGCTCGGCGCCAACAAAACATGTTCGCGGATTCATAACTCGCCTCCCCAAGACAAGGGTAGGTGCAAATTCAGGCACACGCGCAGTTTGTCCAACGCGCGCGTGCGCAGCGAATGAATAGCTGTTGTTGTCTTGTGTAGTTGTGCAGCGATCTGCGCATCGGCCGCGCGATCCATGAAGGTCAACAGAAGGATGCGGACCTGCATGTTTAATGAGCGCTGCTGCCATAGGGTTCCCAGGCAGTGCAACACCCGTTCGGCCACGCGATAGACCATCGCTGCGACCCATTCTTCGCGTTCGCTGTCAGGCGGCTCCGGCCCTGGCATCTGATGGGCCGGCTCTGGCAATGTTGAACCGTCGCCCTGATCGTCATCGCCCGACGGTGAGTCAAGAGAAACGTTGCCGTTTTCCCGCTTACGCCTTTGATATATGCGTTTGAAAGCGTCACGCAGCTTGTCTTGAGCAAAACACAGAAACGCCTCCGGCTGTTGGCACTTCGTGAGTTTTTGTTCCGTGAACGAACGATAAGCCAGTCCAATTGCATCCTGTGTCGCCTCAAATGCGATGTTGGCGTCCCGCGCAAAGGCCTGTGGATACAAGTAATCGAACAGCTCGCGATAAGCCTGGTCCTGCCGCCCGCGATCCTGGCACGCCTCGTGGAGGGTGCGGGAGTAGATGGTCAAACAGGCGCGGCGGGCTGCCCTGTCATCCCCCGGCTCTGGATTGATCTGCCGCGCGGCCGCGATCCAGGCGCTTTCGGTGAGCAAGCCCCAGCGAAAGCGGGCGACCAGGCTACGAAGGGCGGTTCGATAAGTTGATTCAGGATCCATGCGGAATGCCTCCTTGTTTCAATTTGAGGGGGAGTGTGAGCAACCGAAGGGCCGGTTGCTCACACGGCCGGCAAGTCATCTGGGTCGTGAGATGCATGCGGCGAAAAGACCGCGATGCTGGTGATCGTTTACTTCACCGGTAAATACTTCTTCAACCAGGCCGTCAGGTCGGCGCTGTCTGGAATATCGCCTTCATACGTCTTGGTGCTCAGATAGGACGAGAACCATTCGCTGAAAGGGCACTCGTTGGGCGAGCTGCCATACAACTTGCCTTGCGCCACCAACAAACGACCCACAGCGTCAACCAGTCGCACCGTCCGATACGACCGATAACGTTTGATCCAATGATTATTGGTGTAGGGGCAACTCTCGACCAAGTAGCTCTGCACATCGCCCAAACACACGACGGCATTGGTCTCTTTATCCGATCCCTGCCAGGCGGCGGGGAAATCTGTGTACCAATAGGTGGAACCGCCATTGACGTACACGACATAAGGCTTTGCGATGTTGGCGACGCGTCCCCGCACCGTAACGCCAGCCTGATCGCAGGCCGTGTTGGCTGCTGAATCAATCCCATTCTTGTTGATTAGCAACGCCCAGTCAATCTCCTGAATCCCCCGTCGCGCTTTGGCCGCGTAAGCACTCTTGCCATAGGAATCTATGATACGTTGATACGCGGCTCTGGCCTCGCTGGCGACGTTGGCTGTCAAGCGCGCCTGCCCGCATTGATAGAGCGCCTGCGGCAAGGCTGAATCAGCTTTAGCCTTCACGGTGGTCTTGACGAGAGCATCCAAGATGGACACAGCGTCACAGCCAGCCCCTTTGCTCACCGCTTGGACAGTATCTGCGGCTTGTTTTGACAACGCTTGACTGGCTTTGACGCCTGCGTCGGACTTGGGCGCGGTGCTCACGGCCCATCCATAACGAGCAATAGCATCCACCGCCTTGTCCTGCCCGATGAGCATATCCCCCCACGCCGTGTAATTCTGCGCAAGCAGGTCGGCCGTACCAGTAATGACGCTGCGCAACGCCCCATCATCCAGGATAGCACGGTAGTGGGCAACGGCCTCCTCGTACTTGCGTTCGCCGGCCAGTGTCTGACCCCACGTTTGTTGTGTGTGCGCCAGGTTGACCAGCGCGATGTGACTCTGCAGCGGCGGCAGGTTAGTGGTTGCCACATCGGGAAGCGCGGCGCCGGTCAATGTGACTTGGGTCGCCGGCGCCCAAGCCAGCGCCGTGGGCGCAACAGGCGCCAGCAGCGCGATCCAACCGGGCGCAGGCGTCGTCTGTTGCGCGACCGTCGTCAATGCCTGGCCTGGCTCCACGGTCTGCACGACCGATGCTTTGGCATCGGCTGAGGCCAGCAGGCGAGCGCCCTTCTGCTTGACGAACGCCTGACCTTTGCCAAACGCCGAGCGCTCGAAGGCTAACACGTCGCCATAACGCCTGGCGGCTATATCCCAGGAGCGGGTCGCTAGAGCCTGATCGCCCAGGGACAGCAGAATCTGACTATGGAGCGCCTGTACTGGACGCGCCAGTTTGCCAGTCGGATCGAACGTCTCCGCCTGGCGCACATGGACCAGGCCGACCTGGTACTCATGCTGCTCCGTGAACTGCTGAGCCAATGCCAGGTGGATTTGCGCTAGCTGACCGTACGCCTGCTCGCGCGTAGCGGCATCGCTGGTCAAATCCGCCAGCGCAAGATAGGCGGCCGTGGCTGCCGCGTCGTCGCCGGCGGCCTGGGCTGCTGCGCCCCAGTTGGTGTAAAGCGTTGCCAAGCCCCCAAGCGCCTGGGAGGCTGCCTCACTGCGCGTCGCCAGGGCCTGAAGCAGCCCACCGGCTACTGGCAGCGTGATCGTTGTGGTCAGCGACAAGGGCGCCGCAGCAATCGGCGCCCAGGCCACCTGGGCCGTCGGGTCTCGCTGCCAGGCAATATCGGGCAATGTGGTGAGTAAGCCTGGTTCGCTCTTCGGCTCGGCAGTCCAGTGAGTCAGGTCGAGCGCCAACCACTGACCATCAGGGCTGGCGCCGACAATGCCAGGAAACCGATTGGCCGCCACAGCCCCAGGCGCCTGCGTCGCGGGATATTGCATACCTGGCCCCTCGTGCAACGAGGTCTTGAGCACGGCAAGATCATGCTGACTGAGCGCGTATGGGTAGAGCCAGGTAATCGGCCAGTTCCGTTCAGGCAGGTCGAGCGGGGCGAGGCGTTCGTGTTCGCGCTGCAAGAGAAGACGATAGACCTGTGCGGCTTCGGCAAAGGCCCCCCGTTGGGTAAGATCAGCGCCCCAGGCCAGAAAAACCTGATTGCGCGGTGCAAGCGCGTCGGCCGCAAAGACAGAACTGATTGCGGCCATTTCATCATACACCGCGATGGCGTGTGCAAAATCGCCAGCTGTGCGCAATCCCTCCCCCCATGCCAGGTAGGTTGGCGACAACCCTGCGTTTGCATCCACCGCCCATTCAGCATGGCTTGTCGCCATTTGTCTGTAGGTGGCGATAGCGCTGGCATAGTCGCCAGCGGTGCGCTGAACTTGCGCCCAGGCCAGGTACTGCTGGCGCAGTTGGACGAGAGCCTGCGGCGCCAGGGGGCCTTGCGCATAGGCCGCGTAGAACGCCTCCCATGCCTGGATACTTTCTGCCGGGTTGGCGGTTCCCGCTGTTTTCGTGGCGCCAACAAACGCCGTGCATTCGGCCTCTTCACGCCGCGCCTGACTGACGAAACTACCGGCCCAGGTTGGATAGCGTGTAGATTGCGCGTACAACGGCAACGCGGCGCTGCAATCAGCAGCCAGGTAGGCTTGGTGAGCGCTGCGGTAGCGGGTGTTGCCACTGCTCAGCCACAGCGCCAGGCCAAGCGTGATAACAATCAAGAACACAATGATACCCAGAAAAAACCAATACGGGAGACCCACGCGCCCCGTTTGATGGGTGCGAGAGGTAGTCATATGAGTCGCCATAGGCGTATGCCTCCTTGACCTTTCATCACGAAATCGCGCCCACCTCGGCTATCACCGGAAGGTGCGGCGCCATAAACACCGGCGCCTATTCATCAGGAGATTCGTCACGTCATGCGCTTTCATGTCGCACGCCAACCGCGCTGCATGCGTAGAAACACCGCTCACACACCAGCCAGTCGGCCGGCGCAGGTTTCGTCTCGTGGGGCTGCTCCCCCGCTGGCGCGGCTGGCAGCAGGTACCCTTCACCCCAGGCCAAGGCCCGGCAGCACTGATCGCACCAGGCCCGCTCGCGGTTCTGCGCGGCCCACCAGGCCAGCGCCGCCTGCCGCGCGGACGCCATCTGCACCGGCAGTCGGGCTGAAAAATCTGCGTCCAGCGTAGCTTCCAACATCGTCATCCTCTCCAATCTTTGGATTGGCTAACCCCATGCTCCCCAGGAACGCGCAGAGATCGCTGCGTCAGCCGATCTTTCTGCGCGTTCCTCGAAGTGAACCCCAACCGGCTTCGTATGTGGGTGGGCAGGGGATCGCGCCTGTACTCATTCTACATCAAAAAAATGCACGCGGACTGCACACTATCTGCACAAAGACTGCACTCCACCCAACGGCAGTCCAATGCGCGGTCGTGCTATCGCGCTGAAGGTGCTTGCTCCCTGCACTCACCTGGTGTATAATTTTCTCGACGCCCATTGCCAAGCTCACACCGGCCGCTCGGTAACGGTCATCCGCCCTTGAGCAGCGACACGTTGCGATTCCCCTATTTTCCGTAGTTCGATACAAGAGACCTGTCATTCCCCCGATGGTTCGTAACTCAACCCGCGTGCCTGTCCCCGCCTTGCGCTCGTTTCGCCAGGAGGAAAATCGTCGCCCATGACCCAACCCACCCTCACCCGTCGTGAATTCCTGCGCGCCTCCCTCGCCAGCGCGGCCGCCCTGCTCATCGCCGGCTGCCAACCGGTCACGGATGGCCGCTCGCGAATCAATCCCGCGCCGAGCGCCACCCGGCGACCCCGCGTCCTGCGCATCAACATGCCGCTGAACCGCGGCGATATTGGCGCTGCGGCCGATCCCGGCTGCTCCGGCGCCTACCACAGCTATTTCATCAACTCGCTGATGTTCAGCGCGCTGATCAGCCTGGACGCGCACCTGCAGCCGACGCCTGACCTGGCCGCTTCCTGGCGGCCCAACGCCGACGGCACCGTGTGGCGCTTCACCCTGCGGCGGGATGCAGCCTGGAGTAATGGTGCGCCCGTCACGGCGCATGATTTTGAATGGGCGATCAAGCGCAACCTGGCGCCAACGCTCTACTGCGGCGGCCAGTACTGGCAGCTCGTGGACATCCAGGGCGCGCGCGCCTTCTATACCGGTGAAACCACCGATGCCAACCGCGTCGGCGTTCGCGCCCTGGATGACCTGACGCTGGAGGTGACGCTGGAAAACCCGTCGGCCTACTTCATCAACCTGGCGTCGCTGCCCAGCTTCATGGCCCTGCCGCGCCAGGTGGTGGAAAGGGCCGGAGATCAGGCCTGGACAAAGCCGGAAAATGTCGTTGGCAATGGGCCGTTTCGATTGACAGAATGGGTTCCTGAAAAGCAGATGATCTTTACGCCCAATCCCTACTACCACGGCGGCGCGCCGGGCGTGGATCGCCTGGAAGTCAACATGATCCGCCAGGAGAGCACGGCCTTGAGCGCGTACGAGGCGGGTGAGTTGGACATGGTGGAGGCGCCGGTGGCCGAACTGGGCCGCGTGCGCGCTGACGCCAAATTGAGCCACGAACTGCAATCGAATGCGGAGCTGAGCACGATGCACCTGCGCCTCAGCGTGCAGCTCAAGCCGTTCGACGATGTGCGCGTGCGCCAGGCCTTTGCCCTGGCCATTGATCGCGAAACCCTCTGCAACAAGGTGCTGCCAGGCATCGGCCAGCCGGCCTACCAGTTCCTGCCGCCCAACATGCTTGGTCATGATGGACAGCTTGGCCGCGAACTGGCCTTCGACCCGGCGCGCGGCCGTGCCCTGTTGACCGCGGCCGGCTACGCGAGCGGCAAAGAGGTGCCATTGGTCTACTGGCAGTACGAGCAGAATGAGACTTACCAGACGCTGTTCGAGGCGCTGCAAGCCATGCTCCTGGAAAACCTGGGCGTGCGCACCGAACTGGCGCCGACCGAAGCCGGGGCGCGGCTGGCCTGGCGCACCCAGCGCCCGCTGCGGCCGCATTTCTACCGCCAACTGTGGGGCGCGGACTACCCTGATCCGCACAACTTCATGACCGTGCTCTACACTACGCCTCCGCCGCAGGCCGACCTCTGGAAAACGGCCCCGGAGTTGATCTACAGCAATCGTACGTTCGATGATCTGGTGCGCCAGGCCGCAAAGGAACTCGACCCGGCCAAGCGCGCCGCGCGCTATCAGCAGTGCGAGCGCGTCCTGGTGCTGGACGACCCGGCCATCATTCCGCTGTATTACGTCATGCGCCACCGGCTGATCAAGCCGGCGGTGCAAGGTCTGATCATCAACGGCATGGGCGCGCCTGCGCTGCGCCAGGTGCGGCTGGTCTCATGAGCGGCCAACCCTCGCGCCCCAGCTGGCGGCATTGGTTGAACCGGCTGGCGCAGTCGGGGCTGACTCTGCTGCTCCTCTCCCTGCTCACCTTTGCGGTGGCCCACGCGACGCCGGGCGGGCCGTTTGGCTTGGATGACCCCGATCAGGCCGCGCGCGTGCCGCTGGAGATGCGCCAGCGCTACCGGCAGCTCTACGGCCTGGATCAGCCCATGGCCGTGCAGTATCTGCGCTGGCTCGGTCGCGTTCTGCAGGGCGATTTTGGCATGTCCTACACCTACCGCAATGAAACCGTGCAGCAGGTGCTGGCGCGCACGCTGCCGGTTTCCGCGCCGATCGGCCTGGCCGCGGCTGCCCTGGCGCTTGGCGCCGGTGCGCCGCTCGGCCTGGCCGCAGCCGCGCGCCGCGGCGCCTGGCCGGATCAGGTGGCGCGCCTGCTCGCCGTGACGGGCGCCGCCATTCCGATCTATGTCCTGGCGACGTTGTGCGTCGTGATCTTCGCGGTGCGGCTGCACTAGCTGCCGCTCACCGGATGGGGCGCGCCGGGCCGCGCCATCTTGCCAATCTGTGTGCTCGCCCTGGGGCCGCTGGGCGCGGTGATCCGCTTTACGCGTACTGAAACCCTGGAGGTGCTGGCCGCGGATTATGTCCGCACGGCGCGGGCCAAAGGCCTGCCATCGCGTCAGGTTCTGGGCCGCCATGTTCTGCGCAACGCGCTGCTGCCCGCCTTGACCCTGGCCGGCCCGCTGCTGGCGCATCTGCTGACCGGCTCGTTTTTTGTCGAAACTATCTTCAACATCCCCGGTGTGGGCGCGGCCTTCGTCTACGCCGCGGCCGACCGCGATTACCCGCTGATCATGGCCGGTGCGTTACTGGCGGGCGGCCTGGTGGTTGTGCTCAATTTGCTGGTGGATATGGCCTACGGGCTGCTCGATCCGCGCATGCGCGTGACGCACATTGGATAGGCCGCGCATGCGACCGATTGAAATCGCGCCTGATGGGCGTACCGCCGGGCGTCCACCTGCCCTTCGACTTTGCTCAGGGCAAGCGTGGACGCAGAACCGGTGGGCGCCAGATGCCTGTGCAGTTACAGGAAGAGAACCATTTCGTGAAAATTCGTGTAATTCCTGGCAAAGAATCCTTCGTTTGGCCCCGAGCCGCTGAACGTGCAAGCATAGACGCATGAAGGCCCTGTGGTGCAGCATCACCCAACGCTTGCGGCGTGACTGGGCTGCCCTGGGCGCGTTGGTTTTTCTGGCCGTCCTGGTGACGGTCGCGGTGCTGGCGCCGCTGCTGGCGCCTTACGATCCGTTGCAAGTTGATTTCGATCACGTGCGCCAACCGCCCAACGCGCAGCACTGGCTGGGCACCGATAAGCAGGGCCGCGATGTCCTGAGCCGCTTGCTGTTTGGCGCACGGCTGTCGCTGGCGGTTGGTTTCATCAGCCAGGCGCCCATCTTGCTCGTTGGCGTCAGCGCTGGTTGCCTGGCCGGTTACGGCGGCGGACGAACGGATGCGCTGTTGATGCGGCTGGTGGATCTTTTCTACGCTTTTCCCACCACCCTGCTGCTGATCGCGCTCATGACCATCCTCGGACGTGGGTTCGGCAGCCTCCTGTTCGCCTTGACCATCACCTCCTGGGCGGGCGCGGCGCGCCTGGTGCGCGGCCAGGTCATGCGCCTCAAACAGACGGAGTTCGTCGCCGCCGCGGTCAGCCTGGGCGCCGCAGACCGCCACATTCTCTGGCGTCACATCCTGCCCAATCTGACGGGAATACTGCTCGTGATGCTCTCGACCGGCATTCCTGGCGCTGTGGTGGCCGAGGCCGGCCTCAGCTTCCTGGGCATCGGCCTACTGCCGCCTGCGCCGAGCTGGGGCTTGATGCTCAGCGACGGTTTCAGCGTTGTGCGCAGCAGCCCGCACCTGGCCTGGGCGCCCGCGCTCGCCATCGGCCTGACCATGCTGGCGCTTTACACCCTGGGCGACAGCCTGCGCGATGCACTGGATCCGAGCACAGCGAATTGACGGCGACGAGCCTTCGCAGGCGCCGCTCCATCTTTTCTCAGTTTGAGAATTGGGCAAACCCATGTTACAATGGATTTGCCACCGTTACTCGCCCTACGCAGAACTACGGTCACGCTGCGGTGACGCTGATCGCGTGGATCAAACATTGAGGGTGGCATGTCACCGCAGGCGCCCTTGTTCCGCGACCACAAGGAGTCAGAGTCATGAACCTCTCTCGTTTCCATTGGTTGTCTGGTCGGCCCTGGATGCGCATGGCCCTCGTTGCCATCCTACTGGTTAGCGCCCTGGGTGTCTCCGGCGTTGCGCCGGCGCGCTGGGTTGGTTCAACCCCGGCCGTCGCTTATGCGGAAAAGATTGACGCCGCTGTGTGGGACGCCCTGGCCACATCGCCTGACGGCATGGCGCCTGTCTTTATCAAGCTGAGTGAACAGGCCAACTTACAAGAGGCGGCCGCCATCGAAGACTGGACCGCACGCGGGTGGGCTGTCTATTATGCCCTGCGCGGCACGGCCGACCGCACCCAACCCACCGTGTTGGGTCAGCTCGCAGTGGCCGAGGCGGCGGGACATGCATCGGCGGTCAAGTCGTTCTGGATTGTCAACATGGTCTCCGCCCTCGCCGATGCCACGGCCTTGCGCACCCTCGCGGCCATGCCTGAAGTCGGCGCCATTCTCCTCAACGGTAAACTGGAAGCCCCGATCGTCATGCCTGGCGACACCGTCGCCGCGCCGGACACCATCGAGTGGAACGTGACGAAGATCCGTGCTCCCGACGTGTGGACGGCCTACGGCGCGACGGGTGTTGGCTCGGTGGCCGCGAATGTGGACACCGGCGTGCAGTACAATCATCCCGCCCTGGTCAATCAATATCGCGGCAACCTGGGCGGTGGAGTGTTCAATCACAACTACAACTGGTACAACACAGCCCCCAGCGCGCTCTGCCCTGATCCCACCGTACCGTGCGATGACAATGGTCATGGTACGCACACGATGGGCACGGAAGTTGGCGATGATGGCGGCACCAATCAAGTTGGTGTGGCTCCAGGCGCCAAGTGGATTGCCGCCTACGGCTGCTGCCCTGACAATGAGACGTTGCTAGAGGCGCAGCAATTCATGGTCGCGCCCACGGACCTGACTGGCAACAATCCCGATCCAAGCAAGCGGCCAGACGCCCTCAATCAATCATGGGGCGGGCCTGGCGGCAGCGAGATTTTCGAGGGCGTAATTGCCGCGCTGCGCGCGAGCGGGATTTTCCCGACCTTCTCGGCCGGCAACAGCGGTTCAACGTGTGGCACCCTGGGCTCGCCAGGCGACAACCCCTCGGCCTTCAATGTGGCCGCGACGACTTCGACCGACACGATAGCCAGTTTCTCATCCCGTGGCCCCAATCCGTTTACCGGACAGACTGGTCCCAACGTTTCGGCTCCTGGCAATGGTGTACGTTCAACCTATCCAACCAACACCTATGCCAGCCTGAGCGGCACCTCCATGGCTTCGCCGCACGTGGCTGGCGCCGTTGCGCTGCTGATTTCGGTCGAGCCGAAGCTGCGTGGCCGCGTGGCTGAGATCGAGGAATTACTGCGCAAGACCGCCGTCCAACTCACCAGCGCACAGACCTGCGGCGGCGTGCCAGGCTCTCAGATTCCGAACAATGCCTTTGGCTGGGGCCGGATTGATGTCAAGGCCGCGGCTGATATGATCTACCAGGCCGGCTACATCCAGGGCACGGTCACCTCCGGCGCGACCCCGCTGGCGGGCGCCACCGTGACCTACAGCAGGTTGGGCAAGACGCTGACGACCCAGACCGATAAGAACGGCAGTTACAAGGTTCTTGCTGGCGCCGGCAGCTGGGCGATGACGGCCAGCGCTTATGGCTACCAAACCGGTTCCGCGCCCACGGTGGTGGTCACCCAGAACGGCACAACGACGCAGGACTTCAACCTGACGGCCCTCGGCAGCTTTACCGTGAGTGGCAACGTCAACTACGTGCTCGATGGGGGCGGCGGCATTCCAGCCTTGATTGTTGTCAAGAACGAAGCCCTGGCTGCCCCGGTCTTTGCCGATGGCAGCGGCAACTACAGCCTGTTGGTGCCGCCCGGAACCTACACGATCGAAGCGCAGCATCCCGGCTATGTCACCGGGTCGCAGAGCGTGGTCGTGGCCGGCAACACGACGGCCAACTTCACGTTGACGCCGCGTGCGAATTACGCGTGTCTGGACAGCCGCCAGCCGGGTGGTCCGCTCTATGAATGGATTGATGCGACCGATGGCACGGCGTACCCGTTGGATGATGACGCCAGTTCGGCGGCGATTACGCTGCCCTCGGCGTTCACCTACTTCGGCACCGCCTACACGACGTTCCGCATCAACTCGAACGGCTTCGTTTTCTTCGGCACGACGAACTATACGACCGCGCACATGTTCCTACCCTTCGAAGGGCGACCCAACAACGACCTCATGGCGTTGGGCGAGGACTTGAACCCGGCCTTGGGCGCGCAAGGCACTATCTACGCCAAGGCGGTGGGCAACCTGTACGTCATCGAGTACTACCAGGTGCAGCACTGGGCGAGCGGCTTCCCTGAGACCTTCGAGATCATTCTGGATCTCACCTCTGGCGCCATCACCTACCAGTACAACACCCTGAGCTGGCCCAATTTCACGACCGTGGGTCTGGAAGATGCGGCCGGCGCCGTCGGGCAGCTCTACTCGTATCGCAACTCGGCCAATCTGGCGGCCGGGCGCGCTGTGCGCTTCACGCCCGCGACCGGCGCCGCCGTCAACTGGGGATGCGATCACGCGCTCTCCATCACCATCGCCGACGATAAGGATCCAGTGAATACGAATGAGACCATCACCTACAATATCCACTGGAATAACATCGGCTTTGGCGCGGCGCCTGGCGCCACGCTGACGGCCACGATACCGCCGAACACGACGTTCGTCTCGGCCGACGGCGGCATCACGCCGGTGGCGGGCGTGCTGACCTGGAACCTGGGTAACCTGCGACCCAAGTCCGAGGGGGGAGCCTGGTTCAAGGTGCAATCTGTCGTCGGGCCGACCGCTTCCACCACGGCCACACTGACTGACACCAGCGGCCAGAGCCGCGCCGCGACCGAAACGACCACCATTCGTCAGCCAACCGCCGTGCAGTTGGCCGCGCTGACCACCGGGACTGCCGCCCCATGGGCGCCCATGGCCGGTGGTTTGCTGCTGCTGTTGGCCGCCGGCGCCGCGGTGCTCCGCCGCCGGACGGTTCGATCGTAAAGTTATAAGTGGGAAACGGGCGCTGGCCGACCCCCGACGGCTGGCGCTCGTCTCGCCGATAGATTAGCCTCTCTGGTGCACATGCAAAGACCGGGTTCTTTAACGGAACCCGGCCCTTTTTGCATCAGGCGACATGCACTAAATTTGCGTCATGGCTGTACTTTTGCGAGGAAGGATTCACTCGTTCGCCCCAAGCCCCACCTTCGGCGGCGAGGAATCAACGCAATACCACGAGTTAGCGTCCTGTTCATCACGTAGCTCTGACCAGGCCGACAGAGAATCATACTGTTCCCGGCAGGCGACGTTGGTGTCCATGTCACCCTCACGGGCCATTTCACCCGCTACGAGTTGATAGGGACAGCGCCAACTAAAGGGATTGTGTGGATTCAAGGGGATTGCCAGCCTGCCCTCTGCCAGGCCAGGGAACTGCTGCTGGCAGGCCAGGTTGAAATCGAGCGCCCCCAACTCATAGCGCCCGAACGGAAAGTAACCTCGCAGCAAAACCACGCCGAGTAACAAAACCAACCCACTACTGATGACCAACGCAAGAACACGATGACTGCGCAATGCAGGCTGATAGGCTTGCCAGGCGAAATGCCATCGCGTTACGGTGAAGGCGAGCGGCACGGCAGGAGGCAGTTCGGCCGCCGCGACCGAAGCAGGACAAGATGCTTCCGCCAGCGCCCGTTGCCAGGGATCGGCTGAAATTGAGGACGACGACTCAGGGACACTGGAGACAGCGGGCGCTTTCTCCGCGCCTGGAAGTATACTCAATCCCTGCTGGCGGTGAAGGCGCTTGGCCTCGATCAGCGCCTGGCGATAAGTACGCAGCTGCGCACGCATCTCATCGTCGAGACAAATGGCATCGGACGTCAGCAGCTTATCAATGAAGGTTGGGCTGATGTGCTGGCCGCGTTCTACTTTGGACACCACCGAAGGGTCATAATCAAGCTGACACGCCAGCTCCTGGGCCGATAGGCGCTGGCGGACACGCAGCCAGTGGACATATGAACCAATTTCCTGCACGAGAATAGTGGCATCTGGATCGGGCATAAGCGTTTTGGCAAGCGAACTGGCAATTTTTTCAACAATTTCCAGGGCCGATTGGGTATGATGCATCAATCATAATCGGCTCGTGCTTCTCCTTGAGCGAGAGACCGATTTCATTTTATCATACGTGGACTTTTTTGGTCAAATCGCGAGATCAATACGCGCCAGATGGGCGACAACCTGTGGATGCCCGCGCTGCAACAGAGAAACATGGTCGGTATCGAGGATGTTAACCCATGCAATAGTCGTTTTGCCCACCTTTCTCATATAGTAGGAGGAAACATGTCAATCCAAGAGAACCTTTCTCGTGCGACCGCAGTCGCAAAATGGAAAGCGGACCAGCAGATGCGACTGCTCAAGAATCAGAACCAAATTCGAGACCTGGAAGGACAGTTGAAAACCCAAAAGGCTCGGCTAGCTGATACTGCTTGGACACTCTACGCCCAGCAGCTTTTGAGTGAAGATGAGTTGAAAGAGATTTGCGCCGTCATGGTTCAACTCCAGGAACAGATACACCAGCAACAAGTATTGCAGGAAGCAATCAAGAATGAGCAGTTGCCGGACCAGACTAACTCCGCGACACCCGCACCCTCGACTCAGCCAGGCGTGGGGGTAACTCAGAACTTGTGCCCAAACTGCCGCAATTCAATCGAACTGCAATGGAAAGTTTGTCCCCGCTGCGGCGCTCAGCTCAAATAGGAGACTTCCATGATTTTCTGCACAGAATGTGGGACACCCAATCCCGAAGGAACACAGGCGTGTATCAAATGCAATACCACGCTGCCAGTGTTGGACAATGTTCCTTCTGTTCCTTCTGTTCCTTCTGTTCCTTCTGTTCCTTCTGTTCCTTCTGTTCCTTCTGTTCCTTCTGTTCCTTCTGTTCCTTCTGTTCCTTCTGTTCCTTCTGTTCCTGCCATAACTTCTGTATCTGCTGTATCTGCTATACCTATCGAGCATGCGCCGCCAGTAAGCAGCACGGCGCCAGCGCCCACCACTCCTGCGCCTATTTCCGCGGCGCCAGTTGGTCCATATCTTGGCTCTATCAGCGCGTCATGGTGGCAGCGGCTTGGGCCAGACTGGAAAGCCGCGCTCATCTTTTGGATTGGCTACCTGGTTCTGTCGACTGTAAACACCATTACGGGGGGTCTCGGAAGTATCTTCTCTGTTCCCTTCAATATAGCCATTGCATTGGGACAAGGAGTGTTTGTCGCACAGCTGGCTTCTAAAGACAGCCGTTACACCAAGGCTGACTATCTCAAACTCGGACTCCTTTCCGGTTTGTGGAATATCCTGATTGATGTTGTGGGATCTGTGATAGTTGTCGTGGTTCTGGTAGGAGTAACCCTTGGGGCAACACTCGCGGTGTTGCCAGTAATTATCATCTCTTTTTTAGGTGTTTTTGCCCTTCGCATCACATTGACAGGTCTCGGCTCTTGGCTTTATCGCGAATACGGGGGTAAGAAATTGGTTGGCGCTTTGGTTGGAACTGGTTGCGGATGTATGGTCATCGTGGGTATTCTGCTTGCCGTCGTTATCAGAGTCTTGCCTACTTTGTGGAGGTAAACTCCTCGATGGCTAAATGTGAAGGTTGGAATAATGGTTTTGGGCCAAGAGGTCAAGGGCCCAATTGGGAACGTATCAACGTCAAGGATATGGAGGACAAAATGCACATCGGTAAAGTAGTGAAGTGGATGATATGGCTGGGGGCGGGCGCGTTGGCCGTGGCCGCCACGCTGCTGACCGACAGCCGCGGCCGCGGCGCATGCCCCCAGTGCGGCTATTCACACGACCTGTATGCGTGCAAGCACTGCGGATGGACGGCCTGTTTGGGTTGCTGGCAGCGATTGAGCCAGTACAACACGTGCCCAGGCTGCGGGCGCGCCAATCCATAGCTCATGGGTTCCATGCGCGGGCGTCATGAACTGTTCGCGCATGGAACCTGCAATCTTTGAGGATATCGTCCATGAAAACCTTCCTCTATGCCTATCTCGGTGGGCTGTTGGCCAGTATTCCAGCTTTCACCATGTTCAACGACGTTGGCGCCAGCCCGTTGAGAAACTACCAGGCGCTCAATGCTCAAATCGGCACGTCGCTCACCTCGATGATCGTGGCTCTCGCCACGTTCTTCTTGCTGCCAGCGATCGGTTCCGCGATCGGCGCCAAGATCGGTGGCCGGGGCGCTGATTTTCAATACATCTATGGTCGCGGTATTGGTGGGCAGGTAGTATTCGCCATTGCCTTTGAGTTACTGGTGATGTCTAACTCCTCCGTATCCCGCCACGTGCTACCGTTGCCCATCTCCATGCAGACAGTCGTCTATTTGATGTTCGCGCAACTTGGCTGCACGTTTGGCACGGTTTGGGGCTATTAGTCGGCCCCACTGCAAAACAAGGAGATCGTCATGGGTAAAATCATCGTCGAGTGCCCGAAGTGCCAGCACGTTCGCAAGATGAGCGATCATTGTGACACCTGCTTGCAAGAGCGCGAGTGGGAAGTGAAGTACGGTAAACTATCATGCAAGAGCTGCAAATATGGGTGGAGCTCTTTGACGTGCGAAACGTGCGGCCACACCATCCCGACCATTGAGGACTTTGTCAAGTATTTCCCGGATTACCAGGATTATGAAGGACTGCTACCGGACATCCTTGACACCCTGCTTCGGATGCATCGCCACAAGGTGGCGCTCGCTGTGCTGGATGCGCCCTGGGTTAAGTATGAGTTGCCGACTGACTATCCGCTTACCGAGAAACGCGGCGAGGTTGCCACCCAGCGCAACCTCTGGATGTTTGGCGCCTTGTTGGTCGGAGCAGCTGTGGGCGGATTCGCAGGAGCAGGACTGCTGCCAGCCATGTTCGACGCGTCAACGAATCTCGGCGTCATCGCTGGGGTCCTAGGCGGCGCTTTCCTGGCAGCGACTTTTGCCCGGCTATTTGCGGGCCAGTGGGGAACCACCAACGGTATACTCATTGATGGGGGACTGATCCTCTTGTTGGGCGCGCTGGGATCGCTTGCTGTAATCTTCGCGCTCGGCGGGATCATCTTGTGGATCGTGTTCAGTATGTTTACGGGAAATTGACGGTGAAAATGTTGGGCGTCCAGCGTACAGAATGCAGCGCCGGGCGCGGGTCACGCTGGCCGCGCTGGGGATTCCTCTCGCTCATGGCCGCATTCTCGGCAGCGCTGTGGATTCACCGGCAGGATATCCAGGGTTGGACCACCTACGGGTATCTCGGGGTTTTGGCCTTCTCGCTGCTGGCGAACGCCATGATCCTGCTGCCGGCGCCGGTGCTTGCAGTTGTCTTTGCCCTGGGCAGCGTCCTTTCACCGCTGGGGATCAGCATGGCAGCTGGATTGGGAATGGCACTCAACCGTCAACCCCATGTCTTGGTAACATCCTTGTTCTTCCTCGCCAACCGTGGCAAGAAAAACCTGAATAGCCTCACGCATGTTCCTTTCCAAGCTGGCCAAATCGGGAGCCTGGGTGTAACAGCCGGGCAATTCGGCTACAGAACCGACCAGCCAGCCGCTTTCCAGGTCACGCTCGATCAATACCGTGAACTGTTGGTGCATCGCAACCTCCCTAACCGGGACAATCCGGAACCAGATGACTCACACGAAGCCATAACGGCGCCAAGATGCCGACCGGTTCCTTCGTGTCTAGGTGGCTTTGTGTGAGAATGCTTTTCTCGCTGTACCAAAATTTCACTGGCAAGATACAAAACTATATGCAGTATAGCCACAAATGGCGGCAGAAACAATTCGACAGCCGCTCGCCGAGCCTGTCGAAGGGGCACAGCGCGCACCCTTCGACAGGCTCATGGCACGTTTTCCCCAAAACTGATTTGACTGCCTTATCCGGTCGGAGGTTGAATCTATGTCCACCTTACAGGCTCGACATAACCGCCCGCCTACGCCGTGCGCAGACCCGCTCCCTGGCGACGCGCCAGCAAGGCCAGCGCAATGCAGCCGACGACCAGCGCGGTGGCGACCCAGGCGCTGACGCTGACGAGAGGCGTGCCGGCCTGCTTGACCGCGATGCCGATGAAGGCCCACACGAGCACAAGCAGATACGCGACATCTCGTCGCATCTGCGCCATCAGATAGGCCACCGCCACGGCAACGGCCAGCAGGATGACGGCCCACGCCGGTCCGCTCAGGCCAAAGCCGTTCCACTTCCAGTATTCCAGCAGATCGGTCACGTTGGCAATCGTCGCGACCGTGATCCAGCCCAGGTAGACGCTGAACGGCGCGTTGACGGTCCAGCGTTCCACGGCGCTGACCGGCGCCTGCCCGATGCGCAGCCGCTGGTAGATGACGATCAGTGAGACGAGCAGGGTCAGCATGGCGATCAAGGTCAGTGGGAACAACAGATAGTGCCAGAAGAAAATCCAGACGCTGTTGGCCACGCAGCTCAACGCAAACCAGTAGCCCAGGCTGCGCAGGCGTGGATTCTCGCGCTGGCTAGGCAGTGCCTGGTAGATGCCAAAGGCGAGCAGGCCGATGTAGATGACGCCCCAGATGGCAAAGACGTAGCCGGCCGGCACGAAGTAGACCGCAAAGCTGTCCGAAATCGCACCGGTCATCTTGCCGTTGAGGGGCAGGGCGTTGGCCAGACCGTTGACGGTCAGGGCGATGATGAGGGTAATCACGTTGACGAGTTGACGCAGAGTATCTTTGTTCATTTCTCTTCTCTTCCTCTTCCTATTTCTCTTGGAAAATTAACGCGGCTGGCGGGGGAACCAGGGAATAAAGGCGTTGGTGCGAGCCATGTAGGCGGCATAGCCTGGCTTGGCCGGCCGCAGGCTGCGTTCCAACATGGCAACGCCTGAGACCCGAACGAGCAAAAAAGTCATGAGCACCGGGCTGAAGATGACGGCCCACCCACCGGCGGCGAGGGCGACCAGGTAAAAGGCCCACCACTGCAGCGCATCGCCAAAGTAGTTTGGATGCCGCGTGTAGCGCCAGAAGCCGCTGGTCAGCAGTTGACCGCGCTGGCCCGACGCGGCCTTGAAGCGACGCAGCTGCCAGTCGCCGCCGGCCTCGAAGATGAAGCCGATGGCCCACAACAGCACGGCCAGCCAGTCGAGCCAGATGAGACCCGCGGGTGCGGCGCCGATCTGCGCGGCCAGCAGCGGCGCGGAGATGATCCAGAGCAGCGCGCCTTGCAGCCAGAAGACCTTGAACAGGCTGCGCCACCACCAGGCGGCGCCGGCTTCGTCACGCCACGCGCGATAACGGAAATCTTCGCCCTGACCCCAATTGCGCAGCAGGATGTGCAATGATAGACGCAGGCCCCACGTCGTCACCAGGATGCCAAGCAGCCACTGGCGAGGCCCCGCGCCGTCGGGCGTCAAGACAAAATAGGTCCAGTACACGATGACGAAGCCGGCGCCCCAGAAAATATCAATGATGCTGGCATCGCGCCGCCACAGGCTGATCAGCCACAGCAGGGTGGTCATCCCCAGGATGACGCCGCCGCCCAGGACCATAATCGTTACGAAATCCAATGCCATTGTTTCTTGCACTCCCGCCTGCTCGCCTGTCAGCGCATTTCCGCCACAGGTCGTTGGGGCTTGCAACATGCCGCAGATCGCGCCCCGTGTATCGCATTGGACGCCCGGGATGGTGTGATCGTAACGCGGCCAGGGTCAAGGCTGCCCGCGGGCAGCCCAGGTGAAGTAATCCCAGGTGGCGCGGCTCACTTCGCCCATGAAGCCATCGCTGAGTTCCCACAACACCCAGCGCGGCATGAAGATGTAAATGCTCAGCACGTATGGCCCCGTTGGCCCCCACACAATCGCCACGTCCGCGTGACTGTCGTTGATGTAGCCGTGCTTATGCACCACGCGCGTGCCCGGCGGTAAGCCTCCCGGAATCAACGCCGCCAGCTTGTTCAGCTTCATGATCTCAAGCATCTTCTGGCACTCTTCTTGCGTGATGTCCGGGGCGTAGGCGGCCAGCAGCGTGCCCCCCCCTTCGGAACACTGCACGATCATTTCGGCCAGCAGGCCCATCTCCTTAGCCGTGGTTTGCATGTGAATATCGGGATTGGTCGTCAGATCGGTGCGGCGGTTGGCTGGCGTGGTGATGCGGAAACTCTGCGCTTCGACGTCGTAGGGCGTCGCCATGAAGGTGTTGGCCAGGCCCAGTTTGCGCATGGACGCGGTCAGCACCTCGACTCCACGCTGCGCGCTGCCATCGCCCACGATGCGCAGGAGTAGATTGGCGCTGAAATTGCCGCTGAGGCCCAGGGTTTGGGTCAGCAGTTTGGTCTCCTCGATGTTGGGCGGCCGGTCCAGCTTGCGAAAGACCTCGATCAGAATCGCGATCTTCATCGTGCTCATGCCGGCGAAGGCCACATCGGAGTTCACGTTGACCTCCTGGCCGCGGCCGATATCGCGCACGAAGATGGTGGCGATGCCCGGCCACTGCTCCGCGCGGGCGCGGAGCAGTTCTTGCAGCGCGCCAATGCCCGGCGGCGGGGCGGACGTTTCCACCAGGACCAGGTGCGTCTCACGCTTGTCGGGTGAACTCAATGCGGCCATGATGCCCGGCACCGACTCCTGCGCGGCCAGCTTGAGGCCCGGCTTACCGGGCACAAAGGGCAGGGTGTCGGTTGGAATCCTGCCGCTGACCAGCGGCAGCGCGTGCGCTGGCTCCGGGGGGCGGTCATACTGCGCGGCCACCCCATTCAGCCAGGTTGCGAGCGCGCCGCTGTCCAGTTCATACTGCAGCGTGACCGTAATCGGCGGCGTGACCCGTCCCATCAGATGGTAGACGAATCCCCGCCAACGCCCCAGCCCACGCGCCTGCGCGTCGGCCGCGGCCAGCATGTCCGCGGTCTTGACGCGCAGACCAATCTCACGCGGCTGCAAGATCAGGCGCTTCTGGTCGTAATAGACCGCGACCGGCTGGCTGAACGCGTACTGCAGCGACGCGTCAATCGTCGCCGCGTCGCTGGCGCCGAGATCCAACCCGGCCAGGCGCACCCCGGGCGGCACCGGCCCCTGCGCGTCCGCGTACCAATAGGCCTGCGGCGCCACAAACCCCGCCGCGGCGACCAGCAAGAGCAAAACGATGATTTGCCTCATTCTCCGCTTCATCGCACTGAACCTTAAGGACCTTCTGTATCGAAAGAGGCCGGTTCCTCTAGCAATGCCAGCTGGGACATGCTGGTCGCGGGGTTGGCGGTGAAGTGCTCAGGGCCATCTTCCACAGCGGTAGACGCGCCAAAATCCTTGTCAAACAAGGATGCCTCTGCACGCAGGCTTGGAAAGCGGTACTTCGAGCCTTCCAGGTAATGGGGGGCGAGCTCGAACGCCAACCACCGTCTCTGCAGGCGCTCGGCCACTTCGCCGGTGATGTTGCTGCCCGCAAAAGGATCAATCACCAGGTCGCCGGGTTCGGTCAGAAACTTGATGAAGAACTCCGGTAAGCCGTGCGGAAAACGCGCCGGATGCGGCTTGATGCCGTGTTCACGGCATTGGCGCAGATACGTGCTGTTGGAGTCGGTATTGGCCAGGATCAGCAAGTTGGGCGGAATGGCGCCCTGGTTGTCGCGCGAGAAATTCTCTGAAATTTCATGCCCTGATGGGCGCAGCTTGGCCTTGTAGCCATTGTCAAGCAGCTTGCGCATGGAATCGCTGTACGGTTTCAGCACGCGCCAGTTGCTGGCTTTTGGCTCCGGTGTTTTGGACAACCACCACACCGGATCAATCGCGTCTTTGACCCGCGTCCGCCGCACCGTCACCCATTCAGCGGGAGAAGGCAACTTCGACGGATTATACCAATAGAACTCCTGCGCCAAGTGGAAGTCGAGCGTTTTGCACAGGGCGATTACGAGCTCAAAATGGTACAAGGAACGCGTCGCCTGTCCGTTCACCCACGTGCCGCCAATGTCAATCACCAGGCTCCCCTGGTCTTTCAGCACACGTTTGAACTCACGCGCGAAGTCCATGAACCATGCCACATACGTCTCGTCACTGACGTTGCCGTATTCCTTCTTACGCTTCAGGGCAAACGGAGGTGAGGTCATGATCAAATCCACAGAGTCTGATTCAATCTGACGCAGGTAGCTCATTGAGTCTCCCAGATAGGCGGCGCCGAACTCAGTCACATATAGGGGCTCTTCCCGAAAATGCGGATTGTTTTTCATAATTCCATTACTGCGCGGCAAAATAATCGGTGCGCGTCTTGATCTTCATCGCTCGTTCGGCTTTGTCATTGAGAACGGCAACGATGCTAGTAGGGTCTTGGCTGATACGTTCAAGGTCGGCGCCGTTGAGCAAGATGACGTTCAGGTTACAGGTCTTCATGACATGATTTGCATAGCTACGGGCGTCTTTTGTGAATTCCCCCGTGGTAACAATCATAACGACGTTCGAGTAGATAAACGTCAGTGACAGACCAACCTCTTTTGCCACGTCGTCCAGACGCACTTGGGTCGTGTTCTTGGCCTGGATTTGCCAACGGCTAAAGATCAAGCGCGCTCCTTCCACAATGGCATCTACTTCTGCGCCGCCGGTGTCGGTACTACGAATCCTCCAACCCCGGAAATCAAGATCAACGAGTCGCGCCAGGTAAATCGCCAGTAACTCCAGGGCTTTACCCTTGATGTGTTTATCTTCAGATTGTAGCTCGGTGAGAATCTGGGTCAATGGCTTATCGAACAATTCCTTTGGGGCCAGGCCTGCCTGCTCGGCCGCGGCGGCGAGAATAGGCTCAGAGATTTCGGCCCGAAACTTGGATGTTCTGGATACCTCGTAAGGCTTCGCGCCGTGACCTTCAGTTGACTTGGTTGTCTCAATGTAGCCCAAATCGCGCAGCGGAAACAGAACAGACTTGGGAAGTTCTTTGTGGTTATACTCGGTCGCATATAGGAGGCTGGCGAGGTCGGCCACCCGATTGGCAACCAACGGATCTGGCTCAACAATGCGACCCAATGCTCGTAGAAAAGCGCGTTGGGCGCCGTTGAGCTGAGTCAATTGGTCAATCACATCCAAACCGACCCCCAGAACTTGCTTCAATCGTCCGTGATTGACGTCATAGAGTCGCGGTCCGCTGCTAACCTTTTCATCGAAAATCCCAGCTTTGGCCAACCACAAGCGTAGACTGCTGAGATGAACGGCGCCGCGTGGAACATGCACTCCACGCTGCTCAAGGCCCTTACCCAGTGTATGCAGACTGATTTCCTCTCCCGCTGCTTGCATCGCTGTCAGGGTTTCAACGACCGCCGTGCCTCTCAAATCCGTGAGGAGATGCCTCGCAAATCGTTCATACATCGCTTGCGGATGGTCTACCAAGCCATACAGCTCCAGCGCGAGCGGGGTTGGACGTGCCCCTTCGTCGTCAAGCAATTGATAGGCGCGTAAAGCCAACACTGTATTATCGGCCAGCTTCCATTGCTGATTCTCGGCGTGTGACGCGAAGAACTCGTCACGGATGGCTTCGGTGATTTGGTTGCGATTGCCAGCCGCACTGGTCACGATGCCGAGTAACCGGGGCAGATTCACCTGATTTGGGCTGAACTGAGCACCAAAAGGTATTTCACTCTTTTTCGTCACTATTGTCCTCGCAGCCAGAATAGGACAGGCTCAGATCATTCCCACTCGATTGTACCGGGTGGTTTCGACGTGACGTCGTAAACCACGCGGTTGACGCCGCGCACTTCGTTGACGATGCGACTGCTGATTTGCGCCAGCAGGTCGTAGGGCAGCCGCGACCAGTCGGCGGTCATGTAATCTTCGCTGTTGACCGCGCGCAGCGCGACGACGTTTTCGTAGGTGCGGCCGTCGCCCATGACGCCCACGGAACGCACCGGCAGCAGCACGGCGAAAGCCTGTGCGGTGGGGCGATAGAGGCCAGCTGCGCGCAGTTCTTCCAGGAAGATGGCGTCGGCATGGCGCAAGATTTCCAGGCGCTCCCACGTGACCGGCCCCAGGATGCGGATCGCCAGGCCTGGCCCAGGAAACGGGTGCCGCCAGACAATCTCTTCAGGCAAGCCCAGCGCAATGCCCACGGCTCGTACTTCATCTTTGAACAGCCAGCGCAGCGGCTCGATCAGCTTGAACTGCATGTCGGCCGGCAAACCGCCCACGTTGTGATGCGTCTTGATGGCGGCTGCGCTGCGCCCTGCGCCCGCGCTTTCGATGCGGTCAGGGTACAGGGTGCCCTGCGCCAGGAAGCGCGCCTCTCCCCAGGCCGCGCCCAGGCGCGCCGCCTCTTGTTCGAATACGCGCACAAACCGCGCACCAATCAAGCGCCGCTTTTGTTCCGGGTCGCTGACGCCATCCAGATCGCCCAGGAATTCCTCGCTGGCGTTGACCGCAATCAGCCGCACTCGCATCTCGCGCTGAAAGGTTTCCATCACCTGCTCTGCTTCTCCGCGGCGCAGCAGGCCGTGATCTACGAACACACACGTGAGTTGATCGCCGATAGCCTGATGCAGCAGCGCCGCCACCACCGCCGAATCTACGCCTCCGCTTAGCCCGCACAGCACATGACCGCCGCCGACTTCGGCGCGAATCGTCGCCAGGCTCTCTTCGATGAAGTTGATCGGCGTCCAGGCGCCATGACAGCCGCACACGTCCACCAGGAAATTGCGCAGGATAGCCGTGCCGTACCGTGTGTGCGACACTTCCGGGTGGAACTGCAGGCCATAGAGGCCACGGGAAACATCGCCCATCGCAGCAAAAGGCGAGTTGTCGCTGACCGCAATGGCCTTGAAGCCCGGGGGCATGGCTTCGATTCGGTCTCCATGCGACATCCAGACTGTCTGACGCTCCGGCAAGCCGGCCAACAGAGGTCCGTTCATCTCGCCAGTGCGAATCTCGGCCGGGCCATATTCGCGCATGTGAGCCGCCGCCACCGCTCCGCCCAGCGCCTGCGTCAGCAGCTGCATGCCGTAACAAATGCCGAGCACCGGCAGCTTGCTGGCCAGGACATAGTCAGGCAGACGCGGCGCGCCCGCCTCGTAGACGCTGGCCGGGCCGCCCGAAAGGATGAAACCCTTCGGTTTGAGGCGCTTGATGTCGGTCAACGGCGCGTCCCAGGGCAGCAATTCGCAGTAGACGTGCGCTTCGCGCACCCGGCGGGCAATCAATTGGCTGTACTGGGAGCCAAAATCGAGGATGACAATGGCCTCTGCGCTCGCACGAAGATTCTTTTCAGGCATGCCACGATCCTTTGTTGCTGATCTCGTCTGACATGCGACCATTATGCCATAAAGCGCGCAAAATGGGTAGCAACGAATCACCGGTCAGCGGCATTGTGTACAAACAAAACTTGTGGTATACTGCGGGCATGTTGCTCGGGGATTTGATGTGGCACGCAGTGATTGAGAGAGCACAATGCACATGACACGAGGCAGGTTGTTTTTTCTTGTCACACTGATCGGCTTGCTGTTCGTCCCTGCTCTCCTGGGGGCGCCAGCGCCGGCGGCCGCGGCCAGCTGCTTTGATCTGCTGGCCAACGGCAACATGGAAAGCACGGGCGGCTGGCAGATTACGGGCGGCCCACCGCTCGCTGACTATGACACCGCGCAAGCGGTCAGCCCGACGCACAGTATGCGCCTGGGCATCATCAGCGGCCCCAACACCTTCGGCTTCTCCGGGATCCAGCAGCAGATTACCATTCCCGTCAATGCCACCAGCGCCACGCTCAGTTGGTCTGTGTGGCCCTTCCTGGCCTCCAGCGGTGAAAATGATTACCAGGAACTCATTTTGCAGGACGCGGGCACCAGCAGTACCGTGGTCGTGCTCTGGCGCGATCAGCGCAATGACCGCGCGTGGATCAACCTGACGCGCGATGTGCTGGCGTATAAAGGCCAGAATTTGCGCCTGTTTGCCAATGTCCGCAACGATGGCGTCGGCAGTTACGCGGGGATGTATCTCGACAACGTGTCGTTGATGGTGTGCGTGGCCGACACGCCAACCCCAGGCCCCGGCGGCGTGGTTGATGGCCGCGTCTACCTCGACGCCAATCTGAATGGCCTCTACGATGTGGGCGAACTTGGCTTCGCCAGCCTGCCGGTCAGTCTGGCTCCAGGCGGTTCGGTGCTGACAGATCCGAGCGGGGTTTATACGTTTGGCGCGCAAGCGGCTGGCAATTACACGGTCAGCATCACACCGCCGCCTGGCTACGCGTCCACCTCGCCGGCCAGCGTGGCGATCACCGTCAATGCGGGCAATCAGTCGGTCAACTTCGGACTGGCGCCCATGACGCCGGCCACCAGTACGCCCACACCGAATGTGGTGACGGCAACCCCAACCTGGACGCCGGTGGTGGTGACGAACACCCCTACGCCCACCGGTCCGCCGACATGGACTCCCACCTGGACGCCGATCGTGGTGACGAACACGCCGACGCCTGCGCCCGTCATTTGGACGGCGACGCCCACGTGGACGCCGCCTGGCCCGCCGACCTTCACGCCGACAGCCACACCGATTCCACCCACAGGCACCTTCACACCGGTGCCTCCAACGCCGACGCCGCCGCCGACGAACACGCCGCTGCCAGCCGGCTGCACGAACTGGCTGGAAAACTCTGGCTTCGAGGATGAACTGCAGCTCGGCGACCCTGCGTGGTACTTCTTTCACGAGGCGCTGGCGCCCAAGCGCGTCACCGATCCGAAGCACGAGGGCAGCTGGTCGGTGCGCCTGGGCACGAATGAGACGGACGCCGTTTCCTTTTCTTCCGTTCGCCAGGACGTAACGATTCCGATCAACGCGGTATCGGTCGAGCTATCCTGGTTTTACTGGGCCAGGTCCGATGACCCAAACGACCAGGGAGATTACCAGGAAGTGCTCTTGATGACGCCATCGGATCATCCTTTGCGTCACCAAATCATTCGTGATCTATGGTCGCGCAATCGTGAAGTCACTGATAACTGGAAAGAACGCAAGGCTGATCTCAAGCTGCAGGCCGGCTCGCACGTCGTGATCTATTTCAATGTCTACAATAATGGCAACGGCAAACGGCGCTATATGTATCTGGACGACGTGAAGCTCAACGTGTGCCTGCCGACCCCCGTGCCGCCCACCGCGACGCCCGTGCCAACCGACACGCCGCTTCTGCCGCCGCCACCCACAGCGACGAGCACCGCCACGGCGACGAGCACGCCGTCGGCGGCCACCTCGTTCTTGCCAGAGGACATGGACCAGACCATGCGTGACGTGACCAAACCGGCCGTGGGGCTGTTCGATCTCGTCATGAGCGTTGCCGCCAAATACCTGCTGCTGCTGCTTGCCTTGCTGGTGATCGTTGCCGTGCTGGTCTTCGTGGCTTCCTACCTGTCTGATCGTGCTCGCCGGCGCCACCCAGGGCCATGAGGTCGTCGTGACCAATTGGGCAAACTAACGTCCCAAGCTCACGGCAAAGCGCTAACGCCATGACAGGCTGCCAGCCGCTTCGCGACCAGCGTTGTTGCCCCCGATGCGCCGTTTCGCGTGGCTAGATGAGGGTTGCAGACCTCCTGAGCGCTTGGGCGCGTAAGCCCTTGCCACCATGAAACGATGAGGACCGATGTTGTGAAGTTGACCATTGATCGGAATGCCAGCGGATTCGACGCGCTGCGCAGCGAGTGGAACGAGCTCCTGCAGACCAGCCAGACCAACACGATTTTTCTCAGTTGGGAATGGCAGACCACCTGGTGGCGCCACTGGGGCACAGATGAATTATATCTCTTGAGCTGGCGCGATGAGGAGACTGGCCGCCTGGTGGGCCTGGCTCCTCTTTTTGTGGATGTGACAAGCGCTGGTGAACGTCGGCTGTTGCTGGTTGGCGGCATAGAGGTGTGCGATTATCTCGACGTCATCGTTGCGCCTGAGAACGCCGCCCCGGTCTATCTCAGCCTGGTTGAGTGGTTGGACAGCCCTGGCGCGCCGGCCTGGGACCTGTTCGAACTTGTCAATGTGCCGCTCGCATCTCCGACGTTGACAGAACTCCGCGCGCGCCTGGCCGCCCGTTGGCCAACGGATGCGCGCAAGGAGGATGTCTGCCCGATCATTCAGCTGCCTGCCGATTGGGAATCGTACCTCAACCTGCTCGACAAGCATCAGCGTCACGAGGTGCGGCGCAAGCTGCGCAAAATCGAGCAGGCGCCCAATGTCCGCTGGTGGTTCAGCGCCTCGCCAGCCGACCTGGATCGCGATGTCGAGGATTTCATTACCCTGCACCAATTGAGCAGCGCGGACAAAGATGATTTCATGACCGAACCAATGAAAGCCTTCTTTCGAGACCTGGCGCAGGTGATGGCGGCCAAAGGCTGGTTGGCCCTGGCTTTGCTCGAGGTAAACGGGCAACCGGCCGCGGCGCTCTTCAGCTTCCGCTGGCAGGAACAATGGCTCTTGTACAATTCCGGCTATGACCCGCTTAACTTCAAGGATTTGAGTACAGGCGTCGTTTTGCAGGCGCGCTGCATTGAATACGCCATTCAGGCCGGCTTTCGGGTTTTTGACTTCTTGCAAGGCAACGAGGTGTACAAGTACCGCTTGGGCGGACAAGATACCGAGGTTTGGCGGTTGACCGTACGTCAGCCCGCTGCCGTCTGAACATGGCTCCCTGGAACATTCTTTGCACCATCACCTCTTATCCGCCCGCCATCGGCGGCGCGCAGAGTCACACCCACGAACTGATGCGCCGCCTCGCCCAGCGCCATTCCGTGCGCGTCGCCGCGTTTTGGGATCAAAACCGCACCGATTGGCTGCTCGGCACCACCGTGAACGCGCCGAGGACGGCTCGTGCGTACACGGTGGATGGCATCCTTGTGCAGCAGTTGACCTGGTCGCAGCGTGAGAGGCGGCGCCTGCTCCCCTGGGTGTTTGCCTATTACGCCGCCAAGAGGCAGGCCATTGCGGCCATGAGCGCACAGCTGCTTCCCAAGCTGGAAGCCCTGGCGCCGGATTGCGATCTTGTCTACCACGCGCGCATTGGCCGTGAACCTCTCAGCATGGCCTCGCTGGCGCTGGCGAGGCGCCGCCAGGCGCCCTTCATTTTTGTCCCTTATCACCACCCGCGGTGGGTAGGCTGGAATTATCGCCAATACCTTGAGCTATACCGTCAGGCCGATGCGATCATGGCGCTGACGGCCAGCGAACGAGAAACCCTGATTCAGCTGGGCGTCCGTCCGGCGCGCATTTTTGTCACTGGCAATGCGCCTGTGTTGGCTGAAGCGCCGGTCGCCGGCGCCTTTGCCCGACGATATGCGCCTTCACCCGCCGCGCCGGGGCCGCTGGTCTTGTTCCTGGCGCAGAAATACCGTTACAAGGGGCTGGAGGCCACCCTGGCGGCCGCGCCGCTGGTTTGGCGACAGCATCCCGAAGCCTGGTTTGCCTTTGTGGGGCCGCGCACAGCGTTTTCCGAGCGGCTCTTTCGGCGCATCCATGATCCGCGGATCGTCGAAATCGGCGCCGTGAGCTTGCAGGCGAAGACGGACGCGCTGGCCGACTGCACCGTGCTGTGTGTCCCTTCATCGCAGGAGAGCTTTGGCGGCGTCTTCACCGAAGCCTGGGCTTTGCGTAAGCCGGTCATTGGCGGCCCTGCCCCCGCGGTCAGGGAAGTCATCACGGACGGGAGCGATGGCTTTGTGGCCGCCCAAGACCCGGCGCAAATCGCCGATTTTCTGAATTTGCTGCTGGCGCAGCCTGCGCTGGCCGCACGTTTGGGCCAGGCTGGCTTCGCCAAAGTGCAGGCGCATTTCACCTGGGAAGCGCTGGCCGCCAAAACTGAGCGCGCGATGGCCGAAGTTGTGCACGGCGTTGGTTGACCGCAAGGCGGACTTGCACAGCGCGCCTCAGCCGTTTTTCGTTTTTCGGGTTATGGTTTACCATAGGCATCATGGATTCCATTGAACGCCTGAATGTGCTGAGCGTTGGCATCAGCATGATTGACATGGAAAACGCGCTTGCGTTGATGGAGCATTGGATTCGCACCAGACAGCGTGCGTATGTTTGCGTTTGCACCGTGCACACCGTCATGGAGTGTCAAAATGACCACCGTTTGCGCACGATGGTGAATCACGCCGATCTGGCGACGCCTGACGGCATGCCGCTCGTCTGGTTGGGCCGCTGGGCCGGCTATCGGCACGTCAATCGGGTCTACGGGCCGGATCTCATGCAGGCCTTTGCCCAACGCTCGGCGCAGCGGGGCTACAGCCACTTCTTCTACGGCGGCGCGCCCGGCGTGCCCGAAGCCCTGGCGGCGCGGCTTAGCCGCGACAACCCTGGTTTGCGCGTGGTTGGCACCTTCTCGCCCCCGTTCACGCCGCCTACGCCAGAGCGGGAGCTGGAAGAAATCGCTCTCATCAACGCGACCCAGCCTGACGTGGTTTGGGTCGCCCTGGGCACGCCCAAGCAGGACCGCTGGCTTTCCGAACACCGCGACCAGCTCAACGCGCCAGTTCTTGTGGCCGTGGGCGCGGCCTTCAACTTGTTGTCCGGTCGCCTGCGCCAGGCCCCGCTGTGGATGCAGCGCAGCGGCTTGGAGTGGTGTTGGCGTCTCTTGCAGGAGCCGCGACGGCTGTGGCGCCGCTATCTTCTCTTCAATCCCCTGTTCATTTGGAACCTGATGCTGCAAAAGACCGGCCTCAAGCATTTTGACCCCTTGCCTGAGCGCCAGCCGCGTGCGATCTCCTGAGCGCCGCCATTTTTTGATCTTGGGGTGATGGTCTGTGCCTTTTCCTGACTTTGTTCGCACCTTGCGTCGTTCCTGGCGCCTCTTGCTGATTGGGCCGGCGGCGGCGGCCGTGGCGGCTGCTCTCCTCAGCCTCTTTGTCCTGCCCATGCGCTGGGACGCGACGTCCAGTCTGATCATGACGCTTGTCAAACCAAGCATTTCACTCGATCCGCGTGTGCAGACCGTATCCGATGAGGACCTGGTGCGCACCTCCTCGTCGGATGATCGTGGCCGCCGCGAGACGCTGCTTGGGCTGGTGCTGAGCGACGATGTGATCGGGCAGCTCTGGCAAGAAGCCAGCGGCGATCTGCCTGCCAACGTGCAGTCCGTGACTGACCTGAAAGAGCGACTGCAGCCAGGCGCACGCGCCAATGTGCTCAACTTGACGGCGCGCGGCGACACCCCGGCGCAGGCCGCGCGCCTGGCCAACCTCTGGGCGCAGGTGGCAGAGCAGCGCATCAACGCACTCTACAGCCAGGTCATGCAGCCGCCTACCGCGGCCGCCGCGCAGGCTGCAGCCGCGCAGAAAACCTACCTGGAGGCCGAGCAAGCCCTGATTGTCTTCCTGCAAAGCAGTCCTGTTGATGAACTGCAGCGCCAGATTGACCAAAAGAAGAGCGTGCTCGATACGTTGCAACGCCAGCAGGTGAAGGCGTTGGAGACGCGCCTGCAAAGTCGCCTGGACAACCTGAACAAGCTCGACCTGCTGTTAGCCAACATCAAAGCCTTACAAGACCAGGCGCGCGTGGATCAGGCAGGGAGCGCCAGCGCCGCGGCCTTGAGCAGTCTGCTGGTGCAGGTGAGCGCCTTCACCACCGGCGCCATCATCCCGGTGCAGCTGCAGATTCCCATCGAGCAGCTGCGCGACGCCGCATCGCCCGCCCAACGCCTATCCAACCTCGAAATTCTGGCTGCCAGCCTGGCTGATCTCCGCCGCGCCTGGCAAACTGAAGCGGAGAGCTTGCAAACCCAGGTGCTGCATGCCTCCGATCTGCTGAGCCGGGAGGTGGCCGGTCAAGATTTGATGACCGGCGTGCAGGCCATGCAGGCCCAAATCAATGTGCTGCAGAGCGATTTGGAAACCCAAACCGACACGCAGCGGCGGCTGACCGATGCGCGCGACGTGGCTTGGGAAAGCTTCACCGCCTTGGCGCGGCGCGCAGCCGAGGTGTCGATCGCCAGTGAAACCACGAGCACGGAAGTGCGCCTGGCTTCGACGGCGCTGCCGCCTTCAGATCATGCCACGCCGCATACGCTGCTAAACGTGGCGCTGGCGATCGTCGCCGGCGAGATCTTGGCCCTGGCATTCGTGCTCCTACAGGCCCAGGCAGCCATGTCTGGGACGGGTGTGACGGGGGCCAGCGAGGGAGTCTGATGCTACTCTGGCGTCATCCGCTGCGCTGGCCGCTGCTCCTGGTGATGCTGACGGCTGGCGGCGGCTGGCTGATCAGCGACGAACGTGCGATGGCGTCAGGGTTCATGGCGCGCCTGGCGTTGGGACTGCTGGCGTTTCACGCCGTGCTCTGGTTCGCTGGCGATGCATCCCGCCTGCGGCCAACCTTGTGGATCTTCACCCTGATCCTGGTCGGCCTGGCCGCGGCCGCGCTGGTTGGCACACGTTGGCCGATAGCCAAGTTCTTGCCGTTGAACGCGATTTACCACCGCTTGCCCACCCTGTTAGTTGACACCCTGCATCCCAACGTTGCCGCCGCCGCGCTTGTCTTGCTGCTGCCAATCCCCGGTGCGCTCTTCCTCGATGGTCGCCGGCAGACACGGCCGCGCGGGTTGGCCCTGGCCGTGATGGGGTTGACCCTCGTCATCCTGTTCCTGACCCAATCGCGGGCCGCGTGGCTGGCGCTGGCCGGCATGGCCATGCCGGTTGCCTGGCGCGCGGCCCGGCGGCCGTGGCAGCGCTGGCTGCTGATCCTGCTGATCGCTGCGGCTGCCGGTCTCTTGCTCTGGTTGGCCCGCCGTGCCCTGGCCGCGGATTGGCTCGATCGCCAGATGGTCTGGGCGCAGGGCCTGGCGATGCTGCAAGATTTCGGCCTGACCGGCATTGGCCCGGGCAGCTTTGGCGCGCTTGGCCCGCAGCTCTATGCCGATTTTTGGATGGGCGACCTGGGGTTTGTTGCCCCGCACGCGCACAACCTCTTTTTGCAAGTTGGCGTTGACCTGGGCATTGCTGGGCTGATCGCGTACCTGGCTTTATTGCTCACGGCTGCCGCCAGCGCGTGGTCAGCGTGGCGTCACAACCCCGCATTGCTGGCGCGGCTCACCGCCGGCGCCGCCCTGCTCAGTCTGCTGGCCCTCGTCCTGGACGGTCTGCTGGACGTTGGCGTCTGGGGCACACAGGGCGGCTTCGTCGCGTGGATCGTCCTTGGTTTGGCGGCATCCCTGGGCAACATACGTTCGTAGGTCCCGCCAAGCGCCAACCCTCGCAGGGGGGCGTGGACATCGCCGCGTTGGCTTGTGAGCGCGTCGTGCGCCTCTGAGGTCGCCCTCTTGCCGCAGCCCTGCGACGGGCATCCCCTTGCGCAGACTGGCTCCCCAGGTAGGTCACGCCTCCTGTCGATGCGCGTAGGGTTATACCCATGGAGTATCTTCTCAATAAACCGGGGGGAGTGAACTGAGCCCGGTGTCAAGGACAATGATCATAGACAAGCGGCTGTCAGTCGTGCTATACTGCGAGTCGTTGTGCCGGGTGCCGTGAAGCTGAATAGTCTGACCCGTGCAGGTGGTGAGGGATTATGTTGTTCGAACAGCTTGATCTGGATCAGCTCGAGGATGTAGCGCAGGCCAAGCGTGCCATCGTTGGGTTGCTGAACTTGGTTGAGGATCTGCAGGCGACGGTGCGCCAGTTGCAAGCCGAGGTGCAGCGACTGCGCGACGAGAACAACCACCTGAAGGGTGAACAAGGCAAGCCGGATATCAAGCCCAATCGGCGTGGCAAGACGCCTGGGGCAGATAAGAACCACTCGTCAGAGGCCGAGCGGCGCAAGCCACAGGCATGGCAGAAGGGCAGCAAGCTGGCCAAGATCACGATTGATCGCGAAGAAGTGCTGACGGTTGATAAGACGCAACTGCCTGCCGATGCGGAGTTCAAGGGTTACGAAGACAGCGTTGTGCAGGATGTGGTCATCCACACCGACAACGTGCTGTACCACAAAGAGAAGTACTACTCACCGAGCGAGCGCCGGGTGTATCTGGCGGCACTGCCGCCGGGCTACACAGGACAGTTTGGGCCGGGGATCAAAGCGCTGGCGTTGGTGCAGTATTTCGCCTGCAACGTGGCCGAGCCGAAGATCCTGGAGTTCTTCGCCAATGTTGGTATCCAACTGTCGGCGGGTGAGTTGTCGAACTGGCTGATCAAAGACTGGCCGGACCTGCACGCCGAGAAGGCTGCCATCTACGAAGCGGGACTGCGCAGCAGCCCGTGGCAACACCTGGACGATACGGCAACGCGGGTCAATGGCCAGAATGAGCATTGTCATGTGGTATGTAATCCGCTGTATACGGCGTACTTCACGACGGCCCACAAAGACCGGCTGACCATTGTGGACGTACTGCGTAATCTGCACGTCCGTACCTTCCGGGTCAATGCCGAAGCCATCAGTTTTCTGTACGTGTTCGGCTTGGCGCAGCGCACCGTACGCATCGTACAAGGTCTGCCGCAAGACCAGGACTTGAGTGAAGCCGAGTTCAAAGCTCTGTTGGACGAACGTCTGCCGGCCCTGGGGCCGCAGCAGCGGTCGCACATCTTGGAAGCGGCGACCGTTGCCTCCTACCATGCCCAATTGGAGTTCCCGGTCGTCAAACTCCTGCTGTGCGATGACGCTCCCCAATTCAACTGGGTGACTGAGCAACTGGCGCTGTGTTGGATTCACGAAGGCCGCCACTACAAGAAACTTGACCCGAGCAGTCCGCCGTTCCGCAACCTCTTGACCGAGTTTACCAAGCAGTTCTGGAAATACTACGACGAACTGCTGACCTACCGTCAGCAGCCCAGCACAGACGAGAAAGCGCGACTCGAGACCAAGTTCGATACCTTGTTCGCCACGGTGACTGGCTACCGAGCCTTGGATGAGCGCATTGAAAAGACCAAGTTCAAGAAGACCAACCTCTTGCTGGTCCTCGACCATCCCGAAATCCCGCTGCACAACAACCCGGCCGAACTGGGTGCCCGCCAGCGCGTGCGCAAACGTGATGTCAGCTTTGGCCCGCGTACGCACGATGGCGCCAACGCTTGGGATACCTTTATGACTCTGACGGCCACAGCCAAGAAGCTGGGCGTCAGCATCTATCGCTACATCCATGATCGCGTGTCTGGCGCCTGCCAGATGCCTGATCTCGCCGACCTCATCACGCAGCGCGCCATCGAACTGTCACTCGGCGCTTCCTGGGAACCAACATAACTGGTTACCCCGGATTATTGAGAAGATACCCCATGGATGCTCTTTCAAATTTACCTCATATTAAAGTGGTTGGGGGAAAAGGCAAAGGTAGTTGCTGGGGGGTAGGGAGTGGCGATTCGTGGAGGGCGATGATACGAGCGGGATCAAGGCCTCGTGCGGGACGGCGTCCAATTTCAGCGTACGGGGGAGCGGCCTGGAAAAAGACGAAATGACGGTCGAGGGGATCAAAGCAGACCAAGATGGACTGATGAGCGTAGGCGCGACCGACGGAATAGTATCGGTGATGGCCACCGAGGCAAATCTGGCCCGTTTTGTTTGCCAAGCGCTGGTAGAGAAAAGAGGCCAGGTAAGCGTCGACTTTTTTCAGGTCAAAGAGAGCCAATTCCTGCTCTAGTGAGAAAGGGCGTCGAGGACGCAGGAGGTCTGGATAAGCGACGACGGGCGGTTGGCCTGCACAGTTTTTGGCACGAGATGGCAATTCAAAAGCCAGTTCGTATACGGCCTGATCAAGGGTTTGCTGCAATGAAGCCAAGGCATCGCTCGGATCGCCAGTAACGGCATAGTCTACGACGATGCCATGGCAACGTTCGACTTCCGCATTGTGCGTCGGCTTACCCGGTGTGATGGTGAGGTGCCTGATACCCAAACCGATGAGCCACAACGTGAACAGACCCGGAAAGTAATCTCCGGTATCGCCGACAAAGACCGCTTCATTATCGGTCTGAACTTCATCGGGCATTGTATGCCAATAGGCCATACCTGCACGTAGCGTATCCTGCAGTTGGCGCACCGTCACACCGGGTGGCTTACATCCCGCCTTGCCAGCAGGCGTCACACGAGCGGTTACGCATGCGGCGCCGACGACATCCCGGACTGTATGCAGGTTGACCTGCGAACCATCGGCAAGACGTATGCCCATCTTGAAGTCGACTTGCCAGCGCTGATGAACAACCGTCGGCTGATCCAGCCGTCCGTATGCTCTGGTTTGGTGTCGTGGCCGGCGTCGAAATCGGGCCCATTGGTGTAGGTAGCGCCCAATCTGCCCCGGATTCGGTAACGCCTTCCCTTTCAAGGAAGAACGTTTTTGCAGATGCAACAGAATACGGCTTGGCCCCCAGCGAGGATGCTTCAAACGTAGACGTAGAATGCAATAGCGTACCAGGGGATCAAAAGAGCTCAGGAGTCCGCTCCGCTCCTGGTGGTAATCACTCGTGTAGTCCTTACCATCTCGTTGGCGACGACACCAGTAGCGAATACATTCTACGGAAACGCCGTAACACACGGCAATCTCTCGGTAGGTTTCCCCGCGCTGGTGCCGTTCGTAGAATTCCTGGCGTTGCTCCCCAGTCGTGATTCCTTTCATATTCCGCCTCCTGTCCTTATCATAGGACAGAAGAACAGAAATGTACCGTTCGCAACTACTCCCGAAAAAGTAATGGGGTAAATTTTAAAGAACATTCATAGGTATAACCCTACGCGCATCGACATCCGGCGTTACGACGCTGTCTGCCGCAGCGTTTGCTTTTCTGTGACGACGTTGTCCGGCCAGGAGGCCGGACCTACTGGCTGCGCACCCCTACGGCGGGCAAGCCGACATCGTCCTCGCCGACACAGGCTCCTTACTCGGCAGGCCTGCGCAAGGTTGGGCGGTTTTTCGGCTGCCAACCCTCGCAGGGGGGGCGTGGACATCGCCGCGTTGGCTTGTGACCGCGTTGCGCGCCTCTCAGAGCGCCACCCCGCCGCAGCCCTGCGACGGGCATCCCCTTGCGCAGACTGGCTCCCCAGGTAGGTCACGCCTCCGGCGTGACGACGCTGTCTGCCGCAGCGTTCGCTTTTCTGTGACGACGTTGTCCGGCCAGGAGGCCGGACCTACTGACTGCGCACCCCTACGGCGGGCAAGCCGACATCGTCCTCGCCGACACAGGCTCCTTACGCGGCAGGCCTGCGCAAGGTTGGGCGGTTTTTCGGCTGCCAACCCTCGCAGGGGTGCGTGGACATCGCCGCGTTGGCTTGTGAGCGCGTCGTGCGCCTCTGAGGTCGTCCTCTTGCCGCAGCCCTGCGACGGGCATCGCCTTGCGCAGGCTGGCTCCCCAGGTAGGTCACGCCTCCGGCGTGACGACGCTGTCTGCCGCAGCGTTCGCTTTTCTGTGACGACGTTGTCCGGCCAGGAGGCCGGACCTACTGACTGCGCACCCCTACGGCGGGGGGCAAGATGAAGATTTGACCATTCGGCATGGTTCAAATTAGCTTTACATTAACAAGAACAAACTAGCTCATGGGGCACGATTGTGCGAAACTATCGGGTGGAAAAACCAGGATAGGGCACAAGGGGTGAACCATGAGCTGCAGGCGTGACAATATCACGGGAGAAGAACGTGCGCAAATTGCGCTGCAATGTCTGGCATCGCAAGGGCGGCGCGATGGGAAACGGCAGGAACTGGCGGCCAAGTATAGTTTGAGTCGCCAGAGTATCCATCGCATAGAACGACAAGCACGTGCGGCGTTGGCGGAGATTCTGAAGCCGAAAGCGCATGGGCCGGTGGCTAGGGTGCGTGAGGTGATCGTCACGCCAGAGCACGTGCAGCGCAGTGTGTTGGTGCTGGCGGGCAGCGCAGTATCTGAACGTGGGATTCAGGCGTGTTTGGAGCAGATTCTGGGCTGTAGGCCGAGTGTCATTCGCGTGGTAAGTGCCGCCTGTTGCGGGCATAGAGCGCCCAGTGATTACTGAGCATAGAAGACCATGTGTTCACTGGAGATACGGACTATGCGTTCGCAAGGCATATGCGGGCCACCGATTAACGGCCAATGACGCCGGTCATTCGCGTGATGCGGCGCCACTAAGGCGAATCGAACGGTTTCTCCTTCTGAGACGGTGATAATTCCTTCTGTTTGCAAGCAGCTATTGCCGGGGCAGAAAGGAATGACGATAAGTGGAAGAGAACAGACGTGTTAGATGTGCGAAATCTTGCGTCAGCTGCGCTGGCGAAAGCGCGTCATGCCTGGCCAGGCGCTATCGGTTGGCCGGCATACGGTCAGAAATATCGCCGATGGGCCGATAAAGGCGGGATTGTTGGCAATCTTCCCCGACAGACGAGATACACGCTCTTTTACAATCTAACCATACCCGGAACCTCTACAGTGGCTTCGACCATTGTTCCCCTTTCGGAAGTCATTCGGGAATGCGCGAACACGGGTTTAAAATCCAAGTGACTTCCAACGGCTGCAAGGTGCCGCAATATCGTGGCACCCTGTTCGAGCGTCTGGCGCTTCATTGCGCCAATATGGAACCGAGCCTTGACGTGACGATCCGCATCAGAAACGAAAGCCGGGCAAAGTGGAGTCGACTTTGGCTATGCTGGGACGATCGCGACCCGCAAAGCGAAGTGCGCAAACTGGGTGTTCGTCATGACGCTCTTGGGCCGACGCAGTACGCGAACTGGTCTTCGACCAGACCGTCGGTTTTGGCTGAAGCTACATCAATGCGTTTACCTACTTTGACAGCGCCCATGAGTCGTGTTGGACAATCTCAAGGCCGGGTGTGCAGCTTCTTTGGAAAGATCGTCGTGCAGCGCAGCTACCGGGAACCGCGAACACTATGAGTTTCGAAGTTACCATCGGCCCCGGACGCCCAACGCAAGAACCGAAGTGGAAGCGGCGTTCGCTACGTGAAGCGCAACTTCCTCGCCAGTCAAACCTTACCGATCTGACCGGGCCAATGTCAAGGCGCTGGCCTGGGTCGAAGATAACCAGTCAACGGATTCGCTGGCACGACAGAAAGCCGACCGACGGACCGTTTCGGGGATCGAAGATGGTTGCAACCTCTACCTGCCACCCGCTACGATCTGGCGGTTTTAGAGCAAGTCTGGTGCACTGCGACTGCTACGTCGTATTCGAAGAAGCCTACTATTCAGCGCCGTTTCGCTTGGTCGGCCAACAGGTCTGGGTGCATTGGCGGTCACCTGGTCCGTGCAGATCTTCAGCGAATACACCTCGTGGCGCATCAACCGGTAAAGCCAGGCAGACGGCTCACGAACCCGGACCATCATGACTCTGCAAGGCCGCCGGTCTGCTCAACACCCGTGGAAGCCACCAAAAAAGCGCCGACGAGATCAGCATCCACCTCGGCTGCCTGGCCGAGCGTCCGCCGACCGCTTGCGCATGGTGTGGCGCATCTGCGCGGCCGAGAGTTCGGCGCACCCGGCTGGAACAGGCCTGTATGCGGGCGCTGCACTTCGAGTGCACGACTCGCACCATCCGCCAGATCTGGAAAAGCGCCTGGACTTGGCACCTCCCCATTGAGTTTGTTGAACTGACGCCGCGGCTTCTTCGGTCGCTCGGCCAGAAATACTTGCCCGGCCTGGGAGACGGTATCATGGAACTAACGCACCAACTCAATACCCATCTCAAGCGGTTGCAGTTTGTCAGGCATCGCTTGACGCTGGAACTGCAACCAGCGAGCCATCGGACAAGCTCTCACCGTCAGATTCCTGAACCGGCTCATTTCAGGACGAAGTGGAGCAGCGGACCTGAAGCGAACCAGTTGCGGCTGCGCCGCGCCATTCCATAGCGACAGGACGCTGGAGCGGCTTTGGCTTCCAGCCCGACGATCAACCGTCAGCAGGTGCTTGGCCTCGCCACCTGTACTACATCCAGCGACACCGCAACACCCTGATCATGGGCCGACCGGGTAGGTAAAGAGATCATCTGGCTCCAAACGTTGGGGCGCGAAGCGTGTCGCCGCAATACGACGTTCTGTTCGTCAGCGCCACAAGATGCTCGCTCATCTCAACGCCGGCCGCTGATGGAACCTACGACCGGCGTCTGCAGACCTATCTGCGGCTGCGCTCTTGATTATCGACGATTTCGGCCTCAAGCCCATGCGTCCCCCCAGCGCCGGAGGGACATGTTTGACGTCATCCTCGAACGGTACGAACGAATGATCCTGATAACCAGCAATCGCACTTTCCGGTAAAATAGCCTGGACACCAAGACCCTTTGATCGCCTCAGCGCCCTCGATCGCCTCGTGGATCATGATCATCCCGGGGCCAGCTATCGCCGCACGTGACCGCCACTTCCTGGCGGCGCACGAGGTGATACATGCTTTATTCAGCCAGGCCAGGCCGCCGGTGACACTGGTTCAGAGTGGCCCATCCAGCTGGACACCCTATCGGGCCAAGATAACGAAAGACGAGGGTGGTCTGGTCGGCGACTGACCCTCTCGCCTTCTCTGGGTGGGTAACTCCCATTTTAGGCAAGACAAACGCATGTCAGTCAGGCAGAAATTCCAAAGTGGTGACTCGGTTTGGGTGGTAGTGGGATGTACTTGGGAGGCAGAGCGGTAACATTACGGCGGCCACAGGGCCAGGGGCTGGTCTTTCCGGGTAGGTTTTCATGGCGGCACCTCGGACAGAGGTGCCAGTACGAAACTGTGTCGGTGAAAGTGGGCAGCCACGATTTCAGTAAAGTTGTCGTGGCAGGTGGAAGTGCAGCGGCGTGCGATGGCCTCGACCAAGAGCCAGAGAGGCGACCAAGCGGTGGAGGCGGATACGACGCACAGGTTTGTGGTCAAGCAAGGCCTGGGGTCGGGCAGGGTCTGGGTCGTCGGGTCAGGCATTCGAAATAGGGTGCAACTGACCATCCAAGGGTGGCGACCCGCCAGGGCGAGGCCAGAGGCGTGCAGCACGCTCAGGATGGGCCTGTAAGACAACTGCCATTGCCAGCCGCCGCGCTGGTGCACCAGGCGCCGCACCAGGGCGCCAGGCCATGGGTAACGGACGACTGGGTCGAGTGAGAGATCGGTGAGGGGCTCGTGGGGTCATCATTTGGCTTCGCTCCTGGGTAAACGGCAGTACATTTCCAGGCGTGGCAGGACCCGGCAACTACCAGCCACCGCTGTTAATTTACCAATCAAGTCTTTAGACCCGAGTACCAGTGCGCACAGGCAGAATGAAACTTCCAGGCCATTGTTGATGCGCAGGAGGATGCCAGTGCAGTCGTACAATCCGACGATGGAACCAGCCCGCGCTGAAGCCCCGATCCATGGAACAATCATAGGCCTCTGGGGGCACGGCAAGACGCAACAAGCGCAGCGAACTCGCCATTCCTTACGCCATGCGCCTTTGCATCAGCCAGCAAGACCGTCCAGGCCACAGGAATCCCACTTGCACGGTAAGACCGCTCGGCCAGAACCACAAATCGATCCCCAGGCTCGTGGCATCCAGGGTCCAGGCCAACTGCATTGCCGCAAACGGATGATCACCTGCTTAACAACTGGCAGGTGCTGAGGATGGATCTTGCCGCTGCTTCCCGCCTTGTCTTTGGCGTAAGGCACCATTCATACAGCCATTTGCTCCACTTGTGGTACTTTCACTGTGTCCGCTCCAGCAGACCGAGAAAGGTTGCCACCACGTCGCCAACGCCCGCAACTGCCCGTCACCCGATCCCAAAACTCCACCGCCAGCACTTCGGGCCTGACTTACTGATAACTGGGGCAGATTACTTGACGCGCATGTCGTCGCAGCAATGATTCTGGGCAAATCACCTGTGACCTCCAGTATGATAGGTTGTTTGGTAAACTCTATCTTACACGAAGTCACGCTATTTCGCTCACTCTTCAAACCACCACCCCGAAACCAGGGTCTGGTTGATGCAGAACCACCATGGAAAAGCATGAGGCAGGTGCGATGTATTTATCCCGATGTAGGCGCGATGCGACCGCCTATGAAACTGAGCAGAAGGAAAGCGGTGCGGCCTCTAGCGGCTTCGCGTCAGCGCTGATGAGGGCGCATCGGTGTCGAGACCGGTAAACGTAAACTGATGAAGCGCCAGCTGGCGGAAATGAAGGTGGCAGGTCAGAGCTTGCATATCGTAAGAAAGAAGGTCTGGCGGAGCGGCGAGTTCCTGTGCGCACGGCGGTACTACTCGTCCCGCACAGATCGAGGGCGGTGAAACGGAACGCCAGCAGGTTGGGCATGACAAACGCCAGCGCCAGGTGCTGGCCGTGGCCGAGGTGTGCTCCAATTGGTAAGTTCTTGAGCACGTTGTTGTTCTCATTCTCGCTCTTCCAGCGGGTGCGCTGCGATCACAAAGTCGTACAGCATAGACTCCGTCAGGCATGATCAGTTGCCCAGGCGTTATGAACCTGAGTTCACCTGTGGCTTCATCAGTTATCGTCACTTCCCGCACCCAGTTGACGTAAAAGGCGGCTTGGTGTCGGCGTAGAGGCACCCGGTGTGGCGTGGCGATAACGCAGATTAGGATACTGACCGTTTCCAGCGCCGCTGCTGGACTTCAGTGACACCGCCAATCTTGAGCAAGGCGACTTCTTGATACCACAAAGCTTGGTGTGAGTCGGGTTTGCAGGTGAAAATGAAGTGCTGGCCCTGCTCGATGACCAGCTCACAGAACAGTTTGGTAGAGATCGTCGCCAACGAAATCATTGAACCCGGCAGCAAGTGATTAGGCGTTACGTTTCAACAACGCTCAACCGCCGCAATCACCGGTCTTGTTTCTCGCACCCACATCTTGCGGTTGCACGAATTCAGGTTAGCGCAATCGCAGTTTCTCCCCGGTGCCACGATCCAGCAGCGCAGCCAGCGAGTGGGAGTAGTGCGTGCTCCCGTTGACGGCGCGTGTCGTGCATTGCAGGCAGTGAATGCGAGTGAAAGTATTGCGTGCCGTCTGGGCGCATAACCAACGACCAGAAGTAACCTGATAGGCTTACGGGTGTCGCCCTTCCTGACTGCTCGAACACCTGCCAGAAGGCGTTGCCAGCTGCTCCAGGTGCAATCGGATCGTGAATTGCAGCCTGCGGATCACTCGGCACTGATCGATGCCAAACAAACTCTGCGCATTGTTCTGACCCTGCCGCCGTTGCATTTCCTGCTGATGGGCCAGAAACGATGGCGACTGCACTGAAAATACGGCAATGCCCCAGCGCTGCATCTGCCATCTCGTAGATCCGGTTCGGCCGCTTCCGATGATCCCGGTAGATGCGTCGCCGTCGCAACCGTCTGACGTAACTGGTCAAAGATAGCGTCGCTGCCGCCGTCCTCCTGTCGCGCCAATGAACCTTCCTATTTTGCCGGTGTGCCCAAAGTCTACATTTACCCAGGAATTCCGCAAGTCAGGCAGCTCCTTGATCGTCTGCGACACCGGGGGCATGTTCTTCTTGGCTTTTAAGATCACCGAGAACAACGCTCAAATTGGTGACACCGGCACTGGATTGCAGTTTCAGGACTGCGCCCAAGTCGATCTCTAACAGCTGGAAAGCCAGGTATTCATTGCTCCCTGGCTCCCATGCCTGAGCACGTATCTCATACCTGAAGTTGACACCAGGTTTGGGTTCGTCAATGCCACATTGCGTAGGTTGGGTCAGCGAGCAGCGAAGTAATGCGAGTTGGCAACCGGTGTGAAGGATTGGCCGCGGATGGGATCTACTGCCAGGGCGGTGCCAGATTTGCTGGTGGTGAGTGAGTCGTTGTACATCTATGCGTTGACCAAACGGGATATGCAGAGACAATTGAGGCAGTGGGCCTGTGTTGTAGAATTACACCGACGACAGGACGAAACGAAGCAGGATGGTGGCGCTGGCTTGCGGGCTGGGGCAAGCCTCGCCGACGAACCAGAGCAGTTAGTTGGTGGCGTCTTGCGTGATGTCTGGCGCATCGTGCCGGCCTGGGCGTCGGGCTTATGGAGTTCTGCATGAACTGTTTGTCCGCAAGAGAGCGATCGTTCCATCAGACTCACACCACCAAACGCTGACGCAGCGCTGATGGGCTGGGAAAAACTGACCAACAAGCCAACGGGCCATAGAGCTCATGACCGATATCACTGCGCAAGCGGGTCGTGGATAGCCTGTTTGGCATGATCGATCTGGCAGCGGTGCGCTTCTCGTGGCCCCTGGTGTTGGAACGCATGAAGGTGTTGGGTAAAACAAATTCCACGACCTGGGAGGCCAGGCTTGCTCCGCGCCAGGGACGACATTAGAGGCGCAGACCTTGCTTGTTCGCCTACCTCCCCCGCTTGCTGCCTTGCCGGCTGTCCAGGCGCACTGGGGACAAGAGCCGTCGCTGGCCTCTGTCGCATCTGGCAGGTCGGAAGAACAATGTCGCCGCCGCGCTCTGCTCGACCGTCAACAACTCAATGCCATTGGCAGACTGCCTTTGAGCCACCGCACGCCTCTTGGGCGATGACCTGTTTAGGGCAGCTGGGAGGATGGCCGCAAACTCTTCTCGGCCTCCGGTGGCGTGGTAGCAATACCGCCGAATGCGATAATGGCCTGCGACCGCATTTCAACGCACAAAAGGTCACCAGCCGTTAGCGGATTTACGACCTTTCGCACAATACTCGTACCTTCGCACGCGGTAAGCGTGCCGGGCACTCCCCCGCTCAACTCGTCGGCATCGAGCTGCCGTCAGACCCCCTGACTCTGCTCGGCCTGCCTCAATGTCGCCTAACGTAAATCTATCCACGTGGTATTCTGAACCATGCCGACCATTCTATGGTAGAATATCACCCGCACAAGTTCAGGAATCCGAGGGTTGTCATGCGCGCCTTCACATTGAACTCACACCCACGGCCACGACCTGGCGCGTGACCTATGACCTGCCCGACGCGCCCGGCGCAGTCAACCTGGCGCCGCGTGAGCTGCCGCGTCTGGGCGTTTTTCCGCTGCCGCCCGCGTTCGAGGCTCAGGCCATAGCCGCCGCGGAGCCGCACGCCGCCCTCGTGCAGGCCGTCGCCTCCACCCCCTGGCAAACCCTGGTAGACCGGGTGGCCCTGTCTCTCGCCGCCCCGACCGATGAGCAAACGCTGGGGCGCGCCCTGTTTGCGGCTCTGCTCGGCGACGCCGTTTGGCAGACGGTGCGCCTGCTGGCAGCCGGCGCACCGCTCGATGTGCGCCTGAGTTTGCCCGCCGCTGCGGCTGAGCTACACACCCTGCCCTGGGAACTGCTGCACGACGGGCAGGAATTTCTGTGCCTGGACACCCAACAGCCGCATCCAGGACCAGTTCAATCTGCTCAGCACGCCGGCCTACAATGCGCCGGCTCTGGTCGCCACAGCCTTACGTCTTGATCTGGCGGCGCTGGCCGTGGCCGCGCGGCTCGCCGGCAACAGTCCTCAGCGCCGCGTCCTGCTGCTGCTCGACGATCTGCATCGTTACGATGAGCCGGTCGTGCGCGAACTGCTCAACACCGTCATCAACAACCGGGGCCTGGGCCTGGCCGAAGACCCCGAACCGCTGCCGGTCGTGCTGACCTTCTCCAAAGCCGGCATCGCCAACGAGGCGACGGACGGCGCACTGCGCAGTTTTCTAGGGCGAGTTTTTGTGCAGCGTCAGGAACTGAAGTCGTTCACCGACATCGAAGCCCGTCTGGCCTACAGTCAATTTCTTTTCTGGCGCAGCCCCTACCCCGACCCTGACCGCCTGCCCTTGGTGGTCAACCGCCAGGCTGACCCCGACGCGATCAAAGCCTTCTTCGAACGGCTCCGCAGCGCCGTCGGCGGCGCACCCTCACGCCTTTTCAACAACGATTCATTTCTGCAGGCCATCGAAGACGCGCGTGCGCAGCAAATCTTGGAAGAGGTGCAGGATGACTTACTGCTCGGACGAATCTAGGCGAAACGCAGCGGCTCAGACTGGACGCGACCGCAGATCAGTGGAACCCCCCTACGCCCCGAAACCATTCGGCGGCGGCCAATGAGCGCTGCGCCCGCCTCGCTCGACGCCATCCGCGCCCGGCGCCTGGGCGATATCAGCGATGAGGCGCTGCTGTGGCTGGCCCTGCCGCCGGCCTGGACCGCGCCGCTGGCTGCGGCCTGCGCCTTCCCGACCGGCAACCAATCGCCCCGCAGCTTCTTCGACAGCGCCGTGCGCAGCGGACTCGCCCTGAGCGACGCGCCCGTCGCCCCAATCCCACCCGAATCTCTGGCCTCCGATCGCCGGTCTTCCGATCAAAGATCAGAGATCGGAGATCAGAGACCGAGACGCCGCTGCGCGTCCTGGTTTTGTTCGACTCGCTTGAGCAGCAGGCCCTGGCGCAAAGCGCGTGGGCGGCCGCGCACCAGGCCGGCATCGCTGTGGAGACCGTCTCGCTGACGGAGGAGAGTCAGGATGAATTTGCAGCCCAAGCCAGCGTGGTCCACGTGATTGCGCGGCCGCTGCGGACATCCACGGGTGTGCGCTGGCAGATTCAGGCGGGCGAGGCGGCTTACGCGCAGGTCAAGGGGCCGCCGCGCCGTCGCCTTGTGGACCTCAGTGAATTGCTGAGCCGCTTTCCTGACATGCGCGTCGCCATCTTGCAGGCGCCGTCGGATGAAAACCGTGATCGGCGCAGCGACGCGAGTTACGATGATGCGGCCATGCTGCGCGAGCTGGCCGCCGAGCTGACGTTGGCCGGCGTCGGCCTGGTGCTCACAGCGCCGGCATTGCCCCAAGAGGTCATCCTGGCCGCGTGGAAGCCCTTGAGCAAGGGTTTGATTGCCGCGCAGCAGGCCGGTGGACTGTTTTCCACGAGCGCCCTGGCGGACGCGTGGCCGCGGGCGTTGGGCGAAGCCCGGCAATTGGCTATGGTGGGCTTTGAAGGAGCGATCAAAATCGGATTTGAAGCAGCGTGGGATCTCTGTTTGTACGCCGCGGCTGTGGAGTGAGTGTTTGTCCTGCGAGCGTCGGTTTCCTGAACCTTAGTGCGAACCGCGTCAGTGACCACGAAGTTCGTCAAATTCAGCATTCCGTAGGGTCGTAAGATCCTCAAAGTAGAGCAATTGTGTCTTTTGTGGTAAAATCGAGACAGGCGCACCGTGTTGAACTTCTGGAAGCATGGTTTGTGCACTATGTCAACCCGTTATGAGCAAAATATGGAGCAATCACTAAGGACAGCGGCAGGCACTTATGCTGTGTGCAATACTGGGCCGCTAATCTCCGCTTTTCAATCGAACAGTCTCTCTGTTTGTCCAGATCTTTGCGGAGATTCACCTTTCAAGTGTGTGTCTCGCTGAATTGATGCGTCATGGTTGGGAAACTGAAGTTCAAGCAGCGACCTCGCCTTTGGTGATTATTCCGCTGACGGCAGACGAAGAACAACGTGCATACACCATTGCGGAACAAGTCGCCCAACATCCTGCCAATAACGATCCGGTCGTCGAAAACCATTTGGGCGAAGCGCAAGCAATTACACTCGCTCTACGCGCTGAATATCAGGCGGGCGTTCTGCTGCTAGATGAACTCGCTGCCCGCGCCGTAGCGAAACAGCTAGGTATCAGACTTTCGGGTTTTCCTGGGGTGCTACTATTGGCTGTGCAAGCTGGCTTGATTACAGCAGAAGAGTTGAGAAGACGATTGGAGCAATGTCGTCAGAAGGGCACCCATTATGGAGCGACGTTCATCCAACAGGTTTTCGACATGGCACGACAAAGTTCGAGGCAATGATGGAACAAAAAACAGTACATGAGCCGGAAGCACCGATGATGAGCGCCGAGGATGTTTGGAATGATGCTTTCCAATTAGCAGAGTTGTTGCGTCAAAATTTACTCAGATCAGAACCAATGGTGCGACTCCAGATTCCTTTCTCTCTGTTTCTTTCTGCATTGGAAGAATTCAATCGTGATGAATTAGTGGTCTTACGCAGACGAGTTGAAGAACGCCTTGCGGCGTAATCGTACTGGAGGCAAACCAACCCGTCTCGCACGGTCTAGGGCTGAAATCGCAGCATGGTCGTGAACATGGCGCATTGTGAATCTGTGCCGCGATCAGCGGGTCTTGGTGTTGGTTTCGCTTAGGGCGCGGACGGGTTGCGGCGGCTGAGAAGGCGCCAGACGAGCCAGGCAATGATCAGCACGATGAAGATCATGACCACGGGCACAATGATGGCGGTGAGCGAGACGGTGGCCGCGATCACATCTTCGGCCGTGCTGACGATGGGATTGCCCAGCCCGGCAGTGGTGGCGCTCACCACCGGCCGCGCTGTGGCCTTGACCGCATGGACGCCGAAGGCCAGGATCAACCCGCAGGCCAGCGCCAGTACGGGGTGAACCTCGCTGACGGCGTGACTGCTGGCCGCAAACAGAATGGCGCCGGCCGCGGGTCGCACAAAGGTTTGAATCGCATCATTGATGTGATCAATACCCACGATCTTGTCCGCCAGCACTTCGATCGCCAGCAGCACCACCAGCAGCCCAATGATCCACGGATTCTCCAGCGTGTCCCAGGGTGCGCTGAGCGTGATCAGATTGGTGAAGCGCGCCAGCAGCGCCACGATCAACAGCGGCACATACGCATTCAACCCGGCGGACGTAGACAATCCAAACGCCGTTAAGATACCCGAAAACGCCTCAGTCATCCTTCACCTCCCGATGGGCAACGATGAATAATCTTACTCCGCCACCACATACACCCGAGCCGGGAACGGCCAGAGGTTGGCGCCGCCGCAGGTCACCAGGGTGAGCTGTTCATGGTCGGTTGACCCCAGGAACACCTGGTGCTGCTGCCATTCGGCATCGCTCTGGCTGCGCCAGGGCGCCGAAGTCACCTGCTGCACGTGGTAGACATACTGTTGCCCGCCAGCCACGGTGACGGTGATGGGGTCGCCGATTTGCAGGCGGGCCAGGTTCACGAAAACGCCGCGCCAGTTGGCGCGCCCACGGTTATAGTTGTGTCCGCTTAACACCACGTTGCCGCCAGCCCCGGGATTAGCCGAGCCGATGAGATGACCGACCAGGTCGGGCCGGCTGGCCGTGGCAAACAGGCTGTCCGTGTCCCATGCCAGGTTGCCGTTGGCATCGGCTTTGTAGTTCAGTTGAACCACGGCGCGATCTACGCCCAGCCGCGGAATCTGCAGGCGCACGGGCGGGGCAAACCTCGGCGATGCCGCGGTCGCCGACATGGCCGGGGATGCCGTCAGCGGCGGCAGCGCCAACGGCGCCGGGCTGGAGATGGTCAAGATGCGCATCTGCGCCTGCTCCTGGGCGTCGAGCCGGGCTTGCAGCCATAGGCCGATCACGAGCGACAACAGCAACGCGCCGGCCATCATCAGCGCCCTGCCGAACAGGAGTCGCCGGGGTTTCATTTCAGACATCGTTTGCCATGATCATCATTTCCTATTTGTCTCGTGACCTTATTATACCGCAAACCAAAGGTTGATGCAGTTCACCATGATACATCGCGAACCAGTGATTTTTGTCGTTGACAGTCTCACGGTCAAATGATATAATAGGCCCGCAGTAACAAACTAACCGGAAAGAGGTATCTTCCATGGCCGAATCAGCCGCCATTCCACGCATTCAGACTGGCGCCCGCACAGCGAACAAACAAATGAAGTTCATCATCGGCGGCGCTCTCATCGCGGCCGTGATCCTTTATCTTATCGTTTCGATGATTGGCAGCGATGGCGCTTACTACAAAGAAGTCAGCGAGGTCAAAGCGCAGCAGTCGGCGCTGATTGACCGTAAGCTGCGCGTGAGCGGCTTGGTCGAAACCAATACGGTCAGTTGGAGCGCCTCCGACTTCAACCTGAACTTCACGATTTTGGATCAGAAGGGCACCGGCGAGAAGCTGGCCGTTCATTTCCACGGCGTGCAGCCCGACAACATGACGCGTGAAGGCTCCATTGCGATTGTGGAAGGCCGTTTGCGCGCCGATGGCGTGCTCGAAGCCGACACGCTGCTTCTCAAGTGTCCGTCGCGCTATGAAGAAGCCCCGCAAGAAGTCAAGAAGATCAGTTAGCGGACGGTGGTGACACGTTGAATCGAAACATCGTCCAGTCCAGGGCGACAGACGCAGCGCAAGGCTGTCCCCACCGCTCACGCGCGTCGTCCGCAGCCCTCTCTTTATTGATCTTTGCCGCGCCTCTGACCGTGGCGCTGATTCTCTTGCTTTCCTCTCCCGCCTCTGCCATGCCGCAGACTCAGCAGCCGCCCCCCGTGATTGCGGACGCCCGCGCAGGCCTTGCCATCTACACCGCAAAGTGCGCCCCATGCCACGGCGACGCGGGCATGGGCAATGGCCCGCGCGCCGCGCAGCTGCAATTTCCACCGACCCAATTCGCGGACGCTGCCGTCATGTGGGAAAAAGCGCCTGCTGATCTCTTCGCCGTCGTCAAGAATGGCCGCATCGAGCGCCTGATGCCGCCTTTCGGGCAGAGCACCAGCGATCAGGACATCTGGAATGTGCTGGCTTTTACCTGGTCACTGCACCATGATGCGGCTGAGCTGCAGCAGGGTGAAACGGTCTACAAAGCAAACTGCGCCAGCTGCCATGGCGACACGGGTAAGGGCGACGGCCCCGCGGCCGACGGCGCGCTGCCCGACCTGACCGACCTGGCGGCGACGGCCAGCCAGAGTCAGCGCGCCTGGTTTGAAGTCTTGAAGAACCCAGCGCACAGCAGCGTCGCCAGTCTGAAGGATGATGACCGCTGGGCCGCGCTGGAGTTTGTGCGCACCTGGACCTTGCCGCCGCTGACGGCCCACGCCTACACACCTGGCGTCGGTCTCATTTCTGGCGTCGTGACCAACGATACACCGCAGGGCGATCCCACCGGCGGCCTGACCGTCACCCTGAGCATTTTCGATGACTTCAACCTGATCACCGAAATCAGCACCACAACCTCTGTCACCGGGCTGTATCGCTTTGACAAGCTGGACACCGACCCCAGCTGGCTGTACGTTGCCAATTTGTCTTTCAAGGACGTGCCCTACAGCACGGGCGTGATCACCTTGACCCAGCAACAGGTGTCACGGACCGGACCTATCTCGGTCTACGAGCCAACCACCGACGCCAGCAGCATAGCGATCGAGCGGGCGCATTGGTTTTTCGAGTTTGATCAGTCGCAGATGCTGGTTGCGGAGCTGTACATCTGGAGCAACAACAGCGACCGTGTCTATGTGGGCGCGCCATCGGCTGCGACAACCTCTACGGTCAGGAGCGTTTTGCCATTCGACCTCCCGAACGGTTTTCAGAACTTGACCTTCGATGATGGCGACCTGGGCCGGCGTTATCAGCCTACGGCGACCGGCGCCGTGGACACCTTGCCGCTGCCCCCTGGGCAAGGCGTGCGCCAGACTCTGCTGCGCTACGTCATGCCCTTTTCCTCCTTGACGCTCGATATCAAGCATCCCGTGGCCGTGGCGCTGCGCAGCCTGAACGTGCTGGTGGCCGACGTCGGGGCCAAAGTAACAAGCCCTGATTTGCAGGAAGGCGCGCCGCGCCAGGTGGATCAAGCCACGTATTTCAATTTCACGGCCAGCGATGTGCCGGCGGGCAAGACGATTGAGCTGGCCATGACCAATTTGCCCTTCAATCGCGCGCCGCAAACGGCCGCGGCCGTGCAGGCTAATTCGCCCTGGCTCGCCGTTGGCGTGGCGGGACTGGCTGCGCTGGGGCTGCTCGGCGTGCTCCTCTACGCGGTGCGGCAGCGCCGGCAGGCGGCGGAAGCCGAGGCCGACGACGATGAGCCTGAGGAGGTCGCCGCGCTCGCCGTGGCCGATCCCGACGCCTTACAGCGTCGGCGCCAGGGCTTGATTCTGGCGATTGCCCAATTGGACGACAGTTATGCGGCCGGCAAGGTCAACGAAGCCGACTACCGCAGCCGACGCGGCCACTTGAAGACCGATCTGTTGGCCGTAGCGCAAGCCCTGGCCGATTTGCAAGACGCGGCTGAGGCAGGCGCGGCATGAGCGACGCCGCGCCCATGATCGAAGTCCGCCAGGTGCGCAAGGCGTTTGGGCCGCACCAGGTTCTGCGGGGCATTGACTTGACCCTGGCGGAAGGCGAACGGGTGGCTTTGTTCGGGCCGAATGGCGCGGGCAAGACGACGCTCGTCCGCATCATCTCAACCTTGAGCAAAGCTACCACCGGCCAGGTCCTTCTGGGCGGCGTGGATGTGCGCAAGGCTGGCGACGATATTCGGCGCTACCTGGGCGTTGTCAGCCACGCGCCGCTGCTCTACGATAATCTGACGGCCTGGGAGAACCTGGCTTTCTACGGCGCTATGTACGATGTGCCCAACCTGGGCGCACGCGCGGAAGATGTCTTGCGCCGCGTCGGCCTGTGGCTGCGACGGCTCGAACCGGTGCGCACCTTCTCGCGCGGCATGGTGCAGCGCCTGGCGATCGCGCGCGCGATTCTGCACAACCCACCGATCTTGCTGCTAGATGAGCCGGACACAGGACTGGACCAAGCCGCGGCCGATATGCTGCGCCAGGTGCTGGAAGATGTGGGCGACGCCGGGCGCACCATCCTGCTCACCACGCACCACCTGGAGCGCGGACTGTCCTGGGCAGGCCGTGCGCTGATTCTGAACGGCGGCAAGATTCGTTATGATGGACCATCGAAGGCCCTGACTGTGGCCGATTTTCAGCAGATTTATCGCACTCATACGGAGGTTGCGTGACTAATCGCAACCAGACTGAACGACGATGCGCTATTTAAGAAAAGTAGCTGCCGTCTTTTGGAAAGATGTCGTCGCAGAACTGCGCACCAAGGACATCTTCAGCGCGATGTTCGTCTTCGCTTTGCTGTCGGTGATCATTTTCCAGTTTGCGTTCGATCTACGTGTGGACAATGCCAGGCAGGTCGTGCCCGGCGTCCTGTGGGTGGCAATCAGCTTCTCCGGCGTCCTGGGGTTGAATCGGTCTTTTGTCCTGGAAAAGGATAAAGGTAGTCTGGAAGGACTGTTGCTGACCCCGGTGGATCGCAGCGCGATCTATTTTGGCAAGATGCTCGCCAACCTGGTATTCATGCTCGTGGTGGAGGCCTTTCTTGTTCCCCTGTGCATGGTGCTCTTCACGGTTCCCCTGTTGACGCCCGCGGTCCTGCTCATCGTTCTGCTGGGCACGATCGGCTTTGCGGCCGTCGGCACTATTTTTGCCGCGTTGTCGGTGAACACGCGGGCGCGTGAAGTGCTTCTGCCCATCCTGCTCTTACCGGTAATGGTGCCGGTGCTCATCGCTGGAGTCCGCGCCACGGGCGGCCTGCTGGATGGCGACGCGCTGGCCGATCTGAGCAACTGGGTGCAGCTGCTTGTCGTGTTTGACATCATGTACATCGCGGCGTCGTTCATGACCTTTGATTTCGTCGTCGAAGAATAAAGACCGAGAGGAGAAAACAGATGACAGCACAGCGTAATCTTCCCCTCACCATTCTCAATACCATTACCGGCGCGGCCCTGCTAGGTTTTTTGTATATGGCCCTTATTTGGGCGCCGCCGGCTGCCAACTTGCAGGGCGCTGAACAGGACGCGCAGCGCATCTTCTACATTCATATGGGCAACAACGCGGCCGCCGGCCTGGCTTTCCTGGCGACCTTCATCGCTGGCATCCTTTACCTGGTTACGCGGCGCAAAATTTGGGACACGATCGGCGTGTCGGGTGTGGAGCTGGGCATTGCCTTTGCCACCGGCACCCTCATCACCGGTTCGATCTGGGCCAAGCCAACGTGGAATACCTACTGGACCTGGGATCCGCGGCTGACCACATCGGCTATCGTCTGGCTCCTGTACATCGCCTACCTGATGCTGCGCGGCGCCGTGGAGAATCCTGAACAGCGCGCGCGCTTTGCCTCGGTGTACGGCATTTTTGCCTTCATCGGCGTACCGCTCACCTATTTCTCCATCCGCTGGTGGCGGACGATTCACCCGGTGGTGATTGGAGGTGAAAACGCTGCGGCCCAGGGCGGTTTTGCTATGGGCCCCAGCATTCGCCTGGTCATGATGCTGGGCATGGCGGTGTACACCCTGCTCTTCATCACGCTCATGATTCATCGCGTGCGCCTGGAGCAGATGCGTGATCGTGTGGCTGTGCTGCGTGAACAGCGCACCGCGCAATCATGACCATTTGCAGTTAGGAAAAAGATATGCAATACTTAGTTGCAGGGTATGCCTTCGCCCTGGCTATCGTTGTGGGCGTCATTGTGAGCCTGATCCGGCGCTACCAAGCCCTGAATCAGGAGATCAGCGCACTCAACGAAGAACCTGAGAAGTGAGCCTGGCATGGATATCGGGGTCATACCGGCTTTTGTAGCCGGCTTCATCTCATTTGTGTCGCCTTGCGTGCTGCCCCTGGTGCCAGCGTATATCGGATACCTCGGCGGCACCGCGGTCACCACCGCGGGCACGACGCAGCGCAATAACTACGTGACCTTCTTGCACGCGGTCTTCTTCGTGCTTGGGTTTACCAGTATTTTCGTGCTCCTGGGCGCCACGGCCAGCGCCGTAGGGCAGCTGCTCAACCAGGAAGTGTATACCATTCAGAAGATCGGCGGCGTCATCGTCATTCTGTTTGGTCTGCACATGATGGGCCTCTTCACCGCGATCGAACGCGCCATCCAGGCGCGACCGACGTGGCGTGACAGCGTCGTGGGCCAGGTGGCCCTGCCGGCTCTGAAGTGGTTCAACTCCCTGCTTTACACCGAAAAGCGCGTTCATGTACAGGCCAATCCGACCTTGGGCTTCTTCTCCTCCTTTCTGGTCGGCATCTTTTTTGCCGCTGGCTGGACGCCGTGCGTCGGACCGATCTTGGGCACGATCTTGCTTGCGGCCTCCTCGGCCGAATCGGTCGGCCGCGGCACCGTCGTGCTGACAGCCTATTCCCTGGGTCTCGGCATTCCCTTCCTGCTGACGGGTCTCCTGCTGGAGTCTATGACCGGCGTTCTGCGTCGCGCTCGACCCTATCTTGGCGTCATCTCGTTCATCAGCGGCCTTTTCTTGATCTATGTCGGCTTCCTGTTGTTCACTCATCAACTTGGCGTGCTGGGCGCACGCTTGCAGGAACTTCTCCCCTGGTTGACGGAGTTTTCAACCCGCAATGGCTAAGCAACAAAGCGTTTTGCGCGGCGTGATCACACGGATACCCAGCAGACAACATCGGCTGCGTTTCCTGGTGAGCGGCCTTCTCTTGCTGACGCTGGCTGCCTGCGGTTCGACTGAGCTCGCCGAAGTCGGCGCGCCATCTGCATCCACGCCCGCGTCGAGCGCCGGGGCGACCCTGCGCCTGCCGGCCAAGCCGGCTGATGAGCTGGCGACGGCCGCCATGCCCGCCAACATCAATAACGACGGGGCGCAGCCGACGGCTAAATCCCCGGCGCCTGATTTTGCCCTGCGCTACGCGGATGGCGCCGAGGTGCGCCTGAGCGACCTGCGCGGACACCCCATTCTCATCAATTTTTGGGCCACCTGGTGTGGCCCCTGTCGCCTGGAAATGCCTGACATTGTGGCGGCGTATGAGAAGCACAAGGATGCCGGTTTCATCGTCATTGCCGTGAACCTGGAAGAGAGCGCGGACAAGATCAAACCGTTTGCCGAGGAGTTGGGCATGGCCCTGCCCATTGTCATGGATGATGGCCTCGCCGCGCGCGCGTACCAGGTGCGCGTGATGCCCAGCTCGTTCTTCATTGACCGTGAAGGCAAGATCAGCGCGCGCTGGTTAGGCGTCCTCACCCCTTCTTTGATCGAGAAGAACCTGGCGCCCATCTTATAGCTGGCGTGATGCACACAATCACTCTGTATTCCAAAGACGGCTGCCATCTGTGCGAGCAACTGCTGCACGTGTTGCGCCCGTTGGCAGATGAACTGGGCCTACACGTGCTGGAGGTGGACATCACCACAGATCCGGCGCTGTGGCAGCGTTTTCGTTACTTGATTCCAGTCGTCGCCACACCGACGCGTGCGTTCTTTGCGCCGATTGATATGGACGAATTGATGGAGGTCCTGCGAGATGTCAACACCTGGCCCATTGGCTGATCGTGTGCCCGCGCCGCCGGACCGCTTCACCCAGACCGTGAATAGGTTAGTCGCCTGGGTTGCGCGTCATTGGCTGCTGCTGTTCAGCGTATTCCTGATTCTCTACCTGGCCATTCCCATCAGCGCGCCCATCCTCATGCACAGCGGCCATGAGCGCCTGGGCCGTATGATCTACAGCCTTTATCGGCTGTTGTGCCACGAACTGCCGGAGCGCTCCTATTTTCTGTTTGGCCCGCAGCACGTCTACTCGCTGTCTGAACTGACTGCGGCGGGCGTTCTGCCTGGCCTGGGCATTTTTGAGCGCCCTCTCTACCTCGGCGATGTGCAGCACGGTTACAAAATCGCCCTGTGTCAGCGCGACCTGGCGATTTACGGCTCGTTGCTGCTCGGCGGCTGGCTGTTTGGCCTCCTGCGCAACCGCCGCATGACCTTGCCGCGGTTGACGATCAAGACCTATCTCATCTTCGTGGCGCCGATTGCCCTGGACGGCTTCACGCAGTTGTTTGGCTGGCGCGAGAGCAATTATGTCCTGCGCACGGCCACCGGCGCCATCTTTGGCCTGGCCTCAGCGGGTCTTGCCTATCCCAACATCGAGGATGCGATGCGCGATGCGCTGCGGGGGCTTACCGTTCAAGCCCCCTAAATTGGACAGAAGCGGCCTGTTCGGCTATACTAGCCGTCTATCATGAAACGGTAACTAGAAGATTGTGGAGGAGAGTTCGTGGCTAACCATAAGTCTGCGATTAAGCGCATTCGCCGCAACGAGCGGGCACATCAGCATAACCGTCTGGTCATCACGTCCATGCGCACCCATCTCAAGGGCGCACGGGCAAAGTTGGCTGGGAGCAGCGAAGCCGACGCACAGGAGTCTCTGCGCAAGGCCGTTAGTGCCCTGGATCATGCGGCCCAGAAGGGCGTTGTCCATCGCAACAATGCAGCCCGCCGCAAGTCACGCCTGATGTTGGCCTACAACAAGGCTGCTGCGGCCCGTCAAACGGCCTGATTTTTCAGTAAATTGTTCATCAGAAAAGTCCACGTCGCACCCACCGCGGGGCGACGTGGACTTTTTGTTTGTATCGAAGAACCCTGGTTGCGCTGCAGCCAAAAAATCCTGGCTCAGGCTGCCTGGTTCAATTCCCAGATCAAGCGCAAGCCCGCCAATGTAAGCCAGGGGTCCACCACTTCGAGCGCATCGGTATGGCGGGCAATCACCTCGCCCAGGCCGCCCGTGGCGATGACTTTCATGTCTGGCCCCAGGCGGGCGCGGAAACGATTGACCAGCCCCTCCACCAGGGCCACATAGCCCAGGAAAAGCCCTGACTGCATGGCCTGCACCGTGCTTTTGCCGATCACATCGGGCGGCGCAGTCAGCTCCACGCGGAAGAGCTGCGCCGCGCGCTGACCTAACGCATCGGCCGCAATCGCCAGACCCGGCGCAATCGCGCCGCCCAGGTAGTCGCCCTCCGCGCTGACTGCGTCGAACGTCGTCGCCGTGCCAAAATCTACCACGCAGGCTGGCCCGCCGTAAAGCTTGTGCGCGGCCGCCGTGTTGACGACTCGGTCCGCGCCCACCTCGCGCGGATTGTCCACGCGCACGCGCACCCCGGTGCGCACGCCTGTGCCGACCACCAGCACCTTGCTGTGCAAGTAGTTTTCGCCCAACTCAACGAACGGCTGCGTGACCGCAGGCACCACACTGGCGATGATCGCGCCGGTCACGCTGCCCGGCACGGCGAATCCGGCGCGCTCCATCAGGCTGAGCACGGTCACCGCGTACTCGTCGGCCGTCTTGCCGTTTACCGTATTCAACCGCCAGTGGGTCTTGAGCGTCTCGCCCTCGTACAGCCCCAACACAATGTTCGTATTGCCAATATCAACGGCCAGTAACATGATCCTCTCCGTCTCGTTGCTGTTCAAGCGCTGCCGCCGAATGAATTCGGGGCGCAGGGGCGTTCCGCCACGATGTCGGCCGTCGCCGACCGGCTGCCGCCGAATGAATTCGGGGCGCAGGGGCGTCCCGCCACGATGTCGGCCTGCGCCGACCGGCTGCCGCCGAATGAATTCGGGGCGCAGGGGCGTCCCGCCACGATGTCGGCCTACGCCGACCGGCTGCCGCCGAATGAATTCGGGGCGCAGGGGCGTCCCGCCACGATGTCGGCCTGCGCCGACCGGCTGCCGCCGAATGAATTCGGGGCGCAGGGGCGTCCCGCCACGATGTCGGCCGTCGCCGACCGGCTGCCGCCGAATGAATTCGGGGCGCAGGGGCGTCCCGCCACGATGTCGGCCGTCGCCGACCGGCTGCCGCCGAATGAATTCGGGGCGCAGGGGCGTTCCGCCACGATGTCGGCCTACGCCGACTGGCTGCCGCCGAATGAATTCGGGGCGCAGGGGCGTCCCGCCACGATGTCGGCCTACGCCGACCGGTTCTGCGCCCACGCTTGCCCTGAGCCTTCGGCGTGAGCTCAGTCGAACGCTTGTCGAAGGGCAGGTGGGCGCCTGGCGGCACGCCTCTTAGGCCCGATTTCAATCGCTGATCACTGTTTGCCCGTCTGCGTTCACAACACCAGGTTGTCAATCAACCGTGTGCGCCCGATGCGCACCGCCAGGGACAGCAGGACGCCCTCACGCGCCGGCTCATGCAGTTCGGCCAGGCTCTGGGCGTTGGCCGCGCTGACGTACTCCACCGCCGCCAACGGCTCCGCCGCCAGTACGTCGAGCATGCACTGGCGCAGCTGCGCCGGGTCGCGCGTGCCGTCCATCCAGGCCTGCTGCGCAGCGGTCAGCGCCCGATGGAGCACCGGCGCGGCGCGGCGCTGCTCCGGCGTCAGATAGGCGTTGCGACTGCTCATGGCCAGGCCATCCGGCTCGCGCACCGTCGGGCAGACCACAACCTCCAGGTCGAAATTCAGATCGAGCGCCATCGTTTGAATCACGCGCGCCTGCTGCGCATCCTTCTGCCCAAAGTAGGCGCGCGTCGGGCGGGCCAGGTTGAACAGCTTGGCGACCACCGTGGCGACGCCGCGGAAATGCCCAGGCCGGCGCGCGCCTTCGAGCGGCAGCGCAACCTCCTCCACCGTAACGTAGGTCTGAAAGCCGGGCGGATAGACAGCTTCGGGCGTTGGCGTGAAGACGATGTCGCAGCCGGCCTCCGCCAGCAGCGCCAGGTCGCGCGGTAGGTCACGTGGATAGGCGGCCAGGTCTTCATTGGGGCCAAACTGGGTTGGGTTGACAAAGATGGTGGCGATGACATGGTCATTTTCGGCGCGGGCGCGCGTCGCCAGAGCGATGTGCCCGGCGTGCAGATAGCCCATCGTGGGCACGAGGCCGACCGACCCGGTCAGGCTGCGCCGCGCCGCGTGCATGTCAGCGATAGAGGTGATCTGGATCATGATTTGCGCTTGCCATTGCCTCCATAGACGGCGACGATCGCGTCAGCGCTGGCTGCGTCAGCCGGGTCAGCGGCGGCCGCGGGCGCGGCGTCGGCGGCCGTAATCAGCGCGGACCAGGTGGCTGCCTCCATGTGGACGCTGTGCGCTTCCGTGGGGAAACTACCGGCCTGCACCTCAGCGGCATACGTGCTCAGCGCCTCACGCGCGGCCTTCCCCAACTCGCCAAAGCGACGCGCGTGCTTGGGCACGAAATCTTCGAACAACCCCAGCATGTCATGCCACACCTGCACCTGGCCGTCGCAGCCGGGGCCGGCGCCGATGCCAATCGTGGGCACATGGACGCGCTTGCTGACCAGCGCGGCCAGTTCGGCCGGCACCAGCTCGAGCACAATGGCAAACGCGCCCGCCTCTTCCAGTGCAAGCGCGTCGGCCAGCAGCTGTCGCGCCGTTTCCAGGCTGCGACCCTGCACCCGGTAGCCGCCGAACTGATTGACCGACTGCGGCGTCAGGCCGATGTGGCCCATCACCGGAATGCCGTTGTCGGTCAGGCGGCGCACGGTCTCGGCCATGCGCGCCCCGCCTTCGATCTTGACGGCCTGCGCGCCTGTTTGCTGCATCACGCGGCCGCAGTTGACGAGGGCCTGCTCCGGGTTGACGTGGTAGGTCATGAACGGCATGTCAACCACCACCAGCGCGTTCTGCGTGCCGCGCACCACGGCTTTGGCGTGATGGATCATCTCCTCTAGCGTCACCGGCACGGTGGATTCATAGCCGAGCATGACCATGCCGAGCGAATCGCCGACCAGGAGAATCGGCAGCCCTGCGGCCTCGGCCAGGCGTGCGCTCGTGTAATCGTACGCCGTCACCATCGGGATCCGCTCGCCGCGGTCCTTCATCTGCTGAAAATGGCGAATCGTTTTGCGCATATCAAACTCCTTGTCAGGTTTCCTTTTTCACTGCCTGCGCCACGGCGTCCAGCGCCTGTGGGTCGAGGTTGAGCGCCTGGGCCAGGGGCAGCGTTTGGCAGGCCAGAGCGCGATATAAGTCGGCCAGATCGGGGGCTTGCGCGGTCAGCGCGTCCAGGTGGCGCGTGATGGTGGCGGCGTCGCCGCGGCGGATGGGGCCGGTCAGCGCGCCCGGTAGACCGACGGCTGCCAGGTTGTGCACGGCGCCCTCGGTCAAGCGCAGGAGCGCGGCTGCGGCCTGCGCCGGGGTCAGGACTTCGGCGAGCTCAGTCGAGCCGCCGGCCTGCGTCAACAGGCGCACACCCACGCTGAACAGCGTCACGACATAGTTGCTGGCAAAGACTGCGCCCGCATGATAGAGCGGGCGCGCGCCTGGCTTGAGCCACTGCCAGGTTCCGTTCAGTGATTCCGCCAGCGCCGGCAGCCAGGTGCGCAGCGGGCCTGCGCCTTCCAGGGCGAAAAAACTGCCTGGCAGCACCGCCCGCGCAGCTTCAACCGTGGCAAACGCCTGCAGCGGATGGAAACCGCCGATCCACGCGCCCGCGGCCTGGGCCGGCGCCAGGGCAGCCACTTCCACCGCGCCCGAACAATGCGCCACGCCTTGCCCGTCGCGCCAACCGCCGGCCTGCGCAATCGCCTGCGCGCAATCGCCGATCGCGCCATCCGGCACCGTCAGCAGCACCAACTGCGCCTCCGCCAGGCAGGCCGGATCGTTCCAAGCCGCCGCGCCGATCTGCTGCGCCAGTCGGCCGGCCGAGTCGGGCGAACGGCTCCAGACGCCGCGGATTGGCCAGCCGCGTTGGCTGAGCAGCAGGGCCAGCGCGCTGCCGACGCGGCCCGCGCCCGCGATCGCCAGCGCGGGGCGGTGCGTCTCGTCGAATTCGGCTGCGCTTGTGGTCAGCATGGTTCAGTTCAGACTCAACTCTGGCACAAAATCGGCGAAGCGCGTATTAGCCTTCTCTTCGGCCGTCACCTGCACGATGCGATTGTTCGCATCTACAAAGACCACTGTCGGCGTCCAGGGCTGGGGAATTGGCTCCTGCACCTGCGCGTAGGACATGATGATCACCTTGTCGCCGGGAGAAACCAGGCGCGCGGCGGCGCCGTTCAAGCAGACCTCGCCGCTGCCGGGCGCGCCGGCAATGACATAGGTCTCCAAGCGCTGACCGTTATCCACGTCCACCACCTGCACCTTCTCGTATTCATATAAATCGGCTGCAGCCAGCAGCTCGGCGTCAATCGTGATACTGCCAATATACTGAACATTCGCGCCCGTCACCGTGGCCCGATGAATCTTACTCTTGAACATCGTGCGTACCATCATCGTATTTCACCCCCGCAGCGTATCAAAACAAAAAAACCCCTCGCGCCGGCGCGCGAGAGGTTGCTCAATCAGCCTCAGTCCACCTCGCCGTCTCGGTCGTCGTGCGATCCAAGCGACATCGTAACATATGATGTTTTCGATCCGTCCCCGCTTGCCGCCACCGCAGTGGTCAACAGCGAATGAATTATAGCAGGTCTACGGCGCATGGCAAGTAGGAATGGCTCCAGATTGCAGATTGGCGGAGCAGCGCATTCACCCTCGCGGGTCTGCGCATTCAGGTTGTATGAATCGCGCAATCTATGAGGATCATGCAAAGTTGATAGAGTTTTGAGAGAAAGATGGAAGACATATGAGGGTATTTATCATGTAGAATATAGGCAACGTGACATGTTGCCCATTGTTTCCGTTTGTCATGATGCGCCAATCTGCTTCCAGGATGTGGCCGCAATTCACCTACGCCATAAAGGAGTATATGATGAACTGTCCAAACTGCAACACTCAAACCCCAGGTCCAGGGCCATTTTGCATGGCATGTGGGTATCGTTTGCCGACAAGCGTACCCGTGCAGGCGCCTGTAGCACCGCCGGCGCCGGTAACGCAGACGCCAGCGTATGTGGGCGTGCAGCCCTCGGCGGCTCCGCTGCCCGTACGCCTCGCGCGTGGCTCTCTCGCCACTATCCGTCAGGTCTCTGCGGCCTCCGTGTTCAAGGTCACGTTCGTGATCTATTGCCTGTTGTTCGGATTCTTTGGTTGTCTCTTCGTGCTGTTGCCTGGCTTATTCGGCAGCAGCTTGCTTGGCAGCCTGGCTGGAGACCGCGATGGCCTCAGCGTTCTCGGCGGAGGCATGGTCGCCACGCTGGTGTTTTACGTCTTGTTGGTGGTTGTTGGCGCTTTTGTTCAAAGCATCGTCACCGTCATCGCCGCGCTCATCTACAACGTAGCTGCCAGCTGGGTTGGCGGAATTCGCGTCGAATTGGAGTCATAAGGGCGGTCAGGATATGATGCACCGCATACCTGCGGAAGTAGATAATGTATTATCATAGGACACTACCTCCTTGCACATGCTGTCCGAAATACCCTGTTGGCATGGCGTTCACAACGCCTTGCTCGTGTATCTACTCCATGCTGTGTAGCACGAGTCGGCTGATCAATGGGAATGCCGAATGAGCTACTGACCCTTCAATGATGAACAGGAGATGTGAGCTATGAGTTTCATCAAATCTGTGCGCCAGCAAGCGGATCGCGCTACGCTGGAGGCGGACAAACTTATTCGCATTCGTCGTGAGCAGGCCGCGGTTGCGCAACTGCAGCGCGACATCAGGGTGCACCTGGATGCGCTGGCAACGGCAACCCTGGCCGCTCATCGCGCCGGTAATCTTGAACAACCTGAATTGACCACGATTTGCCTGAAGATCGAAGCCATGGAAGCTCAAATTCGTCAACACGAGGGGCGCGTCGCGGCGATTCGGGCAGAGCAATTGGCGCCAGGATTACCACTCACCGATCCTCAGCAGCTCATGCTGCCCTGCCCAACCTGTAAGCAGCTAATTCCTGAAGTGGCTGCGTTCTGTCCGCACTGTGGCAATCGTGTTGTGCGACCGGCCGCGGCCACGGTAGTTTGTCAGGCCTGCGGCGCGCAGATGAAAGCGGGTGCAGCTTTTTGCGCGGCTTGCGGCCATGCTGTAACGGCCTCATCAAAACGATGCGCTGGCTGTGGTGCACCTCTGCCGGAGCAAGCTGCTTTCTGCGCAGAATGTGGCACGCGCGTGGTCAAAGCGACGGTCGGACAGTCCAGCACCCTTTCCGTTCCTGCATCTCTGGACGTTGGTATTGACACTGAAGCCCCGCCAGAAGCCAGCCCAGCGTCCGAGGCCCTTGAATCAGGCCAGACTGGGCAGACGGCCGAGGCTGAACCGCCGATAACGAAGCCTTGCCCAACCTGTCATCTGGAATTGCCGCTGGAAGCGGTCTTTTGCCCTGATTGCGGTACACGAGTTTAAGGAAGGTAACCGATGAGGCAAAGAATGACATTCTACAGGCGCCAATTGACAGTCCTGGCGCTGTTGACCTCGTTGCTCCTGGCGCTGAGTGCATGTGCAAAGGCCGAAGTGGACGTCACCCTTCTCAATGACGGACGTTACAACGCGACCACCACGCTCACTGTTTCGGCGCAGGGACTAGCAGCGGTCGGCGGGGCATCAGTCATCGAGCAACAGCTCGATCAACTCGTCGCCGACACGCGTGCGGACGGTGTAGAGGCATCTTGGCGCAAAGGTCGCGCCAAGAACGCCAACGAACTGGTCTATACCATTGATTTCAAGGGGAGCGGTCAGGATCATGCCAACTCTACGGGCATCCAAGTGGCGCCCGTAGATTTTGAAAAGCGCAAGGCATTTCGTTTCGAGATGTCTAACCAATCCGGTGACCTATCCGATTTTACTGTCACCTTGCATGGAGGTGAAATCTTGCAGACAAATGGCAACCTGATAGATCACAGTACGGTAATCTGGCGCAATCATTATGGCGCCATGACTGCCGTGCTGACGCCGGCCAGTAGTTTTCCTGGGTGGCTGGTCTGGGTTGCCCTCATCTTCGCCCTGCTCTGCGCAGCCGGCTATATCTTCTATCGTCGCACGGTATATGGACGGGGCACGTCTGCTGTGGCTGTCAGTGACTCGAACAGAGTCTTCTGTCCTTCCTGTGGGACGCCCGCGCTGCCGAATACTCGTTTCTGTATGAACTGTGGAAGTGAAATGCCGATGCGTTGAGAGGAATCCTCAGTTACAGGAGGCTTTATGACGTGTGCAAATTGTGGTGAAACAAACCCCGGTCCTGGGCCTTTTTGCATGACATGTGGGCAACGACTGGTCGCACCCCTGGCGCCTTCAACACCGGCGCCGTCGTTAACCGACTGGCATGACTCGCATGACGTTGTTGCACCTCCCCCACGGCCGCCTGCGGCCATGAGCACCGCCCAACCTACCGGACCTTTAGCAACGCCAAATCACCCCATGGGTGATCGCCCAGCCACCGTCCCTGTCAGCATTTGGGGGCCATTCGCCGGCTACGGCACGCGCGGTCGCCACGTGTCTTGGCTCATCAACGACCAAGGTGCACAGGCGGATGCGTTGCATGACATCGTGGCCGCGCGCTTCGAACGCCGCGAAATCCCCGAAGCCAGCGTGGCGCCGGTGAAGCTGGTGCGCCAGGGGGTGCTGGTGGACACCCGGCCGTACTTCCTCATCCGCCGGGGTCTCACCACTGCTGGGCTCTACGTCGCCCGCTTCGGTAAGGACCTTTTTGTCTCGCAGGTCACCTATTTCAAAGGGCCGATCAGCACGATGCGAATTCTGATCGTGGTCGCCATGTCTCTGTTTGCCGTCCTGTATCCTGTCATCTTGAACCAAGCTTCCGGTCAGGTTAGTGCAAGCTTATTTGGCGGGTTCGGCGACAGCCTGGGCAGCTTGATGCTCCTCGCCTGCTGCTTGGGGCCGTTCTACCTTATGAACTGGTTGGCCCTGGGCATCCTGGTGCTTTTCAGCGGTTACAAATACCTCACCGACAAGGATATTCTAGCGGCGCTGCGTGTGCCCCCCAACGAGTTCGATATTGATGATACCGTGGCCTTGGAGAAGTCGGTGGAACAGACCGTGCGCGAGGCGCTCGACGCGGTTGGCATCGAGCAGCGCCTGATGCCGCAGGCCGCCGAGTATGGATTCCGCCGGCGGTTGATCTGACGATGGTTGCGCTGCAAACTTTCCCTGATCAGGCCCACGAATCGCCGGAACGCGCGCTATGGCCGGCCCATGGGCTGGTCGCCGGCGCCAGCGGAGCCGCGATCCCCGTGCAGCGAGTCGTCGTCGGCCTGCGTCTGCCCCATCTGCCCGACTTTCTGGCCGATCAGACGTTGGTCGGCGGGAGCGATGCCGAGCGGCTGGCGGAACTGTTCGAACGCCAGGCGCAGTTCATCGCCAATCTCTGGAAGTGGCAGAGCGCGGCCTTTAGCTTGCGCTACATCTACCGGCCGGAGCGTGCGGGCGTAGAGATCGCACTCTTGGCGCGCATCCTGGCGCGGCCCGAGGCCGCGCAGACCGCCGCCGAACAGCTGGCGGCCGACCTGACGCGGCTGGCGCAGACCTTCGGCCTGCCGGTAAGCGAGGTGACGACCCTGCCTGAGCTGACCGCCTTGCGAACTCCGCTCGCCTCGTCCTTCATCGTGGAGGTGCGGCAGCGGGAGGATGTGGTTAACTTTTCCTGGGCGCAGGGCGAGGCCTACGTGGTTTACCCATACTGGCAGCCGGCCGGCGCGTTTCTCCAGCCCTTTGAGGCGTTGCTGCGCCAGGGAGCGCCGTGCGTCATCAATCTGCACCTGGAGCCGACCCGCCTCAGCGATGCCGAGTACCGGACGCTGGCGGCCGCAGCCGCGACCGCGCAGACTGCGGCCGACTGGCAGCGCAGCGCACACAGCGTCGAGTACAGCGGGCGTTGGGCCGATCCACAGGCCGCCGCCGTCGCCCGCGTCTATGCCGCCCAGTCGCGCCGGCTGAACCAACCGTTCGTGATGGTCGCCCAGGCCGCCAGCTCGGACCGCTTTGCGGCGATGAGCATTGCCCAGACACTGGGGGCCGCGTTCACCGCTCGATCGGCGGCCAGTCGGGCCGACGACGAGCTGATCTCCGCGGCCGAGGTCGTCTATCCGGGTACGGAGGCCGAGGCGCAGTCCGCCGCGCGCACCCTGAACCACTTGATCCTGACGTCGTGGGGCCACACGCAGGCCAAGCAAAGCCCGGCTTTGCAGCGTTTGCGCTACCTGACCGACGCGCGCGGCGCGGCAGCCCTGTTCCGCTTTCCGATCGCGGTGCGCGGGGGGGTACCCGGCATCGAGGCGCGCGAGCCGATGCCCGATTTCGAGCCGGGCGGTCGCGGCTTGCAGGTGAATCCGGACGAGGTCCACCTGGGCAGCTTCCAGCGCGGCGGCGCTGTGACTGTTCGGCTTAAGGATCTGGCGCGCCACGGCTTGATCGCGGGTCTGCCGGGCAGCGGCAAGACCAACACCTGCCTTTACATCCTGCGCCAGCTACAGGAGCGTCATGTCCCGTTCCTGGTCATCGAGCCGGCCAAGACCGAGTACCGCGGATTGATACGCCAACCAGGCTTCGAGAACTTACTGGTATTCACGCTAGGTGATGAGACTACTGCCCCCTTCCGACTAAACCCGTTCGAGCTATTGCCCGGCGTGCGGCTGGAGGTGCACCTGGAGGCGCTCAACGTCGCCATCAATGCGGCGATGCCCCAGTTTGGTGTGTTGCCGTCAATTATCGAGGAGGCGCTGGAGGAAATCTACACAGCCAAAGGCTGGTTGCTGACTGACACTGGGCCTGAATTCGAGGCTTCAGGGCCGAACCGGCGCCTTTTTCCTACGCTGGCGGAGTTCTACCGCGCGGCGGCGCAGGCGGTGAAAGACCGCGGTTACCGGGGTGAGCTGAACGACAACATCCAGGCCGCAGTCAAGGGGCGGATTGGCAGTCTGCTGCGCGGCAGCAAGGGGCGCATGTTCAACTGCCGGCGCTCGCTCCCGCCCGATCTGTTGTTTGGCCAGCCCGTCGTGTTGGAGTTGGATTCGCTCAACGACGACGCCAAAGGACTGGCGATGATGTTCCTGCTGATTCTGCTGCGTGAGTATCGCCAGATGCAAGCGCGGCGGTCCGGGGAGGCAGCCGGGCTGCGGCATTTGCTGCTCATCGAAGAGGCGCACCGCATCATGGAGAATGTCGCGTCGGCCGGTGTTAGTGAGGTTGCGGCCGACACGCGGGCCAAGGCTGTGCGGATGATCAGCGACTTCCTGGTAGAGATGCGCGCCTATGGCCAAGGTGTGTTGATCGCCGAGCAGAGCCCGGAGAAGCTGGCGCCCGACGCGGTGCGTAACACCAACCTCAAGATTGGTCATATGCTGCCGGGGCGTCAGGATCGCGAAGCGTTGGCCGCGGCGATGATCATGGATGAAGCCCAGGAACGGTTCATGGGCAAACTGCGCGTTGGCCAGGCTGCAGCTTTCATGACGGGGTTTGAGAAAGCTACCTTCATGAGCGTGCCGCCGTATAAGGACAGCGTGAGCTTTGCTGACTTTCTGCCCGACGTCGAGGTGCGCCAGCATATGGCAGGCTTCTACGCCCAGCAAATGCGGGCGCTGCTGCCGTTCGACGGCTGCCGTTTTTGTGCGGAACCGTGCCAGCATCGAGAGCAGATCGAGCCGGTGACGCGGCGCAAAGAAACGGTGCAACGGTTTCACGCCGCGCTCGCCGCTTTCGACGAGCGGCCAGAACCGCTACATTGGCCGGACAACTGGCAAGGGGTGGCGGCCGTCTGCGGCGAAGCCGCAGCCCAGGCCGGTCGGTCGGGCCAGCGCGAAGCAGCCTACTGCTACCTGGCCCACGAAGTGGATTTTCCGTTTACCGAGCACATGCGCCGGTCATTCGTGCGCGCAATTGAGACGTTACCGGCGAGTGGATGAACAATCATGCCGATAGAAAAACTAGCCATGGATGCAACGTTCGACGCGGCCAGGTTCGCGGCGGCTGCGGTCAAAGACACCTGGTCGGTGCTAGATGCGGCCGCGGAGAAGCCCGCGCCGAGCCGTTATCTCGGCGCGAAAGCTGTCCAGGCCATCCAGGGCGTGACGGACCAGGCGCAGAAGATTGCCGGCGCCGCGGTGCAGGCCGCAAACTAGACTAACCGGAGGTGTTCGATGCCATCCGACATGGCGGACGTACAAGACGTCCAAGAAGCAAACGACACAATTCAGGAAGCGGCCGACGCAACCAAGCCGCTAAGCCTGGCGGGCATAAAGGCGATGCAGGGCGGAGATGTGACAGGGCAGCCTGGCCTCCCAGCTGACTCCCAGCCCGCGGTCGCCACCACAGAGTTGGGCGCCGACGTCCGCGCGGAGACAGGTCCTGAAAAGCCAGAGGTCAAGCTGTACCACAACACCCTGGAAGTTAACAAGGAGACCCGTCCAGCGGGAACGCCTGAAGGTTGGCAGCCGGGCGGGCCGGAGAGAGGTTAATGCCAGGCCCGGCGCTGATGATCCAAAGTGGAGAGGGTAGTAGCCTGATGAGAGATCGGTCATGCCGGCGTAATCTTCCTCAATCTTGTAGGTACTATGTTTGGGAGCATACATGACATTGGAAACAGCAGACACCCAAGACGTACAGAAGGTCGCGGATTCTGCACAAGAGGCGGCCGGGGCGAAGCTGCTGAGCCCTGTGGGAATGAAAGCAATGCAGGGAGAGACAGACACACCGGCCAAGTTTGGCACGTTTGCACACGAGGCTTATGGATACGCAGCGGAAGATAGGTACGGCGATGCTGCTTACATTGAGCGCCGTGTTGGCGTGACGAAGCCTGACAGCTCGTTGGCTGAGGGCGAGATTGATCTCGCCGTCGGAAACGCTTTGATCGACTATAAGACCTGCTATATGCGGGATTGGACCACGACCGAGGCGCGGGCGGCTGCGAGCAAACACGGGCAACAAATGAAGGAGTATGTGGATAGCCCTGATACCCCTGCCAATGCGAAAGGGTGGATCATCGCCACGGTACCGCCCGACTCGCAGGTAGTGCGGGATGCGTATGCTACCACTCTGAATGAGTACAACGTTGGTGTGAAGTTCGCCAAGAGCGAAGACCAGGCGTCCGTAATGGAGGCGGTAGACAAGGCTGTTAAGGATTCACCGTGAGGCATCAAGGATGACCCTGCCATGCTTACTCTGACCTTTGCCGGTGATGAAGCGGGGGATGTCAGCTTCGCCTTTGGCAAGGGCGCCTCTCGCTATTTCATCGTGGCAGTCGTTGCAACGTCTGATCCTGACGCACTGCGTCAGATCTTGGCCGAACTGCGACAGAGATCCGGCTTGCTTGCCGAGTACGAGTTCAGCTTCCACGCGCTGTCGTCGGCGCCGCTCCGCCGGCGCGTCTTTGAAACTCTGTCCAATGCGGATTTCGAGAGCTGGGCCATCATGGTAGATAAGACCACCCTGTCTGATCCGTTCAAGGTCATGCGTCGGCTGGACTTCTACCTTTACTTCGTGACTGAGCTGATCCGGCTGATTCCCAAGGAAAAACGCGACGGTGCTACCTTGATTCTGGATGAATTCGGCTCAGCCGCCACGCAGCGGACGCAGCTACGCCGGTTCATGGCGGCCAGAAGCATACCACGCAGCTTCAAGCGCATCCTGGTCAAGCGCTCCCGGAGCGAACCGTTGATCCAGGTTGCCGATCTCATAGCCGGGGCGGTCCTGCGGCGCGACGCCAAGGCAGACGCCGAGGCCTACGAATACCTGAAAGGGAAACTCCGGAGAGTTTGGGAGTATCGAGGATGACAGACAATAACCCGCCCCTCTAGCCCGATCCTTCGCTCAGAAGGGGGCAGGCCGCCACACTCGGCGACTTTTCGCGGGGCGGGAGAAAGCCTGGCGGCTTTTTACCTAAACATAGTATCGCGCTGTTGGAGGCGCGTGTCAAGCCCGAGGCATCATGGTTAACCAATTACCTTACTGTCCCCACTGCGGTGCGCAGCAGCTAAAACCGAATGCGCGCTTTTGCCATATTTGCGGGCGGACGATCCCGACAGCGCCCACGCGTGAGCCCCCGTCCGTCGTGGTTGCACCCACGAAATCGCGGCGGCTGAGCGCATGGTGGCTAATGCCGCTGCTCGTTGCTGGAGTCGCGGCGCTGGCCTTGTTGGCCTGGGAGCCAGGGCGCAGTCGGGTAAATGACTTCCTGGCGGGCATTCGGACGGATGCGACCGAGATCGTTCCTCCTACGTCGGTACGAGCCGTGCCTGGCGACGCGACCGCAGGCCTGACCCGAATCGTCTCCCTGGCGCCAACCGCAACGCCGACTGCATCGGCGACCCGCGCTCCTCTACCTACCGTGACGCTGCGGCCGACCGCAACCTCGATGCCCACGGCAACTTCACGGCCGAGCGATACCCCGACAGCGGCGTCGCTGGCAGGGCAGTTCCTGCCTGTCTCGCTGCAAGGGTTTGTCAACGCCAGCACCACGGACGGTTACGTTGCGCCGCCGCTGGGCGATGTCGTTCTCTCCGGCGTGCATTTCAGTCTGGGCCAGGGCGGCAGCATCACCACCCAGGCTGCGCCGCTGCCCAACAACCCGAAGAGTATCTCGCTGCCTGTCAAAGTGCAAGCGCCGGAGGCAGTCTACCTGCTTCTGACCGGCGGCGACCTCTACAGCCGTTTCGCTGGTCGGACCGTCGGCAAGGTGCGCTTGGTCTTCGACGACGGCAAGGTGCATGCGGTGGATCTGGTGGCCGGGCAGAACCTGCGCGAGTGGAAGCAGTCCGGCGAGGTTGTCAGTCGCACGAGCAGCCCGAACGTGACCGAGGCCTGGCGCGGGGCCAACCGCGACGATGAGAATACGGCTGTGATTGACATGCTGCGGATTCCCATACCGTCTGGGCTGCAAGCCGGACGGCTGGTCAGCATTGAAGTGGTTGACTTGAGCGCCGAGACGGTCGGCGACCTAGATCCGGCCTTGAATCTCCTGGGCGTTAGTGTCGCCTTGAAGCCGGGGACGACCGCAACGCCGACCGCGCAGGCGTGTCGTATTGCGACAGGTGATGCGTTCCGGTCGCAATGGCAGCAGCAGCGAACGCGGCTGGGGTGTCCGCTCAACCAGGCTACCCAGAGCAGTGCGGCCACCGAGCGCTTCGAGCGCGGCCGTATGATCTGGCGCGAGAACAATGATATGATCTACGTGCTGAACGATGATGGCGACTGGACCGTTTACGGCGATATTTATATTGAAGGCGCACCGGAGCCGGAAGGTTTTCAGCCGCCTGCCGGTCTCCACACCCCGGTGCGCGGCTTCGGCGCCATCTGGCCTGCGAAGCTGGGCGGAACCAGCGCGCGCATCGGCTGGGCCACTGAACCGGAATATGCACTGCCCATCCTGTTCCAGGATTTCCAACAGGGATTGATGCTGGAGATGGAAGGCAGGGTATACCTGCTGGAGGACGACGACAGTCGCTGGCTGGCGTTGTAAGGAGAAGCGATGGCAGATCAGAGTCTCTTTTGTCCTTTCTGCGGGGCCGAGCAAACAAGAATGGATGCCCGTTTCTGCCACCTGTGCGGGCGAATGCTCTCGCCGCCCCAGGCTGCGGTCTTATCCACCGCTTACGGGCCAATACGACGTCAGCGGAACTTCCGGTGGCTGTTGGTCGCGGTGGGCGCAGTAGCAGCCGTCCTGCTGATCGTTGCGTTCACAGCCCTGCGTACCCGGGAAGATAAGGCTGTGGCGGTATTGCCAGCGCCCTCTACCCCGGCGGCGCTGTCCTTAACCACGCCGGTCTCATCTACCGCGACATCCCCGCCCACGGCTGCCACGCCGGTGCCACCTACGGTGACGCCCGTACCCATGACTGCCACGTTGGCTGCCCCCACGGCAACACCTCAATCTGCTACAGCCACGCTGGCGCTGCCTACCGTGACACCGCAGCCGTCGAAACGCCCTGCGCGGTTGGGTCCGAGTAATGTGGCCCAGATATCCCCCCTGGTTACTTTGCGGGGGCCGACTTCTGTGGATCTGGATCACATCGCTATCTCGCCGGACGGCCGCATGCTCGCCACAGGATCGGTCAACACGGACGCCCCGGCCATCCGAATCTGGTCGTTGCCGGATGGCAAAATCATTCGCACCCTTCCAACCACAGACAGAACCGCTGCCCTGGCCTATTCACGCGACGGTCAAACCCTGGTGGTCTGCTTGTGGAACCTTTCGATGCAACTCTGGGGAACAAACGACGGCCAACTAAAGCGCACACTCAATAGGCAAACAACGATTGTCATGAGCCTGGCATTTTCTCCTGACTATTCCCTGTTGGCATCGGCCGGACAGTATGGAGGAGGGCGCGGCCGGAGCGAAATCATTCTCTGGCAAACTAAGGACTGGACTCCATTTCGCGTTCTGGTCGAGAATTGGGGCGGTGTCAGAGGAGTGGCGTTTAATGCGTCAGGCGCCTTGGCTGCGGGCGGCGATTTCCGCAAGGCATATGTCTGGTCGCCCGATGGTAGTCTGTGGCACACATTTGAAGGGCATACAGGCCAGGTGAATGACGTGGCTTTTTCGCCAGAGGGCACATTTTTGGCTTCAGCCTCAAGCGACCAAACCGTGCGTCTTTGGGACATAAACGAAGGGATCTTGACGCAAACGTTGGCAGGACACGGAGATCGGGTCAACGCCGTGGCATTTTCGCCTGACGGTGCTATCTTGGCTGCTGGCGTCCAGGATGGTCGGATATGGCTTTGGCAGCCTGCTGACGCCAGTGTTCTGCGTGTTGTGAACGGGCATGAGCAAGGAATCACCGACTTAGCGTTTACGCCCAACGGATCCCTCTTGGTATCGGTCGCATGGGATGGTACGCTTCGACTGTGGGGGATTCCATGAATCGAAACCTCAACTCCGCGCAAGAAGGTTCAAATACACCTGCTCTACAGTGGTGGCTCCTGAGCCGCCGTCAAGAATTCTACTCTCAGAACGGGGAAACGCATTCCACGCGATCGTGGGAGATGCTTTGATGCCGCTGAAACCTGGCACGATCCTGGAGAATCGCTACCGTGTGGACAGCCTGCTCGGCCAGGGTGGGATGGGGGCTGTCTACCGTGCGCGAGATGAGCGTCTGGCGATGTGGGTGGCACTCAAGGAGAATTCCCTGAACTCGCCGGAGGCACGCGCCCAGTTCGTGCGTGAGGCCCAGGTTCTGGCCCGGCTGCACCACAGCAATCTACCGAAGGTGATCGATCATTTCATCACGAAGGAGGGCTTGCAGTACCTCGTGATGACCTTCATCGAAGGAGTAAACCTGGCCGACTTGCTGGCTTCTCGTGGCCGCCAATCCCCGGCGGAGGTCATGACCTGGCTGCGGCAGGTGTGTGATGCATTGACCTACCTGCACAGCCAGAATCCACCCATCATCCACCGCGACATCAAACCGCAGAACATCAAGATCACACCAGACGGGCGCGTTTTTCTGGTTGACTTCGGTCTCAGCAAGGTTGGCTCGATCCAGCAAAGCACGGCCAGCGGTGCGCTGGGTGTGACGCCTGGTTTCTCACCCTGGGAGCAGTATGGGCAGGGTCATACCGATCAACGCTCGGACGTGTATGCGTTGACAGCCACGCTGTACGCCATGCTGACGGGCGAGATTCCGCCAGACAGTGTACGGCGGGGATTGGCTGGCGTGCCGCTGAGGTCGCCGCGCGAGTTCAACCCCGGCTTGAGCCCGACATTCGAACGGGCTCTGGTGCACGGTTTGGAGACGCAGCCGACGAACCGGCCGGCGAGCGTGGCGGCGCTATGCCACGAACTGGAGGTGGCCCTGAATCTGCCCAATCGAGCCGCACCGGTATCGAGTCTACAAGCAGCTCCACCCACCGGCGACGTGTCGCGACCGTTGTCTGCACCGGTAGTGTCGTCAACACGGCGGGAGCGTGGTTTGCCGTGGTGGGCGCTGATCGGCGTTGCGGCGACGGCCGTCGTGTTGGTGGTGATTGGCGTTGCGGCCATCGGTGGCCGTAAAACATCCACAGCGACACCTCCTGGGGTGGTGGTGAATACGGGCAGCCCAGCTACCACTCGCACGGTGCAGCCGGCTGGTGCAACTCTGGCCGCGCCGCTTGCCTTGGTGACCCTGCTGCCGACCGCGACCTCACTACCGACTTCCACCGCACCGCCGCCCACGGCGACACCCTTACCGACGGCGACGCCAGTCCCGACCTCGACGGCTACGGTGACCGCTGCGCCCACCACGCCGACCCCTGTCGTCGGAAAGGTGGTCTTTGGCAGCGATCGCAGCGGCTACGCGCACATCTTCACGGCGCGCGGCAACGGCCAGGGGTTGCGGGCAATCACCAGCGGCAGCGAGTATTTCTGGGACCCAATCTTTAGCAATGATGGCACGCTGGTGGCCTTTGTGTCCAAGGTCAGCGGCAACACCGAGGTCTTCGTCGCCCGCAGTGATGGGAGCAACGCCCGAGCGATCAGCAATCACCCGGCCGAGGACGATCATCCTGCCTGGTTCCCCAGGAATGGCGAGTTGGCGTTTGCCAGCCGACGCAATGGCGGGTGGGACATCTATCGCATGAACGCCGACGGCTCGAACGTGCGCCGACTGACGGCCGATGGCGGCGACAATCGTTTTGTCTCCGTCTCACCTGACGGCAGACAGATCGCTTACGTTTCCCAGAACGCACCTTACCCTGGCCTTGATTTGATGCTGATGAACGCGGATGGAAGCAACCGCCGCATTCTGTTCAGCTTCGCATCCACCAAGCAGCGCGACGACCCCGGCCGGTATGTCTTCCGCCCCGATTGGTCGCCCGACGGCGCGCAGCTTGCGTTCGGCGCAGACGATGACAGCGATGGGCTGATCAGCGTATTCGTGGTCGAAGCGGCGACCGGTCAGGCGCGGCGCCTGATCGAGGATGGCAACAGCCCGGCGTGGAGCCCAGACGGCGGGCGGTTGATCTACAAGCCGGCCGGCGAGCGGCAGATCTTGTTCGTCGCAGACGCCAGCGGCAGGCGCCTCTACCAGTTGACTGGGTCGGCCTACAACGCGTGGTCTCCGGATTGGGCGCGTTGAAGAGAAGCCGCATACGCAGAAGATATGAGGATGTCCCAATGACCCATGCAAAATCTCGTTGGTACGTAAGTGTAGTGCTATTCACCCTGCTTGTTCAGCATATCCCCGTCTACGCGCAACAAGGCCCAGTGAACATCAACGATTACCTGCAACCAGGAGAACACACGGCGCGCATCCAACCCGCTTTGCGTTATCACGGGCGCCTATATGAAATCCATTACTTCACAACCGGCGATTACACAAGTCAGCGCGGTGGGTTGATTTTTTCCGCCACCTCGCAATTCTTCGCTCAGAAGCAAATCACCGCGTTGCTGGTCACTGAAGATGGCAACCTAATTGATGATGAAGACACATTGCGTCGCGTTTTCACGTTATACCGATCAGCGGTTGAGTTATTTGACTATCAAGTCGCAAATGCCCCTGGCTTGATTGACGATAGTTTTGTAGAAGATATGGTCAGGGTGACGAACAGCCCCATATTCTTGGAGCCGTACATCAAACACACCATATTTGGCGATCGTAGGGCAGAAACAACGGAAGCGTTACGCAGTATTCTCACCGCATACCGGGCATCTCCCGATATTATGACGGATTTTGCCGACCAGATCCGGATTCAGGCTGAGACGACCAATTCGTTTGGTGATACCGTGAGGGAGATCGCTGAATCTGCTCGATTTTCCAACAGCAAAGCGGTTCGAGACGTGGCCAAAGACCTGCGCGCTACTTTCAAATCATGGGAGCGCTCAACTGAGCAAGGAAGGTCCTTCATCAAGATCAATGGCCAGCGTATCGAACTGTTCAATGCCCTGGACATTCTTTCGTTGTCCGCGCATTTGTTGTGGCTTGCCAACTTCGAACGTGACCGCGCCGATTGGCTGAAGACTTATCTCACGTACGCGCAAGGGGATGCCATGCTCGATGCAGATCAGGGGTTGGCTGCAGCCGCTGCCATTGTCGAGACTGAGAGCGATTGGGTTCAGCGAGGAAACATAATCCTACAGTTTGTGGCCGACAAAACCAGCGACTTGGCTATCGATCTGGGAAAGAAAGCCCTGGCTGATTTGTGGGTCAAATGGTCATGGAAGGAATTTGGCAAGCGGAGTACGGGGCACCTGGTGGCAGGCGCAGCTTCTGCCGTCCTTCTTGGTTTCACCTTGGGAAACCTGATCTTGGGTCTCGATGACTTGTATGACAACTTTATCACCGGTGAACGCGCAGACGAGCTGCGCCGCCGTTTCAGAGCTGCGAGGCTGCAGTTGCAGCCAGGAGTTTTGCGAACCGTCGCTGAGTATGATGGTGAGCATGCGGCCCGTTTTCAGGTTGCCTACATGCTGGAATCGCTCAGCGCCGTCTCCGAGTATCGCTCGTATGCTGACGGCGTTGATGCAACCGTCCGTCAGAACTTCTTTGCTCTTATTAACCCAGTGGTTTGGTTTCGAGGAAAAGAGTGGAGCGAGGCAACAAGGCAGTTGCGTGAGGTTGCAAACCAGATAGAACTCAATGCCGAGAATACCATTGGTCATCCTGAATTTGTGGACGCGGCTGTCAAACTCGTCACTGACCGTCTAGCGCTGGGTGCGATTTTGCCGGCGGTGATTGTAGATGACGCGGAAGCGGGGTGCGTCAAGATAGGGAACGCCTCTTTTTGGCATTCGATATCTACTGGCCATGCCGGCGGCGCAATCTGGACATTCAACGAATCTCAGAAGACGACGAACTCGGTTCGCTGGATACCCGCACTAAGGCGAAGCGGCTCTTATCAGCTTCATGCATTCATTCCAGCGCACGCCGCTCAGCTTCCCAAGCCATTCACACAGGCTGCCAGCTATTCGATTCATCATGCGGGCGCCGACAATATCAAGACTGTCAGCCAGGCAGGCGTCAACAACGATTGGTTAGACCTGGGCGTTTACTACTTCAGCGGCAAAGGCGATGAGTATATCGGCCTTGTTGACCAGACGGGGGAACCATCTGGCAGCACCATTGTGGCTTTTGATGCTCTGCGGTGGACAGCCGTCAACCGCGACATGCCGGCGCTGGATGCCTCTGTCAGCAATGCGTTCGTATACGACATCGTGCTTCCCGGCGAAACAGCACACCTTGAATTCAATCTACAAAACACGGGTGCTGCGCCCTGGAATGGTTCTGAGTATTCACTAGAAGCTCAAGCGGACGATTCTGGCGCGGCGCCGCGATCATTGCCCGTGGTGGGACAAGTATCTCCCGGCGAAACAGCTACCTGGAACCTAGGTTTCCTGGTGTCAGGATCACCCGGTGTTCGAAGGTTTCCCTATCGGATGCAGTTTGCTGGCCAGCCCTTCGGACAGATAGCGACCGGCTACGTGTTCGTGCTACCAGAGGCGCTCAAAGATATGGAGGCGAAAATTCGCGATCAGATTGAAGAGTGGAAGCGCAAAGGACAGAAGACGATTGATGACCTGGTACAAGGGATCTGGCAGGAGATTCAACGTGAGATTGAGCGCCAAGCACAGCGCGCCGTCGGCCAGTTGTGTCAAGGGACAGGCGTTTTGTTAGCCTTGGTGTTGTTGATTGGCTATCGAGGTTGGTACGGGCGCGCTAGATAGGCTCGTGTTACTTGACCTGGATTCTATTCGCGCCTTGGTTCTGGCGAATCAGCAGCCAGGCGGCAAGGATGTGGAGCAGGACTCGATGTCTTTGCTGCTGGCCCGCAGTGTTGAACCCTAAGATGTGATTAGGTAGCTTTGAGCTATTCCCCCTACCCACGAGGACGCCCATGCAATGTCAAAACTGTTCCGCCCCTTTGCCCGATCAGGCACGCTTCTGCAACGCGTGCGGAACCCCGCAGACAGCGACGATCACGTGCCGACAGTGCGGCGCCAGTCTGAAGCCGGGGCAGAAGTACTGTATCCAGTGCGGCGCTGAGGTGAGCGCCGCGCGCGCCACGACCGAGGATGGCGGCCAGAAGGCGATACCTCCTGCGCCGGCGCAGGACCGCTCCAGCCGCTTGCCAATTTTGATCGGCTTGGTTGCTCTCTTGATTATCGTTGCCGGCTCGGCGGGAACCATTCTCTGGTTGCAGCAACGCAACGAGAGACAACGTGCGGCGACCGAACGGGAGGCCATCGTTGCCCAGTGGCAGGCCGCGCAAGCAGCCCTCACGGCAGGGGATTTTGAGAAGACGCTGGGGTTGATCGCGGATATTCGCCTGCGCGATGCTGCCTTCGAGCCGACGGCGGTGAAGAGCCTGCGCATGGCTGCCTGCACAAGCCTGGCGCAGACCGCAGAAGGCGCCGCGAATGTTTCCGCGGCGCAGGGATGGTGGGATTGCGTCCTCGAAGAAGACTCGAATGACTCCGAAGGCAGGCTGGGGCGTGAGCGCTCCACCGCCTATCTGACTGGCCAAAACGCATGGGCGACGCAAGACTACTCTGGCGCCATTGCGGCCTGGCAGCCGATCTATGCTGCTCGACCTGACTATGCTGACCTCAAGACGAAGCTATACGATGCGCATATCGCACACGGGGATGCCCTGTGCGCGCAGCAGAATCTGCCGGACGGTCAGGCGCAATTTGCTGCCGCCCGCATCATAGACCTGAATCGTCCGGAGGCCGACGCCCATCTGGCCTCGTGCCAACCCACGCCGACGCCAACGCCAACGCCGCTCCCTGGCCCTCATCTGGCCGTTGTTGCCAACACTAGCGCGCTGCGCGTGCGGGCTGGCCCCGGTCCCGGCTATCTCGTTCTGGGGCGCTTGGGAACCAACTCAACCGTAACGGTCACTGGCCGCACTGACGACGCCACATGGGTCGAGGTCCAGGCGGATGAGGCGCGACGCGGCTGGGTCAGCGCGGAGTTCCTGAGCTCATCCTATCCGTTTTTGGCCGCGCCGGTGCAGGCGCCGCCGCCTCTCGTGAAGAGCGTGCAGGTGGCGCAAGCGCTGCAGGATTTCTCGCCGGAGCAGGGCTATCGCTCCTGGTACTATGTGATTTCGGAATCTCCGGGCAGCCTAAAGTTCAAACAGATGCCGTGGGACGGCGGTTCCTGGTGGCGGTGGTGCTGCGACGCCGCCTACGATCCACGCATGCGCATCTCCGATAATGGCATGTATCCCAGCCGGGCGCACGATGTGGCGCGTGAATGGGTTTCGCCGTATGAGGGCGCGCTGCGCATTTCCGGGCGCGCGTACAAGGATGGCCGCGGCGGCAACGGGGTCAATCTGCGCATCGTGCACAAAGAGACAACGGTGTGGCAGGTTGACCTGAACGGCTCCGATACAACCGGTGCTCGTTTCGATGTCAGCATCAACGTGCAGCCCGGCGATGTCATCTATTTCATTGCCAACGCGCGCAACGATGACGGAGATGACAATACGGTCTTTGAGCCGCTCATCGAACTGCAACATGCGGACGGGGCCGATCAATCGCCGCCGGCCGTGTGGGCTGACAAGCCGGCGATCCCCACACCCAAATCAACATTGCCCCCCGCCCCCAGCTTGTGCTTCGAGCCGCGTGTGCGTCACTATGAGGAGCACAAGGGCTGCTGCGCTGAGGTCGCCGGCCTGGTCTACAACCTGCAAGGGAATCCGTTCGCTCCACGCGGCGCGCTCGTCCGCATCGAAGGCCCGCCGGCAAACAACCGCTACATGCGGGAATTTGCCGTAGATGCTGGCGGCGGCTACAGCATCACCGCGCTCACCGTGGACACCTACACCGTCTGGCTGAAAGGGACCAACATTCGCAGTCCCAAATTCGAGGTGAAATACCCTGATTGGGCCAAGATTCGCATCCTGGTGGACTTCTTTCAGGTGGCATGCCGTTGAAAGGCGCCTGGTGTCGACCTGTGCGACCCAGGCGATTCATGCGGGGTGTGAGAAATTGGCAGGGTATTGAGAGAAAGATGGTAAACAGGCAGGGTGTTTATCCCGCATAATACACACATTGCCACGCAAGGTCGGGATCGCTTGGCGAGCGACTGTGAGCCTGCGACCGATCTGGCGCCGAACATCAGCGGGCACGGAATCAGCGATGACGTCCTACCGTTGGTTCATGCCATCAGGTTCAGGAGGGGTTATGGCCGATTATCATAGTTGTCCGAATTGCGGAAGCAAGCCCACCGCATGGCTCGCTTCGCACATGGATGTCTACCAGTGCGACAGCTGTCGCACGGAGTTTTGCCATCGCTGCCCTGGCAGCAACGGCGGCCGCGAATGCCCGCGCTGCGGTTCGACGCGTTATCGGACCGTGGGGCGGGTGTACAAGTAATTTGCACATACAAGGAAATCAAACAGATCGCCGACGAGGTCTTCGACCAGTGGAAACACCAGTGGAAGCAGGGGTAACGGTGACGCATCATGACCGATTCTGAATTCAAAGCACTACGCCCAGGCGACAAGGTCTCAGTGTCCGGCAAACAGATCGCCTTCGACGCAGTGGTGACCGGGCCGCATGACAGCAATGACGAAATTCCGATTCAGGTAGTCGAGGTTCATTACCGGGCAGAGAACCTGGATTACGTGTACCAGGCTTACCGCGCTGGGCATCGCACCACGGAGGGTAACCGCCCAGCGCTGCTGCACGGGTGGATCAGCGAGGGGGTTAGTAGATGGGGTTGAGCCTGGCTGACGACTCGGCGGTAGGCATCAGTCATCGGTGGTCTGTTCGCTAGCAGTCGCTCCCGACGTCAACGCCAACCATCACCCCTAGAGGCCGACACCCCTGCCGACTTTCACCCCGACAGCGACGCCGACCGCCACCGTGTGTCCTGAATACACACCGCCGCCGGGTATCGGGGTGGAGGACATTCACACGATCGTCGCGCATTGGGGAGAAACACCTAGGTGCGCCGGCTGTCGCCGACCGATGTGTTGACCACGCGCCAGATGGCCTTGGCGGCATGATGCTCACTACTTTCGCCATGCCCTGACGAATTCCCCTGGCGCAACCACCTGAACCTCACCGCGTATTGCTTCCGGGTAGTGCGCGGTGTTGCCGGTAATGAGCACTGCCTCGGCTTGCGTTGCCACTTCCAGGAACGGCAGATCATCGGGGTCCGGCAGTTTGCACGACAGCGGCCGGGCCGTGACTTGTTCGCCGTCAGCCTCCAGGTACTCCAGCACGACCGCCACGTCTTCCGGTGCAAAGTTGAACTTTGGCCGCGCCAGCACCTCGCGGTATTCGGCCATCAGGCGATCATCGTAGGCTGCCCGGATGTCGCCGTTCAGGACCATGTCGAACACGCGCGCCGGCGGGCCGAAAGGGGAGAGCAGCGCGGAGACCAGGATGTTGGTGTCCAACACGACCAACATTCGGGCTACTCTTCGGCCGCCGCGGCCCGGCGCTCACGGCGGACCTGGGCGATCTCGGCCTCGATCTCGGCGGCTGACAGCTTGTTCGCCCCACTCGCGGCCGCGGCCCGGCGCAGACGCGAAACGGCGGCCTGGGCCCGCGCCCGGCGCAGCGCGGCCACCGTCTCTTCCACGTCGTTCTCCCCTACCCCGGCGATGACCGCCACTGGCCGGCCGTTAGAGGTGAGGATGATCTCGCGCTGCTGGCGCAGCTTGTCCCACACCTCGCCGGGCTTCAGCCGCAGGTCACGGATCGTCACGAATTCCATGGTAAGTAACCTCCTGTAGCCCAATTGGACTACGATCAGTTTACAGGAAAGACCAGCAGGTGTCAAACTGCCCGCGCGACGCGACTATGCCGACGATGTAGCGGTCGCTAACGCGGTTGGTCATCTCCTCGTCCGGCCCGCCGGCCGCGCCGAGGAGGTCGCGGCGGACCATGGCTTCCAGTTCGACGCGCAGTTGCAGGGGAGAAGGAGACACCAACGCATCAGCCATCGTATTCACCCCAAAAACGCACGATATCCGCCAGGAACGACGCCGACTCACGCAGCAAGCCTGTGCCATGCGCCGGATGGTAGCGTTCGGCGTAGACATGGGCGGCCTGATACGCCCACTCGCCCTCATACAACCCATACCCCAACGTCATGTCCGACCAGCCATATGGTGCGGCGACGGACTAGTCCATCATTCTGCACTCGGGCGCAGTCTCAATGGTCATCAACCAGAGTAAGGTCACTATGCATGATGCTGTGATACAGTGAATTCAGCTGCCCTTTGTTTTTGGTAATATAAAGTAAGGCCACCTGGCTGAGAAATGGCAGTCGAAATCTGGGCCACCAGAGAAATTCCGCTATCATAAGGGGGAGGCGAAAAGCCGACGAGACCATGGTAGCGGAGGGAAGGATGAAGACGGTGGAAGATTATGCCCAGATTCGGGATGCCTATTTCAATCAACACAAGAGCATTCGTGAGATTGCTCGCGAACTGAAACACGGGCGCGACACCATTGCGAAAGCGCTGGACCTGGCCGAGCCGGAGCCGTACCAGCGGGCAGTTCAACGAGCGGATCCGGTGCTGGGGCCTTACAAGGCAAAGATTGATGAACTTCTGGCCGAGAATGAAGGACTGCCGCGTAAGCAGCGGTACACGGGACAGAAGATTTATGAAATGGTCCACGAGCAAGGCTACCGGGGGAGCGATTCGGGCGTGCGTCACTACGTAGCGCAATGCCGTGAGGCACAGCGGAAGCCGGCGGTTTACCTGCCGCTGGCGTTCGATCCGGGTCGCGAAGCTCAAGTGGACTGGGGAGATGCGACGGTCATCATGGCTGGCGTACGGATGGTCGTACAGTTGTTCCTGATGTGGCTCAACTTTTCCCACCGGCTGTTCGTGTGCGCTTATCCGACGCAAAAGCAAGAGAGTTTCTTGGACGGTCATGTGCAGGCTTTCCGATTCTTTGGCGGCGTACCGCACCGAGTCAGCTACGACAATCTCAAAACGGCCGTGTTTGAGATTCTGCAAGGGCATCGTCGCATCGAGCAGCGTACGTTTGTGGCGTTTCGCAGCCATTATCTCTTCGAGAGTCACTTCTGCACCCCTGCGCAGGGCCACGAAAAGGGAGGTGTCGAACATAACGTCGGGTTTAGTCGGCGCAACTTTCTGGTTCCCATCCCCCACGTGGCCTCGTTCAGCGAACTGAACGCCTATTTGCTGGACAAGTGCCGCACCAACGACCTGCGCCAGGTGAAAGGCGAGCCAACCACGATCGGCGAGGCGTGGGAGCAGGAGCGAACCCATCTGCGCCCACTGCCCGTGCGAGACTATGCGTGCTGTGTGACGGCGCCGGTGACACTGACCCCGTACAGCCAGGTGATTTTCGAAACCAATCGCTACTCGGTGCCCGTGGACCAGGCACAGCGCAAACTGGTGGTCAGAGCGTATCCATTTCGGATCGAGATCATGCATCACGACAAAGTGATTGCCAACCATGCCCGCTCTTACGCACGCGAGCAGGACATTTTCGATCCCCTGCACTATCTGCCCCTGCTGGTGCAACGTCCCGGCGCCTTCGAGCACGCCAAACCCTTACGCCAGTGGCGGGCGACATGGCCGGCGGCGTACGAGCAACTCCTGAACAAGATGCAACAGCAGTGGCCCGAGGGTCGCGGGATACGCGAATTTGTTCAGATCCTGCAACTGCATCGGGATCATCCGGCCGACCTGATCGAACAGGCGGTAAGCCAGGCCTTGCTCCACAACTGTGTCCATGTCGAGGGAGTGAAGTTATGCCTGCACCAGATACTGCATCCAGATACGCCACCCCCCACGCTCGAATTGACCGAGCAGTCCGGCTTACGGGAGATCGGCACCCAACCCGTGAACTTGCAACATTACAACCAGTTGCTGTCCGGAGGGAAGTGATGGAATCGCTCTTGCTTTTGGAAAGCTACCTCAAACAGTTGCATCTCCCCACCTTCGTGCGCAATTATCGCCCATTTGCTGAGGATGGCGCCCGTAACAACCTCAGTTACGATCGCTTCCTCCTCGCCCTGGCCGAACAGGAAGTGAACGAACGCGAACGTAAACGTGAAATCATGCGCATCAAGGAAGCACGCTTTCCTGTGCTGAAAGAACTGGCCGATTTCGATTTCAGTTGCGTCCCCCAACTGAACAAGCAGCAGGTGCTCGCCTTAGCTCAGGGACACTACATCCGCCAGGCCGAACCCATTCTGCTCGTGGGCAATCCGGGCTTAGGGAAGACACACGTTGCCTCGGCACTTGCGCTCACCGCATGTCGCCAGGGATACAAGGTTCGCTTCTACAACGCCGCCGGCCTGGTTAATGAACTGATTGAAGCTCAGGATCAGCATCGCTTGGCCAAGTTCCTAACCGCAGCCAAGAAATGCCACCTGATCGTCCTGGACGAGTTAGGCTTCATTCCCTTTTCTGACATCGGCGCCCAGTTGATTTTCCAATTCTGTTCCGCCTTGCATGAAAAAGTGGCGCTCATTGTCACCACCAACCTGCACTTTGCCGACTGGACACAGGTCTTCGGCAATGAACGACTGACCAGCGCACTCCTCGATCGGCTCACCCATCGGGCCCACATCCTGGAATTTCTTGGTGAGTCATATCGCTTTCGTCAGCGCATGCAGCATGTCACCAGCTCTGTATCACCGTCCCAACCATGATTCTCTCGCCATACAGATCCATCAGGAGGTTTGACACAACAACTTCATTCACTTTTCACCCCCTTGTCGCTCTGGCTCAGGACTCAGAAAGCAGGGCTGCCTCCTGCTCGCCGTCGCCATCTAGCCCCCAGTCTAGCACCGTCCGCCACCCCGTCAATGGTCGAGATGAACCGGTTTGGGAATCCGGCCAACAGCAGGCCGGATTCCCAAACCGGCCATTGACGGGGTAGCCAGGAACGGCGCTAATCCTGAAGCTGCGATGGCGACGGACGAAGGAAGCAGGGCCAGCCCTACGCCTGTTGTCATCCCACCCTCCCCGCTTTTTGGGTTTCCAAAATCACGGGTGGCCCTGTTTTACATTGCCAAATGGCCTTGATTTTCATTGCCAAACGGCCCTGATTTTGATTGCCAAGCTGAAAACGGGGTGACCTTGCTGGCCCTGTTTTTCATTGCCAAGTGGCCCAGGTTTCATTTGCCAAAAACATCCTCCACGTACCGCTGATGGTTCAACTCTAGCGGTCTCCTCAATACATCGCACCACGCTTGATCGTGAATGATCAGTCCAGTGGTCTCAGGAGCTCAATAAGCTCCTCGCGCGTCCAACCTCCCATCGGGCCGCCCGCTGCGTCAATGATGCGACCTGCCATGTCCCGCTTCTTGCCAAGCAGCTTGTCAAGTCGCTCCTCCAGTGTGCCTTTGACGATGATACGATGCACATGAACAGTGCGGTGTTGGCCGATTCGATGCACACGATCCGTACTTTGGTCTTCGACGGCGGGGTTCCACCAGCGATCGGCGTGAATGACGTGATTTGCTGCTGTCAGATTGATACCATGACCGGCGGCAAGGGTACTGCACAAGGCAACCTGTGCTTGGCCAGCGTTGAATAGATCAATTAGAGCCTGGCGGTTGTCGGTGCTGCCATCAATGCGAATGTACCGAACCTTCTGTGCCGTAAGTGCGTTTTCGAACAGCGACAACATGCCCAGAAACCGACTGAAAACCACCACCTGCTCGTTTCCAGCCAGGATTTCTTCGATCTTTTCCACTGCCCAATCGAACTTTTCTGAACGCCCGTTCAGAGGTTTTTCTATGTGGTTGATGATCGCTGGATGGTCGCAAACTTGCAGCATGTGGGTCAGAACGGGCAGAATGCTGGTTGTGTAGTTCACCCCTTCACCAGATTTCAGTAATGCTGTTAGTTGCATGGCCCGTTCCTGCATCGTGTCGTAGAGCTGACGCTGCTCCTCAGTTAATTCACACCATTCTTCATTCTCTATCTTTTCCGGCAAATCCTGGGCGACGGCTTCTTTGAGACGCCTCAGCATAAACGGCTTGATGCGACGCCCCAGGCGATTGGCGGCTGTTGAGTCGCCGTTCATGATAGGAATCTCAAACGCGCTTTGGAAGGTGCCCTGGCGGCCCAGGTGGCCGCGCATGAGGAAATCAAAAATTGACCACAACTCAGATGGACGGTTTTCGACTGGGGTTCCACTCAGCGCCAGGCGATGCGCCGCATTGAGCGCCTTGACGGCGTTTGTGCGGATGGCAGAAGGATTTTTGATGTGGGTGGCCTCATCAAGCACCAAGTAGAAGAGTGGAATCTTGGTGAACGTCTCGACGTCGTTAGCCACGGTGGCATAAGTGGTGATGAATGTGATCGGCTTTGCGGAAAAGAGTAAGTCACGCCGTCGGCCCGGGCCGTGATAGACATGTGTTGGCATAGCGGGGAAGCAACGGTAGATCTCGCGTTCCCAGTGGTAAAGCACTGACTTAGGAGTGATAACCAAACTGTGTTGTTGCGATAAGGTTCTCTCATAAGCCAGACGCATGGTCGCAATAGTCTGCAACGTCTTGCCGAGCCCCATGTCGTCTGCCAACACGCCATGCAATCCGTTTTTTGATAGCCAATCCAACCATTGGATGCCCCCCCGCTGGTAATGGCGAAGAGTCACGCCGGAACGCTGCAGGTCATTCTCTCCGGCAGAAGATAGAACAAAGGCATCATCAGGTCTGAAATCCATCAACTGATTCAGGAATTCCTGGAAGGCTGTGCTGATCACCACGTTTCCGCCGGCTTCCTTGATGAATTCTTCTAAGCTGGCAAAGGCATGCACAGGCAGACGATAGCCTTCGGGTGTGGGCAATGCGCCTAATTGCTCGCATTGCTTCTGAACCTCTCTGGCTTCTTTAGTGCTCATTTTCACCCAGGTGGTCGGGGTCAAACGAAAATAGTGCTGGTCGCCGACTTTGGTAACCTCGCTTTGGGGAACGGCGTGGCCATCCATTTGGTATTCCACGCGAAAACTGAACCATCCGGGCATGTCCCGATCTACATGGAAAACGGGCTGCAGCGGTTCTCGTACAACCCGCACTTGGGCGGCGAGATCGGTAAGCACAGCGTTGAATTTGCTCTGGTAAAGCACCAGGTCACGGAGAAAGAATTCAGGAACATCGTTTAGCTGTATTTGCCAATTGCCACGTCTCAGCATTTCTTCGTAATCGGCAGTCAACGCTTTTGGCAAGGGTACGAAGCGATTGCCGAAACGCGCCCATTTACCATCTTGGGTTACCTTCAGTTGCGTCGGAGCAATCAGTTCTGCACTGTCACCATCACGGTAACCAGTCTTGACGGTAGCGCCACGCTCGGGATCAAAGTCAACAATCATGGCGGGCTGTAACGGCTTGGCTTCAATCGCCACTTGCTGTGACACTGGTGCCTCATTGACATTTGTTTTCTGTCGCAAATAGCTAAGCACTGGCGGTAGCACGTCAAATACAAGAGCGCCGTCAGTCGCGTACTCGGGATTTAGGCTCTTGACTGATTGAAGTATGTGCCAGTCGGCGCCACTGACCACATAGATTTTCCGGCCGTCTGGAGATTCTTCCTGGTAGCCATAGCGCAATAACGGTCGTACGTCGGTGATGTTCTCAACGCCGTTATCGGTCATTTTTCGTACGTGCACAACATGGCGCCCTTCGGCATCCATGTCCAACGTGAAGCTGAGTTGGATGGGAAGCATCTGTATGCGGCGGAACATTCGCGACCAAAAATCAGCCATATTTATGTTACCACCTCTTTGGTTAGATCTGCAAACCAATCAGGGACAGACTCCCACTCTGGAAAAGCACCGCGTAGGTAGTGCTCAACCTCATCTGGCATCGTGTACGTGCCCTGAAGAGCTTGGAGAACACTATGCCTATTTACCTTGCTGAGCGGAGCAATCGCCACGCGAATTTGTTCGATCTCAGCCACTACGGTTTTTTTCTTGGTTTCCAACCTATCGATTTCAGCGCTGAGAGCGGAAAGGCGTCCGTTATATCTAGCTTGGATTTCTTGTTTCCCTGGAAAGTCGCTGGCGACAAGCGTGGGTATGGCCGCTTCGTAGCGAGCTACCCACGCGTCAATATCGGCCTGGCGTGACGGTCCAATGCCTTGAATGTTCTTGGAAGCTAAGCGCAGAGATGTCAGATTCCCTTGTCCATGAGCATACGCGTAGAGTATACCGGAAAGCGCCGGACCAATGCCGCGGATTTCCTGCAGTCGTGTCTTCAGGAGGTGTTCTATGAGGGCATGTCGCCATTCCTCCATTGTTTTGGCTTCGACCTTACTCTTGTCTTTACTAACGGCGTCAAGTTCTACCTGGTACACGCGATGCTTCTGCAGGTTCGCGTCGAGCGCATGCCGCAGCAATTTGAGATGCTGTGTTCCTCGCGCAGTGTCATAATCGTGGGCAGCTCGCCGATGCAGATGAATGCGGCGTTGCGCTGCTGGACTGATCCAGATCAGATAAACAGATCCGAAGATAACAAAAGCAAACACAAAGAGAGCAAGTACCAGAAAAGCGATTATGAACAGAGAGTTGATGGTCATGAGTTCTCAGTTAGTCTTACGTTTCCAGAGAAAACTGCAGGGCATCAGGCCGTTCCGCCGGAAAACATAACGCTGCATGCACGGCTCCGACGAAACGGTCGAACTCCGGCGTGCAGTAGCGGCGATCGTCGCGGCCCAAGCCGCGAAACATGGCGAGCCGCAGGCCGCGACTGATCTCCAATTGACAACCAAGACCGGAAGTTCCTCGGTTGCAGATGTTGCTGTCGAATCTGCCGGCGATGGCCGGATTGTCCGTCTGGGAGGTGACGAAACCTGCCGATTTGAGTTCTGCCGCCAGGCGACGGATGAGCGATTGATCTAGCCCTCCCAGATGCACGATGGGATCAACATCATCTACACCGTGAATCGTTACGGCCGTGACTGCATGGCGCAGGATCTCCAGGCACCGGGGCTCATCGAAGTGGGTGCTGGTAATATGCAGCGCGCCATTTCCCGCTGATTTGCGCGCCTCAAACAGATAGAGCGAGTAATCCTCACCTGCGATCGCGCGAGCCAGTTCCGACGTCCCGGGCTCAATACCGCCGCCGTGTGGTGCAAGGATTGCGATGGGCGCGTTGCGGCGTAAGGCTGTGATCACATAGTCCCGGTTTTCACGCTCTATGGCCGCTAGATGCCTATAGCTTCGATACGTATCGGCAGGCATGAATGTCTCTCCTTGCTGGGCAGCCTGTAATCCGCCCTGGCCAGAATAGCCTTGACGCTTCGCCATCATCCTTCTTGATTGTACTATCGCTGCGCGGTTGGCGCAAGGCAGTGGGGAGATGATGAACTACTCCTTGTTTTCCGGATCCCTGTGCTATAATGCGCCCAGAAATCAAGCGGCGCTTAGGAGAAACAGACATGTCAACAATACCCACATCTGACCAACTGCTCGGCGCGACCGCTCGCTGGACGGCGAGCGTGCGCGCGCTGGAGAGTGCACGCGAGGACCGCCTGTTCGACGACCCCTGGGCGGCGGCGCTGGCCGGCGCTGAGGGCGCGGCGTGGATGGCCGGCCGGACGGCGGACAGTGTGCTGCCTATTGTCTTGCGCACGCGCTTTTTCGATGATTTCCTGCAGCGGGTCACGACCGAGCATGGGATACGACAGATCGTACTGTTGGCCGCGGGCCTGGATACGCGCGCGTTTCGACTGGCGTGGCCGGCGCAGACGCGGTTCTTTGAGCTGGATCAACCCGTAGTGATCGCACACAAGGAACGCATTCTGCACGACGCCGGCGCGGCGCCGAACTGCACGCTGCAATGCCTGGGGGCAAACCTCAGCGATCCCTGGCAGGAGGTGTTGCTGCAAGCAGGTTTTGACGCCGGTCAACCCTCGGCCTGGCTGTTGGAGGGATTTCTCTTTTACCTTTCCAACGACCGCATCACGTCAATCCTCGATGCCGTGTCCAACCTGGCTGCGCCCGGCAGTTGGCTCGGCTTCGACATCATCAATCCGGCCGTGCTCACCTCACCCTGGACACGGGCCTGGGTTGAGATGCAGGCCGCGGCCGGTGCGCCCTGGATCGGCGCGCTGGCTGATCCGGTCGGCTTCATGGCCGCGCGCGGCTGGAACGCCACCCTGAGCCAGGCCGGCGCGCCGGATGCCAATCACGGCCGCTGGCATCTGCCGATCATCCCCACGCTGGCGCCCGACATGCCGCACAACTGGTACGTGTGCGCCGAGAAGCAGCCCACCGGCTGAAATCTGGCTGCAGCGCAGCGATAGCGAACCTGGGCCACCATACGCCACAATAATTCCAGCTGTAGCGCCCATTCAACCACAAGGAGCACATGTGGGGGAGGGTGAACACAAAGAAACGGCAGAAGGATTGTGCACTGGCGGAATCTATGTGTTCCTTGTGTTCCTTGTGTTCCTTGTGTTCCTTGTGTTCCTTGTGTTCCTTGTGTTCCTTGTGTTCCTTGTGGTCAAAGAACCGTTCATATTTGAATCCCTGAATACGCCATGTGGCGCGTGACAGGAAGGGCGCTGACTGTTATCATCAGCCGCGGCAGGCTATATTTCATCTGCTATCACCAAGCCCCTGTCCGGTAGGAGTCCAATGACTGATCTTGTGGTTGTTTTCGTCACCGGGTTGACCACCGGCGGCTTGAGCTGCCTGGCGGTGCAGGGCGGCCTGCTCGCCAGTTCGATCGCGCGCCAGGTGGAAGAGGATGTCCAGACCGCGCTGGTCGCCAAGCCGCCGGCCATGCCCAAAGGCAAGAAACGGCGCCCGGCGCCAGCGCAGGCCGCGCCGATCACGCCGGCGCGGCCCAAGCACGTGGCGCGGCCGATTGCCCTTTTCCTCGGCGCCAAACTGGTGGCTTACACGCTCCTCGGCGCGCTCTTGGGGCTGCTCGGCTCGGTGCTGCAATTGACGCCGACAGTGCGCGGCATTCTGCAGCTCGCTATCGGGGTCTACATGGTGGGCAACGCCTTGCGCATGTTCGAGGTGCATCCCATCTTCCGCTACTTCGTCTTCGAGCCGCCGCGTGCGTTGACTCGCTTCATTCGCCGCACAGCCAAGAACAGCAGCAACGAGGTGATTACCCCGCTGTTCCTGGGCCTGCTCACGGTGCTGATTCCCTGCGGCGTGACCCAGGCGATGATGGCGCTGGCGATTGGCAGCGGAAGCCCACTGACCGGCGCAGCCATCATGGCCGCCTTCACCCTTGGCGCCAGCCCGGTCTTTTTCACATTGGCCTACCTGGCGACTCGCCTGGGCGGTGTGTTGGAAGCGCGTGTTCTCAAGGTCGCCGCGCTGGCGGTGCTCGTGCTCGGGCTGGTGTCGGTCAATTCGGGCCTGAACCTGCTCGGCTCGCCTGTCTCTTTCACGAGTTTGGCGAACGCCCTGCTGCCCTCTGTGACCACGTCGGCGAAGGCTGGCGTCACAACCGATTTGAGCAAGATTGACTGCGACCCGAAACTGACCTCGTGCGGCGCCAACGAGGCCGCCAGCCCTGAAACGGGACAGGCAGACGCCGGTAATTCGATCACCGTGCGCGCGCTCAACGACGGCTACTATCCAGCGTCGACGCGGGCCAAGGCCGGGCAGCCGGTGCGCCTTGATCTTGTGACGGACAAGACCTACAGTTGCGCGCAGGCGTTTGTGATTCCTGCCCTGCACATCGAGCGCCTGTTACCCGAGTCTGGCGTAACGAGCATCAACCTGCCGCCGCAAAAAGCCGGCAGCGTGCTGCGCTATACCTGCTCCATGGGCATGTACACCGGGCAGATTCGCTTTGAATAGGCTGCTTTGCAACCGGCCAGGAGAGATGCGATGGTGAAGAAGGTTTTCTGGGTCCCCAACATGCGCTGCAGCGGCTGCGCGATGACGCTCGAAGGACTGGAGGATGAACTGGCCGGCGTTAGCCGCGTCAATGCCAGTTATCACAAGCAGATCATGGAAGTGGAGTTCGACGATCGCCGCGTGAACGAGGCCGCGATCATTGCCGCGGCCAAGCGGCTCGGCTATGAGGCGCTCCCGGCCTAACATGATTGAGGAGGCCCGCATCCTCAGACACAGGCCTTGGCAACGGCTTCTTTCAGGTCATCAAGAACAGGCGTCAGTCACCCCTGTATGGGATTGACTGGCGCCTATTCTGTTGCCAACCGCTACGACCCACTGAACGCTTGCTTGAGCACCTCGGGCGCGTCGCGCTGCACCACGGCGGGCGTGATGGCGTTGGCGCGACAGATGTCCGCATACGTTTGCGCGCTGGCGCGCACGCGCCGCGCCTGCGTCGCCGGATCGAGTTCGATCAAGCCAAAGCGCAGCTGCCAGCCTTCCGCCCATTCGAAGTTATCCACCAGCGTCCAGTGAAAGAAGCCCTTGACAGGCGCGCCCGCTTGAATGGCCCGCTGCACGGCCGCCAGGTGGGTGATGAGGAAGCGCGGCCGCTGATCGTCGTCGGCGTCGGGCAGGCCGCATTCGGTAATGAAAATGGGCTTGCCCATGGTCGCCAAACGCAGCAGCAGTTCTTCCAGGCTGTCTGGCACACATTCGCTGTAGGGCAGACCGCTCCTGGTCACATCGCTGGTTTCACCAGACGGCGCGAAGAAGCGGCGCCCGAAGAGATTGCCCGCTGCGCGCAAATCAAAGCGCATCAACTCCCGTGTGTAGAAGTTGACGCCGATGAAATCGCTGGAGTCAATCAGGGAGCCGACGGTTTGACCGTAGCCCAGGGGCGGCCGCAGGACGCCATCGCCCACTGCGACCAGCAGGCAGTCGCTGAAGAGATAGTTCTGCACCGCCGCGGCCCATTGATCGAGCCGCGCGCTGGCTGTGGCCGGCACAAAGGGCCGGAAATGCAGCACCAGCCCCACCTGCGCGCGGCCGTCGAGGCGATGAATGGCCCGATACGCGGCCGCGTGCGCCAGCAGCAGGTTGCGCATGACGCGAAACGGCGCCACGATGCTGTGCAGACCTGGCGGATGCTCGCCCAGCAAATAGCTGAGCGCGGCATGGATGTTCGGCTCGTTGATGGTGCACCACAGGCCAACCAGGTCGCCCAACTCGCCAGCCACCCGCTCGACAAAACGCTGGAACAGCCCCACGCTGCGCGGGTTGAGCCACGCGCCCTGCGCCTCGAACCAGAGCGGATTGGTGAAATGGTGCAGCGTCACCATCGGCGTCAGGCCGCGGTCACGTAACGCGCTCAGCATCCCACGGTAGCGGCGAAAGGCCGCGGCGTCGAACACGCCTTCGCTCGGCTCCAGGCGGCTCCACTCGACCGACAGCCGGTGCGCATTTTGCCCCAGCGCCTGCGCGCGGTCGAAATCGGCCTCCGCGCCGCCCGGCGCCCACCAATTGCAGGCCAGCCCGGAACGTTGATTCTGATAGATGTGGCCGGGCGTCTGCTCCCACGCCCACCACTGGTTGTTGCGGTTATCGCCCTCAACCTGGTGTGCGGCGGTGGCGGTCCCCCACAGAAAACCGGCGGGGAAGGGACGGTTGACAAGATCGCTCATTGGCCGCTGCCGGCGCGCCGGGGCGTCGTGGGGAGGTAGATGCGACGCACCAGGCCGCTGCTCACTTCCAGGCTGACATTGTCCACCAGGAAGTTCGCGCGGTAGTTTGAGCCGTCCGCGCGCAGCTTCACGCGCACCGTTCGGCCGCGAATAGCGGCCAGATCAGCGGGCGTCAGCACATACGTGAGCGGCTGCCAGGCATTGGTTGGCGGATACGCGTCAATCAGCAGCGCGTCCACGTAATGCGTGCCGCCCACCGGATCGAGCAGTTGGACAGCCAGAAAACGCTCGGCGGGATGTTCACTCCAGCGGGACCAATACCAGAGATGAATCTTGGCAAAAGTGATGTCCGCAGGAATGGCGACGTTCTGAAAGAGTTCGACGGCCGTGTGCGGCTCGAAGTAGGCCGCATAGTCGCCGCTGTAGGGTGTGATGCCGACCGGCAGGCTGCTGGCATGAAAGATAACCTGGACGCCTGGCTCAACCCAGCCGGCGTGAAAAGCCTCGAAATCGCCGTTGACGAGCATCTCGTCTTCAGGGATGGCGGCCTGCGCAGGCGGCAATGCCAACAGCAAGGCTGCAGCAGCCAGCCCAATAACCAGCAGACCGCGAATCATAGGGGAGACGCAGCGCAAGCGCAACCAGTGCATGGAACCTCCAGGGTAAAGAGCGATCACGTGTACGACGCGTCCGGGATCTGAGGGGACAGGGCTGTCTCAAGTGTACCTAAAAACGCAGCGGTTGGCAAAACTGTTTCGGGTGTCTATTAGTTGCCAAGTCCTACGTCGATATGATCTTCCACGACCAGCTTCGGCGAGTTGGCAAAACTGTTTCGGGTGTCTATTAGTTGCCAAAGCTGTCAGCATGTGTTACATTTCAGTCGCGTTACCAGTCTGCGTGACAAATCTTCGGCAGCGGTGAACAATCAGCCATGCGTGTGATTACTGGCTCGGCCAAAGGTCGAATCTTGTTCGGTGTACCTGGCGACTCGACGCGGCCGATCACTGATCGGGTCAAAGAGGCATTGTTCTCCATTCTCGCCGCGCAGGGCGCCATCGAAGACTGCCGTTTTCTGGATCTGTTCGGCGGCACGGGCGCCGTGGGCATCGAGGCGCTGAGCCGAGGGGCAGCTGAGGCCGTTTTTTGCGAGAAGGACCGCCGCGCGCTCGCCATTTTGCACAAAAACCTGGCGCTCACGGGCTTGGCTGATCAGGCGCGCGTCGTCGCTGGCGATGCTTTTGCCTTTCTGCAGCGCACGGACGCGGGGCCGTTCGATCTGGTCTATATCGCGCCGCCGCAGTATCGGCAGCTGTGGCAAAAAGCCCTCCTGCTCATGGATGCACATCCCACGCTGTTGGCGGCTGAAGGACAGGTCATTGTCCAGATTCACCCGAAGGAAGATCATTCCCTATCGTTGAGTTCCCTGGCCCGGCTTGATGAACGCACGTACGGCAGCACCCTGCTTGTGTTCTACGGCCACGCGACCCAAGAATAAGGACGGACGCCTTTGCTCAATCGAATCAAGAAAGTCCTGATTGCTGTGGCTGGTGTGGCGGTTTTCATCCTCGCGCTGGAACTCCTCAAGAGCGGGGCGCGTGAACTGCAGCCGCTGTTCAAAACGTTGGCGGTTGACTCGATGACCAACACGTTGGGCATGGGTTGGCTCATGGCCTACATGGTCTTGAGCGGCTCGCCCGTAGCCGCGGTGTCCCTCACGTTGTACAGCCAACACCTGATTTCCGATGTCCAGTCTTTTGCCATGATTACCGGCTCGCGACTTGGCGCATCGTTCATCGTATTGTTGGTTGGTTTCGTGTCGTACTTGCGCGGACGGCAGCGCGTCGCCAGCATTTCGATTGGGGTGCTGGCCCTGCTGACCACGGCGACGATCTACCTGCCCGCCATGGGGATGGGGTATCTCATTCTGACCAATGGCTGGTTCGACAACGTGCGTTTTGGGGCGCCCACGGTGTTGGCCTCGTTCATTGACATCGTCTATGACCCCATTGTGCACCGGCTGGCGGCGCTGCTCCCTGGCTGGCTTGTGTTTGTCGCTGGACTGCTGATCCTGCTCACGGCATTCAACATCTTCGACCGGGCGCTGCCGGAGATTTCATCGGAGAGCGGCAGTTTCCAGCGCGTGTCTGACCTGGTCTATCGGCCGTGGGTGATGTTCGTCATCGGCATGGCCGTCACCGCAGTGACGCTTTCGGTCTCGGTGTCGTTGACCATCCTGGTGCCTTTGTCTGTGCGGGGCTACGTCCGGCGTGAAAACCTGATGCCCTATGTGATGGGGGCTAATATCACGACGTTCATTGACACGCTGTTTGCGGCGCTGCTGCTCAACACGCCGCGCGCCTTTACGATTGTCTTTACCGAAATGACGAGCGTCGCCCTGTTGTCCCTCCTGGTTCTGGTCATCAACTACAACGGCTACCGCCGCGGCGTCGAGTGGTGCCTGGAATGGATCATGCGCGACAATCGGCGCCTCGGCGTCTTTTTGGCGGTCATTTTTGTCGTCCCCCTGATTTTGTTGTTGGTCTGAGCAAGTCCTCCCTACGGTGGAGTTAGGCAGTCGAGAATGCAAATCTTGTTGTATGTAGATGGTTCGAATAATAGTCAGTGGGCGCTGCACGTGGCGTTGACGCTCATCCGCCATTTTGACACCCAGCTGACCCTCATGATTCCCGATGCGGGCGCGGATGCAGATCCCGCCTGGTTGACCGCCGCGCGCGAGCAGTTGACGGCGGCCACGGCGGGCGATTTGCGCGAAGTCTCACAGCCGGGGACGGCGGAGGAAGCCATTCTGGCCGAATTAGCTGCGCATACGTATGATCTGGTTCTGTTGGCGCCGGCCGGCCGCCGCGGCCTGAGCCGGTTACTGCACGGTTCACGCGTGGCCCAAGTGGTGCGCCAAAGCAACACCTCCGTGCTGGTGGCGCGCGCGCCGTTGACCGAAATCCGCCGCATGCTGGTCAGCGTGGGCGGCACGCGCCAAAGCCTGGAGATGGTCGAAATCGCAGCGCAGTGGGCGCAGGCTCTGGGCGCCAGGGCCACGCTGCTGCACGTCGTTTCCCAATTGCCGCTCTTCTTCCAAGGTCTGACCGCAGAAGAAGGTCACCACACCTCCGATGAATTGCTGGCGATCGAGCCAGAGTCGCGCGCCGTGTTGCAGGAAGCCGTTGACATGCTGCAGCGGGTTGGGGTTTTTGACCAACTGCTGCTGCGCGAGGGCCTGGTCGAGGAGCGTGTGCTGGGGACATTGGAGACGGAAGGGACCGACCTGCTGGTGCTCGGTGCGAACGCGGCGTCAGGCGTCAACCGCCTGCTGCTCGACGATCTGTGCGAGCGGCTGGTGCAGAAGAGCACGGTCACGACCCTGGTTGTGCGTTAGCCATTTTCTGGACGAAGTGCGTTGGGAAAATTCCAACATTTGCGTTATAATCTGGCTGATCTGCAGCGTCATCTGTCGCCGCCCCGTTGTGCGGGCGGTCTACCATAGTCGAGATAAGTCGAGATACCGCAGCTAGGATGGAGGGTTCATGCGTTCCAGCACATTCAGAGCAGCAGCCGTTTTGCTGCTTCTCATTCTGTTGGCGACGGCGGCGCCCTTGTTTGCACAGGAGAGCAAGCAGCTCTACTGGCAGCGATGGGATGCCGATGTAGCCATTAACACGGACGGTTCGTTTGCTGTAACCGAAACTCAGGAGATTGTGTTTACATCCGGCTCGTTTCGTTTTGGCACACGCAATATCAAAACCGATCGCCTGCGCGATATTACCAATGTGCAGGTCACGGCTGACGGCCAGGCGTTGCGCCGGGCATCCAGCGGCGAGACGCCGGGCACCTTTGTGGTGACGTCCAACGCCAGTGGCGATTTTGTCATAAAGTGGTTCTTTCCCACGTCGGTTTCTGATAGTCGCCATGTCTACACCCTGACCTATGTGGTAGACGGCGCTCTGCGCTACTACGACGGCGGCGATCAGTTCTGGTGGAGCATCGTTGGCCCTGAACGCAGCTTTCCTGTGCGCTCGTCCACGGTCACAGTCCGCGTGCCGGCGCCTGCCACCATTGCCACCTATGACAACTACGGCGTGCGCGGCACGGCCACGCAGCTCGACGCCCAAACCGTGAAGTTCGAATCGAGCGAAGTGATCAATGCCGGCGAACAGATCGAAGTGCGCGTGCAGTTCACGCACGGCGTGGTGGCTGGCAGCCCCGCATCCTGGCAGTCGCAGGCTGATGCGGACGCGGCGGCCGCGGAGGCGCAGGCCGCGTATGATCGTCAGGTGCGACCGCTGCTCAACACCGGCCTGCTGGCGTTGGGCCTGCTGATCTTGATCGGCGGGCCGCTGCTGGTCTACCTGCTGTGGTATCAGCGGGGGCGTGATCTGCCGGTGGCGCTGCCAACCGATTACCTGGCCGAACCGCCCGATGCCGCATTGCCGCCCGGCATCGCGGGCACGTTGGTGGATGAAAGCGCAGACTTGCAGGACGTGATTGCAACCCTGATTGACCTGGCGCGGCGCAAGGTGTTGACCATTCGCGAGGAGAAAGACAAAGACTTCACCTATACGTTGGTGGGACAGTCTGACACGCTGCGGCCATATGAACGAACGCTGGTGGACCGCCTGTTCTCGCAAGGCAAGACAGAGCGCCGGCTCTCCGAGTTGAAAGAAAAATTCTACACGACGATTCCTAAGATCAAGTCACAGTTGTACGACGAAGTGGTGCGCGAGGGCTTCTTCGAGCGCAGCCCGGAACGGACCCGCAATGCCTATGGCGCTGGGGGTTTGGCCTTGCTCGTCTTGACAGGCATCCTGGGCTTCTGCGGTCTGCCTTTGGTCATTGACCGGGCGGAGGCAGCCTGGTTCCCTGTCTTTGGCCTGGGCGTCACGTCGCTGCTCTTCATGTCCATTGCTCGCTTCATGCCGCGCAAGACCGACAAGGGCGCGGAGGCTGCGGCGCGCTGGCGTGCGTTCAAACGCTATCTGCAGGACATCGAGAAGTATACGAACCTGGAAGAGAGCAAGGCGATTTTTGAGTCCTACCTGCCCTTTGCCGTGGCTTTCGGCATTGACCGGACCTGGATCAACAAGTTTGCTCGGGTGGATGCACCTGCGCCGACCTGGTGGGTGCCCTATCCAAGCTACGGTTCAGGCCCTTACTACGGACGCGGGTCAACGACCGCCGGCGGGAGCACCGTCAATCTGCCCGGCGGCGGCCATGTCAGCGCCGAAGGTCGCCCGGCGCCAACGCTCAGCGACATGTCGCGCGGCCTCGGCGGCGGTCTCAGTTCCATGAGCGCAGGCCTGGGCACCATGCTGTCGTCCTCGGCTGCCACGTTGACCAGCCGGCCAGCGCCGCAGCCTTCGTCCAGCTCCGGTTGGAGCGGCGGCGGCGGTTGGAGCGGCGGCGGCGGCGGTGGTGGGGGCGGCGGCGGCGGCGGCGGTGGGGGCGGCGGCTTCGGTTGATCGCAGACGCGGGCCAGCTGCAGGGATTTGAACGCAGGCTGGCTCAATAGATCTATCGGCTTTCAAAGGAGGCTTTCATGGTTGGTTCTGGCCGCGTGGTGGGCATCATTCTCATAGTGATCGGAATTTTGGCCTGCCTGATTGGCAGCGCCACAGCAATCACTTCGGTGCAGTCCGCCGGTGAGCGGGGCAATGTGGGCGGCATGGTGCTGGGGATTGCCTTCAGTGCGCTGCCGGCCCTGCTCTTTGTGGGCGTTGGCGGCTACCTCTTCGTGCGCGGGCGCGCCGAGGCCACGCAAATGGCAGAGGTGGCGAAGCAAAAGAAGATTCTCAATATCGTCATGACGCGGGGCAAAGCGACCATTTCAGACATTGTCTTGGAAATGGGCACCAACACCGAGCAGGTCAAGGCGTGGATCTATGACCTGGTGGGCAAAGGCTTGTTTAGCGGCTATGTCAACTGGAACGATGGCATTCTTTATTCCAAACAGGCGTCGCAGATGCGCGAGGGGGGCAAATGCCCCAACTGCGGCGGCCAACTGGAACTGACCGGCAAGGGCGTCATCAGCTGCCCGTTCTGCGGCAGCGAGATTTTCCTTGCGCAATAGCATGAGCGAGAAAGGACAAAACGATGGATCTGATAGAAAAGGCAAAAGCGGCGCAGGGCGCGCTGGAGCGAACTTTCGCCGGTTTGCCCGGCATCAAGGGGTACAAGGAGAAGGAACTGCGGCGTGAAGCCGACAAGACCGTGCGCGAGTTGTTGGCGCGTGACCTGGACGAACAGCGCAAGCGGCTGCAGAAGCTGCAGGTTGACCTGTTGAGCGCTGGCGGGTTGCAGTGGGTGGATGACGTAGAGCGTGCAGTCAACAAGCTGCAGACGCTGGTGGATCGCATCAAGACCGCCAGCTATGGCTATGCTCCGCTCTTCGACGATGTCAAGGTCAAGGAGCCTCAACTCGAGGCGTTGGCGCAGTTCGACCAACAGATGGTGGACCGGGTAGGCGCTTTGCAGGCCCAGGTGGACGCGTTGGCCGCCGCCGTCAAGGCGCGTGAAGGGATTGGCGACGCAGCCGGCGCGTTGACCGACCACCTCGACATGCTCAATACGGTTTGGGGACACCGCCAAGAGGCGATTCTGAACAGCTGAGTTTGCCTCTCCAGGCAAGCACATAGATACGCAGGAGGAACAGATGGCACGAATTATTGATGTGATTGAGGCCCCCAATCAAGGGCCAACTGAAATGGTGGTGCGTGTGCCGCCGTCCGGCTCTGGCGATTTCCAGATCGGCTCGCAGGTGATTGTGCGCGAGAGTCAGACGGCCGTCTTTTTCCGCGACGGCAAGGCGCTGGATACGTTTGGCGCAGGCCGCCACGCGATTACCACGGCCAACATTCCGCTTATCACGAACCTCTTGGAGCGCATTTTTGCCAGCGGCAAGAATGTCTTTACCGCCGAAGTCTTTTTTGTCAACATGCGCGAGTTCTTGGAGCAGAAGTGGGGCACGCCCGAACCCATTACCCTGCGTGACAAGGACCTCGGCATGGTGCGCCTGCGCGCGTTCGGCAACTACTCCATGCAGATTAGCGATCCGCAGTTGTTCGTCACCAAGATCGTTGGCACGCAGGGGCTGTATCAGACCGCGCAAATTGACGCCTATCTACGCGGGGTCATCATCAGCCGTATGACCGATGTGCTCGGCTCGTCCGGCGTCAGCTTCCTCGACCTGCCTGCCATGTTCGATGAGCTGAGCGCAGGGATCAAGGCCAAGCTGGCTGATGACTTTGCTGCCGTGGGCATCGCGCTCAAGCAGATGTTCATTCAGTCGGTCAGCCCGACCGAGGACACGCAGAAGGCGATTGACGAGCGCGCTTCGATGGGCGCCATTGGCAACATGCAAGCCTACATGCAGTTCAAGGCCGCGCGCGCGCTGGGCGATGCGGCGCAGGCCGGCGGCGAAGGCAGTCTGGCTGGCGCAGGCCTCGGCCTCGGCGCAGGTGTGGGCCTGGGCGGCGTGATGGCGCAGGCCCTCACGCAGGCCATGGCGGCCGGCCAACAGCCGGCAACCGCCGCCCCAACCGCGGCGCCGGCGACGCCCGATATCATGACCACAGCCGAAGCTGCGGCCTACCTCAAGGTGTCTGAAGCCGATGTCATTGCGCTGATTGAAGCGGGCGATCTCAAGGCGCGCAAGATCGGCTCCCAGTATCGCATCGGTAAGGCCGTGCTCGACGAATTCGTCAAAGGCTAACAAGTCCTTTCCCCTGGCGTGTGCGATTCAGACACGGAGATGACAGGCCGTCGCCGGTGCTGTGGTCTCCGTGTCTTTGATTATCACGGGTGTGGATGTAGCGCAAGCCGCCGGCTTGCCCCCGTGGCGCAGGGCGCTGCAATCCGGCAGCTTGCGCTACAGGGCTATCTTCACGCCAGCGGCGAACCGATACCAAGCCATGCCCCCAGTTGTGTCTTTGCTCATCAAGGGAGGAAGTCATTCTATGTTGCGGCGATTTGGGATCGTAGTGTTGTGCACAGCCGCGCTGGCGCTGCTCCTGGCCGCCTGCGGCGCGACGCCGACGCCGGTCACGGTGATTGAAAAAGAAACAGTCGTTGTCAAAGAAACGGTTGAGGTGGTCAAGGAGGTCACGAAAGAAGTGGTCGTGACCCCAACGCCGGCTCCCAGCGCAGGCATGAAGCCGCAGATCTTACGTTGGTCTATCGAGGGCATCAACGAATTGACTTCGATTGACCCGCCAAAGGCCAGCGATTCGCAAGGCATCCTGGCGGTGAATATGATCTTCGCCGGCCTCGTGCGCCTGGATGGTGAATTGAACGTGACGCCGGACGGCGCCGTCCAGTGGACGGTGGCGCCCGATGGCCTGACTTACACCTTTGCCCTGCGCCCCGGCCTGGCCTTCAGCGATGGTACGCCGGTCACGGCCGATGACGTCGTCTTTTCACTCACGCGTGCGCTCAACCCTGCCACCGGCGGCTGGACCGGCCCATTCTATCTGAGCAATATCGTCGGCTCTGATGATGTCACCAGCGGCGCCAGCACAACCCTGGCCGGCGTGCGGGCGGTGGATGCCTCGACGGTTGAGATCAAAATCAAGCAGCCGTCCGCGTATTTCCTCAAGCAATTGACCTTTGCCGGCGGCTTCATTGTGCCCAAGGTCAAGGTGATGGCGAATCCAGCCAATTGGACTGACAGCCCCACCGGCACCGGGCCGTTCAGGCTCAAGGAGTGGAAACATAACCAGGGCTTGGTTCTGGAGCCAAATCCCTATTATTGGAATGGCCCTATTCAGGTCACGGAATTGCAGATGCCCTTCTTCCAGGACAGCGAGACCGCCTTCCAGCTCTATCGCACCAATGGTCTGGACATCATGGGCAGTCAGCAGAACGGCGTGCCCGCGGCGCGCCTGGCCGAGGTCAAAGACCTGCCGGACTTTCGCACGGCATCTTCGTTTGCCGTGCGCTTCGTCGGTTTCAACAACAAGCTGCCTCCCTTCGACAACGTAAAGGTGCGCCAGGCCTTTGCGCGTGCAGTGGATAAGCAGGCGCTCGCCAACAAGGTGCTGGACGGCAGCGTCCGTCCAACCGATCGCATCCTGCCGGCTGGCCTGCCCGGCTCTGAATTGCCCATCAAAGGGTTGACTTTCGACCCCGCGGCGGCCAAGAAACTGCTGGCGGACGCAGGTTTCGCCAATGGCAAAGGCTTGCCGCCCATCGCTTTCACCTACGGCGTGGAAGGGGACAATGAGCGCATGGTGACGTTCCTGCAGGAACAGTGGAAGCAGAACCTGGGCGTCGAAGTTACCCTGGAACCGCTCGAACTGGCGACTTTCAGCGAACGCCTCAATACCACCTATCAACACCCTGAGCAGGGCATTCAGATGTTCTTCAGCATCTGGGGCGCGGATTACCCTGATCCGCAGAACTTCATCTCGCAGCAGCTGCGCACCGACGTGGGCAACAACAACGGCCATTGGTCGAATGCGGCCTTCGACAAGTTGGTGGATGAAGCGGATGTTATCGTGGGGGACGACGCCAAGCGCATGTCGCTCTACAACCAGGCCGAGCAAATCGCGGTGGATGAAGTGGGCTGGCTGCCGCTCTTCAACCCGACGCTCAACGTGCTGATGCGACCGTACGTTTCGGGCTTTGTTTTCAACGGCCAGGGCATCACCGTGCCTGACTGGTCAGCCGTGCGCGGCAAGGCGCAGTAACCTGCGCACCCGTAATCTGGACTGGACGGGCCAAAACCCGATTGCTCACGCCAAGATGCGGAGAACGCCAAGAAAAAAACCGTAACCGTTCACGATGTTCGGGAGTAGGACGCAGATGAACGCAGATAGACGCAGATTTGACCAAAGAAGGGCCTCAACGCAGCGCATGCTGCAACAGTCGTCCCCGCGGCTGCCTCTGCTGCCCAGCAAAATCGCCAAATCTGCGTGCGTAGCCAGCGCTGATCTGCGTCCTGACGATCCCTCTGAACGCTTATGAAGAACCTTTGCGGCTTTGCCTGAGAATGGCCTGCTTCTGGCCCAAGAAGTCAACTGATTGGTTTTATGACACCTATCATCCTGCGGCGCGTGCTGAGCTTAGCGTTTGTGCTTTTCAGCATCACCTTGCTGACGTTTATCATCGGCTACCTTGCGCCGGGCGACCCCATCCTGGTGATGATGGGGTCGCGCCGCGATCCGGTTCTGTACGAGCGGCTGCTGCACCAATACGGACTTGACCTGCCGTGGTGGCAGCAGTATCTGCACTACATTGGTGGACTGCTGCACGGCGACCTGGGCCTTTCCTATAAATTCCAGGGGCGCCCCGTGCTCGATCTGCTGCGCCGCGGCCTGCCCATTTCGATGTCGTTGGGCGGCGTTGCGCTCTTGCTGAGCCTGGTCATCGGCATTCCGGCCGGGGTGCTGGCTGCGCTGCGCCAGAATTCCTGGCTCGATCGCGGTCTGCTGGCGCTGATGTTGGCCCTGTACGCGATTCCGAGCTTTGTGCTCATTCCCATCCTGCGCATCGCCGACGCCTGGCTCTACCGCGCCGGCCTGCCCTACCTGCCGGTGGCCGGCTGGGGAACCCCCGCGCATTGGGTGCTGCCCGTGATCGTGCTGGCCGCCAGCACCACCGGTTACCTGGCGCGGCTCACGCGCGCCGCCATGTTGGAGGTGCTGCGACAGGACTACATGCGCACCGCGGCCGCGAAAGGGCTGTTCCCACGCCAGATCATCTGGCGCCATGCTTTTCGCAACGCGCTGCTGCCGATCGTCACCGTGCTTGGCCCCTCGCTGGCGTTCCTGGTCACCGGCGCGTTCGTCGTCGAGAATCTCTTTGCGGTGCCCGGCATCGGTTTCCTCGCCATTCAGGCCATCGGCCAGCGTGACTATCCGGTGCTGCAAGGCACAACCGTGCTGCTGGCGTCGGCCGTGGTCTTCATGAACCTGGTGACCGACCTGGCCTACCTGTTCCTTGATCCGCGGATTCGAATGACGTGAGCAGCCTAACGACCGCGGCCCTGGCCGCAGGCGACCGCAGCCGCAGCTTGCCGGCGCGCTTTGCCGCCAACCACCTGGCTCTGCTGTGCCTGGCGGTCATCATCCTGCTGGCGCTGACCGCTGCCGTGGGTCCCGGGCTGTGGCCGGCCAGCGCCACCGACCAGGACTACGACGCGATCAATGCCTGGCCATCGGTCGCGCATCCGCTGGGCACAGATAACCTGGGGCGCGACACCCTGGCGCGACTCTTGCGCGGCCTGCGCGTTTCACTGCTGGTGGCCGTGTATGTGGAGACCCTCAACATCGCGCTCGGCGCCAGCTTGGGGCTGATGGCTGGTTATTTTGGCGGCTGGCTCGACCAATTGCTCAGCCGGCTGGCAGATATGCTCTTTGCCTTTCCGGGTCTGCTCCTGGCGATCCTGGTGGCGGGGGTGTTCGGGCCGGCGGTCACGCAAACTTTTGGCGGCATTGGGCGCCTGCTCCTGGTGGCCGGTGCGTTGAGCCTGGTGAGTTGGCCGCTCATGGCGCGCATGGTGCGCAGCATCACCCTGGCGCTGCGCGAACGTGAGTTCATCGAGGCGGCGCGCGCCGTGGGCGCAAACGATGCCACGATCCTCTGGCGCCATCTGCTCCCCAATGTCATGGGTATGGTCATCGTCAGCGCCACGCTCGACGTGGCGGGCGTGGTGGTCAATGAAGCGGTGCTCAGTCTCTTGGGCCTGGGCGTGCAGCCGCCCGCGCCGAGCATCGGCGGCATGATCGTGCAGTCCATCCCGTTTCTGGAGACAAACTGGCCGCAGGCCTTTTTCCCCAGCCTGGCGTTGATGATCATGGTGCTCAGTTTCTCCTTCGCTGGCGATGGGCTGCGCGATGCGTTCGATCCGAAGTCAGGCTGAAGGTTCTAAAGGGGGAAGCCGTGAATCTCATGGACGAGGCTCGTGAACGGGCCGTTGAGGTGCTGCAGCGCTGCAGTACGCCGATCGGTTTCAAAGCATCGGGGCTGGCCCGCGGCTACCCGCACGTGTGGGCGCGCGACAGCATGATCACCGCCCTCGGCGCGGCGTGGGCCGAGCCATCGCTCTTCCTGGCGCCCTTCCGCGCCTCGCTCGATACCCTGGGCGCGTATCAGTCGGCGTTGGGCCTCATTCCCCTCAACGTGGACGTCGCGAGCCAGACTGTCTCCACCGAAAACGCAGGCGCGGTGGATGCCAACCTGTGGTACATCCTGGGCCACTACTACCACTGGCTGCTCACGCACGATGACGCCTACCTGCGCGCCGCGTTTCCCCATCTGCAGCGCGCGCTGCTTTGGCTGCGCTACCAGGACATGAACGAATGCGGCCTGCTCGAAGTGCCCGAGGCCGGCGATTGGATGGATTTGCTCTCCGTCCGCTATAATGTCCTGTATGACAACGCTCTGTACGTGGCTTGCCTGGTCGCGTTTGTGCGCATGGCTGCGGCCTGCAACGCGGACGCCGACGGGGCCGCCATCTGGGCCGATGGGGTGGGCGAACGGCTGAACCTGCTGCTGTGGGTCAACCGCTGCTGGGAACCGGAGCATTGGGCCGAACAGCTGGCGCGGCTCAAGGCGATGCGCCTGGAATGGTATATGCTTTATCACAACGTAGGCACCATCTCCAGCCGACCATTTTACCTGCCCTGGGTGGCTTTCCGTGAGTTCGGCGACTACTGTGATGTCCTGGGCAATACGCTGGCGATTCTCACCGGCGTGGCGGACAGCGAGCGGCGAGAGATCATTCTGCGCCATCTGTACCAGGTGGGCGCGGGCAGCCCTTATCCGAGCAAGGCCATTCATCCCGTGATCTATCCGGGCCAGGCTGAGTGGCGCGAATACTATCGCAGCCGCAACCTCAACCTGCCGCACCAGTATCACAACGGCGGCATCTGGCCTTTCATCGGTGGGTTTCACGTGGCCGCGCTGGTGCGCCAGGGGTGGCTCGACGATGCCGAGCGGCTGCTGCACGACCTGGCGGCCGCCAACCGTCGCGGCGCGTATGAGCCGTGGGAATTCAACGAATGGCTGCACGGGCAGACCGGCAACCCGATGGGGTATCCATTCCAAGCCTGGTCGGCCGGCATGTACTTATACGCGTACGAGGCGCTCCGGCAGCGGCGCCTGCCCTTATTCGACGACTTGATCCAATCGTGATGACAGCTGCTCAGGCATCCTGCGCCGATGACGGCCGCCGAATGAATTCGGGCCGCAAGGGCGTTCCGCCACCAGGTCGGCCTACGCCGACCGGCACTGCGTCCACGTAGGTGGATGCCCGGCGGTACACCCATCAGGTGCGATTTCAATCGCTTGCAACGGCGCACCGCTGACTCGAACGAGGCATGACATGGCAAACCTGCAGTTATCGCCTGATCTGCGCGACACGCTGGCGCGCGGCAGCCTGGCCGTCTTTTGGGGCGGCGACCTGCCGCAGGCGCTGACTGGGCTCCCCAGCCGGCTGGACCTGGCGCAGCGCCTGGCTGCGCACATCAATTATAGGGGCCGCGATCAATCCCTGGAGGCGGTCGCGCAGGCTCAGGTGAGCCGCCAATCCGGTTATGTCCGCGAGTTGAATCAGTTCATCCTCCAAGAACTGGGCGAACAGCGCCGCCAACCGCAGGCGGTGCACCGCCTGGCCGCACGACTGCCGGTCAGCGAGTACATCGTCACCGCGTACGATGGCTTGCTTGAAGATGCGATGCATGGCGTCCGGCCGTACAATTATCCGGTCGTTGTCAATGCCAGCGTCGGCAACTTGGACCTGCTCAATCCCAATCTGCCAACCCTGATTTGGCTGTATGGCCGCGTACGTGAACAGCAGAGCCTGGTGGTGACGCGCGACGCCCATCTGCGCCTGGTAAACGATCCAGCCAACGCCGGCGTGCTCAACCACGTGCGCGACGTGATGCGCGTCAAAACCCTGCTCTTCATCGGCTACGACCTGTCGGACGTTGATTTTGAGCTGCTGTACACCTCCGTCCTGACCGCGGCCGGGCCGCTGGCGCGGCGGGCTTTTGCCGTGCAGCCGGGCCTGGATCCCGACCAGCGCCTGACCTGGCAGCAGCGCAATGTCGAGCTGATTGACGCCGACCCACTGGCCGTGCTCAGCAGCCTGCTCAACCTGCCCATTCCCGATCTCCCATCTCCAGCCCCCGATCTCCGGTCTCCGGTCCCCGACGTTACGCCCATTCCACCCACGGAGGTGAAACCAGCCATGCCCACACTGCCCAGTTCTGCGGCCCTGAACAAACTGTTGCGCCAGTTGACTGCGGACGACATTGATACCATCCTGCTGGAGCCGGACTTTCAAAATGTGCGCGACAGCGCCGGACCGACCTTGAACAACCTGCGCCTCAAGTTGATCGAATATGCCGAGAAGCGGCTCAAAGTGCCTGTGCTCCTCGAATTGATCTATGGCATCAACGCGGACGCCTACCTCCAAATCATGGGCGCGCCCCCTGAAGGACAGCCCCCCGCCCCAAACACGTCTTCGACGCCGGGCGGTGCGGAGTCGAGAGGTTCGACCCCAGGACAAATAGCATCCACCCCTTCGCCGTCGGCCCGCCGCCTCATCACCTACCACAACTTCGAGGTGCGCATTCGCAGCGGCGCCGCGACCGGCCAGTACAGCGTGGAAACCACGAGCGACCTGGGCGGCCAGGCTGACGCCACCGTCGCTTTTGATCCGGCTGATGTGGACTTCACGCGGCTGCTTAACCGCTTCGGCGTCCTGCGCGGCTTTACCGCCGATGAACCTGCCGACGCGTCCGCCACGCGCACGCCAGGGCCAGTGCGCTCCAGCCTGCCGCCGGCCGAGAAAGATTTGGCTCAGCTCGGCTACCGCTTGCAGCAGCTGGCCTTTCCGCCCGCTGTCTACAACCGCCTGCTGACTGCGCAGAGCAAACTGGGCGAGAATGACAGCCTGCGCATCCGCCTGCGCCTTGATCCACCCGAGTTGGCGGTGCTGCCCTGGGAACTGCTGACCGACGCCGCGCCAGGTCCGGGCGTGATCACCGATTTCTGGGGCTTGAACCAAAAAATGTCGCTCGTGCGCTTCCCCGCGGTCGCCAAGACGACCGCGCCCGTGGCTTCGCCCACACCGCTGCGCATCCTGCTGGCCGTGGCCGGGCCGAGCGATCAGCGCGCCCTGCAGACGGCCGACGAGATTGCGCGCGTGCGCGCCGCGCTGGCGCCGCTGGGCAGCCACATCGAGCTGGTGGAGTTGGATCACGTGATGGCGGTTGACCTGCTGCCGCGCCTGCGCGAGACGTTTCATATTCTACATTTTATCGGGCACGGCACGTTCGACCAGGCCAGCAGCACCGGCCAGCTCATCCTGGAAGATGAAAACCACAAGAGCGACCCCCTCGACGCTAGGTCCTTGGGCCAGCTGCTCAACGGCAGCACCATTCGCCTGGTGTTCCTCAACGCCTGCGAGACCGCACAAACCGCCAGCCGCACAGACGCCTACGGCGTGGCCGATGTCCTGGTCAAGGCGGGAGTGCCGGCTGTGGTTGCCATGCAAACGGCCGTGCGCGATGATTACGCGATTCTGTTTGCGCAGCAGTTCTACCGCGGCGTGACGCAGGGCCTGATGCTCGATGACTGCGTCGTGAATGGCCGCTGGGCGGTCCGGCTGAAAGCCGGCTCCGGCAGCTTCGATTGGGCCATTCCGGTGCTCACCACGCGCGTCTCCGACGGACGTTTGTTCAAGCCGTAGGTCACCCCTCCGGCGTGACGACGCTCGCGGCCGCAGAGGTTGCTTCTCTCGTCCAACGTCGTCCGGCCAGGAAGCCGGACCTACGGGAACTGAAGCATGATTGAAGGAGAAAACTAAATGCCATTACCAACGCGCGCCGAGGCCTGGGCGCTGGTGTGCGAATGGGTGCAGGCGGACAGCCTGCGCAAGCATATGCTGGCTGTGGAAGCCGGGCTGCGCGCCTATGCGCGCAAATACGGCGAGGACGAGGCGTTGTGGGGCGTCACCGGCCTGGTGCATGACCTGGACTTCGAGCGTTTTCCCAACATGGATGACCTGGTGGATGGGCATCCGCGTACGGAGTTGCGATTGTTTCGCGCCCTGGACTGGCCGCCGGAGCTGATCCACGCTGTGGAAGCGCACGCCACCTACCTGGGCGTCCCGTCCGTCAGCCGCCTGGACAAAGCCCTCCTGGCCGTGGATGAGCTGACCGGTCTGATCATGGCCGTGGGCTATGTGCGTCCGAGCAAGAGCCTGGCCGATGTCGAGGTCAGGTCGGTCAAGAAGAAGTGGAAAGACAAAGCCTTCACCGCGGCCATCAACCGCCAGGAGATCGAGCACTACACCGCCGCGTTGGGCGAACCGCTGGATGAGCACATCCAGACCGTGCTGACCGCGCTGCAGGGCATTGCCGCAGACCTGGGGTTGGGCTGAAAGGTCATGGCAGTTGCACGAAGCGACAGGATACGTATAATCACAGTGATGGACACTCAACACAACCTGCTCCAAAACCGGCGCAATGAAATTTTGCGCCTGGCCGCCATCTACGGCGCGCGCAACATCCGTATCTTTGGTTCGGTGGCCCGCGGCGACGCGCGCCTTGACAGCGACATAGACTTTCTCGTTGACATGGAGCCTGGGCGCAGCTTGTTCGACCTCGGCGGATTACTGGTCGCCTTGCAAGCTGCGCTTGGCGTCGAAGTGGACGTGGTGACCGAGAAAGGACTACGACCGCGGATCCGGGAACAGGTGTTACGTGAGGCCGTGCCCCTATGAGAAGTGACCGGGAACGACTGCTGGACATCCTGGAAGCCATTGAAAAGATCGCTCGCTACTCTGCCCGCGATATCGATGCTTTTGCCGATGATGAGAGGCAGCAGGTTTGGGTCATTCATCATCTACAAATCATCGGCGAGGCAGCCTACGGGTTGTCTCAGCGGTTCAGAGCCGAGCATCCCGAAATCTCGTGGGGAGCAATCATCGGTATGCGCCACGTGCTGGCGCACGGTTACTTCGAGATTGACCTGGATATCGTGTGGGCTGCCGTTCAGCATGACCTGCCACCGTTGCGAGATGCCATCGCAGCCATCCTCGCCCAATGAAGATGGCGACGTTGACCCCACATGCCTTCGTGGCCAAGTGGCGCAAGGTCACGCTCAAGGAGAGCGCGGCCACGAAGGAGCATTTCCTTGACCTGTGCAGCCTGCTGGGGCATCCCACACCCGCCGCGGCCGACGCCGAGGGCACACACTTCACCTTCGAGTACGGCGCGGCCAAGCTGGGCGGCGGCCAGGGCTTTGCCGATGTCTTCAAACGCGGCTTCTTCGGCTGGGAGTACAAGGGCAAGCACGCCAACCTGGACAGGGCCTACTTGCAGCTCCTGCAGTACCGCGCCGCGCTGCACAACCCGCCGCTGCTCGTGGTCAGCGACATCGAGACCATCGTCATCCACCCCAACTTCGTCAACCGCGCCAACACGCCCACGACCCTGACCCTGGACGACCTGCTGACGCCGGCCGGCCTGGAGCGGCTGCGCGCGGTCTTCTATCACCCGACTTTCTTCGAGACGGCCGAGACGCCGGAGATGGTCACGCGGCGCGTGGCGGAGGAGTTCGCGCGCCTGGCCGATCTGCTGCGTGCGGACGGCCATGAACCGCTGGCGATTGCGCATTTCCTGATCCGCCTGCTCTTCTGCCTCTTCGCTGAGGACGTGGGGCTGCTGCCGGAGGGGCTCTTTGGTCGGCTGGTCACGCGCACGCGCGCGCAGCCGGCCGCGTTCGCCGGCCAGTTGAGCCAGCTCTTCGCGGCGATGACGAGCGGCGGCTGGTTTGGCGCAGAGCCGATTCCGCATGTTAACGGCGGCCTCTTCGACAACGCCGCGGTCTTGCCGCTGAGCGCGGAGGGGCTGGACGTGCTGGCCCGCGTCGCCGGCGCGGACTGGTCGGCGATTGACGCCACGATCTTCGGCACGCTGTTCGAGCGCGGGCTGGATCCGGCCAAGCGCAGCCAGCTCGGCGCGCACTACACCAGCCGCGAGGACATCCTGCTGATCGTAGAGCCGGTGCTGATGGCGCCGCTGCGCCGGCGGTGGGCCAGCGTGCAGGCGCAGGCGCAGGGGCTGGCCGCCCAGCGCGATCAGGCCAAAGGGCCAAAGCGCGCCGGTCTGCAGCGCAAGCTGCAAGACCTGCTGCTGGACTTTGCGACCGAGCTGGCGCGCGTCAGCGTGCTGGACCCCGCGGCCGGCAGCGGTAATTTCCTCTACCTGGCGCTGCTGTCGCTGCTCGACCTGTGGAAGGCGGTGTACGACCGGATGCTGGCGCTGGGGTTGACGCCGGTGTCGCCGCTGGAGGGCATTGCGCCGTCGCCGGGGCAGCTCTACGGCATCGAGATCAACCCGTATGCGCACGAGCTGGCGCAGGCCACGATCTGGATCGGCTACATCCAATGGCTGCGCAGCAACGGCTTCGGCGCGCCGCCGGAACCGATCCTCAAGCCGATCCAAACCGTGCGCCGCATGGACGCTATCCTGGCCTACGATGCGGCCGGGCAGCCGGTGGAGCCGGCGTGGCCGCAGGCCGATGTGATCATCGGCAACCCGCCGTTTTTGGGCGGCGGCAAAATCCGCAGCGAGTTGGGCGACGCGTACACCCAGGACCTGTTCAAGCTCTATGGCGATCGCCTGCCCAACTTCAGCGACCTGGTGTGCTACTGGTTCGAGAAGGCGCGGGCCATGATCGAAACTGGCAGAGCCAAGCGCGCCGGCCTGCTGGCGACGCAGGGTATTCGGGGTGGAGCCAATCGCACGGTGCTGGAGCGAATCAAACAGACAGGCGACATCTTCTGGGCGCAGTCGGACCGGGACTGGGTTCTCGACGGCGCGACCGTTCATGTCTCAATGGTCGGTTTCGACAATGGCCATGAGCAGATTCGAGTGCTTGACGGTCAAGCTGTTGAGATGATTAACTCTGACCTGACCAAAGGCGTTGATCTGACGACGGCACGCTTGCTTAGCGAGAACCGAAATATCTCATTTGTTGGCCCATCTCCCAAAGCCCCGTTTGATATTGAGTTTGACGAGGCTCAAACACTCCTGGCAAGGCCAATCAATGTCAACGGGCGCCCGAACTCTGACATCGTTCGCCCGGTGGTCAGCGCCATTGATCTTGTTCAGAACGGCCGCCATAAGTGGACAATTGATTTTGGCATGATGGACATTGACGAGGCATCTCAGTACGAAGCGCCGTTCGAGTTTGTGCGACAACACATCTTGCCGGTCCGGGCTTCGCGCCGGGATGACTATCGCGGCCAGTGGTGGCAGTATGCGAGACCACGCCCAGAAATGCGTACCGCTCTTAAAGGCAAGGTGCGGTTCATTGCCACCCCACGTGTCTCGAAACATCGGGTCTTCGTCTGGCTCAGTGAAACCATCTTGGCAAATGACGGTACGGTTGTTTTTGCGGCTGACAGCGACTATGTGTTTGGAGTGCTTCACTCTCGACTTCACGAACTCTGGGCGCGTCGCATGGGCACGCAATTACGTGAGGCCGAAAGCGGTTTCCGCTACACCCCCACTACCTGCTTCGAGACTTTTCCCTTCCCGTGGCCGCCGGGGCAGGAGCCGGGGGACGATGGCCGCGTGCAGGCGATTGCCGCGGCGGCGCAGGAGCTGGTGCGTCTGCGCGACGCGTGGCTCAATCCGCCCGGCGCCAGCGAGGCCGAGTTGAAAAAGCGCACGCTGACCAACCTGTACAACCAGCGGCCCACCTGGCTGGACCAGGCGCACAAGCGGCTGGATGCGGCCGTGTTGGCGGCCTACGGCTGGCCCGCGGACCTCGACGATGAGCAAATTCTGGCGCGGCTGCTGGCGCTGAACCTGGCGCGGCGTGGGGGATGACACCCGCCGCGTGGTAGTGGTAGGGCAAGCGAGTCAGTGAGGACGCCACACCTGGATACCTGGTACTCGTTTGAAGTCTTCATCGTTTGTCGCCAGGTGTCGAATGCGTTGTTTCTCCATGAAGGCCACGATAAGGGAGTCATTGGCCATCAAGCCGTACTCTTGGCGCACCAAGCGGCTGGCGTGTACGTGCACGTAAGTGATTGGTTCGATGCTTACACCCAACCGATAGATGACGCTGGCGATAGTGCTATGTCGTGTTAGCCCCTTGACGACATCCGGATGCGTTTTCAGATACTGGACGAGCGGCAGGCCTCGCAAGTCGCTCTGTTCAGATGCTTCCTGCAGGATGGCTCGGTGAGTTACTTCCATGGCGACGACAACCGATGTCATCGCCTCGACCTCGCCGCGAGCGGTGCGTTGGAAAAAGGCAGCACAGGCTTGCGCCAACGCGTCTTTGCCGGTCCAGTAATACGTGAAGAGGTTGGCGTCAACGAAGACTTTGGCGCCAGCGGGCAAGTCCTTTAGCCTCACAGTGTCTCGCTCTCATCATATAAACTGGCTTCCTCTGCCAACCAGCGGCGGAACGTTTGATCCTGAAGGCTCCAGGCGCCCATCATGTCCGCGACGAAACGTGCCGTTTCATCTGGCGAAAACTTCTCAGTTGCCAGGATATCATCGCTAACCAGATAAAGCTGAACTTCCTGATGCTCTACCAGGCCCACTGGCTTCTGCAGGGGACGGAAGATGCCGCTCTCATAGACAGCCGGAATCACGTTTGTTGATATCATCATGCTCACCCACTTTCAAGGTGCCATGATTTTACCATCTTGCACTCGTTGTGGCAATCGCTCATGTCATCCTGCCTATCTGGCGCAAGAAGGTGTGGTGGTCGCCGCTTGCCAACACAGCGACGCGTGGCTCGATCCGCCGGGCGCCTCTGAGGCGAAGTTGAAGAAGCGCACGCTGACCAACCTGTACAATGCGCGGCCCACGTGGCTGGATCAAGCACACAAGCGGCTGGATGCGGCCGTGCTGGCGGCCTACGGCTGGCCGGCGGACCTCGACGACGAGAACATCCTGGCGCGGCTGCTGGCGTTAAACCTGGCGCGCGCAGGCGTTGGCCCACAGTTAGAGGCAATTGGCAACACGGCCTTGATCGGTTAAAATAGGACGGACGATAGTGATAGCACACCTACCGCGAGAAAAATACCTATGCTGAGCTTAAAAGAGCTGCGAGTCCAATACATCACCGATCACGCCGGCGCAAAAAATGCGGTCATCCTGCCACTCGACACGTTCAACGCCCTGCTGGAAGACCTTGAGGACCTGGCGGTTGCCGCCGAGCGCCGTGACGAGGCGGCCATTTCCCACGAGCAGTTGCTCGAAGAACTGAAAGCAGATGGCCTCCTACCGGATTGAGTGGAAAAGATCGGCAGTCAAGGAACTCAAACGTCTGCCCGCGGACGTGATTTCGCGCGTGTTGCAGGCAGTCGAAGGTCTAGCGTCCAATGCGGTTCCTGCTGGCGCAGTCAAACTACGGGGAACCGAGCATACATTTCGTCTTCGAGTTGGGGATTATCGGATTGTCTACATCGTTGAACAGGCCATCTTGCGCATCGAGATCGTGCGCGTAAGACACCGCAGCGAAGTCTACCGGTGATCGCTTGGCAAAGTCCATGATGACCGCGGGTATGTGTACGTTCGATATGTTGGTATGCATCGTGAGTACGACAGCATTGATGCTGAGAGAATTTGAGATCAACCATGACGCTAAAACCAATTCGGAATGACGAGGACTACCGGGCAGCGCTGCAAGAGATCGAGCAGCTTTGGGACGCTGAGCCAGGCACGCCGGAAAGTGACACGCTCGATATCTTGGTGACACTGGTCGAGGCTTACGAAAGGGATCGTTACGACTTGCCGGCTCCTGATCCTATCGCCGCGCTGGAGTATTTCATGGAAAGCCGCGGCTGGACGCGCAAGCAGCTAGAGCCGTATATCGGCAGTCGAGGGCGTGTTTCAGAAGTTCTGAGCCGCAAGCGGTCTTTGACGCTGCCAATGATTCGGCGCTTGGAACAGGCCACGGGCATTCCCGGCTCGATTCTGATCCAGCCTTATCCAACTGAACAGGACTATCCCGGATTGATGAGGAGATCACACGTATGTATTGGATCACACGTGCGCGCGTCAAAGTAGACCGCGTGGCCTGTCCCTGGTTGATTAGGAAGTTCGTTGACCCGGACGCCGCGTTTTTCTTCGTCCCCGCCGACCAGGTCATGGCCGAGGCTGCGCGTCTGGACGCGATTCCCTTCGACGTCAAGAGGGTCGAACTGGGCCATCACGGCCAGGCATGTTCGTTCGAGGCGATCCTGGACAAGTACGACCTCACCGGCAACCCGGCCCTGGTGTTGCTGGGTAAGATTGTCAACGGCGCGGATACCGACAACTCACGGTGGAACCAACCTGAGGGGCCCAGCCTGCAGGCCATGGCCGAGGGCTTTCGCCACCTGGGCTACGCGGACGATCACGCTATCAACGCCGCGCAGTGGATCGTGTACGATGCGCTGTATGCTTACTGCCAGGAGATGGTGAAGCAAGGCCGGCCCGATGGCGCGTTCAAGGATTGACGTCGGGCTGCTCTTTGCCACGCGCATCACGCGCCTGTTTGCCTATGGCGCGCTGTCGGTCGTCCTGGCGCTCTACCTGGCCGCGATCGGCCTGGACGAGGGACGCATCGGTTTGCTGTTCACGCTGACGCTGGCCGGCGATGCCGCGGTCACCCTGGCCATCACCACCACGGCCGATCGCTTGGGCCGGCGGCGCAGCTTGATGCTGGGCGCTGCGCTCATGGCGCTGGCTGGCGCGGCCTTCCTGTTGACCCGGCAGCCTACCCTGCTGCTGCTGGCCGCTATCATCGGGGTCATCAGCCCCAGCGGGAACGAAATCGGTCCGTTTCTGGCGGTCGAACAGGCGGGGTTGGCGCAGATTCTGCCGGGCGCGCGGCGCACGCAGGTCTTTGCCTGGTACAACCTGGTCGGCTCGCTCGCGACGGCCGCCGGCGCGTTGGGCGGCGGGCTGCTCGTGCAGGCGCTGCAAAGCGGCGGACACTCCGCCGTGAACGCGTACCAGGCGGTCCTGCTGGGCTATGCTCTGTGCGGCCTGCTGCTGATCGCCTGGTTTTTCAACCTGTCGCCGGCCGTCGAGTCTCCCTCCATGGCCGAGATCGTGCCGGTGAGCCGCCGCTTTGGCCTGCATCGTTCAGGCCCCATCGTCCTGCAGCTGAGCGCCCTCTTTGCCCTGGATGCCTTTGCCGGCGGTTTTGTGATTCAGAGCATTGTCGCCTATTGGTTCTACACTCGTTTCGGCTTAAGCCCCGCCGCGCTGGGCGCGATCTTCTTTGCCGCCAACATCCTGGCTGGCGTTTCCGCGCTGCTGGCCGCACGGCTTGCGGCCCGTTTTGGACTGATCAACACGATGGTGATGACGCATCTGCCCTCGAACGTGCTGCTCTGCCTGGTGCCGCTGATGCCGACGCTGCCGCTTTCCATCGCCGTGCTGCTCCTGCGCTTCAGCATCTCGCAGATGGATGTGCCAGCGCGCCAGAGCTACACGATGGCCGTGGTCAGCCCCGATGAGCGCTCGGCCGCTTCCGGCGTGACCGCGATCGCCCGCTCTGTGGGTGCATCCATTTCGCCGTGGCTCAGCGGACTGCTGCTCGCCGGCGGCTATTTTGCCGCGCCCTTTCTGCTCGCCGGCGGTTTGAAGATCGCCTACGACTTGCTCCTCTATCGCAGTTTTCGTACGTTCAAGCCGCCGGAAGAGGCGGCTTTCGACCGACCGGCCGAACCGCCGCATTGACGCAGTCAACGCAGCAGGTGACTTCTTCATGAGCTTTGCGCCAGACGGCGGTCGCAGAGCAGCGGCGGCAAGGCATGAACGATGGGGCGTTGGCCCCCGGCTCACAGCGCGGTCACCGTCTGCGCCATGACGTGAATGGCGCCCCCTTCCTTTTGCACCACCCCTTCCACCAACACAAACAGCCGACGCGTCGCCTCGCGGCAGCGGGCGTAGACGTCAGGCGCCAGGATGACGTTGACGATGCCATCGGGGTCTTCGACAGCCAGGAAGCAGAACCCCTTGGACGTGGGTGGATGCTGGCGCGCGACCAGGATGCCGCCGATGGTGACGCGCTGGCCGTGCTTGAGGCGCGGCAGTTCGCCGATGGGCCGCGCGCCGGCGCGGGTGAACGCGTCACGGCGTACGCTGCTCAGGTGCCCTTCCAGGCTGACGCCGCTGAAAGCGAACGCGGTGGTCAGCCGTGTCTCGCGCGGCATAGCCGGCAGCTTGACCTGCTCGTCCGCGCGGCGCAGGGGCAGCGGCGCCTGCTGCGGACGCCGCGCCAGGTGATAGGCTTCGGCCAGGTCCCACAGCACCTGGCGCCGTTCGCCCAGGTAATCGAGCGCGCCGGCCAGCGTTAACGCCTCTACGTGGCGCCGGTCGAGCCTGGTGCGCTGCACCAGGTCGGCCAGGCCAGCGAATGGACGCCGGCGCCGCTCATCTTCGATGACTTCCACCTGTTCGGCGCCAAAGCCGTGTACATCCAGCAGCCCTAAGCGAATCGCGCCGTTTTCCACCTGCGCCGCGGCCTGCGAAAACCGCAGGTCAACCGGCAGGAAGCGGACGCCTGCGCGCTGGGCATCGGCCACCACCACATGCTTGGGGTAGAAGCCCATAGGCTGGTGCCGCAGCAGCCCGGCAAAGAAAGCGACCGGATGATAGCAGCGCAGCCAGGCCGACCAGTAGGTGATGACAGCAAAGGCCGCGGCGTGGGCTTTGGAAAAGGAGTAGCCGCCAAAGGCCTTGAGCTGCGCAAAAATCTGCGCGGCCGCGCTGCGCGCCACCCCTTGCGCCTGCGCGCCGCCGATGAACTGCTCCCGGAACGACTCGATGGCCTCCTCGGCGCGCTTGTGTCCCAGGGCGCGGCGCAGCAGCTCGCCTGCGCCAGGCGTGAACCCGGCCACATCCCGCGCCACCTTGAGCACCTGTTCCTGGAATAGGATGACGCCCAGGGTTTCGGCCAACGCGGGCTGCAGCCGTGGGTGGAGGTAATGCACCGGCTCTTCGCCGCGCCGCCGCCGCAGGTAAGGATGCACCATGTTGGCCTGCACCGGGCCAGGGCGGATGAGCGCAATCTCGATGGTCAGATCGGCAAAGCTGCGCGGCTGGAAGCGTGGAATGAGCGACGCCTGCGCGCGGCTCTCCACCTGGAAAACGCCGATGGTTTCGCCGCGGCAGAGCATGTCGTAGACCTGCGGGTCGTCGAAGCGCAGGGCGGGCAGGTCCGGGCGCGGGCTGCCCTGCTGCGCAATCAGGTCGCAGGCATCGGCAATGGCCGAGAGCATACGCAGCGCCAGCACATCGAGCTTGATCCACCCCTGCATTTCCAACGCGTCCTTGTCCCACTGCACTACTGTGCGATCTTCCATCGTCGCCGGTTCGATGGGAATTTGCGCGGCCAGCGGCAGGCCGCTTAGGATCATGCCGCCGTTGTGAATGCCCAGGTGCCGCGGGAAACCATCCAGGGCTGCAGCCAGGTCGAGCAGTTGACGGGCGCGTGGCGCCAGCGGTTGGCTCGCAGGCGCATCGCCTGGCTCTGAGGCGGCGACCGGCCAGCGGTAATCTACGCTGGCGCCAACCTGGGCGATCATCTCTGGGCTGAAACCGAGCGCCATGCCCACGTCGCGCAGGGCCTGGCGCAGGCCGAAGGTGACGACCGTGCACGCCATCGCGGTGTGCTCGTGACCGTAACGCTGGTAGAGATACTGAATCACCTCCTCGCGGCGCGCGGCGTCGAAGTCCAGGTCAATGTCGGGCGCGGTGAGACGTTCGCGCGACAGGAAGCGTTCGAAGACCAAGCCGGCCGTCAAGGGATCAATCGGCGTGATGTCCAGCAGGTAGGCCACAAGCGAATTGGCCGCGCTGCCCCGTCCCTGGCACAGGATGCCCTGGCGCCGGGCAAAACGCACCAGGTCCCAGACACTGAGAAAGTATGCGGCCAGCCCTTGCTCCGCGATGATCTCCAACTCGCGCTCCAGCGTGGCCTGGTAGGCGCGGCGTGGATGTGGGGCTTTGCGCGGCAGGGCTTCTTCACACAGGCGGCGCAGGAAGGCGATCGCGGGCATGTGGGCGGGGAGCAGCAGCTGGGGAAGCGTTTGGGGGCCGTGGGGCAGCCGCGCCTGGCAGCGTTCGGCAATCTCTACGGTCGCGCGCAGAGCCTCCGGCCAGGCGGCAAAGAGCGCGGTCATCTCGGCTGGCGTGCGGAAGGTGTACTCGGTGTTAGGGCGCAGGAGGTCGCCGGCCTGTTCCAGGGGCACGCGGTGGCGAATGCAAGTCAGGATGTCGTGCAGCCGCGCCTGCGCGGGCGTCAGGTAATGGACATTGCCGGTGGCAACCAGCGGCAGGCCCAGCATCTCCCCCAGCCAGGCCAGCCCGTGGTTCAGACGGCGATCCCCGCGCTCATGGTGGCGCTGCAGTTCCAGGAAGAAGTGATCGCGGCCAAAGATAGCCGCAAAGCGTTCGGCGGCGTGGCGTGCATGACGGGCATCGCGGGCCAGCAGCGCGCGGGCAATTTCGCTCTTGCGACAGCCGGAGAGCGCGATCAGGCCCTGCGCATGATCGGTCAACAAGCGCCAGGGGAGCGCGGCCACGCCTTTGGTCTGCTCACGTCGCGCCAGGGTGATGAGTTGACTCAGGTTCGCATAGCCAAGATCGTTTTCCGCCAGCAGGGTGAGGTGGCCGCCGCCGTTGACCAGGGTCAACTCAACCCCCAGGATCGGCTTGATGCCGGCCTGGCTGGCAGCCTGCACAAAGCGGGGCGCGCCGTAGAGCGCATCGTGGTCGGTCAAGGCCAGCGCGGGCAGGCCCAGGCTGGCCGCATGCTGCACCAACTGCTCCGGCGTGGGTACGCCATCCAGCAGGGAGTAGTAGGAATGGGCATGCAGCTCGACATAATTTGGGGGTAGAGACTGGCTGTTCAGATGATTCAAACTCCCCGGCCTCACCTCATCCCCCGGCCCCTTCTCCTCTCCGCACAGCGGAGAGGAGAAGGGGAGTCGGATAAGGGATTTACTATAACTCTCGGCGGCGGTCGAGAAACCAGCGTCGGCGTTCATCCTGGAAGATGGTGAACGGGGTCTCGCCGACTACGATGACCTGGAAATAGGCGCGCCGTACGGTCTGCTCCCACCAGCGGCGCTCCTCGCGCCAGAATTCGTAGATGTCGGTCACCGGCCGTGACCAGCCGCCCCAGCGGAGGGCCGCGGGCTGTCCGTCAGCGCCCGTGGAAACCTGGATTGGCAGCGGGAGGGGCGGGCCGATGGCGCTGGCCAGGCGGATGACCGTTTCACCAAAGCGGATCCACAGCAAGCGCAGGGTTTCGTGTAGCCGAATGAGGCGCGGCGCGGTTGTTTCATCCACCAGGCTGAGCTGCTGCGCACCCAGGCGCCATTCACGCAGGGGATAGGCGGTCAGGCTGAGGCCGGTCACACCGGTTTCCGGGGTCAACTTGCCCAGCAGCCGTGCGCTGATCCGCGCCAGCACTTCGACGGCCGCGGTGGGCGGTTTGAGCGGCGCGCCGGCCGTCAGCTCTGGCTGTTCGCCGATGGTCAGAGTCAGGGTCAACGCGGTCGCTTGATAACCGCTGGCCTGCAAGCGCTCAGCCAGGCGACGGGCCGCGCGCTCGGTCAGGGCCAGGATCTGCTGGCGCTCGGTCAACGGTTCAGGCAGGCGCCGGCTCAGGCGGATGAGCGGCGGCGGCGCTTCTGGCTGCAAAGGCCGCGCGTCCAGGCCGCGCGCCAGGTCGTGGAAGACAACCGCTTCCGCGCCGAATTGACCTGCCACGCCGGCGCGTGATAGCGCGGCCAGGTCGCGCAACGTGGTCAGCCCAAACAAGTGCAGGCGCCGGATCATCTCCGGCGGCGGGTCGGGCAGGGCAGTGAGCGGCAGATCGGACAGGAAGGCGCGCTCCGCGCCGGGGGGAACGATGCGCGACTGACCAGGCGCGCCGGCGGCCGCCTGCCAGGCCGTGAATTTGTTGCCGGCCAGGCCCAGCGTCACCGGCAGGCGCGCCGCGGCTTCGACGCGCCACACAATTTCCTGCGCCAGCGCTTGCTCTGACGGGAAGGTGCGCGCCAGGGCGCTGATCTCGATGAAAAACTCACCCAGGCCAGCCGCCTCCACGGCTTGACTGAACGTGGTCAGCGCGGTTCGCAAGGCTTGATGAAAGGTTTGATAGAGCGGTTCACGCGCCGGCAGGATGGCAGCGTCCGGGCAGTGCTGTTCGACGCGACGCCGCGTGTCGCCGGGGACAATATCGGCGGCGCGCAGGGCGTCGAGCACGCGGCCATCCCAGGCGCGCACAATAACCAGGGGGCGTTGGATCAGCGTTGGATCAGACAGGTCTTCGACGAGGCAAGGAAGATGGGCGACCCGCAGGCAAACAAAGCGCATCGGCGTCACCTCGGCGCTTTGGCAAGGCCAAAGTCGTTGTCATGCAGTGGTTTAGAAAATTTGTTCTAATTCTAGCATAAAGGAATGAAAAGACAAATAGCAGCAAGCATATGAAAAGGCATGTAGAGCACGAGGATTACCTGCACCGGGTGGTCAACTCGCCCCGCATGGGCATGCGGCTACAACGGGCCGGCGAACCGCCGTATTGACGCAGTCAGCGTAGTGGGTGATGAGCGTCACGAGTTGGGAATAAGGCGCGAGTTGAGCCAACCCGAGAGGTAGGTCACAAATGGTCCTGAGAAGAGCAGAGGCCTCTGCCAGTCAACCTGGTTCAGGGGTGTGTATTGGGGTTGTCTACTGTCAGCCCCTCGGCGGACGCGGCTTGGTTCAAGCGGTCATCGGCGGAGAGAAAAGCCAGTGGGGCCAGATCGTTCGCCAAGAGGTGGCGATTGGAAACCACTGCTGTCGCCAGATGGACTGCATCATACGCGCGCAGCGAATACGTTTCAAGCAACCGATTGGCCTGGTCTATGACGTCGTCCACGGCTGTCACAAGCTCGTATTGGCGCAGGCAGTCGGCTCGAAAGGCATTTTGCACCTGGACATATTCGGCATCGGTCAGAACGCCCTCTCGCACACGCCGCATTAAGGCGCTGGTCACCTCAACGATGACCAGGTGTACAGTAATCATCGCGGGGCGGGGCTTTCCATTAAGGGTCGCTCGTAGCCAACGACTGCCTACTTCATCAACGTAACGCTTGATCAAGGCGCTGGTGTCCAGGTAATACGTCGTCATGCGCGATCTTCCCGCTCAGAGATAATGATTTCGGACAGCGGTTGACCCTGGGCCAGCTTTTTCGCCAGGCGCGCCCGTTCTTCTGGCGATACATCGGGCGGAGTTTCCCAATCCGGTTTGTACAGCAGGTCTGCGGCGCGCAAAACCTGGTGGATTCGGGATCGGGTATCAGTCATGTCGCTTTTGGGGCGAATCAAGATGCTCCGCTCCCGCCGTACTACCTCTACTTCGCTAACATTCCAGTCGTGTAGCGCAGCATGAGGGATCAGTAGACCCTGCGGCGTTAACTGGGCGGCAATCACGGTTGTCATATCGGTGACCTCTTTGTTGCGTCTATCAGATACGCTCTGTCATTTTGTGCTGTTGGCTTGAGTATACCAATCGTGAGGTGCACGGTCAAATGCACGATCTGAATCAGAGGAGAGATGTCTATGATAGTTTGGATCAGTAGCTGCGCGCCGCGCCGTTTGTTATGCGTTCGTCACGTCCAGCGGCTTGACGCGGCGACCCTTTGCGTGTAGAATGGCGCACGTAAGGTGCTTCGGTGCTTTACGAGATCAGGGCAGAGGAGCGGGGGACTTCTGCCCTGGTTTTTTATTTCTGGAATTCGCCTCCGCGGCGTCACTCCACCGGCGACAGCAGCCGCTGGCTCCCGCTGCTCTCAGCCGCCCAGCCATCGTACTTCTCATTCTTGACGTGCCACCAGCGCATGCCGTCCACATCCACCGGCGCGTCGGCCAGTGACAGTTTGGCGCCGCGGGGCATCTCGCGCAGCAGGGTGGTGCCCTTTCCCGGAAACGCGCGCAGGGCCACGCCGTCCGCGGTCACCACCACGGTATCGCCCGCCTGAATGGGCCGGTCCACCGGGCGCGGATCGCCAAGCTGGGCCGTCAGCCAGACCGTCGTGCTGTCGCGCTCGGCGATCCAACCGGCCTTGCCGCCGCTGTCCGACACGCGCCACCAACGAAAACCGTCCGCCTCCACCGGCCCTTCTTGCACCGTCACCTTGACGCCCGCGCCAAAGCGGCCAGTGCGCCGGCCGCGGGTCGTCGCGGCACTGCGGATGTTGACCCCCTGCGGCGCGACGACACGCGCCGGCTGGCCGACGCGCAGTGCGCTGCCGGGCAGCGGCGTCGGCGTGAAGGTGGCCGTGGCGTCTGGGGTGGGCGTGGCCGCAGCCGTCGGTGTTGCTGACGGCGCGCGCGTGGGTTGGTTGGTCGCTGTGGCGGTCGGTGGAGCTGGGGTAGGGGTCGGCCGCGGCTCGAAGCGCCCACAGGCTAATAGAGGCCAAAGCAAGAGCAAGAACCAGGCGGTCATCTGCCTGCGGCGGCGCCACCCGACTTCTGGCGACCGGATTTTATCCACCACTGTACTTCACCTTGTAGCCCAGTTCGATGAGCAGGGCGCCGGCGCGCTCGCGGTGATCGCCCTGGATTTCGATCTCCGGGCCTTTCTCGCTCTCCTTGATCGTGCCGCCGGCGCCCAACGCCTTTTGCAGATTTTTCAGCAGCTCGCGCAGGGTCTCCGGGTTGTGGTGCAGCCCGCTGATGACGGTGACGGTCTTACCCTTGCGCCGTTTGCGGTCACGGGCCACCGTCGCTGCCTGCTGCTTGGCCGGCTTTTCCACAACTTGCGGCGCCGGCATCGGCGTCGGCTCAGGATCTGTCGAATAGACGAGTTTACCCATCGGCAAGCTTCAATCTGGAATCTGGAATCTGGAATTTGGAATCGGTCAATCTTCAATCTTCACAGCGCGATCGCCTGCACCCAGTAGGTGTGACTGACATCCTTGACCAGGTCGTACAGCGCTTCAGGGATCGGCTCATCGGTGCCGAGCACCATGATGGCTTCCCCGCGCGGGCTGTGGCGGCCAACGTGCATGAACGAGATGTTGACATCGGCGTCGCCCAGCATCGTGCCGATACGGCCGATGATGCCCGGCCGGTCGTGATGCCGCGTCAGCAGCATATGCCCCATGGCCGGGAAGTCTACCCAGATGTCATCCAAGCCGACGATGTGGGGTTCACCCTGCACCAGCGCGCCGCTGACCTTGCGGGCGCCGCCGCCGTTCACCACCTGCACGCTGATCATGTTCTCATACTGTGAGGCGCGCAGGGTCTTCTGTTCCGTGACATCCAGCCCACGCTGCGCGGCCAGTCGCGCGGCGTTGATGATGTTGACGCGCACGTCCACGACCGATTGCAGCATGCCTTTGATGACCGCAGCCGTGACCGAGGACAGATCGTGCTCGGCCAGCGAGCCGCTGTAGGTGATGGCGCATGACTTGAGGTTCTTGCCGCCTAACTGTACGACCACGCGCCCCAGGCGCTCGGCCAGATCGAGAAAAGGGGTCAGGAACGGCAGGTCGCGCGGGGCCATCAGCGGCGCGTTGACTGCGTAACGCGCGGGGCGCCCAGAGAGCACATCCACCACCTGCTCGGCCACATCCACGGCCACCTGATCCTGCGCTTCGGTCGTTGAACCGGCAATGTGCGGGGTCATGATGACTTTCGGATGGCGCAGCAGGGGACTGTCCGGCGGTACAGGCTCTTTCTCGAACACGTCGAGCGCCGCGCCGGCGACATGCCCGCTGTCCAGCGCGGCCAGCAGCGCCGCCTGGTCAATGATGCCGCCGCGCGCGCAGTTGATCAAGCGCACGCCGGGCTTCATGCACGCCAGCGCGTCCGCGTTGATGAAGCGGTTGGTTTCTTCGGTCAAGGGCAGGTGCACGGTGATGAAATCTGCGCGGCTGTACAGCGTTTCCAACGAGACCAGTTCCACGTTCAGATTGGCGGCCATCTCGGTGGAAATGTAGGGGTCGTAGGCGATGACGTCCATGGCCAGCCCCTGCGCGCGCCGCGCTACCTCGCCGCCAATGCGCCCCAGGCCCAGGCAGCCCAGGATTTTGCCGCGCACCTCGGTGCCCATGAAGCGGCTGCGCTTCCACTCACCGCTGCGCAGCGAGGCGTCGGCCTGCGCAATGTTGCGCGCCAGCGCCACCAATAAGCCTACTGTGTGCTCGGCGACCGAAATGGTGTTCCCGCCCGGCGCGTTGACGACCAGGACGCCCAGGTTGGTGGCCGCGTCCAGGTCAATGTTGTCCACGCCGACGCCGGCGCGCGCCACCACTTTGAGCTGCTTGCCGGCCGTGAGCACAGCCGCGGTGACTTTGGTTTCGCTGCGCACGAGCAAGGCGTCGTACGCGGGGATGATCTCGATCAATTCGGCCGGCTTCAGACCGGTGCGTACATCTACGGCCAACCCATGCTTCAACAGCAGGTCAAGCCCAATCGGCGCCAGCGGGTCCGAAACCAGAACCCGACCAGGGCCACTTATTTTTAGTGTCTCCATGCGTTCTACAACCTCGTTACCATGTGTCGTTGTAACTGCTCAGACCGCATGCAGCGAGAGCGATTGAAATCGCGCCTGATGGGCGTGACCGCCGGGCGTCCACCTTCGTAGACGCAATGCTGGTCGGCGCAGGCCGACCTTGTGGCGGAACGCCCGTTTGGCCCGAATTCATTCGGCGGCTGGGCGGTTACGTCTTGTTTTACATCTGCTCTGGCGCGCTCATGCCCATCAGGTGCAACGTGCGCGCGAGCATGATGCGACAGGCATCTACCAACTTCAGCCGCGCCTGACCCAGGGCTGCATCGGCCGGGTCGCTTGAAATGACGCGGCAGTCGCGGTAGAAGATGTGAAAGGCGTTGGCCAGCTCTTGTGCGTAGTAGGTCAGATGGTGGGGCGCCAGGTGCCTGGCCGCCACGGCGATGATTTCCGGCAGCTCCAGCATTTTGCGTAGGAGCGCCATTTCTGATGGATGATGCAGCAGCGTCACGTCAGCCGCTTCGTCGAGGCTGGTGTGCATTTCTTGCGCGCGCCGCAGGATGCTGCAAATACGGGCATGGGCATATTGCACGTAATAGACCGGATTTTCGCTGCTCTGCTCGGCCGCCAGCTTGAGATCGAACTCCATCTCACTCTCGGCTGCCCGCGTCAGCAGCATGAAGCGCACAGCATCCGCGCCCACTTCGTCAACGACCTCGGTCAGGGTCACGATGTCGCCCGCGCGCTTGGAGAGCTTGACCTCTTCGCCGCCGCGCTTGAGCTTGACCAGGGCATAGATCGGAATCGTCAAGCGCGCCGGGTCCAGTCCCAGCGCGGCCACGACCGCGTTCATACGCGGCACATGCCCTTGATGATCCATGGACCACACATTGATCACGCGCTCGAAGCCGCGCCGCACGAACTTGTCATAATGATAGGCGATGTCCGAGGCGAGGTAGGTCGGCTCGCCGCTGCGTCGCACGAGCACCTCATCCTTTTCTGCGCCGGGGAAGCGGCTGGCCGCGAACCAGGTTGCGCCATCCTTGTGATAGGTCAAACCTTTGGCCTCCAGCAGCGCCAGGGCCGTCTCGTACGTGCCGTCGCGGAAGAGGGATCGCTCGGAGAACCAGCGGTCGAAGCGCACGTCGAGGCGTTCCAGGTCCTTGCGCAGACCTTCCAGCGCCATCTGCAGCGCCAGGTCGGTCAGCTCGGAGACGGCCTGCTCTTCCGGCAGATCGAGATAATGGCGGTCATGGGCCGCGGCCAATTGCGCGCCCCATTCTGCCAGGTAGGCGCCGTGGTAGCCATCGTCCGGCACAGGTCGGTTGATGCCCAGCGCCTGCGCGTAGCGGGCGAGCAGCGACGCGCCGAATTTGCGCATCTGGCTGCCGGCGTCATTGACGTAGAACTCGCGCTGCACGTCATAGCCGGCGGCGGTCATGACCCGCGCCACGGTGTCCCCAAAAACGGCATTGCGCGCGCCGCCAAAGTGCAGCGGACCGGTGGGGTTGGCGCTCACAAACTCCACCTGGATGCGGCGGTTCTGTCCTTCGGTCAGCGCGGCCCAGGCTTCGCCCTGGCGACGGATCTCATCCACCTGGCCGGTTAGCCAATCGTGCGCCAGGTGGAAGTTGATGAAGCCCGGCGCCAGCGCGCTGACATCAGCCAGCGCGGGATGCGCCATCTGCTGGATCTGCGCGGCGATGATCTGCGCAATTTGCAGCGGCGTCAATTTTCCGGCGCCCTGGCTGACGCGCGCCTCATTGACCGGCCGCACCAGCTGCAGCGGCAGCGCCGTGGCCCAGTCGCCCTGCTCCTTGCGCTTGGGGCGTTCGACCACGATATCGGGCAGGGTCAGCGCGGGCAACTCCTCAGCCACCTGCGCCGCGTGCACGGCCGCGACCACGACCTCAGCGAGTTCCTCAGCAATCAATTTCATCAGAAAGTATCCTTGTTACACATAAACGGGTGTCACGAACGATTGAACGATTCCAGGAAGTTTACACTCGGTCAATACAACTCGGTTTCCAGCCAATTCAGGCCGACTTCGACATCCACCTTGAGTGGAATGGAAAGCGTAAAGGCGTGGCTCATCACCTCGCGCACCAGGGCCACGGCCGTGTCTAGTTCAGCCTCAGGGGCCTCCAACACCAACTCGTCGTGCACCTGCAGAATCATGCGGGTGCGCAGCCCGGCGTCCTGCAGGCGCTGCGCCAGCCGAATCATCGCCAGTTTGATGATGTCGGCCGAGGTGCCCTGGATCGGCGCGTTGATCGCGGCCCGCTCCAGCGCCTGACGCACGTTGTGCGGCGTTTGCGCGCCCGGCGCCAGTTCCGGGAAATAGCGCCGCCGACCAAGCAGCGTCTCGACGTAGCCCACTTGGGCGGCCTGTACGCGCAGGCTGTCGAGGTAGGTCTTCACCTGGGCATAAATCGTAAAATAGCGGTTGATGAACTCCGTGGCTTCGCCAGGCGTCATCCCGGTTTGCTGCGCCAGGCCGAACGCGCCCTGGCCGTAGACCAGCCCGAAGTTGACGGTCTTGGCGCGGCCGCGCATCTCCTTGGTCACCTCCGCCAGCGGCACGCCGTAGACCGCGGCGGCCGTGCTGGCATGGACATCTTCCCCGCGCTCGAACGCGCCGAGCAGGTTGGGATCGCGGCTGGCGTGGGCGACGATGCGCAGCTCCACCTGCGAATAGTCGGCCGAGATCAGCCGCCAGCCCGCGGGCGCAATGAACGCGCGGCGCACCTGGCGCCCGATCTCGGTGCGAATGGGGATGTTCTGCAGGTTGGGGTTCGAGCTAGACAGGCGTCCGGTCTCTGCGCCGGCCTGGTTGAAACTGGTGTGCACGCGGCCGGTGCGCGGATTGATCAGGCTGGGCAGCGCCAGCACGTACGTAGATTGCAGCTTGCCCAACTGCCGGTATTCCAGGATTTTGTCCAGGATCGGGTGCTTGCCGGCCATGCCTTCCAACACCCCCGCGGTCAGGCTGATCTTGCCCGTGGCCGTGCGCGCCAGGCCGGTGGAGGAAATTGCCAGCTTGCCAAACAGCACGTCGGCCAACTGCTGCGTCGAGTTGATGTTGAACGCCAGGCCGGCCAGTTCGTGAATCTCTTGCACGAGCGCGGCCAGCCGCTGCGCCAACTCCACTTCCATTTGCTTGAGGAACGGTACATCCAGCAGCACACCGGCCCGTTCGATGGCGCAGATCACCGGCACGAGCGGCATTTCGACCATGTTGAACAGCTCGGTCTGGCGCTTCTGCTCCATTTCCGCGCGCAGCAGCGGCACCAGGCGCAGCGTCATATCCACGTCTGCGCTCGCATACTGGGCCACTCGCTCCGGTTCCACCTGATCCATCGTGATCTGCGCCTTGCCCTTGCCGATCAAGGCTTCGATTTCGGTCATCTCGACGCCCAACCGCGCCAGGGCCTGGCCTTTCAGGCCCAAGTTGCGCGAGCCGGGGTCGCACAGCCACGCGGCCAGCATGGTGTCCCAGGAAAGCCCGTTGACCGGCATGCCTGCCTCGGCCAGCACGGTCATGTCGTACGATGCGTTGTGCGCGGCTTTGGGCACGCTGGGATCAGCCAGCATGGGGCCAAGCGCCTGGCGCAGGGTTGCGATCGGCAGCCCGACGGCCTGCGTCTCGGCCACACTGGCGCCCGTGCGGGTCAGCTCGGCGTCGGGCATCACCGCAAACAGCGGCAGATTCGAGGTTTCACGCAGCAGGGCCGTGGGCGGCGGGCTGCTGAGCGCCACGGCCACATACGCGCCGTGGCCTTCGGCCCAGGAAAGCGCCACCCCCACCAGTTGGGCTTGCATGGGGTCGGTGCTGGTGGTTTCCACGTCGAAGGCCACCAGCGGCGCGGCCCGGCACAGCGCCGCAACTTCTACCAGTTCGCTCTCCGTCGTGATCAATCGGTAGGCCGCGTCTGGCTGCGGCTGGTCACTGGTTGCTGCCAGCTCTGCCGTGGCAGGCGCAGCCTCGCTCTGCGGCAGGCGCTCGATCAGGCTCTTGAATTCCAACTCGCGGAAGAGCGTCACCACGCGCTGGCGGTCAAAATCGCGCGTGCGACAGGCGCTCAGATCAAGCGTCACCGGCAGGTCGGTGATGATGGTGGAGAGCTGGCGCGCGAGCTCGATCTGCGTGCGATGCGCGGCGATGGCTTCGCGCGCACGCGGCGGCTTGACCTCAGGCAGGCGGGCCAGCAAGCTGTCTAGCGTGCCAAAGGTTTGCAGCAAGGTCGTAGCCGTCTTGTCGCCGATGCCCGGCACGCCCGGGATGTTGTCCGAGGTGTCGCCCACCAGCGCCTTGTAGTCAATCACCTGCGAGGGCGACAAGCCGTAGCGTTCCTCGACCGCGCGCACGTCGTAGATGGTGGTCTTTGGCTTTGGTCCGCCGGAGGTGTAGCGCACGCGCACATGGTCGTTGACCAGTTGAAACAGATCGCGATCGCCGCTGATGATCAGGCAATCCACGCCCTGGGCAGTGGCCTGGCGTGACAGCGCGCCGATCAAGTCGTCTGCCTCATACCCTTCGATTTCGAAAATGGGGATATTGAGCGTCTCGATCAGCTGGCGGATGCGCGGCACCTGCACCGCCATCTCCTCCGGCATCTTGGCCCGCGTGCTCTTATAGCCATCGAACTGTTCATGACGGAAGGTGCGCCCCACATCAAAGGCCACGGCGAGATATTCTGGCTTCTCCTCCGCGACGACGCCGAGCAGCATCGTGGTGAAGCCGTAGACGGCGTTCGTCAGCTCCCCGCGGCTGGTTGCCATATCCGGCGGCAGGCCGTAGTAGGCTCGAAAGGCCTGTGAGTAGCCGTCAATCAGGGCAAGCGTAGGCATGTGGTTCGCTCCGTTAAGGGAATGCTCAAGACTTGGCGATTTTCAATGAGAATGCCAGGGTTGATGTGTCAGGGGGAATCGTGTGACGCGATAACGGCCCAGGCGGTGCGCCGATGCCAGCGAGCAATTGAAATCGCACCTGATGGGCGCACCATTGGGCGCCTATCTCCGGGGGCGCAATATCGGTCGGCGCAGGCCGACGGCTCGACTGAGCTCGCCGAAGTCCTGGCGGCGGAACGCCCATTCGCCCCGAATTCATTCGGCGGCTTGGCAGGATGCCTGAGTAGTTACGTTGCCCCGCAGCGCGTGACCCGCGTGTCCGCCAGCGCGCCGATGCGTCAGGCACAAGCGGTCTGTCGGCTCACTTGGCCTTTTCCCAAGCCAGGCTGCCATTGCTCAGCAATTCCTTGACTTGGGGATACTCCAGAATGGAGGCAACAAACCGGATGCTGCGGTGAGCATCCAGGCGATACTCGCCCGTGTTGAGGTGCAAGTGGATGTTGTCGCCCGTTTTATTCACCAGGCGAATGATGTCGTTCGGTTTCCAGGTTGGGCCGGTTGCTGTGGCTGCCATGCTATCCTCGTTTGGCGTCGAATCATCGTTGGGGGCGGGGGTTGCGTCTGACGCACTGAGTCAGTGCGGTTCATTGTACCATTTTATGCCGGATGGTCAAACGATAGGCCTCATTGCCTCATGACAGCGACTTGCCCTTGCCTGGCCCGCGTGGTACACTTCGGCTCCAGACGTGACAAGACAAAGGAAAGGTGCTGTTTCTGGTTATGATCGTAGATTCACTCGTGGTGGGCGCGCTGCAGGTCAACTGCTATCTCTTGGGCTGTGAAGAAACGCAGGAGGCGGTCATCATTGATCCAGGCGATCAGCCCGACGATGTGCTGCACTTGCTCGCCAAGCACGGTTGGCAGCTGACTCAGATCATCAACACCCATGCCCATTTCGACCACATCCTGGGCGTGGCAGCCGTGAAGGCGGCGACCGGCGCTCCGTTCTATCTGCACCAGGCCGAGCTACCGCTGGTGGCGGACATGCGTCAGCGCGTCATGCTGTGGCTGGGCTATGACCCCGGCGAACCGCCAACCGTGGATGGCTTTTTGGCGCCAGGCGCCGCCGTGCACTGGGGAAAGCAGTCGCTGGAAATGCGCTGGACGCCAGGCCATTCGCCGGGCAGCATCACCTTTGTAGATCACACCGGGCGCCGGGCCTTTGTGGGCGATGCGCTTTTCGCCGGCTCCATCGGCCGCACTGACCTGCCTTACGGCAATCATCAGCAGTTGCTCACGGCCATTCGCCAACAGATCTTCACTTTGCCGGATGACTACGCGGTGCTGCCTGGTCATGGCCCGGCCACCACGGTGGGGCGCGAGAAGCGCACCAATCCCTTCTTCGATGATGACGCCGATGAACTCTAGCTGCACCTACGCCCAGCCTGTGGAGACGCTGACCTGTGGAACATGATACCTACCACCAACTGACCTTGCCGGCTGCGATGCAGGCTGAAATCATCGCCCATGCGCGTGAGGGCTGGCCGGACGAGGTCTGCGGGATATTGAGCGGTAAAGACGGCGCGGCCATCAGCCTGGTGCGGGCGCGTAACGTGGCCGAGGATCGCCAGATCAATTACACGGTGGATCCGCAAACCCTGCTGCGCCAGTTCGACTTCGAGGAGGCAGGCGAGGAGATGATCGCGATTTACCACTCGCACCCGTCCTCGGCCGCTTATCCATCGGCCACCGATGCGCGCCAGGCCACCTACCCCGATGCAGTTTACCTGATCTGCTCGCTGCAACATCCCGACGCGCCGGTGATCCGCGGGTATCGGCTCTTGCCGCAGCCGTTCGACGGTCGCGCCGCCGACTTTCCACTGCAATCGGTGCGTGGGCGTGACGATTTTTGGGCTTATCAGCACCCCGCGCCGGATGCCTTCTATATCCTGCACCTCATGCCGCCCGTCGGCGCACCGATCTTGCTCAAAGTGCGGATAGAAGAAGTCGCACTGCGCCCGTGACACATGACCGCTAGGTTTTTTCCCAACCCAACGTGCGTAGAAACGCGATATCCTTCTTGCCCAGAACCGCGCGCGCCAGCAGATCAGGGCGTTGGGCCAGAGTGCGGCGCAGACTCTCATGGCGGCGCCACTCGGCCACGCGGGCGTGATGACCTGACAGCAGGATGTCTGGTACATGAAAGCCGCGAAACGAGGGCGGCCGCGTGTAGTGCGGATACTCCAGCAGACCCGTGGCGTGCGAATCTTGCGCGGGCGCTGCGTCGAAACCGAGCGCGCCTGGCAGCAGTCGCGTCACCGCATCCACGATGACCATCGCCGCCAGCTCGCCGCCCGACAGGACATAATCCCCAATGGAAATCTCATCGGTCGCCAGGTGCAGGCGCACACGTTCATCCACGCCTTCATAGCGGCCGCAGATCAAAGCCAGGCGTGCGTGGCCTGCCAGCTCGGATGCCAGGTGCTGGTCGAACGGCCGCCCCTGCGGCGAGAGTAGAATGACCGGGCAGGGCGGGGGGGCAACGTCCGTTTCGATGGGGAGATCACGCAGGGCCGCCCCTGCATCCTGGTCGTTCGTCTCCGTTTGTTCATGGTCCGCACGCCGCGGCGACATCTCCAGCACGGCCTCGACGGCGCGAAAGATGGGGTCAGGCTTCATGACCATGCCGCCGCCGCCGCCAAACGGGTAGTCATCCGTGACCTGGTGCTTGCCTTCGGCAAAATCACGGATGTTGTGCATCTGCACCTGGATGATTCCCGCGCTGCGTGCGCGCGCGATGATGCTGTCGCCAAATGGCCCATCGAACATCGCGGGAAACAGGGTGAAAATATCAAAACGCATGGCCGCGCTCCTTCAGGGTTTCAGCTTCGAGATCGGGGGTTTTCGCTGTAGGGTTCTCGTCCGTGAACCACTTCTGTTCCAGCGCGGGCAAGGCGCCGTCGCTTTGCAGGTCGCGCAGGGCCTGGTTGACCTCAGCCAGCAGCCGCCGCGCCTTACTGGGTAAGGCAATCACGTACGGCGCGCTGGTGAGGGCCGGCTCCAGGATGCGCCCCGCGGCTTGTTGGCCAACGAATTGGCGTGCGGTGACGCCATCCACCACGGCCGCGTCCGCCGCGCCTGTGAGCACCGCTTGCAGCGCCTCGGCCGGGGTAGCGAAGGTGACGATGGTCAGCGCGGGGATGCGCTGGCGCAGGCGCCGCCCTTCGGCGTCCGCATCAGAGCCTAACTCCACCGCCAGCGCGCGGCCGGCCAGATCGGCGCTGGACGTGATCGGCGCAGTTGTTGCCACCAGGCGCAGCCCCGCCTCGAAATACGGCTGCGAGTAGGCAATATCCCTGGTGTAGCGCGGTTCCAGGGGCAGCGCCGAAATCACCGCATCCACGCGCCCGGCCCAAATGGCATCGAGCAGGCCGTCGAAGCCGATGGACTCGAACTGCACGCGCACGCCCCAGCGTCGCGCCAGCGCCGCGGCCAGATCCGCATCGAAGCCGACGATCTGCCCGTTAGCGTCCAGGCTCTCGAAGGGCGGAAAGCTCGGATCTATTCCAACCCGCAGCACGCCCAGGTCACGAATGCGCTGCAGTGAACGATCCTCGGATGGGCGCAGGATCAAGACACTCGCGATTCCCAGCGCCGCCAACACGACGATCAACGCGGAACGCTGAATTCTGACCTCCTGCCGCTTTGCACTTTGCATTTTGCGCTCCCGTCCTCCGCCATTCAGCATTCAGCTTTCCTCATTCCTCCTGCCGCTTTGCACTTTGCATTTTGCGCTCCCGTCCTCCGCCATTCAGCATTCAGCTTTCCTCATTCCTCATTCCTCATTCCTCGTGCCGCTTTGCACTTTGCATTTTGCCCTTTGTACTTCTGCCCTCTGCCATTCAGCATTCAGCTTTCCTCGTTCCTCGTTCCCTCCGCCGCTTTGCCCTCTGTACTTCTGACTTTCTCCTCCCTCACTTCCTTTCCGCATATTGCTGCAGCTCCAGGTAGATCGGCTTGGGCACAAAATCGGACGCGACGAAGGTGAAGTAGTCCTGGTAGGAGCGCGTGGGGGCCGGATAGCGAAACGCCCACAAGCACAGCGCCTGCAGCCAGTCCCACTGCGCGGCCAGGTTGAACGCCTCGATGGTGTTCTGAATGCGCTGCGCGGGGCGCACGGCCTTGGTCCAGCGTGGATGATCGTTCCAGCCGGCCTCGGTGATGATGATCTTCTTCGCGCTGTCGCCATTGCGCACCATCACCGCCCGCAGCAGCTCCACGCGGCGAAAGTTGACCACATCGCTCGCCGGTGGATCGTCCGCGGCAAAAACCCAGCCGTAGGCATGTGCGGCCAGGATGTCGAAGTAGCCCGCGGCGCCGGCGTCGTACATCTGCTGCAGGAAAATCAGATCATCCAGGCCATAGGCCGAGCCGGCAGGGGCCAGCGTGGGCGCCAGCGCGCCGCCGAGCACCTGCACGTTGGGGTCGGCGGCTTTGGCCTGCGCGTAGCTGATCTTGAGCAGCTCCGTGTACGCGGCCGCATCCACCGGGCGGTAGCCCCACTCCAGCGCCAGGTTCGGCTCGTTCCAGATAACGATATAGTGCACGCGGCCCTGAAAGCGGCGCACGAACTCATAGACATAACGGCCAAAGTCGGCGTAGTGCGCTTCATCCAGGTAGAGAAAGGTCGTATTCTTCGGGCGCGCCCACGTGGGCACAAAACCCAGGCGCGCAATGACTGTCAGCCCCTGCGTGACCGCGTGATCTATCACCAGGTCGGCGTGCGCCCAGTCGAAACGGCCCGGCGTCGGTTCGTGATAAGCCCAGGGGAAGTATTCGACCACCCAGGGGGCGCCTAGCTCGCGCACCATCTGCAGCGTGCGCTTGATCTTCCACGGCTCGACCTCATCGGTCAGGCGCGTGTGCATCCCCATCTTCGGGTTGATCGTATGCACGGTCTGCCGCGGACCCAGCACAACCAATGGCTGCGGCGGTGCGGCCAGGACGACAATCACCAGGAACAAGAGCAGACCGCGCAAGAGTGCGCGCGGCTTGAGTGATAATGTTCTCACGTCGCGCATTATACCCGGCGCGGCATCGCATTAGCAAAAGATTGCCCGACTTCTTTGGGGCAAGCTGTCACCTTGTGTTATACTACACTTCCAGCTTGAAAAAGGAGATGGAAAGCGTTTCATGCGAGTGTTGATCACCGGCGGCGCTGGTTTTCTGGGGACGGCGTTAGCCAACCGCTTGATTGAGTTGGGACATCACGTGCGTGTGCTAGACGACCTGAGCGCGGGAGACCCGGCGCGGCTGTCGCCGCGCGTGCTCTTCACGCGCGGCGATGTGCGCGACGTCCCCAAGCTGTGGTCGCTGCTGCAGGGTGTGCAGTGCGTTTTTCACCTGGCAGCCCGCGTCTCCGTGCCGGAATCCGTGCTGTATGCGCGTGACTACAACGACGTCAACGTCGGCGGCACCGTGGCGTTGATGGAAGCGATGCGCGACGTGGGTGTGCGCCGCGTCGTGCTGGCTTCATCCGCCACGATTTACGGCACGCAGCCGCGCCAACCTCTACATGAGTCTCTATCCCCCAATCCGCAGGTGCCCTATGCCGTCGCGAAACTAGCTGCCGAACACTACGTCTTCACCCTGGGCGCGCTCCATGCCATCGAGACGGTGGCCCTGCGCATTTTCAATGCCTACGGGCCCGGCCAACGTATTCCACCGGTTCATGCGCCAGTGGTGCCTCAGCTGCTCAAACAGACGCTGGCCGGCGGTTCCCTGGTCGTCTTTGGCAACGGCGAGCAGACCCGAGACTTTGTCTACGTGGATGATGTCGTCGCGGCGCTTGTAGCCGCCAGCCAGGCGCCAGACGTGGACCGCCAGATCATCAATGTCGGATCAGGACGCGAAACCAGCATCAATGAATTGATCCAGGCCATTGCGCGTGCCGCCGGGCGTACGCCGGAGGTGCTTTACAACGATCATGAGACCGGCGGGGTCGTGCACATGGTGGCAGATCTAGGCAAGGCTCATCGCTTGCTCAATTACGCGCCTAGTGTGACCCTGGAACAGGGCCTGGCGCAGCTGCTGGAGAAAGATCCACGCGTTCGCCCATCCTATGGCCCTGGCCGGGGAGAATCGTAACCATGCAATCATCATCGGCAACGCCGATTTGGAATCGGTTTGGCATCGGGTTGGTGGCTGGATTCGCGCTGGTAGGCGCTATCCTCTGCCTGGTGGCTTTCCTATTTGTGCGCCCCGAGCTGAATGTAGGCCCTAGCCCGGCGTGGACGCCGCCCGCCGTGGCCCTGGCGCCGACGGACACCCCAGCGCCTCCTTCTGTGCAGGGGGCCGAGCCGCGACTTGCCGTCGGCCGGCGCGGCCAGGTTATCTCGGCCGCGGCTGTCAACCTGCGGCGCACCCCTGGCTACCTCAACAAACCGGCTGGCGATGTCCTGGGCACTGTGCTGCGCGGCGCCACGGTGGACATCATTGGTGGGCCGCAGTCTGTGGATAACCTCACCTGGTGGCAGGTGCGCGCCGGTGACCGCGCAGGCTGGATGGCCGAAACGCGCGCCAGCGGCGAGAGTCTACTGCAACCTGCGCCCTGAGATGGGCGTCCCTGTGTTCTATCACCACCTGCGATGACGACCCGCTATCCCATTCCAGCCCATCAAGTCCGCGCGGAAGAAATCCTCTTGCGTTCGCGTTTCATCACCACGCTGGCGCCAGTCCCCACCCTGGACGCCGCGCGGGCTTTCGTGGCGGCGGTGCGCGCAGAATTTACCGACGCCACGCACAACTGCTGGGCTTACGTCGTCGGCGCGCCTGGCTCCACCGCACAGATTGGCATGAGCGACGACGGCGAGCCGGCTGGCACCGCCGGCAAACCGATGCTGAACGTCTTGCTGGGAAGTGGGGTGGGCGATGTGGCGGCTGTGGTCACGCGCTATTTTGGCGGCGCCAAGCTCGGCACCGGCGGTTTAGTCCGCGCATACAGCGGCGGCGTCAAGACCGCGCTGCAGCAATTGCCCCTGGTGGAAAAAGTCGAACGCGTGTTGCTGCAGGTGATCTTGCCGTACCGCTTGTATCAGCCCGTGGAACGGTTGCTGCCTGCGTTCGAGGCCGAGGTGATCGAGAGCCAGTTCGGAGCCGAGGTCACGTTGCGCGTGCGCCTGCCTGTCGAGCATGTCAACGATTGGCGCGGCGCGCTGCGTGAGCTGAGCGCCGGCGCCATTCAGGTTGTGGAGTAGGGGCGCACGCTTGTAGCCGACCAGGCCTGGTATTTGTCCTCGAGAACGCCGAGGGCGCGAAATTTGGGTCGGAATTCACGTTAGGTTACTCTAAGAAGGAGGCGTTCGTTATGGTTCTAACATTTTCGACATTCTTTCGACGTATGCTATTCCTGGCGCTCGCTGTCGCCTTGTTGCCCCAACCTGTCATGGTTGTTGTACCCCCCCCCCCACGCACTGCAAATAAATCATAATACAACGCATATCGTTGAATCTGAATATCTGGTCAACCCCAATTTCGAAGGCTATCGCACTGGCTGGGCAGAACTTCCCTCGAATAGCATCATTTTTCCTGGCTCGTCTCTTCCTTTGTGGCCGCACGGTGGATATTATGCAGCCTGGCTTGGAGGAAGTGACAACAATAACGACAGGCTCTATCAAGATGTCACCCTTCCAGCCAATATCAGCAGCGCTGTTTTCCAGGTCTGGTATTATGTAAGCACCAGCGAGAACACGACAGGATACGATTGGCTGAAGGTGAGAATCGTCAACCCTGGTGACGAGAACCAGGTCTATGCCACGATTCTGGACCGTGACGCCTATCCGGCGACCAACGCCTGGGTTAGCCTGAATCGCCTCCTGACCGCCGTTGAAATCAATAGCGTGGTTGGGAGAACAGTCCGGGTACTCTTCGTCGGCCACACCGATTCCTCTTTGACATCCAATTTCCTGGTTGACGATCTAAGCTTCAATCTGCAACTTCTTCCGCCCACGGCGACTCCCACCCCCACGCTTACCCCAATCCCGCCTACCGCGACCTGGACACCCACGTTCACCCACACGCCGACGCGCACCCCGACCCCAACCTATACGCGCACCCCCACGCACACGCCGACTTCAACCTACACGCGCACCCGCACTCCGACGGCAACCTACACTCGAACGCCCACCATTACCCCTACGCGTACCCGCACGCCGACGGCCACGCGCACGCCGACGCGCACCCCAACCCCGCCGGTGGCTACTCCAACCCCTTCGCCCACCAGAACGCCGACCAGGACGATCACGGCGACCCCAACCCCGCCCCCGTCAGACCGTAAGATTAAGACCGGTATGCACCTGGGCACCCAACCCGTTGCGCAGTGGAGTGACCCCATGCTGACCAAGTTGCGGCCGCCCAACGGCAAGTGGCCGGCCGCGATCATGGTGATCAGCAGCAACCTGTATGAGATTCAGCGCAACGGCACTGCTGGTTGCAGCATCATCGGCGCGCAGGTTAGGAACTCGACTCTCTTCAACTATTTGCGAGCGGCCGCAAACGCGGGCGTGAAGGTGCTCATCCGCATCCATCCTTCACCGGGAAACTTCATGGATTACGCCATCACGCCGCAACCCCATCGTCTGCTGGTGGATCCCACGGCGACCCCGCCAGGGACCAGTGACCTGTGCCATCCTGACGGCTATCGCCCCATCGCTGATCTGGCCCGTGAAATGCACTTCATCCATGACCTCAACCAGCAGGGTGGCTGGAGTGAATTCGGCTTCGAGCCGGCCAATGAACCAAACACCGAGTGGTATGTGCTGGATGGTACCGCAACGGGATTGATTGATATGCAAAGCCCAACCGCCTGGCAGGACATGAGGGACTATTTCAACCACCTGTATGACTATGTACACTCCACGTTTCCAGGCGTTCGTGTCTTAACGCCTTCGATGGCACAAGGCGCTTACGCAGAACCAAGAGAGTTCACCAAATGCACACCTTTGGCGCTTCGAAACACGAACCAGTCGGGTTACGAAGTAATATCCACTACCTATTCGACTCATAACGACGGGTTTGCCTGGCACAACTACTGGCGCCCTGGCAAAGAACTTTGGGACAACAGTTTTTGCCCAACCAACTCCTCTACACCTGCGGGGGACCATGTCTTCCAGTATTTCCCCTCGGCTATGCGCGCGAATATCCAGGGCAGCGGTAAGCCCGCCTTCATCACTGAGGCTGATCTCTACTCGCCGTGTCAAGGATGGTATAACCCAATGATGTCAAACAAAGACAATAATGACGATGGGGTGACGGCCTCTAACTCCCTGCGTGCATTTGTCATGGCTGAAGCAGGGGCCGACTACGTAATTGCCTGGCTGCTCACGGACGGTCTCAGCGACGCTGCGCAGTGCATTAGTATGGATGATACGGAAATTGCCTGGCATGAAGCCTACCGCGATAACACGGGGGATCGCCCCTGGTTCACCCGTTGGTGGGCTGGTCCTGAGTGAGACCGAGAAGAATTCCGCAATGGGCGATTGATCTACTCCGATGAGTTCACAGGAGGTTATCATGAACGAGAGTTATCTCAGAAGCTGGCTGGCAGGACTTGTGATTGTGGTTGCCATGACCAGCTTGTCTGGATGTCTAGCGCCCGGCACAGGCGATATCGCTCTGCCGTCCGGGGATGTTCCGTTGCTTGAGGCCACGACTATTCCGTCAGGAGATGCCCCGGCCACGGCGGTGTCGCTTGACGATGCTACAGGAGTCGCGACAGCCAGTCCGATGCACGAGGTGCGACTAGGGGAAACGAACGAAATCGCCCCTGCACCTTCGCGTCGCTATCGCGTTCGCATGGAAGACCAAAGTATTGGGGTACAGCGCGGTGTCATGGCCCATAAGCATAGCTTGTACTTGCATGACAATGAGACAGGCCAGGAGTTTCGCTTGGGGGACGATAGTGGCCAGGCCGATTTTGAGGCTATAGACGACCAATATCTAGTTTGGCGTTGGTCGCTCTGTGATCCCTGGCCATGTCAGGATCGGGCGCAAGGACTTTATGCCTACGATCTCACGACCGGCGAACAAGCGTACATCGGATTGGGAATTGATGTTTGGATGTCGAATCAATGGATCATCTTCACCAGTGACGAAGGCACTAACAAACGTGTGGGACTGCGCGCCTACAACTTGGAGACCGGCGACGAGATTGTCATTACCAGGGCACGAGCTGCCTTTCTCGGTATCCGCACGATGACGCTCTATCATATCAACGAAGGAATGATTGCTTGGGTGGATTATGACGAAGAAACCGGACAGATGGCCTTAGCTGTATTCGATCTAAGCACCAGCACCCGCCGCATACTCGATATTCCTGGACTATTCGGAAAACATTCCCCTCCCTCCCAGATTCGCGTTTCTCGAACACAGGTTGTGTGGCGGGATGAGACGCAACGCGGGTACGATTTGCGATACGACGTAATCTATGCAATCCCAATCATGCCGCCTGGGCTGGAAGATATCTCGGCTGACTACCTCGATCCCATTCTCGTCAGTGGAAATTACGTAACTTGGGGATTGGAGATCAATGGACAAGCTCGTTATTTCATGGCGCCGGTGATCGTAGATGGTGAGGTTTCGCCATTGCCGTCGCCTCTGCCCACGGCGACGGTGGTGTACCAATCCATCTTTCATGATCCACCGCCGGAACCCCTACCGACAGAGACACCGAAGGAGACGCCCACGCCTGAGACGCCGACCGACACGCCGACGCCCAGGGATACGCCCATACCGACGGCAACCGACACACCGACGACTGCACCGACCAGGTGAGCCAGGCACCCTGCACAGAGCCGAATAAACAGGTTGCCTTCGTTACCAGTTTGTTCTCTTGAATTCCATCAGCCGCCCGGCTTGACGGCCCGCGTGGCGATGAACGTTGCCAGGTAGTCTGTAAACACCTCGTCCGGACTGCGATCCTCGAAGAATCCGGTCAAGACAAAGCCGGCCGCCAGCTGCCCGCCGATTTGATCGTCTAGCGTATGGCCGAATTCTAGCGGTGCGCCCTGAGCCAGGTAACGCTGGCGCTCCTCTTCGGTCAAATCGGTTAAGTCAGCGTAGGGCAGGCGGTGGCGCACCTTCAAGATGCCCTGATCGGCCAATTCAACGTCGAATAGGTAGCGCACGGGGTTGGCGAAGCCGGCCAGGAGCGCGCCGCCCGGCCGTAGCACACGGTAGCACTCACGCCAGACCGGGCGCACGTCAGGCGCAAATAAGTTCGAGACCGGGTGGAAGATCAGATCGAAGGAGTCATCAGCAAACGCAGAGAGATCGGCCATGTCGCCCTGCACCGTGCGGATGGTAAGCCCCTCCCGCTCAGCCACCTCGCGATCACGCGCCAACTGCGCGGGCGAGTTGTCGAAGACTGTCACCTGGGCGCGGGCCGCGGCCAAGACCGGCCCCTGCTGCCCGCCGCCCGACGCCAGGCACAGGACATCGCGCCCGGAGAGCGGATCCGGAAACCATGACCTGGGCACGGGGATGGTGGGCGTCAGCACGATCGCCCAGTGTCCCAAGCGCGCCTGCGCCACCACCTCCGCGCTGACCGGCACCGTCCACGGGTTACCCTGCTCTACCTGTTGATTCCACGCCTGCCGATTGTACGCCACAACATCCATTGTTTTCTCCTCTTGATTGGTCTATGTGTCAGCCCCATCTTACTCTATCCGCGTATGCCTTACAAACTACTGGATCACCGCGAAGTCGCTAAGACGCGAAGAGCCAATTATTCTTGGCGCTCTTGGCGTCTTAGCGGTTCAGTATCTGAGAGACATGACGGCAGGTTTGAAGCCGGCGGCGATTTGACAAGCGTTGAGCGGCGGCATACTATGACTCCGATTAGCATCAGTCTGGCCGAACCGCTCCCAAAAGGCGCCGACTGCAGCCGCCGAATGAATTCGGGCCGAAAGGGCGTTCCGCCGCCAGGTCGGCCTGCGCCGACCGGCATCGCGTCTACGCAGGTTGGACGCCCGGCGGTACGCCCATCAGGCGTGATTTCAATCGCTCGCGAGGAGAAAATAAAGCGTGAGTCTTCTTAACCCCAAACCAGCCGCGGGCGTGCGCAGCTTGCCGCGCAATGTCTGGGCGGTCAGTGTCACCAGCTTCTTGATGGACACCTCCAGCGAGATGGTCATCAATTTGCTGCCGCTCTTTTTGTCCAACGTCTTGGGCGTCAAGACCAACATCATTGGCCTCATCGAGGGCGTAGCCGAGGCGACCTCCAGCCTGCTCAAACTCTTTTCTGGCTGGCTGTCCGACCGCCTGCGTGCGCGCAAATGGCTGGCGGTGGCCGGTTATGGCATTTCCGCCCTGGCCAAGCCCTTCTTCTATGTCGCCACTGGTTGGGGCGCCATTGCCGGTGCACGTTGGGCCGATCGCGTCGGCAAAGGCGTGCGCACCGCGCCACGCGATGCTCTGGTCGCTGACTCCGTCACGCCCGCGCAGCGCGGCCTGGCCTTTGGTTTTCATCGTGCGGCCGATACCGCGGGCGCCGTCCTGGGGCTGGCGATTGCACTGTTGGTCGTCTGGCTGGCGCAGTCTGGCAGCGCGGGCCTGACCGCCAGCACCTTTCGCACGCTGGTGCTCATCAGCCTGATCCCGGCGGCGCTGGCGGTCATTACGCTGGCGTTGGGGGCCACGGATGTGCCGGTCAGCGGGACGGCCAAGGCCCCGTCGTTTGGCTTCAAGGGCCTGGGGCGACCGTTTCTGCTCTTTATGCTCATCGTCGGCATCTTCGACCTGGGCAATTCCTCCGACGCGTTCCTGGTATTGCGCGCGCAAGAGCGCGGCCTGAGCGTACTCGGCGTGCTCGGCATGCTCATCACCTTCAACGTGATCTATACGCTCATTTCAACCCCGGCTGGCGCTCTATCTGACCGCATCGGTCGGCGGCGCCTGCTGATCGGCGGCTGGCTGGTCTACGCGCTGATCTACCTGGGCTTTGGACTGGCGCAGACGGCCTGGCACATCTGGGCGCTGTACGCCGTGTACGGCTTTTATTACGGCATGGCCTATGGCACGGCCAAGGCCCTGGTGGCCGACCTGGTGCCGGCCAATCTGCGCGGCACGGCCTTTGGCACCTACAACGCCGTACTCGGAATCCTCGATTTTCCAGCCTCCGTCATCGCCGGCGTGCTTTGGCAAGGCGTTGGACGCTGGGCCGGCCTGGGACCATCCGCGCCCTTCATCTTCGGCGCGGCCACAGCCCTGATCGCAGCCGTCGCCATGGCGTTCGTCTTACGTGGACAACCGGAGGGAAGTCATGTCTGATCCATTCATGATCTACGGCGCCACCGGCTACACCGGCCAGTTGATCGCTCGCCTGGCCGTGACGCAAGGCTTGCGCCCGCTGCTGGGCGGACGTTCGGCCTCCGCCCTGGCTGCCCTGGCCGGGGAACTGGGCCTTGATTACCGGATCGCGCCGTTGACCGATGCCGCCGCCCTGGACGCGGCGTTGGAAGGCGTGGGCGCGGTCGTGAACGCGGCTGGCCCGTTTGTGCACACCGCGCAGCCAATGGTGGATGCCTGTCTGCGCACGGGCGTCCACTACCTGGACATCACCGGTGAAATTGCCGTTTTCGAGGCGCTGGCGCGGCGCTCGGCCGAGGCCAGGGCGGCTGGCATTAGCCTGCTGCCTGGCGTTGGCTTCGATGTCGTGCCCACGGACTGCCTGGCGGCACACCTCAAGGCGCGGCTGCCCAGCGCCACGCACCTGGCGCTTGCGTTTCGCAGCGTCGGCAGCACCTGGTCACGCGGCACCATGAGCACCATGATCCAGAGCATTGATCGCATGGGCGCGGTTCGGCAGCAGGGCAAGATTCGCCAGGCGCCGGCGGCGTGGAAGACGCGCGCAGTTGACTTCGGTCGCGGCCCGGTGACGTGCGTCACCATACCCTGGGGCGATGTATCAACGGCTTTCCACAGCACCGGCATCCCCAACATCGAGGTTTATGCGGCCTTTCCGGCCGCCGCACGCCGCGCGCTCGTGGCCAGCCGCTGGGTGGGCGGCCTGCTGGCCGCGGCGCCTGTGCAGCGGATGCTCAAGCGCGCCATCGGCGCCGGGGCGCCGGGGCCAAGCGCCAGCCAGCGCGAACAGGGATTCAGCCTGGTGTGGGGAGAGGTGCGCGATGACCAGGGGCAGGTGCGCGTATCGCGGCTGCGTACGCCGGAGGGTTATCAGCTCACTGCCCTGACCGCGCTGACGGCCGTGCGGCGCGTACTGGCTGCTGAGACTTCCCCCGGTTTTCTGACGCCGTCGCTGGCGTTCGGGGCCGATTTCATCATGCAGTTTGCGGGTGTCGTGCGTGAAGACCTACCATGAGCGCCGCATCGCCTGCTTGCCAGCTTCTGGTTTTTACCTCATCGTGGTAGAATCAGCCGCGCTTGGCCGCTGTCAAGCCTAATGCCGGACGCCCGCTCGCGATCCGAGCCAATCTGAAATCAGAGGATGTCCGATGTCACGTTTGTTCCGACGCCGCACCCGCTTCAATAGCAATTCTGGCCGCGCTGGCCCGGCCGCTTCACGGCCCCTTGCCCGCGGCATGATCAAGACCGCCTGGCTGCCGCTGCTGGCCGTGGTCCTGCTCACGTTCCTGCTGGCCGGCTGCGGCGCGGCGGGTCCCGCTGCTACGGCCACACCCACGAAGACGCCGAAGCCGCCGGCCACCGCAACCCCGCTCCCGCCAACAGCCACGCCGCTTCCACTGCCTACGGACACCCCCGCCGCCACGGCGACGCCTGTCCCAAGCGACACCCCCGCGCCGACGGAGACGCCGCTGCCGACGGCAACATCGGCGCCGCCGACGGCTGCGCCCGTGCGACCAACGAACACCCCGCGTCCACGCGTGGTTCCGCCCACCAATACCCCGGCGCCGCCGCCCGTCGCCGACCCCTGCGCCAGTATCGGCGGCGATGGCTGCAAGTTCAAGGTGCGCGGCGGTCCTGGTTTTCAGGACAACGGCGGCGGCGAGCTGAAGATACAATTGGCTTTTGTGCACAGTGGTGTGGATGGTGGACAGCCGCAGGGCGATTACCGTATCCGCTTATCCAAAGATGGACAGCCGGTGCCTGGTCCGGAAAACGTGCTCAGCATCGCGCTGAACGCCAACCAGGGACCGCTGGGCAAGTACAACTGGGAATTTGCCATTCCGGCCGGTCAACTGCCGGGCGGCGCTGTGGGCGGCAGCTACACGATGTACGTCCTGGATGGCAACCGCGAGCGCGACAGCCGCGATTTTTCGTTCAACCTGGGCAACAACCAGGGCTTCGTGTGGATACTGTGGGATCAGAATTGAACCGATGCACCCTGGCGCGGTCGCAACGCCGCGCCAGGGTGTCGTCTCGTCAGTCGCTGCGCAGTTACAGCTCTTAGCGGTCTGGTAAATCCAGAGCAACCCATAACGCCTGGTTCAGCATTTCCATCATGCTGGGCGTCAAGGCGCCGATGTCGTTAGTCAGCAGCGATTTGGGCAGGCTGACCAGTTCATCGCAGTGAATGCTGCTATCGTGCTTCAGTCCCTCCGCAATCCCGACCGCCACCTGTGTTGACAGACCGTCATGATTCGAATACACAGGCGCGCAGATGACCGTGGAGAAACGGGACTCAATCAAAACCTGCCGGCTGACAACCACGAAGACCCGTGACTTCTTTGGGTCGCGCGCCGAGGGATTTGTCACCCGATACAGGTCGCCGCGCTTCATAGCCCCACCTGGTACGTCAGTACGTCCTCGGCCTCCTGATTGAGTTCATCTGCGCGTTGATTGATGATCTCCAGGTCGCGTGCGTTCTGTTCTTCTCGCTTGCGTTGCGCCAGGAAGATGCGTACAGCCTGTTCTATGAAGTCAGAACGGCTTGTATGGCGTGGACGGAAGCGATCAACGGCGAGCAAAAGCTCTTTGGGCAACAGCACGGTCGCCTTGGCCCGACCAGGCATGTTCGTCATTGTTTCATTTAGCATGTATGCCATTCCCTCATCGCGTATCTATGCCGATGCAAGCCCGATGACCGTATTATACCACAGCGAGACGGTGCAGCTATTTCGACAAGATAGAATTGATTCCAGGGCATACATCGAAGTTTCTCACATTCTATTCAAGCACCGTCTGCACAACCACTACTTTTGTGGTAAAATCACCACACTCGATTCCGTGCCCGTTCACCTGGAGACGAACCCATGTTACGTCGCTTTCTGCTGACGCTCATCGTCCTGCTGCTGCTCGCGCCAAACGCCGCGGCGTACGCGCCGGCCTCGCTCCTCCTCCCCATCTACACCGATGCCCTGGCCGCGGATTGGCAGAACTGGAGTTGGAGTACGACGCTCGACTTCAGCGCGCCGGACCCGGTCAGCGGCTTGCCCGATCGTGCGCTCTCCGTTCATTACACCGACCCCTGGGCTGGCCTGAGTCTGCGCCATGCGGCCATTGCCGCCAACGCCTATGACACGCTGCGCTTCGCCATTCACGGCGGCGGCGTGGGCGGCCAGGTGATCCAGGTGGCGGTGCAGCTCAATGACAGCGGCGGCGAGCAGCCGCCCGTGGCGTTGAATCAGTACCTGCCGCCCGGCGGCGTGCCAGCCAACGCCTGGGCCGAGGCGGCGATTCCCCTGGCCGATCTGTTGCCCACGCCGGCGCCAACCTTTGCGCGTATCAACTGGCAAAACGTCAACGGCGGGGCCAACGCCGCCTTCTACTTGGACGATATCCGCCTGACGGGGCCAGACCCGGCGCCGCCGCAGCTAACCATTCACGCCGCGCAGGGCGTTCGCCGCTTACCGCCGGCCCTGTTTGGCAGCAACGCTGCGTACTGGGATGGCAACATTCACGCGGACGCCGATGTGGTCGCCAAACTGGCGGCCGGCGGCATCACCGTGCTGCGCTATCCGGGCGGCAGCAGCGCGGACGAGTATCACTGGGCGGCCTGGGATCCAGGCAATGCCGGCAATGCCTGGGCCATGAACACCACGGAGTTCATCGGCCTGGCGCAGGCGCTCAACGCGCAGACCCTCTTCACCGCCAACTTCGGCAGCGGCGCCGCGGCCGAGGCCGCGGCCTGGGTGCAGTTCACCAATATCACCCATGCCTGGAATGTGCACACGTGGGAGATCGGCAACGAAATCTACGGCGATTGGGAAACGAGTTGGACGCACGATGGCAGCCAGTACATGCTGGGCGACGCGACGCACGATGGCGCCAACGCGTTTTGTGCAGCCATGAAGGCGGTGGATCCCACGATCGCGGTTGGCATCGTGGGCGCGCTCAACGCCAGCGAATACAACGGCTGGGGGCCGGCGGTGTTGAGCAACGCCAGTCCCTGCATTGACTTCTACGTTATCCATCGCTACGCGTTGGAACCGGGCAATACCAACTACCAGCAGCTGCTGCAGGACGCGCCGACCAACTGGCCTGCGATCATGGCCGACGTGCGCGCAATGCTGGCGACCTATGCGCCCGCGCGACACCTGTCCATCGTCGCCAATGAGTACAACGCCTACTACACTGAGCCGGAAGAGCTGCAGCTGCAAACCGTCAATCTACTCTTCCTGGCCGACACCCTGGGGCAGTTGCTGCAGGGCGGCGCAGCCGCGGCCAATCAGTGGGACATCGTCAACGGCCTGTCGAGCAATGGCGGCGATTACGGCCTGCTGCTCAATTGGGACAACTACCGCCGCACGCCTGGCTATTTCAGCCTGCCGCTCTGGCGCCAGATGGGCGATAGGCTGCTGGCGCTGGACAATTCCGCCAACGCGGCCACCGCCTTCAGCGCGTACGCGGCCCTGGGCAACAACGGCCTGACCGTTCTGGCGATCAACAAGACGGATCAACCGCTGGCCGCCACGCTCACGCTGCAAAATTTCACACCGAGCGGCAGCGGCGTCGCCTACGTGGCGGCCGGTGCCAGCCTTGACGCGACCAGCGTCAGTTACAACGGCAACCCCAATCCGCCGATCAACCTGGGCAGCGTCGCGCCGCTGGCAGTCAGCGGCGTAACGCCCACCTTCACCTACACCTTCTCGCCCTACAGCGTCACCACGCTGCGCCTGGCGGGCGCGCTGGCCTGCACCTGGTCTGATGTAGATTGCGACGGCGACACGCAGTTGGACGACATCATCGCGCTGGCCGGGCGCTGGGGCAGCCGCGAGGGCGACACTGGCTGGAACGCGCGCTTCGATCATGACGCGGATGGCGCGCTGACCGTGGTGGATGTGCAGGCCGCGGCCGCCCAATGGACGCCGTGAGGGGCGGCCACAGGCTTGATCCGCCGGGCCGGGCCACGCCGCTTTCAAGGAGAAGGCTCCTACGATGCCTGTCATGACTAACGCCCATGCGCTTGTGGTTGGTATCACCGGCTACCAGCACATCAATCCACTGCCTCCTGTCGCCGATGCTCAGGAGATCCGCGATTTGCTGGTGGATCAGAACCACTGCGCGTATCCACCGCAGAACGTACAGCTTCTGCTGGAAGAACAGGCGACCCAGGCGGGGATTCGCCAGGGACTGGCCAACCTGGCGCAGCGCGCGGATCAGGATGCGACCGTATTCATCTATTTCTCGGGTCATGGGGGTCAGATCTCGTCTGGCTCTCGCGCCGGCGCGTACCTGCTGCCGATTGATACGCGCTATCCATCGGATGAGGCCTTGGCGCTGTCGGCGATTTCGGGCGTGGAGTTTACGAACGCGCTGAACGCCCTTCAGGCTCGCAAGGTGGTGGTAGCCTTCGACTGTTGTCATGCCGCGGGCATTGGCAGCCCCAAGGACGCGCTGGCGGCGCCGACGTTCCAGGCCGGTCTACCCGACAGCTATTACGATGTTCTCAAGTCCGGCCGCGGACGCGTGATCCTCTCATCTTCGCGCAGCAACGAGTACTCCTATGTGCTGGCGGGAGCCAAGCTCAGCCTCTTCACCACGCATCTGCTGGCCGGGCTGCGCGGCGGCGTCGTCAGCCGCGACGGCATGATCCGCATCTTCGATCTGTTCGAGTACCTGCAGCCCCGCGTGACGGCTGCCCATCCCAGCCAACACCCTATCTTCAAAGCCGAGGTAGAGGAGAACTTTCCCGTTGCACTCTACCTGGGAGGAGAGGCAGCGGACACGCCTACAAACCTGGATGACTACCGCTATGATGCTTACATCAGCTACGTGGACGCAGATGCAGACGCCGCCTGGGTTTGGGAGACGCTGGCGCCGCGCCTGGAAGAGGCCGGCCTGCGGGTGGCAGTTTCCAACGACGTGGAAGAACCCGGCGTGGCCCGCGTGGTCACCATCGAGCGAGGCATTCGCCAGGCCAAGCGCACCGTACTGGTCCTTTCCAACGCCTACCTGGCCAGCCACCTGGCGGACTTCGAGAATATCCTGGCCCAGACCCTGGGCATCCAGGAGGGCAGCTATCGTCTGCTGCCTGTCAAGATTGCACCGATAGATGAGAGCCGGCTGCCCGTGCGTCTCAGCATGCTGACCATGTTGGATTTCACACGGCCCGCGCGCGCCGAGCGCGAGTTTGACCGGCTCGTGCGGTCGCTGCGAGGACCGCTGCCGCGACAGCTTCCAAATCTTACATCCGCACGCGGGCCATTTTGACATACGCGCGGGTTGGATGTAAGATCGAACAAGATAACGCGGTTTATTGTGGGAAAACGTGACATCTACAGTAACCGATTTGTGTTGTCAGCACCTCACCCCTGCATATTGCTCATGGACCGCAAGTTTGCTCCTTCCCCATCTCTAGCGGCTTGGCTGTTGGTTGACAACTGCTGCGATAGGGGCCGAGCTCAGCCGGGAGGCTTCGCGTGGCGAGCCAGGACAGCTTCCAGTACGACGCCTTTATCAGCTACCACCAGGCGGATGAAGAATGGGCGCATACGTGGCTTCTACCGCGCCTGGAAGCCGACGGCGTGCGGATGGTCACGGAAGCGGACTTCGAGAGCGGCAGCGCCCAGGTTGTTGAGATCGAGAGAGCGATTCGGAGCAGTCGCTGCACCGTTGCCATCCTCACCCCTGACTGGTTACGAAGCAATTGGAACAACTACGAGATCGTCCTTTCGCAGACGCAGAATCTGTCTGATCTCAAACGCAAAATCATTCCTGTCCTGCTCAAACCCTGCGAAGTGCCTTTTTTACTAAGGCACCTGGTCGTCGCCGATCTGACCGATGAGAGCAAGCGTGAGAAACGGGTGCGCGCATTGGCGCAGGATATTTTTGGCCGATCCTGGGCGCCTGCGCCCAATTTGCCGCGCCAGGGCGAGGATTGGCAGGCATTCTGGCCGCAGCTTCGGCTTTGGCTGCGCCGGCGCCAGCAGCTGGGGCGCTGGGGTGTGGCGGCGGGATTCTTCCTGCTGCTTCTTCTGCTCATGGGGCTGCAAATCGGGCCATTTCGTCCCGCTCCCGGCTGGCGCGACCTGGGTTTTCGTGGAGCAGGCGCCTACAATATCGCTCGTGTGGGCGATGCCTTGCTGGTCAGCAGCGACACGGCCAAAGGCAACTGCTTCGACGCCGTCGCCATGTGGCGCAGCACCGACGCTGGCGCCACCTGGCCGCCTGTGTCCGTGTCCGAACTCTGTTTCGACCTGGTGCGACAAGGCCAGCAGTGGGCGGCTGTGCGCGCCTTCGCCCCCACCTGGTCACCCACCCTGCCTCAGGCGCCGCCGCGCCTCTACGGCATCACCTCCGACGTTGGCGTGATCGTGAGCACAGATGCGGGGGCCGCCTGGCAGCTCGTACCATCTCCAGACTTTCCCAGGGATCCGAAATACCTGGCGGCCTCAGCCACCGACCCTAACTTGCTTATGGTGGCGCCGTACAACAAACCTGGTCTTTACCGCTCGCGCGATGGCGGAGTTAGCTTCACGCGACTAGACGGCGGCAAGACGTGTTCGAACGTAGATGCTGGTCTGACGACCCTTCCAACAGAATTCGTCGTCGGCGCTTTGCTCGCAACCGATGCGGGTTTCATTGTCGGCAGCGACGTTCTGGATCGCCATAGCCCTGGCGCCGGCCTTTACTTGAGCCGCGATGGCGGCGACTGCTGGCAGCAGCTCGAAGGGGGCGACGCTACTTGGGGCTATGAAGCGATGGCGGCGATACCCGGACGTGCGGATGATATTCTGGTCGCCGTGCGCGATGGCACATTCGGCCGCGACCAGGCCAGTGATTTCCTCTACCGTTACAACATCGCCGCCGCCTTTGTCGGCCCGCGCCGCTTGATGCCGCTGTTGTGGAAAGGCAACAGCGCGGTCAGCTCGCTCTTCGTCGGCGCGGACGAGCCGCCCATCGCCTACGTGGCCTCGGAATTTGGCGTTGTCTATTACGGCCCTGTGGATCAGCCCACGGCGTGGGCTCAGACCACGCGTTTTCTTACCTGTCTGCTTTCATGCGAGCTCCGCCTTGCGCCCGATGTGCAGGGCGCTCGCCCCTTGTTATTGGCCGATCAGCGCATCTTTCGCTGGAACGATCAGACTGCCTGGCTGCGGCGCTGGTGGCCGTAACCGTTTCTTGGAGGAGTATACCATGTCCAGCATTCCTGCTTCCATTGATCTCTATCCCACTGACCGCTTCGCGCCCGGCTGGCGGTCGCTTCGCAGCCAGATGCCGTCCCCCGGCAGCGATCTCCGGCAAGACCCCAAATACGATCAGGAGAGCCTGCGGCGTCTGCTTTCCTCCCTGCCCATCAGTCTGCAGACCGAGCTTGAAGCGCAGCTCAAGCTCATTGACCCTCGCCAAAACCCAGACTATGATCCCACCAGCCTTACCTATCAGAAGATCCTGAGGAATGCCTGGGGTCAGGCGCGCCGTGGGGTGGACGGTCTGCTGCGCGATCTGACGCTGCCCGTGCGCGCCAAATTCTGGCTGGGCGGTTATCAGCCCCCGCTCGCACAGCGGCGCATGGCCTGGCAGGCTCTCAGCAACTACTCGGTCGAGTACGGTGCCCGCCAGGCAAAGTTCAGTCGTCTGGCCTGGCCCTACCGTTCTCAACGTTTCGCGGCCACAGGACTGCCCCTCTATCAACGCTGCTGGATCGAACATCCACCCACCAATGCGGACGAGGCGCGCAAAGACGCACTGAACAGCATCATGGCCAACGACCGGCTGGCTAAGGCCATGTTTGCGCAAACATACGACAAAGCCTTGTTCGAGACCGCACCCGATAAGGTGGACATTGTGGCGCTTTACCAGCCGCTCGACGACGATAACGCCGCCACCCAACGCCTCCGCCGCGCGCGTACCTTGGGCAAGGCAGCGGCCCCTGCCCTCATCACTCCCCAACAACCAAGCTATCATGTGCGCCATCAGCAGATGCACCAGAACCTGCCTGTCTACGGCGCACAGATTACCGTTCATACCGCGCAGGATGACCATCGCGCTTCACTGACCTGCACCTATCTACCTGTGCCCGCTGGACTAGATCTCGGCGTTCCGCAACCGGAAAACATAGCAGAAGACAACGCTCTGGCTGAGATGAAACGTTGGGCTGACGATCTACAACTGCCTCAATCCCCAGCATGGGCGGCTCAGGCCCACCCCTATTATGGCTCTACGCTCGTCATCCTACCCTTCCGCAGCGATTTCCGCCTGGCCTACGAAATCTGGCTCACCTCGCCCGACGACGCCATCACCTGGAGTCTCTTTATTGACGCCGTCCGCGGCGAACCGCTCGGCTTACCCCGCAACTTGACTTGCCATGCCAGGGCTTATGGATCATCGGCTGAAGCGGCGGCCGGCAGGAGCCCCAGTATCAGCCAAAATCTGACTGCCAACCCGTGCACAGATTTCATGGATCTCGCTCAGCGTCAGGCCAACGGTCAGCATACGCCCATCAATTGGCCCATTGCTGATACCACAGGCCCGCGCTTCGACGCCTCCAACGTTGCGATCCACGGCGATCGTCTGCGCGCCCACTTCATCCAGCTTGGCGCGGACGCCGGTCGCCTGCACGATGCTGCGCGGCGGCTCACGGCTGTCGTCAATCTGCCCGGCCCTGACCTGGAGATGGGCTTCAACCCGGCCACCCGACTGATCACCTTCCAGAGTCAGCAGGGAGCCAACGGTCTGCGGGTCACGCTGCCGGATGGCGCCGTCAAGCCGGTTTTCGAGCCAGCGCACGACCCAGAGTTGGTGTATCACGAAGTAACCCACGGCCTGATGTGGCAGCTCAACCCCGAGCCGTATGCCAACCAGCCTGAGGTCCCGCCTTTCGCTCGTTCGCTGCTCGAGGGCTATGCCAACTACTTTGCGCGCGCCGAGGGTGTCGGCCAAGTCCTGACCCCGCCTGAACCCTGGGCCGCGGCCGCCTATCGCGCCGCGGATTGGCAAGACCGGTGGACGCTCGATCATCAAGCCAGCAAGGTGGGCGAAGACCTCATGGCGGCGCCCTGGCTTTTCCCTCAACCGCGCATCAGCGGCCTCGCCGTCTACGACGCGGGCATGGTGTGGGCGCGCACCTTGTGGGACGTGCGCCAACTCTTGGGCGGCGACTTGAGCGCACGCATTGACCAAATGGCCTTGGAAGCCTACGTGCACGCCGTTGGTACGGTGACCAGTTTCGAGGCCGTTGCCGAGGGCTTCATCGAGGCCGCCGCGCGGCGAACAGACACCTACCTGAGCGACGCCCTGCGGCCTTTGTTTGCCTCTCGCGGCCTGGTCGCCGAACCGCGCATCCAGGCGCTGGCGCAAGTCGGTACGGACTGGCTTGTGGGCACGGCCGATGGCGTCAATCGCCTGGCGGCCAATGGCGTCTGGACCGCAGAAGCCGATGAGGTCGGTCACCCCTTGCCCGGCGTCACCGATCTGCTGGCCGACGGCGCGACCATTTACGCTGCTACGGCGGCCGGCGTATATCGCCGCAAGACGAACCAGAATGGCTCAGTATCCTGGGAAGAGGCCGGAGAGCTGCCAAATAGAGCGCGGCCACTGGCTTTGGCCGCACGCAATGGCAAGATTTTCGCAGCTACAACACACGGCTTATGGATGGCCGACACGGCAAACCCACTGCTGGCCTGGGTGGAGGCCAATCCGTCCGCAGCCTCGCCTTCCACACCCTATTCCGACCTGGCGCTCGACGTTGACGTTGGTCTGGACGCCGCCGGTCAAGAGGTTTATTATGTGGCAGGTCTCACCGCCCTGCAAGTGCGCAGACCCGCCACCGATACTGGCTGGCTCAACGTGGAGTTGCAGCACGAATGGACAGACTTCGTTCTCTGCGTCGCCGCGCATGAGAAAGAAGTGTTCGTCGGCACGGGCACGGTCGGGCTGTGGCAATGTGAACTGGATGCGGGAGACAATATCACGCAGTCCCAGGTGGCCGCGCCAGGTCAATTTGACCATGGCGCCATCCTCAGCTTGGCCGTGATTGCCGGGCCGCCTCTGCGCCTCTGCGTCGGCGCCACCACGGGCGTCTTCGTTGGCGACAAGACAAATGGCGGGTGGGCATGGCAGAAATTGCCCGGCGATCTGCCGGCACAGGCCGCATTGACCGCGCTCGCCAAGACGAACGGCGGCTTGAGAGCTGGCAGTGTCCTGCACGGCCTGTGGGAACATAATGGGGCCGCCTTTAGCCCGCAGGACACCCAGCAACCCGTGGCCTTGGCGGACATTCCGCGCGTCCAGCCCACGCAACCCGCCGTTATTACCATACCCCTGCCGCCTATGCCGGTTCCGCCCGATGCCTGCGTGCTCCCCTTCTACTTGTTGACCAGGAGCACCGTGCAGATTGAGCTCAGCAGCCCGTCAAGTCAGGCGCTGGTGCTTTGGTCGTTGGAACTGAACGTGCGCCAGCAGGACACCACTCCAGCCAATGGCAACACCCGCGTCACTTCGAACGCGCCTCTGGCGCCCGGCTACTATGGCGTGCTCGTGCGGGGAGCCGGCGCCTTCACGGCCACAATGACGGCTTTGCCCTGAGGCGCTTCTTACGGGAGGATACTTCTATGCCTGCGTCAGTTCGTTCGATCTTTACTCGCCTCCTGCTTGCTGCGGCGCTCGTTACGCTGGCGTGGCTGGTTCTGACCTTCCCCGCCTCCACCCAGGCTGGAGGCTGCGCCGCGGTCTATACGGTTCAACCAGGCGACACGCTTTCCGCCATCGCCCGCGCCAAAGGCGTCAGCGTGCAGGCGCTCGCCCAGATCAATCGCCTGCACTCGCCCTACTGGCTGCGGGTCGGTCAGACCCTCTGCCTGCCGCAAGAAGACAGGCGTGCGACGGTTAGCCTGGAACTCAGCCATGAGTTTGGGCTTTACGCGCCGGAAGTCCGCGTCGAATTTCCAATCAGCGCTGCTGCTGACGGCGTGTTTTTGTACAACTCGGTTGATGATTTGCGCACTACGATCCCAAGCGATGCGCCGGTCGTGCTCTGGCTGGGGCGGAGTAAGGACAAAGTGGGCTACACCCTGCTGGTGGTGGGCGAAACCATCAGCCAGAATGCAGTCTTTGACCAACTGAACGTGGTGGCGCCAAACGCTTCTACCGATGTAAGCAAACTTCAGCGCACAAAACCCGACCTCAAGCCCGTCGCCGAACTAATCGCCTGGGCCGAAGGCGCTGAGGGTGAACGCCTGCCGTTCAATATTGTCTCTGTCCGTGGTGTTGCCACCCTGACCGCTGCCAAACAGCAGCAGCGCGACGTCTATCTGGCCGTGGCCGGCAGCGCTGCGGCAGGCTATCGTCTCTATGCCGTTGTGGGCAGGGACAACCAGGACAGCGTCATCTTCGGTCCTAGTAATGAAGATATCCAGGTGAAGTGCGACCGATGGCGAGGACGCGGCGGTTTCATCTATCGTCTGCTTCGCCGCTGGTATCGCTGTTAGCCTGAGCTTGCCTTCCCAGCCCGCGGCCGGTCCGCGCCGCCTTGCGCATCTGGTCGGCCGTGAAGGAGCGGGAACCCGTACTCGTAGGGCAGTGGAAAACGATTCAACCTGCCTGTTCAGGGCGAAGGGCGCGCGGGCCACATCACCGGAGAGCCAAAGGCGGAAAGGAAAACACGATCTATGACTCAGTCAACGCAGCAGATCACTGCGCGGCCGCTGCAGGGCCATGAGGATGCCTGGCAAGCGGACTTCTGGCGCGTGCGTCAGTTCCTGGTCGAAACTGCGCCGTTGACGCCGATGGGCCTCAACTGGGATGTGCGGCGCTGGGACGGTCAGTATTTCTACAACCCGCGGGAGCCTGGGCCTGAATGGGCGGCGGGCTTGCTTATGGGAAAATGAGCAGGGCGAACTTGTCGGCGCTGTCAACCCGGAGGGCGTGGGAGATGCCTATCTGCAGGTGCATCCTGACTATCGCCACATCGAAGAGACCATGATCGAATGGGCCGAGGATCACCTGGCAGCGCCCATCCGCGATGGTCAACGCCAGCTTGCCTTCTACGTGCTGGAGTACGATGCTCACCGGCAGCGGCTTTTGCAGGCACGCGGTTACACGAAGACGCCCTACTATGGCATGTTGCGCCATATGCGCCTGGGTGCACAGCCGCTGCCGCAGCCGGTTCTGGCCGCGGGCTACAAGTTGCGCGCCACGCGGCCGGCAGACATGGCCGATTGCCAGCGCATGGCCGATCTGCTCAACGCGGCGTTCCGGCGTGATTTTCACAACGCCGCGGAGTACCATATGTTTGCACGATTGGCCCCATGCTTCCGGCCTGAGCTCGACCTGGTCGCCGAAGCGCCAGACGGCGCGTTTGCCGCGTATGTCGGCATTCCCTACGACGAAACCAACCAGCGCGGCATCTTCGAGCCGGTATGCACGCATCCCGATCACCAACGCAGGGGCCTGGCCCAGGCGCTCATGCTGACGGGCTTGCACCGCCTGCGCGCGTTGGGCGCGCGCTCGGTGACCGTAGACACCGGCGACATGATCCCCGCGAATCGCTTGTATGACAGCCTGGGCTTCACCGAAGCGTACCAGGGCTTTGAATGGCGTAAGGTATTCTAATCTGGACTACGAACCTCCTTTCTTCCCATGCTTACCGCGGATCTTTCAGAAATCGTTGATAAAGAGACCCGGCAAGCTCGGCAAATCTGCCGACGCCCGCATCGTTCGCATGAACAAATCGTCATGCTGACCATGCCTGGTGTTCATCTTGTTTTCATGGCGGCGATGTACTATTGAGTTAGAAAAACCCGTGCAGCCCCCTGCACCTGACCCAGGATGGACCCCGCTATCCGGCCCCTACAGGTGACCCGTCCTCTCCTGTGGCGACCATAGCGCTCCAACGGAGTGATGGCCCGACGGCCATTGACCCTGTCATTCTGCCATTGGAGGTTCAGTATGTTACGCAGGTCGCTCGTTGTTTGTGTCCTTCTCCTCTTGACTATCGTGTTGACTGCGTGCCCATCCGCGCCCGTGGCGCCGCCTACGCTGGCGCCGACGGATACGCCAGTCCGGCCCACCGATACCCCGGTCCCGCCGACGGACACGCCAGCGCCGCCTACGGCGACGCCCGTTCCGCCGACACCGACACCCATTCCACCAACTCCTACCCCGATTCCACCCACGGCGACGCCTGTTCCACCCACCGCAACGCCCACGGCCACACCAGCGCCGCCGCAGGCGGTGATTGGGGCCAAGGGCTTGAATTTGCGCAGCGGCCCAGGCACAGCCTACCCAGCGCTTCTTGCCGCCAAAGGCGGAGAGAAGTTTGAAATCGTTGGCAAGACGGCTGATGGCACCTGGTGGCAAATCTGCTGCGTCGGCGCAAAAAAGGACAAGGCCTGGGTGCAAGCCAAGTCAGTCACGACCGAAGGCGCCGTTGCTGACATTACCGTGGTGAAGGACATTCCGCCGCCGCCGCCCACTGCGACGCCCAACCCGGCCGCCGCCGGCGGCGGATCGCCCAGCGGAGTTTTGCTCTACTCGGTGGCAAACATGAGCGCAGGGCGCTGGGAGTTGTGGGAATACAACTTCGGCAAGGCCCAGGCGCGCAAGCTGTTCGACTGGCGCACGGAAGTAGCCTACTCGACGAACTACAAGCAAGTGGCCTATTACCTGTGGCCGCCCATCGGCGGCGCAACAGGCACAGGCATCTGGGTGATGAACGCCGACTACACCGGCGAGCGCCTCGTCATACTCGGCGGCGCTTACCCGTCATGGTCGCCGGATGGCAGCCGCCTGAGCGCAGGCGACGGCAGGGATGTGTACATCCTCAATGCTGACGGCAGCGGCTTACGCCGCCTGATCAACGGCGAATATCCGGCCTGGTCGCCTAAGAGCAACTGGATTGCGCATCGCGCGTGCAACGGCGGCGCGTGCGGCATTTACCTGACCGACGCCGATACCGGCGCGCAGCAGCGGGTCACCACTGGCGGCAGCGACGGCCAGCCGGCCTGGAGTCCCGACGGCAAGCGCCTGGCTTACATCTCCAAGGACGATGGCAATTTCGAGATTTACGTGGTCAACATGGACGGCAGCAATAAAGTGCGCCTGACCGACAACCCGACGAGCGACGGCCTGCCCATCTGGTCGCCCGATGGCGGTTGGATTGCCTTCCGCTCGGATCGCGAGGGCAAATGGGCCATCTACGCGGTGCGCCCCACCGGCGCCAACCTGCGCAAGGTCACCGATGCCGATGTGCTGCCGGTGTGGTTTTTTGAGAAGATGGCCTGGCGCCGCTAACGCTTCGCATCAGCCAACACAAAAGGGGCGCGTGGCTCATGCGCCCCTCATAATACGCCGCCCTGTCAGGCTGATCTGGCTGTCCGCTCTGTCTTACGACGTACCATTCCCCAGAATTTGGCCCGTTAGTTCATAGCCGTGCGCAATGCTCTGCGCGATTTTGACTGGGTCAAAGTCGAGTGAACCATCGAAGGGATCGAACGTTGGCTCAATGACGGTCAAGTTGACTGGCTGACGGTTGAGGACAGGGCGTTCTTGCAGGGTGCGCACGCCGCGCATGACTGGATCATCCACGTCGCGCGTGGGCGGCATTGCCTCTTCGATGTCGCGTCCCAACGCAGCCAGACGGTTGACTTCCTGCTGAATGTGGATGTCGTTGCGTGCAATCTCGCTGGTGAAAATATCAATCGTGCGCATGATGATGGGGAAGATGCCCTTGATCGGTCCCACCTGCGGTGTTTTCAGCGAACCGGCCAGGATCATGTAGACATGGTCTGCGCCCAGGTCGGCCGCGGCCTGCAAGGGCGTGATCTCCCGCACGCCGCCGTCATACACCTGGTGATCACGCGCCGCCGCCAACGGATGACGCGGCTCCATGAACACCGGCTGCACGCTGGAAGCCAGGATTGCTTCCGTGAGATCGGGATGATTCTGATCCATGAGCACCAGCTCGCCGGTCTGAAAATCCACGCCGGTCACGCGCAGCTCAATGCCAGAGGTAACGACCTTGCTGACATCCAGGTACTGCAAGATTTTGGCTTTGAGGGGATCAGTGACAAAGAGCGATTCACCCCCCAGGGCGCCGCTGAACGCCTGCACGACATCCACCACGCGGCGGCGCAGCCCGAGCAGCTGAATCACTTGCAGCAGCGCGCCAAAAATCCCCGGCGCCGCCACCCCCGTGCCGATCAAAATCGCCAGGCGCCGAATCAAGGCCTGTTCCAGCGCGCCTTGCAGCGCTTGCAAGTCATCCAGATCATTGACCTCCCGATGCGCCAAACGTCCCAGCGACTTGAATAAATCCTGGAAGGTTGGGCTCCAGGTCAGGACATCGGCGTTTTTCTGCAGCGAACGCCACAACCCTTCCAACTCCTGGATCACCGTTGGTGTGCCTTCGGCCAGCTTGGCGCCGTTCAGCGCGCCGACCGAGGTGCCGCAGACGATCTGAGGCCGAATGCCGGCTTCGTATATCCGCTTGAGCGCGCCCACCTGAAACGCGCCCTTCGACCCACCCCCACTCATCACGATGGCAATGCGTTCACTCATGGTCTGGTTCCTTTCATCTACTACGCAAATGACCGCTGCCGAATTCTAGCAGAGCAAACTACCGCTGTCAATCATGATCGAAAGCGACCAGGAACGCCAACTGTAGTCAAAAACCGAATGGGCAGCCATACAGGGCCATTTCCACACTAGGGAACTGCTGGAATGCGGCTCGGTCCAAACGCACGTCTTGCCATCTCCGTCAAACCGTCGTACAATCCCAGGAGCCGCGGGTTTCTGCAAGAAACCCGACTTCTCCAAAACTTTCCCCCAGGAGTATGCCATGTGCGGACGTTTTACTCTTTTCGCATCTCCAGAAACGATTCAGGCTGAATTCGACCTGCCCGCGGTTCCCGTCAACCTGGCCCCGCGCTACAATATCGCGCCCACGCAAGCGGTGGCGGTTATCGCCAACCACACCGAGCGCCGGCTGGAGTTGTTTCAATGGGGTCTGATTCCTTCGTGGGCCAAAGACCCGAGCATCGGCAGCCGCATGATCAACGCGCGCGCCGAAACCCTGGCCGAGAAGCCCTCTTTTCGCACCGCCCTGCGCAAGCGGCGCTGTCTGATCCTGGCCGACGGTTTTTACGAGTGGCGCAAGGACGGCGGCGGCAAGACCCCATTTTTCATCCATCTGCGTTCAGGCCAGCCGTTTGCCTTGGCCGGCCTCTGGGAAGTCTGGCAGACTCCCGACGGTGTGGCGTTGCCTACGTGCACCATCATCACCACCGGGCCGAACAGCCTGGTCGCAGCGCTGCACGATCGCATGCCCGTCATCTTGGCGCCGGATGCCTACGAGCGCTGGCTTGACCCTGAACCGCAAGCGCCTGCCGACCTGGCGCCGCTGCTGGTGTCGTATCCGGCCGACGCGATGAATCTGTACGCCGTCTCGCGCGCCGTCAATTCGCCAACCAACGACAGCCCGGTCTGCATTGAGCCGGTGTAGCGAGCGTTTATCATTTTATCATCATATCGCTTGCTTTTTGTGATGGCATGTCCTATAATAATCACATACTTGCGTGGGCGCGGCTGTCTAGGGCAGTTATCTGCCACGAATGCAAGAAATTCTCACGCAAAGCCACAAAGACACGAAGGAATTGGTTTGCGTCTCTGTGCCTTTGTGTGAGTCATTGGGTTCTGGCTTGTCTGAGTAAAGAAGCCGGAATAGATCATATGCACGAAGGAGAAAAATGCTATGCCTGACAACAACAGTTTGCGTGATCAGTTTGGCTCACGCGAGAAGTCGTCGGCTCAATCATCCGGCGACGCCGGTGATTTGGGCGGAGCCTTTGGCTCGCGCAGCGCTGCCGATGATCAGCCGCAGCAGCCGGCCGCTGTGCCCGCACAGCCGGAGCGGCCCGTGAGTTCAGTGCCTGCGTCGCCGCCGCTCACCGCACAGGCCCCGGCCGACGATCAAGCCCCGAAGAAGCGCTACTACGCGCCCAATGAAGTGATGGCCAAGAAGGGTTGCATCGGCTGCGGCGGCATGGCGCTCGCCATTCCGCTCCTGCTTGGCGTTGTGGGCCTCGCGGCCCGCCTTCGCTAACCCCTGTAGACCTGCGCGCGAGAGGAGGGATCCTTATGTTGTGTGGTTGGATTGGTGCACTGCTTGTCACCATCGTGATTGTGGCTGTCGTTGAAATGATCTCGAAGACCCAGCTGCCCTACGGCTGGTTGGGCAACATTGTGGTTGGTTTCATCGGCGGGATCATCGGCCAGCTGGTCCTGGGCCAGTGGGGGTTGTCGCTCTACGGTGTCTATGTCATTCAGACTTTCATTGGCGCGCTCGTTTTCATCCTGGCCGCCAAGTGGGTCATGGGACGCATGGCCGTTCGCCGCTAGGAACCATAGCCTGCAAATCAAGCGACCGCCCGGTGCTGCGTTTGACCGCGGCGCCCGGTGGTCGTTTGATGTGACAATGCGCCCACACGGGTTCACAGAGCTGAGGGCTGAATGCCTGATTTCATCAATGATATGCAGCTTGTCGAGGCCTTGCGCGCCGGCGACGAAGCGGCTTTCAGCTACCTGCTCGATCACTACCACAACGCCCTGATACGGACGGCGCTCCTGTACGTTTCCAGTCGTGCAGTCGCCGAGGAAGTGGTGCAGGAAACCTGGCTCGGCGTGCTGCAAGGGATTCAACGCTTCGAAGGGCGGTCGTCGCTGAAGACCTGGCTCTTCCGTATCTTGATGAACCGCGCGCAGACCCGCGGCCAGCGTGAGCACCGTTCCATTCCCTTCTCCAATTTTGCGTTTACCGACAGTGAGGCCGATGATCCTGCGGTCGAGCCGGAGCGCTTTCTGCCTGCGTCCCACGCGCGCTGGCCCGGTCACTGGCTGCAGCCGCCGCGCACGTGGGACGAAATTCCTGAAGAACGCTTTCTATCCCAAGAGCTGCGCGCTGTCCTTCTCCAGGCCATTGACCAGCTGCCTCCACAGCAGCGCCAGGTGATCTCCTTGCGTGACATCGAAGGATGGAGCGCCGATGAAGTCTGTAACGCGTTGAACCTCAGTGAGACCAATCAACGTGTGCTGCTCCATCGCGCCCGTTCCAAAGCCCGTCACGCGCTGGAGCAATACCTGGGAGGAACGAGGGGGGATCGAAGTTGAAGACACTGGCCATGGCCGCCCATGAATTGACCTGTCAGGAATTGGTTGAACTGGTGACTGACTATTTGGAAGGCGCGCTGTCGCCGTCTGACCAGGCGCGCTTTCAAGCCCATTTAGCGATATGTCGTCATTGTACGGCTTACCTGGCGCAGATGCAGCGCACGATTCAGGTGTTGGGCAGACTGACGGAGGCTTCCCTGGAGCCGTCCGCCAGGGATGAGCTTTTGCAGCTCTTTCGCCGCTGGAAGCAGCAGCCGTTACTGCCTGGCAACGGCGCCGCGCGCTGAAGATTTCCGTCATGAAATAAAATAGAGGCTCTATCTATGAACAATTCGCTGCCCACGACGCTCGTGATCTTTGGCGCCTCCGGTGACTTGACTGAGCGCAAGTTGATTCCGGCGCTCTACAGCCAGTTCCGCAAAACGCGGCTGCCCGCTGGTCTGCGCATTGTCGGCTTCGCCCGCCGTCCGTGGAACGACGATGATTTTCGGGCGCATCTGCTGGAAGGCATGCACAGCTACGAGCCTGAGGCCTATGATGAGGGAACCTGGCAGAGCTTCGTGGCCAGCGTGTCGTACTGCCAGGGCAATCTTGACAGCGAGGCCGATTATGCGACCCTGAACCAGGCCCTGAACGAGCTTGAGGGTGGACCTGCAAACCGCCTTTACTACCTGGCAACCGCGCCAGAGTATTACATCCCTGCGGTCACGCACCTGGGCGCCATTCACATGGCCGAAGAGACCGACGCCTGGCGGCGCATTGTCATCGAGAAACCCTTTGGTCATGACCTGGCTTCAGCCAAACAGTTGAATGATGTGCTGCACTCGGTCTTTCGTGAGGAGCAGGTCTACCGCATTGATCATTACCTGGGCAAAGAGACAGCGCAGAACATCCTTTTCTTCCGTTTCGCCAACACCATCTTTGAGCCGCTGTGGAACCGCAACTACATTGACAACGTGCAAATCACAGTGGCCGAAAGCGTGGATGTGGGGCATCGGGCCGGCTACTATGACGAGGCTGGTGTGCTGCGCGACATGTTCCAGAACCATCTGCTGCAGCTACTAACGCTGATTGGGATGGAACCGCCGGCTTCGTTCAACGCGGATGCCGTGCGCAACGAGAAGGTGAAGGTGCTGGCTGCCGTGCGGCCGATCTCGCGCGAGAACGTGGCCAGCCGCACGGTGCGCGGCCAATACCGCACCTACCGCGACGCGCCAGGTGTGGCCCGCGCCTCGCAGACGCCCACGTACGCTGCGCTCCAGTTGTACATTGACAACTGGCGTTGGCAGGGCGTGCCGTTCTACCTGCGTTCGGGCAAGGTGCTGCCAGAGAAAGTGTCGGAGATCATTATTCAGTTCCAGCGGCCGCCGCATCTCATGTTCAATTTTCCGGCGGAACGCGTGCTGCACTCCAACCTGCTCTCGATCAGCTTGCAGCCCAACGAAGGCATGCACCTGCGCTTCGAGGCCAAGGTGCCGGACTCCGTGCAGGAAACGCGTCCCGTGGACATGGAGTTCTATTTTCGCTCCTCGTTTGGCAACGGTCCGCTGCCGGACGCGTATGAGCGCCTGCTGCTCGATGCCCTGGCCGGCGACGCCTCGCTGTTCACCCGCAGCGACGAAATCGAGCAGGCCTGGCGCTTGATTGATCCGATCATTGCGGCCTGGGCCTCGCCGCAGGCGCCGCCGCTGAGCTTCTACGAAGCCGGCACCTGGGGGCCGGCCGAGGCGGATGCGTTCATGGCCCGCGACGGCCGCCAGTGGCGTTCGACTTTTGGGGCCGCCTGATGATCAGCAGGAGGTGATTCAAGCGATGGATGTAGCACAACTCAAACAACAGGCAGCCGAGAGGGCCGTGGATTTCGTGGAGTCAGGCATGGTCGTAGGCCTGGGGGTTGGCAGCACGGCGATCTTTGCTGTTCGCCGCCTGGCCGAACGCCTGCGCCAGGGAGACCTGCGTGACATTGTCGGCGTTCCCTGCTCCCTGGCGACGGCCGCCGAGGCTGAACGCCTGGGGATACCGCTGACCACCCTGGATGAGCGCCCCGTGGTTGATGTGACCATTGACGGCGCGGATGAGGTGGATCCCGCGTTCAACCTGATCAAGGGCGGAGGCGGGGCGCTGCTGCGAGAAAAAATCGTGGCCCAGGCCAGTCGTCGTGAAATCATCGTCGTAGACGCCAGCAAGCTCTCGCCAGCCCTGGGCACGAACTTTGCTTTGCCAGTGGAAGTGACGCCATTTGGCGCCGGCGCGCAGGTGCGTTACCTGGAGCAGTTGGGCGCGCAGGTGACGGTGCGCCGCAATCCACAGGGCGAGTTGTACTATACCGACCAGGGCAACCTGATCCTCGACTGCGCCTTTGGCCCGATCGCTCAGCCTGCCCATCTGTCCGGTCTGTTGGCTGCGCGTGCAGGCATCGTGGAGCATGGGCTGTTCATCGGCCTGGCCACCGATCTGATCGTTGCTGGCGCCGACGGCCTTCGCATCAGCGCGCGGCCCGATCAGCCTCTGCACAACCAGGTGCGTGATGACTAACGCTGAGCCGGCGCACTTTTTGGTATTCCCCACCATCGAGGAAATGAGCGCCGCGGCCGCGGCCGCGATCGTAAGCCTGATCAATCAAACCGTGGCTGAAGCCGGTCTTTTTACCCTCGTTCTCAGCGGCGGCAGCACCCCGCAGCGGCTGTACCGTCATTTGGCCGAACACTACGCCCGCCGCCTGCCCTGGGAACAGATTCATCTTTTCTGGGGTGATGAACGCTGTGTGCCCTCCATGCACCCCGATAGCAATTTTCATATGGCGTTCGATGCGCTCATCTCGGCGGTGCGCATTCCCTACGAAAACGTTCATCGGATCAGCGGTGAAAATGTGGCTGATGAGAAGGATGCGGCCGCGCTGGCAGTCGCCTATGAACAGGAATTACGCCGTTTTGCACACAAAGTCGGGTTGGGGTCAACGTTGGCATTCGACTTGCTCCTGCTGGGCATGGGCGAGGACGGACATACCGCCTCGTTATTTCCAGGTTCTCCAGTGTTGAATGAAACGCAGCATTGGGTGGCGGCGGCGCAGGCGCCGGCAACGTACAGCGTGACTCACCGCGTCACTATGACGCTGCCGCTGATCAATCAGGCCCGGCGTGTATTCCTGTTGGCGACCGGCGCCGCCAAACGTCCGCTGATTCAGATGATTCAGCAAGACGCCGACCAGGCTGCGCGCATCTACCCCGTGGCGCGAGTGAAGCCCATGCACCCACCTACCTGGTTTCTCGATGAGGCGGCTGCGCCCTCGGCCGCATATGCACCCCGCGATCACACGTCCGAAGGTAACTAACATGACAGAAGAGCTGATTCTGACCCGCCAGGGTGAGCATACCGTTGAGATCATTCTGAATCGCGCGGACAAACGTAACGCCCTGAATTGGGCAATGCTGAGGGCGCTGCCGGTCGCAGTGGCCCAAGCGCGCCGGACCGCCGGTGTGCGCGCCATCCTTGTGCGCGGCAGCGGCAAGGGCTTTTCCGCGGGCATTGACCTCAACGCTTTTCTTGAACTATCAACCGCCTATGGCCCGGACTGGCAACGTCACATGCGCGAGATTACAGAGGAATTCCAGGCGCTGCTGAACAGCCTGGCGCAGGTCGAACTGCCTACCATTGCCGTCATGCACGGTTTCGCCCTGGGCTTGGGGTTAGAACTCGCCCTGGCCTGCGATCTGCGCATTGCAGCGGCCGGCACGCAGATGGGGCTGCCAGAAACCCGTCTGGGTATTGTGCCGGATGTCGGCGGTTCGACGCGCTTGGCGCAGGTGGTAGGTTTGGCGCGGGCGAAGGAGCTGATATTCACGGGCCGTCAAATTGATGCTGCGCAAGCCGAAAGCTGGGGTCTGGTCAATCGCGTGGCGCCCGTGGATCTCCTTGAGGCAGAGGTCAACGGATTGGTTGAGGAGATTGTCCAGTGCGCGCCGTTGGCCGTGGGCATGTCGAAGCGGTTGTTGAACGGCATGTACGACACACCGCGCGGTCTGGCCCTGGAAGGTTGGGCGCAGAGTCAACTGATCGCCACACAGGATTTTGGCGAAGGCGTGCAGGCCATGCTGCAGCGCCGCCCGGCTCAGTTCAAGGGCAAGTGAGGCGCATCACGAACCCGACTTCTATCAGAAGTCGGGTTTCTTACGCGCCGGTTAGGCAGTAGCCGCTGCCGCGGACAGTGATCAGCAGCTTTGGTGATCCCGGCGTTTCTTCGATCTTCTCACGCAGCCAGCGGATGTGGACGTCCAGCGTGCGCGTGTCGCCCAGGTAGGCTGTGTCCCACACCCGTTCCATCAGTTCTCGCCGCGTAATCGTCTCGTTTGGGCGGCGCATGAACATTTCAAGCAGGAGGCTCTGTTTGGGCGTGAGGTGATGCTCCTGCTCGCCAATCCACAGGTGGCGACTCACGATGTCGAGTTTCAGTGGGCTGGCAATCAGGATATGCGTACTGCGTTTTTGCTTGGCTGCAGGCATACACTGCAGAACATGCCGCGCGAGGATCGGAGCGTCCACCAACTCATCCATCATATCGGCCAGCGGCCAGGCCGCGGCCATGATGCCGATCAGCCCGGCTTCGGGCGCCAGCAAACGCACGCGCTCCACAAATCGGCGCGTCACCAGGCGCGTGGCAGCGCCATCCAACAGGAGAAAGTCCGGATGGTGGTCTTGGATGGTGGAATAGGCGTTTGACTGCGAATTGGCGTGAACGACCTGGATCTTGTGAGCGGTCAAAATTCGCCACACCGCGGCCAGAGAGTCGCTTCGCTTCGCAACCACCAGCAGAATGATCGCCATGCTTACCTTTCGTTGGTCATCATGCGGCCTGCAGCCGAAACAAGCACGCGTCATTATACACGATCCCGCAATGACCGGCAATGTCATTGACGCCGCTGCAGGCTGTGCTGTTGCGCCCCGCGACGCGGCTAACTTGACTTTCCTGGCTCGTCCTCGTATGATGCGCGGGAGATCAAGCGAGGATCCACCGTCGTTTCTCGGAGGAGAGATGCTAATCCGTCCATCTGTTGTCTATCGTCTCAGCGCCGCATTGGTGATCGCGGCGTTCGTGTTGACCGCCTGCAGCGGCGCGTCGCCTGTCCCTCCGCAGTCCCCGTTGCCCACTCCGACCCCCACGGCCGCTCAAGCCGCGGCCGCGTCTACCGCCGCGGCGCCGTCCGCTGGGTCGGTGGTCATTGGCGTCCCGCAAGAACCGGAGCATCTCAACGTCCTGCTGTCAACCCAAGCGGTTGCCGATGCAGTCGCGATGCTGGTGGTCGAGGGCCTGGTTGCGCAGGATGACGAGGCGCAGTTCGTCCCCGTGCTGGCGACCGAAATTCCCAGCCTCGCCAACGGCGGCGTGTCGGCTGATGGTTTGACCGTCACTTACCATCTGCGCCAGGGGGTGAAATGGTCGAATGGCAACGACTTCACGTGCGCGGATGTCGTTTTCACCTGGAAAGCGGCGGCTGATCTCGACCGCGGCGCCCGCACCGCTGGCTATGAGAACATCGAGTCCGTCACGTGCCCCGATGCCCACACGGCTGTGCTGAAATTCAGCCGGCTGTATGCGCCTTTTCTGACGCTTTTTCCCGTCGTATTGCCCGCGAGCAGCGGCGACCCGGCCGACATGACCGCATGGGCTTACAACCGCATGCCCGTGGGCACCGGGCCTTTTCTGCTCAAGGAATGGAGTGCGGGCGCCAGCATCACCCTGGTGAAGAACCCAGCCTACCGCGGCCAGGTGGGCGTGGATCAGATTGTGCTGAGGATCATCCCCAGCCGTGCGGACGGCCTGCAGCTTATCGAAACCGGCGACATTGACATCCTATGGGGGATGACCGAGTCTGACCTGAACGCGCTCGACGCGCTGGCGCAGGACGGTGTGCGCTACTCGGCGCTGGCGAGCGGTGAAACCGAGTCTCTCATTTTGAACCTGGCCGATCCAACCGTTGACGCGCCGGCCGACCCACTCAAGCATCCGCATCCGCTGCTGGCTGACCTGCGCGTGCGCCAGGCTATCCAGCTTGGCCTGGACAAGCAGCGCCTGGCGGACGTGCTCCTGGATGGGAAAGCTGAGCCGGCCGCCAGTGTTCTCAACCGCGGTTGGGCCGCATGTGCGCAACCCGTGAGCGAGTTCAACCCGGACAAAGCCCGCCAGTTATTGGAAGCGGCCGGGTGGCTGCCAGGGCCGGACGGCATTCGCCTCAAGGAGAGCGTCAAGCTGCGCCTCAGATATCAGACCACCGCGGACGATCCGCTGCGCCAGCAGGCCCAGGCGCTCATCGTGGAGATGATGAAGGCCATCGGCGTGGATCTGCACATGGAGAACGTCCCGGCGGACGTGCTGTTCGCCTCTTGGGGCCGGGATGGCCTGCGCAAACATGGGCGTTTCGACGTCCTTCAGTTCACCAGCAGTCCCTCGCTGGCCGATCCAGGCCGCTACCTGGCCGAGAACTTCGCTGCGGCGAGCATCCCCACCGCGGCCAATAAAGGTTCTGGCTCCAACTACAGCCGCTGGATCAACCGGGATTTTGATGCGCTGCTGGCCGACGCGGCCGTCGCACCTGAGCTGGACCAGCGCCGGGCCATTTACTGCCAGGCCGCTGCCCTGGTCAGCGCCGAACTGCCGCGCGTCGTTCTCTACAACCGTCTGCTCATCAGCGCCTACCGCACGCGTGTGCAGAATTTCAACCCGTCGCCCGGCATGATGGGCTTCGCGTATAACGCACAACGCTGGACGCTCGATTAAAGACACGGTCCGCGGCCAGGTCGCCTCAGACCACACGCGGAACACGGGCCAGGATTTCGCTCACCACTTCGTAGTTGATGGTGCCGAGCGCCGCGGCAACGTCGTCCACCGTGACTTCTTGCGCACCCTGGCGACCGATCAGCACGACCTCGTCGCCGGCGCGCACGCCGGGAATGTGCGTCACATCGAGCATGGTTTGATCCATCGTGACCCGCCCGACGATGGGCGCGCGCTGGCCGCGCACCAGCACTGGCGGCCAGGTGAAAGGCGCGCGGCGGAAGCCGTCGGCGTAGCCCACCGGCGCCACGGCGATGGTTTGCTCACGTTCGGTCTGGTAGGCGGCGCCGTAGCTAACGAAGGCGCCAGGCGGCAGACGTTTCACCTGGGCGACTGTGCTTTTCCAGTGCAGCGCGGGTCGCATCCCCGCCGGCAAAGGCACATCTGCGCCGGGTTGCAGGCCATAGAGCGCAATGCCCGGCCGCACCAGGTCAAGATGGCTGGCTGGCAAGGCCAGCGTCGCCGCGGAATTGGCTGCGTGGGCAAACGGCGGCCGGCGTCCCATGGTGGTGAGTTGATCGAGCAGCGTTTGAAAGCGGTCCAGCTGCCAGCGCAGATACGTCTGATCCGCGCTGTCGGCGGTGGCAAAGTGCGTGAAAATCCCTTCGACAAACAGATCGGGCAGGCTGCGCAGGACCTCGACAAACGGCATCACCGCGTCGGGCGTCAGGCCGAGGCGCGCCATGCCGGTATCCACCTTGAGATGCAGCGGGAAACCGGGCGCAGCCGCGCTCAGCGTGCTGCCCAAGCGGCTTGACAAGGTGCGGCCCGCGCCCAGCGCGGCGACCGCTCGCTGCAGGGCCTGGGCAAAATCGAGATCAAAGACGGTCGGCGTGACCTGGTTGAGCACCACTTCGCGCGCTTGCCAGGGCGGCGTGTAGCCCAGGATCAGAATCGGAGCGGCAATGCCGGCGCGGCGCAGGGTGATCGCTTCGGCCAGGCAGGCGACCGCCAACAGGCGCGCGCCGTTGTTCAAGACCGTCCGCGCGACGCGCACCGCGCCATGACCATAGCCGTCGGCTTTGAGCACCGCGCAGATGCCGACCTGCGGCCCCACGATTTGCTGCAAAATGCCGAGATTGCCGGCAATGGCGTCCAGGTCAACTTCCAGCCAGGTTGGCCGATCGGGCCGCGCCAGGCGCACCTGCCGCCAGCCCGCATCCTGGCGCACGAGCAGCGCCGCGGCATGCGGCGCTGCCTCAGGCGCCAATAAGCTGGCGGCGACTTCCTCCAGGCGCATGGCGCGTCCGCCTTTGATCAGGATGACCGGCCGCGGCGCGTCAGGCTGCGCGCTGAGCGCCGCCAGCATGGTCTGCACATGCCGGGCGGCTTCGGGCTTGCTGTAGGTGTGAAAGATGGCGGCAGCCGGCAGGCCGGCTTCGGCGGCGGCCTCAGCCAGGTGCCGGCTGCGGTCGCTGATGGCGATGAGCTGTTGGACGACGCCGGCCGCTTGCGCGCCCAAACGACGGTGCGCCTCGACCTCCCGTTCGCCCAGGTCGCCGATATCGCCCAGGATGGCCCAGCGCGGCCCGGCCACCCCGGCCAGGGTTTGCAAGGCCGCTTGCGTGGAGGCGGGGTTGGCATTGGCCGAATCATCCAGAAGGGTGGAGCTGGCCAGGCCAGGCAGCGGCCGCAAGCGCCCCGGCAGCGGTTCCATCGCGGCCAGCGCGGCGACGACGGAGTCCAACGGCCGGCCATAGAAGAGGCCTATGGTCAGGGCGGCCAGCACCAGGGGCAACTGATGGGCGCCCAGGAGGCGCACCGGTAAACGAATCGCCGCGGGGAGTGGGCCGGGCAGGCAGGCATGGGCAGCAGGGCTGAAGGTCACGTTTACCTCGCCGGCGAGAGGGCGATTTGGTCCGCCAACGCCGGTCGGGACAGCGGCGGCGATTGGCGTGGCCACGCGCACCGTGGCGTGCACGTCGGCTGCGACGCTCGTCCCCACGGTCAACACGCGCGCGGCGCTGCGTGCAGCCAGCGCCAGCACGCGCGCATCATCCGCGTTGAGCAGGGCGAGGCCGTCCGCCGGCAGGGCGCTCAGCAGTGCGCCTTTTTCCTGCGCGATGGTGTCGAGGGTGCCAAACACGTCGAGGTGACTCTCATGGATGGCGGTGATCAGGCCGACCTGGGGGCGGACCACCTGCGCCAGCAGTTCGATCTCGCCGAATTCATCCGCGGCCAGTTCCAGCACGGCCAGCCGTTGCCAGGGCTGCACGCGGCCCAGGGCAATCGGCAGCCCGAAGCGGCCGTTGAAGCTGCCGGGGTTGCGGAAGACGGGGCTGTCGGCCGCGTCGGGGTTGCCGCCGGTCAACGCCGCCGCGATCAGCTCTTTGGCCGTCGTCTTGCCGCTGGAGCCGGTCACGGCAATCACTTCCAACGGATGCTGGCGACAGATGGCGCTGGCATAGGCCAGGAGGGCCTGGCGCGTGTCAGGCACCATGACGCAGGTGATGGGCAAGGGGCGGGCAGGCGCCTGTTCGCACAGGATGCCGGCCGCGCCGCGCTGCCACGCTTGCTCGATGAAATCGTGGCCGTCGCCGGTTTCGGTCTTGATTGCGACAAAGAGCGGACCTGGATCGGCTGACTGGCCGCCCAGGGTACGCGTGTCAAAGGCAAAGTCGGCGAAGTGCGTGACAAACGCCGGACCGTGCAACTGGCCGTTGGTGGTGTTGAGCAGGTCGCTAAGTTCGATCATGGTGACGCATGGGCTTGATCTGGCTTTCCCCAGGGTGGGATGAAGCTCTCCGGTTCGACGCCCAGGGCATCGGCGCTGCGGGTGATGTGGTTGAAGTAGGCGATAACCTTGGCGGCGTCGTGAATGACGCGATCATCGAGACCCACGGCCCGCGGAGCACCCAGATCGCCCGACCCCATGCTCCGCTGCTGGTGGTCAGCCTGGGGGCAAACTCACACAAGGCCCGATCCACAACCTGGCGAATCCAGGGTCGTGGGCCACGACTCATTACCGGTCTTTCCTATCTGGCAAGCCCAAGGCTCGCCGGGGGTGAAATCCGACGACTGGCGCGCTGTACGGCTTTCGGCACACCCGCCACCACATCAAGATACCACCACCAATGTGACGGCGGCGGATTTCGCTGCAAACGTTCATATGCCAGGCTGGTAACCTGGCTGAGTGCAGCATCGAACGCACTTGCTTGTTCGAACAAGCGACGATCCGCCGCCACAAGCATCGCTCGCTCACGGGCGGTAAACTGTTCATTCTGCTCTACCAGTTTATCTCGCAGCATCAGCATGTCAAGATGCTCGAAACCACTCACTGCTGGCGATTCAACCGCAATCAAATATCGCTGTAATAGCCTATTCATGGAGTAACTCCCCCAAGACTCCCAAATACTGAAACCGACGATCAGACAGGTATTGGTCCGCATCTTCGGGTGGAAAAGCAGTCTCCATGACACCTCCAGGGCCAAACATCACAAGCCATGTTTGGCCTTGGAAAGCCCCGGCAACAGTTGGATAGATGTTCTGGCGCCAATGATAGACATAGACCTGCGCTCCAACATCTTGAACGATGGCCCCAATGATTGTTTCATAGTCGGCCAGAGTTGCATTCGATGGCAGATGTCCATATCGAATTCTGGTGCGAACATGCTCGACTGCCTTTCCTGGCTTCCAGGTTATCTGTGTTTGTAATTGAACTATCGCGTCCCTGACGACTCGCAGCAGATCGCGTGGCCCGGCAAGGAGTTTGGGGGTATTCGTCAAGATGAATCCTCCTGCGGGTAAATTTCATCACGCACCAGGTAAATCACGTCATCGCGCTTCATAGATGATCTGCGTTTCTTGTTTGATACGATCACGAAGGTATGGGCTAATGGCCGCTTCGGTCAGTAGGTCAATCTTGCGACCGAGCATCGTTGACAATTGACGTTCCAGGGCTATTACTGTTAGCAGGCTTTTACGTTTGGAGAACTCAATCAGCAAGTCTATGTCACTTTGGTCATTGGCTTCGCCTCGCGCCATCGAGCCGAAAATACCAATCTTGCTGATGTCGTGCTCTTGGCATATTCTTATGATCGCTTTCGTGTCTATGTCGCGAATTCCATAACCGGCCATAGCAGTGTCTCCTATTGCCTTTTGCGAGGGGTGTCAGCCGCGTGATCAACGAGCACGTGGGGCGACGCTGGCGTTCGTATGACCGACCAAGCAGGCATCAATCCCCGAACTTGATGCCCTGCGCCAGGGGCAGCTCGGTTGAGTAGTTGATGGTGTTGGTTTGACGGCGCATGTAGTACTTCCAGATGTCGGAGCCGGACTCACGGCCGCCGCCGGTTTCCTTTTCGCCGCCGAAGGCGCCGCCGATCTCCGCGCCCGAGGTGCCAATGTTGACGTTGGCGATGCCACAGTCGGAGCCGGCTGCCGACAGGAAGGTTTCGATCTCCAGCATGTTGGTGGAGAAGATACTGCTCGACAAGCCCTGCGGCACACCGTTGTGTAGGGCCATCGCTTCGGCCAGCGTGTCGTATTCCAGGATGTACAGAATCGGCGCAAACGTCTCTTCCTTGACGATGTCGGTTTGCGTAGACATCTTGACGATGGTCGGCTCGACGAACAAGGCGCCCTTGTCTGGCAGGCGGCCGCCGCCAGTGAGGATCTCCCCGCCCTCGGCGCGCACACGTTCTAGCGCGGCCATCATGTCATCTACGCCGCCCTGGTTGACCAGCGGCCCCATCAGGGTTCCTTCGGCCAGCGGGTCGCCGATGCGCACCTGCTGGTAGGCCTTGACCAGGCGATTAGTCAATTCGGCCGCGACCTCGCGCTGCACGATGATGCGTCGCGTGGAGGTGCATCGCTGACCTGCCGTACCCACCGCGCCAAAGAGAATGGCGCGCGTCGCCATGTCCAAGTCGGCATGCGGTGTGACGATGATGGCGTTGTTGCCGCCCAGTTCCAGGATGCTGCGGCCAAAGCGGCGGGCGATGACCTCCGAGACGTGGCGTCCCATGCTGGTGGAGCCGGTGAAGGAGATCAGCGGCATACGCGGGTCGTTGAGCATGAGTTCGCCCACTTCGGAGCCACGACCGATCAGCAGATTGAAAACGCCGTCCAGGCCATAATCGGCGGCCACGCGGTTGGTGATGTGCTGCACGGCCACTGCGCACAGCGGCACATCGGACGAGGGCTTCCACACCACACAATCGCCGGCGGCCGCGGCGATCGCGGTGTTCCAACTCCAAACCGCGACTGGGAAATTGAAGGCGCTGATCACGCCGACGATGCCGAGCGGGTGCCATTGTTCCATCATGCGGTGCCGCGGCCGCTCCGAGGCGATCACGAGGCCGTAGAGCTGGCGCGAGAGGCCGGTGGCGAATTCGCAGATGTCAATCATCTCCTGCACTTCGCCCATGCCCTCGACGCGAATCTTGCCCATTTCCAGGCTGACCAATTCGCCCAGAGGCTCCTTCAATTCACGCAGCGCGTAGCCGAGGTCACGGATCACCTGACCCCGGCGCGGCGCGGGCCACGAACGCCACGTCTCGAACGCCTGATTGGCCCGCGTCATCAGCGTTTGGTAGGCGGCCGGCGTAGCCTGAATGACCTTCGCCAGCGGCTGGCCGTTGGTTGGGTTGTAGGATACCAGTTCGCGTCCGCCGCGATCTTCGATCCAGCCGTCGGGGCCGGAGCACGCGCCGAAATTGGTCTCTTGGATATTGAGCTTTTCGAGTAATGCCTCTACTGACTTCATTCTTTTGAATCTCCTTTGAATCAATTGAATCAACGCTCACATGGCTGATTACCCTTGAGTATAGCATAGGAGCGGGCAAGGCAGAAGTTTGGGGGGCAAGAGAGTCGGCGCGCGCAGAATTGGACCTCCGATCACTCCACATTCCAGGCGTCGTCCAAGCGTAGGACGAGCAGTCCATTCTTCTCGTCAGCGACAAAGATCAGATTGCCCTCAACGGCCACGTTCTTGGCATCGTACGTGTCATAGAACCCGACCTCCACGGGCGCGGCCGGATTGGCAACCGAGATGACACGCACGCCGTATATCCCATCTGCCACAAAGACATAGTCTTCTGCCACCGCCACATCGCCCCCATAGGCGGGCGTCTCGTAGAATCCGACTTTGACCGGCGCGGTCGGATCGGCGATGGAGATGACGCTCAGGCCGGTCGGCCACAAAGTTGTCAGGTAGGCATACTCTCCGGCAATGGCAACGGCAGAGACACTCCGCACCGCGCTGTACGATCCGACTTCCACGGGCGTCCTCGGGTTGGCGATCGAGATGATGTGCATACCATCACCAACGACATAGGCGTACTCTCCCACTACGACTACATCAGCGGCATAGGATAATGGATCATAAACGCCAACCTCCACCGGTAAAGCCGGGTTTGTCAGGGAGGCTACGCGCAAGCCTTCAGGGCCATCGCCCACGTAGATATATTCCCCTGCCACCGTCACATTCCTGGAATAGCCTGGTGTGTAATAAAACCACACTTCGGTGGGCGTGGCAGGATTCGCGATCGAAAAAACGCGCACGCCGTGGAATGGCTCTGCCACGTACGCATAACCTTCCGTCAGGGTGATGCGAGTAGTGTACCAGAAAGCGTCACAGTACCCGATTTGTACCGGTCGAGTCGGGTCCGCAATAGAGATCACTCGCAGGGCGGAGTAAGCGCCGACCTCCGTGACATAGGCATATGTCCCTGCGATGGCCACGCTCCCCGCTCCCCCGCGTGTGTCATAGAATCCGACCTGGGTTGGGGCAGCGGGGTTGGCAATGGAGAACACGCGAAGACCGTCGCCATCCGCCACGTAAGCGTAAGGGCCGGCTATGGCAACATCCCGACCATGATTAAGGGCGATGACGCCCACCTGCACCGGAGTAACGGGGTCAGCGATCGAGATCACGTACAGGTCGTCGGACAATACATAGAGGTATTGCCCGGCCACGGTCATGGCCGGAGCGCCTGTCATGGTTTCGTAGGAAGCGACTTCAACTGGGGCAGTTGGGTCTGCGATCGAGATCACACGGATACTCCCGCTCTGGCCAAGGTGATCTATCAAGACATAGGCATATTCTCCAGCCACCTCGATATCTTGCACACTGTCTGGAAAGGGGGCGGTTTGCCCGATCAGAAGGGGGTTGACTGGATTCGAGATGTCCAACACGGCCAGGTGTCGCCCCATGTTGACAAAAGCCAGGGTATGGCTGATGGTCACGGTATCAATGTTGTCTCCCAGGTGGCCGACGAACTGAGGGTTACGGGTGAAGCGTTGGCTGATGGTTGGCATGAACAGGCGCGCCCCAGGTTCCTGGGCGGCATCTGCAGCTTTTGTCGCCACGGCGGCTGTCAGATCGGCTGCATCGTGGGTCAACGAGTTCGAGCCGCTTGAGGCTTGTCCTGTCGAGTCGCGCGGGAATCGTACGATTTCCAGGCCATTGAAGCCGTCGGCCAAAAAAACCAAATCGCCGGCCACAGCGGTATTGGTGGTGTGCCCTGGCGTATTGTAGAATCCGACTCCTTCTGGAATGGCCGGATTGGCGATCGCAACGACTTCCAAATCGCCCGTCGTTGCGTAGAGATATGGTTCCGCCAGCGTCACACCATCGGCGCGTACGGAGATAGCCCCGATTCCCCGCGGCGCCGCCGGGTTAGCAACAGAGATCACCTTGAGGTTGCCCAACCACCCGGTGGCGGTGTAAAGATTTGGCCCTGCCACGGCCAGGTCTTGAACCATCTCCGGCGCCCTGAGGAACCCGATTTCAGCAGGAGCCGATGGATCGGCAGTCGAAACCACGCTCAGGCCGTCATGCCTGCTTGTCACATAGGCATACTCTCCCGCCATCACGACATCTTTGGTTCCGTCCGGCGTGGCGACAGAACCCACTTCGACGGGCGCGGTTGGATCGGCAATCGAGATCACGCGCAACATGCTAAACGAATCCGCAACATACGCGTTCCCTCCTGCCAAAGCCACGCCCCATGCAAATTTTGGCGTGTCGCAAAATCCCACCTGGTACGGCGCGGCCGGGTTGGCAATCGAAATGATGCTCAAGCCGCCATACCCGCTTGCCACGTAGGCGTATTCTCCTGCCACCGCCACGCCCTGGGCATCCCCCCGCGGAAACATGGAACCAATCTCCACCGGCGCAGTCGGGTCAGCAATGGAGAGGATGCGGAAACCTCCCCGTTCGGCCGTCACATAAGCGTATTGGCCTGCCACGGCCACACCGATGGCATTGCCGAGCGTGTCAAAAATTCCAACCTCGACGGGCGCGGTCGGGTTGGCGACCGAGATCACGCGCAAGCCGTCATCGCCAGCCGCCACGTAGGCATAATCTCCCACGACTGTCACGTTCACAGCATTGCCTGGTGCGTGGCCGACCACGAGCGGCGCGGTCGGGGTGGCGATCGAGATGACATACAGACCTGCCCAGGCGCTGGCTACGTAGGCATAGTCTCCCGCCAGTGCAACATCCTGAACCAGACCTGAAGAAGGCATGACGTGCCCGATTTGAGTGGGGCTGATTGGGATAGATGCATCAATCACGGTCAGGTAAGCGCCCATGCCCATGAATGCCAGCGTACCGCTGATCGCCACGGTGTTCATCTCGCCGCCCAGGTGGCCGACGAACTGTGGGTTGCGGCTGAAACGCTGAATGAGGCCTGGCACAAATAAGACGTGGTCTTGATGCGGCGACAGAAAGCTATTCTGCCCTGTTATCGGCGCGCTGGCAACGAGCCACGCGAACAAACAAACGAACCACAGTGGGCGTCCAATTCTCATGTTGACCTCCTGGGGCTTGAACATCTTGAGACTGAACGAATCTTCGCGCATTGTGTTGTGTTACGCAAGTTGTCAAAGCGCCGGGGTTGTATAAACGCAAACAAGCGCCGATGCCCTGTCAATCTCAGCGGTCATGGCGCTTGCTGGCTCGTGTGCGCAGGCAAAGATGAATCGGATTCAGGCCGCAGAGGTATTGATGACGTGGCGCGGCGCAACTGTCAGACTGGCGCCGAGACGGCGGGCCAGGCCGCGGCCGCCTTCATCCATCACCAGTTTATGATTCCAGGCAAACGCGGGCCGCAGCAGCGGTGCGAAGAGGTTCATCCAGGCTTTGGTGGTGCGGACGTTCCAATCGTAGCGCACGATGGTGTTCGCGCCATCCTGCGTCAGCTCCCAGCGGCCGGTGCCAACCAGTTCGCCGATCGAATTGCCCTGCAGGACGTGCGGCGGCTCGATGATCGTGGATTCGATGTCGAACAGCAGGCGATAGGGCAGCGCGGTGGCCCATTCGTGGTGCTGAATGGAGCCAAGGCCGTTGGCGTCGCCGCGTTTGGTCAGCGTGACCTTTTTCACATACTTCCACCAGCTCGGGTAATTCAAGGCATCGAAGATCACCGGCCAGACTGCTTCGATGGGCGCCGCAACAGACCAATAGGTCGTAAAGGAATAGAGCATGATGCATATGCCTCCAAAAAAAATCGCGTTGGAGCGGTTCAGCCGCTCTTCCCTGCTCTCATGATACCCCTGGCGCGCGGCGCCAGCAAGATCATTTCTTGTTCGGTCTTTGCTCAAACGACCCCAGTGACAGACCAGCTGAGAGCTTGAATGACGAATTACATGATCAGCGTGTATCTGCGCAAATCTGCGTCCGCTCGGCTGAGTCTGAACGCAGATCAACGCTGGCTGCGCACGCAGATTTTGGATGAGCCGTTGCTCAGCCTCCCGGCCAGGAGTCCGCCTCTCGGGTGAGGGCTCCACACGTGTGGGTGGTTGTCTTCACATTCTCGGTAGCATACTCAGCGCCTGATCGAGCTTGATGATGGTATCCGGCAGATAGTAGCCCTTGCGCAGGCTGATGTTGGCATAGATAAGTGTGCGCGGGCCGATGACGCAGCCGGGGTTGAGCACCGAATTGCAGCCGGTCTGCGCATCGTCGCCCATGATCGCGCCCATCTTGGCCAGGCCAGTGTCAACCATTTGCCCGTTGACTTCCAGGCGGATGGTGGTGCGTTTGCCGGTGGCCGGGTCTTTGAGGCTGGTCAGCGCCAGGTTGCTCAGCTTGGTGCCGGCGCCCAGGTTGACGCGGTTGCCCAGGATGGAATCGCCTACGTAGGCGAAATGCGGGGCATGGGCGCCGTTCAAGAAGATGCAGTTCTTGACCTCGCTGGCATGACCCACGACACAGTGATCGCCGAGGATGACATCGCCGCGCAGGTAAGCGCCGTGGCGAATTTCGCAGTGGCGACCGATGATGCAGGGGCCAGCGACATACGCGCCTGGCTCGATAACGCTGCCTTCACCCAAGTAGATCAACTCCGGGTGAACCAGGTAAGCGCCTTCAGCAACGACACCCAAGAGCGCGGGCCGATAGGCGTCAGCCAACTGCGCTTGCGCGTAGGCGCCGATGCCCGGAATGGCCTCCCAGACGAACGCCTTGTTGTCGAACAACGCCGCGTGCGCAAAGTCGGACAGTTCAAAGAAGCTGTGTGGTCCTAGCATGGATTTACCCTCGCACGAAACTAAGATCAAGAAGCGGCAAAAACAGCCGAACGTTGAACGCCGCGCCGCGGCATGGTTTTCAGCGCCGGCGATCGGGATATTTGGGCCAATCCGGCAGCACCCAACGAATCTGGTAGGTCGGCGGCGGCGGCCACAGCAGGTAGACCTCGCTCCACCAATGCCACGATTCGTATTCGCCCTCAGAAAAGCCCAGGTCAACGAATTTGCCTTTCACGGCGCCTCCAGTGTCGCCAGCCAGACCTTTGCCATAGCCTGGTACGTAAAGCCACGAGCGCAGCGGAATCAGCGTTGGATCAACCGCGACGATGCCCGTGCGCAGCGGCAGACCGATACGCGTGCGGCCATAGGATGGACTGCTGCGCGGCACGCCGGCGCTGGCAGCGGTGTAGGATGTCGTATACGCGCGCAATTTGCGCCAATAGGTAATTGGCCCGTCCGGCGTATCCAACGTTTTGGGCGTAATCCGCTGCCCATACGCCAGAACGCGTGTGATTGGCTCCTGCGCCACCCACCTGTCTTCCAATGTTCGTTCAACGACCTGGTTGTCCTGATCGTTCTCGTAGCGTACGCGGTAGCGCTGACGCTGGATTCCTACCTGCCCCGGCGCGCTGACGCGATGCTGGTCAATGTCCAACTGCTTATCGCCTATCCAGATGGTGGTGAATGGGACGATCTGTTGTTCGATCACCAGCGATTCGCGCACGCGAATCACCCGAATCGCCAGGTTTGGCACCAGGGGGGTGGTCAAGGCCGGTTCTACCTGATCCAAGCCGGCCACTACGATCCCTTGCTCGGCCAGGGCGTCGCCCACGGTGTGCTGGCGGGTGCGCGTTTTCAGCGTATCGCCATCCGCAAAAAATACGAGGGGCAAAGATCGCTCGATGTACACGCGGCCGCCTGCGCGCACCGGGCTGCCCAGGCCAGGCTGCACGACATCGCCCAGGTAGAGGATGAATTGTTCACGGCGCAGCGCCTCGCCTATCGTGGGCGCGGTGGTCATGAAGGTTAATGGCATCCCGTCATCCAGCACGGTCAGCGCCACGGCGCGGCGCAAAGCCAGCGTCAGCAGCGGCGCGGCCTTGCCCACCCACGGCCGGCCGGCTCGATAACGCACGTCCGCCTGTGATTCGGCGGCAGGCGTGGGCAGCAGCGTCTCATCGGTAACGGGAACTCCTTCCAGGAATCTTTCGTCCATCTCCCCAGGACTGATGCCCGCCTCTGGCCAGATGTCGCCCACACGGCGAGCATGGGTGCGCACCACGCGCTCGTTTCCGTCCACAGCGATCAGCACGACGCGCGCGCGCGTCACCTCAACGGTCAGCCCTGGGGTGATGATGTGCGCGACCGACGGAGCGACGCGATCTTCGGCCGCCAGCGCCAGGTTCAGCTCATCCAGCAAGCCGGCCACGGTTCGTTGATGCGTAAGCACGTGGTCCGTATTGCCATCTACAACGATGGTGACAGGCGCCAGGGTCGCGGCAAAGCGCCAGGCCAGGCCGACGGTCAGCAGCAGGGCCGCCAGCACAACGAAAAGGACTTGCGATCGTGCGCCAAACGAAACTGCGCTGGACGTGGGTGGAGGTTCCTGAACGGCGTTCATACCTGCATTATAACCGGCGCGCCAACAAGCGCCAAACGTCAACACAATTCTGATATTTGTCTGACCTGGTGTATAATAAAGCCATCTATCGTGCTCGGGCCAGACAATCTTGCACGCATCATTATTTGGAGGAAAAGAAATGGCCGGTCAACTTCGTGTTCGCATGTCCATCATGGCAGTTCTTGGTGCGGCGCTGCTGGCGCTGGCGATCAGCTCGATCGCCGCGGCCGCGCCGGTTGCGCCGGTTGCGCCCAGCGGAACCGAGTGCAGCCAGATTGTGTCGCTGCGCGCCGGCGACGGCTGGACGACCGTGGCGCAGCGCTATGGCGTCAGCGTTGCGGCGCTGAAAGCTGCCAATCCCCGCTTCGTCCGGCGCAGCGGCCAGCTCTGGCTCACCGACCGTCTTTGTATTCCCGGCAGCGCCGCGCCGACGGCAGTAGTCACGCCGCAGCCAACGAGCGGGCCAGCGCCTGCGGGCGGCGCTTACACCGTGCGCCCCGGCGACACCTGGTTTGGCATTGCGCGTCGCACCGGCGTCCCGTTTGCTGCTCTTTGGAATGCAAACCCCAAGCTGCACCGACCGGGCCAGGTGCTCTACATCGGCGACCGCATGATCATTCCGGGCAGCGACGCGTCTACCCCTGGCGCGCCTGCCTCTGGCGGGGCTGCCGCCGGCACGCCAACGCCAGCGCCTGGCGCCGGCGCACCCAAGCCGCCCATTGCCGGCATGCCTGCGTGCCCTGCACAGTTTGCTGACTACACCACCGGCATCCAGGACGCGCTCAACGCCAACCCTGATAAGATCGAGGCCTGGCTGCGCGCATGCGGCGCGGTTACCAACGCGCACGGCGGCGTAAAAGTCCAGGACCTGAACGGCGATAAGCTCAACGACTACATCATTGTCATCACCGATCCCACCTCGGCTGCGGCTGTACCGACCGGCGACCTGCTGATCTTCCATGCCGGGCGCGACAGCAAGGAACTGGCGTACCAGGCCGGCGCCGCGGGCGATGTGGCGCTGCTCGATTTCGGCCCCAAGACCAGCGATATCAACGCAGACGGCAAGCTCGACGTTGCCTGGACCGATACAACCTGCGGCGCGCACACCTGCTTCGGCACGATTCACATCATCTCCTGGAATCCCGCCACCAGTTCCTACGACAATTGGATTGACGGCAACGCCACAATGGCCTATCCCACGGTCACGTTCAAAGACATCAATGAGGGATCTGGCCAAGAGCTGCTGTTGCACGGCGGCATCATCGCCTCGGTAGGCGCAGGGCCGCAGCGCTCGTGGACTGAGACCTGGTCTTCGATCCAGGGCGCGCCCTACAAGCTGACCGATCTCAAGTATGATCCGTCCACCTGCCTCTACCATCACCTGTTGGACGCGAATCAACTGCTGTTGGAAGGCAAGGCGGCCGAAGCCGCGGTCGCGTACGACGCGCTGCTGAACGATCAAGCCCTGGAGAAGTGCGGTACGCGCGACAACGAACTGAACGAACTGCGCAGTTTTGCACGCTATCGCCTGGCGCTGGCCTATGCCTACAGCGGAGACCTGGCCAAGGCCGAGAAAACCGTCACCGATTTTGTCGCGGCCGATCCCACGAATCTGTATGCCCAGGTGGCTGACACCTGGTGGAAGGCCTATGCGGCGCCCAAAGATGCCGCCGCCGCATGCGCCGCCGTGACCGCGTTTGCCAAAGCAAATCCCGATACCTGGCAAATCCTGTTTGATTTTGGCTACGCCAATCCAACCTTCAGCGATGCCGAAGTCTGTGTGACGCCGACCCCCTGATCGCGCTGTCAAGAGAAACCCGGTTTCTTGCAGAAGCCGGGTTCCGTAGGGTAGAAAACCGGTTTCTTCTGGAAACCGGTTTTCTTTTTCAGCTGCGCACGCCGGCCATCATCAGCCCCAATTCCGCGGCGTTCGTTTCATCACGCTGGACGACGCCCATGACTTCGCCCTCGTACAGGACCGCAATGCGGTCGGAGAGGGCCAGAATCTCGTCCAGGTCATCAGAGATGAGCAGAATAGCTGTGCCCTGGCCGCGCTGATCGAGCAGGCGCTGATGGATGTACTCCGTGGCGCCAATGTCCACGCCACGCGTGGGCTGGGCAGCAATCAGCACCTTCGGATTATTGGACAGCTCGCGCGCCAGGATGACTTTTTGGATATTGCCGCCGCTCAGGCTCTTGATGGGGGTGTTGATGCTCGGTGTTTTGACGCGGAATTCGCGCACCAACTCCTGACTGCGTCGGGCAATGGCCTTGAAATCAAGAAAGCTGCTTTTGCTAAAGGGTTGGCGCCCATGATCCTGCAAGATCATGTTCTCCGCAATCGAGAAATCCTGAATGACGCCATCATGCATGCGTTCCTCAGGAATGTAGCGCAGGCCGGCCTCGATGCGCTGCCCTACCGACCAGTTCGTGATGTCCGCGCCGAGGAGGGTAATATGACCGCCGCGCAGGTCGCGCAACCCGGCCACGACCTCGGCCAGGGTGCGCTGACCATTGCCGCTCACCCCGGCGACGCCCAGGATCTCCCCGCCGCGCAGCGTTTGCGTCAGATGGTACAGCGCGCGCGTACCCGTGATGCGGTAGGCTTCCACGTCGTTGAGCGAAAGCAGCGTTTCGCCGACTTGAGCTGCCAGGTGTTTACGTTCCAGCAGCACTTCGCGGCCCACCATCATGCGCGCCAACTGCTCGCGCGTGATACCCTGATTGGGCACGGTGTCAACCAACGCGCCGCCGCGCAGAACGCTGATGCGGTCGCTGAGCGCCAATACCTCGCGCAGTTTGTGGCTGATGAAAACCAGGCTGTGACCGTCGCGGGTCATCTGGCGCAGCGTCACGAACAGATCGTCCACCTCTTGCGGCGTCAACACAGCAGTCGGCTCATCCAGGATGAGCAGCGCGGCGCCGCGATAGAGCGCCTTGATGATTTCCACGCGCTGGCGCACGCCGACCGGCAGCGTCCACACGGGCGCTTTGGGGTCAACCTGTAAGCCATACGCTCTGGACAACTTGCGGATGCGCGCTTCGACTTTGTCCAGATCGAGCAGCGGGCCGCGGCTGGACGGCAAGCCCAAGGCCACGTTTTCGGCCACGGTGAGCGTGTCAACCAGCATGAAGTGCTGATGCACCATGCCGATTCCCTGCCGCAGCGCGTCGGTGGGGGTCTGAATCTCCACCGGCCGGCCATTGACGCGAATCTCGCCGCCGTCCTTGCGGTATAGCCCGTAGAGCACCTTCATCAGGGTGGACTTGCCGGCGCCGTTTTCGCCCAAGAGCGCATGCACCTCGCCGGCCTTCACATCGAAATTGACATGATCGCAGGCCAGCACGCCAGGGAAATGCTTGACAATGCCGCGCATTTCCAGCAGGTCAATGCGCGGCAGGCCGGTCGGCAGCAAGGCCGGCGATGAAGATGATGGTGAATCGGTCATGAGCAACCTGCCAGTACAACGGATTTCAGGTGAACCAGCACGATCTGAACCGCTAAGACGCAAAGGACGCCAAGCAACCAGTACCCCTTTGTGCTGGGTGCATTTCAGAATGGGGGCGGGTCGGGCGATTGAGGCTTCGTCGTGAGCGGCTCGAAGGCACGGTTCGACAGGCTCACCGCACGGGGCCTGAGCTTGTCGAAGGCCGCTGCAACCGCTGCCAAGCCCAACCTTTGTGGGCTACGCCGCGATACTGAAATGCGCCCACTACGAGATGCAAGCCCCTGCCAGGGTGTCAGGCCCGATAGGGCCTTTCACCTTGTAGCCCGATCCGTTCACGGTCGGGCGGCGTTGGTTGCGCGCAGGCCATGCGGCATCCAACGCCGCCGGAGGCCAAAGGCCATCCGGCTACGAGGTGAAAGCCCCTCCGGGGCTACGCCCCCCATTCTGAAATGCACCCTTTGTGCTCTTCACGACTTAGCGGTTCAGCTTTGCCTGCGCCGATCAGGGGAGCGGCTTGATCTTGCCGTCGGCAATGTCCTTGATCACCTGCTCGGCGGCCTTCTTGATGTCGTCGGGCGCCGGCGAGCTGGCGTTGAACACCATCTTGAGGCCCTGGTTGGCCAGAGTCAGGGTGTACGCCTTGCCGCCCATCGTGCCTTGCTGGTGCAGCGCAATCATATCCTTGACGACGCCGGTCCAGTCGAAGACCTGGGTTGCCACCACCGCTTCGGGCGCTAACGAGCTTTGGTCGCTTTGCGTGCCAAACCACTTTGCGCCTTTACTCTTGGCGACGCCGATCGCGCCAACCACCTGCTGCGCCGAACCGGTGAGCACATCTGCGCCGGCCGCAATGTGGGTGTTGGCTGCTTCGGCGGCCAGGGCTGTGTCGCCGAAGGAACCGGTGTAGCTGATGTTGACCTTGATGTCAGGCTTGGTGGCCTTGGCGCCGGCCGCAAAACCGTCAATGTACAGCTTGGCATCGCCCGCTTCCACCGGACCCACCACACCCAAGACGCCCGATTTGCTCATCAGGGCTGCGATAACGCCATTGACATAACCGCCTTCTTGCGCGTTGGCCTCGTAGGCAAACACGTTCTTAAGGTTCTTGCTGGCGCCGGTATCCGTCGCGGTGCCCCAGGCAAAACTGGTGCCGGGGAAGTCCTTGGCCACATCGAACATCGAGTTGCCGTACTGTGTGCCGTGCGCAATGACCAGGTTGTAGCCTTCGGTGGCGTAGTCACGCAGAGCGGCAGCCGCATCGGCCACCTGGAACATGTTTTCGGAATAGGCGAGCTTGAGATTGTCCTCACCCATTTCCTTCTGTACGGCCTTCAGGGCATCGTACATAGACTGGCCCCAGGCCAGGTCGGTGATCGGGCTGGGCAGCACGATCGCAATCTTGAAGGGGCCTTTGCTGACGACAGCCGTCGGCTGTGCAGCCTGGCAGCCTGTCAACAGCACGCTGATGACAAGCAACAACACAAGACCGGTTGACATGGAACGACGCATACATTTCTCCTTCTGAATCTCTTCTGACTTCACTGATCTGAAAACTCGCCAAACGAGTTTGGCGTTCCGGCGCTTGCCAGAATCCTCGACTGGTCGAGGACTTTTTCATTCTTGGAATCATCAGCCGCTGCGCTCGAACGGCTTGTTTAGCGCGGCCGGCTGTTTGATCTGGCTGGCCGCAAAAATCAATACGATGATGGTCAACAGGTAGGGTAGCATCACGGCCAGATCAGACGGGATGGGGATGCCTTTGACCTGCACCCACAACTGCAGCGCGTTGACGGTGGCAAAGAGCAGAGAACCGAGCAGCACCCCAAGCGGCCGCCAGCCGCCGAAATAGACCAGCGCCACGGCGATGAAGCCCAGCCCATTGGTCATGTTGTCTTGGAACACGTTGAGGGTGCCAATGCTCAGCGAGGCCCCAGCCAGACCGGCCATGGCCGCGCCAAAAATGACGCCAAAATAGCGCACCCGGTTGACGCTGACGCCCAGTGAATCCGCCGCTTCCGGATTTTGCCCCACGGCGCGCACCTTGAGGCCAAGCGTGGTTTTGTCGAAAAGAAACCAGAGCGCGGGGACCATGAGATAGGCCAGGTAGACCAGGATATTGTGGTTGAAGAAGATTTGGCCCAGAATGGGAATGTTGCTGAGGACAGGAATCTGGATGTCTCGGAAGCCGTTGACCCCTTCCACGGAGCCGATTAGCACCCGGAAGAGCAAGCTGCTGAGACCCAGGCCAAACAGATAGAGGCCGATGCCGCTGATACCCTGTTCAGCCTGAAACGTGACACTGATGATTGCCATCAGCAGCCCCATCAGCGCGCCCACCACGAGAGCCGCCGCCACCCCCAGCCACAGGTTGTCAGTCTTGAAGACGGTGAAGAAGGCCGCAAACGCGCCCATGAGCATGACGCCATCCACGCCCAGATCGAGCACGCCCGACCGCTGCGACACTGTCTCCCCCAATGCGGCTAACAGGTAGGGCGTGGCGAGGCGAATACCGCTGTGCAAGATGCCGATGAGTACGGCGGTGGTGAAGAGGTCGCTAATCACTGACTGCCTCCTGCGGCGCACTGGCCGAGGCGCTCTCTGCCGACGTCGTGGCGTCGGCGACGCGCTTGCGCGCGCGGCGACGCACAAAGAAATCGCTGGCGACGACAAAGAGAACGATCAAGCCGTTGATGGCGACGACGAGGGAACTAGGGACTTGCACCGTGCGCTGCATTTTATCTGCGCCTACGAGCAGACCGCCGAAAATGATCGAGGCTGGGATCGCGCCCAAGGGGTGCAGTTTGCCAAAGAGGGCTGCCACAATGCCGCTGAAACCGTAGCCTCCTGACAGCCCTTCGATCATGCGGTGATGAACGCCGGTCACTTCGACCGCGCCGGCCAGCCCGGCAAACGCCCCGCTGAGGATCAACGCCAGGGCCATATAACGCCGCACCGGGATGCCGGCATAACGGGCCGCAGACGAGTTGAGACCCACGGCGCGGATGCGGTACCCGATGGTGGTGCGCCAGAGAAAAATGAAAACGAGGACGGCCAGGATAATGGCCAGGATTAGTCCCACGTGCAGCAGGGTGCGCGGCACCAGGCGCAGGAGCCACACCTGGTCAGGCAAGGTGGCGCTTTGGGCAATGTTCGTACCGGCGGCGATTTGGGCAGGATCGAGCATGGGGCCGCGGAGCAGGTAGTTCATGAGTTGCAGGGCGATGGCGTTGAGCATGACGGTGCTGAGAATTTCGTTGACGCCGAAACGAGCCTTCAAAACGCCGGCGATGCCGCCCCATACGGCTCCGCCCAGCACCCCAGCGCCGAGCGTCAGCGGGATCAGGATGACGCCGGGCAGGGTGGGCCACGCCAGGGCGACGGCCGCCGCGGCCACGGCGCCGATGATGATCTGCCCCTCTCCGCCAATGTTGATGACGCCACCGCGAAAGGCAATGCAGATGCCCAAACCCACCAGGAGCAGCGGAGTCGCTTTGGACAGCGTTTGGGTCAAGCCGCTCACGGTGCCGAAGGCGCCCCTGAATAACGAACCGTAGGCGGTCAAGGGATTGACGCCCAAGATCAACAGCAGAATCCCGCCAAAGGCCAGGGCCAGCAGCGTCGCCAGCACGGGCAAGAGGGCGCCTGTTAGCCGGCTGACGTCCAAGCGTCTGGCTGCGCCGCTTGTCTCGCTCGATTCGCTCATGAAAGACACCCCCTTTGGGATCTCGTTGACGACTCGATGACCATGATGTTGATCGCGTGCACGGTTGACTGCGCAGGCCGCGGCCAGAATCCGCGCCCGGGGTGCTCACTCAACTCGATCGTGCACGCTTGGGCAGCGCCATGGGCAGTTTGGTGCGCCGCACGCCGTCAAACTGACGCAGCGCGTTCGCCACGGCGCCGGCCGTCGGCACCAGCCCGATTTCGCCGACGCCTTTGGCGCCATATGGGCCGTAGGGGTCGGCCACCTCAACGCCAATCACCTCGATCGCGGGCATTTCCTTGGCGCGCAGGATGCCGCACTGGCGCAGGCGCGTGCTCTTGAAGCGACCGCCTTCCATCGGCAGATCCTCGCTGATGGCGTAGCCCAATCCCATGTGCAGCGACCCTTCGACCTGGCCCTCGAACAGTGTGGGGTTGAAGATTTTGCCTGCGTCGTGCGCAGCCACGATCCGGGCAATCTGGCCGTCCTTGTCCAGGATGACGAGCTGCGTCGCGTAGCTGTACGAGTAGTGCGTCACAGGCGTGTCGGTCACGGCCTCTGGCTTCGTCGTCCAGTCGCAGACCCAACTGCCTTCGTACTGACGACCCACAAGCTCTGCCAACGCGTGAACCTTCAGATCCGCAGCCAGTTTCCTAGCCGCATCTATGGTCGCATTGCCCACCAGCGAGGTGGCGCGCGAGGCCGTGGTCATGCCGGCATATTGGCCGGACGCGGTGTCCACGCGCATCTCAACGATCGTGGGGTCAATACCGGTCTCGGTGCACAACGCTTGCAGGGCCACGGTGTGGACGCCCTGGCCCATCTCGGTCCAGCCGTGATCCACCACGATCTTGTCTGCTGCCTCGACGCGGATACGTACGCGCGAGGCGTCAGGCACGCCGTTGCCAATGCCGGTATTCTTGATGCCGCATGCCAATCCGGCGACGCCCCCGGCGTTCTGCGCCGCGTAGAATTGGTCCTTGACCGCCAGCAGGGTGGCGCGCAGCCCGGCTCCGCCCTCGATGATCTGGCCGGTGGCGGTCATGCTCCCCTCGGTGATGGCGTTGTCGTAGCGGAATTGCCAGCGGTCAAAACCGCCCTGCTGGCACAGATCGTCCAGGCAGCTCTCGATGGCAAAGGCAGACTGGTTGACGCCAAAGCCGCGCATCGCGCCGCAGGGCACATTGTTGGTGTAGACGGCCACGGCTTCGATGTCGGCCGCAGGCGCATGGTATGCGCCGGTGGCATGACCGGCCGCGCGCTCCAGCACCTTAGCGCCGACCGACGCGTACGCGCCTGAATCGCCGACGATGCGCGCGTGCACAAAGGTCAACTTGCCGGCGGCGTCGCAGCCCACGCGGTAATCGAGCCACATCGGATGGCGTTTGGGGTGCATACGAATGGACTCATCCCGCGTCAGCTTCACCTTGACCGGCTGTCGCAGCAGGTAAGCCGCCACAGCGGCATGGCCTTGCACCGACAGGTCTTCCTTGCCGCCAAAGCCGCCGCCGTTAGGCACCAAAATGACGCGCACCTGCTCTTCGGGCAAGCCGAGCAGCGCGGCAATCTGGACGCGGTCTTCGTAGACGCCCTGGCTCTGTGACAGCACCTCGACTGCGAGCCCGTCATCCGCGGCGGGATAGGCGATCGCCGCCTCTGGCTCCATGTAGCCGTGCTCGATGCGCTGCGTCTCATAGCGGCCGGCGGAGATAAAGGCCGAAGCCGCCTCCGCGGCCTGCAGATCGCCGCGCTTGATGACGGTGCTCGCCAGGACATTGCCGTCTGGGTGCAGCTTGGGCGCGCCAGGCAGCAGCGCCGCGAAGGGGTCGGTCAGCGGCTCCAGGACTTCGTAATCCACTTCGATTTTGGCTGCGGCCGCGCGCGCGGCCTGCTCGGTCTGCGCGACGACTAGGGCCAGGACATCGCCCACATAGCGCGTTTCCTCGCCCACAGCCACCATCAGCGGCCAATCTTGCTGGATCAGACCCACCATGCGCCGCCCAGGCACATCCGCGGCCGTGAAGATGTGCACCACGCCGGGAACTGCCGCTGCGGCCGCGGTGTCAATGCGCAGCACGCGCGCGCGCGGATGATCGCTGAAGTGCAGCGCGCCGTGCAGCAGACCGGCGATGCGGATGTCGTCCACGTAGGGACGCTGGCCTAACACGGCGCCGAAGGAATCATACTTGGGATGGCGATCGCCCACCTGGGCCGCGGTGGCCGGTTGCGGCACTTCTTCCTCGTGCAAAATGGCGCCGGCCGCGACCTCGATGGCGTCCACGATCTTCTTGTAACCGGTGCAGCGGCACAGGTGCGGCGTCAACGCCTGCTCGATCTCGCGCCGGCCCGGCGCTGGCTGGCGGTTGATGAGCGCGTTGGCCTGCATGACAATGCCAGGGATACAAAAGCCGCACTGGATGCCGCCGGCCGCGACAAAGGCGTGGGAAAAGACGCGCTGGCGGAACTCGCCCAGCCCTTCGGTCGTGGTCACTTGGCCGCCAGCCACTTTTTTCATGGGCGTGACGCAGGAGAGCACCGCCTTGCCGTTGAGGTCAACCGCGCAGCAGCCGCAGGCGGCCTGGGGTGAACAGCCATCCTTGGGCGAAATGATGCCTTCGTGCTCACGCAGATAGGTCAACAGCGGCAAGTCGGCATCGCCAGCGAATTGTTTGGGCTGCCCGTTGAGAACGAAGTCCATGTCGCTTCCCCTTGTGTCGGTGAATTCGCGTTAACGCATCCAATCATCGCGCCAGGCCGGCCGGGGAAGGTGCAAGCCATCACGCTTCTCGCCGGTCGCCTGACCGGCTGCGGCCGTGTTGACCAGAGGAATCAAACTTCATTTATCTTACACAAAGACTTGTGAGATGTCAAGATTACTGCGGCGAATGCATGTCAGTTATCCATGTCCCGTGGGCGCAACCCTCAATGGCAACAGGCAATCTGTGGCGATCCGTGGTCATTCGCGGCCTTCTTTCAAGTTCATTGCGCAAACAGTTGGATTGACTTCATGTGGTTGCCATGTTAAGATGCGCCAACGCCATCATGGGCGAATCTCCAGATTGAGTGAGCGAACACCACCATGTCACAACGCATCTTGATCGTCGGCGGCGCTGGCAAAATTGGGCAAGCCGTCGTGCGCGACCTGGCGTCCTTCACCGACGCCGAGCTGATCCTGGCGGGCCGCCATCGAGCCAACGGCGAGGCCGCAGCGCAGCCGTTTGGCAGACGTGCGCGCTTCGTCGCGCTGGATCTCGATCGGGCCAGCGTGGATGATCTGCGCCAGCAGGTGGCTGGCATGGACCTGGTGTTGCAGTGTGTGGGGCCTTTTCGTTCGCGGCCGCCCACCCTGCTGCAGGCCGCCATTGCGGCTGGCGTCAACTACGTGGATGTGTGCGACGACCGCGGCGGCACGCAGCAGCGCTTGCAGATGGACGCCGCGGCCAAGGCGGCCGGCGTCACCGCGCTGATTGACACCGGCACCTTCCCTGGGATTGACAACGTCCTGGTGGCGGAGGCGCTGGCGCGCTTGCCGCAGGCCGATACGCTGCACCTGTCGTTCGTTTGCGCGGGTTCGGGCGGCGGCGGTTTTGGCGTCCTGCAAACGACCTTCCTGGCCGTCAGCCGGCCCTTCGAACAGCGCATCGAGGGGCGCTGGCAAGAGACGCCGTCCTACCGCGGCCGGCGTGTGGTGGACTTTGGCCTCCCCCTGGGCCGGCGGCCGGTCTACCACTTCGAGGTGCCTGAGATCTGGAGCCTGGCCCAGGTTTTCCCGCAGTTGCAGACCATCACCAGCCGCTTTGGCTCCATCCCCGAGCTGTGGAACTGGGCCACGCTGGCGCTGGCGTTAGCGCCGGTCGAGTACCGGCAAAACACCGCGTTCCTCGATCGCTCGGCCGAATTTATGGTGCCCTACGTGCACAAGGTGGATCGCTGGGTCGGCGATGCGCTGGGCATTCGGATTGACATCGCCTCCCGCGCGGACGGGGGTGGGCGTGAAACGATTTGCTTCTACGCCCCGTCCACGGTCAAGGCCGTGGGTTGGGCCACAGGCATTGCCGCGGCCATGGTGCTGCACGGAGAAATCCGCGCGCCCGGCGTGCTGCTGCCCGAAACGCACATCCCGCCGCAGCCGTACATCGAGCGCCTGGTGGCCCGCGGCGGCGTGCTGCGGCGTGGCTGAGAAGTGAAATCCCCTTGCGCAGGCTAGCTCCCCAGGTAGGTCACGCCTCCGGCGTGACAACGTCGTCAACCGCAGCGTTCGCTTTTCTGTGACGACGTTGTCCGGCCAGGAGGCCGGACCTACTGGCTGCGCGGTCCTACGGCGGGCAAACCGGCGACGTCCTCGCCGGTGCAGGCTCCTTACCCGGCAGGCCTGCGCAAGGTTGGGCGGTTTTTCGGCTGCCAACCCTCGCAGGGGTCAGTGGACATCAGTGCGTTGGCTTGTGAGCGCGTCGTGCGCCTCTGAGGTTGCCATCTTGCCGCAGCCCTGCGAGGGGGATCCCCTTGCGAAGGCTGGCTGCACGATAGACCGTCGGACAAGCCGATTTCGCTCTTTGCGATGTAGGCTCCTTATCCGGCAGGCCTGCGCAAGGTTGGCCAATTTCTCCCATGCCAACCCTCGCAGGGGTCAGTGGACATCAGTGCGTTGGCTTGTGAGCGCGTCGTGCGCCTCTGAGGTTGCCATCTTGCCGCAGTCCTGCGAGGGGGATCCCCTTGCGCAGGCTGGCTGCACCACAAATCGCCGGGCAAGCCGACATCGCTCTTTGCGATGTGGGGCTCTTACGCTGCGAGCCTGCGCAAGGTTGGCCGATTTCTCCCTGCCAACCCTCGCAGGGGTCAGTGGACATCAGGCCGAGCGCGTGCTGGGTTATCGCAGTGCGGGGGCAGTGACGCCGTCGGGCATGGGAGGGTTGGTCATCGCAGGATGTCATGTTGGGCGCCTGCCCATGCACCCGCTGTCGGGTGGCGGTGATCTCCAGGATGGCGGGCGCCATCGTAACAGCCGGCTGCCAAGTTGCCGCCCTCGAACAATGAGGCAATCCAAATAAGACGATCCTGTAAAACGGGAGCGTCAGCGGTTCTGCTTACCGCTGGTAGGGCTGATGGCCGGCGAAACCCAGGTGCGCCTCGCTCACCGCAGCCGGATCGCTGGCGTGCCAGTGTTGCGGCGGACTGTGCCAATAGTTGGTTGCCAGCACCCACTGATTAGGCCCTATCACCGTGGTGGCGGTCCAACCATCAGCGGCTTGCGGCCCATCGAAGTTGCTCTTGTAGATTACGATCGGCGGCGCCTGACTCGCAGGCCGCGCGCTCAGGGTCGTGAAGCTGAACACGGCCGACACGCGCCCACGCTGCATGCGTTGGACGCCCTGACGCACCAGTAGTAGCGTGCTCGTGGGCAGGTCGCTGCTCGGTGAAGCTGGCGCCGGTCAGGCCGCTCGCCGACGTCACGATGGCGCTGAAACTGGCATCCGTTGCAATCTCGATGGCGTAGGTTTGCGCCTGGCTGGCCGTCTCCCAGGTGAAGGTTGGACGCCGCGGCTGCCGCCGCGCGTCGTCGGCTGGTGTGACCAGGCGCGCGGCCGGGCCGCTTTGAAAATATCCAACCAACGGTGGTCGTGTGTATCGCTGACGGTTACGCCGATCACATTGATCGCGTACGCTCCCGGTGTGCTGCGGCTGTGTTGCCGAGGGTCAATGTGGGGTTATAGGCGGCGGACGGGATTGCCGCTAAACCCGATCATGACCCGGCAGGCCGCCAGTCGCGCTCAGGCTCACCGGCTGGTTGTAGCCCAGGATGGCGCCAATGGTCAGGGTGTAGATGGCGCTGGCTGGCGCACACGGCCGGCTGGCCGGCATGGCCGTCAAGGTGAAGTCCGGCCGTAGGGTGCAGTTGGCGCAGATCAGGGCAAAGCTCTGATCCGTCGGATCCTGGTTGTACAACACCGCATCGCCCGGCAGGTTGGCGGCCTCTAGCGGATGGTGGCAGTGTCGCCGTGCGTGCGCAGATAGACGTTTTCCAGGTTGTTCCTGGCGTCGGCCGCGCCGCCGCTGGTTGACCAGCCGCGGCTGAAGACATTGCCTTTGTAGGTCACTGCGCCATCGGTCACCGTCAGGTCCAGGTTATTGACGAGCGCTGGATTGGCGCCGACCGCGCCCGGCGCGTCGCTCCAGGCCAGCGTCACTTTGAGCGGCCGGGTGGGGTCGGGCACGCCCACCGTGACTTCCCAGAATTCGCCTGTGTCGTGCAGCACGGTGGACTGATCACGATAGACCATGGCCAGGCCGCTGCTGATGACGTTGGTCAGGTTGATGCGCCCCCATCCTTGCAGAATGTTAGGGATGTCGCCGCTGCCCATGTCCACGGCGCCGTTGACGAGCAGCGCTTTGGCCATGGCCGGACTGGGATTGGCGCCGGCGTTGAAGCTGCGCCACCACTGCGTGATCAGGGCCAGGGCGCCGGAGGTGTGGCCGGCGGCCATGCTGGTGCCAGAGCAGTAGGCGTAGAGATTGTGGGCGCCGGCGATGGCCGTGCTGCAATCGCCGCCCAGGTGGTTGCGCGTGGATGCGATGTTTTCGCCCGGCGCGGCAAGTGTTGGCCCATAGCGGCCATCCACCGTCGGCCCACGGCTGCTGAAGTCAGAAATGGCATCTATGTTATTAGTCCAGCCGGAGCGTATATTTGTGCTGCTGGCGGCAACGATCAGGTTCTTGGCCTCGGCGGGCGCGGTCAGCGTACTGGCAAGGTAGCCGGCGTTGCCGGCCGAGAAGACCTCGATGAACGGCTCGGCGATGGTGGGGGTGTCGAAGTTACCGTCCAGAACGATGAAATCGTGCGTACGCTCCGTGGCTTGATAGCCATGATTGATCCCTTCGCCGCTGGTCCAGGCGCTGTTGCCGCCGACTGCCCCGCCCAGGATGGCGCGCCGGCTCATTTCCTGCCAACCGCCGGCCGGCGGCCAGGCGTTACCCGAGAGCGGATTCATGGCGAAGATGTTGACGCCGGGGGCGATGCCCAGGCCGTAGAGAAAGCCCTGCTCATTGCCAAAGCCGCCGGTGCCGCTGCTGGCGATGGCGCCGGCGACGTGCGTGCCATGACCGCCGCCCGCGCAGTCGCTGCCCGGTTGGCCGGGGATGCTGCACGCGCCGGGAAAATCAGCCCCGCCCACGATGCGGCCAGCGAAATCAGGATGGTCGTAATCCACCCCGGTATCAATCGTGGCCCAGGTGACGCCGCGGCCATCGAAGCCCAGGTCCGCCAGCCAGGCGCGATAGCCCGGAAACGGCCGGCCGGCTGCGTAGTTGCCGGCCAGGATCTGATCGGCCGCTTCATCCTGCACCTGCGGCTGCGGGCTGGCATAGGCCACAGCCAGGACTGCGCCGAGTTGGCTGACAGCAGTCAGTGCGTCGGCGTCCAACGTGACGATGGCGTCGAAGAAGGCCCGGTCCGGCTGCGAGGGAAAAACCTGCAGAAGCTGAGCGCCAAGCTTTGCCAGCGCCGCCAGAGTCTGGTCGGGCTGGCCGTCGTTGTAGAACATCACGTCCACATGTTCGATGCGGCCGCGGTGGTTGTGCAGGTCTGCGTTGAGCTTGTAGGCCGGATGAAAGGCGCCCTGCCAGCGCACCGCGTCGGACACGGCGGCGGTCTGCGCCTGCGCCAACGCGCCCCAGACCAGGTAAGTGTTGGAGGGGTAGTACTGCAGCGGCTTCAATCCAGCCGCAGTCAGTTCCGCTAGCCAGGCATCCTGGATAGGGCCGACGAACTGCACCAGGCGCAGGGCAGGGCCGGTATCCAGGGCCCGCATGTTCTCCGGCAGATCAGGTTCTCCTGCGACCACGGGATCAAAGACGAAATCACGCACCTGTACCTGGCCGGCATTTGCGTCCACAGTGAAGGGCAGGCCGCTGGCGCGAAGTCGGGCGAAATCGGTTGTGTTCAGCTCCAGCCACCGGAAACTGCCATAGTTGATGGCTGCCTGGGGGGATAGGCCGAGGGCAGTCACATCACTGACGGCAAAGCCAGGGATGCGCACGAAATGATCGCCGCCGCCAGGCGCCAGGGGCGCCGCGCCGGCCGGCAAGACGACCAGCAGTGCGAGCATCATGATCAGCGCCAGTCCACGCAGGCGCCACAGCGTGTCGAATCGAAAGAATCGAGTGAGCATCAGGTACTCCGTCCTCCCCTTGCGCAGGCTGGCTGCCCCACACAGCGCCGGGCAAGCCGAAATCGTCCTCGCCGACACAGGCCCCTTACCCGACGAGCCTGCGCAAGGTTGGTGTCTTGCGATCAACCCTCGCAGGGGTGCGTGGACATCGCAACGTTGGCTTATGGCGGCGCTGCGTGTCTCTGAGTGCGTCATCTGGTCGCAGCCCTGCGAGGGGGATCCCCTTGCGCAGGCTGGCTGCCCCACACAGCGCCGGGCAAGCCGAAATCGTCCTCGCCGACACAGGCCCCTTACCCGGCGAGCCTGCGCAAGGTTGGTGTCTTGCGATCAACCCTCGCAGGGGTGCGTGGACATCGCAACGTTGGCTTATGGCGGCGCTGCGTGTCTCTGAGTGCGTCATCTGGTCGCAGCCCTGCGAGGGGAGAGGCGCAGGCTAACGCCTCTGCTGCACGAGCGGCAGGTACCGGGGCCGCAGCACGGCATGGCGCAGGATGACCAAGCCGCCGCTCTCCGCAGCCACGTACACCTGGTCCCCCGCCACCGCCACATTCCAGGCATAGCCTGGGGTGACATACGCCGCCACCTCCCGCGGCCGCGCCGGGTCGCTCACGTCCAGCAGGCGCACACCGGCCGGCCCGTCGGCCAGATAGACCCACGTGCCCTCCACGGCCACGCCCCACACCAGGCCCGACGTGTCAAAGGTCGCCACCAACTGCGGTTGCGCCGGGTCGTGAACATCCACGATGTGCAGCCCTTCCTCGCGGCCCGCCACGAAGGCCAACGTGCCGCTGATGGCTACTTCCACGGCCACTCCGGGCGTCTGCCACGCGCCTGCCTCGAATGGGCTATCGGGCTTGGAGACATCCACGATGCGCAGCCCGGCCGCCCCGTCGGCTAGGTAGACCAGTGGTAAGTCCGGTGAGGCGGCAACCGTATACGCACCCCCTGGCGAGTCGAAGAGGCCAATCTCCGCCGGATGAACCGGGTCGCTCATGTCCAGTGAGTACACACGGCCGTGCATGCGATCGACCGCATAGGCATAGCGTCCCGCAATCGCAACATCCCGGATAAAGGTATCGTAGGGTTGAAAGAAACTCAGTTCCCACGGTTGGCCGGGGTCCTGCACATCCACGATGCGCATCCCTTTTGGCCCGGCCGCCACGTAAGCGATCTGCTCGTCCAGGGTGATGTTCCAGGCCATACCCGTGCTGTCGTATGCGGCCATCTGCGCCGGCTGGTCGGGTTGGCTGACATCCACGATGTGCATGCTGCCATCATGATCCGCCACATAGGCCAACACCTGGGGGGTACAGCTACCAGCCTCACACACCGACTGCGACGCCAGGCTGACCCCATACGCACGCCCCGGCAGGTTGAACCAGCCCACGCGCATGGGGGCGGTGGGATCGGCGCCGCTGATGACCTGCAGACCCCGGCTGCCGCTGGCAACGAATGCCAGGGGTGTTTCCTGCCCTGGGAGGATTGCGAGCGCCACCTCACCCGCCCCTCCCAGCGTGTCGTAATAGCGCCAACTGACCAGCGGGCGTTGTGGATTGGCGACGTTGACAGTCTTCACGATTCCGCTATCTGCAAGAACGAACACGCGACGCTCCGCCGCTGCCAGCCTGGAGATGAATCCGATGTATCCCATCGAAGCTCCCACCACGCGACGTGGTTGGGTGATGTCGCTGAGGTCCATGATGTCCACCCCGCCATCACCGCCAATGTAGGCGTAGCTGCCTGCCAGCGAGACATCACCGCTTTGCATCATCCCCATGTAGCCACTGTAACTGGCCGTCAACACCGGCTGGTCGGGGTCAGTGACATTGACGATGTAGTAATAACGGTGTTCATCGGTGACATGGGCGAACACCTGGCCCGGCACGCTGGTCAGGTCGGCGGCCACGCGCCAGGCATGGCCCGGCGTATCGTAGAAGCCGGTCTCCCGCGGTTGGGTTGGGTCGCTGACATCCACGATGCGCAGACCAGCCTCGCCCACCGGCACGTACACATAGACCGACCAGGAGCCAGCCGGGGTGGGGACCGCCGCCGCGGCAATGTCCTCAGCCGCCGCCGGAAGTGCGAAGGAACCTGCAAGCGTGGGCAAGAGTGGATCGGTGAAATCCACGATGGAGAGAGTCGCGCCGGTCACTAGGTAGAGAAAGGCAGGCGGCTGGTCGCGCCGGTTGACGTGCGCAGGTGCGACCGCGGCAAACGCCATGGCATCCACGGGGGCCGAGAGCGCCAACGATCGCCCGACCAGGACGGGCATCGTGGGGCGAGCGATGTCCAGCACTGTCACCGTATGGCCCAGGCCGATTGCCGCGTAGGAGCCAGTCAGCGCCACGCTCGAGACATCCCCAGCAACCTGGGCTGTCAGGATGAGGTTCTCCTGCGGCCAGACCGTGGGGGCGCCGTCTGGCACCAGGCCGCTGGTACGCAAGAGAACCGGGAGCAAGAGCAGCCATATCCAATGTTTGAACATCGTTGTTGATCCTTTGACCCCGTCAGTAGAAACCCGTTTTCTTGGAGAAACCCGTTTTCTTGGAGAAACCTGTTTTCTCCAAGAAAACGGGTTTCTGTCAAGACACCGGCGGCGCATTCAGGCAGTTCCACGTCAACCCGCCGTCGTCTGAATGATAGTAGTGAAGATTGCTGCCAGCCTGGGTCGAGAGAAACAGACTCAACGGCCGGGTACGGAGCCCGGTCTTACCAGCCAGCGGCAAGTACGTCTGGTGATTGAGCGTTGCACGGACCGCAGGCGACGCGATACCTTCCGGGCTATTCCTCTCCTGGCGCAGATCGCCAATACCCGGTGCAACCTGGTTGGAATCACCGACCCGCCTCCTGACATCGAGGCGTGGTTTCTGCACACCGCTCGCGATGACCGACCAGTTCGCGCCATCATCGTAGGATACCAGCACAGCATTTTCGGTCGCAATGAACAGCGTGCGATCTTCGACAAAATTGGGTGAAAGATCCAGGTCTGCTATATGAGCTTCGCCGCCAAGACTAAACACCGGTTGCCAAGTCACCCCGCCGTCCTGACTCTTGAACAAGGTCTGCACCTGCGCCCCAAATACCGTGTGATCGCGGGCGAAGTTCGGCGAAAACATGATCAGGTAGCCTGGCCCTGGTTCTCCTTCAGGCCGCTGCCAAGTCATGCCGCCATCCGTAGATCTTATCAGATAATCCGCCAGGCCATACAGAGTGCTGTCTTCGGTGAAAGTTGGCGACACATACAAGAAATAGGCGTTGGTCTCGTCCCACACCGCCTGCCAACTCAAACCGCCGTCGTCGGAGCGCAAAATACCCAAACCGGATTCAGTGGGGAACAATGGCTCAGCGCGAACCGCAAAGATCGTTTCTGCACGATCCGTAGTAAACATGCCTAGGCAATTCGGATCACAGGCTGTACGTTCTTGCCAGGTGATGCCTGCGTTCGTACTGCGCGCAATCCCATAGATTTTGCGCCGGTAATGCCAATGTCGAATGTAAAGCGTTACGTCTGCGTCTTCAGACGCACGAACGACAGCCAGGTCGGAGGCTTCTTCGCCAATGACTGATGCACGATAGATCATTTGCCAGGTAGTCCCGTTGTCCCGACTGCGCCAGAGTTGTGGAGAGTAGACAAAAAAGAGCGTGCGATCTTCCTCGTAAACTGGAGAAGGCACGAGATTGCTCCAATACAAATATGGAACAGACGAACACAACGGCAACGTAGAATGCGCGCCGTCTGGCTCTGCGCCGGACAACGCCCCATCTACCCCGCTGTTAGAAATCATGAGGAATGCAACCGTGATCCATTGAAGTATTATCATCAACGGCCTGATTCGCCGCATTGGCCCCTCCCTTCACGGTGTTGGCGTATACGTTGGCGTGATCGTCGGTGTTGGCGGCCACGCCGGGTCGTAGCTGGCCCATTCGTTTCCCAAGATCGTCAACCGATACGGCGGCGTGCCAGTCGCCTCTGGTTCCATCAGGCGCGTCCGCGCATCACCATCAGCCACACTGAACCAGGCAAGGCGGCGATAACCAGGATTCTCAGATGACCCCATGAATCCGGCCATCGGTTTCATCAGGTAGTCTCGCACATCTGGTCGCGAAGGAGTGGGAGTAGGAGTTCCGGTAACTGATGGAGGACCATACAAATAGCCATACTCTGTAATCCAAAACGGTCTATCTCCGACCTCAACGGTTTCAGTCGCCCGAAAAGCCGCCACATAAGTTGGAAGTTTGGTTCGCAAGCACGAGTCAACCACCTCGTTAAGCGGTCCCGAATTGCATTCAGTACTGCCTGTATAGGGGTAGACGTGCAGATGGATGCCATCGAGGCCCAGCGATGGCGTTGGAGTAGTCGTGGCGTCTCCATCTCGCAGTCGTCGCAGTTCAGTGATGAACGCTACCCACCAGTTGGTTCGATCAGCATGATATTGCCCACAGCACAGAACGCGAGCCGTAGGGTCTACTTCCTTGATCGCCATATACACCCTGGCGTATTCTTGCGCGGCTTTCACCGCCAGCTTTTGCGTCTGCGCGTTTAGGTCAGGTGCGGGTGTTACATTCTCGCCCCACTGACAAGTTACATCAGACGTATTGGCACAGAAAACTTCTGCACATTGTCGGTAGACGAAATAGGCTGTGGGCGTAACGCCTGGCGTAACGCTTGGAATCGGCGTCGCACGCAGCTTGATCGCAGGGTGATCCGGCTCATTGAAAACCAACCAGGTGCGTCCCGGATGCTGCGCAACAAGCGCGCGCAAGGGGTCAGTGGAATTCCCGAAGAATCCGCACCACACCATCGGCACGAAGCCAAGGTGATCATACTCGCCATAATCGTTGTTGTATCCCCAATCGTACCACCAACCCAGATTGAAATTATTCAAATGGGAGGTATTGGGCCATGTGTAGTCCTCATCAAGGGCATTACCAACCCCTTTCCAGCCATAGAAAACGTTGACATGTGGAAGATAAGTGAACTGAGTTGTCTGTGGCAGCGACAGTATCACCGCAACTGGTGGCGTAATCGTACGAACATCGTCAGGTGTTCGAGTAACGGTGGCAGTCCGCTGTGGGGTGGATGTAGGGGTATCAGTGCGTGTCGGCTGGGGATACGCATGGCGGCGCTCGTCCAATACGCGGGCCAGGGCCTCATCGGTGATGACGCCGATCGGCCGGGGCGTCTGGATGGGCGAGTTGAAGAGCAGCCGGCTCATGTCGTCGTCGGCGCCGGCCTCACGGGTGGCGTCGCTGTTCGGCGCAGAGAGGGTAATGGTAATCAGTCCGCTGACACGGGCAAGTACCAGCAGCGGCCATACACCGCGTGGTTTGCCTGGTGGGTTAGGGGCCATGACATCCTCCTCGAAGTGTGCATGGGCTTGACTGTCAACCAGTGCAGACGGCTGATGCGTCTCACATCATCAGCATAACACCCCTCATCGGCCCTGTCAATCCCCTTTTTGCGCAGGACGCATGAAATCCCCTTGCGCAGGCTGGCTGCCGCACGAATCGCCGGGCAAGCCGCAATCGTCCTCGCCGGCACAGGCCCCTTACCCGGCGGGCCTGCGCAAGGTTGGTCGCCACCCTCCCCTTGCGCCGGCTGGCTGCCCTACGCCGCGCCGGGCAAGCCGAAATCGTCCTCGCCGACACAGGCTCCTTACCCGGCGGGCCTGCGCAAGGTTGGTCGCCACCCTCCCCTTGCGCAGGCTGGCTGTACCACAAAATCGCCGGGCAAGCCGAAATCGTCCTCGCCGACACAGGCCACTTACCCGGCGAGCCTGCGCAAGGTTGGTTGCCATCCTCCCCTTGCGCAGGCTGGCTGCACCACACAGCGCCGGGCAAGCCGAAATCGCCCTCGCCGGTACAGGCTCCTTACTCGGCGAGCCTGCGCAAGGTTGGACGATTTCTCGGCCGCCAACCCTCGCAGGGGCCAATGGACATCGCAAAGCCGGCCGGTGACGATGTTGTGTGACTCTGAGTGCGTGGCCCGATCGCAGCCCTGCGAGGGGGATCCACTTGCGCAGGCTGGCTGCCGCTCGAATCGCCGGGCAAGCTGACAGCGCCCGCCGCGGCGCAAGTTCCTTACCCGGCGGGCCTGCGCAAGGTTGGACGATTTCTCGGCCGCCAACCCTCGCAGGGGCCAATGGACATCGCAGTGAATGAATTCACGGTCTGATACACCAAAACCTGCTAAAGCAGGTTGGTGTTGGGTGCGACGGCTGAATTCGTAAGACTTGTGGAGAACGAATTCACAACCCAAACCAATGCGACCTGACAAGACCAGTTCCCACCAGCGCAACCCGCTTGAGCGGGTTTCACCTATCAGACACCGAATTCATTCGGTGGGCTACCGCACGAGCGGCAGATACCGGGGCTGCAGCACGGCATGGCGCAGGATGACCAGGCCGCCGCTCTCTGCAGCCACATACACCTGATCCCCCGCCACCGCCACATTCCAGGCGTAGCCAGGGGTGACATACGCCGCCGCCTCGCGTGGCCGCGCCGGGTCGCTTACCTCCAGCAGGCGCACGCCGGCGGGGCCATCCGCCAGGTAGACCCACGCGCCCTCCACGGCGACGCCCCACACGAGGCCCGGCGTATCGTAGGTCGCCACGAGTCGCGGCTGCGCCGGGTTGGAGACATCCACAATGTGCAGCCCCTTGTTGTGCCCTGCCACATAGGCCAGTGTCCCGCTCACCACCACATCCGTCGCCACCCCCGGCGACTGCCAGGAGCCGACCTCGGCCGGGCTGTCGGGCTTGGAAACGTCCACGATGCGCAGCCCCCCCATCCCATCTGCCAGGTAAATTAGGTTCTCCACCGCCGCGACCGCATACGCTCCTCCCGGCGAGTCAAAAATCTTGGCCAGCCGCGGCCGCTCTGGATCCGCCACGTCGAGCACGAACAAACGCCCGTGCCGGTGATCGCTCGCGTACGCATAATGACCCATCACCACCACATCACGGATGAAGCTGTCAAAGGGGCTGAAGGAACCAAGCTTCTGCGGCCGCGCTCGATCGTGCATATCCACCATGTGCAATCCCTGCTCACCGGCCGCCACATACGCCACATCCCCCGCCAGCGCCACGCTCCAGGTCATGCCTGTGCTGTCATACGATCCGAGTTGATGCGGATTTTCAGACTGGTTCACATCCACGATGTGCAAATCGCCATCGCGATCGCTCACATAGGCCAACGTGCTATCGGCTGTCGCTGCTATCGTCACTGCGTGAGTATTCCCCGGCGGATCCAGCGAGCCGATGCGCTCCGGATGGGTGACGTCGGCCCAGCTTATGATCTGCAAGCCATGCCGTCCGCTGGCCACGTAGACCAGGGCATTTTCCTGTCCCGGTAAGGTCGGCAGAGCAATCACTTCTGCCGGCGCAGTGCGTGCCCAAAAGCGCGCGGCATGGAAGAACGGACGCCGCGGATCGGCCACGTCAGCCATCGCCATGTTGCCGCTTTCGCCAACAACGAACGCTCGATTCTGGGCAATCGCCAGCCTGGGTATGAAATTCACCCATCCGCCGGCGCTGCTAGAGCTTACCTGCCGTGGCTGGGTGATATCGCTGAGATCGAGGATGGTGATCCCGCCATCACCACTGACATAAGCATACCCTTCGGTCACGGCCACATCGCCATAAACGCCGGCGTGTGTGGCTACCAACACCGGGTGCGCGGCATCGGTCACCCGAACAATACGCAAAGAGCCGAGCTTGTCTATCACATGTGCATAGATCTCGCCGGGTCTGCTCGTCAAGTCGGTCGCCACTCGCCAGGTGAACCACGGCGTGTCGTAGTAACCCACCTCCCGTGGCTGCGCTGGATCGCTGACCTCGATGATGCGCAGCCCTGCCTCTCCGGCTGCCACATACGCGGAGATCAACCAGCCCCCTGTCTCCGCAGGCATGGCCGTCACCGCCATATCCTTCCCTGCTCCCGCCAGCGCACAGGAACCAACCATCGCTGGCAGCGCTGGATTGCTGAAATCCACCACGAACAGCGTCGCATCTGCCACGACGTACAGGAATGCGGGCGGTCGTTGGGCCTGCCCCGGCGCTGTCGTCGCAAAGGCCAGGGCGCTGACTACGCCTGGAAACTCCAGCGGTTGCCCCAGCAGCGCCGGATTTGCAGGGTGCGTGATGTCCAGCGCACGCACGGCGCGCCCCAACCCGATGGCAGCCCTCTCCCCCTCCACCGCCACCGCGGTGACATCCCCCGTAAGTTGCCCCACTATCACCAACCCCTCCGGAGGCAGCGTCGGCGCCCTCCCCTCCTCCTTACGGCCGACCCACACAACCAGAGGTAGCATGAGCAACAGCGCCAGCAACCATCCCCAACGTTGGAACATCACTTCTCCCCTTCACCCGCCGCACAGGGCAACAAAACGAAGCGAGGCGTATGATCCTACCGCTCTGGCGGCGGGTTCATGTTACGCCAGGTCAGTCCCCCATCACTCGAATAAGGATGGTGATTTCCTCCGTAACCAACCGTGGTAACAAACAGGCTCAGCGGCCGATACCTGACCCGGCTGTCATTCTGGTCGCTTGCAGAAGGCGTATCACCCGCGCGTCGTCTCACATCGAGGTCTATCAGCTCTTCCTGACCGCTGAACACCACCGACCAATTGACGCCATCATCATACGAGACCAGGACACTGCGGGACGTGCCGATGAACAGCGTGCCATCCTCGCCAAAATCGGGCGAGATCTCCAGGTCTTTAATCCCTTCATCCTCACTCAGGATCAACACGGCTTGCCAGCTCAACCCACCATCCTCGCTCTTGTACAAGGTGCGCCCTCGCCCCCCAAACACCGTGCGATCGCGGGCAAAGTCCGGTGAATACACCATGGGCGCATCCGGCCGCGGTTCCTCGGTTGGCCGCTGCCAACTCATCCCCCCATCTGACGAACGGATCATGCCGCTATCAACCAGGGCATAGAGCAAGGCATCCTCGTCGAACGCAGGCGAGATGTAGAGATGATACGCATTGCTCTCACCCCACACCTCCTGCCAACTCAGACCACCGTCGTCTGAACGCAGAATCCCCATCCCAGAATGGGTGGGGTAATAGGGCTCCACCCGCACGGCAAAGATCGTTTCTGGTCGATTGGTCGTGAATATCTCCTGGCAATACCAATCGCACGTCGTGCGTTCATCCCACGTGTCGCCCCCGTCGGTGCTGCGCACCAGCCCATAGATATCGTACCAAAAATGCCAATAGCGCACATACACCGTCAGCTCAGACGCGCCGGGCGAGCCCACAGCCACAAGAGCATTGACATTTCCATCTTTGAACGGCGCTTGATAGATGACTCGCCAGTGTGCGCCGTCGTCCCTGCTGCGCCAGACCAGCGGCGTGTGGCCATAGTAAGGGTTGAAGAATATCGTATGGTCATTCTCGTAGACCGGCGATGGAACGATATCACCTCTTCTGGCCGTAGCTGTAGAGTCAAGTGACGAGAAGGATGAAAAGGACAGAGGGATCTGGCCTGACTTGTGCTCGAGGGTCGCCGGTAGAGCGCCATCGGCCCCGACCAGCCCCGCGCTGACCGTACAACAAACAACAATACATTGACATATCGTGATAAGCAGCTTGACGGGCCTCATTGTACGCTTCTCCTTACGGCGTTGGCGTCACTGTCGGCGTCGGCGGCCACCCGGGATCGTAACTGGCCCATTCGTTTCCTAAGATCGTCAACCGATAAGGCGGCGTGCCAGTCGCCTCTGGTTCCATCAAGCGCGTTCGCGCATCACCATCAGCCACACTGAACCAGGCAAGGCGGAGATAACCAGGATTCTCGGGCATTTCCCACCCCCTTCCAGCCATAGAGAACGTTGACATATGGAAGATAAGTGAGCTGAGAAGTCTGTGGCAGCGACAAGATCACCACAGATGGTGGCGTAATCGCTCGAACATCGTCAGGTGTTCGTGTAGCGGTGGCAGTCCTCTGCGGGGTGGATGTGAGAGTACCAATACGTGTCGGCTTGGGGTATGCATAGCGGCGCTCGCCCAGCACGCGGGCCAGGGCCTCATCGGTGATGACGCCGATCGGCCGGGGCGTCTGGATGGGCGAGTTGAAGAGCAGCCGGCTCATGTCGCCGGCCTCGCGGGTGGCGTCGCTACTCGGCGCAGAGAGCGCCATGGTGATCAGTCCGCTGACACGGGCAAGTACCAGCAGCGGCCATACACCGCGTGGTTTGCCTGGTGGGTTAGGGGCCATGAAATCCTCCTCGAAGTGTGCATGGGCTTGACTGTCAACCAGTGCAGACGGCTGCTGCGTCTCACATTGTCAGTATAACACCGCCTCATCGGCCCTGTCAACCCCCTTGCGCAGGCTGGCCGCCAACCCTCGCAGGGGTGCGTGGACATCAGTGCGTTGACTTGTGGCGGCGTTGTGCGCCTCTGAGGTTGCCATCTTGCCGCAGCCCTGCGAGGGGGATCCCCTTGCGCAGGCTGGCTGCCGCTCGAATCGCCGGGCAAGCTGACAGCGCCCGCCGCGGCGCAAGCTCCTTACCCGGCGAGCCTGCGCAAGGTTGGTTGCCATCCTCCCCTTGCGTAGGCTGGCTGCCCCACAAATCGCCGGGCAAGCCGACAGCGCCCGCCGCGGCGCAAGCTCCTTATCCGGCAAGCCTGCGCAAGGTTGGACCTTCTCGGCTGGCAACCCTCGCAGGGGCCACGGAAAATCGAGCCCCGTGAATGAATTCACGGTCTGATACACCCCCGTGAATTCATTCACGGTCTGATACACCAAAACCTGCTAAAGCAGGTTGGTGTTGGGTGCGACGGCTGAATTCGTAAGACTTGTGGAGAACGAATTCACCACCCCAACCACCGCGACCTGACAAGACCAGTTCCCACCAGCGCAACCCGCTTGAGCGGGTTTCACCTATCAGACACCGAATTCATTCGGTGGGCTACCGCACGAGCGGCAGGTACAAGGGCAGCAGCACGGCATGGCGCAGGATGACCAAGCCGCCGCTCTCTGCAGCCACGTACACCTGGTCCCCCGCCACATTCCAGGCATAGCCAGGGGTGACATAGGCCGCCGCTTCGCGTGGCCGCGCGGGGTCACTCACGTCCAGCAGGCGCACGCCGGCGGGGCCATCCGCCAGGTAGACCCACGCGCCCTCCACGGCCACACCCCACACCAGGCCCGGCGTGTCGTAGGTCGCCACGAGCTGCGGCCGCGCGGGATCGTGGACATCCACGATGTGCAGCCCTTCCTCGCGGCCGGCCACGAAGGCCAGCGTGCCGCTGATGGCTACCTCCACCGCCACCCCGGGCGTCTGCCAGAAGCCGACCTCGAACGGGCTATCGGGCTTGGAGACATCCACGATGCGCAGCCCTGCCGCCCCATCGGCCAGATAGACCAGGGGCAAGTCCGGCGCCGCGGCCACCGCATACGCTCCCCCCGGGGTGTAGAACCGACCAAGTTCCACCGGCTGCGTTGGGTCACCGATATCTACCAGGCGTAACGCTCTTGCGGCGCGGTCGCTGACGTAAGCGGTCGTCCCCTCTACTGCCACATCCCGAGCAAAATCGTCAACGCCCCAACGAAGAGGATCGAAGATACCCACATTTTGTGGCTGGGATGGATCAGCCACATCCACAATGTGAAGGCCAGGGCTTCCAGTAGCCACATAAGCCAGTGTGCCAGCGAGAGCCACATTCCAGGGCATACCGTGGGTGTCATGGGCGTCTAGTTGAATCGGGTTGGTGGGGGTCATGATATCAACAACATGCACGCCACCGGCACGATCGGTAACATAAGCATAGGCGCTTTGCGGCCTGACGTCTATGGTCACACCATACGCATTACCCGGCAAGTCGTAGCTGAACAAGGCAGTGGGGTGAGTGAGGTCGGTCCAGGAGACAATCTGCAAACCGCGGCTACCGCAAGCGGCCACGATCAGTGGAATCTCCTGACCAGGCATACGCGGTAAAGCGGCAACAGCGTATGGTTCGCCAACGGTATCGTACAAACCTGATGGTTGATACAATCCCCATGGCGGTGTTGCGCTCCGCAGGGCCAACCGACCAAATTGTCCGAAGATCAGCAAGACATGATCGGCCACTCGCAGTCTGTCCAAAATACCCACATAGATGTAAGTCTCATAGACCTTCTGAGGCTGAGCAGGATTGGCTATGTCAAGGATTTCCAATCTATCCAGGTCGCCCACAAAAGCGAACCCGTTCGCGACGGCGACTCCGCCTCCTTTGAGGCGGTTATTGAAACTACCATAAACAGCGGTCTGGTCAGGGCGGGCGGCATCTGTGATGTCTATGATGGTCATGATGCTCAATCGGTCAACGACATAGGCGTAGATACGGCCGGAAGCCATCATCATATCCACAGCCAAACGCCAGGCGTATCCAGGTGTGTCAAGGAAGCTAGTCTCGACAGGGTGCAACGAATCGGTCACATTGATGAGCCGTAAACCAGACTCTCCGGCCGCAATAGCCGCATAGACTTGCCCGCCCTGTACCTGGTAGACGGAGATCTCTTCTCCCATGGCCGGCAACACGCGATGACTTATCGGTAGTGGGCGGATCGGATCACTAATGTCCAGAATGACGAGATTGACCCCGGCAAGTGCGTAAAGATAGTGAGAAGGATATCCATTCAGAATAGCAATATTGTGTACGGTGCCTGGTAATGATGGCGACCGTCCAAGCATGAGCGGCATGGCCGCATGGCCGACATCGAAGACAACGACGTTCTGTTCGAGACCAATGTAGGCGTAGGGAGCCATCAAAGCCACCGCCGACACATTTCCTTTCAACTCGGCCGTCATGATCAATTGATGCTGGCTCAACGATGGCAATTGCCCAGCCATCTGAGGAGGCAGCCAGACAGTGATAGTCGAAACAATGGTGATCAGCAGACGGAGACTTGCGTTTGACATCACAGAGTTGCACAACTCCTTTTCAGTTCTCAACTGGCGGCAAGGAAAGGCAGTTCCAGGTCAATCCACCGTTCTCGGATCGGTAAAATGTTGTCTGCTGCCCCGGCACCGTTGCCGAGAGAAACAGTGTGAGTGGCAGCGGCCGTGGTCCCATGCCACCGACCAGGGGCAGGAAAAGTCGAGGCGACTCCGATTCCATAGTCGTTGGAATGGATACCGTGAGGGCGGGAGGCATCCTCGAGGTTGAACGGCCGCTGATCGTAAGGCTGTATCGAAATCGCTCGGAGATAAGAACATTCCAATTATCGCCCGCATTGTAGGAGACTAATACTTTGCTTTGCGTTGCCATGAAAAACGTATGATCTTCGGAATAGTTCGGCGATATGGCAAAGTCCATGATCGAATCATCGCCTAACGTAACGACTGTCTCCCAGGTCAGGCCTGCATTCTCGCTCCGAAATAATGCACGGCCAATGGTGGCAAAGAGGGTATGATCTCGGGCAAACGCCGACGAAAACACCAATTCTTCTACCGGACTACTGCCAAGTCCGCTATCGCGCGGCGTCCAGGTATTGCCGCCATCGGTCGAAGCGATCAGCCAGGAGACAGGCGGTTCATGCCATGACCAGGTGCGTACGAAGATAGTCCGATCGTCCACAAATGCGGGTGATACGTGAATTCCCCATATACTTGCCTGATTCCATTGCGTCTCCCAGGTCAGGCCACCGTCGTCTGAGCGCAACACCCCCCTTCCTGGTTCAAACACATAGTAAGGCTCTGATCGGCCGGCGAAAATCGTCTCTGGCCAATCGGTGGTCACCACGGTAATGCAGTTGGGGTCGCACGAGGAGCGTAACTGCCATGTGTTGCCGCCGTCTGTGCTACGAACGATCATTTTGGTAGTTCTCGGATCAGGGAAATCATAAGCATAAACCACATAAAGCCAAAGCGCAGAACTGTCCGCTAGCGGTGGAATGCTCAACTGGGTTATCCGGCCGGATGGGTGGGGCGCTTCGTAGACGCGTCTCCAACAGTGACCATCATCGGCGGTAGACCACAAAACAGAGCCCTGGCTATAGCGAAAAAAGAGGGTATGATCCCGGTCATACAAAGGCGATGGTATGATCTCGCCGTATGAAGATGGGTGCGGACAGGCGGGTAAGAGAGGCGCGATTTCTGAGGAATACGCATGAGTGCTTCTGACATCGGCCATTGTGTTCACGCTTGCGGCGCCGATTGTCCACAGCATCACCACAACCCCGCCGATGTACCAAAGCGAGCTGCGAACCAAGTTCATTCTGTTATCCACAGGGGCTTTCCTTCAGTCTCTGGGCTCGGCTGATGAACATCGTTCCAATAGGCGATGAGATTGCTTGCAAGGCAATCATGAAAGACAACACTCACTGGCGAGCTATTGTCACACGTTGTACTACCAGTGTAAGGGTAAACATGGATATGCACGCCGCCGAGGTGATCATACTCGCCATAATCGTTGTTGTATCCCCAATCATACCACCAACCTAGATTGAAATTATTCAAATGGGAGGTATTCGGCCATGCGTAGCCTTCGTCAAGGGCATTGCCAACCCCTTTCCAGCCATAGAAAACGTTGACATGTGGAAGATAAGTGAGGTGAGTTGTCTGTGGCAGCGACAAGATCACCGCAGATGGTGGCGTAATCGTACGAATACCGTCAGGTGTTCGTGTAACGGTGGCAGTCCTCTGCGGGGTGGATGTGAGAGTACCAATACGTGTCGGCTTGGGGTATGCATAGCGGCGCTCGCCCAGCACGCGGGCCAGGGCCTCATCGGTGATGACGCCGATCGGCCGGGGCGTCTGGATGGGCGAGTTGAAGAGCAGCCGGCTCATGTCGCCGGCCTCACGGGTGGCGTCGCTGGACGGCACAGAGAGCGCCATGGTGATCAGTCCGCTGACAAGGGCGAGCGCCAGTAGCGGCCATGCACTGCGTGTTTCACGTGGTGGGTTAGGGGCCATGAAATCCTCCTCGAAGTGTTCATGGGTTTGACAGTCAACCAGTGCAGACGGCTGCTGCGTCTCACATTGTCAGTATAACACCGCCTCATCGGCCCTGTCAACCCCCTTGCGCAGGCTGGCCGCCAACCCTCGCAGGGGTGCGTGGACATCAGTGCGTTGGCTTGTGGCTGCATCGCGCGCCTCTGAGGTTGCCATCTTGCCGCAGCCCTGCGAGGGGGATCCCCTTGCGCAGGCTGGCTGCACCACAAATCGCCGGGCAAGCCGACATCGCTCTTTGCGATGTGGGGCTCTTACGCGGCGAGCCTGCGCAAGGTTGGCTGATTTTTCCCTTGCCAACCCTCGCAGGGCTGCGTGGACATCAGTGCGTCGGCTTGTGGCGGCGTTGTGCGCCTCTGAGGTTGCCATCTTGCCGCAGCCCTGCGAGGGGGATCCCCTTGCGCAGGCTGGCTGCCCCACAAATCGCCGGGCAAGCCGACATCGCTCTTTGCGATGTGGGGCTCTTACGCGGCGAGCCTGCGCAAGGTTGGCTGATTTTTCCCTTGCCAACCCTCGCAGGGCTGCGTGGACATCAGTGCGCCGGCTTGTGGCTGCATCGCGCGCCTCTGAGGTTGCCATCTTGCCGCAGCCCTGCGAGGGGGATCCCCTTGCGCAGGCTGGTTGCACCACAAATCGCCGGGCAAGCCGACATCGCTCTTTGCGATGTGGGGCTCTTACGCGGCGAGCCTGCGCAAGGTTGGCTGATTTTTCCCTTGCCAACCCTCGCAGGGGTGCGTGGACATCAGTGCGCCGGCTTGTGGCGGCGTTGTGCGCCTCTGAGGTTGCCATCTGGCCGCAGCCCTGCGAGGGGGATCCCCTTGCGCAGGCTGGCGGCACGAAAGATCAGCCGGCAAGTGGCAGCGCTCTCCTTGACGACCTGTCGTCAAGGAGGCGACACGTCGCCGCGCGCCAATGTCAAGCCGTGACAGTTCGTCGTCGAGCAGCTTTCACCAGTGGCTCGGCGCTTTTTTCCCAACTAAGTTGCTGAGCTTGCTCGCGGCCGCTTCGGCCGCGTCCGAATCTTCCCACTCGTCCAGGTAGGGCGCGACCTTGCCGTTGATCGGCAGACCGCGGCCGTCTACAAAGCCCTGCTGACGCAAGTTGAAGCGGCGGCGCGAGAAGAGAGCATCCTCGCGCCGAATCTGCTGCGCGGAACGTTTGAGGAAAGCGCGCATCATCCACCAGCCCTGCGCAGGAATGACGGTTTGCGGCACGTGGTAGATCTCGTGGATGATGGACCGTGCGGCGCTGATGGGCGTGATATGACTCTCGATCACCATGCCCTTGCCAAAGCCGTCGTAGACCTCGTTGCGCACCTGGTAGGGCGTCGGCCCCCAGACACGCGTGCGGGTCAACAGCGTGCGCCCCAGCGGCGCCCGGTAGCCTAGTTCGACCAGGTTGACCTCGCCCTCTTTGCCCAGATAGCGACACTGGTTGAAGACGCCGGTGTGGTACTCGGACGGGTGCAGAAAATCGAGATAGTTCTCCTGCACGTGATAGACATCCGACTCGATCGTGATGTCAAACCAGAAGCGATGCGCGCCGGCCGGTCGAGCTTGCACGGGCGGCGTCGTGACGTCGGCCAGATCGTGCGGCAGCCGCACCCACAGGGCAATGCCATCATCCGCGGCCAGGTAACGCGGGAGCTGCAGGCGCGGCCGCTGCAGGCATTGACCGTCCTTGAAGCGCCAGCCGTGCCAGGGGCAGGTCAGGCCGCCATCCGCGCTGACTTTGCCTTCGCCCAAAGGTCCGCCCCAATGCGGGCAGACAGCCGAGGCCGCCTGTACGGCAAAGGGCGCGACGGCGCTGCGCCAGAAGACGATCTCCTGGTCGGCGACGGTCTTCAGCAAGGTGCGCCCCGGTTTCAACTCTTCGCTGAAAGCTGCTACGTACCATTGACCGGCGTGCGCCAAGGCGCCGGCGTCATTCGTCCCGTTGTTTTTTGCGTTTTCTGTTGTTGCCATGGTGATCTCGTCCTCCATCCCCGCTAACTGACCACGTACGCGCACGCCGTTTGCGCATGCGTGACGCGGTTAGCGGCGCTGTCTATTGTCGTTGATTTGGGGCTGTTCGCCAAAACGCGCGGGCTTGTTCTCCTGGGCCAACGAAAAGGAGCCGGTGTTGACCACCGGCCCCTGCTTGAGTAACAATACGCACCTTACGGATGACGCTTGCGCTTCAATGTCTTCTTCACATGCCCCACGAATCTGGACAACACTTTTCTATCCCGTCTGGCGCTCCATCATCCGGTTCGACGCCAACCGTTAGCGATTGCGCTGTCCGACCATGCGCAGACCACCGCCAGCCATCAGGAGCAGGGCGCCAGCCACCAGGGCCAACATCAGGAAGCTCTCACCACCGGTCGTCGGCAGTGTTGTCGGCGCGCTCGCCGCCTTGTGCGTCGAATCAACGCTCGGCACGGCCATCAGGGTCGGCTCGCCGCTGGCAAGACCCATCGCAAACACGGTGTAGACCGTGCCGTCATCCAGCTTGACGCCAGGAACGGAGAGCGCGACCGTGTTCGTTCCCGCCAGGCGCACTTCCAGGTCGTAGGTGCCAGCATCAACCGGCGTGTAGTCGCCGACGCCCTTGAAAGCAACATTGCTGAAGATCACGGGGCCGCCCTTGACAGCCACATCAACGGCCGGCGCATCCGGAGACGCATGAACGAAACGTACGTGAGCCTTACCGGCAGCCGGGGCGCTGTTGTTGTCTACCAAAACCAGCGGCTCGATATTGGCCACCTTGCCGACAGCCACAACCGTGTAATCCTTGTCATTATCGAGGGTCAGCGTCGCCGAAATGACTGCCGGCTCGGTCTTGCCCGTGGGAACCACCTGCACCTTGTGGTCGCCAGCGGTCAGGCCGGCATACTGCGTGATGCCCTTGAACGGCGCATTGGTGAACGCCTTGGCGCCATCCACCCAAACATCAACCGCGGGCGCATCTGGGGAGGCATGAACCACACGGACGCGAGGGCCAGCCGCATAGGCGCTGAACGTCGAAACCAGTAGTGATCCCATCACAGCAAATGCTGCAACACCTTTGAACAAACGACTGAACTTCATGACTGTAATCTCCTCTTAAATCTGCTGTTGTGCTACGCCTGTAAGAAACTTCTCTTACAAACCATTAACTAACTTGATGCAAAGTTTATACATAGTTTATGGTTTGCACAGTGTTTGTCATTACAATCTCATGATCGGTTAATGTTAGATGTGGCAATTGATGTGTCGGCGAGGCCCGTGCGTGAACGGCGTTTCCCTCGCTGGGCTAAATGGCAAACAGCCTGGTTTTCGGTTATACTTGCCGTCACTTCTGCTTTCCGTCCTGGGGAGGAAATCGTATGACCTGGCTTCACCTACTCTCAACATCGCCGCAACAGCCGTGGTCTCGCCATCTTGCGCGCCTGGCCGTGACCGGATGCGCTGTGCTGGCCGCGCTGCTGGGCTTCGGGCGCCCGACAAGCGCAAGGTTGCTGCCGGCGCCGCCAACGCCAGCGGCGGTTGGCCCAACGGATTCCGTCGTTGAGTTGTCCCAACCTCGTGCACAAACAGCGGCCGCAATCCCCCCCTCTCCTGATTTCCCTTCGTTCCCCGTCACGCACCCCGGCATCTACGTCGCCAGCGACTACTCCGGCCTGATTGATCCGCAGCGCTACGGCAATGTCGGCAGCCTACGCACCTGGGGTTGGGGCGAATTCTACGACAGCCTGGGCAACTACAAATGGGACGCATTCGAAGCATGGCTGAACAATATCGCCTCGCAGGGAAAAGTGGCGGGGGTTGGCATCACCACCTACAACGGGCGCTGCTGCACGAACTACCTCGAAATGCCCGCCTGGGTGACGCAAGTCTACCCGAATGCCACCTTCAATGTTTGCAGCTACCTGACTGGTTCATGCACTCCGTGGCACATCCCGCGTTACTGGCACAACGATTACCTGACGCCCTACCATACGTTTATCACGGCCCTTGGGCAGCGTTACCGCAACGATCCACGCCTGGAATGGGTCGCCATCGGCCTCGGCACCTTTGGCGAGCTGCACGCGACTGACCCCGATAAACCGTGGTACAACTGGTATGACCGTACGGCGGTTGCCAACGCCGGCCTGAACAGCAGCCTGTGGCTCTCGACTACGAAGGCCATCGCTGACTGGTATATTGCCGCGTTCTCAGAAAACGGTCAGCTCAAGAAGAGCCTGCTCGTGCAAAACGCCTCATACACTTTCAGCGAGACTGAACGCCGTGACCTGGCAAACTATCTGGCGCCCAAAGGCGTTGGACTGTCGAACAACGGCCTGTACCCTGATTCCAATTTCTCGATCGTGGGCAACCAGTCGGGCTGCCCTTACTGCGGCCAGCATGACCACATCGTCAACTGGAACAGCCAGGTGCCCATCGCGTTCGAGACTTACGATTACATGCTGTGCGACGAGCAGGCCCTCTACTGGGGGATCCTCAACGGCCTCGACAAGCATGTAGATTTTTTCCGCGTGGACTACACCCTGCTGTATCAGACAGATCCCAACTACAACTGGCTGTATGATAAGGTCGAAAACATCGCGCTCCTCAATCGCTTCAAACCGTACATTGGCGCGACGCGCCAAAATGCGCCCAGCGCGTGGGTCGCGCTGCGCGAACACCGCGTGCCGTTGAACTACTGCGGCGGTCTGATCAACGAAGCGTCCTGGTATCCGCAGCTGGGTAATTTTGACTACTTCATGGAACAGGATGACAACGTGGCCGGCGGCCGCACCGTGGCTGAGACTAATGACGCCAGCGTCACCAGCGGCCTGGGCTGGTGCCCGCCGGTGACCGGCCGGCCGGTTTGCAATACATCGGCTTATCAGGCCGCCATACCACCTGGAAGAGAGGGCTGGGTCACGCGTCGCACCGATCGCAGCACGGGCAATCCTTTCATGTTCTTCAAGGTGGACGATGGCTATCTGTATGGCACAGCCGGTCACGCCATCACGGTGTCGGTGACGTACGCCGATGTGGGGACTGGCCGCTGGCGCTTGCTCTACGATGGCCCGGGCGGCGTCGCTGCCGCCGCTACACCCGTGGGCGGCAGCAGCCCCTATGTGCAAAAGCAAAACACCCACACGTGGCAACAGGCGCAGTTCGTGCTCACCACTGCGCGTTTCATGAACAGTCTCACCGGCGCATCCGATTTCTACCTGGACAGCTTCGACAGCGACGACGAATGGTTTCACCTGGTAGATGTGCAGCCCGCATCTGACTTGCTGCCAACGGCTACCCCGCGGCCGACATCGTTACCCACCTCGACCCCCACGTCTACCAGCACGGGACCAACCGCCACCCCCACGCGCACACCCACCCCGACCGCCACGCGCACGCCGACGCCCACGCACACCCCGGCGCCCACGGCTACGCCCGTTGGACCGGTGGAGGAGGGCTACTGGACGCGACAAACGGTCGCCAGCCAACCGCTGCTGGCCCTTGATTTCGTGGACGCAGCGCACGGCTGGGCGGCTGGCGGTCGCACGACGGTGCAGAACTGCCCTAACCCTGACTGCCCCGGCATCCTGCTGCTCACCGAGGACGGCGGCGCGTCCTGGGAACTGGCCGACAGCGGCGCCCTGGGCTTCATCCACGACCTGGACTTCGTGTCCCTCACCAGCGGTTGGCTGGTGGGACGCTTTGGCACCATCCTTGCCACGCGCGATGGCGGCCGATCGTGGCGTCCGCAGCCCAAGTCGGCCGAATACTGGCAGTTTCTGTACAGCATCAAGATGGACGATGAATTGCATGGCTGGTTTGGCGGCTCGCAAGGGAAGATGTGGCAAACCAGCGACAGCGGCGGCCTTTGGCAGCAAAATACGGTCGGATTCAGCGGCCCGGTGTGGGATATCGAGGCCCGGGATGGTTGGCTGTGGATCAGCAACGGCGGCGCGACCGTGCAGCGCAGCGGCGACAACGGCGTGACCTGGCAGGCTGTTGAGATCGCCGCCGCCAGTCACGTCAACGCGCTGGCCTTCGTCAACAGCCTCAGCGGCTGGGCAGTCGGCAGCGGAGGCAGCATCCTGCGCAGCACCGATGGCGGCGTCAACTTTACCGCCCAAGCCAGCGGCGTCAGCGACGATCTTTGGACCCTGGCGATGGTGGACGGCAGCTTTGGCTGGGCGGCCGGCGCCAACGGCCGCATCGTACACACCAGCAATGGCGGCTTGACCTGGGTGCAGCAGGGCAGCTCGATCACCGCAACGATCCGCAGCCTGAGCTTTGTGAATCCCAACGAAGGCTGGGCTGTGGCCGAAGATGGCAGCATCTTGCATTATGCGCCGCCGAACACCACGCCCACACTGACGGTTCCGCCGACAACGCCCACGCTCACGCCAACGTCCACGCTCACACCAACGCCCACAGCCACGCCAACCAGGACACCAACGTCCACGGCCACGCCAACCAGAACGCCGACGCCCACAGCCACGCCAACCAAGACGCCGACGGGCGCACAACCGACGAGTGTGGTGCAGGCCGTTGCGGCCTCGGCCGATGACACGCATGTCAAAACCACCACTGGCGTCAACTACCCAACGGCGGCCAATATCCGCCTGGGCGGATCGTACTTTGGCGGGCTGCGCTTTCCCGGTTTGGACATTCCAGCCGGCGCCAGGGTGATCAGCGCGACTTTGGAAGGCTTCATGTTTTGGAACAACGGTCTGCCGCGGCTGCACCTCTACGCCGAAGCCGCGGATGATGCCGTTCCGTTCAGCGACAGCCAGCCGCTGGCCTCACAGCGGCCGCGTACGGCGGCGCAGACCACCTGGCAGGCTGCCAGCCTCACGCTCAACCAATGGCTGACGATGGACGGCCTTGCCAACGTGGTGCAAGAGGTGGTTGACCGGCCTGGCTGGACGGCTGGTCAGGCGCTGGCGCTGCTCGTCGAAAGCGACCCCGTGAACCTGACCGACAACGCCTATCTCGACTTCTTCGCCTGGGATGAGCCATCCACGCCAACCCTCCGCGTCCGTTTGCGTGTGGCATTTACTCCGGCATCTGCCTGCACACCGGTCGCGCTCACCGACCTGACTGCGGCCGCGGGGCAGTGGGGTTGGACGAGCGCCCTGGCCGGCTTCCTCGCGCAGTATGATCTGGACAGGGATTCCGACATTGACATTGCTGACCTGACGGGACTGGCGGACGCCTGGGCCCAAGGGAGATGTTTATAAAGATGGGAAACTCACTGGTGCAGCAACTGCGCACGGCCGGCATCGAGCCGCGCAAGGCATTGGGGCAGCATTTCCTGGTAGATGAGACGCACCTGGCGCGCATCGCAGCCGCGGCCGATCTGACGGCGGCTGACACCGTGCTGGAAATCGGCCCTGGCCCCGGCCCGTTGACGGCCCTGTTGGCCGCGCAGGCCGGTCGTGTGGTTGCCGTTGAGACGGACGGTCGCCTGGTGGCTTTGCTGCGGCAGACCTTTGCGGCGCAGCCGCACGTCGAGATCGTACATCAGGATATTCTGCAATTCGATCCGTGCGGGCTGGCGCATCCTCTGTACAAAGTGGCGGCAAACGTACCGTATTACATCACGTCGGCCATTTTGCGCCATCTGCTGGAGAACGCCTGTCCGCCGGCGCTGACCGTACTGACGGTTCAGCGCGAGGTGGCGCAGCGCGCCGTGGCGCGGCCGCCGGACATGAGCCTGTTGGCGGTCAGCGTGCAGCTTTTTTGCGAGGTCGAGATCGTTGGCAAAATTCCGGCTGGCGCTTTCTATCCACCGCCGCAGGTAGATTCGGCCATCCTGCGCCTGCGCCGGCGCAGCGCGCTCGCGGCCGCGTTGACCCCCGCGGCCGTGCCTGCTTTCTTCAATGTCGTGCGCGCGGGGTTTGGACAGAAGCGCAAGCAGCTGCACAACAGCCTGACGGCCGGACTGGGGCAAGCGCCAGACGTCATTGCCGATGCCTTGCGCCAGGCTGGCCTCGATGGCAGGCGTCGCGCCGAGACCCTCAGCCTGGCCGAATGGGGCGATTTGTGCGCAGCCCTATCAGCTGCGGGATAGATGGCCCACCCGCGCAAACACCCAAGCGGTGAATTTTGCTGGGGCCGCGGCCTGCCGGGTCATTCAGCTTTCTGCGGCTTGGCAATTACGATCACGCGGTGCGTATTGTTGGTAAAAGGCCAACAGCTCACCAGGGTCAGGCGGGTGTCCGCAAAGGGGCCAATCCAACGCGCGTTGGCCTGGCGTACGGCTAACGGTTCCCCTTTCTCCTTCACGATGAAGCGATCTACAACCGCATAGCTGAACACCTGGTCGCCCACGCGCAATTGAATTGCGTCGCCGATGTTCACCTCGGACAGGCGGCGGAACACCATGCCCTTGATGTTGTTGTGCCCAGACAACACCACGTTGCCTACGTCACCGGGCCGCGCCGAATTCTCGTGCCAGCCGGCTGCGTAATCTGCGACTTCCCACTCCAGCGCGGTTTGTCCATTGCGCGTGACTGACTTCCAGCCAATCGGTATCACCGCTGCGTCCACGCCGATGCTTGGGATGACGAGATGGGTTGGCGCGCCGCTCACCGCCTGTTTGGCCGCGGGCGTGGCCGTGGGCGTGGATGAAGGTGTGGGCTTGGGCCGATCGCGCCCGCGTGGTACATCGTCAGCGACCGCCGTCAACGTCGCCGCGGGGAATGTGGCGGCTGTTGTCGTTCGGAACGGCGTAGGATCCACCGCGGCGGGTGCGTCGCCGCGCGCGGGGCCGCTGTTGTCTGGCAGCAGCAGCGCAGGCGCTTCGAGCGCCGAGGCAGCGAGTGACGCGTCTTGCGGGCTGGCGGGCAGCGGCGGGGGCAGCCAGTTGTCCCGCACCCAGGTCCAACCGGCCAATCCGAACAGCAGCGCGCCAGCCACAATCAGCAGGCTGCCGGACAGACGTAGAGAGGTTGTTCTTGTCACGATCGTTCTCCATCCGCAGACAGGTCTGCGTAAACGCCGCGATAGCTTGGCGGCAGCATGCTCGCCAGGCGGCGCATGATCTGATCAGTGTAGACAGCCAGCTCCGGGCTGTGTGCGCGCGCCGCCTCGGGCGGCAGGCTGAACGGTTGGCCCACGACCACGCGTACGTGCGCGCGACGCAGATGCGCCAGCTCTGACCACACCTTTTCTTGCCCCCAGGCGACCACGGGCACCATCACGACGCCGGTGCGCGCCGCCAGGTAGGCCGCGCCATCGTGTCCTTTCTGCAGTGCGCCTGTCTTGCTGCGCGTGCCCTCCGGCGCAATCGTCAACATCTCGCCCCGGGCCAGCGCGGCCAGCGCCGCGCGTATCGCTTTGCGATCCGCTTCGCCGCGGGCAACCCAAATGGCATTGGCAAAGGTGCGCAGCAGCCACCCAAGAAATGAGAAGCGCCGATCGTATTTGTCCGCGGCAAACACCGTCGCCTGGCGCGGCAAGATGGTGAAGATCGCCGGCGCATCCAGGATATTGAGGTGGTTGGCCAGCAGCATGGCCGCGCCGCTCAGCGGGATGTTCTCGATGCCTTCCGCCTTGAAATCGCTCAGGAGCCAAAAGAGAAAGCGCAAAATGCTGCGGACGATGCGATAGCCAAGCGGGAATGGTGGGGCGGTGAGGTTGCTCATGGGTGATTCCGTCGCGCTTGTGGTATAATTCGGTAGCTTACGACCGGTCCGCTGGCCGGTACGAGGTCAATATCGAACTCGGTATGACCGCCGCGCGGAATGACGTTGTGTTCAGGTTCGGCGCGTCGCACGCCCATCACGCGCCCTACCGCGTCGTACAGGGTGACAACCAGTGTGACTTCCACGGCGTCCTCTGGCCCGACATTGAAGACCTGACCGCTGACCTGGTAGATGCCGAAGTTGGCGCCGCTGCCTTCATCGGCGCGTACTTCCAGGTCACGGTAATAACTGCCGAGGTAGGCTGGGATGGCGGTCAACGGCTCTGCCAGGTAGCTGGCGAAACTGGCAGGCGCCGAGGCGAAGAGCAACGCAAAAGGCGCACGGTCGTTGGTATCCACCAGATCGGCCACTGGGGCTCCTTCTTTGCGGCTCAGAACCTGGTTATCTGCGTCAAGCAGACTGATCGCCAGGTTGACCCCTTCGAGTGGTTGCCCGGCGCGATTGACAACTTCGCCAAAACACCAGAGTCCGCCCAAAGGGGTCTCGGCAAAGAAGATATTTTCAATCGTGTAGGGCAGCGGTGTAGACGTAGCTGTTGGCTCCGCGCCCGCTTCCGTGTCGTCGCCAGCGGTTGGAATGATCAACTCCTGGCCGACACGCAGGCTGCGTGGGTCAAGAATACCGTTACTTTCCTGGATCGCCGCGACGCTGACGCCAAAGCGATTCGCGATCCCCAGCAGTGTGTCGCCGCTGCGGATCGCATAGATGACCGGCGTTGGCGTTACGGTGGGCGTTGCGGTTGGCTCTGGCGTGTAGGGCGCGGGCGTTGACGTAGGTCTCTGCGTCGCCGCAGGGGTCAACGCAGGCACGGAGGTTGGCGGCATCGGCGTGGCGGTGGGCCGGGTGATGATTTGCCCGCAGGCGCTCAGCCAAACCAAGAGCGAGAGCGCCGCAATGACCGCGGCCCGCGCCGTGTGTGTTGCCGAGCAGAGTTTGCTTTCAGATGCCATGCTGTGATTATAGGGCGAAAACGTAAAATCCCAAATCCCGGCCTCCTTTTTCTGGCGTGGTCGGACGAGGTGTCTTTATGCCAGGCAAGTTGCAGATGATCGCCGATCTCAAGGTGGGCGACACGGTGCTCAGCTATTTCCAGATTAAGCGCGCGCGCCTTGTTCCGTTCAAAGACTCCAACTCTGGCTCATTCTTGTCGCTGATCTTGAGTGACCGTTCTGGCCAGGTGAGCGCGCGCGTGTGGGAAAAGGCCGAGCAGGCGGCGGCCAACCTGAACGCCGGCGACGTGGTCAAGGTTCAAGGCAAGGTGCGCGCGTATCAAGACGGCATCTACATTGCGATTCGGCAAATTCGCCGCGCGCGGCCCGACGAAATCAACCCGGAGGATGTGGCCGCTGCGTCTGCCGGGGTTAGCAGCGAGCGTAACATGGACGCGCTGCTCGGCGTCCTACGCGATGCCATCCGCACCGTGGGGCGCCTTGACCTCCGCCGCCTGCTCGACAGCATCTTTGGCGATGCCGACTTCATGGCCGATTTTTGCCACGCACGCGCCAGCCCGCTGCACCATGCTTACGTCGGCGGTCTTTTGGAACACACGGTCGAGATGCTGGTGCTTTCGCGCCCGCTGCTTGCTCTCTTCCCGGCCGTGGACGGCGATCTGCTGACCGCTGCGATTTTGCTGCATGACGTGGGCCGAGTGCTGGAAGCCGGCGCAGGCCGTGACGCGCCGCGCTTTCCTGTGGGGTCCTTGATTGGACACCAGGCCCTGGCTGATGCCTGGCTGAGCGAACGCCTGGCGCAGATTCCCGACTTCGCGCCAGACCTGGCGCTGCATTTGCGGCACGTTTTGTTGAGTCACCACGGGTTTGCGGGAATGCCGGGACCTGCCACTTTGGAAGCGCTGGCGCTCACCCGCCTGAACTATCTCAGCGCGGAGATGAACGAGGCCACCTACGCCGCGCGCCAGGCGCAGATCCGTCGCCTCAACTGGACCGGCAACCTGGCGGCGACGCGCGGGCCGCTCTATGTGGGGCCGATCTCCAGCGAGGGGTGACCGACTGGGGCAACGCTCATTTCTACGATAGGAGGGTCTGTATGACAAAGGTGTTTCGTCCACTCATCGTTCTGATCCTTTTGGCTGCGCTGCTTGTCGGCGCACTGCCGGTCAACGGGGCGCCTCCCACCCCTGACAGCTTGAGCCGCGCCGCGCGCGGCGCATTGACCATCACGCGCGATTCGACGACTGGCGCGGCCACGTTTGTGCGCGCCGACGGCGGACTTGTCAGCGGCGCAGACGCCAACTCTTTGCGCGCGGATGCCGCCGGCGCGGCGCGCGCATTCTTGACCCGGCATGAAGCTGCCCTGGGCATGCCGGACGTGGGTAAGCAAACCGAGCTGGCTGCGTTGAAACGCGATGAATTCGGCATGACCCATGTGCGCCTGCAGCAGGTCTACCAGGGCGTGCCCGTCTTCGGCGCGCAGCTCGTCGTTCACTTCAGTGCGGACGCACAGATGGTTCTCGCCCTCAACGGCCATTATGTGCCAGGGGTGGCAGTCAATGTCACGCCGACCGAGGATGCGGAGGCCGCCCTGGCGCTGGCGCGTTCGCTTGACCCGCAGGCCCTGGTTTGGGCCAAGCCGGAATTGCGCGTTTACACGTCTGCGATTGACCCGGCTGTCAGCGGCAATCACCTGGTGTGGTTGGTGCGGCTCTACGCAGAACAGACGCCCGCGCGCATGCTCTATGTCGTAGACGCACATACGGGCGCGATTCTGACCTCGTACAACGAGCTGGATACGGTGCGCAATCGCCAGATTTACACCGCAAACCATTCACAGACGCTGCCCGGCGCCCTGGTGCGCAGCGAGGGCGGGGCGGCCACTGGCGATGCCGATGCAGACCAGGCCTACCGCTTTCTTGGCGACACCTACGACTATTACTTCAGTCGTTTTGCCCGCGACAGCTACAATGCGGCTGGCGCGGCGATGAAGGCAACGGTGCACTACGGCACCAACTACCAGAATGCCTTCTGGAACGGCGCGCAGATGGTGTTTGGCGATGGCTTTCCCATTGACGATGTCACTGCGCATGAGATGACCCATGCGGTGACGGAAAACGAAGCGAACCTGATTTACCAGAATCAATCGGGCGCGCTGAACGAATCGTTCTCCGACATCTTCGGCGAAATCATTGATATGACCAACGGCGCCGGCAATGACACGCCGCCGGTGGCCTGGCTGATGGGCGAAGACCTGCCGGGCATTGGCGCGATTCGCAGCATGGCCGATCCCCCGCTCTACGGCGACCCCGACAAAGTCTCCAGCTACAACTGCACCAGCGCGGACAATGGCGGGGTCCACACCAACAGCGGCATTCCCAACAAGGCTGCCTACCTGATGGCGGTTGGCGGCGCCTTCAACGGCCACACGGTGACCGGCATTGGGATCGAGAAGATGGGCCGGGTTCAGTACCGGGCGTTGACTGAATACCTGACCCAAGCGGCCACGTTCGTGGACAATGCCAACGCGCTGAACCAATCGTGCCGCGATTTGATCGGCAGTTACGGCATCACCAGCGCAGATTGCACGCAGGTCAACGAAGCGGTGCTGGCTGTGGAGATGACCACGGCCGTGCCGTGCTCCAGCGGCGGCTGCGCGGTGCAGACGACTGTGGCCGACGAGGCTGCATTCAAATCGCCGGCCGACGCCATTCGCACGGCGATCATCATGTACCGCACGCGCGAACAGGTGCTGCGCGGCGCCCCGGCCGGCGAGCATCTGATTGACCTATACTATCAGCACACAGCTGCCATGGCGCGCCTGTTGGCGCAAGACCCATCCCTGCGTCACGAGATGGCGGCCTTTCTGGTCGAGGTGACGCCTGGCCTGGAGGCGCTGGCCGCCAAGAATGAGCGCGCGGCTCGTTTGACCATCTCGCCGGCTGCCATTGGTCACCTGCAGGCAGTTTTGAACGGCTTTGAGAAGGCTGATCCCGCCAGTCCGCTGGCCGCCGCTATTCGCGCGGAACGCCAGCGCGTGGACCTGGACAAATTGGCTAATCAATCATTTGCAGATGCCTGGGCGAACTTGAATCAATCGCTGCAGGCCGATCATTAGAGGCAGAAAGGAATCCGAGATGATGATGACGATGCTCCAACCTCAGTCGCCCCCGTCTGCGCTGCGCAATCGGCCACGCCGCATAAGGCTCTGGCTGCCTGCTGCGGTTCTGCTGCTCCTCCTGCTGGCGGTTAGCGGCGTGCTTGCCAGCTCCCCCAACGCACGCGTCGCGCCCGATTCGTATGAGGGCGTGGCGGTGAACGGCAGTCAGGCCAGCGCCCTGGTCGGCGCGGATGTCAACGACCTGTTTGTCTATGTTTACCATGCGGCCACCACCACCTGGGCGATCATTCCGTTCCAGGTGGATGAAGTGGATGCGTCTGGTTACTACACCACCACAGACCAGATTCCGACCTTCGACGCGAATGACGAGATCGCCTTCATGGTTAGTGACCTCGGCGATCAAGCGCCAGCGTGGGCCTGGCTGTTGACCAGCGATCGTCTGACGCTGCCGCGGGTCGAGGTCAAGGTGGCTGATCCGGCTAATCCCGCCAACGCGGCGTATGCCTATATCGTGCGCAGTCAGGATGCCCTGGCGCTGGCGCCGGCCGACTATGTGGCCTATTCCACGGTAGACAAGACCTTCGACACCTCGGATTACCTGGCGGGCCTGTCGCCGCTGGCGCCTGGCAGCAGCGGCTGGCATCCAGGGCTGGAAAAGCTGCGCATCAAGAAATATACGCCGACTCCGCAGGACATTCTGGATCGCACACATATCCGTATTGGCATCCGGCCGCGCATCTTGGGCATTTGTTTTCCTGCGCAGTACCTGTGTGAAGAGCAGCTTGCACAATATCTGCCGCCCGACTTCGATCTGGAGCCCACGAAGGATGGCCCGGTGCGCATCGTGGGCGGCGGCCCCGTGACGCCCACGTTGTTCTATCGCAGCAGCCTGTATGTCTCGTCAAGCCTTGATCTGAGCGCGCTGGCGAGCGACCCCAATGTGTGCAGCATCACCTATATGCGGGTGACCTTTGATCTGCGTGATCCGAACCAGAGCGCGTTTGCGCCCGCGACTTACTATGACTCCGCGGGCAGCACCGATCCGGTGAATGGGTCGCCGCCTGGCGCCGCCATCACTGGCGCGCCGCGCAGTTGGGTGCAGTACAGCGGCAGCCAGGGCAGCGTGGTGATCCTGGACAGCTTGACGGCAACTGGCGGGACCCGAGCGCATTATTACCGTGACAACAGCACGGCGGGAACATGCACCGAAGGCGCCGATCCAGGTTCCAGCGGTTCCTACGGCGAGTCCGGCACGGAAATCACCAACCCTACGGGAATGTTGGGCATTGTCTTTGCTGGCGTCATTCAGCCGCCGACGGCTGGCCCGATCGGCGCGCCCATTCGCAGCAACCTGGATAATCCGCTGCAGAAGACCGCCAGCACGCAGTATTTGTGCAGTGTAGCCGATATTGACGGCAACCACCACGTGGATGTGACGGGCGACATCGTGCCCGCAGCCAACGCCTGGTCATGCAGCAGCGGGGACGCATGCTACGTCGCCGCGGCAGATACCAATCACGACGGTACGGTGGACATTGACGATGTGCAGTTGGTCAGCGCCTGTTTTGGCTGGGCGTTGCCTTGACAGAGCGGACAACTCTTGTTAAAATCAAGCCAACAATGGCATAACAGCGAAGACGGAGACGATTAGCCTGCGTTGTGACCCACAGAGAATCGCCGGTAGGTGTGAGGCGATGGCACATGCACGGTGAAAAGCCCTCCCAGGCTCTCATCAGAAATGCCGGGCCATGCGCGGCGGCAGAGTACGCATGAGCGGAATCGCCCACGTTAGCGGGCCGGCATCAGGCAGCTGATGCGCAGAGGCTGCGCTGCGGCGCAGCAAATCCAGGTGGCACCACGAACGCGCACCTCGTCCTGGCAGGATGAGGTGCGCGTCCTATTTTGCCCGCCGGTCAGGCTGACATGCGCCCGTCGCAGGGAGGCAATGGGCGCGTGGGGCCAGGCGCGCATCGCCGCGTAGCCAACGTGCCGGACGGCCTGGCTGGCGTGGGGTGATGGAAGGAAAGAGGAAAGCAATGCTAGACATCAGATTCATTCGTGACAACCTGGAAATGGTCAAGCAGGCCATGCAAGACCTGCAGGCGTTTGACGCACCCGTGGACAGGGCGTTGGCGCTGGACGATGAGCGGCGCGAGATTCTCGTCGAACTGGAGAACCTGCGCGCACGCCGCAACACCGACAGTCGGCGCATCGGGCAACTGCTGCGCGAGGGACAGCCTGAGGCGGCCGCGGCCCTCAAGGCCGAGCTGGCCGACCTGCCTAATGGCATCAAAGCGCTGGAAGAGCGCCTGGCGCAGGTGGACCCGGCGCTGCGCGATGCCCTGCTGCGCATCCCCAACCTGCCGCTGCCCCAGGTGCCGGTGGGCAAGGACGACAGCGAGAACCTGGTCTCGCGTGTGGAGGGGCAGCCGCGCGCGTTTGATTTCACGCCTCGGCCGCATTGGGAAATTGGCGAAGCGTTGGGCATCTTAGACTTCGAGCGCGGCGTCAAGTTGTCTGGTTCACGCTTCTACGTGCTCAAAGGCCTCGGCGCCCGTTTGCAGCGCGCACTGATTACGTGGATGCTTGACGTGCACATCATGGATCACGGTTATACCGAGATCTATCCGCCCTACATGGTGAAAGCTGAGTGCCTGGTGGGCACCGGAAATCTGCCCAAGTTTGCCGACAACCTGTATCATGATGCGGAGGAAGACTACTGGCTCATCCCCACGGCTGAGGTGCCGGTGACCAACCTCTATCGCGATGAAATCCTGCCGCCAGGCGCGCTGCCCATCTACCACGTGGCTTACACGCCCTGCTTCCGCCGTGAGAAGATGAGCGCGGGTCGCGATGTGCGCGGCATCAAGCGCGGTCATCAGTTCGACAAGGTGGAAATGGTGAAATTTGTCGAGCCAGAGCAGGGCGAGGCCGAGCTGCAGAAGCTGATAGATAACGCTGAAGATATTGCCCGCCGCTTGCAGATTCCGCATCGCATCATTCAGATGTGCACGGGCGACCTGGCCTTTTCGGCCGCCGCCAAATACGATGTCGAGTTGTGGGCGCCAGGCGTCAACGAATGGCTGGAGGTCAGCTCCTGCTCGCTCTTCACCGACTTTCAGGCGCGCCGCGCCAATATCCGCTACCGGCCGGACGTCAACAGCAAACCGCGGCACGTCTACACCCTGAACGGGTCGGGGCTGGCGCTGCCGCGTGTGCTCATCGCCGTGCTGGAAAACTACCAGCAGGCTGACGGTTCGGTCGTGGTGCCAGACGTCCTTCTCCCCTACATGGGCGGCGCCGAGGTGATTCGGTAGTCATGGCATGGTCGCTGACCGAACGGCCGGAATTTTTGACAGTGACCCAGTGCAATGGTATACTGGTTGGGCTTGACGAGAGGCGTCTGGAGGGATGGCCGAGCGGTTGATGGCGGCGGTCTTGAAAACCGTTGTGGCGCTCAGCGTCACCGGGGGTTCGAATCCCTCTCCCTCCGCCAGGCGCAAATCTGGGGAGGTCGCATAGCACGGTCTAGTGCGCCCGCCTGCTAAGTGGGTACACCCGCAAGGGTGTCGCGGGTTCAAATCCCGCCCTCCCCGCCAGCCAGAGAGCCAGCCTTCCACGGCTGGCTCTTTTGTTCGCGTGCACTTACTTGCAGTATGGTTCTCCCGACCACCGTCATCCTGGTCTAGCCCTTATCCTCAATCTTCTTTGACCGCCTGCGCGCTTCGTGCTACAATGTATCATATGTCTGTAAAAGCAGCGCACGTTGTGCGTTGTTTGTACAATCCCTCTGCTCATGAACACTTCGGAAGTGAGGATTACGACTATGGTGCAGCAGCCTTCACCAACGACGGTGACGGAAATTCAAAAGCGCGTGGCCGCGCAGCAGGAATCCATCAGGACCTTCTTTCGTGCGATCTGCGCGATTCCCAGCATCGCTGGGCAGATCGAAGCGGTCGGCAAACGCATCGCCCAGGAAATGGAAAAGCTGGGCTATGATGAAGTGCGCTTCGACAAGATGGGCAACATCATGGGCCGCATCGGCAATGGCCCGCGTGTGATTGTCTATGACACCCACATTGACACCGTGGGCATTGCCGATCCTGACGCCTGGCAATGGGACCCCTTCCAGGGCAAGGTGGAAGATGGCGTTCTTTTTGCCCGCGGCGCCGGCGACGAAAAAGGCTCCACGCCCGGTATGGTCTATGGCCTGGCTATTGCCCGCGACCTCGGCCTGCTCGACGGATTCACCTGTTATATGTTCGGCAATATGGAAGAAGACTGCGATGGCATTGCTCCCAATACCTTCGTCGAGGTGGACCCCAAAGTCCGCCCCGATTTTGTCGTGATTGGCGAGCCAACCAAGATGCTGGTTTACCGCGGGCACAAGGGCCGCGTGGAAATGAAGGTCGTGGCTAAGGGCCGCAGCGCGCACGCGGCTTCCAATCACCTGGGCGACAACGCCATCTACAAACTGCTGCCGGTCATTGCCGCCATCCGCGACCTGGAGCCGGAATTAGGCGATGATCCGTTCCTGGGACATGGGAAGATCACGGTTTCAGACATCAGGGTGCAGACGGCCAGCCTGAACGCGGTGCCCGATGAGGCGACTATCTTTATTGATCGGCGCGTCACCTTTGGCGAGTCAAAGGACGAAGCGATTGCGCAGGTTCAGCGTTTGATCCCAGCCGCCAACCAGGCCGCGGGCGACATCAAGGTGGAGATGCTCTACTACGACATTCCCAGTTACACCGGTTTCGTTTATCCCGTGGACAAGTACTATCCGGCCTGGGCGCTAGATGAGAACCATGTCCTGGTGCAGGCCGGTCAGGCCGCGCGCACCGCGCTTGGGCTGCCCGCCGCGCCCACCAGCAAGTGGGACTTCAGCACCAACGGCGTCTACTGGATGGGCAAGGCCAACATTCCGAGCATCGGCTTTGGCCCTGGCGATGAGACCACCGCACACACCGTCAACGACAGCAACAGCTTCGCTGACGTAGTCAAGGCCACAGAATTCTATGCTCTGTTGCCGATACTGCTATAATACGTTCGATTCGGGATGCGAGAACAAGTGAGAACATGCAACCGGGAGCCAGCTTTTCCGATTACAAACGTGAGGGTCACAACTGGATTACGCTGGCAACTGGCGAGTTCTATCCAGACATCTTGCAGGATGCCTGCACCCTGTATACGCCAGTTTTGACCCTGTTTGGGCAGATCGTTCGATCTTCAGAGTCGTCTGTCAGGCTCTTGACCACCATTGCAGGAGTGTCAGATAGTTGGATGCGTGTTCAACTGGCTCGCGTGTTTCGGAAATACGTCAGCCCCGAGACGCCAGTGGAGATGCTCAAGAAAAAAACGAAGGTGCAGGAAATTTGCGACCGATTTGGCAAAGGGTTTCGCCCGATTCAGGAAGTTCAGGCTGCCTTCAACAGTCGTCCTTTGCCGGATGAGGCCCTGTGTGCCCTGCTGTGGGAATACAAGGATCGGGGCAAGAGAGGCTACGATCTCACCGAACGAATTTTTTCCCTTTTCCGCTCCACGTTCCCGTATTTTACGATCTACGGACCGGAACGAGCAGGCAAAGACATCAGGCTGGGGAGTGTCTATAAAGATTATCCCAATCCCCAACGCCCTGTGGACTTTCTGATCAAAGATCAAGACGAGGTTCTGGCTATCGGCCTGGCACACTACGATTCGGATCGCGGCGGCGGTCAGGAAGATGATCGAACAGGCGGGTATAAGAATTGCGCAGACGAGATTCTTACGTATGCACGAGCCAGATTCATGAAAACCAAGGTCATTTTCATCAATGATGGCCCTGGATTGCTCTTGGGTTCGATGTGGGACGATTATGCAGCACTCGAAGATCGCTGGCCAGGTAAGGTGCGTGTCCTGACTTTGCGTATGGTACCCGAACGCATCACACGTGATTGGCTAGAGGCGGAATAAACGCGTTATCATGGCTACCGCAATATCAAAGGCTCGTCAGAGTTCAATAGCGCAACAACATGCCATCCGACCTCCTGAGGGTGGGAATGTGATGCTGGCCTATCCTGGTAAACTGCCTACACACGACATCTTGTTGACTCCGCCAAGTGAGTTGATTCCACTATGGCCTGAAACCGGATCTCAGGCAGCCACATCCCACAATCGCCTCTATTTCGGGGACAATCTGCCAATCCTTGCCTCTCTGTTACGCGATCCAACGGTACGCGGTCACGTGCGACTGGTCTATATTGACCCCCCCTATGCTACCAGCGGGGTATTCCAATCCCGCAATCAGGTAGATGCGTATGCTGATCTGCTTACGGGCGCCAGTTATCTCGAATTCGTCCGTCAACGGCTCATTTTGTTGCGCGAGTTGCTGGCCGACAATGGTTCGATCTATGTCCACCTGGATGACAATATGGCGTTCTACGTCAAGGTGTTGATGGACGAGGTCTTTGGCGTCAGCAATTTCCGCAATTGGATTACGCGCAAGAAGTGCAACCCCAAAAACTACACCCGTAAGACATTCGGGAATGTGGCTGACTTTCTCCTTTTCTACACCAAGACTGATTCGTACGTGTGGCATCGCCCTCTAGAGGGATGGACGCCGGAAAGATCTGCCAAAGAATATCAGTATGTCGAGGAACGGAGCGGCCGTCGCTATAAAAAAGTCCCCATCCATGCGCCAGGCGTTCGTAACGGCGAGACTGGACAGGTCTGGCGTGGGATGTCACCGCCGCCGGGTAAGCACTGGCAGTATACGCCTAAAACGCTCGAAGAAATGGATGCGCGGGGTGAGATCTACTGGTCGCCAACAGGCAACCCGCGCCGTAAGGTCTATCTTGACGAAAGCGATGGCGTGCCAGTGCAAGACATCTGGCTAGACTTCCGCGACGCTCATAATCAGAATATCGAGGTTACCGGCTACCCAACAGAAAAAAACCCCAACTTGCTCAGTCTCATCATCGAAGCTTCCTCCAATCCGGGCGATCTAGTGCTCGACTGTTTCGCTGGCTCAGGTACAACGTTGGCTGTAGCGAGTCAGTTGGAGCGACGCTGGATTGGCATTGACAACAGCCGCGAAGCTATCGCCACAACTCTGCGCCGGTTTACCACAGGTTCTGAGCGCATGGGAGATTTCGTCAGCCTGCGGACGGGCGTTAACGGCACAGACAAGAAAGCCCCACAACAGGCTACGCCTTCATTGTTCGATCTGGCCGACACAAAAGTGCAGATCGTGGGCACAAACGACGGTCATCGCCCCATCACGGATTTTGTATTGCTGAGCGAAGCTTCTTTGACCAGGTACCTAACATCTGACGTTATGACCTGGCAATCTCTGTCCAAGACCAACGTCCCAGAAACGGTCGTTGACTATGAGGCAACACCAGTAGATGCTAAGAATAGCGGTGGTGCAGGCCCATCTCCTGCACAGCGAGAACACTCGTCAGTGGCAACTACCTAACAGGAGATTGCGAGTTTATGCAAACGAACTTACGTGGACGCGACTTCATCGGCGACACCGACTGGACGCGCGAAGAGATCGAGACGGCGCTTGATGTGGCGTTTGACTTGAAGCGAATGCGGGCTTTGAACCTGCCCCATGCCTATTTGCGCGACAAGGTGTTGGCGATGCTCTTCTTCTTTACCAGCACGCGCACGCGCGGCTCTTTCGAGGCCGGCATGGCGCAGTTGGGGGGCCATGCGGCCTTCATCGAGTCGCAGACGACGCAGATCAGCCACGGCGACACGGCCAAGGAGATTGGCGAAATCTACGGCCGCTACTTCGACGGCATTGCCATCCGCCAGTGCGACTGGAACTTTGGCAACAAGTACCTCCGTGAGGTGGCTGCGGCCAGCCGCTCTCCCGTGCTCAACATGCAGTGCGATGTCTATCATCCCTTCCAAATCCTGGCCGACCTCATGACCATTATGGAGAAGAAGGGCAAAGACCTCCGGCGCAAGAAGATCGCCGTCTCATGGGCCTACGCCGCCAGCTACGTCAAGCCCATCTCCGTACCGCAGTCTCTCATCATCCAGATGAGCCGCTTTGGTATGGATGTGGTGCTGGCGCATCCCCCGGAGTACAAGTTGATGCCCCATCTGCTGCAAGAGGCGCAGGACAATGCCAAACGCTACGGCGGCAGTTTCAGCATCACGCACGACATGGACGAAGCCTTTACCGACGCTGATGTGGTCTATCCCAAGAGCTGGGGCTGTCTGCTGACCACGGAAGACGGCAAGCAGGCGGCCGAAATCGCCAAGAAATATACGAACTGGATAACGGACGATCGCCGTATGGCCTTGGCCAAGGACGACGCCATCTACATGCACTGTCTGCCTGCCGACCGCAACATCGAAGTGACCGATAGTGTGATTGACGGCCCCCAGAGTGTGGTGTATGACGAAGCCGAAAACCGTCTGCATGCACAGAAAGCCATTATGGCGTTGACCATGTCTTGATGCAGGTTGTGATCTGACCCGTGCGCGTCGCGGAGTTGCCCGCCCGATGCTCTGCCCAACAGTCACAACTACGTTCGAACCGGGAAGGAACAGGAGGAAACACCGCCCTATGAACGGACTCACCACGAATCGTCATTGGCTCACGCTTCTCACGGTATTCATCGCCGGCCTGCTCGTCGGTCTGTTTGTCTTGGGCTGGGGACTGTTCCCGGTTAAGTGGACAAACGCCAACCTGCGTGACTTGCGAGAAGGCGCGCTGAATAACTACCTGTCGGCCGTGGCTGACTCTTTCGCGGCCAACGGCGATCTGGGTTTGGCTCAAACACGTCTCAACGAATGGAAGCCAGACGAAGCAGGCGTCCTGCTTGATCGGCTGGCGGCGCGTTATCAAGCTGAAAATCGCGGCCGACAGGCGCAGACGGTGCAGGCTCTTGTGGCGGCGATACGGGCCGCGCCGGCCGCCGCGCCAACCAAACAGGTCACGCCAACGGCATCCCCGGCGCAGGGAAGCATCGAGTCGAACAGCAGCCTGATCACGCTGCTTGTCTTACTGCTTGGCGTTGCCATCATCGGCGCAGGTTTGGGTCTCTTGGCCTGGTGGATTGTTTCGCGCCGCCGGCCGACCCCTGTGCTGGAAGCCAATCTTCCGCCCGAGGAGCCGCTGCCCGTGATGGACATGCGCCCTGCCACGCCGCTTGCCTACGACGCCGTAGACGAAACCGATGATGACTTCACGGACGACTTCGTGGATGACGCGGGCGAGGAAATTGGCGCGTATCCACAAGCGGCGCCTGCCGCAAACGCGGCAACCGGCTACCGACCGGCGCCGCCGCCGCCAGGTTCTGACATCCCCATCCCCCCCACCGCGGCGCCGTCTCCCCCTGCTGCCCGGTCTGAGCCACAACCGGCTGGTTCGATCCTGGTTCCTGGCAAGAAACTGGCCGAGTTCGAAGCCACGTATCACCGCGGCGATACGGACTACGACGAGGCATTTGTCGTAGAAGGAGACGCGGGCGCCGGGTATCGCGGCGAATGCGGGATGGGCATTGCAGCCGCTCTCGATCGGGAATCCACGCAGGCTACCGCCCTGGAAGTGTGGCTCTTCGACAAGAGCGATATTCGCACCGTGACGACCGTGCTCGCCAGCCAGTATGCGCAGCAAACGCCAGCGCTGCAAGCACGTTTGGCCGACAAAGGCGATAATCTGCTTGCTGCCCTCAACCAGGTCTTCACCATCGAAGCCAAAACCCTCATCTTGGAAGGCGAGATTACCGATTTTGCCTATCATGTGGGCGACGGCGTCGAACCTAACAGCGTTTTTGAGCGCGTAGCCATCCATCTGACGGTTTACGCGGTAGAGGCATGATCACGAGGGGGACGCATTTGCCTGCGTCCCCTTCTTTTTTCGAACAGTGAATTTCGAACCATGGCCGGCGCAATACAGTTATGTTGACAGGGAGTTGGCGCGCGAGTAAAATCATGCCCATCGTTCGATGTGGTCGTCTTCTCCCCCCTACCAGGAGGTGTTATGACACGTGATGATGCCCGCCTACGCCGGCTGCTGGAAATGGAGCGCCAGCGACTGAAAGAGGAAATCTCTCATTACGAGGTCGCGGCGCGCGGTTACAATCCAGGCCTGGGTAATCACATGGCTGATGATGGCACAGAAGCGTTTGAGCAGGCTGCTGCACTGACGCTGAACGAGTCGCACAAACGCACCCTGGTGGAGGTTGAACGGGCGTTGTCTCGCATGTCCGCCGGCACCTATGGATTCTGCGAGCGCTGCGGAGACCCGATTGATTTTGCCCGCCTGAAAGCCTTGCCTTACGCCGCCATGTGCTTTCGCTGCCAGGCGCGCACTGAGCAATAAATGATTGATATTCTTGTCGAAGATGAACTTGAGCCGCTGATCCTCACCGTGGAGCGCACGGGTGAGCGCCTCGATAAATGGCTCACAAGTGCTTTGCCCGAGCACTCGCGCTCTGTCATTCAGCGCTGGATCGCCGAAAGTCGCGTTACGATCGCCGGCAGCGTAGCCAAGGCCAGCTATCGCGTGCAGGCTGGCGATGTAGTCCAATTGGACATGCCTCTGCTCATCCCTGCAGACCTGGTGCCAGAAGATATTCCGCTCACTATCGTCTATGAAGACGCCGACCTGTTAGTGGTAGACAAGCCGGCTGGCCTGGTCGTGCACCCCGCGCCAGGTCACGTGAGCGGCACGTTGGTCAACGCGCTTCTCTACCATGTCCCCGATCTGGCTGGCATCGGCGGCGAACTGCGCCCCGGCATCGTTCACCGTCTCGACAAAGATACATCAGGCCTCATCCTGGTCGCCAAGAATGACCAGGCGCACCGCGCACTGCAGCGTCAGTTCAAAGAGCGGTCCGTGCATAAGGTTTACCTGGCCCTGTTGGATGGTATTCTGACGCCGCGCCAGGGCTCGATTGACGCCCCTATTGGCCGTGATCCCCGCAATCGCCAGCGCATGGCGGTGATCAGCGGCCAGGAGAGCAAGCAGTCGCGTCCGGCTGTCACCGATTATCGTGTGCGCGCCTACTATGAAGGCTTTACGCTGGTGGAAGCCACGCCGCACACAGGCCGTACGCACCAGATTCGTGTTCATTTTCAATTCATCGGATTTCCGCTCGTGGCTGATGCGGTTTACGGACACCGCAAATCGCGCATTGATTGCCCACGCCAATTCCTGCATGCCCACATCCTCGGTTTTCACCGCCCATCCGATGGCGCTTATCTCGAGTTCACATCGCCCTTGCCCGCCGATCTGCAGACCGTTTTGAACGGATTGCACGTATGAGCGGCGCCGGTTCGCCGCAGGTCGAGATCGCAGACAAATGACGCCGTCATCCACGCAGAATTTATCACTGCGCCTGCGCGACGTGTTCCTTGTGTTTCTCAAGTTGGGTCTGACCGCGTTTGGCGGCCCGGCTGCACATGTCGGTGTGTTTCATGATGAAATCGTCCGCCGCCGCCGCTGGCTGGATGACCAGGAATTTCTTGATCTCCTTGGCGCCACCAACCTGATCCCAGGGCCGAATTCCACCGAGATGGCGATTCATATTGGACGCCTGCGCGCGGGCTGGCTGGGGCTGCTCGCCGGCGGAGCCGGATTCATCCTGCCGGCCATGCTGGCGGTCATGGCGCTCGCCGCGGTCTATGTCCGTTTTGGCGCCACGCCCCAGATCAACTGGCTGCTGATCGGCATCAAACCAGTCATTATCGCGATCGTGGCGCAGGCGCTGTGGTCTCTAGGTCAAAAAGCGCTGCGCGACTGGGTAACGGTCGCCGCCGCGGGATTGGCCCTGCTTCTCGCCCTGCTCGGCGTCAATGAGCTGGCGCTGCTCTTTGGCCTCATCCTCGTCGTCATGCTCATTCGCAATTGGCGCCTGGGTGCACGCACGCTCGGCGCGCTGGCGATTCCCTGGGGGCTGACCTGGATGGCTGCGGCTCCTGTGCCATTTACCTTTGCACGGCTCTTTCTGACGTTCCTCAAGATTGGCTCGGTGCTTTACGGCAGCGGTTATGTGCTGTTTGCCTTTGTGCGTGCAGATTTCGTGCTGCGCCTGGGATGGCTCAATGATCAACAACTCATTGATGCCATTGCCGTGGGACAAATCACGCCAGGGCCGCTCTTCACCACAGCCACGTTCATTGGCTATCTGCTGGGCGGCGCGCCCGGTGCTGTCCTGGCCACGATCGGCATCTTTCTGCCCGCCTTTGTCTTTGTCGCGCTCAGCGGGCCATTGATTCCCCGACTGCGCGCGTCGCCGTGGACCGGCGCGCTGCTGGACGGCGCCAATGCGGCCTCGCTCGGTTTGATGGCCGCGGTGACCTGGCAATTGGCGCGCGCGGCGTTCACAGACTGGTTCACCGTCGGCCTGGGCCTGGCGTCTGCCCTCTTGCTGTTTCGCTGGCGGGTTCCGGCCACCTGGCTGCTGATGGGCGGCGCGGCCGCGGGATTGGCGGCGATGTTGATGAGGTAATGGAGCCGGGGCAGAGATCAGCCGTTGCGGGAACGGTCGAGGATCCAGGCAATAGCCTGACTGAGATCGTTGACCACAGGACAGAGGGTGCGGGTTTGTGTATCGAGCAGCGCGGCATGATTGGCGCCGCGGCCGGTGCGCACGAGCAGAGGCTGAACCCCCACAGCCAGGGCGGCTTCCAGGTCGGTAATGGCATCGCCGACCAGGTAGGATCGCGCCAGGTCAAGGTGCAGCGCGGTCGCAGCCTGCAACAGCAGGCCGGGCTGCGGCTTGCGGCAGGCACAGCCCTCATCCGGGCGATGGGGGCAATAAAAGATCCCGTCCAACTGCCCGCCCGCTTCGGCAATGACGGCTTGCAGCCGCGTGTGCATGTCGTGCAGCACGGCCAGGGTCAGCAAACCACGGTTGACCGCCGACTGGTTGGTCACCACAACGACGGCAAATGGCGTCTGGCGCAGGGTGCGCAGCGCATCGAGGACGCCGGGCAGGATATGAACGTCATCCCACGACTTGACGTAGTGGGGAAGGTTCTCGTTGATGACGCCATCGCGATCGAGGAAGATGGCCGGACGGCAGCCATTGGCGCGATTCTGATCGGCCATGATCCTTACTCAGCGGCGATGGCGCGGCGCAGCGTCACCGTGAGGGTGTGGCACAGGATCATATGCGCATCCTCCACCTGTTCCATGCAAAGGCTGGGCACATGAAGGCTCAGGTCAACCAGCGATCTCAACTGGCCGCCGTTGAAGCCAGTCATACCCACCGTGATCGCGCCATGCGCGTGCGCCACTTCGACTGCGCGCAGGACGTTGGGGGAGTTGCCGCTGCCGCTGATCGCCACGAGCACGTCGCCGGGTTCAACGAAGTTGACCACCTGCTCGGCCAGCGCGTGTTCGTAGGCCGTATCGTTGCTCCAGGCCATCAGCAGCGGCGTATTGTCCACCAGACCGACGGCCCGGAAACGACGTTTGCCGGCGACGTTTGTGCCCTTGTTCAAGTCGTTGACAAAATGAGAGGCGGTGGCTGCGCTGCCGCCGTTGCCGCAAACGAAGACGTGCCGTCCGCGCGCGCGCGCGTTGAGCAGGGCCTCGACCACGGGCGGCACCGCGGCCAGGGGCAGCTCGTGCATGAGACTTTGAACATCTGCTACATACTGTGCAGCCTGGTTGTGAACATCGTGCAAGTCGGTCATGTTGGGTAATCCTCCTCAGACAGGGGAAGTTGAGCTTTGGCGCGTTCACCGCGCAGAATGCGCACCACGGTCTGCAGCAGGATCTGCAAATCCATCCAGATTGTCCAGTTGCGAATGTAGTAATTGGTCAGGCGCATCTCTTCATCGAAGCCGCGTTCGCCGCCGACCGCCCAGGGACCGGTGATGCCGGGCTTGATCGTCAACAGGTTCGCGAGGGTCGGCTCAACCAGGATGTCGCGACTGCGGGCAATGGTGCGAGGGCCGATCAGGCTCATGCGTCCGGTCATGATATTAATCAACTGCGGCAACTTGTCAAGCCCCAGGCGCAGCATGAAGCGAGCCAGTGGATGCGGCGAGGCGGTCGGATCAGGAATTGGAGATCGCAGACCGGGGCGACCAAAGCGGGTGTTAAATTTATACGTCATGAACGAACTGCCGCGTACACCCCAAACCTCGTGACTCTCCAGGATCGGCTCATGGGTAGACAGGCGAATCGCGACCGCCAACAGGAGCGCCGCTGGCGCTAGAATGATCGAGGCGATCAGCCCAAGGCTGATATCCATGGCTGATTTGAACAATGCATCGAAACCGGTCAGGCGCATTGTGTTGACGCGCAGAAGGGGCACGAAGTCGCGGTAGCTGACCTCCACGCTGGTCGCCAGGATGTCATAGGTGCCGGGCGAGAGCAGAATCTCGAAATCGCTGGGCGCTGCGGCCTGCTGCATCAAGTTCTGAAAGGTCTCCCAGGCCACGGCCGTGGCAATGACGATGACTTCTTTGACGCCGTAACGCCGGGCCACTTCGTGCAGCATGGCCGGCGTTCCGATGACTTCGAGCGTCGCGCCGTGGATGCCTTCGCCGACGTGCGCGCCCAGGGGCAAAAAATCGTCCAGGAAACCGACGACTTCGAGACGTGCGCCAGGCACGGTGCGGAATTGACTCGCCAGCGCTTGTCCATGAGCATTGGCGCCGACGATCAGGACGCGCGTGACGAAGCGACCGCGGCTGCGCACGAGCACGATGACGCGGCGTACGGTGAAGCGCGCCAGGACAAGGAAGGCGATCGAGAAGAACCATGCCAGCAGCAGCCAGCCGCGCGCGGGCAAGGCGGAGCCAGGGCTGGTGAACACGGCCGTGAGAACCAGCGCAAACAGGCCGTAGGTACAGGCCGCGGCCACCTTGAAATACTCCTGCAATCCTTCGAGGAGCAAGCGCGCATCGTAGAGCCGATGAAGGGCCAAGATGAAAATCCACAAAGGGATCGAGAGTAGGCTGGAACGCATGTATTCGTTGGGTGGACTGAAGTTGCGCGCGGGCAGCAAGCCGCTTTCAATGCGCACGTAATAGGCCGCCATCAAGGCCGCGCCAATCATTAGCGCATCCAAGGCGAGCAAAATGAGAACCAGAAGCATACGTTCACGACGTGACATGATCGTTACTCTTGGTGCAGACGTGCGCGGTGGCGCAGGTGCGCAAGGGGCGAATGAAGCTGCAGCCCGCTGTTCATGAGCACCTGGGCGCCGTTTTGATCGAAGCGGAAATCCATGCGCTGCAGCCCCAAACCACTCAGGGCTTCGGTGACGCGCGTTTGATGGCCTTCTTCGCAGTAGAGCATCAGGAAGCCGCCGCCGCCCGCGCCCGTGATCTTCCCGCCCAAGGCTCCGCAGGCGCGCGCCTGCGCATAGCTCTCATCAATTTTGGCGTTGGAAACGCCCGGCGCGAAGCGTTTCTTGGCCTGCCAGTTTTGATCCAGCAGATCGCCAAATGCGTCCAGCTTGCCCTGCTCCAGACACACCTTGACCTCCGCGGTCATGGCCTTCACGCTGTGCAACGCGCTGATCACCTGCGCATCGTCGTGTTTGCTGGAACGGCTTTGTTTGCTCAGGATTTCCGTTGAGTTGCGTGAACTGCCGGTGAAAAAGAGCATCAGTCTGCGCTGCAGGCGCTGCCAGGTTTCCAGGGACAGGGATAACGGCGTTACCTGCACGCTTTCTCCTTGAAACTCGATATAGTTGATGCCGCCGAACGCAGAGGCGTACTGGTCTTGTTTGCCGATGGGCATGCCGAGTTTCTGCAGTTCAATGTAACATGCTTCGGCCGCAATCTCGTGCTTGCTCATCGTCCAGCCGCAGGCGGCGCTGACGGCCTTGACCAGAGCTACGGTGACGCTGCTGGATGAGCCGAGGCCAGTGCCAGGCGGCACCTCAGAGGCCAGAAACATCGAGAGGCCGCGGGTGACGCCAAAGTGATGCAACACCGCGCGCGGCAGACTGAGAGAACCTTCGCTCATCAACTCTGCGTCGGGGTCGTGGCGATAGAAGGTTTGGTAATCAGACGAGGTGATCTGCAGGGTGTCGCTGTCATTGACATTGAGGATGACGTAGAAGTAGCGGTTGATCGCCGTGTTGATGACGGCGCCGCCGTAGCGCAAATAGTAAGCCGGCAGGTCGGTCCCGCCGCCTGCCAGGCTAATGCGCACTGGTGAACGAGCAATCAGCATAGCGCCGCCTCAGGCACGCCCCCATCGCCGGCGCAGCCCAACCCACAACCGCCGACCTCCGGCGCGACCCATGCGGCCCAGGATGAGACCCAGGCGGCTGGCGTAGAACCAGCCCGCATACAGCAGGCCAGGGTGATCATGTCGTTGGTGGCCGGGAAAGATGTTGATGGGGGGTGCGAAGCGATGCTGTACATCATGCAGCATGGCGCGGCCCCGATCAAGCAGCAGAATCTGGCCCAAACCGAGCCAACTCCATTCTGCGCTGTCTTCATGGATGATGCGCATCAAGTTTTGCGCATCCACAAAGGGTTTGAGGAGAAAACGGCGCGCGCGACCGGGGCGCAGTCTATCGAGAATGGGGGGCGGCACGGGCGCGCCCATGACATCATGCGCCAACTGCAGTGTCATGTACAGGAGGGTGCGCGCCCCGGCCTGCTGCGCCAGGCTGACGAGGTAGGGCCAGTCCAGGTCAGCGCCAAAGGTGCGCAGCATCTCGCTGACGTCCACCAACCAGCGCAACCCAACGTAGCGGTGCTTGCGGATGTGAATGGTCAGGTGAAAGAGGATGTCCTCAAGCGATAGGGAGGGCAGGCTGTGACCGTTATATGCAAAGGTTTGCGCGCGCTGCCAGAGGGCGGCGATGTCGAGATTGAAAAGCTCTGGTTCGGCCAGGCTCCAGTGCAGCTCGATCAGTACGCCTTGGCCGCTGGCGGTTTGGTACACGTAGGGGAGATCATAGCTGTGCGCCAACTGGAAGCCGAGCTGGCGACCGGGCTGCAGCCCGTAGCCCAACTCTTCCAGGGCTTGGCGAGCGCCCTCGACCTGGGCTGTGGGCACCATGATGTCCAGGTCAGCAGAGGGGCGCAAGGCCGGGTCGGGATAGAGCAGCGCGCCGAGCACAATGCCCTTGAGGAGCAGAAAATCAATCTGCCGGCTGCGCAGCTGCTCTGTGGCTCGGAAGAGTTCAGATTCCAGCAGCAGATTGTCGCCCAAGGTGCTGTAGTAGCTGGCCTCGAACTGACGCCACACCGCCAGCGGCACCGAGCCGGCGGCGTTGAGCGTGCGCAGGTTATGAAAGACGAGCGGCGACAGGCCGTGCGCCTGCGCCAGTTCAAAGAAAAACGGCCACGAAACCCCGCGTTCGATGGACGCCAACACCTGCTTGCTTTCTTCGCTCGTGAGGCTGCGTCGGCTGACCAACAGAAGCAGCTGCTGCGTATATTCGGGTTGTTGCACGTCAACGTCCAATGACGTCATGGGCAGAGAGCCGCGGCGGCTAACGGATGTAATCACGCGACAGACCGCACCGTGCCGAGTTTTTTCATGATACGGCTGGCTTCCTGATAATAGTTGGCAAACGTGGGCTGCGACCGCGCCCAGGCGACGTAGTCGTGAATCGTTTGCTGTAAGGGCACGTTGGGTTGCCAACCGAGCGTCTGCAGTTGGCCGATGTCGGACACGATGTGGCGGGTATCGCCGAGGCGAAACTCACCTGGAATCTGGGGCTCCAGGTCGCGGCCGATGATCTGCGCGACGGCGGCCGCATAATCAATCACGCAGATGGCCTCCTTGCCGCCGACGTTGAAGGGGCGGTAGTCTGCGCGTGCGTCTTGCAGCACGAGTGCGATCGCACGCGCGACATCGGAAACATTGACATAATCTCGCATCTGGCGACCATCTTCGTAAGCCACGGGCGCATCCGCATGTAATAGGGCCATGGTGAACAGGCGCAAGATGCCGGAATAGGCGTTGCGAAACGATTGGCGCGGCCCCTGGGTAATGGAAAAGCGCATGGCAACGGATGGAATCTGGTAGCGGCGACCCAGGTTGAGCGCAATCATTTCCTGGGTGTATTTGGAAATGGCATATTGGTTGTGGGGGTTGACATGGGTTTCATCGGTGCGCTGCCATTCAAGCGGACCTCCGCACACCGGGCAGGTCAGCTCCCAGCGGCCGGCGCGCAGTTGTTCTTCTGGCCGCGGACCGGGGTATTGCACCTGGTGCTGCGGGCAGCGGTATTTGCCTTCGCCGTAGACAGCCTGCGATGACGCCACAACGACTTTTTGGATTGGGTAGCGCTGTTCGACAATGAGCTCATACAATAAGGCTGTGCCGACGGTGTTGACATGAAAGAACTTGGAAAAATCAGGCAAGTAGTCCTGGTATGCCGCCAGGTGAATCACGGCATCCATGCCCTGCAAGGCCTTGTTCAGAGCACTGCGATCACGCACGTCGCCCAGCACAAACTCGGCGGCCGCCGGCACATAGTCAGGCAGCTGCCCATTGAGATGCACGGGAGGCGTCAGGTTGTCGAAAATGCGCACCGCGTGACCTTGCGTCAACAAGAGATCAACGGTGTGCGAGCCGATGAAGCCGGCCCCGCCTGTTACTAAGACGTTCATTCATCACCTGTCGGGTTGTTTGATGGTGCTTTCGTGAATTCTAGCACCTGCAGAAAGCTCCAGGGCCGCAGGGCAGGGATCCACCGTTCAAGCCACTGGTCGAGTGTCATGAAAAAGCGCACGGCCCACGGAAAATTGAGCCAGTGACGGGCCAACAAGACTGTCAAGCAGAGCTGCGGGAAGTGAACCTGCACCGCTCCGCCAAAATACTGACAGAATTCGTCAATCTCAGCGTCGTCCAAGGGGGATTCCGCAGCCGAGCCGTAGCGGCGAAAACCAAAACGACCCATCAGATGGCGCCGCGCCCATCGGAGCACCGGGTTGCGGTCCGAGTTCTCAATGAAAACCGCGCGGCCGCCTGGCTTGAGCACCCGGCCAATCTCCGCGCCGGCTTGTGCGCAATCTAGATGGTGCAGCACCTGGGCGCCAAAAACCAGGTGCACGGCGCCGTCGGCAAGCGCCAACCGGTGGGCGTCCATGCTGGCGCCATGGATTTGCTGCAGTTGCCCGGCCAGCCTGGCGAGCGCGCGACCCTGCTGCAGGCCTTTCACGGCCACATCAGTAGCCAGCACAACCGCCCCCCGACGCGCCATTTCAACGGCGTGACGGCCGCCGCCGCTGCCTACATCCAGCACCATTTGCGCTCGACAATCGCCCAGGAGATCGAGCGCATAGACTTCACGTATGCTCAGCGGTTCCGCCAACAGCACCGAAAGGTCATCCTGCTGCCGATAGACACCCTCGTAGAATTCCTGCTCCTGGCGCACTGAGTGAAGCTGCGCTGTCCCAGACAAGACCGTTGTATCCACCCGTTTCTCGATCGTAATTCCGCGAATTGCACCAAGTCGCCGTCGTGCAAGCAAAAAGAACGAGAGAGTGCCATCCTCTCCCGTCCGTAGATGCCCACCTTCATTTTAGCACAGGAAGCTGAAGTGAGCACATTTTCATGGGGTTATGTTGTGATCGGCGGCTAGTACGCGCCGCGCCCGAACAGGACCGCAGGTACAGTGCGCAGCAGAATCCACAGATCGAACCAAAAGGAACGCTGCGCGATGTAGTCCAGGTCAAGCTGCACCCATTCATCGAAATTGCTCACGCGGTTGCGCCCACCAATCTGCCAGAGGCAGGTGATGCCTGGCTTGACGCTGAGCTTGGCGCGCTGCCAGGGCGTGAACTGCACGTACTCGGTGCGCAGAGGCGGCCGCGGCCCGACCAGGCTCATGTCGCCCTTGAGCACGCTCCACAACTGCGGCAGTTCGTCCAGGCTCAGTTTGCGCAAGAATCGCCCCACTGGCGTGATGCGTGGGTCGCGTTTGATCTTGAAAACCGGCCCGCTCATTTCGTTGGCGGCTAAGAGCTGGGCTTTCAACGCGTCCGCGTTGACCACCATGGTGCGGAACTTGTAGCCAGTGAACGGTCGTCCGCCCAGGCCAACCACCTGCCAGCGATAGAAAACCGGGCCAGCCGAAGTCAACTTGACCGCCATGGCAATGAGCAAGAACAGCGGCGCCAACAGCGCCAGGAGCAGCGCGCTGACGCCGGCGTCGAAACAGCGTTTACTCAGGTCATACATCGGGCGCGGCCGCGCCACTGGTGTGGTTGGAAGCTCCATGATGACTCGTCTCACAGGCGTACAAAGGGGGGATGTTCAGCTCGGCTACTCGGAAGACGCCGCAAGCCCAAAGCGGGTTACGATGGCGTCCACAATGCGGCGCGCGGCGCATCCATCGCCGTAGGGGCTGGCCGCTTGAGACATCGTCCGGTACGCGGCTTCGTCGTGCAGCAACCGTTCGGTTTCGCGCACGATGTCTGCCTGCGCGGTGCCCACAAGCCGCGCGTTGCCGGCTTCGATGCCTTCCGGTCGCTCGGTGTCGCGGCGCAGGACTAACACCGGTTTGCCCAATACCGGGGCTTCTTCCTGAATGCCGCCCGAATCGGTCAAGACCAGGGTGCAGCGCTTCAGCAGGTAGACGAGTGTGCGATACTCGACCGGCTCAATCAAGTGAATGCGTGCGCGCCCGGCCAGAAGGCGAAAGACAGGCTCGCGCACGTTCGGGTTGAGGTGCACGGGATAGACCAATTCAACATCGGGGTTGCGTTCGACGATCGCCCGTAGGCCCTGGCAGATTGATTCAAAGGGCGCGCCGAAGTTCTCGCGGCGATGCGCGGTCACGAGGAGCAAGCGGCGGCCTGATGCTTGCGGCAGTTGTGCGCTCAGCGCCGCGTCGGGCGTGAACGGTTGCGCGGCGATGGACTGCAGCGCGTCCACTACCGTGTTGCCGGTGAGAAAAATATCTTCCACCGGTACGCCTTCGGCCTGCAGCGCGGCAACCGCGCGGCCGGTCGGCGCAAAGTGCAGCGATGCCAGCGCGCCGACCAGGCGGCGGTTCATCTCTTCGGGAAACGGACTGTAGCGCTGATGGGTGCGCAGACCAGCTTCCACATGTCCCATGGGAATCTGGGCGTAGAAACTGGCAAGCCCCGCCACCATGACGGTGGTGGTGTCGCCCTGCGCCAGGACCAGCTCAGGCTGCAGATCTTGCAGCACCTGGCTGACACGCGTCAGCGCCAGGGCTGTCAGCGCAGGCAGCGTCTGGTTGGGCTGCATCAGGTTGAGATCTACGTCAGGGCGAATGGCGAAAATCTCGAACACCTGATCGAGCATCTCGCGGTGTTGGGCTGTCGCGCAAACCAGCGCGCGCACGCCCGGCTGCACGGCCAGCGCCTGGATGACGGGAGCCATCTTTACGGCTTCGGGCCGCGTGCCAACGATGGAGAGAACAGTCAATTTACCAGCGCTTGCCTGGCCTGCGTCAATTGGCACGGTTAGTCGTCCTGATAGAAGCGTAGGACGATGGGCGTTCGCATGGCTGCTCTGACCGCATCTTGCTCTCGGCTCCAGGCTTCCTTGACCACTTTGTGCTCTACCAGCAGGAGCAGGCAGTCGGCGTCTTTGACCGCAGCCGCCAGGCTGGTATATTCATGCCCCGCGACCAGGGGGTCGAAATGCGTTACCTGGTAACCATCTGCGGTCAGAATCTGGACGATTTCCAGGGCGGGGCTTTCGCGTGTGTCTTCCGTGTCGGGTTTGTAGCTCATGCCAACGGCGACCAGCCGGGGCGACATGATGTGCGCCACGGCCCGGCGGATGCGCGCGGCCATCTTGTGCGGCACTTCATCGTTGACGAGCCGCGCCGTGAAGATCAAACGGGAGTTGGCGGGATCCACCTCTTTGATGAACCACGGATCCAGAGGGATGCAGTGGCCGCCGACTCCAATCCCAGGGCGCATGATGTTGACGCGGGGATGTCGGTTTGCCAGGCGGATGACTTCAAGCGGGTCAATGTCCAGGCCTTCGGCGACAGCCGCAAATTCGTTCGCCAGCGCGATGTTGACATCACGAAACGTATTCTCGCACAGTTTGCACAGTTCGGCGGTGACATCGTCGGTCAAGTAAAGCTCGCCCGTCACGAATGACGCGTAGACCGCCCGCGCCATCTCGCGTCCAACCGGCTCCGCGCAGCCGATGACGCGGTCGTTGTGCACAATTTCGTAGAACACATCGCCGGGGAGGATGCGCTCCGGACAGTGGGCCAGGTGCAGATCAACGCCGACCCTCAGTCCGCTGCGCTCCAGCAGAGGCGTCACCACGTTGCGACACGTGAGCGGCGGAATCGTTGACTCGACGATGATCAGATTCCCCGGCCGCAGGTAGGGTAGGAGCGATTCGATGGCGCGTACGACGTAGGAGAGATCGGCCACCTTCTGGCGCGGCAGCACGGGTGTAGGCACCGCAATGATGAACACATCGGCCGCGCAGGGCGACTGACGCGCGCTCACATTTTGGCGCACTTGGGGATCGTGCAGCAGTTCCTGCAGCTCAGCCTCTTTGAGGTGCAGCACACCGTCGTTGATGGCGCGCACTATGTTTTCGTTGATGTCAACGCCCACCACGCGCCAGCCGGCCCGCGCCAGCATCAAGGCGGCCGGCAGCCCCACGTAGCCCGTGCCTACCACCACAACCTGCTTAGCTTCGGCCATAGAACACCTTTTGCCATTCGATCGTCCGCGCCACGCCCTCTGCCAGCGATACGGTGGCCTGATGACCCAAATCGCGTACGGCCTTAGCCGTATCGGCGCGCTTGTCGCGCGTGTTGTGCGCCTCATATTCCAGGTAGGTGACCAGGCGATCGTCTTTGCCCAGGTAAGCCAGGATCATGTCCGAAAGGGCCTTGATGTCGTGATATTCATCGCCGGCAATGTTGTAAATCTCACCGGGCTGGAAGCGTTCGCTGATGTTCGCCAGGGTGCGCACACAGTCGTCAATGTAAGTGGAACTGCGGTGATGGTTGAGGTAGACCGTGTACGGCAAATTGTGCAGCGCGCGATAGATGAACAAGCAGATAACGCTGCGGTAGGGCGAATAAGGCTCGCCGGGGCCGTAGGTGTTGAACAAGCGGACGCGCACCGACTCGGTGCCGAAACGATCCATGGAGTTCATGATCTGCTGTTCGTTCACCCATTTGCTGATCGCGTAATCGTTCAATTGGCGCACGGCGAAGCGCGCCATGACATCTTCGGACATCACATCGGGATAGTCGCCATAGACTTCGGAGCTGCTGAACGCAATCAGGCGAAATCGCTGCGCTTCTTGCATGCGCAGGATGTTTTTCGTGCCAATCGCATTCGTCTGCCAGACTTTCTCATAGTAATCTTCGCCGTTGTTGCGCCCAAACTCAGCCGCCAGATGGTAAACGTATTCAAAGTCATGCTGAGCAAAGAGACGCTCAACCTGTCGAAACTCCCCCACATCGCAGCGCACATATTGCGCGTCGTGATGATGCGATAAATCGCATAGCCAAACATCGTTGCCGCGCTGGCGCAGCTCACGCACCAGGACTGAACCGACTGCGCCCAGGCCGCCGGTGACTAAAACTCGCATGAAAAATCATCCTTTCGCAATTATGTCCCAATGAACCAGCCGCACTGCGACCGCAAACCAGGCGCCAGCCTGTCTCCAGTGGAAACCGCCGCCTTGCTTCGTGTAGTGTATTCGTTATTCGCCGGCGACTTTTGGCGGCTCATAGCCAGTCAACAGGCGAAAGACAAAGAGGGGCGTGGTAGTCATGTAGCGTTTGAACAGACGCTGCGGCTCCTGCACCATGCGGAAGACCCACTCCAAGCCCAGCTTGCGGATTGGCTCAGGCGCGGCGCGCACCTTGCCCGCCATGACATCGAACAGCCCGCCAACGCCCACGATGATAGGCGCACGCAGCTCGCGCTTGTGCCTGGCAATCCACATCTCTTTCATCGGCGAGGGCAACGCGACCAGCAGGATGGAGGCCCGGCTGTCATTGACCGCAGCCACGATGCCAGCCTCATCGGCCGGCTTGAAATAGCCGTTACGGCAGCCGGCAATAAGGAGCCGCGGCCAGCGCTGGCGCGCGCGCGCCGCCGCCTGCTGTACAATTTCCTCCTCAGCGCCAAAGAAGAAGACGCTGTACTCATACAATTCCGCAGCGCCCAACAGGCGATGGACGAACGGCGGCAGGCCCACCTGTTCCGGTATCGGCAGACGCTTTATCCATTTCGCGCCCCAGGCGACCGCCTTGCCGTCGGCCAGGGCCAGTTCAAAACCCTGGACGACAGACCGGAAGTTCGGGTTCTCGTGCGCCAGGATCGTCTGCGAGGCATTGATGGGCACGATGCACACCTGGCGGCGCTGAGCAATCGCGTCCAGGCATATGCCGACGGCCTGCGTTTCAGTGACGCCGTCCACGGGCACGCCCATCAAGTGCACCCGCGGCGCGGCAAGAGACGCCGGATCGGCGCTGGTCGTGAGGTCGGCGGCCGTTATGGGCATCGGCTTCATGGTTCCTCCCCTGTCACAACACATCGTCCAGGGCGTCAGCCAGGCGATTGAGGAAGGCGGTCTCGTTATAGCGCTCCTCAATGATTTGGCGATTGGCCTGGCCCATGCGCAGACGCAAAGCCCGGTCTTCGATCAAACGCAGCAATTGCTGTGCAAGCGCTGCCGGGTCGCCAGGCTGCACAAAGAGACAGTGTGTTTCGGCGGTCAACATATCAGGCAGCGCGCCCGCCGGCGTGACGATCACGGGCAGCTGCGCGGCCATGGCCTCCATCACAGATAATCCAATGGCTTCGGTGTAGGAAGGCAGTACAAAAATATCAGAATCTACCAGGGTTTGCAACTTTTGCTCATCCCTGATCACACCCAGGAACGTCACAACTTCTTCCAGGTGATGCTGGTGGATCGTCTGCTGGATGGCCCCCGGCGCATTGTCATGTTCGGGAATGAAGGTGATGTTGCGCTCTGTACTGATGAACTCGCCCGCCATTTGCAGGCGCAGGCGCACCTTGACATGGGGCAGCACCAAAGGCATTGCGCGCACCAGGTCAACCGCGCCTTTGGCAAACGAGATGTGCCCCATGAACAGGATACGGATTTCCCGCCTGTCGTCTTCTGGCAGCCGACTGCGTCGTGGATAGACAGTGTAAACGCCATAGGCGGCGACGTGGAATTTCTGCGGCGCCACGAGCTTGCCAAACTGCCGCTTGAGCCGTTCACCGCCAATCAGGAAAGCATCCGCCCGACGAAAAACGAGGCGCGTGTATGCACGAAACCAGGCCGGTTGACTGCGGTAGAATTCATCGAACGATCCGCCGTGTACCTGGAAGACAACGCGTCGCGTAAACGGGCGGCACATCCAGAGCAGCATGGAGTCGCGAAAGAAACCGGTGCGGTTTTGACTCAACGGGAGATAGGCCAGGTCAGGGCGCAGCCGCCGGCTCATGCCCCACACTTGACGCAGGTGCCGCAGGTTGTAACGTATGTTGACAAATCCCAGGCGCCCGCGTTCTTCGTTGGTGATCGGTTTTTGCATGTTGCAAAACGAGAGCGCAAATCGCTGCTGCATGAGCGGTGAAGTCACAACCGTCTGCGTAAATGTCTCCACGCCGGCAAAGGGCGGTGGCGTAGGCCCGGCCACCAACAGCTTGGGTTTGGACTGGCCGCCAGCCCGCGCGGGCTTCTGCCCCGTCAGCGCGGGCGCCATGCTGACCAGCGCTGCTTGCTGCGATTCTGCGGTCGTTGGCTCCAGGATGACCCGATAGAGGGCGGCAAACTGCTGCGCGAAGGCGGCAGGCCCAAACTGCTGCAACGCGCGCTGGCGCGCAGCCTGACCCCACTGCCGCGCCTGGGCTTCTGGCGACAACAGGCGGTGCAGCGCCGCCGCCAAGCCCACGACATCGTTGGCTGGCGTCACCAGGCCATTCACTTCGTGCTCGATCAACTCTGGCAGCGCGCCTCCATCGGTTACCACGATGGGCAGGCCAGCCAGCATCGCCTCCACGGTGGCGATGCCGAAGGCCTCTGCATTGGAAGGATTGACATAACCATCGAGCAGCCGTAGGATTTGGCGAATGTCGTCACGCGCACTCCAGACCAGCACCGATTTCTCCAAGCCCAGGCGGATGATCAGCTTGCGGATATGATCTTGCAGCGGCCCGTCGCCGATGAGCAGGAGCCGGGCATGGGGTTCCGTTTGGCGGACGTGTGCAAAAGCTTGCAGGAGGATGTCGTGACAGCGCACCGGCATGAAGGTCCCGACATAGCCCAGCAGCCGGTCGTCATCGCACAGCCCAAGAGCTGTCCTGGCGAGGGGGGATGCCTGGTCTTGGTTCGCTGGATGGTCGCTGACGCCAGGATAGATGACCGCAAGTTTTGAGCGGGGCAGCAGCGGCATGTCGCGCGCGACCTGGCGGCAGGTTGCCTGGGAATTACACACGATGCGGGCCGCCGTGCGGCCGTAGATGTTGTCCCACAAGCGCACCGCCAGGCTGGTATTGCGCACGATGCCATGCTCGGTCATGATGGTGGGTAGGCCCAATCGCCAGGCCGCGATTCCGCCATAAATATGCGCACGCGCCAGGTGCGTCTGCACCAGGTCCGCATGGCGGCTGTCAAGCCATTCAGTGATCGAACGCAAGGCGCGCCAATCCAGGTTACTGTGCGTTGGTTGATAGGTGACTGGAATGTTCAACGCCCGGAACGCGTCGGCGAAACTGCGGCCGGGCGCATCCGCCTCGATGACCAGGATTTCGGGTGCAAACACGGCCCGATCGAGTGACGACAGCAGTTGGTAGAGATACTGCGTCGTGCCGCCGTCGAAGGGCAGGTTCTTGATGATGTGGACGATGCGGTAGGGCGCCATGGATCAGGCTTCGCTCCTGCGCTCTACGCCGCCTCGATGCGGCGCGCGTCGCCAACTGCGCAGCCGCGCAATCAGGCGCGCGCCCAGCCATGACGAGAACCAGGTGCGGACAAAACGGCCATCCAGGGCCAGCCCTGGCGCGCAGCGCAGAGCCTGCCGTAGATAGGTGCGCGCCGGGGGCAAATCTGATGCAGCGTAGAAACACATGCCCGCGCGCAGATAGGCCTCACCCAGGGCGTGCATGCGCAGCGGCTGCCATGCGGCTGGCAGCGCAGGATCGTTGACCGCGCGCGTCACGACGCGGATGGTTTCTTCGCCGGCGCGGCGTACTTGGCGATTGGTCACGGTCTGGCTATGCACGCGCACCGCGGCCCAGGTCATCGGCACATAAGCCATGTCGCCCTGGCGCGCCAGCTTGATCCAGAGGTCGTGGTCCATCACGTTGAGCAGACTTTCATCCAGCCAGCCGGCGCGCGCCAGCGCAGTCCGACGCATGAAGACCGCCGGCTGCGCCAGGTAATTCCAGCCCAGGATGCGTCCGCGATCGAAGGGGCCAGTGGGCACGCGCCCTGCCACGCGGCCTTGCGCGTCAATCACGTCGCAATCGCCGTAGACGGCGGTTGTCGCGGGCTGCGCCATCAAGGCTGCCACGGCCGCAGTAACTGCGCCGGGCCGATACAGATCGTCGCTGCCAATCCAGGCCAGGATCTCGCCGCGGCTGCGCGCCCAACCTCGATTGACAGCCTGAGAGATGCCGCTGTCAGGCTCAGCATACCAGGTCAGGCGGTCGGCGAAGGTGCGCAGGATGTCGTGCGTCTCATCCGTGGAACCGCCATCCATGACAATGAATTCCAGGCGCGGATAGTCCTGAGCCAGTACGCTTTCGATCGTGGCTCTGATCCACGTTGCGCTGTTCAGGCTGGGGGTGACGATGGAGACCAACGGCAACGGCACGCGCTTACCTCCCTAGTGCGGTTCCAGGAGTAGATCGAGTTTGAGCAGCAGCGCCAGTGCGACGACGACTTGTACGGAGAATGCGCCAAAGAAATCGAAGATGGTGTTGTTTCCCAGGCCGACAAAGAAGTTGGCAATGAAAGCGGCCAGGATGGTTACGATGGCGCCGCGCAGCAGGCTATTTTCCATGCGCCAAACCAGGCGGCCGGCGCGCAGGGCAACGACGCCGAACAAGAGCAAGATGAGGATGCCTTGCACAAGTCCGATGCGATAAAACAGCCAGCTGTAGGCGCTGTGACGGAAGAGCGCCTGCAGTTCACTGGCACGCGAATAGGCGAAGCTGCCGCGATCGCCATAACCGGCGCCAATGAACGGATTGGACGCGCCGCGGGCCGCGTTGTTAATGAAGCGTGTGGTTTCCAGGCGCGTCTCGCGGTTCGCGGCCGAGCTGGAAGTTGAGGCGCTGGGGTCAACGATGGAGGCCGCGCGTTCGCTGACCGCACGAATCAGGCCTGTGCCGGCGGCCGCATCAGCCACCACGAGCAGGCCACCCAGGACAAGGATGATCAGCCCAGCACTGAGTACACGCTGCGGTTTGCGCAGCCAATGGCTAAACAGCCCAATCGTCAGCACGCCGCTGATCATACCCAGGTAGATGCCGCGCACCAAGAGCGCCATCAAGGCCAGGGTGCAGCCCAGAGTAAGAAGAGCCAGCCACGGTCGCCCACTGGGTTTCACTTCGCCCGTGAGGAAAAAGGCAATGCCCATGAGCCAGCAAAACAAAATGTACTCCCAGCTTGTGACCAAGCCGTAGCGCAGAAAGCGGCCAGTGCTCAGCACGACGGTAGATGCTCCCTCGGCCGTGGGAATGCGCAGCGCCCAACTCACGAAGTAATAGATCAGTGCAGGCAGAACCACCAGGATAATGCCGCGCAGCGTCAGGAAAAGGTCGTCACGCGTGCGCACACTGCTGACCACCAACAAGGAGAGCGCGATGTAGTAGAACGGCACGCGCATGTCACGCAGAATGGTGATCAGGAGGTTTCCCTTCAGCAGACCAACCAGCGCAGGGAACAGTAGGATGGCCAGGATGCCGAGCAGCAGGTAGCCAGAACGCTGCGTCAGGCGAAAGGTATGGAGCTGCAAAGCCCAACGCGCCAGCCACCCCATTAACGTCATGGCGACAAAGAGGTCGAGCAGGTGCACGTTCGACTGCGAAATGGGGAGCTGCAGCGCCTCCAACGGCTGAAAGTAGACGGCAATGGCGACGATGGTCCACATCTGCCACCGCAAGGGCAAGATCAGGTAGATCGCGGCGGCCGCACCGAGGACGATCAACGCCAGGGCTGTGGTGGCGCTGCTGCCAAGCGGTATAGCCAGCAGTGCGCCGATGAGAAGCACCCCCAGGAGGATCCAGAGGTTCTCTCTGTTCTTGCGGCTGCCGCTGTCAAAGGTGCGCAGTAGATTTGCCATTCGACGACATTTCCTTACTCTGAACCGATTGATGTTTGCGTGATCGAAACTCGACGCACGGCGCTACGGTCGGGAGGGCGCTGGCGTTGGCGCGCTGATGGACGGGTCGCGACGTTGGGCTTCGGCCCAGGCCGCGCGTGCTGCGTCCGGCTCTCCATTGGCCTGCAGGGCATTGCCCAGCAGCAGGTAGGCGCCAGCCGTTCTGTCATCCAGCGCAATGCTGGCGCGCAAGCTGGCGACGGCTTCGGGCCAGCGCGCCAGCGCGGCCAGCATCTGGCCTTGCACCATGAAGCCATAGGCGGTTTGCGTGACGGCCAATGCCTGATTGGCCGCCCGCAAACCCTGCTCAGGGTCATGCAGCGCCAGGTAGGCATGCGCCATGACAAGGTACGTGTAGCTTTCCCGCGGCGCCAGCATCTGCGCTTGCTGCAGCTGCGCCAACGCGGCGGCTGGCTGTTGATCGCGGTAGAGCAAGATCTCCGCCAAACGGCGCCGCGGCATGGCCTGGCCAGGATCACGCGCAATGGCTGCGCGATAGGCGGTTGCGGCTTTGGCCCACGCTTGCGCCAGCCAGGCGTGATTGCCGACCTGAAAAAAGACGTTGGACAGCAGGGGCTGCGGGGCCGCCACCGTCGCACACATCGGGTTGATCTGCGCCGCGGCGTCGTCCAGCCACGCCAGCTGACTGGGCGCTTGCAGCAAGCGATAGAGAATGTCTCGCCCCTGGCGCGCGCAGGCTGTCTGCTTCTGCTGGCCGGCGATGGATGGCCCTCGACTGACCAGGATCAACGTCAGTGCAATCAGCAGCCCGAGCTGTGGAAGCCGCTTACCATAACGTAGGGCGGGCTGATTCGCCGCAGTGTGCAGCATCTAAACTCCCCTGCGCGCCGGCATCAGGGTGCGGATGAGCTGGCGGTCGGCCTGGCTCACAATACCCTGTGCAAGCAAAAGTCCAGCATAGAGCACAGCGTAGCCCGCGGCGAGCGCGGTCAGCGTCAACAGCGTGATATGCGGCAGTCGCAGCAGCGCGACATATAGACCCGCGCCGCTGAGTAGAGCCGTACCTATGGCGCGCCACGGCGCCAGGCGCACCAACGCGCCGATGGAGAGCTCGAGCGTCTGCGCAAACGCAATCATGACCAAGATCGAGCCAATGGTCAAGGCTGTGAACGCGGCCAACGTCACCCCATTGAAGCCGAAGGGGCCAACCAGAAGCAGCGCCAGGGTGAGGTTCGTGAGTCCCTGCACCACATGGGCGCGCAAACAGAGGTGCGCTTGGCCCAGGGCCTGCAGAATCATGTAGGGCGGAAAGGCCACAAGGCTGATGAACCAGCCGCAGGTCATCAGCCGCATCACAAATGCAGCCTGCTGGTAGCCTGGCCCCAGCCAGGCGCTCAACAGCCAGGGCGCGGTGATGATCAGCAGCAGGTAGGCCGGCCAGCCGAGTAAATAGACATAGCGCGAGCTGCGTTGATAAACCATCCGCACCGCCTGCTGCTCTCGCTCAGCGTGCAGGTGTGAGACGCCGGGAAAGAGGGGGAGAAAAGCGACGGCGAACAGGCCGCGCAGCTGCGTGATCAGGCGCTGACCCACTTCGTACTGCGTTACCAGCGCCACGCCCAAGAAGCGGGTAATGACCAGCTTACTCAGCGGGTCGAACAAAAGCTCCGTCAGGGCGCCGCCCTGGATGTTCAGGCTGTAGCTGAGCACAGAGCGCAGGTAACCCGCATCGAAGGCGCGCCAGCGCAGGCGAAAATGGGGCGCCAGCCGTCGCGTCATGACGCCATTCAGGCTACCGGCGGCCAGCGCCAGCACCAGACTGAGGATGGCGATGCCAATCAGACCGCCGCCCAGCGCCAGCACGATGACAATGCCGAGGTAGAGGCCAATCCCGCTTCCCAGCGAGGTCAGGTTGGTCATGTCCATGCGCTGCAAGCCCTGCAAGGCCGAGTTGAACGCGCCCATGGTCAGGTTCACGGCAAAGGTGATGGCCGTAATGCCGATGACCGTCGCGATCTCCTGCACCAAGGCCGGAGAGGCATGGGGGACGAAGCCAGCCAGAGCGTGGCGGCTGAGCAGAATCACGGCGGCGAGAACTAGCCCAACCAAGAGATAGAAAAAGAAGACAGTGTTTAGCGCCATATCCAGGCGTTGCCACTGCTTCTGCGCGGCGTATTCGGCCACATACTTCGTCAATGCCAGGCCCATGCCAAAATCGGCCAGCTGTGTGTAAGACGTGAACAGCGCCACGATCGCCCACACGCCGAAACGCTCATCGCCTAACCGGCCCAGCATGAACGGAACCACGAGCAGCGGCAGCGGCAGCAGCACCACAAAGCGCATCACGCTGAAGAGCGAGTTGCGCACCATGCGCGTCATATGTGGGTTAGTGGTTGCAGACACGGCTAGAAGGTGCTCCGGCTCTTTTTAACGATGCTGGCGATACCAGGCTACGGTGCGCTGCAATCCATCGGCAAACGACGTTTGGGCGCGGAAACCGAACTGCTGCTCCGCGCGCTGCGTATCCAGTTTGCGTCGCGGCTGCCCGTTCGGCTTGGACGCGTCCCAGCGGATGTCGCCCGTGAACCCCACGGTTTCGGCGATCAAGTGCACCAGGTCGCGGATGCTGATCTCCATCGCCGAGCCGATATTGACCGGAGCGCTGGCGTCATAATGCTCGGCTGCCAACAGAATGCCGTGCGCCGCGTCATCCACATAGAGGAACTCGCGCGTGGGCGATCCGTCCCCCCACACCATGATGTGATCATCGCCGCGCGCCTGCGCCTCGATGCACTTGCGAATGAGCGCAGGGATGACGTGCGAAGTCTCCAGATCGAAGTTGTCGCCTGGGCCGTAAAGGTTAACGGGCAGCAGGAAGATAGAGTTGAAGCCGTATTGATCGCGATAGGCTTGCGATTGTACAAGCAGCATCTTCTTGGCCAGACCGTAGGGCGCGTTGGTCTCTTCGGGATAGCCTGCCCACAGGTCATCCTCGTGGAACGGCACCGGCGTGAATTTGGGGTAGGCGCAGACGGTGCCGATGGCGACCAGCTTTTCAACGCCGGCTCGCCACGCTTCATGCATGAGCTGGGCGCCCATCATCAGGTTATCATAGAAGAACTCAGCCGGATGCTCCCGGTTGGCGCCGATGCCGCCGACGCGGGCTGCCAGGTGAATGATGATATCGGGGCGCGCGTCGCGCAAGGCCTGCTGCACCTTCTCCAGTTGGCGCAGGTCGTACTCATGACTGCGCGGCACAAAGACGGCTGCAGCGTTCAGCGCGTGCAGCTGACGAACGATGACCGAACCCAGGAATCCAGAACCGCCGGTCACCAGGACGCGGCGATTGGGCCAAAAGCTCATAACGTATCTATTCTCCAATCAGCGATCAGCAGTCAGCGGAAGAACTTGGATGCGGTCAATCAGGGCGTTGCGATCGCCATCGCCGCCCTTATCAACCACGTCTTTCAGGTAAATATCATTATTGAAAACCAATGTCAACGGCTGGATGCCTGCGCGATCCGTTACAATCTGCAGGATGCGCGTTTCCCAACTGCCGTCGTCAGCGTTGAAGATCATTTGGCCGCGCTGTTTGTTGTTGAGCAGCACATCCAAGATGACTGGGCCGGGCCGATCATTCTGGCCTTCGACCGCCAGGCGATAGACGCCCGGCCGGGGCAACAGTACGTTGAGCGTGACGATGGGGCCAATGCCGGCGCGCATGGCCGCACGGCGGTCGCCTTCTTGCACGATCTCGGCGCCCGTGTTAAGGCCGCCTTGATCGGGCGTCCAGACTGCGTCGGGATAGGTGGAGAGGACGTTGCCGTAGAGGCGCATCGTCTGCAGGTACAGGTCGCGATTACTCGTGTTGCGCAGGCGCAGCATAGCCGTCCCCGCGTCGTGCTGAAGACCAACGAAACGGGACGCGGTTTGTAAATCGAAAGTCAGGTTATCGAGCAGGACGCCATCCATTTCAAGCGCCAGGACATTACCCAGGCGCTCGCTGCGCCCGCCAAATTCGAGCACATAGTTGCCATCGGAAAGGAAAACGATTGGAAACGACAATTCGGCGCCTGGCGCAAAGACGAACGCGAAGTCTCCGTCCACGCGCTCAAGGCGCGGTGGATTCGCGGCATCCGCGCTGAGCAAGTCGTCGAAATTGAGATCTATCAGCGCATCGTCGCGGCTGATGGCCGCGGGAATCTTAGTCAGGCCGACCCGTTCCACCACGGCATTGCGGTCGCCATCCAGACCGGCGTCAACCAGTTTCTGATCATAGAGGTCCGCAACGAAATTGAGCACCAGGCTGTGGAAACCAGGCAGGCCCAGGGCAAAGTAGAACGTCTGCTCGCTCCAACTGCCGTCGTTCGCGTCGAAGCTCAACGTCTGAATGCGTTCGCCGTCGAGCAAAACGTCAAGTTGGACAGGGCCTGGTTGATCATTTTGCGCCCGCACCGTCATCTGGTAACCGCCTGCGGTCGCAAAGTTGAGATCCATACTAAACACAGGCCCGGCGGCCGGCCGCATGATCGCACGCACGCCCCCGATTTCTGTCACGGCCGTACCGGGGGGCATCATCGCCGTTTCGTTGGCTGTCTCGAAGGTGGCGCGGTTGCCAATGGCAATCACTGGGGGCGAGACGGTTGAGATGGTGAAGAAATCAATGGCCGCGTTACGGTCGCCATCTTCTTTGTTGGCCACCAGGGCTGCATCATAAAGGTCATTGGTGAAATTGAGGCGCAGGCTGTGGAAGCCGACGGCGTCCACCGGCAAACGCACTGAACGAATGGTCCAGGTGTAATCATTGCGGGCATAGTCGAGGGTCTCCTCGAGCGGTTTGCCATCCAGGTCGGCCTGAATCTGCACCGGGCCAGGGCGATCATGCAGGCCATCCACATTGAGTGTGAAGTTGCCGGTTCGGCTGAACCACAATCCGGCTTGGATGACCGTGCCTGTGCCCGCGCCCACCGCCGCCGGGCGATCGCTCATCCGCTGCAGGCGCGCATTCGCGCCGATCACAAACGGGTTCGCGTCCACCCGCACATCCGCCGCGTCCGATTGCACGTAGACGAGCTGTAAGTTCATCTCTTGCAGACATAACTGGCGGGGCTGCGTCTGCACCGGGGGCGTCAGCAAGATTTCGTGTTCACCCCGGCTCAGCCTGATAAGCAGATAATCGCGCTGCGCGCTGCTGCTTGTCGGGTTGATCTGGCCCAGGAAGCGGTCATCCACGGTCACTTGCAGTGGCCGCGTGATGTTCTGGCTGGAAGTAACCAGGCCGAGGGCATAATCGGCTGCGTTCTCCACAGTCACCGTGAAGGTGACCGGCTCGCCGTTGATCCAGCGCCCATCCGCACCGGTTGCGGTGACGCACGCGGTCAGGGTCGTGGTTGCGTCAATGGGCACATCGGGCAGAGGCTCCTTCACCTCGCCCAGGCTGATTTGCGTGTTGCCCCGGTAGACCCAATTCTGCCGCTCTTCCAGCGTGACATAGTCGAGGTCCGCATAGGCGGACTCCACGTAGGCGCTGGCGGTGACGCCGAGGGTGAGGGTGTGCATCCCTGGACGATCCAAACTAATGGGCACGGCCACTGGCTGCCAACCCTGGTTGACCGGGGTGTTCAGTGCGCCGATTGGCTGCCGATCCAGCACGACTGTCCATCTTGGCGCGCCAATGCGCGCGTTCATGCGGCCATACAGCGTGAGCAGATAATCACCCGGTTGACTCGTCCATAAGGCGATCTGCGCGACCGTGCCGAACCCTTGCGGCCGCACGAAAAAGCCGCCGCTGGCATCTGCCTGATCGAAGACAAAACCGTTCTCGGTGGGAAAGTCCTCTGCTTCGATGCGCTTACCGTTTTCTTTCGGCAGCGCCACAGCGTAGGCCAGCGTCAACGTGCCGCTGAGCGGCGCCGTGGGCGCTTGCGGCGCGATGATGTCTATCTTGGATACATACGTGCCCGTGAAGGGCATTTGTACATAGTCTGGCGCTTGGACGCCAGCCGGATCGAAACCGCCCTGGTCCTGACCGTTGATGTAGACGTTGAAGCGTTGGGATACGGGCGCATCGTACGTCGTGACGCCAATGATCAGGTTGCGATTGGTGAGCGCCGCGCGTTCTGTGTGCAGTTCGGTGCTGCCTGCCGGCCATACGAATGGCGTCCGGCTGCTGAGGATGGGCGAGGTTTCGATCAAGAAGACCTGCGCGCCCCCCACATTGGTCGGTCTGATGTCGGGGAAAAATGCGCCGATTTCCCTGAAACCGCCGTTGCTGGCTTGATCCACAATCCACACGCGTCGGTGCGTGTCAAACACCGGCTGCAACTGCATAGCCGATAGGCTGGAGAAGGACTGCACAAAGCTGCCAAACGCCTCGGGCTTGACCATTTGGCGGAAGTAATAGATGAACGGTCCCCAATCGCGCTCGCGTGTGGTGGCAAAAATGACGGCGTCATCCGTGTGTAAGTCGGATTGAATGTAACGGACCACGCGACGCCAATCTACACGGTCCTGCTGTCCATAATAGCCGAGGACGGGGCGTGTGTTGATGAGCAGCAGCAGCACGGCCAGTCCCGCCACTAGCCCCGAGGCCGGCAGCGGCCCGCGCCAGGTGAATACTTGCGGTCTGGCCCAGACCTGGCTGACGATGGCCGCGATGCCCAGGGCCACGAAGGCCAAATAGGCAGGCTGTACAAAAATCAGATACTTCTCGGCGAAGAAATGCTCGGAGCGGATCAGAGAGACGAGGATGAGAGGCAGCCACAACCACGTCATGAGGAACAGCGCCTGCTGCCACCGGCGGCGGACGATCAGGTCCGCCAGACCTACGAGCGCCAGGGCCAGGTATACCCAGGATGTCCATCCCTGGCCGCTGCCAAACTCCGCAAACAGGCTGACGAGCGAGGCAGGTGATAAGGAAAAGCCGTGCAGGACTGTGCCTTGGATGCCGCGCGCGGAGTCAGCAGTGGAAAAAACGGTAGCCACGGCGCTGCCCGCGCTGCCGCTGGTGGCCGCGCGTAAGACTGGCACGGTGACCTCCAACGTGAGAAGGCCCAAAACCACCACACTGACAATGAAAACAGCGTGCGCAGGCGGGATTCGACGAACGAAGCTTACCAGAACCTGCTGCCAACCCAGGAGCCGGCTGCGTATGGACTTGCGCCGACCGTTGCCGCGGCCGCGCCATGCGCCGAACTGCGGCATGCGCGCGGCGCTTACCAGCCTGGCGCCGAGGATCACGGCGGCGTAGATGACCATTGGTCCCACGAAGAAGAGGGCGAAGAGATGGTTCCACACATTCAGCGCGGAGACAAAAACGAACGCGATCAAGTCGCCGATGTGGTTTTCATCAAGCCCGCGTGTCATGAGGTAAGCGCCCAAGAGGGAGAGGAATGACATCAAGCCGTAATAGCGCGCTTCTTGCGAATACTGAATGTGAAAGGCAGAAATGGCAATCAGAAAGGCAAGGAGCAGTCCCACCCCCGGCCCACGCAGCCTTCGCCCCAGCGAAAAAGCCACAACCACCGCCAGCACGCCGGCCACGAACGACGGCAGGCGGATGAGCATGTCCTGGTTGCCGATGAGTCCGCTCAACGACGCTAACAGCGGCAGGGGCATCTGAAAACCCCATCCAGCCACAAACTGACCGCCCATCGCGGCTCCGACCTGGCGGACAAGGGAAAATGGCGCCGTGGTCCGCAGCACGGAGGCTGGACCAAGTAGGGCCAGGTCGCCAGTCAACGCTTCGTCGCCCCAGAAGGGACGAGTGTTCAGTTCATAGGCGCGCAGACCGACGGCGAGCAAAATGATGAGCAGCGCGGCGATCTGAATTGTATTTTTGGTGAAACGTGTGTTAGGACTTGTGCCAGAATCCATCAACCAGCCCACGAATTTTGGCGCGCACAGCGGCGCTGCGGCCACGCGCGCTCTCGCGAATAAATAGCCACGGAATCCCTGCCGCCAGGGAAGTCAAGTACAGCGCCCACTGCCCGGCATGGGCATAGCGACGCATGAAACGCACTGCGTTGACACCGGAAAGGTACTTTTCACGGGGATTGTAGAACCCGCCCGTGCTGGCGCCGCCTTTATGCCACATCCGGGCTGAGGGAACGTAACGCACCTTCCAGCCGGCCCTCCTGGCCCGCATCGCCCAGTCCGCATCTTCGTAATAGGCGAAGTAGGTGACATCCAGCAGACCGACCGTCTCCAGAAGTTGACGACGGGCTAGTATACCACATCCGGGCAGATAGTCCACATCAGCGGCTGTGTCGTACTGACGGCGATCCGCCTGCCCAAAGCCGCGCATCGCCGTCACATTGCCCCAGAAGGTAATATCGCCGCCGGCCGACCAGAGGACATGCGGGGGTGCGGCCTGGTAGATCTTTGGCCCCGCCAGGCCAATTTGGGCGTCGTCGCGGGCCGCCGCAACCAATTCGCTCGTCATGGCGGGGTCGAACCAGGTATCGTTGTTGAGCATGAGCACGTAATCTGCGCCCTGGGCCAGCGCCCATTCCAGCCCGACGTTATTGCCCGCGCAAAAACCCAGGTTGGCGCCTGTCTCGATGAGATGGACGCCAGGAAAGGCGGCGCGGATGGCGACCGCGGAACCGTCGCTCGAACCGTTGTCAACTACCAGGGGCACTAAGGCAGGATAGGTTTGCTGCTGCAGGCTTTCCAGGCAGGCCAGGGTGTCGGCGCATCCATTCCAGTTCAGGATCAGGGCCACGACCAGGGGCGGCGGGGTGTGGTGATTGGCTTTCATGCTGATGGCTGTCCGCGCCGCGGCGGGCGTCGGTCTGCCAGCAGCATGCGATAGACCGCCACGGTCTGCTGTGCGATCGTTGTCCATGACAGATGGGTGTGCGCCCATTGCCACGCTGCGGCGCCCATCGCGCGTCTGCGCGGCGCGTCCAGGAGGAGCGCGCTGATCGCTTCTGCCAGGGCGCCAGGGTCGCCAGGAGGAATCAACAGCCCCGTGACGCCGTCCACCACCATGTCGGGCAGGCTGCCCACGCGAGTTGCGACGACGGGGCGAGCAAACGCATACGCCGCGGCCATCACGCCCGAGGCGCTGCCATCGGTGTAAGGCAGCGCGACCAGGGCCGCGCGTCGAAAGTACGCGGCGGCCTCGGCGTCGGTGACGAAGCGGTTGACCCACTCCACCGGCGCTGCCTGCGCGCCGGGCAGGCGTTCATAGGGCGCGGTGTCTCCTTCACCGCCAACCACGAGGAAGCGAACGGATGGCACGGCCGCCTTGATCAGCGGCATGGCCCCGACGAGGACTTCCAGGCCTTTGTAAGCCTTGATGCGGCCAAAAAAAAGCACCGTTTCCGGCTCCTCCTGCTCGCCGCCAGCCCACTGCGTCAGAAAATCGAACCAACCGATGGGCAGGATGCTGATGCGCGCGGCTGGCGTCTGGTGCATGCGCTGCACTTCCGCGGCCAGCGCCTGGCCGTGCACAATCAGGTGATGCGCGAAGCGCGGCCCGGCCCACACATTCCAACGCTTGCGCCAACCGCCCTCGCCGCTCTTCAGGCTGACCTCATGCTGGGTGACCACCAGCGGCCAATGACGGCGCAGCCAGGGCAAGGTAGCCAATTCCCACGGGTGGGTGCTCAAATTGGCGTGCACCACATCGGGCGCGGTCGCCTGGACGGCGCGCAGATAAGCGGGCGCGGCCAGCAGTTGGCCTGGCAGGCGCGCCGCGTCGCGCAGCCCATTGCCGGTAGGTACGTCTACCATCGCCAGCGTGACGTCGGACGCAAATCCGAGCGGCGCGGGCATCTTCGGCGCCACCACCGTCACCTGGACGCCAGGTTCTTGCGCCAGGGCGTTAGCCAGCGCGGCCGTGTAGTGGGCCATGCCCCCGCGCGGCCAGAGGTTGATGAGCGTGACGCGCAGCGCGGCTGCGCCCTGGCTAACGGCTGGCATGACTGGCCCTGGCCGGTTGACGATCCATGACGCGCTGAAAAAGCTGTACATACTGCTGAATGATGGCCGGCCAGGTGAAACCTTCGGCAATCTGGCGGCCGCGCTGGCCCCAGTCGGCGCGGCGCTGCGCATCGCTGACGAGGAGAGCCAGTGCGTCGGCCAGGCGTTCGACTGCCGCCCAGGGGACGACCAGCCCGTTGCCGTCTAGCAGTTCCTCCATGCCGCCAGTTTCTGTCACCACGACGGGGAGTCCGCTGGCCATCGCTTCGAGCAGCGCCATGGACATACCCTCATTGAACGAGGGCAGGCAGAAGATGTCGGCCTGCGCGTAAACCGCAGGCATGGCGTCGCGTTCGACAAAACCCAGGAACTGCACGTGGTCATCCAGGCCGCTGGCATGCGCCTGCTGGCGCAGTTGCGGCTCAGCGTCGCCAGTGCCCGCAAGGAGGATGCGCACGGCAATTCCCCGGCGGCGCAGCCGCGCCGCAGCCTCCAGTAAATGCTGCTGCCCCTTACGCTCAATCAGCCGCGCCGCGCACAACACCGTCACCGGCGCGCCTGGCGCGCGCGGCGGTCGCGCCACCGGGGCAAAATGCGCCAGGTCAACGCCGTTGACGATGATGTCAATCGGCAAGCCGGGCGCGGTTTGCCAGGCCAGCGCGCGATGCCGCTGGCTGATGGCGATGACGGCCGCGGCTTGCCGCCAGATGTGACGAATGAAGGGCGTCAGGGCAAGATAGACATAACGATAGCGATTCTCAAAGCCGGGCACGTCCGGGCCTTGCAGGGAGACGATGTAGGGCAGGCCGATTGAACGCCGCAGCGCCCACGCAATGCCGCCGGCTGGCACCCCGGCAAAGGCAAAGCACAGGTCATAGGGCCGCTGCATGGCTAACCGCCGCGCGTAGCGGTAGCCGCGCCAGGTGTAGCGCAGAAGCTCGATGTTGGTCGAATGATGGATGTTGCGATTGTCAACCGGCGCCTTGTGCACGCGGATAGCAGGCGTCATCTCGCTGTATTCGTAGCGATCGCGCGACCGGCTGGAGGTAACGAGGTCAACCTCGATGCCCTGGTCAAGTTGACGGAGACCATCCAAGAGGTGGTAGTTGACCACGCCGGTGCCGCCGCCGAGCGGCGGGTATTCATTGTCCAGCATCAAGATGCGCATAACGGTCCGTTAGCCATCGAAACCCCATCGTTCGCGGATGATGTAGAGAGGGCGCTGTTTGACTTCGTCGAAGATGCGGCCGACATATTCGCCGATGACGCCCAGCGCGATCAACTGGATGCCGCCGAGGAACATCATGCCCACGACAATCGTGGCGAAACCAGAGGGGAATTCCGGCAAGGTGAACCGTTTGTAGACGGTCCATACGGAAAGCAGAAACCCCAGGAATGAGACGAAGAGACCAAAGAGGGAGGCCAGGCGCAGGGGCACGTATGAGAACGAAAAGAAACCATCGAAGGCTAGACGCAGCAGTTTGAACAGGCTGTACTTTGGTTGGCCGGCGTAACGCGCCGCCCGCTTGTAGGGCACGCCAATCTGGCGGAAACCAACCCAACTGCGAATGCCACGGATGAAACGGTTGCGTTCTGGCATCTGCCTCAGTACGTCCGCGACGCGGCGGTCAAGCACGCAAAAATCGCCTGCGTCGAGTGGAATCTCCACGTTGGCCGCCTGGTGCAGGAGGCGGTAGAAGAGGCCGTAAGCGCTGCGTTTCAACACGTTTTCCTTGCGATCCCGGCGAACCGCATAAACCACATCGTGGCCCCGGCGCCACGCTGTAAGCAGTTCGGGCAGCGCTTCTGGCGGGTCTTGTAGATCGGCGTCCATCACGATCACGGCGTCGCCGCGCGCGTGGTCAATCCCGGCGCTGATGGCCGACTGATGGCCGAAATTGCGCGACAGGCGCAGCACACGCACATGGGGGTCGCTGGTCTGCAAGGCGTGCAGCAGCTCGCCCGATGCATCTCGACTGCCATCATCCACAAAGATGATCTCGTACGGTTCGGCCAGCGCTTCCATGACCAGGCTCAGCCGCCGATGGAGCTCGGGCAGAGTTTCGCTTTCATTAAACACCGGAAGCACCACCGAGTAGCGCGTCGGCGTCACCGCGTCGTGGCTGCCCACCACGCCGCTCCGATGAAGATCATACGGGCGGCCGCTGGTCAGGAGCACCTGCTCAAGCGCGTGGGCCAGGGCCTGGTCGCCTGGTTGATCGTTCGACGGAGGCAGCCACACGCGCACGCGCGGGAGAGCGTTTGCTTGCCGCGACTCATCGCTCGACGCGTCATTCACGGCGCTGCGGCCCGTACGCTTGGTCAGGTTGTGTGTCATCACCGCACGTCCTATGGGATGAGGTTGAGCAGTCAACCGTTGAGCGCTTGGTTGATGCAGTCTGTGCCGCGCCTATCGTACCACAAGAGCACGGGTGAGGCCAAAAGTTGTCAGGCCCGATAGGGCCTTCCACTTCGTAGCCCGATCCGTTCACGGTCGGGCGGGGTAGGTTGCGCGCACGCCACGCGGCCACCGACCCCGCCGGAGGCCAGAGGCCATCCGGCTACGAGATGCAAGCCCCTCTGGGGCTGTCAGGCCCGATAGGACCTTCCACTTCGTAGCCCGATCCGTTCACGGTCGGGCGGGGTAGGTTGCGCGCACGCCACGCGGCCACCGACCCCGCCGGAGGCCAGAGGCCATCCGGCTACGAGATGCAAGCCCCTGCGGGGCTACACCCCGAACAATGAAATGCGCCTGTTGGCCGTGCTTGGTGCGCAGCGGTTTTGACAGGCCGCACTGAGCGGGGTACACTGGCCCCCTTGTTGGCGCCTACGAGCAGCACGCTGGCGCCCACGTTTGCAGCACGGGGAGCGACCATCAGATGACCAGTTTTTCCACACGGGCGGTCCATGCCGGCGAGCGTTTGCCTGCGCCCGACTATACACCCACCACCACGCCGATTCACCCGGCCGTGACTTACCTGTACGATGAGATGCAAGACCTGGACGCGGTCTTCAGCCGCGCGAAAGAAGGCTTCGTCTATCGGCGCTACGGCAACCCAACGACGCGGGCGTTGGAGATCGCGCTCGCCAATCTGGAAGGCGGCGACGCTGCGCTGACCTATGCCTCGGGCATGGCGGCTATGCACGCGGCGCTGCTGGCGGCTGGCCTCAAGGCGGGCGCACACGTCGTGGCGGCGCGAGATTGTTACGGCGCCACCTATACCCTCCTCGACCGCCTGTTCACCGACCAAGGGGTCATGACGCACTTTGTGGATATCACCGACCGGGACGCCGTGGCGGCAGTGCTCCAGTCGCACGCGCCGACCGTGCTGGTGTGTGAGACGATTTCAAACCCACTGCTCAAGTTGGCCGACATACCGGGCCTGGTGGACCAGGCGCACGCGGCCGGCGCGCTGGTCATTGTGGACAGCACGTTCACCACGCCCTACTTGATGCGACCGCTTGAATACGGCGCTGATTTTGTTGTTCATTCGCTCACCAAGTATATCGGCGGACATGACGACGTTCTGGGCGGCGCCGTGATTACGCAGCAGATGCATGAAGCGCGCCTCTTTGATCAGTTGAAGATGCTGGGCGCCAACCTCTCGCCGTTCGAAGCCTGGCTGGCCCTGCGCGGCCTCAAGACCCTGTCGCTGCGCATGCGGCAACACTGCGCCAGCGCACAGGAAGTGGCAGCCTGGCTGGCCCAGCATCCACGCGTGGCGCACGTCAACTACCCCGGCCTGCCTGACCATCCGCAGCATGGGTTGGCGCGCCGGCTGCTGACTGCACCCGATGGCGCGCCGGCCTACGGCGGCATGGTGAGCTTTGAGCTGCAGGCGGCCGCGCACCCGCAGGTGATGCACTTCCTGGAACGCCTGCACCTGGTGTTGACCGGCACTTCGTTGGGCGATGTCTACAGCCTGGTGCTTTACCCGGTCATGGCGTCGCATCGAGCCTTGACGCCGGCGCAGCGCGCCCAGGTGGGCATCAGCGAGGGTCTCGTACGCCTGTCGGTTGGCATCGAGGACCCGGCTGACATCATCGCGGATCTTGCACAGGCGCTCGCAGCGGATTGACTTTTTCGCGTGTCGGATTTATATTGTATTCATATACAAGCGCCATGAAGGGCCTATTCGAAATCACGCGTCATGAACCGGTCGGTAGATCGGCCAGGGCGATCTTTCGGGTAGGCTTTTCGTAGGCAGCGAAGCGCTTGCAAAGGAGGTGGCGATGGCTGATAGTATCCGCTACGGGATTCCGCTAGGCAATGTAGACACAGCCTGGCTTCATATGGAAGACCCAACCAATCTCATGATGGTGACGGGCCTTTACATTTTCGACAAACCGCTTGACATCACCCGCCTGCGCGACACCGTGCAATACCGATGGCTGGATCGCTTTAGTCGTTTCAAGCATAAGGTGGTGCAGCAGGGCAACAAAGCCTACTGGGTCACCGATCATAATTTTGATCTCAATGCGCACATTCATCGTGTCGCGCTGCCGCCGCCGGGCGACAAGGCCGCGCTGCAAGAATTTGTCAGCGACCTGATGAGCACGCCGCTCGATTTCTCCAAGCCGTTGTGGCAGATGCACTACATCGAGCATTATGGGGAGGGCAGCGCGCTGTTGATGCGCTTGCACCACTGCATTGCCGATGGCATTGCGCTGATGCATGTGATGCTGGCCAGCACCGACACCGAGCCAGACGCGCCCTATCCGACGGCCCCACAGCATGAAAAACGCCATCAACCTGGGTGGTTGGAGAGCACCTTACGCAGCGCCCTGGGCATGGTGTCCACCGCGCGCAAGGTGACTGACACCCTGCTGCACGAGAGTCTGGAGACCCTGACGAATCCTGGCCATGCCTTGGACCTGGCGTCCCAAGGCGCCAGCGCGGCTGCAGCTCTCGGTAAACTCCTGCTGATCGGGCCTGATCCGCGCACGGTCTACAAAGGCCCCCTCGGCGTGGGCAAGCGCGCAGCCTGGTCGGAGCCGATTCCGCTCAGCAATGTCAAATTGATCGGCAAGGTCTTGGGCGGCACGGTCAACGACGTGCTGCTGACGGCCATGACTGGCGCCCTGCGCCGATACATGGAATACCGCAACGATCCAACCGACGGCATCAACATCCGCGCCATGGTGCCTGTCAACCTGCGCCCACTCGCAGAAGCCTACAAGCTGGGCAATCACTTTGGCCTCATTTACCTCTCCTTGCCCATCTACCTGGTTGACCCGATGGAGCGCTTGCACGAGCTGAAGCGACGCATGGACGACATCAAGAACACACCAGAAGCGGTTGTCGCCTTCCAGATTCTCAATACCCTGGGGATGATGCCCCTGCAAGTGGCCGAGCAGATGGTCAACATTTTCGGGCTGAAATCGTCGGCCGTGATGACCAACGTGCCCGGTCCACGCCACGCCATCTATTTTGCCGGCGAGCGCATTGAAACGAGCATGTTCTGGGTGCCGCAGTCGGGGCGCATGGGGTTGGGCGTCAGCATCTTCAGCTACAATGACAACGTGGTCTTGGGCATCGCAACCGACACCGGGCTGGTGCCAGACCCCGAGAAGATCAACGAGTACTTCGAACAAGAATTCGTGGACCTCCTGGCTTTTGCGCAGCAGAAGGCCCTGGCGCAGAGTGCGCTGGAAGCGCCCGTGGAGCAGCCAGAGGCGATCGCTGCGCCAGCACCCACCGGCCCCACAACGGCCAAACGGTCGCGGCGGCCCGTTGCGGAGATTCCCGTAGATGGAGCCGAGACAACCGCCGAGGTCACGGCGACGGATAGAGTTGCCGATTTGGTGCAAGAGTTGGCCGTGCCAAGCGGACCCGCGGTGCCGCTGGTGGTGCACGAGACGCAAACAACAGACACCGCCGCGGTCCTGGTGGACGCGGAACCGCAGGCCCTCAGCGCGCCGGCTGCGTCCACCAACGGCGCGCACGCCGCCCTGGCTGAGAAGCCGGCGCTTGTGAGCACACCCGCGGCCTGCCAGGCCATGACCAAATCGGGCCGCCCGTGCAAGAATATGGCTTTGCCAGGCTCATCATACTGCCGCATTCATCAGGAGTAACCCGGCGTTCGCTGGCGGCTCCCCGAGCACGGCCGGAGATTGGCTGATGCTGGCAAGATAACATGGTTCACAGACATCGGAAGTCAGCACTGACTTCCGATGTCTCGTTTTTTCGCAGAAAGGCGCTCGTTCTATGAATACGCTTCCCATTGTCAAAATGACTCTCTACAAGCATGGCGTTGGTTTCTACCAGCGTCGAGGCGCGGTCGAAGGTGACACAGCCTCCGTGCAGTTCCGCAAAGATGAGATGAACGATATCCTCAAGAGCCTGACCGCGTTCACGGTTGGCGGTGGTCAGGTGCTCGGCATGGATTATGCCACACCAGAGGACAAGGCCGCGCTTCTGGCTCGCTCGTCCATTCATCTTGCGGACGGCTCTAGCCTCCGTGACTTGCTGCGCGACGTCCGCGGGCGCAGCGTTGAAGTGACCACTACGACTGAAACCATTTCCGGCCTTGCCGTCGGTGTGGATTTGCCTGGTGAACGCGAGCCGCTGACCGCCACGCTGCTGTCTGTCTATATACCGGCGCAGGCAACCGTGCGCACCATGAAGGTGGGGGACATTCAACGATTGACCCTGGTAGATGCACGCGCCGCCAGCGACCTGGCTTACTTCCTGGAAACCAGCCTGATGGAGGATGAGAAACGGTCGGTGACCGTGCGATTGACGCCGGGCCGTTCCGATGTGGTGCTCAGCTATATCGCGCCCAGCCCTGTCTGGCGCGTCAGCTATCGCCTGGTGGCTGATGAACAGAATGGCAAACCGACCAGCCTGTTACAGGGGTGGGGGTTGTTCGATAACACGTTCGACGAGGATCTGGAGGCTGTGCAGCTGACGTTCGTGGCAGGGATGCCCGTCAGCTTCATCTATGACCTCTACACCTCGTTCACGCCGGAGCGGCCGGTGGTCAAAGAGCAGGCGCGCGCGGTGGCACGGCCGGTGGAGTTTGCGGAGGCCCTGTCGGCCGCGCCGGAAGCGCCGCCGACGCGCAGCGCCATGCGCGGCCTCAGCCGCGGCCCGATGGCGGCTGACATGGCGGCCGCGCCGATGGCCAAGATGAGCGTCGCGGATCTGGCCGATTCCACCGTGGTGGCGGCCACGGGCCAGGCGCAAGGTGAATTCTTCAGCTATGCGGTCGCAAACCCGGTGACGGTCAAGCGCGGCCGCTCCGCCCTGGTGCCGATCTTGCAGGCGCGACCCGTTTTTCGCAAGGAGCGCATCTACAACGGCCGCAAGCACCCGCTCAATCCGATCATCACGGCGCGCTTCAAGAACGACACCGGCCTGACCCTCGAGCGCGGGCCGTTGACCGTCGTGGAGAGCGGTGAATACGCAGGCGAGGCGATGCTCCCCTTCACCGCGCCCGGCGGCGAGATTTTTCTGGCCTATGCGGTGGACCTCGGCGTGAAGGTGACAGAAGAAGCGAGCAGCGAGCAGGTGCTTGTTTCAGTCAACATCGCCAATGGGCTGCTTTCGTTCCAGGAGTATCAAATTCAGCGCGTCGCTTACCGCGTGGAGAATCACAACGACCAGCCGGTCAGCGTCACCATCGAGCATCCGCGCCTGGCGAACTACGCCACGCACGAGACGCCAGAGCCGGCGGAGATGACCGCCGATGCCTATCGCTACCAGGTGCAGGTAAAGGCGCACGGTGTGTCCACGTTTACGGCCGCGCAGCGCCGCCTGACCGCACGCCGCGAGGAGATTCGCAATCAGCGCTTCGATGCGCTGCAGCGTTGGCTGCACGATCATCAGCTCGATCAAGCCACATTCGACCGCATCAAGGCCATCCTGGCGCTGTACAATCGCCTGGCTGAGCATGAAGCGGGCGTGCGCAAGAATGACGGTGAACGCCAGGCCATCTTCAATCAGCAGAAGGTGGTGCAGGGCAATTTGGGGGCCCTCAAAGAGCAGGGCGAGGAAGGTCAGTTGCGCGGCCGCTATGTGCGCACCCTGAACCAGTTAGAAGATAAGTTGGCGCAGCTGCAAAAGAGCGATGAGGAGCTGGCTGCGGCCATCGCGGCCACCAAAGCGGAAATTGACAAGGCGCTGGCGGCGTAACCGGCGCCCTCGATAGACTTCGGAAGCCGGCCAGGCTTCCGAAGTCTGGTTATTGATCCAGGCGCTGGCGGAGTGTCTGATGCACCAGGAGACTTCCGAAGTCTGCAAGACTTCGGAAGTCTTGTTTCTCACCCCGTGCGTAGCTTGCGCACGCCGGGCAGGTATTGCCGCTGCCAGCCCATCATGAATTGAGCGGCCGCGTAACTGGTTTGCTGTCCCACCGTAGCCCTGGCTTCAAACGTGTACTGACCTTCCGGCGTCACCGGCAGCATGCCATTCAAGCCGTACGTGATCGCGCCGGGCGCCACCATCAACGTCGTGGTCTGGGTAAAGCCTGGGACGGCTTGCCCACGCGCATTGAGCAGACGCACACTGATCTGTGCGCTGATGGGCGCGGCCCCGCTGTTGGACAAGGTCCACACGACGCCCAGCGCGCGGCCAGGCAGCAGGCGGACGGCCGGGTTACCTTCCCCATCGAAGGCAGCCACGCTGCTCACGATCAGCGGCGAACAAGCAGTCGGTGGGATACCCACGTTCAGATCGGTCACAGGCGGCGGTACGGTAACGACATAGCTTTGCGTATCGGCATAGCAGGGCTTGCTGATGCGGATGAAGAAATTGCCGGCCGGCGTGTTCCAGCCGTAGCGGCCGTCGGCATCGGTGACCTGCGGATTGTATTGTTCATAATCGCCGGCGTTCCACAGGACGTCGCCCAGCACAGGGTCGCGGCGATACAGTGTGACCACCGCGCCCGGCACGCGCGCCTGGCTGCTGTTGTCGTAAATGTAACCGCTGGGGTCAATGCACAGCTCCTTGTGAATGGCGACCGGATCGGTCAGGATCAAGCCGTCGGCGTACAGCGCCTCTTTGTGAATATGGAACACCTGCGGCACACCGCCCTGGTAGATGCCGGCGCTGAGGCCAGTGCCCGCGTACAGGTTGCCGCCCGGCGTGCTGCTGACCCAGTTCAACAAGCCGATCACGCGCCCGCGATCATCCTTCAAGATCACGCTGAGCGGCGCTTCGCCGAAGATCTCCACCACCGTGCCAATGGCCGCCGCCGAACCACAGGTGGTAATGAACGGCACGTTGCCGCCGGTGACGCCCTGCCAGGTGCGGTTATTCCACATCACTGTCTGCGGGCCAAGCCGTCGCGGCACGCGGGTGCTGGTCGCAGTCGGCGTGGGCGTTGGGCCTGGCCTGGTCGCAGTCGGCGTCGGGGTGGGAGTGGCGGTTGGGCCTGGCTGGGTGGCAGTTGGCGTTACAGTGGGAGTGGCAGTCGGCCCTGGACGCGTGGCCGTAGGCGTGGCTGTCGGTCCCATGAAGGTGGCTGTGGGGGTTGGCGTACGCGTGGGCGTGTTGGTAGGCGTTGGCGTCCAGGTGGCGGTCGGTGTGAATGTAAAAGTCGGTGTAGCGGTCGGGGTGTCGGTGGCCGTAGGCGTTGGTGTGGGGCAGAAGGGCACGGCGATGTCCTTACCCGCGCTCAATGGCCCTGGTCCACTGGTGAAGGTCGCGGTCGCGCCCACGCGCAGAGTGGTCGGCGCGCTGACCGGGTCTGCGATGATCTGCCAGGTGGCGGAGCGCGCATCGTTTGGCGCCAGATCGTGCCAGGTCTTGGTGGCATCCTCGCCAGGCCCCAGGCGCATACCCGGCGGCAGGCTGATGGTGGTTTGCGCGCCTGTCCATGTCTGCGTGGAGCGGTTGACAATCCAATGGGTGACGCTGAAGGTGAACTCACCGCAGTCCAGCGCAGCCGGGCCATCCATCCAGGTTTCGCCGCCGCCTTCGCCAGCCAGGCCATAGAAGGTGACCACACGTCGCGCATCGCCGGCGGCCAGGTTGGCGGGATTCCAGTAAACCCCCACGGCGCTGTCGCTCGTGAAAGCCTGGTTTGGATCCACGGTGTAGTCCCACGCTGTCTGGTAGAGGCCGCTCCAGCGCGCCACGATGAAGCGATCGGGGGTGGTCGCCTGGCCGCCGGTCAGCAGTCCCTGGCCCTTGAGTAGGGTCGGATCGAAGGTTGGACTTTCGAACGCGCGCCAGTACGGCGGCATATCCACGGCAGTGAATTCGCGCTCGTTGGTCAGATTACCCGCACCGGGGACAAAATAGGGCGCACCGTCATTGCCGCCGATTTCCACATCGAACATCACGCGGACCCCCGCGCTCATGACCTGGCCGCTCTCATTGACCAGGTCATGTTCAATGCGCGTGGTGTCCGGCCGACCGGTGTACGGGTTGTTCACCAGGGAGAGGCGCTGCTCAACCCGCACCCCCTGAATGTTCCAGATGGTGACGATTTCATTGCCCACCACGCTGGGCGCCTGGATTGGCGTCTGTGTGGTCAAGACGTAATCAGACGGCGCGCCATTGGTGAGTAGGCGCAAGGTAACGAAAGATGAATAGGGGTAGCTCTGTCCGTTGGGCGTAAACCCGTACAGCAGGCGTGCGTTGTCGTCATTGGCCGTGGATGGGTCGCCGCCCGTTGTGCCGATGACGAAGGCGCCTGTGTAGGCCCCGCTGTCGCTGGCATCCACCCGTAGAAAGTCATTCTGAACGGAAACTAACGCTTGGGGATGCGTCTGGGCTTTGGCCAACACCGGCCAGGCGAGAAGAAACAGAACGACCAAACCAAGCAGGCGTCGGCGTGGCCGGGGCGAGCGCCGAAGCTGCCTGGATGTCGCACGACGGAAACCGATGTGAAACGCTGACATACTGCCCTCCATTGAGGAAGAAAGCGGCCAAGGGGCGCGCTTGCCGCTTCGTGTTCACGGGTGCGCAAGGCGGAGGAAGTCAGGCGATACAGCAGATTGCCATGACCGATTGTAATACTGGGCAGGTCTGACGTCAAGGGCCATCCGGCTGCAAGGTGCAAGTCCCTGCGTGAGCTACGCCCCGAAAGTGGAATGCACCCCGTGGAGCTTGTAGGTGGGCGGGGATCGTTTTGCGATTGCGCAGCGGATCGGCTAGAATTCACCGAATCATTCTGCATGAGGTGACATTGATGTTCAACAGGCGGCGCCAGATCATCCTGGGGCTTATTTTGCTGGCTGCCACGGCGGCCCTGGTCTACGGTCAGCGGGCCATCTACACGTTCAAGATCCTGAACGCCACGCGCATCGGCCAGCAGTTTCGCCAGACGTATCCTCACGCGACACGCGACGTAGTTTTCAACCCCGCCATGACCCCGCGCCTGGATGTTTACGCGCCGGCGAGCGGCGACAAGCACCCGGTGCTGATCTTTGTCCACGGCGGCGGCTGGAAGGATTTCGATAAGACCCTCTTTGCCTCCGTGGCGCAGAAGATGCTGCCGGAGAATCTGGTCGTTGTGATCCCCGATTACACGCTCTATCCGCACGGCGATTATCGTCTGATGGCGCGCGAGGTAGCCGCGGTCATCGCGTGGACGCTGGACCATATCTCGTCCTACGGCGGCGATCCGCGGCGTGTGGTGGTGGCCGGTCATTCAGCCGGCGCGCATTTGATCACCCTGGCGACGCTCGACCCGTCGTACCTGGCCGAATTTGGCCACCGCAGCGATGACTTGTGCGGCCTGGTCGGCATGAGCGGCGTGTATGACATCAACGCGCAATTTGCTTTCGAGCAAGCCAATGGCCGTGAAGCGCCGGTGATGACCACCGTGATGGGCGGCCGCGAAAACTTTGCCGCGACATCGCCCATCAGCTACGTGCGGCCAAATTTGCCGCCCATCCTGTTGATTCACGGCGACAAGGACGAGACCGTGCCGGTCAGCATCAGCCAAGATTTTCAGGCCGCGCTGCAAGCCGTGGGCGCGCGCAGCAGCCTGATCATCTACCCCGGCGCCGGCCATTCCGACTTTCTCTTCGCCGCCCTCACCGAGCAGTCGCCGCGCGTCGTGACCGACCTGGCCCGCTTCACGCAGCAGTGCGGGCAATGAACCGGGCCAACTTACGACCTACTGCTCGCCAACGGCTTTGACGCTCGTGCGCGATGGTGGTAGAATGCCGATAGCTCGCACAAGTCATGCTAGAACCGCGAACCTCGTCGTTCAATGAAGATTTTCAACTGGAATGAAGCAAAAAACCGGCTTCTCAAGCAAACAAGAGGTATTTCATTTGAGGAGGTAGTGCTCCATGTCGAAGCCGGAGACGCCATTGATGTCTTCGACCATCCCAATCAAGAGCGCTATCCAGGTCAGAGGATATACGCCATTGTGATTGAGGACTATGTCTATTTGGTTCCGTTCGTTGAGTCGGAAGACGAGGTATTTCTCAAGACGATCATTCCCAGCAGAAAGGCGAAAAAACAGTATGGGACTAGACCTGGGGGCTAAACCAGATCAGGAAGAGGCCGAAATCCTGGAAGCCTTCGAGGCTGGCGAGCTTGAGCGGTCAGCGGATGCGGATGAACTACTCAAGCGCCACCAGGAGTACGCTGCGGCTGCCCTTCGCATGGAAGAGCGCTTCAACGTACACTTGACCACGCGCGATCTGCGCCGCCTACAGAAACGTGCGCTTGAACAGGGTATTCCCTATCAGATACTGGCGTCGAGCATTCTTCATCAATATGTAGAAGGTGCACTGCGGGAAAGCAGCTGAGCCGGGCGCGCCTGGTAGGTGTTGCCCATAGGATTGTGTCCAGCCGGAACCGAGTTCCGGGGTTTTTCCTATCAGACGAGGTCAGCCAGCCGGCAAAAGCCACTCTTGACGCTACGCCCTGATGTCACATAAGCAACCACAACGGGACGACGCCACGCAAGTCTTCTAAGCTGCCGGCAGCTGCGTAGCCATGCGCACCAACAGCCACACCACCTACCTGTTGCCGGACCATCCTTCGACTGCGCCCAATACACACCGCTCTGCCCAGGTCATCCTCAATGATCTGCGCTCAGGCCGGAGTGCCGGGTGAGGCTGGTCGCAGGAACCAAATCCACGCGTGGCACGTTCTGTTTGGCGATGAGTCACCCCACCGTGGGGTTAGAGCCGAGGTGTTTTTGCTGATGTCACGACGTTTCCGACTCGCCTTCAAATTGTTTCTTGGCCTTGGCCTGGTCGCACTCTTGGTCGCCGGGGGCATTTACGTCGTTGTACTGGCCGATTTGCCCGGGCCAGGGGCCGTGGCGCAGCGCGTGCAGCGGCCATCCACGCTGATCCTGGACCGCCATGGCCGCCTGCTGTACGAGGTGATTGATCCTGACGGCAGCAAGCAGGCCTCCGTGCCCCTGGCCGACATGCCGTTGGCCTGTCAGCAGGCCGCGGTCGCGACCGAGGACAAGCATTTCTATCAGCATCCAGGCGTGGATCTCAGCGCCATCGGCCGCGCGCTGTGGCAAAACACCCAGGCCGGCGACACGATCAGCGGCGCTTCGACCATCACGCAGCAGGTGGCCCGCAACCTGCTCCTGAGCGCGGAGGAGCGCTACGAGCGGTCTGTGCGCCGTAAGCTGCGCGAGGCGTGGCTGGCCTGGCGCCTGGAGCAAGCCTTTAGCAAGGATCAACTGCTGGCGCTCTATCTGAATCAGGCCTATTTTGGCAATTTTGCCGTTGGCTTGGAAGCGGCCAGCCAGGCCTACTTTGGCGCGTCGGCGCGTGAACTGGACACGGCCCAGTGCGCCTTGCTCATCGGCCTGCTGCAATCTCCGGCGCGCTACAATCCCTTGTTATACGCCGACGCCGCGCGCCAACGGCAGGCCACGGTGCTCAACCTGATGGTCGAGCAGGGCTATCTGTCAGCCGATCAGGCCGAATTGGCCCGACAGGAGCCGCTGCAGTTCAACACCAACACGTTTCCCATCCGCGCGCCCCATTTCGTGATGTTCGTCAGCAGCCTGCTCGAACAGCAGCTCGGCGTGGATGCGCTGCGCCAGGGCGGTCTGCATGTCACCACGACCCTTGACCTGGACTGGCAAGAGGAAGGGCAGGCCATCGTGCAGCGCCGCCTGCGCCAGCTCAAGGAAGATCGCAAGGCGCCGCTGAGCCGCCGCGTGGATAACGCCGCCCTGGTGGCGCTCGATCCGCAGACGGGCGAGATCATGGCGATGATCGGCAGCCCCGACTACTTCGATGATCGCATCCAGGGCAATGTCAACGCCGCGTTGAGCCTGCGCCAGCCCGGTTCGGCGATCAAGCCGCTGACCTACGCGGCGGCGTTCGATCCGGCGCGCGCGCAGGCGGCTGGCCGCGCGCCGCTCAATCCAGCCACGCTGGTGGCCGACGTGCGCACCGTTTTTCCCACGCGTGAGGGCGAGCCGTATGTCCCGATGAACTATGACCTCGATTTCCACGGCCCGGTCTTGCTGCGCGATGCCTTGGGCAATTCCTTCAACATTCCGGCCGTCAAGGTGCTGCAGTTCATCGGCGTGCCGGCTTTAGTGGACCAGGCGCAGCGCCTGGGCATCTCGTCATTCGTACAGGCGGATGATCTGGGCCTGGCCTTGACTCTGGGCGGCGGCGAAGTGCGTCTCCTGGAATTGACCGCCGCGTACGGCGCGTTTGCCAGCGGCGGCCGCCGCGTGTCCCCGGTTGCCATCTTGAAGATCGAGAACGACGCCGGTCAGACCCTGCCGGGAATGGGCCAGGCCGGGCCGCGCCCGCAAGTGCTCAGCCCGCAGGTGGCCTACCTGATTACCGACATTCTGAGCGACAATGAGGCGCGCGTGCGCACCTTCGGCCGCAACAGCCTGCTGCGCCTTTCCGGCGACCGGCCGGCCGCGGTCAAAACAGGCACCACCACCGATTGGAAAGATAACTGGACGGTGGGGTATACTCCACAACTGGTGGTGGGCGTCTGGGTGGGCAACGCCGACAATGCCTCGATGATCGGCGTCAGCGGCGTCACCGGCGCGGCGCCGATTTGGCACGATTTCATGGAGACGGCGCTGCGTAATACCCCGGCGCAGCCGTTCGGGCGTCCGCCAGGCCTGGTGGAAATGGAAATCTGCGCGGATTCGGGCCAATTGCCCACCGATCTCTGTCCCTATCGGCGCCGCGAGATTTTCATCGCCTGTCCTGGCCAGGCGTGCGCGCCCACGCAGACCGATACGATGCACCAACGCATCACCCTGGACGGCCGCACGATGCAGCGGGCCGCGCCTGAGGCGCCTCCCGCGTATCGCGTGGACAGGGTCTTTTGGGTGCTGCCGCCGGAGCTGCAGGAATGGGCGCGTACGCACGGCATTGCGCAGCCGCCCCCACAAACGGCAGCCGTGACCATCGGCGGTCAGGCGGCCGTTGCTCCCGTCGCTGTGCTTTCGGCGGGCACGCGCGCGCCGCTGACCCTGACCAGCCCGGATCCGGCACGCGTCTACCGCCTGAGCCGCGCCGCGCCTCCCGGTACGCAGCAGATCGAAATTGCCGCGCAGAGCGATCTGCCGCTGCGTGAGCTGACCCTGACGGTGAACGGTCAACCGTTATGGCAGCAGCAGGCCGCCTACGCCAGCGCCTGGTGGCAGCTGCAAGCGGGAGAGTATACGTTCCAGGCCGTTGGAATCACAACGGCTGGCGAAAGGATTCAGAGTGCGCCGATCACCATCACGGTGGTCGGATGACATCGCGAGAAACCGGGTTTCTCGCAGAAATCGGGTGTCTGAAGAACTTACTTCTAAAGGTAGGAGCAAAAACGATGAGATTCACACACATGCCAAAATCACGACTCGTCAATCTTCTTTTCCTGGTCTTGTTGATCGTGGGGCCGCTGCTCAGCGCGTGTGCGCAGCCGACCCCGACGCCCGCGCCCAACCCGCGCGACGCAACGCCGCAGCCAATCGGCAGCCCTTTTCCGTTGAAACTGACTCCCGACGTCGCCACGCCAGAACCGACTGCAGTCCCCTTGCCACCCACGGTGGTAGCCGTGCAGCCCGAGCGCGGCGAAGAGCAGCCGCTTGATGCGCCGGTGCGCATTGTCTTCGACCAGGCGATGGACGCCGCGGCCACGCAAACATCGTTCCAAATCGCGCCAGAGGCGCCTGGTTCCACCGAGGTCATGGGCAACACGCTGGTCTGGAAGCCGGGCAAGCCGCTGGCACGCGCCACGCGTTATGACATCACGCTGGCGGGCGCGAAGAGCAGCGCGGGCTTGGCGATGAGTCAGCCGCTGCAGTTCCGCTTTGTCACCGTAGGCTACCTGGAAGTGACGAGCACCAACCCGACGAACGGTGCGCAGGATATTACCACCGACACCGGCATCACGCTGGTCTTCAACCGACCTGTCGTGCCGCTGACCAGCATAGAGCAGCAGAAGGACCTGCCGCAGCCGCTGACATTCACGCCCGCGGTTAAGGGCAGCGGGCGTTGGATCAACACGAGCATCTACAGCTTCAAGCCCGAGCTGCCGCTGCTGGCAGCCACGACGTACTCGGTCAGCGTGACTAGCACGTTGACCGATACGACGGGCGGGGTCCTGGCTGAGCCGTATGCCTGGAGCTTCACTACCACCAATCCGATCGTGCAGCGAGTGACGCCGGAAGCCAGCGCGAATGCGATCCTGCCTTCGCAAACCTTCTCCGTCACCTTCAGCCAGCCGATGGATCAGGCCAGCACGGAGACAGCCTTTAGCCTGGTCAGCGACAAGGGCGCAGCGCCCGGTAAATTCATCTGGACCGAGGACAGCCGCGAACTGAACTTCAAGCCGGAGGCCGCGTTGACCTTTGGCGCAGCCTACACCTTGACGGTTACGACTGATGCCAAGGCCTATGGCGGCGTCGGCGGCCTGCGGTCGGGGTTCACCGCCTCGTACCGGGTGATCGCCCTGCCTGGCATTCTGAAGACCGAACCGTTGAATGGCGCCACGAATCTCAACCCCGTGGGCGCGGTGCAGATTTACTTCACCGGCGCCATCAGTGAGGCCACGGTTGCCAACGCGTTGACGATTACACCTGTCCTGACGACCACCCAGGTTGTTACCTACTTCAACTCCTATGACAATCGTTTGTTCGTCACCTGGCCGCAGGAGGCTCGCACCACCTACACGGTGACGCTCAAAGGCACGGTGGGCGATAACTACGGCCACACGCTGGGTTCCAACTTTGTCTTGACTTTTACCACGGGCGATTTCAACCCGTTTGTGCAGTTGAATGTGGCCGGGCCGATTGGCACGTACAACGCCTATACACGCACGGTGGCGAGCATCTTGCATCGCAACGTCACTGATGTGGATCTGGCGTTGTACCAGCTGAGCGAGGCCCAGTTCTTGCGCTTGACCGGTGAGAACAGTTGGGAAACGCAGCGCAATGCGCGCATGGATAAGAAGGATTTGCTGCGCCAATGGCGCGTGCGTCCGCCTGCCGAACGCAATCGCTCCCAGGTCTGGTTCGAGCCGCTGGTGCTGGACGGCAACAAGCCTCTCGCACCTGGCCTCTACTACCTGATCGTGTCATCGCCTGAGGCGCCCGTCAAACCGCCGGCCGAGGGGCAAAGCCCTGAACCGCCCGGCCAGATCATCGCCATTTCGCGTGAGAACGTCTTCATCAAGTCGTCGCCGCGCGACAGCCTGGTTTGGGTGACCGATCTGAAGACCGGACAACCCGTCGCTGGTGCGCCGGTGCGTCTGATTGATGAAAAGGGTCTCAAACGATCCGGCGTCACCGACGCGAACGGCGTTTATTCAACCACGCTGGAAACGCGCGATGTCTATCGCCCGCTGCTGGCAATTGTGGGTCAGCCCGGCCAGGATGACTTCGGCGTCGTCAACACGCGCTGGACTGACGGCGTTGATCTCTGGAACTTTGGCCTGGATGGCCTGTACGGCGAGACGTATGTGGCCCCCTACACGGCCTACCTGTACACAGACCGGCCGATCTACCGCCCAGGGCAGACGGTTTACTTCAAGGGCATCATCCGCCTGGACAATGACGCCCGTTACCGCCTGCCTGATCTCAAACAGGTGCCGATCGTCATCACCGACCAGACTGGCAACGAAGTCTTCCGCCGCACCCTGGACCTCAACCCGCTGGGCACCTTCAACGGCGAACTGAAGCTGGCCGATGAGGCGACGCTGGGTTACTATAATGTGAATGCTCAACTCAGCCCCGATTTCACCAGCAGCACAGCCTTCCAGGTGGCGGAGTACCGCAAGCCTGAGTACGAGATGACCGTCAACGCAGCGCAGCCAGAGTATCGCCAGGGGGATGCCATTACGGTGACAGCCCAGGCTAACTACTTCTTTGGCGGCGCAGTCAAAGATGCCAATGTGCGCTGGACGCTCTTCAGCACCGATGCCACCTTTGATTACAAGGGCGAAGGCAACTACAGCTTCAGCGACATCACCACCTGGGAACGTCTACAAACCAACGGCCCTTACGGTGAGCGTATCGCGGAAGGGACTGGGAAGACGGATGCGCAGGGGCGCTTCGTGATCAGCGTGCCGGCCCAGAACCCCAAGGCCAAGCAGAGTCAACGCTTCACCTTCGAAGTCAGCCTGATGGACTTGAACAACCAGGAGGTCTCTGGTTCCACGAACGTGGTGGTGCACCTGGCTGACTTCTATGTGGGCGTGATGCCTGCAGACTATGTTGGCCTGGCTGGCAAGACGATGGATATCAACTTGATTACGGTTGACCCAGAGAGCCAGCCGGCGCCCAGCATACCGCTGACCATCACCGTGGCCAAGGCCGAGTGGTTCAACGTGCAGGAGCGCGATGACAGCGGCCGCTTCTTCTGGGCCAGCAAAGTCAAAGAGACGCCGGTATTCACAACGACGGTTACGACCGGCCCCGACGGTAAGGCAGTGACGTCGTGGAAGCCAGCGCAAGGCGGGCAGTACCTGGTGCGTGCGGCATCGGTGGACGCGCACGGCCGACCGATTCGCAGCGCGGCTTTCCTGTGGGTCAGCGGCAGCCCGAACGAGTATGTGAGCTGGCGGCGAGAGAACAACGACCGCCTGGAACTGATCCTGGACAAGCAGAGTTATAAGCCAGGCGACGTCGCGCGCGTGCTGGTGCCGTCGCCTTTCCAGGGCGAGGTCACCGCGCTGCTTACGGTGGAGCGCGGCCGCACCTACACGCATCAACTGCTCAAGCTCACTTCGAACAGCACAACAGTCGAAGTGCCGATTGAGCCAATCTTCGCGCCCAACATATTCGTCTCGGCAATGCTGGTTCAGGGGCAGGACGCGTCCGAGGACTTGCCGCAGTTCCGGCTGGGCTATTCCCGGCTGATTCCCGTTTCCACGGAGCAGCAGCAGATCAAGTTGACCATCACGCCCAGTGCTGCCAATCTCGGCCCGCGCGACACGGTCAGCTTCACGCTGCAGGCGATGGATTATCTGAGCAAACCAGTGCAAGCGGAGGTGTCGTTGGCCCTGGTTGACAAGGCCGTGTTGGCCCTGGCTGATCCGTTAGCGCCGCCCCTGCTCGATGCGTTCTACCGCCAGCGCGGGCTAGGCGTGATGACTGCAGCCACCCTGGTGCTGAACATTGACCGCATCAACTTGCAGCAAGCGCGCGGCACCAAAGGCGGCGGCGGCGGCGGCGACGTAGGGCTGATGCTCGTGCGCTCAGAGTTCCCGGATATTGCGCTCTGGCGCGCGGATGTGATGACGGGCGCCGATGGCAAGGCTACAGTCAGCGTGCGCTTGCCGGATAACCTGACGACCTGGCGCATGGTGGCCAAGGCCGTGACGGCTGACACAGCCGTCGGCGAGGCCCTGGCCGATGTGCAGGTCTCGCGGCCGCTGCTCGTGCGCCCGGTGCTGCCGCGTTTCTTCGTAGCTGGCGATCAAGCCGAGATTGCGGCTATTGTCACCAACAACACCGATGAAGCGCAGAAGGCGGATGTCAGTCTGTCGGCGCAGGGGCTGGAGTTAGGCGCCGCCCCGCAGCAAACCGTGGATGTGCCAGCGCAAGGCGTGGTCAAGGTGCGTTGGCCGGTGACGGTGCAGCCAGGCGATGAGGTCTCGATCAAGTTCACGGCCCTGGCCGCCAAACTGAACGATGCGGTGCAAATCAAGCTGCCGGTCTATCGCTACACCACGCCGGAAGTGGTTGGCACTTCGGGTCAAGTGGACCAGGGCGTTGGCCGCCTGGAAACGGTGATGCTGCCGCCGAACGCGATCAAGGATCAAGGCGAACTGCTGCTCACGCTGGAGCCGTCGCTGGCCGCTGGTATGCAGAGCGGGCTGAACTACCTGGAGCACTACCCGTATGAGTGCACCGAGCAGACACTGAGCCGTTTCCTGCCCAACGTGATGACCTACCGTGCGCTCAAGCAGCTCGGCATTGACCGGCCCGATCTGGCGAACACGCTGCCCTCGCAGGTGGCCGTCGGCTTGCAGCGTCTCTACAATCGTCAGAACATAGACGGCGGTTGGGGCTGGTGGTCGGCCGAGGAGAGCAACCCGTTTGTGAGCGGCTATGTGGTCTTTGGCCTCGTGCAGGCGCGCCAGGCCGGCATCGCCGTGGATAGCAGGGTGTTGGACCGCGGCCTGCGTTTTGTGGAACGTCAACTCAAGGCAACGAAGGACCTGGCGGGTTATGAGACGAATCAGCAGGCCTTCTTGCTCTACGTCCTGGCCGAGGGCGGGCGGGGATCGGTGGGCCGCAGCGTGGCGCTGTTCGATGCGCGCGAACGCCTGGCCAATTACGGCAAGGCTTACCTGGCCCTGGCGCTCAGCACGCTGGACGCCACGCAAACCGGGGGCGCGCCGCCGACACCATCGCCGCTGTTCACCACGACCATCACCGTGACTGTGCCTACGGCGCAGCCAACGCCGGCCGCGCAGAATCCCGATGCGCCGACCGACACGCCGGCGCCTACCGCGACATCTGTTCCTGAGCCGACGGTGGCTGTTACAACCAGCTTGCGCACGCTGGCCGGAACCCTGCTGGACGATCTGCGCGGCGCGGCCATCGAGAGCGCGGCTGGGGCGCACTGGCAGGAAAAAAATGTGGACTACTGGACGATGAACACCGACATTCGCAGCACGGCCATCATCCTGTCCGCGTTTGCCCGGCTGCGGCCTGAAGATGCCGTTGGCCCCAACGTGGTGCGCTGGTTGATGACCGTGCGCAAGACTGGCGCGTGGGAAACGACCCAGGAGACCGTTTGGTCCATCCTGGCCCTGACCGATTGGATGGTGGCGAGCGGCGAATTGAAGGGCAACTACTCCTACCGCGTGGCGTTCAACGGTCAATCGCTGGCCGAAGGCGCGGTTAGCCCGCAGACGGTGGATCAAACGGTGACGCTGCGCAAAGAGGTCACTGAGATGTTCAACGACCGCGCGAATGCATTGGCTTTCGAGCGTTACACCACCGGGACGCAGACAGGCGAAGGGCGCCTCTACTACTCCGCGTATCTGCGCTACTTCCTGCCCGTGGAGCAGCTGCAAGCGCGCGATCGTGGGCTCTCGATCCATCGTGAGTACAGCCTGGAAAACTGCGGGCAGAAGGCCGGCGAAACCTGCCCGGTCATCACCGCGGCCAAGGTAGGCGATGTGATCAATGTGAAGCTGACGCTGGTTGTGCCTAGTGATCTGCACTACGCGGTGATCGAGGATCCGCTCCCGGCCGGCGCGGAGGCGGTGGACACCAGCCTGAAGACGACACGGCAGAGTGCGCAAGGGCCCGAGCTGCAGCCGCAGGAGAGCAGCGATGGCTGGTACTTCTGGCTGCCCAATCACAGCGAACTGCGCGATGAGAAGGTGGCGCTCTTTGCCACCTACCTGCCACGCGGCACCTACACGTATAGCTATCAAATGCGAGCCAGTTTGCCAGGGCGCTTCATGACGCTCCCAGCGACCGGCTACGAAATGTACTTCCCTGACGTGTGGGGACGCAGCGATGGCGGTGTGTTCAATGTCGCCGCGCAGTAGGGTTTGACAGACCGATGACAGCGCCGGGCCCAGCCTGGCGCTGTCATCGCGATGATGGTGAGTCGTCGTTCTGTGGCCGCTTGTCGCGGCGGGGCGTGTTGTTTGATGTTGGCCCTGAATCGTGTTACAATTATCACGAATGTACGTGCGCCAAACTCGTTTTACAAGGAGCTACAGACGCTTTCGTCACCCCCGAACGCTTCGGTAATTACAATGAATTCTGATTCACAGCCTGCTAAACAGAGCAATCCTCGGCAGTTGCTCGCTCCCGTTCAATGCCGAGAAAATCATGGCAGCTGCCGGACTGATGGCGCCGCCGCATCTTTCGCACACCTCGCCTTGCTCTGACCCTGCACCTGCGCCGGGTCTTCCGCAGGCGCGCGGAAGAGTCGGCGTCATCTCTCTCAACTGATTGCCCCAAGACATCATTGATTCGTCATGCCGCGGGAGGTGCCCATGCCTTACGTGAGTGAACTGCAAGGACGGCCTGTGGCCGATGTGGAAGGCGAACGAATCGGTCTCTTGCAGGATGTCATCGCCACCCTGCAGCAAGGGATGGTGCGTCCTGTCATTCGCGCGATCGTGGTCAAGCGCGCCGCCGGGACGCTGGTGGTGCCCTACGAAGACATCGCGGTTTTCTTGGCGCCGGCCATTCCACTCAACAAACGTTTGCAGGATATTGTGCCGCTCAAGCCAACCGATGATGACCTCTATTTGATTCGGGATGTGTTGGACAAGCAAATCATTGATACGAACGGCGTGCGGGTTGTACGTGTGAATGATCTGGAACTGGCGCGCTTGAACGGACATTTTTATGTCAGTAACGTAGACATCGGCGGTCTGGGGGTTTTGCGCCGCTTGGGCGTGGCTCGCGTGGCCCAACGCGTCGCGGACCGCTTAGGGCGCAAGCTGCCGCCCGGCACGATCGGTTGGGAAGGGGTGGAACTGCTGCCGGGTAACGGACCCATGCGCCTGAAAGTGCCCAGCGACAGGCTGACCGATCTCCACCCGGCCGACATCGCCGAAATCATCAGCGATCTGAGCCGCCACGAGAGCCAGCAGTTCTTGGAAGCCCTGGATGTTGAAACCGTGGCGGAGACCCTGGAAGAGGTGGAGCCCGAGTTCCAGGCCAGCCTTGTGGAGACGATGACCTCAGAGCGCGTGGCAGACGTACTTGAGGAGATGTCGCCTGACGAAGCGGCTGACCTGCTGGCCGAACTGCCGGAGGATCGCAGCGAGGAAATCCTCAACCTGATGGAGGATGCGGACGCGCGCCAGGTGCGTAAGCTGCTTGCCTATCCTGAGGATTCCGCTGGCGGTATTATGACCACCGAGTACGTGACCGTGCCTCCCCACCTGACGGCCGGCCAGGCCATTGCCCATTTGCGAGCCACGGCGCAGGAGGCTGAGAATTTCTTCTATATCTACGTCACGGATCCACAGAACCGCTTGCTGGGCGTTTTTTCCTTGCAGGATTTGGTATTGGCCAAACCGCAAACCCCGGTCAAGGAATTTATGCTGGGTCGCTTGATTACCGTGAATCTGTTGGACAAGCAAGAGGACGTCGCGCAGGCGGTTTCCAAGTATAACTTTCTGGCCCTGCCCGTGATAGATGAGGAAGGGCGGCTGCACGGTATTGTGACCGCGGACGATGCGTTGGACAAGATCATTCCGACCGCGTGGAAGAAACGCCTGCCGCGTATGTATCGCTAAACATCAGACTTCACGAAGAGGCGCGGCGTCTACCGCCGCCGGAGAGGGCTTATCATGACCTTTTCGCAACGATTTCGGCCTTTACGCGTCCGTCTTGCGCTCTTGTTGGCCGTGGTGGGGCCGGGCATCATCACGGCCAACGTGGACAACGATGCGGGCGGCATTACGACCTATTCCGTCGCCGGCGCCCATTACGGCTATTCTCTGCTGTGGATGATGCCGTTGGTAGCGCTGGCGTTGATCATCATCCAGGAGATGAGCGCACGCTTGGGGATTGTCACGGGCAAAGGCCTGGCCGACCTGATTCGGGAGAGCATGGGCATCCGGGCCACGGCGCTTATCCTGACAGTGCTTGTCTTCGCCAACCTGGCGAACACGGTCAGCGAGTTTGCTGGGGTGGCCGCCAGCCTGGAGATCTTTGGGATCAACAAATATATCTCCGTACCCTTGACGGCCGTCGTTGTCTGGTTGTTGATCGTCAAAGCCAACTACCGGTCAGTCGAACGCATCTTTTTGCTGGCCAGTGCACTCTACCTGGCGTATGTGGCATCCGGCTTCCTGGCGCGGCCAGACTGGAACGCCGTTGCCATCGCCAGCATCACGCCCAGTTTTCATTTCGACGCCGGCTATGTCACGATCTTCGTCACCATCATCGGCACGACCATCGCGCCCTGGATGCAGTTCTACCAGCAGTCCTCTATCATTGACAAGGGACTGAAGGTGAGCGATATGGCCTACGAACGCCTCGATGTGATTATTGGATCGCTCTTCGCCGTGGTAGTGGCCGCGTTCATCACCATCGCATGCGCAGCGACGCTTTTTGCCAATGGCCAACTCATTGAAACCGCGCAAGATGCTGCCATTGCGCTCAGGCCGTTGGCCGGTACGTATGCTTCTGCGCTTTTTGCCCTGGGTCTGCTCAACGCCTCCGTCTTTTCGGCTGCCATTTTGCCGCTTTCAACCGCATACGTGGTGTGCGAGGCCTTTGGCTGGGAGGCAGGCATCAGTCGCAACTGGCGCGAGGCTCCGATCTTCTTCATCATTTACACAGCGTTGATTGTCGTTGGCGCGGCAATCATCCTGTTGCCGATCAAGTCCTTGATCCAGGCCATGCTTGCCAGTCAAACGCTCAACGGCGTACTCCTGCCGTTCGTTTTGATCGTCATGCTGCGCCTGGTCAACGATCGGCGCTTGATGGGGCGTTTTGTCAACGGTCGTCTGGCCAATGCGATTAGTTGGGGAATGGTGATCGTCTTGGTGTTGCTGACGGTCATCCTGGTGGCGGCAAGCGTCTTTCCGAATCTGTTGAGCAGTCTGTGAGGCGCGTTTACGCGCGCCGCGCAGCCTCGTACACCTCGCGCAGCGGTACGCCATGCGCCAGCGCCAGCGCCCGACAATCCTCGTACTCGGGCGCGGCCTTGCGTTGACCGTCTGGCAGATGCGCCACCTTGACGCGCACCGGCCCCCACGGCGTTTCCACCTGTTCCATCGCGCGCGGCAGGCAGAGGCGCTCGACCTCTTGGCGGCGCACGCCCAGGCTGGTCGTTTCCAGGAGAATGAGCTCGATCAGTCGGTCGGCCCGGTCGAGCTGACTCAGCACACTGAGGAGCGTGGCGGGTCGTCCCTTTTTCATGTAAATCGGCGTCAGCCACACATCGAGCGCGCCTGCTTCGAACAGGCGTTGGCTGACGTAGCCTAGAATTTCGGGGTTCATGTCGTCAATGTTCGTCTCCAAGAGCTGCAAACGTTCCACCTGGTAAGCCGCTGCCGGTCCGGCTGCAGCCGTTGGAGCTTCGTTGGACTCGCCAAGCACCAGCCGCAAGAGGTTAGGATAGGGCATGTCGCGCTGCCCGGCGCCAAAACCAGTAGCGTGCAGGGTCATCGGCGGAAACGCGCCAACGCTATCTGCCAACTCAGCCAACAGGGCGGCGCCGGTCGGCGTGACCAATTCGCCGGCCACGTCACGATCACGCACAGGGAAGTTGCGCTCAGCCAGGAGACGCAGCACGGCCGGCGCGGGCACAGGCAGCAGCCCATGCGCCGCCGAGACAAAACCATGCCCCAACGGCAGCGGCGACGCCACGATGCGTTCTATCCCGAGCAGATGCAAGCCGGCCACGGCGCCCACGATGTCCACGATGCTATCTATCGCACCCACCTCATGGAAGTGCACATGGGAGATGTCGGTGCCATGCACGGCCGCCTCGGCAACGGCCAGGCGTTTGAAAACCGCGGCTGCGCGCTGGCGTATCGTCTCCTCCAAATCACTACCCGCCAGTAGATTCAGAATGTCGTCGAGATGACGGTGCGGCAAATCGGACGACTCATCAACCTCCACCTTGACTTGGGTGCCAGCGATCCCTTGCTTGGTCACGCGGCTCACGTTGAGACGCCACCCGCTCAGCCTGAGTCCATTCAGCGCCCGTTGTAAATCAGCCAGGGGCAGCCCGGTATCGAGCAGCGCGCCGAGGGTCATATCGCCGCTGATGCCAGCGAAGCAATCGAAATAGGCAAGTCGCATCGTCAATGTCCTCTGACTAAACTGGGGGGCGGTTGCGGTGCATGGTTGTCGCGCTCAACGTATGGGTGAAGTCTAAATTGGAGGCTGATCCGGCGTCCGCGATGTCCCAATTGGCTTTCGTGGGTTGACTCCGGGTTTGCAACGATCGTCACAGCGTCGTTTGCCAGCGCGTCAACATGGTACGGGTGCTCTCAAAAGCAAGATCGGCGGGAATGGCATCCGGCGCAAACCAGCCTGCGTCGCTCACGTCATCGCCTGGTCGCGGGACGCCATTGCTCAGCGGCCGCGCGGCGTAGGTGACGACGATGCCGCCCCCCTGCGGCATGGGGAAGATCTCAAGCAAATCGGTGATCTCGATGCACACGCCGGTTTCTTCCTCCACCTCGCGACCCGCGGCGGCGGCCGGCAATTCATCGAAGTCCACGAAGCCGGCCGGCAGGGACCAGAATCCGATTTGCGGCGCGACGGCCCGCTTCACGAGCAGTACGGTCGGCCCGTCGGTGACAAGGACAGCAACGGCGACTTTGGGATTCTGAAAATGGATGAAGCCGCAGGCGGTGCAGCGCGCCCGCTCACGGCCAAAGAGCAGCGCCGACGACAGCGGCTGTCCGCAGCGTGGGCAGAAACGATAGGCGCCGTCATGCATCGCCGCGCGATTCCTGCTCTTTCTGCGGCATGGACTCGACCGCGCGGCGCAGCGCGCGTAGATTGGCAAGGGGGGTGGTGATTGGCGTCACGCAGCCTGTGCCCAGGATGAAGCGCTGGCCGCCAGTCTGGGTGTAGGCATCGAGCGCTTCAGCCTCGATTTGGGCCGGCGTTCCGCGCGCCAACGTTTCCCACTGGCGCACGCCCCCGATAAGCGCGCCTGGGAAACGGGTCAGCGCCGCGCTCAGATCGGGCCAGGTTTCTCGGTCGTGCCAGTTGATGGCCTGCACCGGATAATCGGCTACGTCATCGAAATAGACATCGCTGCCGTGGAGATGCAGGACATTGAACCATCCTGCGGGGACTGCGCGCAGGATGCGCAGGTCGAACGGTCGCCCTAACGTTGCATATTCTTGCCGGCTCATCTGGTGCGCGGACGCGTGCTGAATGGCGTAGAAAATACCGGTAACGCCGATTTCCACCAGGCTCTGGATGTGGCGCATGCTGTTGACCGTCAGCGTTTCGAGCGCGGCCTGCACAGCTTGTGGAGATAATCGCAGCAGGGGAAAGAAACGCGGACCGACCAGCTTCTTCAACTGCGACAACGGGCTGAAGATTGTCTGTAATACCGTCACGTCGGGATCTAGCGCCGCGCAGATTTGACGCAGCGCCTGATGCGCGGTTGCGTAGCTTCCAGCCATCACGTTGCGCGGCGCCAGCGCAGCCAGATCCTGCGCCTGCGCTAACGGGAAACTGACGTAGTCGCGCGTGCCTTCCTCATGGCCGCGCCAGACCGTTTTCACCCCGTAATCATCCACCATGTAGGTGCTGGGCGGCGTCACTTTGAGAAAGTCAAAGTCAAAAGTTTGTTGAAACTGAATATGCGCGGCTGCCAGATCATTGGCGTCCTGGTCGTCTCCAGGAAAATGGCGCCAGAGGGCCACGGGCGGCCGATCCACCGATTGACCGGCAATGGTCGCGGCCAGGCGTTCACGTTTGGTCATCATCATCAGGTTATTCGGATAACTTTTCTGGGCTGATTACTGGTTGTTCGGCCGCGGCCAGCCATTCTGTGAAAGTCGTGCTGGTCTCAATGCTCGCCTGAAGGTGCAGCAGTTGGTGGTGTTGCAAGGTTTCCAGTCTGGCTGAAAAGTCCGCGGGCAGATTCGCGCCAAAGCGTAAGCGCGCCAGGGTGGGTATGAGAGAACGCAGCGCGCGGCTTTCTCCTTCGGCGATGCCCTGGGCCTTGCCTTCGGCGATGCCTTGGGCCTTGCCTTCGGCGGTCCATTTGACGGCGACCTCACCGGCCAGGGCTTTGGCCGAGACACGGTCCGCAAAGAGGTCTGCCATTTGCCGACGCCAGCCAGGGATCAAGGGTTCACAATCGAGTGTGTCATGCAGCTTGAGGTGGGTGGGTCTGTCTGGATGTTCGGCGCGATAGACCCAAATCTGCTGCCGCCGATCGTCAACATCCCAGACAATTTTCGTACCGTTGGTGAAGTAGAGCGAGCGCTTGAACTCCTCTTGCGTGCGGCGATTCGACGGAGATCGGACCTCAACCACCAGTTCGGGACTACCGATCATTGTAGGGCGCAGCAGCGGACCCATCGGGACGGCCGCGGCCAGGCGTTGATAGGAAACGAGGGCGATGTCTGGTTTTACGACACTGCCGTTGGACAACAAGCACTCTGTTTGATCGCCCAATACCTGACCAAAGCCAGCTTCGCGTGCAGCCAGGTCGAGGGCGCTCTGCAGATTGCTCACCACGCGTCGTTCGAATAGGTCGGTCATTTCCTGCCTCACCAGCCAGCCATTCAAGAGCTCGACCGGCTCCTCGCCCAGAATAGCCGTGACATCATTCAGGGCATAGGGGCCAGGATGGCGGCTAAACGCTTCCAGAATATCGCGCGGCCATTCACCGGCAGGTTGCGTTTGCGCCTGGCGTGACCTGGTGCGCGGTCGCGTAACAGTTTGAGCGGCTAACGTCATGATTGTTTCCTCATGCAGTAAAGGCGGGCGTTTGTGCGTCCATGCAGCGAATCATACCTTAAATGATAACCCGTGTCAACCCGATCGCGCCGCGGGCAACAAAAAAAGGGCCTCCAAGACCCGTGCTCCTGGAGACCCCAACATCCCTCACCCTCCGAATCTGTGCCCCCCCGGGCGCCATTGCCCGACGATGGAAGTGGGAGATGTGCAGGACTACCTGCTCACGTTCGATTGTACCAGATGGAACAAAGTCAGCCTATGATGCAAGTCATATGGCGGAAGGTTCGGGCGTGGTAAACTGAATAGACGTTCGACCAAACGTCAGATCTCTGGGCGATCACCAGAAGCGGCCCAGATGAAGGCTGATCTGTTTGTGATTGGAGGCGACAATGGCGTCGGCGACCATTTTGATTGTGGATGACGACCCCGACTTCGTTGAGATCATGCGCACGATCTTGACCAGCCGCGGCTATGCCGTCATTACGGCGGCCAATGGCGCGCAGGCCTTGCAGCAAGTGACTGCGGCGCAGCCGGACTTGATGATTTTGGACATCATGATGTCAACGGTCCTTGACGGCTACATGGTCAGCGAAAAACTGGCGGCCGATCCTGAACTGCGCTACTTGCCCATCATCATGGTTTCTTCGATTGCTGAGACTCCCCATGCGGGCTTGTTTCCGCTCGAAGAGCGCGTGCACATGGACGCATGGGTCAGCAAACCGGTCAATCCGAGCGAACTCCTGCGCAAGGTTGACGAGTTGCTCAAGTAATGATGGCACAAGGATAGCGAGGAGACCATGATCGCGTCTCCACACATTCTCGTCATTGATGACGACAGCGATTTTCGGGAATACCTGCGCATAATTCTGGAGTCGCACGGCTACCGCGTACGCTGCGCTAGCAACGCGCGTGATGGCGCCGCGCTGCTGCAAAGCGAACAGCCTGATCTCATCATCCTGGATGCCATGATGTCTTACGCCTTCCAGGGTCTGAGTTTGGTGCAGGAGATTCGCCAAGATTCGCGTTTAGACCCCGTTCCATTAATCCTCGTGTCGGCTGTTTTGCGCGAACCGGCGCATGCCCTGTTGTCCGATGTGCCCGCCGACGCGATTGACGCCTTCCTGACGAAGCCCATCCAACCCGCTGTTATATTGGCCAATGTTGAGCGTTTACTCAAGCAACGACTCGTTGACGTTCATCGCGCGCCGGCATCGTAAACTGGGGCGCAACGGAGACCCGCGACTGACGGGACTGCGAAGTAGTGATGAGGTGATTGTATGGCGCCAACTACGCAAGATTCTGCTGCAGCGGCGGCGTTGTCGTCAGCAACGGCCGCCGTTCATCGGTCCGACGTTGCCAGGCATGGCGCTCGACTGAGCGATCCTGTACGTCAATCTATGCTCCTGACGGCGCTGTACCTGGCCCAGGAGCGGCATGGCTATCTGACGCCAGCGGCCATCGAAGAGGTGGCTGGTCGCCTTGATTTGCCTGTGGGGCACGTCTATTCCACGGCTTCGTTCTACAGCCTGTTTCGCACGCAACCGAGCGGCCGCTTCGTGATCCAGGTGTGCGATGGCCTCTCGTGTTACTTGCGCGACGGCGCAGATCGTGTTGCAGACTACATTGGCCGTAAGTTGGGTATCCGCCCGGGCGAAACCACGCCTGATGGCCGGATTGCGCTGGAACGGGTGCAATGCTTAGCCTCATGTGGCACGGCGCCAGCTCTGCGCGTCAATGATGAACTGGTTGAGAATCTGACGCCGAACAGCCTCGATGCACTGCTTGATCGGTTGAACGAGAGTTGATGCCGCAGCCGAACAGACACGGCAACAGAAGGGAGTGCTGGCATGTGGCAACCGATTCTGACGCGTAACATTCATCTGCCAAACTCAGAAAAAATCACCACCTACTTTGATCATGGCGGCTACCAGGCGGTGCGTAAGGCGTTGACCATGAAACCCGACGAAGTCATTGACCTCGTGAAACGTTCGCGCCTGCGCGGGCGTGGGGGCGCCGGTTTTCCCACCGGGCTGAAGTGGAGTTTCGTACCAAAAGGCGATGACATTGTTCGCTATCTCGCGGTGAATACGGACGAAGGAGAACCAGGCACCTTCAAGGATCGCGCCATTGTTGAACGCGACCCTCATCAAATTATTGAAGGTGTTATCATTGCTGCCTATGCCATTCGGGCGCAGCGCGCCTTTGTCTATATTCGGGGCGAGTTTTTCCTGGGCATCAAACGCTGGATCAAGGCGATCGCCGATGCCTATCAGTATGGCTTGCTCGGCAAAAACATCTTGAACAGCGGTTTTAGCCTGGACATTTCTGTGCACCGCGGCGCGGGCGCTTACATCTGCGGCGAAGAGACGGCCATGCTTGAATCTTTGGAGGGCAAACGCGGTGAGCCGCGCTTGAAGCCCCCCTATCCGGTGCAGGTTGGCTTGTGGGGTCAGCCCACGGTGGTTCAGAATGTGGAAACTCTGGTCAATGTGCCGCATATCATCCTAAATGGCGCCGAATGGTACGCCAGCATTGGCACAGAGAAGAGCAGCGGCCCCAAGATCTTCTGCATTAGTGGGCATGTGAATCGGCCAGGCATTTATGAGCTGCCGTTGGGTACGCCGCTGCGTACGATCATTGACGAATACGCTGGCGGAGTCCGCCACGGACATACGATCAAGGCCATCATTCCCGGCGGCGTTTCCACCAACCTGGTGCTGCCGCAGCACCTCGATGTGCCCATGTCTTTCGAGGGCTTGGAAGCCATTGGCACCCAACTTGGCACTGGCGGCATCATCGTAATGGATGACACCACGGACATGGTCGAAGTGGCGCGGCGCACCGTGGCTTTTTTCGCTCATGAGTCGTGCAGTGGATGCGTGCCGTGCCGCATTGGCGGCTATCGTCTGCTAGAGTCTCTCACCCGTTTCACATCATCAGCCGCGTCGCCGACTGACCTGGAGAATCTGCAGCGCCTGGCGCAAGGCATCAACGGCATTACGTTTTGCCCGATGGGGACCGGGATGGCGAACCCCGTCCATTCGCTGCTGCAGCAATTTCCAGACGAGTTTCGCGCCCATATGCGTGCCCATTGAGGCAAGAAGAGAAAACTACCGAGAAGGAAAGACCGAGGGAGGAAGACCGCATGAGCAAAATTCTGGTGGTAGATGACGATCCCGATTTTGTGGAAGTGATGCGTACGGTGCTATCCGTGGATGGACATCAGGTGGTAAGCGCCAGCAGCAGCGCCGATGGAATGCGCCAGGTGGTGCGAGAGCAGCCTGACCTGGTGATCCTCGATGTGATCATGTCAACCGTCCTCGATGGCCTGACCATGAGCCAACGCATGGGCGATGACCCCGATTTGCGCCACGTGCCGATTATCATGGTGACATCCATTGCCAACACCGATTACGCAGCCCTGTTCCCGATGTCCGATTATATTCATATTGATGCTTTCTTATCCAAGCCGGTGAACCCACGCGAGCTGCGCGACAAGGTGAATCAATTGCTCACTGCTGTGTTGACACCAGCCTAACAAATGAGGCCAGCATGAATGCAAAAACGCGTATCGGCGGCATTCTCAAGAACCAAACCCTCGCTCGCATCAGTGTCATTGGCTTGCCAGACCGGCCAGGCGTGGCGGCTGCAATTCTGGGCGCCCTGGGTGATGCTCGGATCAATGTAGATTTCATCATTCAGTGCATTGATCTGAACCAGCAGGATCATTTCGTGCTCTGTATTCAGCGCGATGAACTGCCTGAGGCCCTGCGCGTGGTGGAAGAGGCCACCCGCGACGTGCGGGCGCGCAGCATCGTCCACGACAGCCGCGCCGCCAGTATCGCCATTTTTGGTCCTGATTTCCGTGAGCGCCCTGGCATTGCCGCAACCATGTTTCGGGCCTTGGCGCAAGCCGGCATCAACATCGAGGCCATCAGCACTTCCATTTCAACCGTAACCTGTATCATTGCCGAGGCGAGTCTGCAAAACGCGTTGGCAGCGATCAATCGTTATTTCGACGTACCACAGTAACCCCCGGCTTTGGCAGGAGGAATTGTCGTGTCAATCTCACGGGTCACGACGCTGTTTACGTCGTTTCGCCAAGAATTGGGCGATCGTATTGATTGGCTGGTGCGGCTGCGGTGGATCGCCGTAGGCTCGACGCTGCTGATCATCGCGATCAGCAGTCTGCGCTTGCCTGGCGTCCTGCCCATCGGCGGGCTGCTGGTGGCCGTGGGAACCCTCGCCTTCTATAACCTCTTGATCTGGGGCTACCGGCGGTATGTGCTCCGCGCCACGCAGAGCGACCAGGAGATTCGCCAGGCGACGTGGTTGGTCAAACTGCAGATTGGCATGGACATGCTGTGCGTGACGTGGCTGCTTCACCTGGCCGGCGGCGCCGAGAACCCTTTTTATCTCTATTATCTGATTCTGGTGGGCCTGGCCAGCGCGCTGCTGACCCAAGGCGAGGCCTTCTGGTTTGCGGGCTTCTGCAGCCTGCTCTATGCTGGCCTCACCGCCGGTGAATACTTTGGCGTGCTCCCCCATTTTCACCTGACAGGTCTGATTGACGAGGGCTTTCACCAACGCGATACGTTTCTGATCGCCAAGGTGTTTGGCCTGGTTTCCACCGCTTTCTTCGAAGCCTTCTTCACATCGAGTATTGTGCAGCACCTGCGCCAGCGAGATCGCGAGCTGCGTCAGAGCAATCAGCGCTACGTGGCCCGCTCCGAGCGCATGAAGGATTTGAACAGGCAGCTGCGCCAGGCCAACGCCGAGTGCAAGGCGCAGCGCGACCAACTGACGCTGCTCAACACCCAGTTGAGCCATGCCAACCAGGCGCTAGAAACGCACGCGCAGGAACTGACCGAATTGAATGTGCGCCTGGAACAAGCCGAGGCCGCCCGCACTCAGTTTACGTTGTTGGTGACGCACGAGCTGCGCGCGCCCGTGGCCGCCATCCAGAGTTATCTCAAGCTGATTTTGGAGGGCTATGTGCCGGCCGAGCAGCAGCGCGCGATTTTGGAACGCGCTGAAACTCGCGCCATGGAGCAGTTGGCTCTCATTGCCGACCTGTTGGAACTGGGACGCGTGCGCGAGCGCGCGCGCAGCCGCATCGAAACCCTCAAGGTCGAAGAAGTCCTGGGCGGAGTCTTGGACTCGTTACGCGCGCAGATGCAGAGCGCCCAGGTTGCCATGGAGACGCAAATTGGCGCTGATCTGCCGCCGCTGCGCGCCAATCCAGACCAGTTGAAGAGCCTATGGATGAATTTGATCAGCAACGCCATCAAATACACGCCGCCCGGGGGCCATGTGCATGTCAGTCTGCAGCGCGACGATGGGAACCTGGTGGGTGAAGTGACAGATACCGGCATCGGCATCCCGCTAGAGTCGCAACCGCACATCTTTGGCGAGTTCTACCGCGCGGACAACGCAAAAGCGTTGACGCGCCAGGGCACTGGCCTGGGCCTGGCCATCTGCAAGCAGATCGTCGAGCAGGCTGGCGGACAGATTGGCTTCCAGTCCACACCAGGTCAAGGCACGTCGTTTACCTTCCGCCTTCCAACCCAGGCAAGCACAGACGGCGGAGCTCATGAAGCAGCGGCGCAGAGGACGGCTGCTGACTGAATCGGGCGCCGGCCGCCTCGACCAGGCGCCTATGGCCTACGCCTCTCCCTGCGTCAGGTCCAGCGGTTGACGCGCCGCCAGCCAACGCTGCGCCTCGCGCGGCGAACGCAGGTGAATCACGGTGAGGTGGCGGTAAGCAGGCTGCTCAACGAGCAGCGGCGTCTCGCGCCGTCGCCGTTGGTAGGTGCGCAAGGCCCAGAGGATCATCGAATCTCGACTTAGTTGTGCGGCCAATGTTTCGCGATTGCCGCTCCACAGTTCTTCGCGCAAGGCCACGCGGCGCACGGTGCGGCCTACCAGGCGCCACAAGATGACATTCAGTGCATAATCAAGCCAGACCAGGGTGTCAGCCCGACCCCATACGATATCGCGCACCGCGCTGTAATTGCCATCGGCCGTCCAGGCGGCTGCGGCTACCGCCGCGCTGGCGCGC